>BNJS01002844.1_pt1 | contig 585021 bp, 953 predicted proteins | sample 8540461 | NCBI WGS metagenome assembly BNJS01 (sample SAMD00202454, study PRJDB9452) | human saliva metagenome | isolation source: human saliva | place: Japan
CGTCTTTCTCCGGCGGGCGGATGTCGTGCTGGATGGCGTACACCGCCGCCTGCACGCGGCTGCTCAGGCCGAGTTTGCGCAAAATGCTCTGCACATAGGCTTTTTACCGTCGATTCGGCCAGATTCAGCTTTTGGCAATAACTTTGTTGCTGTGGCCGATCGCCAGGTGGTGCAGCGTTTTCGCGCTCGCGCGGGTCAGCGTCCCTGATGTGGGCGTCGCTTTGCGGCTGTATCGGCTGATCAGCGATTTCACCAGATGCGCGGTCATTTCGGGCGAAAAGACATTGTCGCCGTTCAGCGCCTTGCCGACCGCTTCGATGAAAAAGTCGGCGTTGATGCTTTTTCAGCAAAAACCGTGCGCCCCCTGCTTCATGCACTCGATAAGCTCGTCGCCGTCTTCGGACACGGTGAGCATCACCACTTTCTGTTCCGGATTGCTGCTCAGTATCTGCCCCAGCGCCTCCCCGCCCGTTCATTACCGGCATATCCAAATCCAGCAGCACCAAATCGGGCCGCAACTGCTCGACCAGCTTGACCCCGCTCAGTCCGTCGGCCGCTTCGCCGATGACCTCGTAATCCGCTTCGTCCAATACCGACCTGATGCCGCGCCTGAACAGCGTGTGGTCGTCTATCAGGATGATGTTTCCGCTCATTCCAAAGTTCTTTCTTCTTTCGGCAGGGTCAGGCTGATTTTGGTGCCGACTCCCGCTTCGGACGCTATCTCCAACACCGCTCTGATGCGGCGGGCGCGTTCGGACATGATGTTCAGCCCGACATGGCCGTTTTTCGGCAAAAGTCGTTCAGGCTGCAGGTATCGAAACCGCAGCCGTCGTCTTCGATTTCCATTTTAAAGTCGTCGCGGTTGTGGAAGGTTACCGTTACCCGCCGCGCCCGCGCGTGTTTGCGGATGTTTGACAGGGCTTTTCTTGCAGGATGAAGATGAACTGGAGCTGCTGCTCCGACGTCAGCACCGGCCCATCGTCCAGCCAGCGGGTTTCCGCCTCTATCTGCGTCTGCTGTTTGAACCGCAACACCAGCCGCCCGACCGCTTCGTTAAATTCATTATGCGTGATTTTTGGTACGGAAATTCAACAGCAGTTCGCGCACGTCGTCGTAGCATTCCTGCACGCCTTCTTTGATGAAACGCAGTTTTTCCGCCACTTTCGGTTCGGTGTGCCGCTGTGATTTTTTTCCAGTGCTTTTTCCAGCATCTGGATTTGCAGGTTGAGGAAGGTGAGGGTTTGGGCGATGCTGTCGTGCAGCCCCTGCGCAATCAGGTTGCGCTCTTGCAGGACGGCAAGCTGGCGGTTTTCCGTGCCCAGCCGGAAGTTGCTGACGGTTACGCCGAGCTGGCGGCACAGCGATTCGACCAGCGGAACGTCGGTGCGGTTGTCGGATTCGTTTTTGAAATAAAGCGTCATCAGCCCCAAATCCGCGCCGCCGCTGCTGATTTTTGAACACGCGCAGGAAATGGTAGCCGGAACGGCTGCACAGCGCTTCAGGCACACGGTGTTCGGACGGCACGGTTTTATAAAAATTCACCGTCTGCCCGCTCTGCTGCGCCGCCGTGCCGCAACTGCATATCTTCCAGCCGGCGGCAGGCTTCGGCGTTTTGCAGTTCGTCGGGCAGGCCGCGGTGGGCGATCAGGTCCATGCGGCGGCGCTGGAAATCGATAAGGCGGATGCTGCCTGCGTCGGCGGGAACGATGTCCATCACTTTATCGAGAAAGCCCTCCGCCGCCTCTGCCGCGCTTTGCGAGCGGCTCAACAGGTCGCTGAAGGCATACAGTGTTTCGAGGGTGTAGTTTTTTGGCGGCCAAATCGCGGGTTTTGTCGGCGACTTCCTGCTCCAGATTCTGATAGAGGTCGTGCAGCCGCGAACTCATTTGGTTGAAGCCTTTGTCCACTTCGGCAAACTCGGCCAATCTCGTCGGTCGGCACCTGCACGCCCAGCTTGCCGTCGTGTACGGCGTTCACGCCTTTTGCAGGCGGCCCAGCGGCAGGATAATCCATGTGTAGAGCAACACCACCACAATCATCGAGCTGACTAAGACCAGCGCAAGCAGGATGAACTGGAACATCCTGAGCCGGTTGAGGTAGCGGTTGTTCACTTTTTCGATGGAACGGGTCAGCGTATCGATGATGTCGATAAACGGCGGTATCGAGGCCGTCTGAAAAACTGCTCCGGCCTGCGGCGACGGCTTGGAACTGTGGCTTTTATCCGCTGCCGCCACGTCCGTACCAGCTGCTGCATGTCCCTGCCTGACCTGCTGGTCGTTCGGCAGGAACAGCGGACGCGACGGCACGCCCGGTATCCAAATCGTGCAGCGTTTTGTCAAATTCGCCGACATAGGCGGCGATTTCGCTTTCGGGCGCGCCGCTTTCGAGCAGCAGGCTCAGGCGGTAGGTCTGCATCCGCAGGCTGCCTGTGTCGTTGATGGCCGCCGCTCCGCCTTCCAGCCGCCACGACAGCACCAGCGTCAGCACGATGGAGGCCACCGCCACAATCAGCCAGAGGACGGTCAGGAATTTCAGGCGCGCGAAAGTCTTTTCGGAAGCATGGTTCGCTTGATATTTCTATGGGTAGTAGATTCAAATAAGAACCTTCTGATCGTCATTCCCGCGCAGGCGGGAATCCAGAGGTTTGGGTTCGCTGTAATCTTCAAATACTCCTGAAAATCCGAGGTCCGGATTCCCGCCTGCGGGGAAATGACGAAGACCAGGTATTTTCTAATTCGATTTACTATATAAAGGTATAAAGGCCGTCTGAAAACGGGAAACGGTGTTTCAACACCTCACTTCGGCGTTGCGGCGTGCATAATACCACCAGTTTAGCAGCAGGCAGCAGAGGTAGAACAGGATGAAGCCGTAGAGCGCGCCGTTGACGCTGCCGGTAAGCGCGATGGACGTGCCGTAGCTCGGGATGAAGAAGCCGCCGTAGGCTGCGAACGCGCCGGTGAAGCCTGCAACCGCCGCCCCTTCTTTCGCCGCGTCCGCCAAGGCTTGTTTCCCGTCGGACAATCCCTGCTCCGCCCGCCGCTGGTGCAGGGTCAGGAAAATCACGGGAATCTGCATGAAGGTCGAGCCGTTGCCGATGCCGCTCAGGGCAAACAGTATCATAAAGCAGGCGAAGAAACCCCAAAAGCTGCCCGACTGGGTTTCAGACGGCAGGAACGACAACACGCCGAACACCGCGGCAATCATGCCGATAAACACCCATTGGGTAATCTTGGCGCCGCTGCCCGTTTTGTCGGCAATCCAGCCGCCGAACGGTCGGGTCAGCGCGCCGATCAGCGGGCCGAGGAAGGCGTATTTGACCGGATTGACTGCGGGAAAGGCCGTCTGAATCAGCAGCGGAAGCCTGCGGAAAAAGCCGAGGAACGAGCCGAACGTGCCCAGATAGATGAAGCACATTACCCAGTTGTGTTTGCGCTTGAAAATCACCGCCTGTTCGGCAAAACCGGCTTTGGCCGAAGCCAGGTCGTTCATGCCGAACCACGCCGCCAGCGACGAGGCAATGATGAACGGCACCCACACGAAGCCGGCGTTTTGCAGCCAAATCTGCTTGGACGCGCCGCCTTCCGTCCAGGTTTGCGCCCCGCCGCCGAGCGCACCGAACAGTCCGGCGGTAATCACCAGCGGCACGACGAACTGCGCCACCGATACGCCCAGATTGCCCAAACCCGCGTTCAGCCCCATCGCCGTGCCTTTTTCGGCCTTCGGAAAGAAGAAGCTGATGTTGGCCATGCTCGACGAGAAATTAGCGCCGCCCAAGCCGCACAACAGCGCCAGCAGCAGCATGGTGCCGTAGGAGGTGTCGGGATTCTGGATAGCCATGCCCAGACCGACGGCGGGCAGCAGCAGGCTGGCGGTGGAAAACGCCGTCCAACGCCTGCCGCCGAACACGGGCACCATAAACGAATAGAACGCGCGGAAAGTCGCCCCCGACAACGCGGGTACGGCGGCCAGCCAGAAAAGCTGGTTGGGCGAGTAGTTGAAACCGATGCGCGGCAGGTGGATGACCGCCACGCTCCACACCTGCCAAACGGCAAACGCCAGCATCAGCGCGGGAATCGAAATCCACAAATTGCGCCGCGCCGTTTTTTTCTGCCGCCGTTCTGCCAAAATTCCGGATTCTCCGGCTGCCAGTCCTGAATCAGTCGCGACATCTTCCACCTCTTTTCTTCAAAAATCTGTTGGTCGAGTTAGTTTTTCAGACGGCCTCCCGCAATGGAAAGGCCGTCTGAAAAAGTTTTTGTTTAACGGTTTAACGGTGCGCCGCCTTCGCTTTGAACGAGAAGTGCATCCAAACCAGCGAAAAAGCAGACCGTGCCGTACAGCAGCATGAACGACGTCGTGCGCACGCCGGTCAGGTCCACCAGCATCCCGAACATAATCGGCAGCAGGAAGCCGCCCAGGCCGCCCGCCAGCCCGACGACGCCCGATACCGCGCCGATGTTGTGCGGATAGTCGTCGGCGACGAATTTGAACACCGAAGCCTTGCCGACCGCCATCGCAATACCGGCGGTAAACATCAGGACGGTAAACAGCACCACGTTCAGGCCGATGTGCATCGAAATGTCGCCGTCTTTACCGTGGATGATGAAATCGGTTTGCGGATAGGAGAGCAGGAAGAAACATACCCACAGCACCCACATCACCGCCCAGGTCACGCGGTATGCGCCGAACTTGTCGGAAAGGTAGCCGCCGAACGCGCGCAGTACGCCGCCGGGCAGCGAAAAGCAGGCGGCCAGCAGTGCGGCGGTTTTCAGGTTCAGGCCGTATTCGTCGACGTAGTAGTGGGTCATCCACAACGCCAGCGCGACGTAGCCGCCGAACACCACCGAGTAATATTGGCTGTAACGCAGCACGCCCGGGTCTTTCAGCAGGGCGAACTGCTCTTTCAGGCTGACCGAGGAGGAAACGAGGTGTTTCGGGTCATGGTAGCTGGTGAACCAAAAACAGCAGCGCCGTACCCAGCATAATCGCCGCATAAACGGTCGGCACGAAATGCCATGTGCCGTAGGCAATCAGCGCGGGGCGAGGAATTTGTTGACCGCGCTGCCGGCATTGCCCGCGCCGAACACCCCCATCGCCAAACCCCTGCTGCTCTTTCGGAAACCAGCGCGCCACATAGGGCGTGCCCACCGAAAACGTGCCGCCCGGCCAAGCCCATCATCAGGCCGATAAGCAGGAAGTGCCAGTAGGCGTAGGCGTAGCCCATCAGGAAGATGGCGGGTACGCTGACCATCATCAGCACGAACATCACAATCCGGCCGCCGTATTTGTCCGTCCAGATGCCCAGCGGCACGCGGATAAGCGAGCCGGAGAGCACCGGCAGCGCGGCCAGAATGCTGAACTGGGCTTTCGTCAGCCCCAATTCTTCTTTGACGGGGATGCCGACCACCGCCAGCATCATCCACACCATAAAGCACACGGTGAAAGACACCGTACTGCTGATCAACACCGAATAACGTTTGTATTTTTCTGAGGCCATTTTGCCGCCTTTGCCTTTCTTTTTTTTCTAACAATGGTTCGTTTCAGTTTTTCAGACGGCCCCAACCTCCGATATGGCCGGAAGGCCGTCTGAAACGCGACGGGTTAACGCCTGCGCACAAGCTGCCATGCGCGGCCGATGTAGAAGACGCTGGCAAAGCCGCTCCACACATGCACCATGCGGGTAAACGGAAAGATGAAGAAGAAAGTCATGCCCATGAAGATGTGCATCTTGAAGAGGAAGTTGACGTCTGCCAGATACGAGGCCGCGCCGCCGCGGAAGGTAACGATGTGCTGCGCCCACTGCATCAGCTTCACCATTTCCTCGCCGTCGAGGTGCCCCATGCTGACGAAGATGGTGGACAAGCCCAGCAGCAGCGTTATCAGCAGCCACACCAGCACCAGCTTGTCGCGCCATGTGCTGTTGACGCTGATGCGCTCGATTTTGAAGCGGCGGCGGATGAGGATAATCAGGCCGGCCAGCGCGGCCGAACCGAAAATGCCGCCCGCCGTCATGGCGGTAATCTGCTTGGCCTGATGGCTGACGCCGATAAATTCCCAAAAACCACAGCGGGGTCAGCAGGCCGAACAGGTGGCCGAAAAACACGGCCAGCACGCCGACATGGAACAACACGCTGCCCAGGCGCAACTGCCCGCGGTAAAGCAGCTCGCTGGAGTCGCTTTTCCATGTGTACTGCTCGCGGTCGAAACGCATCAGGCTGCCGAGGAAAAAGACGGCAAGGCAGATATAGGGGTAGATGCCGAAGAAAAACTGATTAAAAGGTATTCATGTCGCGGTTCCTTTATTTAATGCCGGCCTTTTGGGGTAAAACCGCACGGTCTGCACCGACGGTTTGAGCAGCGGCTCGATGCCCCTGCCAGTCGGGGCCGAAGGTTTCCATCGCTTCGTCCATATCGCGCACGGGCGGTTCGGTCAGGGGCTGCGGCGCAACGGGGCTGAGTGCCGCCGCCACCTTCAACACCGCAGCATAGGGCGAACCGTAACTTTGCAGGTTTTCGGCGATGTGGGCGATGACGTGCACCGCGCCGCCCAGCAGCTCCTGCGCGTCGGCGGGCGGAACGTGCGATAAAAATTCCAGCAGCGCGGGCAGGGTAGTCGGGCAGCTCGTCGTCGCCCAGCTCGAAGCCGTAACGGCGGTATTCCTCCAGCAGGTCTACCATCGACGCTGCCTGCGGTCACGGTCTTCGCCGTAAACGTGCTCGAAGATATAGAGCGCGTGCCGGCGGTTGCGGTCGAACACCAGCACATAGTCTTCCTGCAATTCGCGCAGGCTGTGCCGTTTCAGATGGTCAAGCAGCGCCTGCAAGCCCGCGCGTTCCGCCGCCAGCTCCGGCCATTCGTCCAAGGCCGTCTGAAATTCGGGCAGCGCGTCGAGCATATCGGCTTCGGGATAACACAAGAGCGCGGAGAGCCATTTGTAAACCAAAGGGTTGGCAGCCATCAGCGGACTCCTTCCTCTTTGTTTTTCTCAATGTCTTTGCGGCGGTCGAAGAAAATGATGGGCGAGGCCTTGCGTTTGCCGAACAGGCTTTCCTGCGTGAGGCCGTCTGAACCGCCCGAACAGCCGTTGCCGAAGGAAAAGCCGCAGCTTGCCTTTGTCTTCGAAACTGTTTTCCACCATTTCTTTATGGCTGGTCGGAATCACGAAGCGGTCTTCGTAGTTGGCGATGGCCATAATCTGGTACATGTCCTCCACCATTTCGGGGGTGAGGCCGGTGCCGTCCAAGGATTGTTCCAGCGTTTCGCCGTGCACGACCTGGCCGCGTTTGAAGCGGCGCATGGCAATCATGCGTTCCAGCGCTTCTTTAATCGGTTCGATTTTGCCGGCGGTCAGCAGGTTGGCCAGATAGCGCAGTGGGATGCGCATTTCGTCCACGCTGGGGATGATGCCGTTTTTCGCCCACCAGCCCGTTTTTCGATGGCGGATTGGATCGGGGAGAGCGGCGGGATGTACCAAACCATCGGCAGCGTGCGGTATTCGGGATGCAGCGGGAAGGCGATTTTTCCATTCCATCGCCATTTTGTAGACGGGCGATTTTTCGCCGCATCGAGCCAGCTCTGGCTGATGCCCTGTTTCAGGGCTTCGCGCTGGATTTCCGGGTCGTGCGGATCGAGGAACACGCCCAGCTGCGCTTCGTACAGGTCTTGCGGGTTTTCCACCGAAGCGGCTTCTTCGATTTTGTCGGCGTCATACAGCAATACGCCCAAATAGCGGATGCGGCCTACGCAGGTTTCGGAGCAAATGGTCGGTTCGCCCGCTTCGATGCGCGGGTAGCAGAAAAATACATTTTTCGGCTTTGCCGCTGACCCAGTTGTAGTAGATTTTTTTGTACGGGCAGCCGGAAACGCACATGCGCCAGCCGCGGCATTTGTCTTGGTCGATGAGCACGATGCCGTCGTCTTCGCGTTTGTAGATGCTGCCGGAGGGGCAGGATGCGACGCAGGTCGGGTTCAGGCAGTGTTCGCACAGGCGCGGCAGATACATCATGAAGGTCTGCTCGAACGCGCCCATCATTTCTTTCTGGATGCCTTCAAACAAAGTGTCTTTGGCGCGTTTTTCAAATTCGCCCGCCAAATCGTCTTCCCAGTTGGGACCCCATTCGACTTTGTCCATTTTCTTGCCGGTGAGCACGGAAACCGGCCGCGCGGTGGGCGGGGTTTTCATTTTTGGGGCGTTTTGCAGGTGCTCGTAGTCGTAGGTAAACGGCTCGTAGTAGTCGTCTATCTGCGGCAGGTTGGGGTTGGCGAAGATGTTGGAGAGGATTTTCAGACGGCCGCCCTGCTTGGGCACGAGCTTGCCGTTGGGTTTGCGCACCCAGCCGCCGTTCCATTTTTCCCTGATCTTCCCAGTTTTTCGGGAAGCCGATGCCGGGCTTGGTCTCGACGTTGTTGAACCAGGCGTATTCCACGCCGTCGCGGCTCGTCCATACGTTTTTGCAGGTAACGGAGCAGGTGTGGCAGCCGATACATTTGTCCAAGTTCAGCACCATGCCGACTTGCGCTCTGATTTTCATGATGTGTTCCTTATGATTGGTCTGTTTTCAGACGGCCTTCAACGCGTCCGTGCCGTCTGAAAAACGGTTATGCTTTTTCGAATCCGGCTTTAGGGCTGATGACCGAAACCAAGATGCAGTCTTCCTTGCCGTTGTTGCGCGCGCCGTGGATTTGACGGTCGCCGACCACCACGGCCTCGCCGGCGCGGATGATGCGGCCGCTTTGCGCGTCGTCCGCCAGCTCGGCTTCGCCCTCGCAGCACAATCCAGATGTCCGCGCCGTGCGGGTGGCGGTGGGCGGGCAACATGGTTTGCGGCGGAATCTGCCACAGCACCATGTTGTCGTGTTGGTCTTGATACAGCACGGTGCGCACGGCTTCGGCGGGGTTTTCCTTCAAATAATCGGCGAAACGGATAATCTGCGGGAGCTTCATGGTTTAGTTCCTTTTTCTTTTCAGACGGCCTTTTCTGGACCGTCTGAAAACCTTTACTACCCTGATCGGCGGGTTCGTCCATCCAGTCGATGTCCTTCATCTTGCGGACAATCACCCACTCGTCGCGGTTGGAGCCGACCGTGCCGTAATAGTTGAAGCTGTACGCCAGTTGCGCATAGCCGCCTATCATGTGGGTCGGATTCAATACCGCCTTGGTTACCGAGTTGTGGATGCCGCCGCGTTTTTTGGTGGTTTCCGCCGCAGGCGTGTGCACCAGTTTTTCCTGCGCGTGGTACATCAGAATCATGGTTTCGGGAATGCGCTGGCTCACAATCACGCGGCAGGGCAATCGAACCGTTGGTGTTGAACACTTCCACCCAGTCGTTATCCACCAAACCCTGCTTTCTTGGCATCGGTTTCGGAAATCCACACGTGCGGGCCGCCGCGCGAGAGCGTGAGCATGCGCAGGTTTTCCGAATAGGTACTGTGGATGCCCCATTTCTGGTGCGGCGTGAGGAAGTTGAGCGTGATTTCGGATTGCCGTTGGGCATTTTGCCCAGCAGCTTCTTGGTGGTTTTCGGTGTCCACCGCCGGACGGTACGCGCAGAAAGCCGCACCGAAATCGCGCATCCATTTGTGGTCCTGGTAAAACTGCTGGCGGCCGGTGAGCGTGCGCCACGGAATCAGCTCGTGCACGTTGGTATAGCCTGCGGTGTAGCACACTTCTTCGCTCTCCACGCCCGACCAAATCGGCGAGGTAACAATCTTGCGCGGCTGGGCGACGATGTCGCGGAAGCGGATTTGCGTGTGCTCGCTGGCATTAATCAGGTGCGTATGGTCGCGGCCGGTGATTTTGCCCAGCGACTGCCATGCTTTTTCGAAACATGACCGTTGGTTTCCGGCGCCAGCGTCAGAATCATCTCGGCCGCATCGATGGCGGTTTCGATTTTCGGCTGGCCTTTGCCCGCGCCTTCGGCACGCACGCCGTTGAGTTTGCGCAGGTATTCGACTTCGTGCTTGGTATCCCAAGCCATGCCTTTGCCGTTGTTGTTGACCTTTTCCAGCAGCGGGCCGATGGACGTGAATTTCTCGTAAACCGCGCCGTAATCGCGTTCCACCACGGTCATGGCTGGGCATGGTTTTGCCCGGAATCGGCCTCGCACTCGCCCAGCTTCCAGTCTTTCGGGTCGAACGGCTGGCCGAGTTCCTGCGGGCTGTCGTGCATCAGCGGCGTGAGCACGATGTCTTTGCGCACGCCCAGATAGTCTTTTGGCCAGCTCGCTGAATTTTTGGCCAGCCTTTATAGATTTCCCAGTCGGACTTGCTCTGCCACAAAGGCTGCACCGCTTCGGTGAACGGATGGATGAACGGGTGCATGTCGGACGTGTTCAGATCGTGTTTTCTCGTACCAAGTGGCGGTCGGGAAAATCACGTCGGCGTACAGGCAGGTGGTGTTCATGCGGAAATCCAGGAGCGTGAACAAATCCAGCTTGCCTTCCACGCCTTCCCGCTGCTTCACTTCGGCCGGTTTCAGGCAGTCGTCTTCGTCGCTCATCAGGCCGTTTTGCGTGCCGAGCAGGTATTTCAGGAAATATTCGTGGCCTTTGCCGGAAGAACCCAAAATGTTGGAACGCCAACAAACATATTGCGCGGCCAGTTTTTCGGGTTTTCCGGATCGTCGCAGGACATCTCCAGCGTGCCTTCCTTCAAACCTTTCACCACATAATCCACCGGCGCCATGCCGGCCTTTTCGGCCGCATCGGTTATGTCCAGCGGATTGGTTTCAACTGCGGCGCGCTCGGCGTCCAACCCATGCGGGCGGCTTTGGCGTTGTAGTCGATCGCGGTCAGGCGGCGCATATCGTCGCCCGGCATCGGACGAGCAGCTCGTCGGCGGACACGGTTTCGTGGCGGTACTGGCCGGTGTGGCCGTAGAAGAACGAAGTACCGGCCATCTGGCGCGCGGGCGGTGCCAGTCGAGCGCGAAAGTCAGCGGTGCCCAGCCGGACTGCGGACGCAGTTTTTCCTGTCCCACATAATGGCACCAGCCGCCGCCGGATTTGCCGATGGTGCCGCACATCATCAGCATGTTGATCAGGCCGCGATAGTTCATGTCCAGGTAATACCAGTGGTTCAGGCCGGCACCGACGATAATCATCGAGCGGCCCTTGGTGTCGTGCGCGTTTTGGGCAAACTCGCGGGCTACCCTGAATCACGCGTTCGGGAGCGACGCCGGTGTGTTTTTCCTGCCATTTCGGCGTGTAGGGCTTGTCGTCAAAACAATCTTTGGCCACGTTCTCGTCGCCCCAGCCGTTGTCCACGCCGTATTGCGCCACCAGAAGGTCGAACACGGTGGCCACCAACTGGCTGCTGCCGTCGGCCAGGGTGATGCGTTTCACCGGCACTTTGCGGAAGGTTTTTTCTTCGTCGAATTCGCCGCCGAAAGTAGTCGAAAGCCAACGCGCACCACGTCATCGGCGCACGTTTTTCAGCGACAAGGCTGCCTGAACGTCTTGGTCATCCTGCGCCTTGGTTTCCAGATTCCACTTGTTGCTGCCGTCCCAACGGAAGCCGATGGAGCCGTTGGGCAGCATCAGGCTGTCGGTTTTCTCGTTCCACGCCAGCACTTTCCAGTCGGGATTTTTCTCTTCGCCGAAATTGTCGCTCAAAACTGCGACGCGCGCAGAGTGTATTCCGGGGCGGTAGCCTTCTACCGTCTTCTTTCAGGCACACCAGCACCGGCATATCGGTCAGGCGGCGGCAGTAGTCTTGGAAATAGTCGGATGGATTGTCGATATGGAATTCTTTGAGGATAACGTGCCCCATCGCCATCGCCAGCGCGGCATCCGTGCCTTGGCGTGGCGAGAGCCAGATGTCGCTGAACTTGGCCATTTCGCCGAAGTCGGACGACACGGCGACGGTTTTCGTGCCTTTGTAGCGCACTTCGGTGTAGAAATGGGCGTCGGGGGTGCGGGTCATCGGGATGTTGGAACCCCACACCAGAAGATAATTGGAGTTGTACCAGTCGGCGGATTCGGCCACGTCGGTCTGTTCGCCCCAAGTCTGCGGCGAAGCGGGCGGCAAGTCGCAATACCAGTCGTAAAACGACAGCGGCACGCCGCCGATCGCCGAGATAGCGCGCGCCGGAGGCGTAGCTGATCATAGACATGGCAGGGAATCGGCGAGAAGCCGATAACGCGGTCGGGGGCCGTATTTCTTGATGGTGTAGCAGTTGGCCGCCGCCACCATTTCATAGGCTTCGTCCCAGTTGAACGCACGAAACCGCCCAAACCGCGCTGGGATTTGTAGGATTTGGAGCGCTCGGGGTCTTCCACAATCCATTTGCCATGCTTCGATCGGGGTCTTTGGTTTTGCGCGCTTCGCGCCACAGTTCGGCCAGCGCGCCGCGCATCATCGGATATTTGATGCGCTGGGCGGAATAGACGTACCAGCTGTAAGACGCGCCGCGCGGCAACCCGCGCGGCTCGTGGTTGGGCAGGTCGGGGCGGGTGCGCGGATAGTCGGTCTGCTGGGTTTTCCCAGGTGATGATGCCGTTTTTAACGTAGATTTTCCACGAGCACGAACCGGTACAGTTCACGCCGTGGGTGGAGCGGGCGATTTTGTCGTGCGACCAGCGGCTGCGGTAGGCGTTCTCCCACTTTGCGGTCTTCTTCGGTCAGTACGCCGTGGCCGTTGGCGAACGGTTCGTGCTTGTGCCTGAAAAATGTCAGGCGGTCTCAAAAATGACTCATGGCGGTGTCCTTGCATTGCTGCGGATTATTATGGTTTCAATATAAAATGAGCCGATTGGCGAAAAACAGGGCAGAACGTATGGCTCCGCCGTGCAAAAATGCGGTAGCGGCTACCTACTTTGTGAGGTAGCGGAAGGCCGCGCTCTTCGCCGAACGCCGCATACGGCAAGGCCGTCTGAATCACAATTCAGACGGCCTGTTTGCATTTCGGGAGACCACGCGCATCAAATGGGGAGGATACCTACTTTTGGTAGGTAATGCTCAAACGGTTTCGCAGCGGGCGGCGGCGGGAATACCGGCCTGCGTCCTTACTCCGGCCGGAGCGAAACCCCGCTTTTCCCGCCCGCTTTCGGTTTTCAGACGGCCTCATTCTTTTTTCCTTTTCGCCCGCGGATGCGCTTCGTCATATACGGCGGCCAGATGTTCCAAGTCCAGCTTGGTGTAAATCTGCGTGGTCGACAAATCGCTGCGTCCCAGCACCCTGTACCGCACGGATGTCGCGCGACGCCCTGTAAAAGGTGGCTGGCGTAACTCGTGCCGCAGCATGTGCGGCGAAAGGTGCTGCGCACTGCCCTGCTCCGCCGCCCATTGTTGCAGGCGTTTCTGAATCTGCCTCTGTCCCAGCCGCCGGCCGTTCTTGTTGCGTAAACAGTGCGGCTTCGCCTTCTGCGGCAATCCGGTGCGGCAGGTAGTCCAACAGCGCGTCTATACTTTGCGCACCAGCGGCACGCGCCGCTGTTTCGCCGCCCTTGCCCGTTAGCGCCCACCCAGCCTCTCGTCGGGCAAAACATCGTGCAGGTTCAGGCTGCACACTTCGCTCAGGCGCAGGCTGCTGCCGTAAAGCAGTTCGAATACGGCGCGGTCGCGCAACGCCAGCGCGTCCTCGCCGCAGCTCTGGTTCAACAGATGATTGAGCGGTTCCTGCTGAACGGCTTTGGCAGGCGCTGCGGCGGCTTCGGCGCCTTGAGGTTGGCGGTCGGGTCGGCCGCCATCAGGCCCTCTTTGTACCAGCCAGCCGCAATACTGCCGCCACACCGACAGTTTTCGCGCCATACTGCGTTCGCTCAAATTGCGTTGCGACAGTTTTTTCAACGCAGCCAAAAAGTCGCCGCGCCCCACATCCGCCCCGTTTTCAGACGGCCTCAGCATTAAAAGCCGCTCAAGCTGCGACAGGTCGCGGCGGTAGGCTTCGACGGTGTGCGACCGATTTGCCTCCCGCCGCAACGCGGTCAAATAATCATCAAAATACCGGCAAAATCCTGCTGCTGCATGTTTCAGACGGCCTCCAATACCGTTTCTCAACGACTGCGGCGATGGCAGACTAGCTGCGCGGCATAATCGAAACACACCATCCCCGTCCGCACCCGCGCGACGGTTTTACCGTCCCGCACGCGCACCATATGGTACAGCAGCACGAAACCGCCCTTGCCTGCTTCTTCCGCCCCCATCTCGATTTGCAGCGCGTCGCCGTGGTGCGCCTGCGCCAGATACTGCACCGCCGCATCCGCCATAATCAACCCCGCGCCGCCCGCGTCCAGTTCGGTAAAACCCAGCGCGGCCAGCGCAGCGTACGCGCGCTTCAGTGGCACAAACGCAACACCGCGTCATTGGCAAGGTGCCCGCCGTAATTGATGTCGCCTATCTGCACGTCGATACGGGCGGTATACAGGATGGTTTCGGGCGTGGGGACATTAATCCGCAGCATGTTTTCTTCCTTATTCAGACAAATCGGTTTTCAGACGGCTCTCAGAAGGCTTCCGGCCGCATCCCATTATCCACAATCACGCGTCGGGCGCCAATTTTTACCGCCGCCGCGTTCGTTCAATTCGTCCGAACGCGTTATCATTAATATATAAAAATTAATGTAGCGCGTTGTAGTATTGAATGCCGAAAAATATTATAATAACCCGATAACCCACTTTCCCATCCCAATCCAAGGAGATTTTCATGGCTCTCGTCTCTATGCGCCAACTGCTCGACCACGCGGCTGAAAAACGGCTACGGTCTGCCCGCATTCAACGTTAACAATCTTGAACAGATGCGCGCCATTATGGAAGCCGCCAACCAGATTAACGCCCCCGTCATCGTGCAGGCTCAGCGCAGGCGCACGCAACATGCGGGGCGCCGTTTTTACGCCACCTGATTTCTGGCGGCCGTGGAAGAATTCCCGCACATCCCCGTCGTCATGCACCAAGACCACGGCGCATCGCCCGACGTATGCCAGCGCTCCATCCAACTGGGCTTCTCCTCCGTTATGATGGACGGCTCGCTGCTCGAAGACGGCAAAACCCCGTCCACCTACGAATACAACGTCAACGCCACCCGTACCGTGGTTAATCTCTCCCACGCCTGCGGCGTGTCCGTCGAAGGCGAAATCGGCGTATTGGGCAACCTCGAAACCGGCGAAGCAGGCGAAGAAGACGGCGTAGGCGCGGCAGGCAAACTCTCCCACGACCAAATGCTCACCAGCGTCGAAGACGCCGTGCGCTTCGTCAAAGACACCGGCGTGGACGCACTGGCGATTGCCGTCGGCACCAGCCACGGCGCATACAAATTCACCCGCCCGCCCACCGGCGAAGTGTTGCGCATCGACCGTATCAAAGAAATCCACCAAGCACCCGCCCAACACCCACATCGTGATGCACGGCTCCAGCTCCGTACCGCAGGAATGGCTGAAAGTGATTAACGAATACGGCGGCAAAATCGGCGAAACCTACGGCGTACCCGTGGAAGAAATCGTCGAAGGCATCAAACACGGCGTGCGCAAAGTCAACATCGACACCGACCTGCGCCTCGCCTCCACCGGCGCCATCCGTCGCTTTATGGCGGAAAAACCCGTCCGAATTCGACCCGCGCAAATACCTCGAGCAAAACCGTCGAAGCCATGAAACAAATCTGTCTCGACCGCTACCTTGCATTCGGTTGCGAAGGTCAGGCAGGCAAAATCAAACCCGTTTCACTCGAAAAAAATGGCAACCCGCTACGCCAAAGGCGAGCTGAACCAGATCATCAACTGATTGTCGTTTTTGCCGAAATAATATTCAGGCCGTCTGAAAACCGAACTTTTCCCGTTTGGAAAACAGTTTTCAGACGGCCTCTGCCTTTCTACGGCCGTACATTTGATGAAAATTATAGCGGGTTAAGTTTAAATCAGAACAAGGTGAGGCAACGCCGTACTGGTTTAAACTTAACCCGCTATACTTGCACCATCTCGAAATAGAATCAGCGCATTCTGAACGGCATTTTAACGTATTGAAACGGTATTTTTGCCTGATACGCCGCGATAATACCGAACAGCCACAATTCCTAGCCTAATTTGTTTTCCGATTAACACCCGTTAAACAACCCTCAGGCCTAAGATACCACTTCTTGCTTCAAGCGAGAAAGACATACCATGAAACACCTCACCAAACTGGACCCTCCTGATGGTACTTGCCGCCGGCGCTGGCCGCTGGCCGCCGCCGAACCCTGGACACGATGACGGCCCTGCACCCCGAACACCAATCCCCTGCACATGAAAAACCGGTTCCGCACCTCCTGAAGCCCGCAAGCACAAAGCGGAGCCTCCCATGAAGAAACCACCCAAACACGCAGCGATGCCGAAACATCACCATCATCATCACGGCTGTTAATCCGGCCCCAGCCGCGCCACTAGGATAGTGCCAAACCGGTATGTTAAAAATATCGGTTTTACGGCCTCTGAATTTAAGTCGGAACAGCAGCAACGCAGCAGGCAGTCAGGTAATTACGAAACGATTGATATTCGGAAATCGTTTCAGAGGAAGCTCTCTTGCCGATTTAGATATAAACGGCCGCACTATCCATTGCAAAAGGCCGTCTGAAATTTTTCAGACGGCCTTTCCATATCATTGACCCAACTGCGGTTTTAACCTTTCTGCCAATCCGACATCGGCTCCTCTTCCTGTGCGGCAACAGTATATTTCTCATCCGCCCACTCGCCCAAATCAATCAATTTGCAACGCCTCGCCGCAAAACGGACGGTATTTGTTTTCTGGAATCCGATGCCACGGGCTGTCGGCAGTTGGGACATTCTACAATTAAGATTTCAGTCATTTTACTCATTCCGACAAATCAAACACCAAACAGTACATCTGCCATTATCTTGCCAAACAGCCGGACAAACGGCGAAAAAGCGGTTTTTCTTTTTCCATCAAACCGTTTTGACCGCATCTGAATAAAAACCTATGCAAACGGCCGATTTTTCGCCGCCAACTCGCCTGCCGAACCTTCGTTTACCAAAACACATCATCGGCATGAAGCAACCTATCCCTGCGGGAAATCTGAGTGCGGATAATACGACGGATTTCGCTTTCATCCAAACCGCTGCGCTGTCGGACACGCCGAATTTGCACATCCTCTGCAACATCGATAACCAGCACCCTGTCCACCAAAGCTAGAAATTGCGGATTTTCAATCAACAAGGGTACATCAATAATCCGTAAAACCGCTTTGCGGATATTGGTTCTGCTGAAAACGGATTTCCTCCAAAATCGAGCGGAAACATCAGGCCTTCGAGTATTTCTTTTGGACTGAGGCCGTCTGAAAACGAAAATCACGCAGGACCTCCCTATCCAAACGGCCTTGTGGATCAAACACTCATCCCCGAATGTACTGCGGATGGCAGGCAGTGCCTGCCATTATCCGCAGTCAAATTCGACTAATGGCATCCGCGTCGATATGCGGTACGCCCAATCTAACAAATTCGGCAGCCGCCAGTGATTTGCCGCCGCCGATTCCTCCGGTCAACCCCTATCCATACCGTCATATCAGAATCCTGATTTGGTCAGCCACCATCGAATAAAGCTGGTTTACCGGCTCATTGGCCGAAAACACAACCCATCCGGCAATGGCAAGACTCGGGCCGAATGCGAACGGCTGGTTTCTGGCAACACGCATAATCAGCGCACCTACCAAGCCGACCAATGCCGACATAAAAACCAACACCGGCAGCGTTCCCACACCCAACCATGCGCCAAGTGCGGCCAGCAATTTGAAATCTCCGGCTCCCATACCTTGGACACCGCGGACCAAACGGTAAAACGAGTTTAACAGCCACAAACTCATATATCCGCAAACTGCGCCCAATACGGCAGACTGAAGGGAAACAAATGCACCGTCAAAATTGAACAGTAATCCCAACCATATCAACGGCAAAGTAAGCTGATCCGGCAGGTATTGCGTGTCAATATCAATAAAGGTCAAAGCAATCAACACCGCCGTCAGAATCAAACCGCCCAACGCCGTCCAACTCCAGCCATACTGCCATGCAACGGCGGCAAACAATATTCCTGTCAGCAGTTCTACCAAAGGATAGCGGATGCTGATCGGCGTTTTACACGAACCACATTTACCGCCAAGCATCAGATAACTGATAATCGGGATATTCTGCCATGCCCTGACCGGAGCATGGCATTTCGGGCAACGGGAATCCGGCTTTGAGCAGAGTTAAACGGCTGCAGCTCCTCCTCTGTCAAGTCAAGCTGCAAATGCTCTTTTGCAAACTGTGTCCACCCTCGTTCCATCATCACCGGCGTACGGTAGATCACGACATTGAGAAAACTGCCAATGACCAGTCCCAACACGGCGGCAAGCGGAACGGCAAACGGGGCCAACGTATCCAACGACCCAACATATCAACCGACCACGTTACCCAGATTAAAGAGCGGCAGATACATAGCCACCAGTAAAACCCCGATGGTCGAACCCAATACCACCATAATGACCGGCTCCATCAGCGAAGACAGTTGCGATACGGAGTTATCCACTTCTCTTCATAAAATTCGGCTGCTTTATTCAGCATATCGTCCAAAGAACCTGATTCCTCACCGATTGCCGCCATTTGGATAATCATATTCGGAAACATTTCCGTACTTTGCATACTCGATGTCAACGACAAGCCCTGTGTAACTTTGGCCTGAATATCCTTGGTAGCTTCTTCGTAAAGAATATTGCCCGCAGCCCCCGCAACGGAATCCAACACTCGACCAACGGCACGCCTGCCGCAAACAAAGTGGCCGTCGTACGCGACCAGCGTGCAATGGTTGCCTTTCTGACGATGGGACCGAAGATAGGAAGGCGCAGCATTATGCTGTCCACCCGTTTTTGGAATGCCGGGGATTTCTGGTGCAGTTTATAAAGGCCGAATCCCGCCAAGATAATGGCAACAATCATCACCCAACCGTATTTGACAAAAGAATTTGACATACTCATGACAATCTGCGTCAAACCCGGCAATTCCGCACCCATGCTGCTGTAAACCCTCGCCGAATGCGGGTAATACGAACATCATCATGACGAAAAATCAAAGCCACCGCCACCACCATAATGGCAATCGGATAAGTCAATGCGGTTTTTAACTTTCTTTTAATGGCTTGGGTTTTTCCTTATAGACCGCCAGTTTGTCCAACAATCCTTCCAATACGCCGCCCGTTTCGCCGGCAGAAACCAAATTGCAGTAAAAACGGTCGAAATATTTCGATATTTAGAGAATGATTTACCCAATGCACTGCCCTGCTCCACATCTGCACGCACCTGCATCAGCATCTGCGTCATAGAAGGATTGAATGGCCGCGCGCCACGATTTTCAAAAAGCCTGCATCAACGGCAACCCTGCTTTTCATCATAGTCGCAAGCTGGCGGGTAAAGACAGTAATATCTTCCTGTGTGATGCGTTTCTTACGCGTTGATTTGACTTTTGCTGACACGCAACGGACGAATACCCCTGCGCTGGAGCTTCTTGCGCGCTTCTCTTCGTCTTTTGCGACCACCCTCACCGCGCACGATTTGGTCCGTGCTGAGGTTCCTACCTTCAAAAGTAAACCTTTTACCTTTGTTTTTGTTAGCGAATAAGCCTTTTTGACTGCTCTGCTTGAGCCATAACTACCCCTTAGTTTTTGTTTGTTATATTCAGACAATACCGGAACGGATTCCCTCCGTATCCGGCAGCTTTCGTTTCATCTTAATCGTTGGTATGCGCGGTTACTTCTTCGAGCGTGGTCAATCCCTGCATCACTTTCAGCAAGCCGGCACGACGCAAATCAACCATGCCTTCTTTGTACGCCATATTCATAATATCTACTTCAGTACCGTTATTCATGATAACCCGCTGCATTTCTTCGGTAACCGGCATCATTTCATATACCCCGGCACGGCCTTTGTACCCCTTGCCCCTGCAACTGTCGCAGCCTACGGCACGGTACATCGTCCAATCCTTAGCCAAGTCTTCTTTGGTAAACCCCGCTTTAAGCAAGGCCGGTTCGGGAGGCCGCTCCATCGGCGTTTTGCACTTCGGACACAGACGGCGCAACAGACGCTGGGCGATTATCAGGCTGACAGAACTGGCGATATTGAACGGCGCGACCCCCATAGTTCAGCATACGCGACAAAGTCGCCGGAGCATTATTAGTATGCAGCGTCGAAAACACCATATGTCCTGTCTGTGCCGCTTTAATCGCAATATCGGCTGTTTCCAAATCACGAATCTCGCCCACCATGATGATGTCGGGGTCTTGGCGCAGGAACGATTTTAGCGCGGCGGCAAAAGTCAGGCCCTGTTTATCGTTGACGTTAACCTGATTGATACCCGGCAAATTAATCTCGGCCGGGTCTTCGGCAGAAATATTAACGTCTTCTGTATTCAGGATATTCAGACTGGTATAAAGCGTTACCGTTTTACCCGATCCTGTCGGACCGGTAACCAACACCATACCGTACGGACGGTGAATGGCTTCAAGCAACATCTCTTTTTGAAACGGCTCAAAACCGAGTTGATCGATATTCAGCGAAGCCGCATCCGAATTCAAGATACGCATCACCACTTTTTTCGCCGAACAGAGTGGGCAGCGTGCTGACACGAAATCAATCGGACGTCCGTGTTTATGGAAGGCAATCTGGATACGTCCGTCCTGCGGGACACGTTTTTCCGAAATATCCAATCGCGCCATAACTTTGATACGCGAAGCCAACTGCCCGCGTACAGCAACCGGCGGCTGCACTACTCGCGCAACTGTCCGTCCACGCGAAACCGGACGCGCGCCATTTGCTCATAAAACTCAAAGTGAATATCCGATGCACCCGCATTAAGCGCATCCGATAAGGTTTTATGAATAAAGCGCGGAATCGGGCCGTCTTCGCTTCTTCATTGTCTATATACAGTGCTTGTGCGGGTTGGGCTGCCTCTTGTTCCTGACTGATTTCCTTTAAAATGGAAGTCGAACGCTGCCCCAACCATTCGAGAAGCGAACTCAACTGGTCATCAGGCACGACAACCAAGTCGACCGATGCGCCCGAAGCGAAAAGCCACTTTTTGAAAAACTCTGGATCCGCGTAGGATCGGATACCGCCAGATAGACCTTGCGGCCGCGGCGGAAAATAGGGATGCAGCGGTTTTGCACCATCTGCTCTTCACTCAGAACATCCGTCAGGATGTTGCTGCGCGGGTAATGGCGCAAATCCAGCAGCGGATAACTGAAAACTCGGGCGACCAATTCGCCCAATGATTTCGGAGTAATGACGCCGTCTGAAAACAGCATCGGCAATATTTCTTTATTGGCTTTCAAGGCACTATTGTAATGCTCGGCCTGACTGTTGGTAATCTTTTTGGCTCTGCACCAAAAACACGCAATAACCCGACACTCATTTTTATTTAACCTATCCGTTTCTTTGTGCAATTCTTCGACTGTATATCCGGCAACGAAAACTGTTGAACAACTTATTATTAATTATCCGGCATCGCTCGCTCTTTTATCCGTCCAGCCCGTAAAGGTCCCTTTGACTGCTCCGGATGCAGAAGATGCTGTCTGAAAATTTCCCGTGATTAATTTGCTATCTGACTATTATAAAACAAGCCACGGAGTCGTTACACTAACTTATGAAGTTCTATCGACAAATAGAAACTATTTCACAACAGATAAAAATAACCGCATAAAGCGGTTGGTTGCGGCCAGAGGCGGATCGAACCGCCGACACACGGATTTTCAATCCGTTGCTCTACCAACTGAGCTATCTGGCCTTTTTTATTGTTGCGTTGAGAAAGGCGTATTAAACCAAAAACACCCGTTTTTACGCAAGCCTTCCGGCACCGTTATTTCCTGACAAGCAATTAACCGTTTGTTTTGGAATCGGATTAAACTCAGCCGGTTGATTACAAAAACGATACCGCCCAATATCTGCGGGCGATGCCGATTCAAATCCCGTTTTACCCCTCGCGTTTTGGGCTAAAAATACCTCTTTTTTCTTAAAGACCGAAATCCGTATGCTGTATCATTTTTTAAAAACATGCTGGACATTCTGCGCCTGCGTTACAAACATCCGGCCGAATACACATATCCACTACCGGTTATCCTCGCCGTATTGTTGCTGCTGGGCATGATAAATGCTGCGGCGATGTCGGCATTGTTCGGTAAAGATGCCGCTGCCGTCGTTTTCTACTCTGCTGACTGTCGTCAAATGGCTGATTCTCAGCCGTACTATGAGCGCCGTTTTTTACACTATTACGGCGCACCACGCCTGCCGCTTCAGGGATTTACGCTGGCCTCGGAAGCCCTGAATATTCCAATGCTGCTCGTTTTGTATGTCCCGCAATTAAGCCCTCTTGGCCTGCTTTTGGCAAATATGGGCTTTCTGGGCACAGGTAATCGGCTATATAAAGATGGGTAATGTGGCAGGCTGGGAAAGTTGCCGTCGGCTATATTGCCTATTTCATCTGCACGTTGATTGCCGGTTCTGCACTGCTGATGCTTTTCACACATTTAGGTTGGATGAATGAAGAAATGCTGCGGCACCAGCTTCAAAACTATTTTGCAGCAGCAAAAATAACTGTGAGGCCGTCTGAAAATTTCCAACCGCCCTCTGTTTTTTTCAGACGGCCTCTGTATCCGAAACGCGTTCAACAAACACCGCACGGTTTTTTACCGTGCGGTGTTTGTTTATCTGAAGGTTTCAGACGGCCTTACATCATGCCGCCCATACCACCCATGCCGCCCATGTCAGGCATAGCAGGTTTTTCTTCAGGGATTTCGGCAATCATGCAGTCGGTCGTCAGCATCAGGCCGGCGATAGACGCGGCGTGTTGCAGCGCGGAACGGGTTACTTTGGCGGGGTCGAGTACGCCCATTTCAATCATGTCACCGTATTCGCCGGAACCCTGCGTTGTAACCTGTAATTGCCTTTTGCCTTCCAGCACTTTGTTCACCACTACGCTAGGCTCGCCGCCCTGCGTTGGCAACGATTTGGCGCAGCGGAGACTCAACGCAGCGCAAGACGATTTGTACGCCTGCGTCTTGGTCGGCATTGCCGGTGTGCAGGTTTTTCCAAAGCGGCACGGGCGCGCAACATAGGGCTACGCCGCCGCCTGCAACCACGCCTTCTTCAACGGCTGCGCGGGTAGCGTGCAGCGCGTCTTCCACGCGGTCTTTTTCTCTTTCATTTCGACTGGTAGCGGCACCGACTTTGATCACCGCCACGCCGCCTGCCAGTTTGGCAACGCGCTCTTGCAGTTTTTCTTTGTCGTAATCGCTGGTTGCGGTTTCGATTTGTTGGCGGATTTCGGCAACACGCGCTTCGATTTGGGCTAGCGTCGCCGAAGCCATCGATGATGGTGGTGTTTTCTTTTACCGATTTCGATGCGTTTGGCTTGACCCAAGTCTTCCAAAGTGGCTTTTTCCAAAGACAGGCCGACTTCTTCGGCAATCACGGTACCGCCGGTCAGAATGGCGATGTCTTGCAGCATGGCTTTTGCGGCGGTCGCCAGCCCGGAGCTTTCACGGCAACGGTTTTCAGGATGCCGCGGATGTTGTTCACCACCAAAGTCGCCAAGGCTTCGCCTTCTACGTCTTCAGCGATAATCAAGAGCGGACGGCTGGCTTTTTGCCACTTGTTCCCAAAAACAGGCAGCAGGTCGCGGATGTTGCTGATGTCGAAACAACAAAACAAACGGATTGTCCAGCGCAGCGATTTGTTTTTCGGCATCGCTGATAAAGTAAGGAGACGGATAGCCGCGGTCGAACTGCATACCTTCTACGACATCCACTTCGTTTTCCAAAGATTTGCCGTCTTCAACGGTAATCACGCCTTCTTTGCCGACTTTTTCCATCGCTTCGGCATAATCGCGCCGACTTGTTCGTCGGAGTTGGCGGAAATCGAGCCGACTTGGGCGATTTCTTTGGAAGTATCGCAAGGTTTGGCGATGTTTTTCAGTTCTCCAACCAAAGCGGCAACGGCTTTGTCGATACCGCGTTTCAGGTCGGTCGGGTTCATGCCGGCGGTAACGTATTTCATGCCTTCGGCGACGATGGCTTGCGCCAGTACGGTGGCGGTTGTGGTACCGTCGCCCGCTACGTCGTTGGTTTTTGGACGCAACTTCTTTCACCATTTGCGCGCCCATGTTTTCGAATTTGTCTTTCAGTTCGATTTCTTTGGCGACGGTAACGCCGTCTTTGGTGATGTGCGGACCGCCGAAGGAGCGGTCAAGCACCACGTTGCGGCCTTTCGGACCCAGGTTACGCGGACGGCATTTGCCAGAGTGTTCACGCCGTTTACCATTTTGGCGGACTTCGTTACCGAACTGTACGTCTTTTTGCTGCCATGTTATTAAATCCTTATTTAATAAAGTTAGTTATCAAGATATTCCAGATTTCCACAAACTTTTCATTATCAAAGCTTGAATTAGTCGCTCTTTCAATACGAATTACCTGAGTGAAAGTATTTTTTTATCTTCTGGCAATACCACTATTTTCGTTTTTAAAAAGGAAAATCTATTTCAAAAAGAATTATCTACAAGTTCTCTCATATTCTGGGTTCTGCTGATATTTAGGGATTTTTCCAACTGCTTTATCAATAAAATGCAATAGCTTTATCGGTAGAATACACATTCCATAACGATAGATGCGCCCATATACTTAGCTACCTTTCCGTTAAATAACTGACTTATCTCCACAATACCGAAAAATATCTTCTTCGCGCATTACCAACAGCTCTTCGCCGTCGGCTTTTTACGGTTTGGCCGCTGTATTTGCGAAGATGATTTTGTCGCCGACTTTAACATCCAGCGGACGGCGGTTGCTGTCTTTACCAATTTTGCCTGCACCCACGGCGATAACTTCGCCCATGTCGGGTTTTTTCGGCGCACTGCCGGGCAGGGACGATGCCTGATGCGGTTTTTCTCTTCAGCTTCCAAGCGTTTTGACGACGACGCGGTCGTGTAAAGGACGGATGGTCAGTGTGTACTCCAGTATAAAAATAATAAAAACAATTGCTTGATCGACAAGCACGGTTGAAAATTAGCGCAGCCGCCCGCAACTGCCGCATGGGGGCTGCACTGCGATGCAAAGCAAAAATTAGGGGTGAGTACGACAAATTCAAGTCTCGATAACCCGTCCGCCGCAATTTTTATTTCTGCGGCGGACGGGTTTGTTTTCTTGTTTTTCAGACGGCCTAAAGCAATCACGCCCAGCACCTTCAACCCTTGCAACACGCCGTCTTCGTCCACGCTCGGGCAGATATAGTCCGCCACGGCTTTTGGCAGCGGCATCACCGTTGTCCATTGCCACGCCGAACCCGACGGTTTGCAGCATTTCCACGTCGTTCGGCCCGTCGCCGAAGGCCATAACGTCCTTCATGTTCATACCCAGTTCCGCCACAGCACGGGCGATGCCGCACGCTTTCGAACCGTCGGCACGGAGCATATCCACCGCGTTTTGATGCCAGCGCACGGTTTTCAGCCCTGCGGCGGCGATTTTGTCCGCCAGTTCCGCATCGCGCGCGGTTTGAAAAAGCCAGCATCTGGTAAACGGGCTTTTTGCGGAAGTATTCCCTGATCGGTCGAAATTCGGGCAGGATGTGCTGTAATGTTTCCACCGCCCATCTCGGTTGCTTCGGATACGGCTATTTCATTATTGTTCACAAAGGCATAGGCAATGCCTTTTACTGTCGAAAAAGCGGCCATGTCCGCCATTTTCGGTTTCGGTCATCGGATACGCCTGCAAGGCTTTGCCGCGGAACTCGGTGTACTGGCCGTTGATGGTTACGAGCATGTCGATGCCGGTTTCGTCAATCAGGCGCCGTACTTTGGCGGGCACGCGGCCGGCGGCCGGCCGGTGGCAATCGCCGTCAGTATGCCGCGCCGCTTCAACGCCCTCATGGCTTCGCCTATGGACGGACGCAGCGTATCGGTGTATTTGCGGTAAATGGTGTCGTCGATGTCGAAAAAGACGATTTTTGGGGTTTTTGCATAATGCGACCTCGCTTTGTTTGGGATTTTTCAGACGGCCTATTGTACTGATATACGCGGCGGCGTTGACCGCCTTGTCCGCCCGTTCTGTTCTAAATCAATAAGTCTGCGGACGGACGGCAGGATTTTTTTCAGACGGCCTTTTCATTGCTAAAAATACCGCCTGCAAAACCAACCAGCCGAGAACAACATGCCGCATTTCGCATCCGAACCCGCCCCTGCCCCTATTCCCAGCAAAAATCAAACCGCCGTGCTGCTGCTCGGCCTCGGCACGCCCGACGCTCCGACAACGGAGGCGGTGCGGGCGTTTCTAAAGGACTTTTTGTCCGACCCGCGCGTGGTGGAACTGCCGCGATGGTTATGGCAGCCGATATTGCGCTGCGCGATTTTGCCGTTCCGCCCGAAAAAAAGCGCGCACGGATACGCCAAAATCTGGCTTGACGAAGGCTCGCCGCTGGCACTCTACACCGAGCGGCTGTCCCAAGCGCTGGGAGATAAGTTGCACGGTATAACCGTGCGCCATGCGATGACTTACGGCAAACCGGCCGTATCCGACGTATTGAGCGAGCTGAAAGCGCAGGGCGTGGGAAAAATTTTGGCGATACCGCTTTATCCGCAATATGCGGCATCCAGTACGGGGGCGGCTTTGGACAAAATATTCGCCGCATTGGCGCAACAACGCAACCAGATGAGCGTGCGCACCGTATCCCGCTTTTACGACGACGCAGGCTATATCGGTGCGATGAAACAGCATATTCAGGCCTATTGGGCGGAACACGGACGCGGGAAAAACTGCTGCTGAGTTTCCACGGTATTCCGCAGAAAAACCATGACGACGGCGACCCTTATGCCGACGAATGCCGCCGCACGGCACAACTGCTTGCCGAGGCGCTGTCTTTGGGTGAAAAAGACTATATCGTTTCCTTTCAGAGCAGGTCTCGGACGGTCGAAATGGGTGGAACCGTCCACGCAAGACCTGCTTGAAAACCTGCCGTCTCAAGGCGTTGCCAAACTCGATGTATTCTGCCCGGGCTTTTATATCGGACTGTTTGGAAACGCTGGAAGAAATCGCCTTGGTCGGACGCGAGCAATTTCATGCCGCCGGCGGAAAGCAATACCAATACATCCCTTGCCTGAACGCCGACGCCGTCTGGCTGGAAGCGCTGGCGGATTTTAGCAAGGCGCAACCTTGCCGGATGGGTTTGACTCGATGCGAAAGGCCGTCTGAAACAGGTTTTTCAGACGGCCTTTTTCCTCAAAGAAATTCTGTTATTTGGAAGCGTCGGTCAGATTCTGCACTACGCCTGCAACTGAGGCGGTAATGCCCGACATACCGATTAACGAGGCCGTAGCCAGTTTCATCATGCCTTTCATTTCTGTCTCACTTTCTTTCATACCGCCGTCTCACCATTGACACGGCCAAACACGCTGCTTATTGCCGGGCAGCATCCATATTTTTGCACCACTTGGGTCGCGGAAGCGGCAACGCCCGACATGCCGATTAAGGCAGAAGCGGCCAATTTCATCATTTCTTTCATTTTTCGGTCCCTTCATCGTAATCAATAAAATACATTAATGTTTTTCTTCTTGCCCCGCTTCGCGGGTTTTTCATACCGTCAAATCAGTTTTTGCTTTTTGTCGGCATCAGCCATATTGCGTGCAACGACAGAAGAAGCGGCGGCGCCCACACCGGACATACCGATTAAAGAAGCGGCGGCAATTTTCATCAAATGTTTCATGGTCATTTCCTTTCAAAAATTTCTGATTTTTATGTTGTCAAGTAACATATCTGACAAACATCTTTTCCAATCAACGCATTGCATTTCCTTTTTGCGTTGTCGGTGATGTTCATCATACCGACTTCAAGCGTTAAAAAAATACCATTTTTTTCAGTTAATTTAATATACTAAAAAAATACATACATTAAGTATAAATATATTTTATATAATTATTGTAAATGACACCGATGGTTGGCATCATGACACCGATGTCCCTGATTACATTCAAACTACAAAAACACGGAATCCAAACAGCCAAAAAGGCTGAAAAAAACTGTTGTATTTTTTTCACCATCATCTCCCTAAAAATATTTTTCTCGTTATTTTTCAATCAATTAAAAAAATACAAAAAAGACACAATCCACATACCGATTTAGTCTGAAACTATTGGATTCATTGTCTGATTAGGTAAAAACAAAGGCAGAAAAATGAGAAACAGATATAAACGACTCTCGTTTCCGACTAATGCGGACGGACAAATAAAGCCGTCTGAAATTGTTTTTTTCAGACGGTCTAAACTTCATTATTACAATTACCGGTCATAAGAAACCTGCAAATCCATAATCCCCCGTCTGTCCGAAGGACAAATGTGCCTTGACCTCGGCAAGATTGGCACAAATCCGCTGTGTAACTGCTTCTGCCTCAATCTGATGTTTCTCATCGATGCCTGCGGGCGTCATCCCGAAGATTGCCGTATCAAGCAGGCGTTCGGCATGAATGCCACGGCGGTATACATGCCGAACGGCGGCATCTTCCGTCCCGAACAGAGTCCCGACCACACTGCTGCGGGTCAGTGCGATACCGAGTGCGGCATCCTCGCCGCCGAATTTTCCTGAACAACCCGTCTTGAGGAAATCCGCCGCAAGCCAGTAAAACGGAACGGCGGAACACCGTATTGCCGCCGACCGTCGTTTCCAGACGCCGCCACGCTTCGGCGAAACCTGCGTGCCGCGTATAGCGTTCGGGAAAGCCGACGGGACGCAGTTTCAACCGCACCAAACCAAGATAATAAAAAAATTACACAACGCCATGTATGCGGCGGTCAACACATCGGATTCATAGGCATCGTCCGCATCCAAAAATGCGACGAAATCCGCCGTGCTCTGCAACGCGCCCCAGTTGCGGGCCTTTGCCGCCCCGCCGTTTTCCGCCAAAAAAATTCGCAGCGGATTGCCGGATATTGCGCGGCAAGCTCCGCCATTATTTCCTGCGTACCGTCCTGCGACGCATCGTCAACCAGCCAGACAGTTCGGACTTTTCTGTTGTTTCAGCGCGCTTTCAGCGGCAGCACGCAAAGTTTCGGCAGCGTTAGTAACACGGGATAACGACATCTAACGACGGATTCATACCTGCTCCTGGCAGAAATATATAGTTAGGCGGCGGAAGGGCCAATAAAAAGGATATACCCTGTATAAAGTATATCCTCTTTTTCCGGTTCAAAGCCGTTTTCAGACGGCCCTATACGACGACCTCTTCTTTTTTTCTTCTGTTGCTTGGCAATGTTCTCGCGGTTCAGACCGAACATCAGCAGCAGCGGGCTGGCCACCAGCACGGAGGAATAGATGCCGAAAAACAATGCCGATGGTCAACGCCATAGAAAAAAACCGTGCAGTGCGGCACCGCCGAAAAATCAGCATCGACAGTACCATCGCTTCGGTCGAACCGTGCGTAATCGCGGTACGGCTCATGGTCGAAGTAATCGCATTGTCAATCACCTGCGGTACGGTATGGTTGCGCATCGCGGGTTTGCGGAAATTTTTCACGGATACGGTCGAACACCACCACCGATTCGTTCACCGAATAGCCCAGCACCGCCAGAATACCCGCCAACACGGTCAGCGAAAACTCCCATTGGAACAGTGCGAAACAGCCCAAAATAATTACGATGTCGTGCATGTTGGCGATAATGGCGGATACGGCGAAACGCCATTCAAACCGCATCGACAGGTAGACGATGATACCCGCCACCACCATACCCAACGCCATCAGGCCGTTGGTAACCAATTCATCGCCGACCTGCGGGCCGATAAATTCGACTTGGCGCAGGGTAACGTCGGGATTATCCTGTTTCAGCAGGTTCATCACATCATTGGAAAGCTGGGCTGAAGTAACGCCTTCCTTATTAGGCAGACGGATCATGATGTGTTTGTTCGTACCCAAAGCCTGAACCTGCACATCGCCCATCTTCAGCGTCTCCAGCTTCTCACGGGTTTTGTTGACATCCGCTCCCTGGCGGTACTGAACTTCCATCACCGTGCCGCCGGTAAATTCAACCGAAAAAAATTCAGGCCTTTGGTTACTAGGAAAAAAATACGGCGGCGATAAACGTAACCAACGAAATAAACGTGGTCAGTTTACCGTAGCTCATAAACGGAATGTCGCGTTTGATTCTAAATAATTCCATTGTTTACTCCTTACCTGCTTTCTGCCCGGAGGCGGCCGTTTCAGGCTTCCACACCGTGCCGATGGAGATAGTTTGAAGTTTGCGGCGGCGGCCGTACCACAGATTGACCAGCGCACGCGATACCACCACTGAAGAATACATCGAGGTAACGATGCCCAGACAGTGCACCACGGCGAATCCGCGCACGGGGCCGGAACCGAAAATCAACAGCGCGATACCGGCAATCAACGAAGTCAGGTTAGAGTCAACGATGGTCGACCAAGCATGTTGATAACCCAGATTAATCGCTTGCTGCGGCGGTACGCCGGCACGTAATTCTTCGCGGATACGCTCGTTAATCAACACGTTGGAGTCGATCGCCATACCCAGCGTCAATGCCAGTGCGGCGATGCCCGGAAGCGTCAATGTCGCCTGCAACGCCGACAGGATGGCTATCAGGAACAGAATATTGGCGGTCAGCGCAATAGTCGAAAACACACCCATCATACGGTAGTAAACCACCATGAACACGGCGACGACGGCAAAACCCCACAGTGTGGAATCAAAGCCTTTTTGAATGTTTTCTTTCCCCAGCGACGGACCGATGGTGCGTTCTTCCACAATCTCCATCGGCGCGGCCAGCGAACCGGCCCGCAGCAGCAGCGAAGTGTCGTTGGCTTCCGCCGTAGTCATGCTGCCGGAAATCTGAACGCGGCCTCCGGTAATGGCGGAACGGATAACCGGCGCGGTAACGACTTCGGATTTGCCTTGGTCAATCAGTACCATCGCCATACGTTTGCCGACGTTGGCGGCAGTCAGTTCGCCGAAAATCGTACCGCCGGAACCGTCTAGGTTGATGCTGACCGCAGGCGATCCCATTTCATCAAAAGCTCGGCTGGGCGTCGTTGATGTTGTCGCCGGTCAGTTCGACCTGCTTGCTGACCAAAGTCGGCGCGGGATTCTCACCCGCGCTGTACAACAGCTCGTATCCGCTCGGGACATTGCCGCCCAATGCGGCCTGCACTTTGGCCGGATCGTCTTCCACCATGCGTACTTCCAAGGTGGCGGTACGGCCAATGATGTCTTTCGCTTTGGCAGTATCCTGAACGCCCGGAAGCTGCACGACGATACGGTCGATACCAGATTGCTGGATGACCGGCTCGGCCACGCCCAATTCGTTAACACGGTTGTGCAGTGTGGTGATGTTTTTGTTTTTACCGCATCCGAACGCACTTTTTGCATAGCATCTTCGGAAAGCGAAAGAATCAGATTGGAACCGTCGGCCTCCAGTTTTGCTTCCACAAACAGTTTTTTTGCAGTTCGGGTATGGCTTTCTGCACGTCCGAGACATCTTGAAACGGTACGATCAAACCGTTTTCCGCCTGACGGATGGTACCGAAACGGATTTTACGGCGGCGCAGTTCGCGGCGGATGTCGCCGGAGTAGCGTTCAAAGGTTTTTCTGCATCGCGGCCTTCATGTCCACCTGCATGGTGAAATGCACGCCGCCGCGCAAGTCCAAACCCAAGAACATCGGATTGGCATTGATTTTCGCCATCCATTCCGGGCTGTCGGCCAAAAGGTTCAAAAGCGGTAATGTAGCCTTCGCCCAAAGTGTTTTTCGATGACGTCCCGCCCTTTGAGTTGGGTTTCCGCATCTTTGAAACGCACTTTCAAAGAATTATCGACTACGAACATTCCGTCTGTCGGAATGTTTGCCGCTTTCAGTGCGGCGGCTACTTTGGCCTCGGTTTGGGAATTGATGATGATAGACTGCCGGTTGGTCGATACCTGCACGGCCGGCGTTTCGCCGAAAAGGTTGGGCAGCGAGTAAATCACGGCCAAAACCACCGTAAACGCAATCAGCGGGTATTTCCATAAGGGATAACGGTTCATGGCAAAACCTTCGGTTTTTGAAAGACAAACAGCCGCAACCCGATTCGGTGCGGCTTTTCGGTTAAATCAGCTTATTCTGTTTTTGGCGGCAATCGCATTGCGCTCGACTTCTACATCCACGCCGCGACCGATTTCGACGGTAAAAAAACTGCTCGCCCACTTTGGTAATTTTGCCTTTGAATCCGGCGGTCAACAGCACTTTGTCGCCTACCTTCAAATCCGCCAGCATTGCCTGATGCGCTTTAAACTTTTTCTGCTGCGGGCGCATAATCAGGAAGTAAAACACCACCATAATCAATATCAGCGGTGCAAATTGCGTCAACATACTGCCTTGTTCCATATCGGTTCTTTCTGCTTTGAAGTTATAGTATGGGAATCGGGAAACTGCCTGCCGTGAAAATTTCATTTGGTGCAGGCTTAAAATTAAAGCTATTCTAAAGGCCGTCTGAAAAAAATTTCCAAGTATTTCCGTATTTATTAACCATATTTATCAGTCAGGCCGTCTGAAACGGCCGCATCCCGCCCTCCTCCATGAAAAACCTCATCCGCCGCCTGCGCATCATCTTGCGCCGCATCTTGGGCGTCAGGGCCCGCACTGTTTGGATTTCACATCCGATGTTCCTGCGGCACGAACCCGGCGGCACCCACCCCGAATCGCCCTCAGCGCATCACTGCCATCCTGGAAGAACTCAAACGCCGGAAAATCTGGCGCCGCCTGCAGGCGGCGGAAGCAGAGGAAGTCAGCGACGCGCAGCTTGCGCTGGTACATCCGCGCAGATACCTGCGTTTCCTTGAATCGGTGCAGCCGCAGGAAGGTAAAATCTACCGCCTCGACGACGATACCGTAATCAGCAACCGCTCTCTTGAGGCCGCCCGTTTCGCTGCCGGTGCGGTTATCAAAGCGGTCAATATGGTGATGGACAAAAAAAGCCTGCCACGCTTTCTGCGCCGTCCGCCCACCCGGCCACCACGCCCAAAGTTCCCCAAGCGGGCGGCTTCTGCCTGCTCAACAACGTCGCCGTCGGCGCCATGCATGCCATTGCTGAATACCGCTTGCAGCGTATCGCCATCATTGATTTCGACGTCCACTACGGCGACGGAACCGCGGAAATTTTTAAAGACGACCCGCGCATCCTGTTTTTTTCAATGCGTTCGAAACCGATCTGTTCCCGTTTCCTGATTTGGGCAACGGCATAACCGGCAGCGCCAACATGCTGCACACCCTTTCACCGCCGGTACGGACAGCCCTACCTTCCGCGACACCATACGCAAACAGTGGCTGCCCCGCCTTGCCGCCTTCAAACCCGAGCTGGTATTGCTTTGCGCAGGTTTCGACGCACACCGCAACGATGAAACGGGCCGTCTGAAACTGCACGAAGCCGACTTCGCATGGCTGACGCACAAAATCGTTCAGACGGCCTCAAGCTGCAAAGGAAAAATCGTTTCCGCGCTGGAAGGCGGATATACCTTGGATTCGCTGGCAAAATCCGCCGCCGAACATATCCATGTGCTGGCCGGCATGAAAAAATCGGATGCCGCGGTGCAATATGACCATTTCCTAAAAAACGACAGCCGCAAAAAAATTCTTAACAAGTTATCGATGAGGCCGTCTGAAAAATCGGAAACACTTCGAAATCTCCTCGACCGAGGCAACTGATTTTTTTACCGCAACCGTTTATCCGGCTCCCGATATATTGTAGAATAAAGACAATTTAATATGCAGACCGTACATTCTGAGCAGTGTGCGCCGTTTCTAAAAAGGTCGGACGAAAAATCATTCATACATAACCGACTTTTACCGGCTGCGGATGCGGTCATTCCGTTTCCGTCAAACATCCAACCCAAAGTTAAGGAGCGTTACAATGAAAGCAGCACGTTTTTACGATAAAGGCGACATCCGCATCGAAGACATCCCCGAACCGACCGTCGCTCCCGGCACCGTCGGCATCAACGTCGCCTGGTGCGGCATCTGCGGCACCGACCTGCACGAATTCATGGAAGGTCCGATTTTCATCCCGCCCTGCGGCCATCCGCATCCGATTTCCGGCGAGTCCGCGCCCGTAACGATGGGACACGAGTTCTCCGGCGTGGTTTATGCCGTCGGCGAAGGCGTGGACGACATCAAAGTCGGGCAACACGTCGTGGTCGAACCCTACATCATCCGCGATGACGTACCGACTGGCGAAGGCAGCAACTACCACCTCTCCAAAGACATGAACTTCATCGGCTTGGGCGGTTGCGGCGGCGGCTTGTCCGAAAAAATCGCCGTCAAACGCCGCTGGGTGCATCCGATTTCCGACAAAATCCCGTTAGACCAAGCCGCTTTGATTGAGCCTCTGTCCGTCGGCCATCACGCCTACGTCCGCAGCGGCGCGAAAGAAGGCGATGTCGCATTGGTCGGCGGCGCAGGCCCGATCGGTTTGCTGCTTGCCGCCGTGTTGAAAGCCAAAGGCATCAAAGTCATCATCACCGAATTGAGCAAAGCGCGCAAAGACAAAGCCCGCGAATCCGGCGTTGCCGACTACATTCTTGACCCGTCCGAAGTCGACGTCGTTGAAGAAGTAAAAAAACTGACCAACGGCGAAGGCGTGGACGTGGCATTCGAATGCACCAGCGTGAACAAAAGTTGTGGATACCTTTGGTAGAGGCCTGCAAACCTGCTGCCAACTTGGTCATCGTATCCATTTGGAGCCACCCGCCACCATCAACGTCCACAGCGTCGTGATGAAAAGAGCTGGACGTGCGCGGCACCATCGCCTACTGCAACGACCACGCCGAAACCATCAAACTGGTGGAAGAAGGCAAAATCAACCTCGAACCTTTCATCACCCAGCGTATCAAGCTGGACGAGCTGGTTTCCGAAGGCTTCGAGCGTCTGATTCACAACAACGAATCCGCTGTCAAAAATCATCGTTAATCCGAACCTGTAATATAAGCGTTTAAGGACAAAAGGCCGTCTGAAAAATAGTTTCAGACGGCCTTTACGCTTGATAAATCCGCACTCGGCCCAATTCTCTGACAGTCGTCCACTCATCACAGGGCATACCCATGAATCCCAAATACGCTCCGCTTTTTCCAACCCCTTACCCTCAACAACGGCGTAACCGTCAAAAACCGCCTTGCCGTTGCACCCATGACCCATTTCGGCTCGCACGCCGACGGTTCAATCAGCGATCAAGAGCGCGCGTTTATCGGCAACCGCGCTGGCGATATGGGTCTCTTTATCGCCGCCGCCACCTTGGTTCAAGACGGCGGCAAAGCCTTTCCAGCCAACCCGAAGCCACGGGCGAACACTGCCTCGACAGCCTGAAAGAAACTGCCCAACTCATCCAAAAACAAGGCGCGAAAGCGATTCTGCAAATCCATCACGGCGGCTACAAAGCCATGGCGGAACTCAACCGCCGCGACAAAATCAGCGCGTCCGCCAGCGAGGCGGAAGGTGCGCGCGAAGCGAAGTGCCGCAGAAGTGGACGAACTGGTCGCCTCTTTCGCCCGAGCAGCCGATTTGGCACTTCGCGCAGGCTTTGACGGCGTGAAATCCACGGCGCAAACAGCTACCTAATCCAACAGTTTTACTCCGCCCAAAGCAACCGCCGCAGCGACAAATGGGGCGGCAGTTTGGAAAAACAGAATGCGTTTCCCGCTCGCCGTCGTCGATGCCATCGCCGCCGTCCGCAACAAACACCAACGCAACGACTTCATCATCGGCTACCGCTTCTCGCCCGAAGAAGCAGGCGAAGACGGGCTGACCATGATCGAAACCGGCGCACTGATTGACGCGCTGGTACAGAAGCCGCTGCAATACCTGCACGTTTCCCTGTGGAATTCGACAAAAATCCGCCGCGGCGGCGATACGGTGCAAACCCGTATGCAGTTCATCCACGACCGCATCAACGGTAAGCTGCCCCTTATCGGCGTGGGCAACCTGTTTACCGCCGATCAAATTCTGGCCGCTTATGAAACCGGTTGGGCGGAATTTATCGCGTTAGGGCAAAAACCGTTATGCTCAATCCGCACATCGCCACACAAATCCTTGAAGGCCGCGAGGCCGAAATCGAAACGCAACCCTGATACAACGCGCGCAGACCATTACGGCTTCCCCGACACCCTGTGGAAACTTGCCGCCAGCGGCACGCAGTCGTGGCTGCCGCCGGTAAAAGGCGCGGACTGTGGAAACCGATGGATATTTGAGGATTGATGCATGACAAAGACCGTCTGAAAAATTTTCAGACGGTCTTGTTAACCCATTGTTGTACCTATCTCTGTTGAATCACGCGGTAACCGCCTCCAAAATTTCTGCTGGTTTTTCGCACACAACTCATCTCCGCATCTTACAACATTTGCACGATTGATCCGGCCAATCATATCTGCATCTAATCTTTTCTGCTCCACCGTTTTAGAGAAAAAGAAAAGCAATATTCAACTAGCTGATTAAAAAGAACGTCCGCCAAAAACTACGCTCCTGCTGTATTTCAGGTTGTCTATCTTGCACGGCCTCCCTCTGCCGTACTTGCTCCAATTGCTCCAATCTTTTCCTGCTGCCTTTCTCTGAAATTCTCAACCACATCAGAATTTTTTCTGCCAACACTTGAGCAGCAAAAGAACCATCAGTATCATTCTTAAAACCTTGGATTAAGGCTCTAAGCTTGTCTGATTTATTAGGATTGGGATTTAAAGGTTCTGTCATTTCATTATTATCATTTATTTCTTTTTTCGAATCCGGTATGACAGTAACAATACCTTCTTTCCAACTTTCAAATTTTGAAATTCCATCCGCAAGAGCAGATAATTCCTTGCTCGTCATATCTCCAATCTTTTTTATCCTGTAAATCCACTCCTTGTTGTCTTGCCACATTGTAAATAGTTTTCTCTTGACTATCCCAATGCGTCTTCCCAGAATAATCATCTTTAGAATACTTTCTAATCATATTATGAACATTTAGATCACTAAACCGATTAGTCAATAATTTGATTTTAGCAGCCCCTACCAGCATCCATATCTTCAAAAATGGCATTACCCCACTGATCCAAGTCCACCACACCTTCATATTGACTTTGAGCTGCCGACAATGCCTTTTTCCTTTGTCCGTGATGTTCTCACAGTATGATCAGCACTGTTTGCATATGCAAATTTCAGATTCCCTGGATTATTATTTCTCCAAGCCACCGTGCCACCCGTTCGTTTTTCTATCGAACCATCATTCATTTGATATGTTCTTTCAGTACCTTTAGTTTCTACTAAAGCAACAATTTTCCTTCCAGCCATAATTAAACTCCAAATTAAATACAAAAATTAAATTTAATTACCTTTTTCTGATTGGTATCATAATCCTCATCTAATATAGATTATGCCAATCAGGGTTAAAAATCATCCAAACTTTTTTCCATATTGAGCAAACATGGTTTTGAAATATATTTTTCTATATTCGCCTTCTGGTTGTTTCAACTTAAACACAATATTCCGTGCCATTATTGTTTTAAATTTGTGTGTTTTTAGGCTGATACTTGAATTTATAGATGGAAAATGATGGATTAAACCTTATGTCAAAATACTGAGTAATAGTAATCATTCCTTTGCCAAGCGCAATTTCACCGTTACTCAAAGGGTCCGGATAAGGTTCATAATTACTGCATTTTGAACAAGCTATTACATTATCATTTTTCACAACTTGTTCAAGTATATCTTATTACGTAAAAACCAATAATGTTCTAGCATGGCCATATTCCTGATCATCCGCAATACTCTCTATAACAACGACAGCATCTTGTCGACCATCCTTATTCAGATCTCCTGTTTTATATGACAACACCCTGCTTTCATTATCTAAAAATTTCTGATACCTCTTGGAATACTCTGCTCGTTTCGAATAAGATGTTGCCGTCACCAACATCATTACAAAAGAAAAAAATTACTTTGTTTTTGTCTCATTAATTAATCATCCTTTTTGACCAAGATTTAAGATAAACACTGATAAATTAGGTATTTCGCATTCTACCAGTCTTAAAACGGACTTTAAAGATAAATTCTTTTTCTTGTTTTTCCAAAAACTTTTTACAAAATCAATCCATCAGACATGATCCCATATTCATTTTTCTTTTTTCCTCTTATCTGACTACTACCTATTTGAACCATTACCTGTTTTTGTACAATTCGACCATCCCAAATATTTCTCAGGCCGTCTGAAAAACGGCCTGAACCTTTGCAAAGAAAGCCCATGTCACAAGAAATCCTCGACCAAGTGCGCCGCCGCCGCACATTTTGCCATCATCTCCCACCCTGATGCGGGTAAAACCACGCTGACCGAAAAACTGCTGCTGTTTTTTCAGGTGCGATTCAGAGCGCGGGTACGGTAAAAGGCAAGAAAACCGGCAAATTCGCCACTTCCGACTGGATGGAAATCGAGAAGCAGCGCGGCATTTCCGTGGCATCAAGCGTGATGCAGTTCGACTACAAAGACCACACCGTCAACCTCTTGGACACGCCGGGACACCAAGACTTCTCCGAAGACACTTACCGCGTTTTTAACCGCCGTTGACAGCGCGCTGATGGTCATCGACGCGGCAAAAGCGTGTGAAGCGCAAACCATCAAACTCTTGAACGTCTGCCGCCTGCGCAATACGCCCATCGTAACCTTCATGAACAAATACGACCGCGAAGTGCGTGATTCTTTTGGAATTGCTGGACGAAGTGGAAAATATCTTTAAAAATCCGCTGTGCACCCGTTACTTGGCCGATCGGCATGGGCAAAAACTTCAAAGGCGTGTACCACATCCTGAACGATGAAATCTATCTCTTTGAAGCGGGCGGCGAACGCCTGCCGCACGAGTTCGACATCATCAAAGGCATCAATAATCCCGAATTGGAACAACGCTTTCCGCTGGAAATCCAGCAGCTGCGCGACGAAATCGAATTGGTGCAGGCGGCTTCAACGAGTTCAATCTCGACGAATTTCTCGCCGGCGAACTCACGCCCGTGTTCTTCGGCTCGGCGATTAACAACTTCGGTATTCAGGAAATCCTCAATTCATTGATTGACTGGGCGCCCGCACCGAAACCGCGCGATGCGACCGTGCGCATGGTCGAGCCTGACGAGCCGAAATTTTCCGGATTTATCTTTAAAATCCAAGCCAATATGGACCCGAAACACCGCGACCGCATCGCCTTCTTGCGTGTCTGCTCCGGCAAATTCGAGCGCGGCATGAAGATGAAACATCTGCGCATCAACCGCGAAATCGCCGCCTCCAGCGTGGTTACGTTCATGTCGCACGACCGCGAGCTGGTGGAAGAAGCCTACGCGGGCGACATCATCGGCATCCCGAACCACGGCAACATCCAAATCGGCGACAGTTTCTCCGAAGGCGAACAACTGGCGTTCACCGGCATCCCCTTCTTCGCGCCCGAATTGTTCCGCAGCGTCCGCATCAAAAACCCGCTGAAAATCAAGCAACTGCAAAAAGGTTTGCAACAACTCGGCGAAGAAGGCGCGGTGCAGGTCTTCAAACCGATGAGCGGCGCAGATTTGATTTTTGGGCGCGGTCGGCGTGTTGCAGTTTGAAGTCGTTACCTCGCGGCTGGCCAACGAATACGGCGTAGAAGCCGTGTTCGACAACGCATCCATCTGGTCGGCACGCTGGGTATCGTGCGAAGACAAGAAAAAACTGGCGGAGTTTGAAAAAGCCAATGCAGGCAATCTGTCGATAGACGCAGGCGGCAACCTCGCCTACCTCGCCCCCAACCGCGTGAATTTGGGACTTACACAAGAACGCTGGCCGGACATCGTATTCCACGAAACGCGCGAGCATTCGGTGAAGCTGTAAAAATCCAAAGGCCGTCTGAAAATTTCAGATGGCCTTTTCAGTTTGGCATCAACTCAATAAATCCCAAGCGAATTTTCCAATCGTCAGGCACAGCAGCAGCATGAATCCGTAACGCAGGAAACGGGTTCCGCCGCGTATCGCCAAGCGCGCGCCGACCACGCCGCCGCATAAATTCGCCAGTGCCAACGGTACCGCCCATGCCCATACGACATGCCCTTTGCGGGATGAAAATGTCAGCGCGGCAAGGTTGGTGGTCGAATTGATGACTTTGCCCGCCGCGTTTGCCGTCAGGAAATCGTAACCGTAAAAACGGACGAACACGAAAGCCAGCAGGCTGCCCGTTCCCCGGCCCGAAAATGCCGTCGTAAAACCGATTAACGCGCCGAAAAACAGGCCCCACCACGTTTCGCGGCACGTCAGTTTTTTCGGTGCGCACCGCCTGCCCCAAGTCTTTTTCAGAAAAGTATAAAGGCACATGGCAATCATGATGACCAGCATCGCCGGTTTCATATATTGCACGGGAAATACGCCACGGCATTCGCGCCCAGATAGGAAGCGGCAAACGCCAGCACGGCGGCGGGCAGCAGCATTTTCCACGGCACGGGGATTCTGCGCAGATACTGCCCCGTTGCGGTCAGCGTGCCGCAGCAGGAAGCGAATTTATTGATGCCCATCACCGAAGCAACAGGTGTAGCGTTCGGTAATAGATTGAACAATCCGGGTATCTGCAACAGGCCTCCGCCGCCAACCGCCGCGTCCATCAGCCCTGCGGCAAAACCGATTAACAACAGGTAATAAAAACGAATCTGCAAGCATGGTTTTCATCCCTTGAAAGCAAAAGCGATTGTCCGCGTGTTTAAGCACCATGACAACTACAAAAGGCCGTCTGAAAAATCTTTGCGGCCAAACCTGTTTTCAGACGGCCTTTCTTTTTAAATTCAGTTATTAAAATTGCGGATTGAAAAATTTTGAATCACAATCCGCGCTTCACTGTTTTTACACCTCAAACTATGGAACACCGAACGCAAAAACTACGGGCGCATGGGTATTTTTCGCCCACATTGTTTCCGCGGCCGCTGGCTGCAACGGCCGATTTACCTCGGCCGGATTGTCGCAAGCCATTTATACCTATAAATTTCTGAAAATGCTGTGGCATCTGGTCAGCAATCTGGGCATTATGGATGAAACACCATCATGTTCGCCGTACTCAATCTGATTGGCGTCGTGATGATTGCCAATCTGCTGACGATGGTGATTGTTGAAAAATCAAACCGTCGATGTCCATTATCAGCATTTTGTCTATTCATTTGCTGCAAACGTTCATCAATGCGGCCAATCTCTCTGAAAAGCAAAAATCATGTGGCAATATATCATCCATCTGCTTTCTGATTTCCGCCATCTCCATGACTTTGCCGGACAAAATCGTATACAGATACAGCACGACGCATAAGGCGCATTGACTACCGGTTGACACCATAAATAGCAATGATTTTATGGCCGCTTAAAACAAGAATGACATAACGCGTCGTACCCTTGGCGGCTTCGCCATATTTTAGTCGGCTTATCACGGTCTATATAAACAGGCCGTCTGAAATCCTTGATTCAAGGTTTTTCAGACGGCCTTTCGTCTTTTTGGTTTTGCGATTTTCAATAGCAACCGTTTGTGCCACTTTGCCCAAGCCGTTTTCCAAAAGATTCGAGCATGGCGGTATAGCCGTCGCCTTGTTGCGGTGTTGTGATATCAAACGGTTTGCTGCGTCCGTCCGGCCACAAGGCGTAGCCGCTGACGGTGGTTTGCCCCTGATAGCTGCCTTGGAAGGCTTCGATATAGATTTTTCAGGGGTTTGGCCGCTTTGACTGCGTGAGGCGGGAACGAAAGTATGGCGCGGGTTGAGGCGGTTGAGTTTGTTGCTGAGGTTTGCCGCCAACGCGCCGTCGAGCGGTGCCGCCCAAAGGTGGTTCTTCGCCAGATTCACATGATACGCGTCGGTTTGATAAACGAGGCCGCCGCTGGCAAGCGGTTCGGCAAGGTTGACTTTGACCGCTATTTCACTGCCTTGCGCCGCCGGCCGGATGTATTGGCTGTCGGGCAGGGACGAAATATTGCGGGCTTTTGCGTAGTGCCGCAGGCGGCAAGCGTCAGGGCGGCGGCAATCGGGAAGAGGCGCATTATCGGCTTCCTTTCGGGATGGGGTCTTTGCTGCTGCTGTTAAAAATCAGCGCGTTGGGTTTTTCTTTCAAAGTATTAATGACGGGCTGTACGTCTCTGAGGGTTTTGTCCAAACTTTGCAGGGTGTTTTGCACGTCGCCGTAGATGGGCGATTGCGGCGATACGCCTTGCAGGGTTTGACGCAATTCTTTCAGGGTTTGGTTCAGCTCGTTGGGGATGTTTTGCGTTTGCGGTTTGCCGACCAGTTTGTCGATAGAGCTTAGGGCAGCATTGGCGGATTTGAGGGTAGATTTGAGTTCGGCAAGCGAACCGTTCAACCCCTGCAACGGTTTTATCCAACGGCAGATTGTTGAATTTCTCCAGTAAATCCGCCACTTTCGCCTGCAAATCGTCTAAACCGCCGCCTTGGGTGGCAATGACGGTATCGCCTGCGTAAACGGTATGCGGTCTCAGCTTGGGTGAAGATGAAGGCTGGTCGTTCAATTCGATCATTTTGCTGCCGGTCAACAGGTTGTTACTGGAAATGGTGGCGGTCAGACCTTTGCCCAAAGCTGCTTGGAATTGTTGTTTCAATGCTCTTTACTTTGTTCGTCAGCGTTGATTTCCATGCGCGAGGGCTCGATTCGGATGCGCACGGGAATCCAGCCGTTTTCAAACAGATGCAGGCTGTCGTTGCGGTCGAAATAGGGAACGTCGGAAACCACGCCGACATTCAGCCCTTTATATTCGACGGGCGAACCGGCGGTCAAGCCGCGCACGGACTGTTTGAAAAATGCGGTGTAATACAACGAACGGTCGTCGGGCAGGGTTTGCCACTTCGCTGCGGCTGTCGTAAAGCGTGAAACTGTCTTCACTTTTTCACATTTTTTTGCTGTCTTTGGTTTTCGGCGAATCAAACGAAAATCGCACCGGAAAGCAACGCGGGCAGAGGGGCGGAATTGAGTTTCACACCGCTGCCCGTGGTTTCGATATTGATGCCGCTCTCCAGCCAGAAGCGGCTGGCGGAATTAATCAGTTTGTCATTCGGGCTTTGGATGAAGATGGTGTATGCACGGTTTGGTCGGATGGCTCGAAAACGCGCGCTTTCCACCCTGCCCGACCATAAAGTTTTCATAAAGCACGGGGCTACTGACGTTGAGGATTTTTGTCGTTTTGGCCGACCAGCTTCAGGCGTAGGCCGCTTTGCCCGATGGCGGCAATCGGCGGAATATCCTGCACTTCAAATACATCCTTCGTTTCATTACTTTTTGCCCGGCGTGAACGCGATATACGAGCCGGACAGGAGCGTACTCAAACCGGTTACGCCGCTTTGGTCGATACGCGGTTTCACCACCCAAAACTGCGTATCGCTGCGGATGAGGTCTTTCGCATCGGCGTTAAGCTGGGCGGTTACTTCCACGCCTTTTTGGTCGTCGCGCAATTTAATGCGGGTAACCCTGCCGACATCGACGTTCAACACTTTAATCACCGTATTGTTAACTTCAATACCTTCCGCGCTGTCCATCAGCAGCGTAACAACCGGCCCTCGGTTGCGGATATCTTTCACCAGCAGCCAGCCGCCCGCCAAAAGCGCAATCAGCGGATCAACCACACGACTGACGTGAAGACATTGGTTTTTTGACACGCGCGGGAGCGTGATGTGTTTGAGAAGAATCGTGTTTTTCATTGTTTTCGGGTATCGCTAGAATCAAGGCCGTCTGAAAGCTGTTGCTGCCTGTCCCAAATCAGACGGGGGTCGAAATAATAAGCAGACAACATAGTAAGAATAACGACCAGACAGAAATAAACCGACGCACCGCCCGGCACGACACGCGCCATATTGGTATGGAACGCACTCATCAGAATAATAATCACAAAAATATCAATCATCGACCAACGGCCGATAGATTCGGTAATCCGGTACAGCACCGACATTTTCGCCGCACTCATCGGCGGTTTGAAATAGGCAGAAGCAATCAAAACTGCCATTGCAATAATCTTCAACACCGGCACCATAATGCTCGCACTGAAAATAATCACGGCAATCATCCTATCGCCGTCGTTCCACATATACACAATACCGTTGAAAATCGTATTAATCTCTAAAGCCGTCGGGTTGGACGAAATCATAATCGGCAGGGATATTGGCAGAAAATACAAAAATTAGAGCCGCCAAGAGAAAAGCCAACGCAATATTCAGGCTTTTTCGGACGGCGGCGGTACAAATCCGCACCGCACACACCACAGGGATGTTCGTCCTTATCACGGAAATACAGGCAGCGGCTGCAACAGATTTTTGTCCTCCGAGGCCGTCTGAACTGCATGACCGCCCGTCAGCCTGTGGATTTTATAATAAACCCAATGTTGTGGAATCGAGACCGATGTCCGAATCAGCATGACCGACAACGGAAACATCAGATAAAACGCCGAGCCGAACTCCACCACCGCCACGGAAGAAAGCTTGATATACGCCACCAAAGTGGAAATGAAAAAACACGTCCACCATAATCCAGTGGCGCAGCCGCACCAAAATACGCGTTGCAAAAACGCAGCGCAGGATATGCCCTTTTCCCGCACTAGAGCGGTATAGACATACAAACACAACAGTAAAAACAGCAAAGGAGCACCGAAAGTCAGGACAAACATCACCTCCGCCAAAAACCGTAATCCAGTGAAATCAACAGACGCATCATCTGAGGCAGCGACAAAATCGACGTTACGCCAACAAATCCACGCGCACATAAACCATACTGTACGCAAAAGCCATTAGAATCAGCGAAGTCAGAGCATACGCGAGGGGCACGATATACGGATTGTTTTTCCACCTCCACCACTTCATGATTACTACAGGACAATGCGCTTCCTGTCCCTGTCGCAGCGTCGGAATATCCATACGGCAACCGCAATCGGGACATTCCACCGTATGAGCGGGCAGCGTCGCGTCAGGAAGATAAGACTTGTAACGCCACCAGCGATGGTAGATACGAACAGGCTTCATCATTGGGACAAGGAACTGGAAAATCTTTGAGAATCCGCATTATAGTGAAAAACAGGCATTTGCCGATTCTATATTAAAATCGGCAAATACCTGTATCCCATCCGGATTGGAATCATTACCGAAAAACGGTAAGAATTTTTTTGAGAATTACAATAAAAAGAGAACCTGTCTAAACAGGTTCTCTTCCCAGCTAATCTTTTTCAGATTAGAATTTGTGACGCAGACCAACCAAACCAGCAGTAGTTTCCACTTTATTATCGTGGCGTTTACCAGCTTTTAACCAACCGGCAGACACCATAGCGGTAGTGCGTTTGGAGAAGTCGTAATCAGCACCCAATACAACTTGGTTGTATTCAGTAGAAGTTTTATCTTGAGAAGACAAACCCTTACCTTTGGCTTTAAAACCATGAGCGTAAGAAACACGAGGAGTCACATTGCCAAAAGCGGTAAGCACCAGTTACAGCCAATTCATGAGTTTTAATACGTGTCGAAGTGTCATTAGCAGCATCATAATCACGAGTTGCATAGATAGGGATTGTTCGCCGCATCACGACCAGCAACATACGGCGTAACGCCATCAGCAAAGGCTGCGCGATAACTATCCAATGTATCCCAACCGTTGGTATATTGATAACCTAAACCCACAAACAAATTATTGGCATCATAACCAGCTTGAACCTGATGAACTTGTCCACTCTTGTTCTTGTTATTATCACCTACATAAGCAGATTTTTGGTAAGCACCACCATACTGTGCAAAAGAATCCTGAATTTTCATAATTCAAACCAGCATAGTATTTAGAGGTATCATTACGATAATTTGTAACGCCTTTTTTTCATTACGACCAGTATTATCCTGATTATCACGTGAGTATATTGACATTCGCACCAAAGCCAGCAAATACAGGAGAATCATAACGAACAGACACTGCGCGTTCGCCAGTACGGGTAAATACACCTAACCCCTAAAGCATTACTGCTATATTCCCACGGATCAATTTTTATCCATGTCTTTCAGTTGAGTGTTGATTTTTACCAGCACGAACTTTACCAAAACCGCCTTCTAAACCGACAAATGCCTCGCGCGTACCCCAACCAGCATCAGTACCTGCTACTGAAGTTTTGCTTTCAACTTGCCAAATGGCATTCAAATCGCTACCTAGATGCTCATGACCTTTGAAACCGATACGAGAACCAAAGTCAGCAATTTTGGTAGTAGTAGCGCTTTTTGCTTCAACGCCATTAACTTTAACTTTAGTTTGACTCAACTTCCACACCTGCTTTGATTTGACCGTAAAGAGTTACGTCAGCCATTGCAGCAACCGGTAGAGCGGCTAAAAGACAGAGCAATCAGAGATTTTTCATTGCTGTATTCCTTTTCTATCGTCTAAGAAATAACACAAACGGGGAAGCCGTTTTGTTGTTTGCAACCCCTGCTTAACCAAGCAGTGATTTCATGTGTTCAATATAATTGGTTGGCGGAAAAACAAACTTTATTGAATGTTTGCTACTTTACCTTTTTCTCTCAAAGCAATGATAAATAAATTATTTCATATAAAAATATGAAAATCAATGAGTTATAATGTTAATTTATTAAATTGCGATTTTACAACACATTTTAGATATATCACATATTTGCCACACTACCATGAAGAACACGGTATTTGCGTATATCAATGCTTCACCTCAACCAAGCCAAATTCTTCCTTTTTAAAGTAGCACATCTGAACCCTTTTATGGTTATATCCTCTATCCGATATTCCTCATCCAATAAGGCAACTGAATTTTTTGAATACCAAACTCCCGCGGATAATCTACCCCTGTCAGATACAAACCATCAGACATAAAAGTCGGAGGCGCTTTCAGGCGACTCCTTTCTTTTATTAAATCAGCAAATTGCCCCACATCCAATCTTCCACATCCGACATAAACCAAAGCCCCTCATTATATTACGCACCATATGATGCAAAAAAGGCATTGCCATGTATATCAAAAATACAGCCATTCAGCCCCCACCAATCTCTGTACTATATATGGTTTTAACTGGAGATTTCGCCTGGCATTCGGCAGCACGAAAACTAGAAAAATCATGTTCTCCAACCAATAATGCTGCTGCCTGCCGCATTCTTTCCAGATTAGTGGGCAAATGCGTCCATCCCGCCCTACCCTTCATTAAAGGAGAACGAACAGGGGCGGATTGCAAAAGATAACGGTAACGACGCCCAAATGCATCAAACCTCGCATGAAAATGCGGTTGTGTCGTTTGCGCACACAATACCGCCACTCCGTCAGGAAGATATGCATTCACACCACGCACCCATGCTTGCGGCGGTCGGAATACCGCGGTATCAAAATGAACTACTTGAGCAAACCGCGTGTACACCGGTATCAGTTCTCCCCGCCACAGTAACAGAAATATTTTCTCCTGCAATTTTACTGATTGCTGATTCTAATTCTGCTTGTACGGTAGGAATACCTTCGGCTTGCTTCACACCCGAAAAAAATCGACTACCATCATAAGATAAAACCAAAATCCATCTTTGCTTTATAAGCTGTAAATTCGATGCGGAGTTTGCCATACTATAATCACTAACTATATTGCGAAAAAAATTCATTGTACTGTCCTCGGACGGACCACAGACCATAATCAACCTGATAAAAAGGAATTTTTAGTTAAAGAAAAGATGCCGTCTGAAACGGCATCTTCATCCAACCCATAATATTTAAGAATCCAATTCTTTTCAACATCTCTTTGGCTTTATCTAAAATAGCGCCTTGCGATTCTTCAAGCAATTCTTGCAATGTTTCACGAGCCGCAGCCGGATCGCCTATTTCAACATACATTTTAGCCAATTCATATTTCGCTTCAAACGGCGCCGTCATACCCTACTGATTCGGAAATGAAACTGCTGTTTTTCATTTGATGCGCCATCTACATCTTCAACAGCAATATCTTCCCAGTCTACATTTCCATCAGTCTCATCAATTTGTAACGGCTGTTCATCAAAATCGGTACTATCCTGGAATGACAAGCCTCGATCTTGCCTAACAGCAAACACCTCAGAAGAATCAGAATCATGCTTTTCTTCGAAAGTAATTTCTTCAGTTTCAAGAGACGGTTCCTCAATCGCCTTATTACTTTCTTTATCTTCCTCAGGGGAAGGTATTTCAAAGTCCAACGGCTCACTAGAAGCAGACTCTTTATCCTCATTTATATTATCAAGATCTTTCTCTCGCTCTTGACGAATTTCTTGAGAAAGAGGCAAATTCTCCTCTTTATTCTCTTCCGCCTCATCAACCGCAAAGAAATCTAATACCTCGTCTTCTTTAACTTCTACTTCTTCCTTAACGGAATCAGTCACTGAAGAACAACTTTCCTGTTTAATTACAGATGGTTGGTTTGAAGAGATAAACGAAGGTTCAGTATCCGGTTCGTAAACGCTTTCGGTCGATTCAATCGTATCCCAATCCGCATTACGGCGTTTTTCCGTTTCCTCATCAGTTGTTACCGCACTGGAAACGATACCTGATTGAACTGCCCTCAACTGAATTCCAATCTACTTTGACATCATCTTTATCCGCAACATTTTCTTCTGTTGCCTGAGTAAAGAAAATATCATCATCAAAAATCATCCTCAATCGCTAAACCTTCTTCAGTAGACGGCTCTTTCGATGTACCTTTTTCATCAAAAACCAACATGAACCTCAGGCTTCGTTTTTAGGAGATTCTATTTCTTCAGTTTCTTCTGTACTCTTAGTTTCAGCAGCAAATTTTTGTCCTTCCAAAGAAGATTTGACATTGCTGAAAAGAAAAACCCTTCTTCGTCTTCTTCATCCTCATCAGAATGCTGCTTAGCAACCGAACTACAATTTTCTGCTCTCCGGTTTTACGCCCGGCAAGCAGTTTTGCCAACAGCAACAACACTACAAGTGACGCTCCACCAATCAGCAACCAACGCCACAATCCACCTTCTTCAGAAGGAATATTTTCAGACGGCCTTACTTGTTCTTGTTGCTCTACAGTCTGTTTAGGTAACCGTTCGGCCGCACTTGCTGCTCCAGCATCCACATCGGAAGCAGGGGCTTACCACAGCCTCTGATGCCGCTCTAACTTCATTCTCAATCGGCTTAACGGTTTCAGGAACTGTTTCCTGTATATTTTTATCTTTTGCTTGGGCGTCAGAAGCAGGTTTAGCTCCGGAAGGCGCCACGACAGTGGGTTGCTCTACCTGCTGCGGTTTTTGGGCATTTTGCTGAGCCTGATCCAAAGCTTGGGCTGCATTTTCAGCAGGCACTTTTACAGCAGGGGGCTGAGCCGCCAAACGCTTCATTTCATCACGTGCGGGAATATTCAATACTTTCCCTGCTAACATTCTGTCGGCATTATTTTCAACAATACAGTCGGGTTCGCATTGACCAAGGCACGCATGGTTTCGGCCACACTCATACCTTGTGGACGAATACGGGCAGAAATACCGAGCAATGTCTCCCTCGTTAAGTACCAAATGGCGCTTACCATAGCTTATATTGGAATATTCTTTTTCGTTGGCTATTTGTGTCTGTCTGCCGGTAATTTTAGGTTTAGTTGCCTGAACAGGCTCCTGATACTCCGCTTCTTCAGAATTGACGATACGGCTAATACGTTCGCGTGCCGCTTCACGATCAACATTTTGGGATTTTTGGGGCAGAGGCTGGTTCAACTTTGGTTGTCTGATTATTGTTGTTGATACGCGCACGGGAAGAACTATCAGGCTTTGATGCATAATCAGCCGGATCGATAATAGCTGTGTATTCACGCGATTGAGAACCTGCACCTACTTGAAAAATCAGTACGGGGTCTTGGATAGGCTGGGAAGAACGGATGCTTATGATTGCTTTATCGCCCGATTTGCGCACGCTGGTACGCAAGTTTCCGTTGGAAACCGTAGCTTTTCCGCCATTCAACAGCGCCTTGGCCTCATCACCGGTAACGGTAATACTGCCCGAAAAAAAGGCTCACCGAGATTTGACTGGACATTCAGCCCGCCCAGCCCTGCAACTGCGCTGAAAGACGTCATCAACGCTACGGAAGCAGCAATCAATTTCATTTTTATGATGGTTTTTCAAGATTTATCCCCTGTTTGAATTACAGTCCTGCTGTGCGATACCACGCAATTAACTATATATTCCGTCATGATATAGTCTAAAACCTATTTTTGCCAAGCAATCTGCTAAATTAAGTTAAAAAGAAGCCGTAAATATGCGGCTTTATAGCCACTATTCGTTTCTTTTTGCACAAACACGGCTATTTTACTGATTATCCGCCCTTGCGAACAGATGCAAAAATACGCCGCAACCCTGTATGATTGCCCTTTACGGATTTGTTTCCTCCTCCCTATGAAAATTCTCAGCGACTTACTGGCCGTCATCCTTTTTTTCATCACTTATACCGTTACAAAAAACATTATTTGGGCAACAGCCGTAGCTTTGGCGGCGGGTGTCGTTCAAGCAGTTTTCACCTATATCAAAAACAAAAAAACTTGAAACAATGCAGTGGTCAGCCTGATTCTGATTGTTGTCTCTGGGCGGTGCGACCATTTTATTGAAAGATCAGCGTTTCATCATGTGGAAGCCGACTGCTCTGTTTTGGTTCTGGCGCACTGGCGCTGGCTGCCGGACAAATTATGGGGAAAAACAGTCTGAAGTCCTTGATGGGCAAAGAACTCGAACTCCCCAGACCTTGTTTGGCGCAAACTGACTTTTTGCATGGATAGGTTATTTACTGTTTATGGGTATTGCTAATATTATCGTGTTTAAAAACTTTACCGAAGCACAGTGGGTAAGCTACAAACTGTTCGGTTCAACCGCTCTGATGATTGTTTTTGTCATCGGACAGGGCTTATACTTGAGCCGCTATTTACCTCGGGAGAATAATTGATGGAATATTATATGTTGCTGGCAACCGATGCCGATGATGTACATGAAGCACGAATGAGCGCGGCCTGCCCATCTGAAACGCTTGGAAGCTCTGAAAGCAGAAGGCCGCCTGCTGACCGCAGGTCCGAATCCCCTGCCTGACAATCCCGAACGCGTATCGGGCAGCCTGATAATCGCACAGTTCGAATCGTTGATGTCGCGCAGCAATGGGCGGAACAAGACCCGTATGTCGATGCGGGCGTTTACGAAGATATTGATTAAACCTTTCAAAGCCGTGTTCAAATAATGGATATGAAGCAGTCTATCGCAAGCCGTCTGAAAACGCTTGAACCCCCGAATTTTTCGAATTTCAGGACGACAGCCACCTGCATGTCGGACACGCTGGCAATCGCGGCGGCGACCATTACAGCATTTTGGTCGTCAGTACCTCGTTTTCAGGGACACTCCGCGCCTTGAACGCCAGCGTACCGTCAAAGGCTTGTTACAGGATTTATTTTTCAGACGGCCTTATTCACGCTTTTGAGCATTAAGGCACTTACCCCCGAAGAATATTTCAACTGAATTGGAAGCAGAGAGAAAATGATGAAAAAGAGCCATATTATTTCCGCCTTGGTACTGGCAGCCTTATCGGGCACCCTGTCGGCAAAAACCTTGGTAACGGTAAACGGTACCGCCATCGACAGCAGCACCATCGATGATCAGGTCAAAGTCATCCGCAGTCAGAACAAACAGGTTCAGGATAGTCCCACCCTACGCAAAAAGCCTGACCGAACGGCAGATTATCGCCACCGTTGTCTCCCGAAGCCAAACGCCTGAAACTGGATCAGAGCGCGGAATTTAAAAAGGCAGCGGAGCAATCCCAGCTGCCGCAACCAAACAAGGTGCGGATAAAAGTCCACCTTTAAAACCGAATGGGCTGTATTTGAAAAAGACCTGTTAGGACAGGCATTTGCCATGCACATTGCCAAACAGAACCCTGTACAGGAAAAAGACATCAAAACCGCCTCACAACGACTTCAGCAAATTTTTACAAAGGCACTCAGGAAGTACAGCTGGGACAAATTGCCGCCCGCAGCAACGAAGATGCGCAAAAAGCCATTAAAGACTTAGAAACGAAAAAGTTTCGCCAATGTGTTGAAACAATACTCCGTTGACGAACAAGCCAAAAAGCCGGCGGCATCGCACGCGGTTATGTGCCGCTGAAAGATTTGGAACAGTCCGCCCCGCCGCTGTCATGCTGCCATCAAAGACCTGAAAAAGGCGGTTTTGACCTCTGCACCGCTGCCAAACGGTAATGTTTACAGCGTGTTCTACATAAACGACCGTCGCGATATTAAAGTTCCGTCATACGAAGAGATGAAGAACGAAATCGGCAGCGAATTGCAGGCATCCCGTATCGACGCCGCCATCGGCGCTCTGATGCAGAAAGCGGATATCAAACCTGCCAAATAAGCCGTCAGACAAAGTTCCCCAAAAACATAATACCGTTGTTTTTATGCGACGATTGAGGCCGTCTGAAAACCCGTCTTCCGAACCGGTTTTCAGACGGCCTTTTCTCAAAACCGATTAGGAACAATATGCGTGCCGTCATCCAAAAAGTTACCCATGCCGAAGTGGACGTTATCAGTGCCGACAGCCGTGAAACCTGCGGCAGAATCGACAGCGGTTTTGTCGTCCTGCTCGGCGTTACCCATCGGGACACGGAAACCGATGCCAAATATATTGCTGATAAAACGGCCAACCTGCGGATTTTTGAAGACGAAACAGGCAAACTCAATCTTTCGCTGAAAGATACCGGCGGAACAGTTCTGCTTGTTTCCCATTCACACTTTACGCCGATGCACGCAACGGCCGCCGACCGTCCTCTCAGATGCCGCGCCTGCCGCACAGGCTGACGAACTCTACCGTCTGGTTGCCGACCTGCTGCGCGCTCACGGGCTGCACGTCGAAACAGGACGCTTCAAACCCATATGCAGATAAACCTGTGCAACGACGGGCCGGTTACGCTGCTGCTGGATTCGCAAAAACTGTTCTGATTTTACTCGAACAAATTTTTAAATTATTCTTTTCAAATAATTACAATAAACTAATGCAGATGAAAAAGCCGTCTGAATGCAAGTTTCATTCAGACGGCCTCGATTGTTTTACATATATCAATGTAAACAAGGGAATAAACAGCGAAGGAATTTTACTACAGATGAAAAAAATTAACACTTAACGAGCCCTCAAATCTATCTGCGTCTACAATACAAACACATTCTGAAAGCTCAGGCGTATTTTACATTAAATTAAAAACAAAGAAATATTTTCACAAATTTTTTCTATCCTATTTTATAGTAAGTAACTCCCAAAAGAGAATTTCTTTTTAAATAAGCGCTTATTTGACAAGACAATGCGGCGAATAACCTTCTTATACGCTGTTGTTTTTGTACCGCTCCAGACGAATGAAAGAAGCCGTCTGAAAAGCTTTTCTAACATTTTCAGACGGCCTTTCATCACTAAAAGAAAGAATCAACGCGTTACCGGTTTTATATTTAATCCGTTTTCGGTTTTGCGCCCTCTTCGCCCAAACGGCGTTTCTTATCGGCCTCGTATTCCTGATAGTTGCCGTCGAAGAACACCCATTTCGAATCGCCTTCGCACGCCAGAATATGCGTGGCGATGCGGTCGAGGAACCAGCGGTCGTGCGAAATCACCATCACGCTGCCGGCAAATTCCAGCAATGCATCTTCCAGCGCGCGCAGGGTCTCCACGTCGAGGTCGTTGGACGGTTCGTCCAGCAGCAACACATTGCCGCCGCTCAACAAGGTTTTTGCCAAGTGCAAACGTCCGCGTTCGCCGCCTGACAATTGACCTGCGATTTTTGCTTTGGTCGCTGCCTTTGAAGTTGAAACGACCCAAATATTGGCGGGCAGGGATTTCAAACTGTCCGACCTGCAAAATATCGCGGCCTTCAGCGATGTTGTCGAACACGGTTTTTGTCGTTTTTGCAAACCTTCGCGGCTTTGGTCGATCAGGCTCATTTTCACGGTTTGCCCGATTTTCACTTCGCCCGAATCAGGCTGCTCTTTGCCCGAAATCATTTTGAACAGCGTCGATTTACCCGCGCCGTTCGGGCCGATGATGCCGACAATCGCGCCCGCAGGCACTTTGAAGCTCAAATCGTCAATCAGCACTTTGTCGCTGAACGATTTGGAAACGTTCACAATTCAATTACTTCATTACCCAAACGTTCGGCAACGGGAATGAAGATTTCCTGCGTTTCATTGCGTTTTTGGTATTCGTAGTTGCTCATTTCCTCAAAACGCGCCAAACGCGCTTTGGACTTAGCTTGGCGGCCTTTGGCATTTTGGCGCACCCATTCCAATTCCTGCTTCATCGCCTTCACGCGCGCGGCTTCGGATTTCGCCTCGTTTTCCAAGCGTTTTTCTTTCTGCTCCAGCCAAGACGAGTAATTGCCTTTCCACGGAATACCGTGTCCGCGGTCAAGTTCCAGAATCCATTCGGCGGCGTTGTCGAGGAAGATAGCGGTCGTCGTTACCGCAACCACCGTGCCGGGGAAGCGCACGAGGAATTGCTCCAGCCATTCGACCGATTCCGCGTCCAAGTGGTTGGTCGGCTCGTCCAACAGCAGCATGTCGGGCTTGCTCAACAAGAGTTTGCATCAAGGCAACGCGGCGTTTTTCACCGCCGGACAGATTGCCGATTTTGGCATCCCAATCAGGCAGGCGCAGCGCATCGGCAGCGATTTCCAATTCATGCTCTGCACCGCCGCCGGTAGACGAACCCGCCGCAATAATCGCTTCCAAACGGCCCTGCTCTTCCGCCAGCGCGTCAAAAATCCGCATCGGGATTGGCATACTCGGCATACACTTCTTCCAAGCGTTTCTGCGCCGCAGCCACTTCGCTCAAACCGCTTTCACTTCCTCGCGCACGGTTTTTTTCGGGGTCGAGCTCCGGCTCTTGCGGCAGGTAGCCGATTTTGATGCCGCCCATCGGCACGGCTTCGCCCTCAAATTCCTATCCACGCCCGCCATAATCCGCAGCACGGTGGACTTGCCCGCGCCGTTCAAACCGAGCAAACCGATTTTTCGCGCCGGGGAAGAAGGAAAGGAAATATCTTTAATGATGGTTTTTCTGCGGCGGCACAATCTTGCTCACGCGCAGCATGGAATAGACGTATTGTTGGCTCATAAATCTCTTTTCAAAAATAAAACAATCGGCCTGCCGTTCGCACGAAAGGCCGTCTGAAAACAATCGGGATTTTTCGGCAGTCGGCCCCATTCTAACCGATTCCCGATAAAGCCGCCTGTCAAAAAGGCCGTCTGAACATTTTTCAGACGGCCTCATCGCTCATTTCAAGCCTTAAAATCAAGCCAGAGGAGCCAGCAGTTTGGCAAAATGCTTTCCTCAAACTGTTTCAAACCGTCTTCCTGCAGGCGGGTGGCAAGGGCTTCCAAGTCCACGCCCAGTTTTTCGGCTTCGGCAGCTGCGCTTTGGCTTCGGCCGCTCCCTTCGCCCAAAGTGGCCTTGGCCGTACCGTGATCAATAAAGGCTTTCAGGGTAGCGTCGGGAACGGTATCGACGGTGTTCGCACCAATCAGGCTGTCGACATACAGGGTATCCGGATAGGCCGGATTTTTCACGCCGGTCGAAGCCCACAGAAGTTGTACGCGGTTGGCTCCTTTGGCTGCGAGCGGGGCAAATTCCGCGCCGCTGAGTATTCTTCCCAATCCTGATAGGCGGCTTTTGGCCAAAGCGATGGCGATTTTTGCCTTTCAGGTGGTCGGGCAATGTGGCGTCCAACGCACTGTCTACGCGCGAGATGAAGAAGCTGGCCACAGCGTGGTTTGATCGACTGGCAGGCCTGCCGCCACACGTTTGGCGATGCCGCGGGTATAGGCGGCGTAGGCTTTCAGGGGTTTGTGCGCGGGGAGAACAGCAGGGTCAGGGTTGATGCTGATGCCTTCGGCCACCAGCGCTTCCAGCGCTTCCACGCCCGCATCGGTGGTCGGCACTTTAATCATAACGTTTTTGCGGTTGATGGCGGCGCGCAGGCGTTTGGCTTCTTCAACGGTACCGGCCGCGTTTTTGCGACAGTTCGGGGCGACTTCGAGGCTGACGAAACCGGTTTTTGCCGCCGGTGGATTCGTGTTCGGGCAGACACACGTCGCAGGCCGCCTGTACGTCGGCAATCGCCATTGTTTCGTAACGCTGTTTCGGGGTCAGGTTTTTCTGCTTCAAGGCTGCCACTTCATCTGCGTAGAGCGGGTCGCCCGCGAATGCCTTTTGGAAAATCGCAGGATTCGAGGTTACGCCGCAAACGCCTTGTTTCAACATCTCCGCCAACTCACCGCTCTGTACCAGCGAGCGGGAAAGGTTGTCCAACCAGATTTGTTGGCCTAATGCTTTAACGTCCGATAAAATAGTCATCTCTGATTCCTTTATTTGAACAGGTTGTGGGAAGTTTTCATACTACCCCTATTTGCAGCGTTTGGATAGTATAAATTCTTATTTGAAAGGCAGAAAACATGATGGGAAACACCGAACAGTATCTGGATTGGGCGCGTCGGGTATTGCGCACCGAAGCACTCGGCCTGAACGAAATCGCCGATGCGCTGGACGGCGGTTTTCGTCCGCGCCGCCGACGCCCTGTTGCACTGCAAAGGCCGCGTGGTCATTACTGGCATGGGCAAGTCCGGACACGTCGGCCGGAAAAATCGCAGCGACGATGGCATCCACCGGCACGCCCGCGTTTTCGTCCATCCCGCCGAAGCCGCACACGGTGATTTGGGCATGATTGTGGACAACGACGTGGTGGTGGCGATTTCAATCCCGGAGAAAGCGACGAAATTACGGCCATCATGCCCGCACTCAAGCGCAAAAACGTTACTTTAATCGGCATCACGGCACGCCCCGCGTCCACCTTGGCGCGCCATGCCGACATCCACATCACCGCCGCCGTTTCCAAAAAGCCTGCCCGCTCGGATTGGCGCCGACCACCAGCACCACCGCCGTTATGGCCCTCGGCGACGCGCTGGCCGTGGTTTTTGCTCCGCGCGCGCGCGTTCACGCCCGACGACTTCGCCCTCAGCCATCCTGCCGGCAGCCTGGGCAAACGCCTGCTGCTGCGGGTGGCCGACATCATGCACGGCGGCGACGCGCTGCCCGCCGTCGTCAGCGGCACGCTACTGAAAGAAGCCATCGTGCGTATGAGCGAAAAAGGGCTGGGCATGTTGGCGGTAACCGACGAAGCAGGCCGTCTGAAAGGCGTGCTGACCGACGGCGACCTGCGCCGCCTGTTCCAGCAGCGCGACAACTTCGCCGGACTGACCGTGGACGACATCATGCACACGTCCCCGAAAACCATCACCGCCGACAAACTTGCCACCGAGGCCCTGAAACACATGCAGGCCAACCACATCAACGGCTTGCTGGTAACCGAAGCCGACGGCACCCTGACCAGCGCACTGAACATGCACGATTTATTGATGGCGCGGATTGTCTGACACCGACCGCCCTATTTTTCAGACGGCCTCACAGTCCGTTCGGGCTTTCCGGAACGCGCGCCGCGCCTTTCGACAGCGTATTCGCACCGCAGGCCGTCTGAAACGGCCTGTGCAATCTTCCCTTCTTTGGCTCTCTCAATCAGGTGCCGCCCGCATCGTTTTTCAGAAACGTTATTCCCGCATAAAGTCGGCGGGAGCGGCCTCAAAGCCATTTAGGCCTGTATGTTCAAAACTTCCCGATAAAACCTTGCAGTCTTCGGTGTGCGCGCCGGGCAGGTAGCCGGTGCTCATCAGAAATTCGCCGACGATTTCGCCGCCCATGAATTTGAAATGTTTTTTTAAACAGCGCCACCCATTCTTCTTTTGGTGCGCGGATGGTGCATATCGAGCCAGTTTTTGAACGAACCGCACTCCTGCCGTATCCGCCGGATTTGTTGCGCGTTGTAAATGGCGGCGTTGATTTTCAAACGGTTGCGGACGATGCCTGCGTCGGCAAGCAGCCGTTCGCGGTCGGCATCGCCGAAAGCGGCGACGGTCTCGATGTCGAAGCCTTTATAGGCCGTCTGAAACGCCTGCCGCTTCTTCAAAATCAAGGTCCAGCTCAGGCCCGCCTGATTGATTTCCAACACCAGCCGCTCAAACAGTCCGTTGTCGTCTTCAATCGGGAAACCGTATTGTTCCGCATGATACTGTTTGTTCGGATTGTCGCCGTCTTCGGGCAGGTTGTTGGCAAAGTCGCAGTAATTCATGGTTTTTGTCCGTCCATGTATTCAAACGCAGTCTGCGGAAAAATGTTGCCGCAGGTAGCGTTGCAGGTATTCGGCGGTTTCCTGTTCAATCAGCGGGTCTGCCGGCGGGAAGCGGTTGTATATCAGCATTTCGACGGCTATCCCTGCTGCCGGCAGGCCGCCAGGCTTAACAGGGTATGATTGATGCTGCCGAGCCTGCCCGATGTAACCAGCACGACGGGATAAGCTTGGGCGCGGATGAAATCGAGCGTGGTCAGAGTGTCGTCCAGCGGCACGGCCAGCCCGCCCGCGCCTTCGAGCAGGACGTAATCGTAACGTTCGGCGAGTTTGGCGGTGGCGCGGTTGATAACGGCAGGGTCGATATGCACTCCCGCCATGCGCGCGGCCAGATGGGGCGAGCAGGGATAGCCGAACAGGTAGGGGCAGGTGGTGCCGTCGGTGTCTTCCGGCAGCAGCGGCAGGTTTTGCAGGCGGCGGTGGACAAGAATGTCGTCGGAGATGCCCGTGCAGCCGGTTTGTACGATTTTTCTGGGTGATGACGGAAAAGCCCTGCCGCATCAGTTTGGCCGCCAACCAGCCGGCGGCGACGGTTTTTGCCGATGCCGGTATCGATGCCGCCGACAAACAGGATTTTGCCCCTGCTTGCGGGTTTTGAGGCCGTCTGAAAACAGTTTATCCGCCATATTCTTCCCTCAATGCGGCAATGAGGCCGTCTGAAAGCCGCGCCAGTTCGTGCGGCTGCATGATAAACGGCGGCATGGTGTACACCAGCCTGCCGAAAGGGCGCAGCCACACGCCGCGTTCGACGAATTTGGGCTGGAGGCGGCGCAGGTTTTACGGGTTCCCGCATTTCGACCACGCCGATGGCGCCCAGCACGCGCACCTCTTTCACCGCCGCAATGTCGCGCGCAGGCGCAAGGGTTTTCGCGCAATTGCGCCTCAATCCGCGCCACATTTTCACGCCAGCCGCCTTCCAGCAGCAGCCTGGCCGACTCCGTCAGTAACGGCGCAGGCCAGCGGGTTGGCCATGAACGTCGGCCCGTGCATAAAGCAGCCCGCCGCGCCGTTACTGACGGTGTCGGCGATATTTTTGTGCGTTACCGCGGCGGAAAGCGTGAGGTAGCCGCCGGTCAGAGCTTTGCCCAGACACATAATGTCGGGCACGACGTCTGCGTGTTCGCAGGCAAACAGCTTACCCGTGCGCCCGAAACCGGTGGCGATTTCGTCGAAAATCAGCAGCACGCCGTGTTCGCGGCACAAAGCCTGCGCCCGCTTCAGATATTCGGGCGCGTAAAAATACATTCCGCCCGCCCCCTGCACGACAGGCTCCACAATCAGCGCGGCGATTTCTCCGCCGTGTTTGTCCAGCAAATCCGCCAACGGCGCAACCGCCTCTTCGCGCCACGGCTCGCCGAATTTCACCGGAGGCTGCGGCAGGAAAAACTGCACCGGCAGACGCTCGGCAAACAGGCTGTGCATTCCGGTAACGGGGTCGCACACCGACATCGCGTGCCAAGTGTCGCCGTGATAGCCCGCCCGCAGCGCGGCAAACTTGCTGCGCCGCGGCGCGCCCAGCGCGTGCTGGTACTGCACCGCCATCTTCATCGCCACTTCCACCGCCACCGAACCGCTGTCGGCGTAAAACACCGTGTCCAAACCCGAAGGCAGGATGCCCAGCAGCGTCTGCGTCAGCTTTGCCGCCGCATCGTGGGTGAAACCGCCGAACATGACATGGCTCATCTTTTCAAGCTGGAGGACGGCGGCGCGGTTCAGGCGCGGATGGTTGTAGCCGTGCACCGCCGCCCACCACGACGACATGCCGTCAAGCAGCCGCCTGCCGTCTTTCAGGGTAATCGTTACCCCGTCGGCCCGCTCGACCGGATAAACCGGCGCGGGATCGGCGGTGGAGGAATACGGATGCCAGATATGGCTGCGGTCGAGTTCGGTCAGGGTGCGGATGTCCATCGGATGAGTGCGGTGTGTTTTGTGAACGTATATTCAAACGGCGGCCGGAAAATTTGCCGGCCGGAAAAAACAAAAGGCCGTCTGAAAACACTTCGGCGTTTTCAGACGGCCTCACTGACACTAATCCACTTCGCCCGCGTATTGCTCGGCGGTCAGCAGGCCGTCGTAGTCGGCAGGATTGGCAGGTTTGATTTTTAAAGAACCAGCCTGCGCCGTAAGGGTCGCTGTTGGCGGTTTCCGGCGCGCTGGGCAAATCTTCGTTGACGGCGACGACTTCGCCTGCAATCGGCGCGTACACGTCGGACGCGGCTTTTCACAGACTCAACCACACCGGCTTGTTCTTCGGCGGCAAGGTTCGCGCCGACTTCGGGCAACTCGACGAACACGATGTCGCCCAACAATTCTTGCGCGTGGTGGGTAATGCCGACGGTAACGGTACCGTCTTCTTCAAGGCGCAGCCATTCGTGGCTGGCAACGTATTTCAGTTCGGCTGGGATGTTGTTGCTCATGGTTTGGTTCTCCTTTAAGCACGGTTTAATTTGGCTAGTAGTGAATCTTGCGATACTCTCCTACTAAGTGTAAGTGTATAAGCAAACCTTACAAACAAAAAAACTTTATGAATCCTAGTATCTGAATATTGATATGGGCCATGAATAGAAGCCGACCAGCCATGTAAATCAACAATTCTTTCCAAATGCTTGAATTGCACTTTCCAATCTACATAAACTCTCCATTCTTCAAAAATCAATATCTTTCACAATACCCAACGCTCTAACTTCCATTTTTGTTCAGGTACACTATGAATTTTTCTTTACTGCTATCTTATCTCCAATAGAAATCTCCTTGAATTTTTTTCAATCTGCCTTTCTATTGAATTTGGTCCTTTACTCTCTTCCCCCGTTGGAACCTTCTTATTCCAACAATACCAATAACCCCTGTTCTATAAAGCTCTCTAAGGCATCATCCACACCACCAAACATGGCACCAACAATCCAATAATTCATCACAACAAACTTTCTTTTTTTATTTGAATACCATTTCTAACTTCTTAATTTAGGTAAATCAATACCTATATTTTTTATTTCAGACGGCCTTAACTTTGACATAAGGTCGTCTGAAACCGCATCAATCAAACTGTTTCTGTCCGTTGCGTACAAACGGCAGCTTCAATACGCGCACGTCCACTTCCTTGCCGCGCATCAGCACTTTGGCAGTATCGCCGTCAAAATCTTTCGGTACGCGGGCGATGGCGATGGATTGTTTCAGGCTGGGCGAGAATACGCCGCTGGTGGTTTCGCCTTTGCCTTTGTCGGTCAACACTTCCATATGCGCGCGCAGGATGCCGCCTTTGTCGAGCAACAAACCGACCTGTTTGACGGCAACACCTTTTTCTTTCAATGCCAACAAGGCAGCTTTGCCGACGAAATCGCGGCTTTCGTCTTTCAAATCAACCGTCCAGCCCATGCCTGCTTCGAGCGGGCTGGTGTCGTCGTCCATATCGTTGCCGTAGAGGTTCATGCCGGCTTCCATGCGCAGGGTATCGCGCGCGCCGAGGCCGCAGGGCTGTACGCCGGCTTGTTGCAGGGCTTTGAAAAATGCGACGGCTTCGGTGCCGGGCAGGATGACTTCGACGCCGTCTTCGCCGGTGTAGCCGGTGCGGGCGACAAACCAGTCATTACCCAAATCCGCGCCTTGGAACGGTTTGAGGTTGTGGACGACATCCGCCCATTCGGGTTTGACGGTCAGGAGTTTTTCGATGGCTTTAGGACCTTGTACGGCAAGCATACCGAGGTCGTAGCGCGGGTTGAAGGCGACGCCGAATTCTTGTCCGACTTTGTGGAACTGGGCGGTGTCTTTTTCGCGGGTCGCACCGTTGGACACGATGCGGTATTGGGTCTCGGCTTCGTTGGTGCGGTAAACGATCAAGTCGTCAATCACGCCGCCGTTGTCGTTGAGCAGCGCGGAATAAAGGGCTTTGCCGACGAAGGCGAGTTTGGCAACGTCGTTGGCAATCAGTTTGCGGAAAAAGGCTTTTTGCGTTCGCTCCGGCGACGTCGGTAACGAGCATATGGGATACGTCGAACATGCCTGCGTCGGTGCGCACGGCTTCGTGTTCGGCGATTTGCGAACCATAATGGATGGGCAGCTCCCAGCCGGCAAAATCGACCAGCTTCGCGCCTGCATCTTGATGGGCTTGGTGAAACGGGGTGGTTTTCAGGGCAGTCATTCTCAGCTTCTCCGGATTTATTGTTCAGATGCCGTCCGCACATAAGCGCGGAAGACCCTATCTGTCCTTGAACCTGAGATTTTCGGCCGTATCCGCTTGACGGCAAACCAGTCTGCTCACTGCTTTGCGCGGTTGTCTGAATGGTGGTTCAGACGGCCTTCTCCCCTTCGGTGGGTGCAAACGCACCGCTCTCCAGATGTTTTTATTTCAATGTGCAGTCCCTGTTGCCTGAGCGATTTAAGGGCGTTTGCGCCTTCGGCGGCTACATGTAGTTTGCTGTAACTCTCTCCTGCACATGGGGCGATTATGGCTTGAAACGCCGCTTTTTGGGCAAGTTGTCTTTTATAAATTCTAACAAAACTATTAAGATTCAAATATTAATAGGATTAGTAAAAAAATATTATGCTTAATCAGGCATATTTTTCCGCAGAATTATTCGTGAAAAACTAAATTTTGCCGCACTATTGTATGTTAAATTTTTTAGCTTATTATAAAGGGCACGAAAAGCATCTGAATTGCTTGCATTTTTCATAACCATGCCGAAAATAAGGGAGACAAAAATGGCATCTATTACATTGGATAAAACCGATCTGAAAATCCTTCAGGTCTTACAGGAAAAACGGTCGCCTGACCAACGTCGAGCTTTCGGAACGGGTCGCTTTATCGCCGTCGCCCTGCCTGCGCCGCCTCAAGCAGCTTGAAGACGCAGGTATCATCCGCAAGTATGCCGCCCTGCTCTCCCCCGTCGCCGTCGAACTCGGCCTTCAGGCGTTTATCCGCGTATCCATCAGCAAGGCCAAGGTTGCACGCGAAGAATTTTCCGCCGCCGTACAGACGTGGCCGGAGGTGTTGAGCTGCTTTGCGCTGACCGGCGAAACCGATTATCTGCTGCATGCCTTCTTCACCGATATGAACGCTTTTTCGCATTTCGTACTGGATACGCTGCTTTCACACGAAGGTGTGCAGGATGCCCAATCGAGCTTCGTATTGAAAGAAATCAAAAAAACACCACCGCCCTGCCGCTGACGCATCTGCAACGCGATTAAGGGCTTTTATCATAAAACGGCAGGCTGTCTGAAAAATCGGTTTCAGACGGCCTGTTTGTTGATATAATTTGAGAACGATTCTTAAATACATATTCCGCACACACTTCCCTATGCTTATCCGCTATTTTCTTCTGGACTTGCGGCGCACTCTCGCTGGCATTGGGCATTATCGGCATTTTTCCTGCCGATATTGCCGACCACGCCGTTCGTATTGCTCGCTGCGGCCTGCTGGGCGAAAGCCTCGCCGCGTTTCCACCGCTGGCTGCACCGGCATCCCCGCTTCGGCCCGATGGTGCAAAACTGGGAGCGCAACCGCGCCGTACCGCGGCGGGCGAAATACTTCGCATTCAGTATGATGACGGTCTCGTGCCTGTTTTTTTGTTTTGGCGGTTTCCCGAAAAATGGTGGATAGGCGCAGTATCGGCAGGATTCTGTTTCTGTGTGGCGGTTTGGATGTGGCGGCTGCCGGATTCATGAGCGAGGCCGTCTGAAAATTGTTTTCAGACGGCCTTCGCTTATATAACCCTGCCGGTCCCGTTCTGCATCGGGAACGTAAATTTTTCGCTAAAAATCAATTTGTTCTAATACTTCGATAGACTGTTTATCCCATTTTGGTTAAGTACCGATTATTTCAGCATTTTATCGGCAAACCCGCGTATTTCCTACTTTTCCCTACATCACCGCCCGCCATTCCCGCCTGCTCCCGAACCGGTATCTTGCTGGAATCTGTGTTTTTCCTTTACAATCAAACGGACGGTTCCTGCCGAACCAAGACCGTCGCGAATCCGTATCGGCCGCTTGTTTTCAGACGGCCTGACGTATTCGCCACAAGAAAAAGAAGGAACACTGCCATGCGACCATGCCTTGTCTGCCTCGCCCTGCTGCTGCCCGCCGCAGCCCGCGCCGCCGATTTTTCACGGTGAGGAACTCGACCTCCTTTGGGGCTTGCCGTTTGCCCTCATCCTGCTCTCCATCGCACTCTGCCCTCTGCTGCTGCCCAATTTTTGGCACCATCATTTCGGTAAAATCACCGCCTTTTGGACGGTGCTGTTTTTGAGTACCGCTGGTGGCGGTGTTCGGTTTTGACGCGGGAGTGCATACCGTCGTCCACGCCTTGGTGGAGGAATATATCCCGTTTATCCTGCTGCTTCTTGCGCTTTATACGATTTCGGGCGGTATTTTTGGTGTGGGGCAACCTGCACGGCTCGCCCAAACTTAACACCGCGCTGCTGGCCATCGGCACGGCACTGGCATCGGTCATGGGCACGACCGGCGCAGCGATGCTGATGATACGCCCGCTGCTGAAGGCCAACGACAACCGCAAACACCAAGTGCATGTGGTCGTTTTCTTCATCTTTCTGGTGGCCAATATCGGCGGCGGACTGACGCCGCTGGGGATCCGCCGCTGTTTCTCGGTTTCCTGAAAGGTGTGGAGTTTATGTGGACGGTACGCCATATGATGCCGCCCGTGTTAATCAGTGCGGCGGTTCTGCTGGCGGTATTCTATATATTCGACAGCATCCTGTACGCAAGAGAAGACGAAATCAAACAGAAAGACCCGACGCCCGACAGCAAATTGCAGATTTTTCGGCAAATGGAATTTCCTGCTGTTGGCGGGCGTGGTCGGCGCGGTGCTGCTATCGGGCGTATGGAAGCCCGACCATCCGGGTTTTTGACATTCTGGGCAGCCATTATGCCCCTGCCGAACTTGGTGCGCGACATTATCTTGCTGGCACTGACGGTCGTTTCGCTCGCCATCACGCCCAAACAGGTGCGCGCGGGTAACGAATTTAATTTCGAACCGATTATCGAAGTGGGCAAACTGTTCCTCGGTATCTTCATCACCATCTCGCCGGTTTTTGGCCATCCTGAAGGCAGGCGAGGCGGGCGCGCTCCACGGCGTGGTCTCGCTGGTGCACGATGAAACGGGCAACCCCATCAATACTATGTATTTCTGGATGAGCGGCCTGCTCTCGGCCTTCCTCGACAACGCGCCGACCTATCTGGTGTTCTTCAATATGGCCGGCGGCAACGCGCAGGCCCTGATGACCGGCCCGCTGTTCCACAGTCTGCTGGCGGTTTCGATGGGTTCGGTATTTATGGGGGCGGTAACCTACATCGGCAACGCACCGAACTTTATGGTCAAGGCCATCGCCGAACAACGCAAAGTCAAAAATGCCTTCCTTCTTCGGCTATATGGCATGGTCGGCAGTAATACTGATGCCGCTGTTTGCGCTGCTGACCGTGATTTTTCTTCGTACTCCAGTTGATTTGAACAATAAGCCGACAAGGCCGTCTGAAAAGGTTTCAGACGGCCTTTCTGTTGACGCAGACTCCGTCGATACTTGTTTCTGCATCTAAAAAGCCATATCCTATTCATTAAAGAATGATTGAAGGCCGTCTGAAAGCCCGCCGAACACAACCAACTGCCCATCCTGTTATCGTAATCCACCGACTCAAGGAGACTGTTATGTTGGAAATTGAAAATGCCGTCAGCGAAACCCTGCTCATTCCCCTTTACATCAAATATCTGTCCTCACAGCAACCCAACCCGATTCTGTACGATGCGGCCGCCTGCCGGCTGATACCGCAGATTGAATACGATTTCTCCAAATTCGACCATGCCTACCGCAGCATTGCCGGAACCGCCATCCGTGCGCATTATTTCGACAATATGACCGCCGACTTTATCCGCCACCGGAAAAATCCGGTCATCGTCGAGATTGGGCTGCGGCTTGGACAGCCGTCATGAGCGGCTCGGCAATCGCGCGGGAGAAGCGCCGTTTTACCTGCTCGACCTGCCCGACGTCATTGCCCTGCGCGAAAACTACTGCCGCCGCGTGCCGGAGAAACCCTGATTGCCGCTTCGGCTTTCGACGAGGAATGGATGGACAATCTGCTCCACAGCCATCCCGACGCACAATTCTTATTCCTCATCGAAGGCGTGCTGATGTATTTTTCCAAAAGAAAACGTGCGCGACCTGTTTCAAAAAGCTGGCGCAGCGTTTCCACGGCAGCGAAATCCTCTTTGATGTAACCAGCACTTGGATGACGAAGGTTTCCGACCGACACGATGCGCTGAAACACACCCGCGCCCGCTTCGCATTCGGTTGCGACAACGACCGCGAACCCGAACTGTGGGCGGCCAACCTGCATATGATTGCGGCCAAATATCTGGCGACCGATTTTCCGGCATGGAAAAACCGGCTTTTTCTCCTACTGGATCATGCGGCTGTTTCCCCCATGCGGAATTCCTACCGGTTCCTTTATTACCGTGTCGACTGACATTTGAATGAAAAATAAATGCCTCAAGACAAAAGGCCGTCTGAAACATATGTTTCAGACGGCCTTTTACAGTTTTCTAATCAGGGCTTAAAGAAAAAAACACAAAATCTTGTCCGCAGCGACCCGTTTGTTTATTTCATATCCAACCTGCGTAATGCCGCCTGCGCTTCCTTATCGCCTGCGGCTGCGGTTTCTTATACCAGTCCAAAAGCTTCCTTCACATCGTCAGATTCGGCCAAGCGGCCCAAAGCGGTCATCGCAGGTGCGGAAATATGGTCGCCGCGGCGGGCGGATTCCTGATACCAGTCTACCGCCTCACTTATACTTTTGGAGATACCGAGACCGTGTTCATAACAATATGCCAGCCAGTATTGTGCGGTAATGTCGCCTTTGTCGGCAGCTTTCTTAAACTCGGCGGCGGCACGGCCGGCATTCTGACGGACGCCGTAACCGTTGAGATACATCAATCCGATATAACGCTGGGCTTTGACGTGCCCCGCAGCGGAGGCTTAGGGTAAAAAAATAGTCAGGGCTTCGTCGTAATCCCGCCGGTTAAACGCTTCTATGCCTCTGTCCAGCAGATACGCCGCCTGCCCCTCTGCCGCATTCTGCCGCCCGAACTCTCCGCCGCCCGAATGAATGGGGGCGGCGGTCGCACTCAGAATAATGCCGACAAACAGGACAAACATCCGTTTCATGTGTTTCACCTCATAGGTTGATTGCTCAGAATTATAATGCCGTCTGAAAAGACATTGGCCGCAATCCGGCTGAATTGATACTGTTTTTATGTTACATTACAATTCTTTTGCGAGCGCATAGCAGACTTGTGTAACAAAAATTCCAAAGGAGATTCCCATGACCGCGCCGACAGATTTTTATCCGTCCGGAAATCAAAAACATGACCGCCTATCATGTAACCGACGTCCCCGAAAACTTCATCAAACTGGATGCGATGGAAAGCCCGTATCACCCGTTTGCCCACTCACCCTCCTTACTGAAGGAATGGGCGCGGCTTCTGGCGCAATCTCCGGTCAACCGTTACCCCAACCCCGCATCTTGCGGCCTGCAAACCGCATTGCACAAAGCGTTCGGCATTCCTCAGGCAGCGCAGATTGCCTTGGGCAACAGTTCGGACGAACTGATCCAGTTCCTGACCATGCTGGTAGCCAAACCCGGCGCAACCGTACTCGCGGCGGAACCCAGTTTCGTTATGTACCGGCACAACGCCCTGCTTTACGGCATGAATTATGTCGGTATACCGCTGAGAGGATTTCTCCCTAGACTTGCCCGCCATGCTGCAAGCAATTTGAAACACACAATCCCGCGTTGGTCTTTATCGCCTACCCCAACAATCCGACCGGCGTATGTTTTAAGCGCGAAGAAGTGGAAGCTATCATCCGTACGGCCAAAGGCATCGTGGTTGTAGACGAAGCCTACGGCGCCTTCAGCCGCGACAGCTTCCTGCCTCAGGCGGGCGGTTTTGAAAAATCTGGTGGTCATGCGCACGGTCAGCAAAATCGGTTTTGCCGGCATCCGTATCGGCTATGCGTCCGCCGGCGAATTAATTATAAAGGAACTGGTAAAAAAATATTGCCGCCTTACAATATGAACCAACTCAGCCTGGCCACCGCCGCATTCGCTTTGGAAAATTTTTGAAGTAATTGATGATACTGTATTGAAATTAAAAGAAGAACGGAAAAGAATGTTTGAAGAATTATCCTACTTTTAGCCGTTTGAAAACCTTTCCGAGCGAGGCAAATTTCATTACCGTCCGCGTACCGGATGCACTTGAATTATTCAGACAATGAAGGACAATAAAATTCTGATAAAAAAATCTGCACAGACAACATCCTCTGCTTCATCAATGCGTACGGATTACTATCAGTTCTCCCGAACAAAACGATGCGGTATTGGCCGTTATCCGTCGGCTTTACGTTTAAACTTAAGCCGAACTTTACTGGAATAGAATTTCGTTATGACCAAAACACAACTTCACTTAACAAACTTCTACCAACTGGTGGAAGAAGCAGGCTCGCTTACCGCGCTGGCTCGCAAATGCGGCTACGACAATTCGGCCTCGCTGTCGCAGCTCAAACGCCGGTTGGAAACGCAGGCGGAAGACGAATCGGCACGCGGCATCCGTCCCAGCCTTGCCGCCAAACTGGAAGCCGGCATGGGCAAGCGCAAAGGCTGGTTGAGCCGCGACCACAGCAAAGATAAAGAAAAAGCCGCCGCCAGAATTACGGCGGAAGCTGCCGAAAATTTTATTATGCCGTCTGAAGTTGTGATTTCCACCGAAGGCCGCTTCGTTACCGTAACCCGCAATACCCGCGAAACCCAAATCACCCTCTCCCTAAACTTGGACGGTACCGGTCAAAGCCGCCTCGATACCGGCGTTCCTTTCCCTAGCCACATGCTCGACCAAATCGCCCGCCACGGCATGATTGATTTAGAAATTACCTGCAAAGGCGACACCTATGTTGACGACCATCATACCGTCGAAGACATCGGCATCGTATTCGGCCGAGCCCTGAAACAGACTTTGGGCGACAAAGCCGGTATCCGCCGTTACGGACATGCCTATGTGCCCCTGGACGAATCCTTAAGCCGCGTGGTTTTTGGATTTGTCAGGCCGTCCAGGGGCTGATATACAACGTCGATTTCGTCCGCGCCTGGATAGGCCGGTTCGACGTGGACTTATTCAGCGAATTTTTTTCCACGGCATCGTCAACCACAGCATGATGACGCTGCACATCGACAACCTGCGCGGCAACAATGCGCACCATCAGGCGGAGACCATATTCAAAGCCTTTTGGCCGCGCACTGCGCGAAAGCAGTCGAGTCCGATGCCAGGCTGGCCGGCGGGATGCCCCTCTACTAAAGGCACGCTGACCGACTAAGACCGCCAGACAATGCTGCCCGTATTTTTTTACTGTTGCTGTTCGGCGCGCTGCAAAACCCGCCTGTTGCCGCAAATTCCTGCGCTGGCATGGGCGGCGGTGTTTTCAGCATCATCTTTCTCGCAGGGATCACCGTCTTCCACGGTGAAACTTCGCTCGTCTCTACCTGCGCACTCGGTTTCTACGCATGGGGTTACTTTATCCTGCTACGCCGCTGGCAGAATAAAGCGCGTTCCGTCCGCATCACACTCTATCTGGCCCGGCGCGCTGTTTCCGCTGACCCTTATCTGGTTGTTTTTGGCCAATATCTGAACAAGCTGTACGCCAACCGGTTTATCCTAATCCGACAAGGCCGTCTGAAAATATCCGAAACGTATTTTTCAGACGGCCTTTTCTATTCTTATTGAATATTACCCGATAAGAATATCGCATCCGGAAGTATAAAAACCCTGATTTAATAATATATAACGTTCTAGCTCTAATTTAATTTTGAACTTTCTAACAAAATTATTACCTAAAAGCCAAACTTTAAATCTATCCTCAAACTTTTTACAAAAACATCTCAAAAAAACATGAAACCCATACGATTTCCCTTCTAGCAAGACGGTATCCCTTCACTTTACAGGGAAGCACAGCCTAAAAGATTACGCGAAAAGATTTTCAAAAGAAACTATCAGCGTGATGAATATTTTTTAACAATATGCACCGAACGTCGGAAACAAGGAACATTCACTATGGCTATCACTATAGGTACAAAAGCGGCCGATAACGATCCCATCAGCCCTTCAAACAGCATCGTCATTGCCAGCGCCAAAACTCCGAGCGGCAAAACCTACCATGTTTACCAGAGCAAAACCCACGGCAGATATATAGATGCCGCCGAATTCGGCACGGACGCCAGCGGCCGTACCGACAGCCTGCCCGCCATTAAAAACGCGCTCAAGGCCGCCCATTCCGCCCACGCTTCGGTTTATCTCAGCGGCAAACTCTACGTTTCAGATACCATCGTCATCGACAAAACCCTCAGCAGTGTCCAAGGAATTATCGGCAACGGCATGGGCAATACGACCATCAGCTTCAACAAAGCGCAAAAAGGCATATTCAACTCCGACACCAACGAAACCGACATCCGTGAAAACGCGGGAATCTTGGTGGACGGCGTGAACAGTGTCAGCATCAAGGATCTGTCGGTCAAATACACCCATACCGATTTCTACCGCAAAGGCTTGAGCTATTTCGGCAAAGTCAGCGGCATTTTAGTCAACGATGCCGACAATACTTTGATCAGCGGCGTAGAAGTGTCGGGGGCCAACCGCGCGGGCGTCGTCTTCACTTCAACCGCCGCCCTGCAAGAAGACCCCGCCAAAAAGGCATGACTTTCAAAGCCCGGGTACAAAACGGCGAACTCAACGAAACCCCGACAATCTGCCCACCGGCGAAAACAACCGTATCGAAAACAGCTACCTGCACCACAACCGCGTCGCCGGTGCGCTTTGGTTTCCTATCAGGAAAAATTCGTCGCGAGACAACAACACTTTCTCCTACAACGGCCATGCCGGAGACGGCGGCACCGGCTACGGCATCGCCACCATGGCAGGCAGCTACAATTTCGGCGTTACCTTCAGCAACAACCGTACCGACCACAACTACCGCAAAGGCCTGGACGTCCACGACGGCACCGACATCGTCATCAGCAACAATATCTCCAACGGCGACCGGATGTACGGCATCGCCGTATACAACCGCCAGTTCGCAATGGAAAACGTCAAAATCACCGGCAACACCATTATCCAAGACGCCAAATTCCGCCTACTCCACGACGACAATGCCGAATGCACCTACTACGGCTATTCAGGCATCCAACTGCAAACCAACACGCAGAACAAAAAAACCTGTATACCCACGACAACGCCCGCTACGAAATCAGCGGCAACACCATTTCCGGTCTGACCCTTTTTCAAAGACGACATACACACTTACGGCATCGAGATTCCGCAACCACGAAAACACCGCCAGTTACAATCTGGACATTACCGGCAACACCATCAACGGTACATCCAGCCGTTATCTGATTGCCGCCATCAACGACACCACGATGGGCAACAATGCAGGCTTGGGTTCCGGCAACATCAACATCAGCGGCAATACCGCCCAAATCGGAGAAATCGCCGCAGATACCGTTCCCGTATATGTCGAAGAAAAAAAGCGCCACCCTTACCCAGCGCGGCAGCGTAAACGTCGGCAACAACGACATTGCCATCGGCCAATCCAACGGTTCGGCGGAAGCCGTCCGCCTCATCGGCAACGCCAAAACCTACACCGTACACGACAACCATTTCAAACTGGGCGGTGTCGTGGACAAAGCCATCATCGACATCATCAGCACCAGCAAAGCCGCATCCAGCGCCACCATCAACAACAACACGCTGGAAACCCCGTTGAAAAAAAGACCTGTACAGCTACTGGATGCAGGCCGACCACGCTTCATACGTCGCCATCGACAACACCCATAACGGCAAAAATCTCTCCACCGCATCCAACTTCAACACGCCCACACTGAAATCCTTTCTTTCCGCCCAAACGGCCACCGAAGCCGCCGATGTTTCGTCCACCTATACCGTGGATGCCGACTCCATTCCGCTGTCAACCCTGCTGTCTTCCACCGGCACCGCACAGGCCGGTTCGGTGCATATCGACGTTCCTCATACCGCCGCAACCGAATACGCCTTGAACGAAACCTTCACCGTCGATAAAGACAAAACCCATTCCCACCTTTAAACCGCCGTCTTTTCAGACGGCCCCGACGTACTCGGCCGGCTGCATCCCTTCCCAAGGCCGTCTGAAACCTTACCCCTTCTTTCAGACGGCCTGCCCCCGTATGTATAATGGCTAACCGCGCCATAGCGCGGTTTTGACAACTTTATCACGCAAAGGAGCAGACACAATGTCAAACAACGAATACACACAAATCGGCTGGATAGGCTTGGGCCAGATGGGCAACCCGATGGTAACGCGCCTGCTCGATGCGGGCATCGAAGTCGGCGTTTACAACCGCTCGCCCGACAAAACCGCCGACTTGCAAACCAAAAGGCGCGAAAGTTTACCCAAAGCAGTACCGAACTCGTCCGTGCCCTATCCCGTCATTTTTCCTGATGGTTTCCGACTACGCCGCCGTCCTCGACATCCTCAACGAAAACATCCGCAAAAGAGCTTGACGGCAAAATCATCGTCAACATGAGCACCATTGCCCCCTCAGAAAACCTTGCCGTCAAAGCCATCGTCGAAGCCGCGGGCGGGCAGTTCGCCGAAGCCCCGTCTCCGGCTCCGTCGGCCCCGCCACCAACGGTACGCTGCTGATTCTTTTCGGCGGCGAAGAGAGCGTTTTAAAACCCCTTGCAAAAAGTGTTCGGCATCCTCGGCAAAAACCTTCCACTTCGGCAACGTCGGCAAAGGCTCCGGCGCGAAACTCGTGCTCAATTCGCTCTTGGGCATTTTCGGCGAGGGCATACAGCGAAGCCATGCTGATGGCGCAGCAATTCGGCATCGATACCGACACCATCATCGAAGCCGTCGGCGGTTCCGCCATGGATTCGCCCATGTTCCAAAACCAAAAATCCCTGTGGGCCAACCGCGAATTCCCGCCCGCTTTCGCCCTCAAACACGCCTCCAAAGACCTCAACCTCGCCGTCAACGAATTGAAACAGGCCGGCAATTCGCTTCCCGCCGTCGAAACCGTTGCCGAAAGCTACCGCGAAGCAGTTCGGGCCGGATACGGCGAACAAGACGTCGCAGGAATCTATCTGAATCTGGCGAAGGAATGAGTTTTTCTCCAAAACCGCAAAGAGGCCGTCTGAAAAAGAATTTTTCAGACGGCCTCTTTCTGATTTACTGAACTTTCCATCAACCTCCCCGCCGCTCTTGCAGGTATTGCCAATCATTTCCTTCACTTCATCAAGATGCTAAGTGCGGGCATCCTAAAGAACCGTCGCTTCAATCAGTACCATGCCATTTTTGCTACAATGCCTTTATCGAACCGGACAGCCGTCTGCCGAAAGGAACCATCACATGAAAGTCGCCGTCGTCGATTACGGCATGGGCAACCTGCACTCCGTACTCAAATCCGTACAAGCCGCGCAAAGCCTGTCGGGCAAAACCGCCGAAATCTACCTGACCGACCGTCCCGAAGACGTGTCGGCCGCCGACAAAAATCATCTTCCCCGGACAAGGCGCGATGCCAGACTGCATAGCCGCGCTGCTAAAAGCGGCTGGACGAAGCGGTTGCGGACGGCTTGGAAAACAAACCGTTTTTCGGCATCTGCGTCGGCGCGCAATTATTGTTCGAACACAGCGAAGAAGGCGATACCGCCGGACTGGGCCGCTTCAAAGGCCGCGTCAAACGCTTCCTCCCGAACCAAACCGATGCGCAGGGCAACCGGTTAAAAGTACCGCACATGGGCTGGAACACAGTACGCCAAACCCGTCCGCACCCCTTGTTTAGAGACGTCGCCCCAAACTCGCGCTTTTACTTCGTCCACAGCTATTACTTTTGCACGAAGACCCCGACGTCGTTTTGGGTACCAGCGAATACCCGCACGATTTGCCTGCATCGTCGGCAAAGACAACGTATTCGCCACCCAGTTCCACACGGAAAAAGCCACGATGCCGGCCTGCTGCTGTTACGCAATTTTTGGATTGGAACGGCGGCTGACGGCCGGTGCAGCAACAGCGCTCCCCCGCGCGCGGCTTTAACCGGCGCCCTCATGCCGTCTGAATCAATATGCAACAAAACCACCGTTTTTCTGCGGTAAAACGTCGTTACATTTTATATATTCGCGCTAAAAATCGCTAATTTGTATAAAAATAGATTTTTGAGCATTGTCAAACCCCGTTTCAGACGTGCCTGTTTGAACTCCGGCCCGCCTGAAACCAGACTGCAAATGGAAACAAAAATGTTACTGATTCCGGCAATCGATTTGAAAGAAGGCCGCTGCGTGCGGCTGGAAACAGGGGCTGATGGAGCAGGCGACGGTATTCTCCGATTCACCCGCCGAAACCGCGCTGCACTGGCTCAAGCAAGGCGCGCGCCGCCTGCGCTAGGTGGACTTGAACGGCGCCTTCGTCGGCATACCGAAAAATTTTCCGGCCATCAAATCCATTCTGGCGGAAGTCGCCAACGACATTCCCGTTCAGTTGGGCGGCGGCATCCGCGATTTGGCAACCATTGAAAAATATTTGGATTTGGGCTTGGCCGATGTCATTATCGGCACGGCGGCTGTGAAAAATCCCGATTTCGTGCGCGAAGCGTGCAAAAGAATTTCCCGGGCAGATTATCGTCGGGCTGGACGCCAAAGACGGCATGGTGGCGATAGACGGCTGGGCGACAGTAACGGAACACCGCGTTGCCGATTTTGGCGAAACGGTTTGAAGAAGACGGCGTCAACGCCATCATCTACACCGACATCGGCCGCGACGGCATGATGAGCGGCGTAAACGTCGAAGCAGCGAGTCAAAACTCGCCCAAGCGGCCGCCGTTTCCGGTCATCGCATCGGGCGGCCTGACCAATCTGGACGACATCCGCGCCTTGTGTGCCGTCGAAAAACACGGCGTGGCGGGCGCGATGACCGGCCGCGCGATTTACGAGGGCAGCATCGATTTCGCCGAAGCGCAAAAATTGGCGGACGCACTGAGTGCCGCCTAAGCGCCACCATACTTTTCAGACGGCCTTTCCGCCGTATCAGGCCGTCTGAAGACCCAACAGGGTTTCTGCCGCATTAAAAAGCCAACAGGCGGGTTTTTATTGTTTTTTATTTGATATTTTTCTGTTTTTAGGGGACATATTATGTTGGAAGCGTTTGTATTGGGCTTTTTGGATAATTTGGTCGTCCAACCGCGACATCTACGCCCTGAGCGAAAAGCCTTTGGTTCACCCTGCTGGCCGCCGTCCTCCATCAGTTGACCGATTTTTCCATGCCCGTCATCGACCAGCAATGGATGATGTCCAACGGCGCATTATGGCTGTATGTGGCCGTCGCGTTTTACCTCGTCAACCGGTTGAGCAACAGCTTTGCTGGCCACCATGCTGATGGCCGCCGCCGCAAGCATCGGCTACTACCAACTCGCCGCACACCTGCCCGACTGGATTTCCGGCCTGTCCGCTTAAATCCGTCCGGCAAAATATTTTTCCCTCCACCAACCGTTTCCGTTTATAGTATGGCTATCCCGCCGGACAAACGGCGGACATTCTCGTTCGGAGGAAAAACATGGCACTGGCAAAACGCATCATCCCCTGTCTCGACGTCAAAGACGGCCGCGTCGTCAAAGGCGTAAACTTCCTCGGTTTGCGCGATGCTGGCAACCCCGTCGATGTCGCCAAACGCTACAACGACGAAGGCGCGGACGAGCTGACCTTCCTCGACATCACCGCCTCCTCCGACAACCGCGACACCATTTTGCACGTCATCGAAGACGTTGCCTCACAGGTTTTCATTCCGCTGACCGTCGGCGGCGGTGTACGCACCGTAGCCGACATCCGCCGCCTGCTCAATGCCGGCGCGGACAAAGCTCAGCATCAACACCGCCGCCGTCACCAATCCCGATTTAGTCAACGAAAGCCGCCGGATTTTTCGGCTCTGCAAGCCATTGTCGTCGCCGTCGATGCCAAAAGCCGTCAATCCCGAAAACACCCGCTGGAAATCTTCACCCACGGCGGGCGCACGTCGACCGGCTTGGACGCAGTCGAATGGGCGGTTGAAATGCAGCGTCGCGGCGCGGGCGAAATCCTGCTTACCAGCATGGACAGGGACGGCACGAAACAAGGCTTCAACCTGCCGCTACCCGCGCCGTCAGCGAAGCGGTCGACATTCCGTCATCGCTTCCGGCGGCGTCGGGGAATATGCAGCATCTGATTGACGGCATCAAAGAAGGCAAAGCAGATGCCGTGCTTGCCGCCAGCATTTTTCCACTTCGGCGAAGTCAGTATCCGCGATGCGAAGCTCGCCATGCGTGAAGCCGGAATCGAAGTGCGGCTGTGAGGTTTTGAACCTTGCCATCAAAAGGCCGTCTGAAAAATATTGTCCGTAAAAATGGTGTAACCCGAATGCCGAACATAAACACCTCCCTGCTCAACGCCGTCAAATTCGACGAAAAAGGCTTGGTCTGCGCCATCGCCCAGACCGGCAGACCCGCCGCGTGCTGATGGTCGCATGGATGAACGCCGAAGCACTGCAAAAACCGTGAAACCGGCTTCGCCCACTATTACAGCCGCTCGCGCCAAAAACAATGGATGAAGGCGAAGAATCAGGGCACGCAAAAGTACACGAATTGCGCCTTGACTGCGACGGCGACGCCATCGTGATGCTGATAGACCAAAAACGGCGGCATCGCCTGCCATACGGGACGCAAAGCTGTTTCTACAAAGTCTGGAAAGACGGTGCATGGCGAGACGGTTGATGCAGTGCTGAAAGACGAAGAGGCGATTTACGGGCATAAACACCCTTTAGAGCGAACCGCCAGCAAACGGCCGTTTCACTTTGGCCGTCTGAAATCAAATTGAAAAGCCCCTCATGACCGACTCCATCCTCACCGCCATCCAAAAACACCATAGACTCGCGTAAAGGCGGCGACCTGAAGCCTCCTACGTCGCCCAGCTGCTGGCTACAAGGGCGAAGACAAAATCCTCAAAAAGTCATCGAAGAAGCGGGCGAAGTGCTGATGGCTTCGAAAGATGACGGCGGCGAACACCTCGTTTACGAGGTAGCCGACTTATGGTTTCACACCATGGTCCTCTTGGCGCATCACGGCCTGCGCGCCGAGGGACGTGCTGAACGAGCTTGCACGCCGCCAAGGTTTGTCGGGCTGGCCCGAAAAAGCCGCCCGCAAAGAGCCGTAGGCTGCCGCGCCGATACTTCCCAGCGCCCGCCGAACTGTACTACAATCCGCCCTGATGCGTACCCGCACTTGCCGGATACGATGAAACATTAAGTTCAGGCCGTCTGAACCGATATTGTGATTTTCAGACGGCCTCTCGGAGCATAACCATGAGCGACTGTATTTTCTGCAAAATCGCAGACAAAGAAATCCCTGCAAACACCGTGTACGAAGACGGCGAAATGCTGTGTTTCAAAAGACATCCGCCCCGCCGCACCGGTTCACCTGCTGCTGATTCCGAAAGTGCATTTCGACTCGCTGAGCACGCGCGGCCGGAACATGAAGCGCTGTTGGGCAAAATGATGCTGAAAGTGCCGCAGATTGCCGAAAAATCAGGATTGACCAACGGTTTCAAAACAGTCATCAACACCGGCAAAGGCGGCGGGCAGGAAGTCTTCCACCTGCACATCCACATCATGGGTACGCCTGCCTGAGCGGCACGGCAACCTCTCGGCCCGCCATATCAATATGGCAGATACAATAGATATACAAAAATAAAGGAACGAACAATGGGTAGCTTCTCGGTAACACACTGGGTCATCGTTTTGATTATCGTAGTTTTGGTGTTCGGCACTAAAAATTGCGCAATGTCGGCAAAGATTTGGGCGGCGCGGTACACGATTTCAAAAAAAGGCCTGAACGAAGGCACCGAAGGTCAGAGTGCAAAAAGACGAAGTCATCGAACATAAAAAGACGAAGAAGACAAAGCCTGATTTATGTTTGATTTCGGTTTGAGGCGAGCTGCTGCTGGTGAGGCGTGGTCGCCCTGATTGTAATCGGCCCCTGAACGCCTGCCGAAGGCGGCGCGGATGGCGAGCAATATGGTCGGCAAACTGCAACGGCTGGTCAGCAGCGTCAAGCAGGAACTGAACACGCAGATCGAACTGGAAGAATTGCGTAAAGCCAAACAGGAATTCGAATCTGCGGCTTCGCAATTTAAAGACGATTTGAAAGACATCGGCGGCAACACGCAAAACGACTTGAACGAAATTTCAGACGGCCTCAAACCGTGGGAGCGGCTGCCCGAACAGCGAACCCCCGCCGATTTCGGTGTCGACGAACACGGCAACCCGCTGCCTCAAACAGAAAAACGCGCAAACAGAGGAAACCGTATTCGACGACAACGGACAGCCCGTCGCCCCCGTTTCGACCACGGCCCCCGACGCCGACAATGCCTACGATGCGGACAAAGCATGGCATGATTACCTGACCTTGTCTGCAAGGCCGTCTGAAACGCCCGAAGTCAGCTATATCGAGACCCTCCCTGCCGCTCCCGTAGTCTTGCACACTGCCTCGCTTCGCAAACAGGCCATGAGCCGTAAACGCGATTTGCGTCCGAAATACCATGCCAAACCCAAACTTCGCATCCGTAAAAGTGAGCCGACGGTGTCTGATTCCCCAAACCGAACAACCTACCCAGCCCCTTATCGAGCACCTGCTGGAACTGCGCCGCCGCCTGATGTGGATAGTGGGCGGTATTTTTGGTGTGTTTTCTGGCATTGGCGCCGTTTGCCCAGCAACTCTATTCTTTTGCGGCGCAGCCGCTGATGGCGGCGTTGCCGAAAGATACCAGTATGATTGCCACCGACGTGGTCGCGCCCTTTTCGTGCCGATAAAGGTTACGCTGATGGCGGCGTTCCTCATTTCCCTGCCGCACACGCTGTATCAGATTTGGGCGTTCGTCGCGCCCGCGCTGTATCAGAACGAAAAGCGGCTGGTGCTGCCCTTGTGTTATCAAGCCTGATTCTGTTTTTCACCGGCATGGCGTTCGCCTACTATCTGGTTTTTCCCCTGATTTTTCAAATTTCTGACCGGCATCACCCCGTGGGTGTCAGCATAGTCTACCGACATCGACAAATATCTGTCGTTTATCTTGGGCATGTTCGTCGCGTTCGGTACGACGTTTGAAGTGCCGGTGGTGGTGGTTCTGCTGGCGCGTATGGGAATTGTGGACACGGAAACGCTCAAAAGGGCGCGGCCTTATGTGATTGTAGGGGCGTTTATCGTCGCCGCCGTCATCACGCCGCCCGACGTCGTGTCGCAGATTCTGCTGGCCGTGCCGCTGATTATCCTTTACGAGGCGGGGATTTGGTTCAGCCGCTTTTACCAAGCCGATTGATCGGGATGACGCAAACGACGCGCCGCAGCCGCCCGCACAAGTTTAACTTCAATACATACATAGGCCGTCTGAAACAAAATTCCTGTTTCAGACGGCCTTTTATTTGGCTGCGAAATGCAACGCGCCCACTGGTTTTCTGTATAATCCGATATTCTCTTTTCCGGCAAAAAGCCAAATGAAACAACGCTCAGTAAATATATCCGCCCGCAAACCCCTACCGTATGCGGCAGCCTGCAGCCAGCCTGCTGGCGCTGATTGCCGTCAGTCTCGCTTGGGAACTTTGATTGCGCCGCTGCGCAGGGCGGTTCGTGGCGCACTCAAGGCATTGCCGCTGTGCCTGCCGTTGTCGAGGCATTCTCAAAGGCAGGGTTTATACCTACCAATACAGTTCGATGCTGGTTCTGATTTATTTCGCCGAAGCCGTTATGCGCCTCTTTGATCGCCGCGCCCGCCGGACGCCTCTGCGCGGCGGCGGCGGCCGTGATGCTGCACGGTGTTTTTCGTTTCCTGCATGGCTTTTGTCAAACAAGAACAGAAGGAGGCCCGTCATGGCTGACCGCCGCTTGTTTTCAGACGGCCACGAAACCGCCTACAGCCCGTATTCCAGACAAATACGCCGTGATGAATGGAACATGGGCCTTGCACCGCTGTGGTTCGGGTTTCTGTGGGTGTGCATCGCCCCGTTTCTCTCGCCTCTACCGCGTCGGCCCCTTGTCCAGCTTCTATCTGGAAGCAGGTTCGTTGTTGGGCGCGGCGGTGCTGGTGTTAGCCACCTCCACTTCCGGCCTGCTCAATGTACGCTTGCCGTCGGCGGGTATTGCCTTTTTCGTGCTGGCGGCTTTCTGGTGGCTTCAGGCCAGAATGATGCACTTAATGTACCCCGGGCTGAACGATATGGCCGCATGGACTTTCGTCATCCTCGCCCTGACTGCATGGGCCTGCCGCGGCTGGGTTGCCGAATACGGACAGGAACGTGTGGCCGCAGTATTCGCGTGGGCCTTGCTGTTCGGCGCGCTGATGCAGGCTGCGGTTGCCTTGATGCAGTTCAACGACTGGGCGGGCATGAAAATCTTTCATAACATCCTCGCCTACGGCGGCCGCGAAAGCATTAACGGCCAGCTCGGCCAGCGCAACCATTTGGGGCATTATCTGATGTGGGGGCGTATTGGCCGCGTCGTACCTGTGGTCGGTACGCCGTATGCCCGCATGGGCCGGCGTATTGTCGATAACGGCGCTGTCCGCCGCCTTGGGTTTGGTCAATTCGCGCACCATCCTGACCTACGTCATCGGCGTCGGCCTGCTGCTGCCGGTATGGCGTTGGCGCGCAGGAAAAGAATCCAACCGCACGGTGCTGATTTTTCTGTTTACCATCGCCTTGGTTGCCATCATCCAGTTCGGCATGGGGCCGTTACTCGACACTTTCGGCAACGGCCATTACGAAACCGCCGTCGAACGCGTAGGCCGCAGCAGCTTCGAAGGCTCGGCGCGCGAAACGGAATGGGGCAAGGCATGGATAGCGTTCAAAAACGCCCCTTGTTCGGCCACGGTTGGAACGGCTTTGCGCTGCAAAGTTTCCTGATTAACGCCGAACAACAAAACTTCATCAACAACGTCATCAGCGTACTCTTTACCCATTCGCACAATATCGTCCTCCAGCTTCTGGCCGAAACCGGCTTGGTGGGCACGCTGCTTACCGCCGGCTGCCTGATTGCCGCAATATGGCGCATGACGGTGCGCCCGTACCATCCGGCCTCGTTACTGATGCTGTCGCTGATGGCCGTTTCCTGTGCCACAGCATGCTCGAATACCCGCTTTGGTATATCTATTTCCTGACCCCGTTCGGCATCATGGTTTCCCTTTCCCCCATCCGCCGTAAAGACCTTTCAGACGGCCTGAACCAAGCCAAACTGCGTAATTACGCAGGCGGCATCGCCGCTTTGTGCCTGATTGCGGGCATTCTGCATCTGGGCTGGGTCTATACTGACCTGACCGAATACAGCCGCCGGCCGAAACCGACACGCCAGCCGACACCGCCCTCAAAATAGAAGGCTTGAGACGCATCGCCGACAGCCAACCCATGTTGCGTTACTACGCCCAACTGAGCCTGACCCATTACGCCGATCCGAGCCGATATCGTTATCCGTCCGTGGGCGGAGCAGGCAGCAATCGAAGCCCTGACCTTCCGTCCTTTCGCCAACGCCCACCAAGTCGGCCTTTACCGCTACCGCAGGGTGAAACCGAGCAAGGCGCGCAATGGATGCAGTCGATATACTATTACTACCCCTACATGATGCCGTTTTTACGCAAGCAAAATCCGCAGCAACGGCTTATTCAAGCCGCTGTTGCCTAAAAATCCTGGCCGACTGCAAAGCCTTCGTTTCCGCCCCTAAACACGAAACAGCCAAATCCTGCGAAGGCCCCGAAATAGGGTTTGAGGCCGTCTGAAAAAAACAAATGTAAAGACCTTTACACTTGTTGCAAAAAGCGCAAAAGCATAGAAATACGCTATCTGCCAACTTAGATTGCATGTTAAGATAGTCCAATTCATCCGCCGGACAAAGGCGGGACAACTACAGAAAAGGAAAGACCATGAGCCGTGTATTACTGGTAGATGACGACGCTTTGTTGACCGAACTCCTCACCGAATACCTGACCGCAGAAGGCCTTAACGTACACAGTGTGCCCGACGGCGAAGCGGGCGTTCACGAAATCCTGACCGGCCAATACGACGTGGTCGTATTAGATTCCATGATGCCGAAAATGAACGGCTTGGACGTATTGAAAAACGTCCGCAGCCAAAGCACCGTCCCCGTGATCATGCTAACTGCCAAAGGCGACGACATCGACCGCATCATCGGTTTGGAAATGGGAGCGGACGACTATGTGCCGAAACCCTGCACCCCGCGCGAACTGCTGGCCCGAATCAACGCCATCCTGCGCCGCGCACAACGCGGCGGCGAGCAAAACAGCGCGCCCAACAGCATATCGGTCAGCGACGTCGTACTCTACCCCGCCAAACGCCAAGCCACCATCCGCGAAGAACCGCTGGAACTGACCAGCACCGAATTCAACCTGCTGGAAGTCCTGATGCGCCACGCCGGACAAGTCGTCAGCAAAGAGACCCTGTCCATCGAAGCACTAGACCGCAAGCTGGCCAAGTTCGACCGCAGCATCGACGTACATATTTCCAGCATCCGCCACAAACTGGGTGATGCCTCGCTGATTCAAACCGTACGCGGTTTAGGCTACCTGTTTGTTAAAAACTAAAGATTAAACAGATACATGAAACTGTTTTCAGCGTATATTCGCCACATTTTTGCGCAGTTATCATCTGCGCAATCTTCGTGGCGAGTTTTTTTCATTCTGGCTGGTACAAAACACCTTGGCCGAAAACCAGTTCAACCAGCGCCGCACCATCGAAACCACATTGATGGGCAGCATGGTTTCCCGCCTTCAGGTCACGCGGAGACAGCGGTGCGCGCGAAATCCTCAACGAATGGAAAGACAATCCGGTTTCCGATGCCGTGTTCGTTATCCTCGACGATGACAATAAAGACATCCTCGACCGCGACATCGACGAACAGACCATCAAAACGCGCCCGCGCATTCGCCATCAACAATCCGAATTCGGATTTGGCGCGTATCGAATACGGCCGTTTCGGCGAAGAATATCTGTTTTTTTCATCCGCGACTGGGACAACCAGCAGGCCAAACGCCTGCCCAGCCCGCTGTTTATCCCCGGCCCTGCCGCTTGCCCCCGATTTGGCATGAATTCATTATCCTGTCGTTCATCATCATCGTCGGCCTGCTGATGGCCTACATCCTGACCAACAATATCACCAAACCCATCCGCATCCTTGGCAACGGTATGGACAGGCTCGCCCGCGGAGAGTGCAAACACGCATTTCGCAGCAGGTGGACGACCGCGACGACGAATTGTCCCATCTGGCTGTGCAATTTGACAAAAATGGCCGCCCAATTGGAGAAACTCGTCGCAAAAGAACGCCACCTGCTCCACCATGTTTCACACGAAATGCGTTCGCCGCTGGCGCGTATGCAGGCTATCGTCGGCCTGATTCAGGCCCAGCCGCAAAAACAGGAACAATACCTGAAACGGCTCGAAGGCGAGCTTACCCTGTATGGATACCCTCGTCGGCGAACTGCTGACTCTGTCCCGCTTGGAAACATCCAACGTCCCGCTGGAAAAAGAAAGCCTCGCGCTCGTCCCTTCCTGACCAATCTGGTGGAGGACTGCCAAGCCATCGCCCAGCAGAACAAACAAACCGTCTCTCTCCATATCGATGCCAAAGTACCGCAAACTGCAAACCATCGCGGCCAACGAAAGCTACCTCTACCGCGCGTTCGACAACGTCATCCGCAACGCCATGAATTACAGTCCCGAAGGCAGCACCATCAGCGTCAATATCAAACAAGACAGCAAGCACTGGCTGATTGACGTAACCGACAACGGCCCGGGCGTAGACGAAATGCAGCTTCCGCATATTTTCACCGCGTTTTACCGTGCCGACAGCAGCGCCAGCAAGCAGTACCGGCCTCGGCTGGCATTGACACAACACATCATGGAGCAGCATTGCGGCAAAATCATCGCCGAAAAACGTTAAACCGAACGGCCTGCGGATGCACTCGTACTGCCGAAAAATAGGCCGTCTGAAACAACGGTATGAGGCCGTCTGAAAACCAAAGGGAACGCCGGACGGCCCTGTTTCCGCAGTTTTTCAGACGGCCTCGATTTCATACTAATAACATAATTTTCTATCCCATCCGCCGACAGCAACAATAACAAAACACGGATAACCGGCAAATTTAAAGAGGCCGATACCGGCCCGAAACCCATTCGAACAAAGGAGCAGCCATGAGCGTACAATCCCTGCCCGCCCTACTTCTTCACGCCGCAGCACATCATCCTCGTCGGTGCCAGCGAACGCCCGCACAGCTTGGGCGAACGCATCCTGACCGCCCTTTTAAACGCGCCCTTCCAAGGCAAAAATCACCCCCGTCAACCCGCGCCACAAAACCATTGCCGGCCTGACGTCCTACACCAACGTCGCCCGCATTGAAGAAACGGCAGATTTAGTCATTACCGTTACCCCGCCCAAAACTTACGAATCCCTGTTCAAAGCCCTGCCGCAAAAACAACTGCACCACGTCATCATCATCCAAGACTGGGACAACCTGCCGCCTGAAGCGTGGGAAACCGCCGCGGCAGCCATCAAAAAAACACCACGGCGAAAAACTGAACATCAGCGTCTGCAATCCGGCGGGGGCACAGATTCCGACACAAGGGCTCAACGCCGGCATCCTGCCCGACTACCCCGCAGGACACGTCGCCGTATTGACCGGACAAGCCTCCCTCAGCAGCGAAATCAACGTCTTACTACGCAAAATGAGACAAGGCGTATCCCGCCACATCAGCCTGAACTACGATTTAAGTCCGACCACTTCCGCCGACTGGCTCAGCCGCTTCGGCCACAAACGCCACACCCGCGCCGCAGTTATCCATTTCAATCCGCGGGAAAACCTGCGCAAACTGTTCAGCGCCATCCGCTACTTCACCCGCCATACCCCGATCATCCTGCATTGCACCCACCACGCCGACTCCGTCGAACGCTCCATCCTCCACTGTCTTGGCCGCCACTGCAACTTCATCGCTACCTTCAACAGCAGCGAACTCGAAGCCGCACTACACGCGCACCTTTCCGCATTACAGCCCGCCTCCACCCTCAACGTGCTGTCCAACACGCCTGTCGCATGGCTACAGGAAAAAGCCGTTCAATCGGGAATCTCACTGGTGATGCCGTCTGAAAAACCACATATCGACCAAAGCCTATATCGGCAGCAACCCGTCGCCCATGCTCTACCGCAGCCTTGCCGTCGGCCAGTTGCAGCAACATCAAACCGAGGCCCTGCTCGCCGTCGTCGCTCCCACTGCCGAACACAACGAAAACACCCTAACAGGGCGTTTTATCGGCATTGCAACAGCCCGACGGCAAGCCGCTGCTTATCAGCAGCCCGTTTTCAGACGGCCTGTTGCAGTTCGACCGTCCCGAACAGGCCGTCAAAAACCCTGTCGTTACGCAACATTGCCGCCCATCTGCAAAACGAGACAAAACAAAACCGCCAAACCGCGTCCCGCATATATCAAAACGCCGCAACTGAAAAACCTGCCCAAACTATTGGAAACACAAGATTTCGCCCAACTGGCAAAAAACCTGCACCTGCCCGATTACCGGCCGCAGGCAACCCATGTCGGCGCACAGTTGACCTTTACCCGCCATCCCGCCTACGGCATCATCCTGTCTTGCACCTATAATGGCCGTACCCGCACCGTACTACCGCCGTTCTCCACACTCGACGGCGAAAAACTCATTCGCTTCGCAGACCTGAAAACCAAACAAAAACACATCTGTCAGCTTCTACACAGTCTGAACACCCTGCTTGAACAAGAACAATACTGGCAGCATCATCATCAACCTCTGCGGCGACACCTTAACCAGCGACTTCAGGCCGTCTGAAAACGAGATACAGGCCATTGTCTCGAAAAATCAGAAAAGGCCCGCCGCTGCAACCGTACCCCGCAAAAACCTGACCGCGGCGGAATTCATCAGCACCACCAGCGAAGCCGCCGCCGAGTTTATCCGCAGCAAAAGCGAGGCCGCCGCCGAATTTCTGGCCGGCAAAGCAGAGGCCGCCGCACCGCCGAAAACATGCGCGCGCCTATCCGTCCGGCTATCCGCAGAAAATCACACTGTCGAACGGAGAAACCCTCCGCATCCGGCCGTTTATCCCCGAAGACGCCGAAGCAAAACAAAGCATTCGTACGCAGCCTCAGTCCCGAATCGCGCTACTTCCGTTTCATGGCACAAACCAACGAACTGCCGCAGGCAACCCTTGCCCGTTTCAGCAACCTTGACTATTACAGCGAGGGCGCATGGATAGCCGAAAAATTCAGACGGCCTGATTCAAAGGTATCAGCCGCTTCAGCCGCCTCACCCGAGACGAATGTGAGTTCGGCATCACCCTTGCCGAAAATGCCCGCGGCAAAGGGACTGGCCGACGAACTGATGCGGCTGATTATCCGATTAACAACACAGCAGGGGCTATCAGGCATGAGTGCAGAAATCCTCAAAAGCAACCAAGCCATGCTGAAGCTCGCCCGAAAAAGTAGGATTTGCACTGTCCGACTCCAACACAGACAAAGATTTATACCAAGCCAGGCTCAGCCTCCTGCCGCAGCCAACCGCCCCAAAACGCAAATTCCGGCAATAAAAGCTTGCATAAAAACCACAAATTACCCTAAAATTGACCGTTTCCAGATATCCGTATTTCTCAAAAAGGACTCAAAATGGTAGTTATCCGTTTTGGCTCGAGGCGGCTCCAAACACCGCCCTTTCTTCAACGTAATCGTAACTGACTCACGCAACCGCAGAGACGGCCGCTTTATTGAGCGTGTCGGCTTCTACAACCCCGTCGCAAACGAAAAACAAGAACGCGTACGCTTGAACGCAGACCGTTTGAACCACTGGATTGCACAAGGCGCACAAGTCAGCGATGCAGTCACCAAATTGATTAAAAATCAAAAAGCCGCTGCCTAAATCACGCAATCCCTGCCGTGACCGACACTCAACAACGGGTAGCCATGGGCTACATTAAAAGGCGTATTCGGCATTAAAGGCTGGTTGAAAATCGCAGCCGATACCGAATACCCGGACAGTCTGTTGGACTACCCCGAGTGGCTGTTAAGCAAAAACGGGAAAACCCTGAATGTTGTGCTTGAAGCTGGGAAGCTGGTAGGAGACGAACTCAAGTTAAGTTCGAAGGCATTGACGACCGCGACCAAGCGTTTGCCTTACGCGGTTATACCGTAGAAATTCCACGTGACAAATTCTCCCCTGCCGGAGAAGACGAATACTATTGGACGGATTTGGTCGGCATGACCGTCGTCAACAAGGAAGGCATTACACTGGGTACCGTCAAAAACCTGATGGAAACCGGCGCAAACGACGTATTAGTCATTCAGGGCACAGACAAAACAAATTCTGATTCCGTTTGTATCCAACTATATTGAAACCGTCAATCACGACAGCAAAACCATCACGGCAGACTGGGGCTTGGATTATTGATGTTTATACAAAGCATCACCCTGTTTCCCGAAATGTTCGACAGTATCACCGAATACGGTGTAACCGGTCGCGCATTGAAACAAAAACTCTGGCGGTTCAAGCTATCAATCCGCGCAGATTTGCCGATAACAAACTCGGCTATATCGATGGCCGTCGCTTTTGGCGGCGGACCGGGAATGATAATGATGGCTCCGCCATTACAAGCTGCAATCGACCAAGCGAAACAAGCCTGTGGCGGCGGCAGGGGTTGTTACCTAAGTCCGCGAGGGCAGCCTTTCACGCAGCATAAAGCCGCCGAATTGGCCGAATCGGAAAACCTGATTCTACTTTGCGGCCGCTACGAAGGCATAGACGAACGTTTGCTGCAAAGCAGTGTTGACGAAGAAATCAGTATGGGGACTTCGTCGTCTCCGGCGGAGAACTTCCGGCCATGATGTTGATGGATGCTGTATTACGGTTAATACCGGGCGTATTGGGCGATATTCAATCCGCCGAGCAAGATTCGTTTTCAGACGGCCTTTTTGGACTGCCCTCATTACACCAAACCTTTAGAATTTCAAGGCATGAGTGTTCCCGGAACGTACTGCGTTCGGGCAATCACGGCCTGATAGCCGAGTGGCGGTTGAAACAATCGCTGCAACGCACTTTAGAAGCGCCGCCCCGATTTATTGGCAAAGCGCAGTTTAATCCCAAAGGAATCCCACCTCTTAAAAGAAATCTTGCAAAGAGCAACAGGAAATCAATCATAACTTAGGAAAAACAATGAACTTGATTCAACAATTAGAGCAAGAAGAAATTGCTCGTTTGAACAAAGAAATCCCTGAATTCGCACCCGGCGACACCGTAGTCGTTTCCGTACGCGTAGTGAGGGTAACCGCAGCCGTTTACAGGCCTACGAAGGTGTCGTTATCGCCCGTCGTAACCGCGGTTTTGAACAGCAACTTCATCGTCAGCAAAATTTCCAGCGGTGAAGGTGTTGAACGTACATTCCAACTGTATTCTCCTTCCGTAGAAAAATCGAAGTGAAACGTCGCGGCGACGTGCGTCGTGCCAAACTGTACTACCTGCGCGGTCTGACTGGTAAAGCGGCACGCATTAAAGAAAAACTGCCCGCACGCAAAGGTTAATTCCTTCCAATCAAAGAAATATGCCCGCCCCAACGGCGGGCATTTTCTAACCGTTTCAGACGGCCTTTCGACCCATATCGGAATTTGCTAGAATCATTTTTCCAAGGAAACAGGGTGCTGCATCATGCGGCTGAGAAAAACCCTTCGCACCCGATACAGTTAATACTGTCGTGGGAGTTTGCTTTAAGCTGACGGTTTTCACCTGTTTCTTTCGTTTTTAGGAAACAGGTTTTTGTTTGTCTCATTCCCTGTCAGCTTTGAGAATCCAAATGTTTTGGAAAAACTTTTCACGCCAATTCGGCCCCGGTATCATCATGGCTTCATCTTGTGTCGGCGGCTCCCATATCATTGCTTCTACTCAAGCCGGTGCATATACGGTTTACCAACTGCCTTTTTATTTTATTAGTCAATCTATTAAAAATACCCTTTCTTTCGCATTGCCTTTGATTACAGCAGCGTGAATACCGAACCTTGCTTGAAGGATATGCTGGGAAGGGCCGCCTTTATCTTCATCTGTTTTTGGTTTTCAATTTTTTCGCCACCATCATCAATATTGCAGGAGGAACGCTGCTTTCCGCCGTATTGCTTGGAATGTTGCTACCATTTAGCCTTCCTCTCAACATATTAAATGCTGCTACACTTGCCAGTTTCTTAATCCTACTGTTCAGCCGTCAATATCAATCTTTGGACAAAATATCAAAATGGATTATGTTCAGCCTCAGTATCATTACCTTGCTCGCCCTTTTGATGGCTTTCAACAAAGGCCCTGCCGCTCCTGCACCCGATTTCACTGTTACGACGCCGTGGACAATAACTGCCATCCCTTTCTTTGCCGCCCTGATGGGTTGGATGCCTGCTCCGATGGAATTAAGCGTTTCCAGCTCAATGTGGGTTATTGAAAAAAACAGGCTTAATCCTGACTATCGCCCGAAAAGCATGATTGATTTCAATACCAGCTATATATTAACTATCGTCTTAGCCTTGATGTTCATGGCACTCGGCGCATTAGTGCAATACGGAAAAACCACAACGCCATTAAGCGGAGGAAATTTATCAGCCAGTTTGTCGATATGTATACCCACAGCATCGGCGAATGGACACGCCTGCCAATTATCTTTGTTGCCTTTGCCTGCATTTATGGTACAACCATCGTTGCCGTGAGACGGTTATTCCCGCTGCAACATGCAAGCCGTGGACTTACTTCTCAAAAAACCTCTTGGTCATGACGGAACGAAATTGCGATATTGGCTCTTTGGAGCATGTATTTTTGTCCTTTGTATTGATACAGTTCTTCAACAGTGCCATCGGAAAAATGATACCGTTCGCCATGACTGCCTCTTTCCTATCTGCACCCGTTTTCGCATGGCTTAATCTGAATGTAGCCAAACAATATGCACCCAAACCGCTATGGCTCATACCTTTAGCTTGGCTGGGCTGGATTTCGCTCATTATCACTGCCATTGTCTATTTAATTTGGGTTTGAATAAATCACATAAAACTAACCGCCGAAATTCTGATTACGGTTTTCCATAAAAATTTCGACGGTCGTTTTTCTTTAAAGAGGCCGTCTGAAAAGATTTGCACAAGATTGAGAATACCCGGCAAATTTTTCAGACGGCCTTTATATCTAAACCCTATGATTAAACGATACCCTGAGCCAGCATAGCATCGGCAACTTTAACGAAACCGGCAATGTTCGCACCGTTGACGTAGTTGACTTTGTCTCCCTCTTTACCGTATGTCAAGCAAGATTCATGGATACTCTGCATAATGCCGAATAATCGTTGATCTACTTCCCTCACGCGTCCAAGACAAACGAATGGCGTTTTTGACTCATTTCCAAGCCGAAGTGGCCACCCCGCCGGCATTGGACGCCTTACCCGGAGCGTACAAAATACCTGCTTTAATGAACTGCTCGACAGCACCCAGCGTTGACGGCATGTTCGCACCTTCGGCAACGACAAAAGCAGCCGTTTGCCAACAGCGTTTTTCGCATCTTGTTCGTCTAATTCGTTTTGAGTCGCACAAGGCAGAGCGATGTCGCATTTGATACCCCACGGCTTCTGATTTTCAAAAATACTGCAAAACCCCTGCTCTTTAGCATAGATTGCCACACGCTCACGACGTACTTCTTTCAGTTCAATCAGTGCTTCCAGTTGCGCCTCAGTCATACCGCTGCCGGGGAACAATACGAAACCGTTGGAGTCGGAAACAGTCAGGGACTTTCGCCCCCAGTTGAATGGCTTTTTCACAAGCATATTGCGCCACATTGCCAGAACCGGAAATGACCACGCGTTTACCGGCAAATTTATCGCCGCGCGTTTGCAGCATAGATTCGGCAAAATACACGGTACCGTAACCTGTCGCCTCAGGGCGAATCAGACTACCGCCCCATGTCAATCCTTTACCGGTCAGCACGGAAGCAAATTCATTACGGATTTTTGTATTGTCCATACAGAAAGCCTATTTCTCGCCCCCTACCCCCAATGTCGCCGGCAGGCACGTCAGTATCCGCACCGATATGACGGTACAACTCGTTCATAAATGCTTGGCAGAACCGCATAACCTCGCCATCGGATTTTCCTTTCGGGTCAAAATCCGAACCTCCTTACCACCACCCATAGGCAGAGTGGTCAATGCATTTTTAAATACTTGCTCGAATGCCAAAAATTTCAACACACCCAAATCTACGGTCGGATGAAAACGCAACCCTCCTTTATAGGGGCCAATGGCAGAACTCATCTGTACACGATAACCGCGGTTGACCTGTACTCGAGCCTTTATCGTCCACCCAAGAGACACGGAACATAATGACACGCTCAGGTTCGATAATTCTCTCCAACAAACCTTTGTTGGATATTTCGGATTTTTGCCAAAAACGGATCCAAACTTTGGAAAAACCTCTTCCACTGCCTGATGAAACGGCGCTTGATTAGGATCGCGTTTTTAATTTGGGCAAACAGATCAGTTAATACTGTCATTTTGATCTCCTGAAAATAAACTTTGTTAATAGGGATGTTTAAAATTTTCAAGACGGAATATAAACCCATACTGCCAAGTATTTTTGTAAAATTGTTGACATTATTTATTTTGGTTTTTCGGTTATGGCTTTTTCACACCTTATAAATTTATTTTTATAAAATTTAAAATCTTAATTTTGACAAAAGAAGATTTTTAAATTGCTAATCGCTTATTCCAAATAGAAAAATGTTTTTCCAAAAATATCAATCAAATAATTCAATAAAAATTAAAATTACTACTAAAATTGTCAACAATTTATCTTCATACGGCTCACCCGCCATGCCGTCTGAAATGCTACAATAGGGCCCGATTATTGACGTTCATTCACAAGGATCTCCGTGAAAGCCTACCATGACCTGATGCGCCACGTTCTCGAACACGGCATGAGACAAATCCGACCGCACCGGAACAGGCACGCGCTCAGTATTCGGCTATCAGATGCGCTTTGATTTAAGTAAAGGTTTTTCCGCTGTTGACTACCAAAAACTCCATCTGCGTTCGATTATTCACGAGTTATTATGGTTTCTCAAAGGCGATACCAATATCAAATATCTAAAAAAGACAACAATGTTTCGATTTGGGACGAATGGGCGGACGAAAACGGAGATTTGGGGCCCCTGTTTACGGTTACCAATGGCGAAGCTGGCCCGCTCCTGACGGCCGCCACATCGACCAAAATCGCTAATGTGACCGAACAAATTAAAAATCCCGATTCGCGCCGCTTAATTGTTTCCGCATGGAATCCTGCCCTTGTTGATGAAATAGCTCTTCCCCTGCCGCACGATGTTTTCAGTTTTATGTAGCAGACGGCAAACTTTCTTGTCAGCTTTACCAGCGAAGTGCCGATATTTTTCTTGGGCGTTCCGTTCAACGCAGCCAGTTACGCACTCTTGACCATGATGATGGCGCAAGTTTGCGGACTAGAAATCGGAGAATTTATCCATACTTTCGGTGATGCCCACCTTTACAGCAATCATATGGAACAAGCAAAGTTACAGCTTTTCACGCGACTTTCTTCCTTTACGGAAATGAAAATAAATCCTGAAGTAAAGATTTATTTTTCATTCAAATTCTGAAGACTTCGAGTTGACCGGCTACAATCCTCACCCTCACATCAAGGCCGAAGTTGCTGTTTAGAAATCATCTTTAATTTATCTCGCATTCCCATAATCGCTGTTTTTTAATTCAAGCAATAGTAAGGCCGTCTGAAAATCAGTTCATGAATTTTTCAGACGGCCTCTTAAAAATATGGTGACGGTAGTAATCCATTTAGCTGACTCATACATTTTGAAAAGCAATAAACTCAAAAAGACCCTGCTTCTCAGCAGGGGTTTTTATTCGACTAATCAGCCGATAGTTTCAACATGGTTTTGCAATACGCTGTCCAACGTTTCTCCTACTGACAATCCATTGAAAGTAATGCTGTTTTTGGTAGGTAGTACCGTCTTTACCAACACCGGTGAAACTCAGGGTATGGGTTTCGTCATTCCAAACTGCATTCTGCAAATCATGCGGACTTACCAAATCGGCAAATACTACTTTGTCGACACCTGCTTGGAAATCTGTGATGACATCATTACCGTTATTGCTGTTGGCCAAGAATACAAACTGATCCGCACCTTCGCCACCAGTCAGAGTATCGTTACCTGCACCACCAAACAGAACATCATCGCCTTTACCTCCATTCAAAGTATCGTCACCACCGTCTGCGCGGTTGTCCAACAAGTCTTTCCAATGATTTTTTACATAATTGGCCACTTGCTGATCTGTCGCATCAGTACCGGCATTGTCCGTCCACTTAATATATTCGGTCAACGCTTTGGCGCCCATGGCATCATGCGAACCTGAGGTATAAGCAACACCCGTGATACCGTTAGTCCAAGACAGATGATCAGTATTGATACTGTCACCGAACAAGACGTCATCACCCTCACCTCCGGTCAAAGTATCCGAAGATATATTGTTCACGACACGCTCAGTACTGCCTCGTTCCAGTGCCGCATCTAACTGACTCGGATTAGACACGACCTGCGACTCGCCCACGGCTCCTGAATAATACACAGGAGATGGATAGGTTTGATACCATAGACTGCCTTCAGTAATACTATGGCCGTCTGAAACAGTATTGTCGTAGTAATCCAACATGGACTCTTTCGCACCCTTGGCAAAACCAACAGCATGAACGTCAGATACTGCAGACAGTTTTTGAAACTATGCAATGCTGCATTGACCGCATCCTGTGTTACATAACCTCTCCATGGTGTCTCACCCGTATCGCCATAGGTAGTCGGTTGTCCGTCGGTTAGGAAGTAAGTAACATTATGATATCCGTTGGACGATACTTTGCTAAACCAATCTGTTGCGTCACGGAATGCATCATCGTAATTAGTTACGCCGTGCGCTCTTAACGACATAATTTGATTCAACAACTTATCAACATTTTGCTCGGTCAGATCATTAATCGTCACAACCTGTTTTGCAGTTGAATTAAACGCAAACAAGGTTACATCAAAATGGCCGTCATGATGAGCAAAATCTTTTGCCAGTTTCAACAATGACTTGCGTGCCATCTCGATATACGCTTCCCCGAATCGGTTCTAAACGTATTCATACTTTCAGATGTATCCAATACAAGGGCAACATTGTAGTTTTGACCGGGTTTGATAATCAGCCGATAACCACCGGCATCACCGATTAAGGCATCGTTACCTGTTCCGCCGGTAATGTTATCACCACCGTTTTTACCAATTACAGCTTTGTCCGCGTCAGTGCCGTTAATGGTAATATCGAGAGTCGCAGTAGATTTGTCACCATCTGCATCTGTCACGGTATAAGTGAACGAGTCCTTCAATGTTTCACCTCCGTTCAATGCTTTAACCGCGGCATTGTTCGGATTGACCGTGTATGTATATTGTCCATCAGCATTAAGTGTCAACGAACCATACTGACCGTTTGTATTGCCAACAGTTACTGCAACCGGTGTATCTGCACCTAATACATCATTAGACAACACGTCACCGCTTACCGACATACCCGTGTCTTTAATACTGTTCGTATCATGTACAGCAACTGGGGCTGTATCCGTGATGCGGATATCCAAACTATCCATTGCTGTATTACCGGCAGCATCACGAACCATCACTACAAAACTATCTTTCACTGAATTGTCGCCTGTACTGTGGTCGGCTGCTTTACCTCCTTCGACATAACGGTAAGTTACCGCACCAGATGCAGCATCATCCCTGTTACAATCAATGTACCTCGAACGGTATGAATCATTACCGGATGCGCAGCAGTCGCCGAGGTCACATCCTTACCTGCAACAGTAATTGCGGTAACAGGTGATTTATCGCTCACTTGGATAAATCCTTTAACGGCGGCCGACGATGCCTCTTCGACTGAATGTCCAGGCGCATTAACTATGGGTGCCGTGGTGTCGATGGTACCGTTGTCGCTGGCTTTGCCTTCGTTGCCGGCCGGGTCTTTGACGACGGCTTCGACGCTGACCGGACCTTCGGGTAAGGCTTCCGGTACGTCTACTTCGAAGCTGCCGTTATCTTTGACGGTAGTCGTCACAACCTGCGGATGACCGTCTTTGCCGGTTACGGTAATGGTAACGACCGTGCCTGCCGGTACGTCGGTTTTACCGCTGATGGTGGGGTGGTATCCCGGCTGACTTCCGGAATGTCAACGCTGATGACCGGTGCGGTAATATCGATGCTGCCGTTGTCGCTGGCTTTGCCTTCGTTGCCGGCCGGGTCTTTGACGGCGGCTTCGGCAGTGTAACGGCCTTCGGCCAATGCCTTCGGCACTTCGACGCTGTAACGGCCGTCCGCATCTACGCTGGCGCTGACCGTTTGTACGCTGCCTCGGCTGTCGGTCACGGTGATGCTGACAATGGAACCGGCCGGAGCATCGGTGGTGCCGCTGATAAGCGGGGTGTTGTCGGAGGTGTTGTCCGGGGCATCTACGGTAATGACCGGTGCCGTGGTGTCGATCACGTTTCCTTTGCCGTTATTGTCATCACGGGCTTCGGCTCGGTTTCCTGCTTTGTCGCTGACAACCGCCTCAACGCTGTGCAGCCATCCGGCAGTGCATTCGGTACTTCCGCCTGATAACTGCCGTCGGCCTGTACCGTGGCAGTCACCGCTTGGCTGCCGCCGCGGCTGTCGGTTACGGTCAGGGTAACGGTCTGCCCTTCTTCCACATCGGTAGTGGTACCGGTGAGGGTCGGCGTGTTGTCGTTGCTCAAATCCGGCGCTTCAACGGTAATGGCTGCCGTCGTATCTACCGAACCGTTGTCGCTGGCTTTACCTTCGTTACCGGCCGGGTCTTTGACGGCGGCTTCGGCAGTGTAGCGGCTTCGGCCAATGCCTTCGGCACTTCGACGCTGTAACGGCCCGTCCGCACCTACGCTGGCGCTGACCGTTTGTACGCTGCCTCGGCTGTCGGTCACGGTGATGCTGACGACGGAACCGGCCGGAGCATCGGTGGTGCCGCTGATAAGCGGGGTGTTGTCGGAGGTGTTGTCCGGGGCGTCTACGGTAATGACCGGGGCCGTGGTGTCGATGGTACCGTTGTCGCTGGCTCTGCCTTCGTTGCCGGCCGGGTCTTTGACGACGGCTTCGACGCTGACCGGACCTTCGGGTAAGGCTTCCGGTACGTCTACTTCGAAGCTGCCGTTATCTTTGACGGTAGTCGTCACAACCTGCGGATGACCGTCTTTGCCGGTTACGGTAATGGTAACGACCGTGCCTGCCGGTACGTCGGTTTTGCCGCTAATGGTGGGGGTGGTATCCCGGCTGACTTCCGGAATGTCAACGCTGATGACCGGTGCGGTAATATCGATGCTGCCGTTGTCGCTGGCTTTTGCCTTCGTTGCCGGCCGGGTCTTTGACGGCGGCTTCGGCAGTGTAACGGCCTTCGGCCAATGCCTTCGGCACTTCGACGCTGTAACGGCCGTCCGTACCTACGCTGGCGCTGACGGTTTGTACGCTGCCTCGGCTGTCGGTCACGGTGATGCTGACGACGGAACCGGCCGGAGCATCGGTGGTGCCGCTGATAAGCGGGTGTTGTCGGAGGTGTTGTCCGGGGCGTCTACGGTAATGACCGGGGCCGTGGTGTCGATGGTACCGTTGTCGCTGGCTCTGCCTTCGTTGCCAGCCGGGTCTTTGACGACGGCTTCGACGCTGACCGGACCTTCGGGTAAGGCTTCCGGTACGTCTACTTCGAAGCTGCCGTTATCTTTTGACGGTAGTCGTCACAACCTGCGGATGACCGTCTTTGCCGGTTACGGTAATGGTAACGACCGTGCCTGCCGGTACGTCGGTTTTGCCGCTAATGGTGGGGGTGGTATCCCGCTGACTTCCGGAATGTCAACGCTGATGACCGGTGCGGTAATATCGATGCTGCCGTTGTCGCTGGCTTTGCCTTCGTTGCCAGCCGGGTCTTTGACGGCGGCTTCGGCAGTGTAACGGCCTTTTCGGCCAATGCCTTCGGCACTTCGACGCTGTAACGGCCGTCCGTACCCTACGCTGGCGCTGACGGTTTGTACGCTGCCTCGGCTGTCGGTCACGGTGATGCTGACGACGGAACCGGCCGGAGCATCGGTGGTGCCGCTGATAAGCGGGGTGTTGTCGGAGGTGTTGTCCGGGGCATCTACGGTAATGACCGGGGCCGTGGTGTCGATGGTACCCGTTGTCGCTGGCTCTGCCTTCGTTGCCGGCCGGGTCTTTGACGACGGCTTCGACGCTGACCGGACCTTCGGGTAAGGCTTCCGGTACGTCTACTTCGAAGCTGCCGTTATCTTTGACGGTAGTCGTCACAACCTGCGGATGACCGTCTTTGCCGGTTACGGTAATGGTAACGACCGTGCCTGCCGGTACGTCGGTTTTGCCGCTAATGGTGGGGGTGGTATCGGCTGACTTCCGGAATGTCAACGCTGATGACCGGTGCGGTAATATCGATGCTGCCGTTGTCGCTGGCTTTGCCTTCGTTGCCGACCGGGTCTTTGACGGCAGCTTCGGCAGTGTAACGGCCTTCGGCCAATGCCTTCGGCACTTCGACGCTGTAACGGCCGTCCGCACTACGCTGGCGCTGACCGTTTGTACGCTGCCTCGGCTGTCGGTCACGGTGATGCTGACGACGGAACCGGCCCGGAGCATCGGTGGTGCCGCTGATAAGCGGGTGTTGTCGGAGGTGTTGTCCGGGGCGTCTACGGTAATGACCGGGGCCGTGGTGTCGATGGTACCGTTGTCGCTGGCTTTGCCTTCGTTGCCGGCCGGGTCTTTGACGACGGCTTCGACGCTGACCGGACTGCGGGTAAAGCTTCCGGTACGTCTACTTCGAAGCTGCCGTCATCTTTGACGGTGAGTCGTCACAACCTGCGGATGACCGTCTTTGCCGGTTACGGTAATGGTAACGACCGTGCCTGCCGGTACGTCGGTTTTGCCGCTGATGGTGGGAGTGGTATCGCGGCTGACTTCGGAATGTCGACGCTGATGACCGGTGCGGTAATATCGATGCTGCCGTTGTCGCTGGCTTTGCCTTCGTTGCCGGCCGGGTCTTTGACGGCGGCTTCGGCAGTGTAACGGCCTTCGGCCAATGCCTTCGGCACTTCGACGCTGTAACGGCCGTCCGTACCTACGCTGGCGCTGACGGTTTTAGTACGCTGCCTCGGCTGTCGGTCACGGTGATGCTGACGACGGAACCGGCCGGAGCATCGGTGGTGCCGCTGATAAGCGGGGTGTTGTCGGAGGTGTTGTCGGGGCATCTACGGTAATGACCGGTGCCGTGGTGTCGATCACGTTTCCTTTGCCGTTATTGTCATCACGGGCTTCGGCTCGGTTTCCTGCTTTGTCGCTGACAACCGCCTCAACGCTGTAGCGGCCATCCGGCAGTGCATTCGGTACTTCCGCCTGATAGCTGCCGTCAGCCTGTACCGTGGCAGTCACCACTTGGCTGCCGCCGCGGCTGTCGGTTACGGTCAGGGTAACGGTCTGCCCTTCTTCCACATCGGTAGTGGTACCGGTGAGGGTCGGCGTGTTGTCGTTGCTCAAATCCGGCGCTTCAACGGTAATAACGGCTGTTGTATCAATTTCACCCGTATCAGAAGCCGTTGCGGTTTTACCTGTAGAATTGGATACTGTTGCAGATACAGTGTATTTGCCATCGGGTAACTGCTCACTCAAATCGACAGCATAGGTTCCTTCTTCAGTGACAGGTACAGTTACGGTATGTGTTGCACCTTTGGAATCAGTAATAACCAGATTAACATTACTACCAATGGCATCGGACGTGCCACTGATATAGGGTGTATTGTCATTGGACACACCATCCGGCGCATTTACGGTAAGTGTAACCACCGCATCAATCATACCTGTATCGGTTGCAGTAGCTGAATTACCGGCTTTATCAGCAACAGTCGCAATAACGGTATATGCGCCGTCCGGCAATTCATTAGGCACTTCCACCCGATAGGTACCATCTTCCGCAACCACTGTACTGATAACCTGAGTCTTACCCTCACTGTCTTTAACCGTTATTGTAACGATTTGTCCCGCTTCCACATCGGTAGTGGTGCCGGTAATAACCGGCGTCGTATCAACCTGATCATTTGGTGCATCAACTGTTATTGCTGCAAATTTATCAGAATTATCATGATGGCTGTTTGCTGCAACTGCCGCCGCGGCACCCTAACGGAACTAGAGCGGCCAACCACAAAGGATTAAACGCCCACATACTTCCGATAATTTCGCCGCCCAAAGCCTGCCCCGCTACGACTTCTTCAGCCAGCATAGTTACTGCTTCGGAAGGTTCGGCACTTTCGGGAACATAAGGATAAGTTGCACCGTTTTCATGTTGACCGATCAACAGGCTGCTTTTTGACGCATCTGTTTGCTTCTGAGTAATAGCCTTCCAAAATCAAATCAGGGATTACTGATATCCGAACCTTCAAAAGCAATTTCAAATTATCGCCCACACGTTTGGTCATGATGTTTTCAGGACCAAATTGTGTAGCTTCATCAATGAATTGGTAGTTCACTTCGGACTGCGCGGGAATGCGTAAAAACCTCGCCCGAGGCCGTCTGAAATTTAACGGTTTCAACTGTTTCTTTAGCGTTATTGATTTTTTTAACGTAATGTTTTTAGACATTTTATGTACCTTTTTATCGTTTGTTATTTTTCACCGTGCAGAATGATTTCTACACGACGGTTGGGTTGATCGCGCTTTTCGCGCGCTTTGGCATTTTTCGGAAAACGTTTGCGGCAATTCGTTACCACCAATTCTCTTTCACCTTTACCTTGCGTACTGATGATATTGCCGTCTAGGGCCGCTAGAGGACAGAGCCTGCTTGACGGTTTGCGCACGTTTGACAGAGGCGCGTCGTTATATTCCGGTTTGCCTTCCGGATCGAGTATGGCCGACAACGTTAACACTGGTTACAGCTGCGGGATTTTTGTTTGATGTCTTGAGAAATGGTCGAAACTTCGCGCTTGCCCTGTTCCAGCATGTCTTGATAGCCCGAACGGTCAAATTTAAACAGCGCCGAGGCTTGCAAATTGTATTTTTTCAATACTTGTGCACACTTATCTTTGCTGACGACACGCGACAAGGTATGGTTTTGACGTTTTACACCTTTCATTTCCGCTTCCGGCTTGTTCAGGGAAACGCTCTGCAATATAGGGGCGGCCACTGCCATCATTGATGACTTTGAAGAAAGACACCGTACCTTCGGGCAGATTGTAGTAATCGCCTGAATGGGCTTTATGCTGGTAGGCAGCATCCTGCTTAGTGAAAATCAGCATGGAATTTTTGGTTCTGCGCGCAGATTAATTCCTGACGGTAGGCATTAGGCTGCAATGAGCCAAGATATTGGCTGTTGACATAGATATTGACGGTAGAACCTTCAATAGCGTTGGCTTGACGGTAAAATACAACGGACGAACGACCATCCGGACATCCGTCGTATAGGCCGCATCGGTTGTATCAATCCATGTTTCTTTTTCTGATGGGCGCAGGCAGACAGCAACACCAGCGGCAGCAAAACCCCATAATACGTTACGACACTTCAGCATTTATACGCTCCTGATTATTTGATTAAAGAAATTTTCCGGATATTAGAGTTATTAATTTATGAATGACATATAACAGAATAAGATTTTCAATATTAATTGCATTATCTGGACTGTCGTTATCCATCATTCCTAATATTATGAAAGATGATATAACTTCTATACGTCATTATCCCTTTTGTCATACAAACGGTACTTTAATGTGATAATAGGTAATTGAAAAATAAATATCTATTTATAAAGAAAAATCTTTTTAAAATTCCGTGCGATCATCCGAAAACTCCCATCAAAGATAGCATATTCCGTAAATTTAAATATCTGAAAGACATAATATTACTGGCGTTACTGATTAAACTGACTCTTTTTATGCAACAACCATAACAATCATATTTCATTCTCTTTTTTTCAATACTGCCACTTTCTGTATTTATTGAAGAAACTGCTTTCGGAAATTTCTACAAATCCTGAAAACACTGTCTGTTTCCGCTAAAAATACGTCTTTTTCCTTCTCCCCCATGCGCCTGACCCCACATCAAACTCTCCGGCTTCAAATCTTTTACCGACCCGACCACGATTCATGTTCCGGGGCAGCTTGTTGCGGTTATCGGGCCGAACGGCTGCGGCAAGTCGAATGTGATTGACGCGGTGCGCTGGGTGTTGGGCGAGGCTTCGGCGAAGCAGCTTCGCGGCGAGTGCATGCAGGACGTGATTTTTAACGGTGCGGCGACGCGCCGTCCTGCGCCGAGGGCTTCGGTGGAACTGGTGTTTGACAATAGCGACCACAGTTTGCAGGGGGCGTGGGGGCAGTATGCCGAGGTGAGCATCAAGCGGCAGCTGACGCGTCAGGGCGAATCGACTTATTTCATCAACAATCAGACCGTGCGTCGCCGTGACATTACCGATTTGTTTTTAGGTACGGGCGTGGGCGCGCGCGGTTATGCCGATATCGAGCAGGGGATGATTTCGCGCATCATCGAAGCGCGGCCGGAGGAGTTGCGCGCCTATATCGAGGAGGCGGCGGGCGTGTCAAATATAAGGAACGCCGCAAGGAGACGGAAGGTCGTCTGAAAGACACGCGCGAGCATTTGCAGCGTTTGGGCGATTTGCAGAACGAATTGGCGCGGCAGGTGGAAAAGCTGGAAAAACAAGCCGAAAACCGCCGAACGCTACAAATCCCTGACCGCGCAGTTGAACCAACAACAAGATTTGCTCGATTACGCCCAATGGCGGCAATCGCTTGCCGCCGCCGACAAGGCGACCGCACAGCATCAATCTTTGCAGGCGCAGCAGGACGAAACCGCCGCTCAGGTTCAGGCGTTAAACGACGAAGTACACGCCTTGCAGACTGCCGAACAGTCGCAGCAGCAGGCGGTACACGAATTGAGCAACAAACGCGGTGTGTTGCGCGAGCAGATTGCCCGTTTGGAAGAACAAATCCGCCATCAGCAAAACCTGCACCAACGCATCGAACGCGACAAGCAGGCGGCGCAGGCGCAGATGCAGCGTATCCATCAGGAGCAGCAGCAAATCCGCGTGCAGCTTGAAGAAAACGAGTTGCAGGCGGAAGAAAAGCAAACCGAATTGGCGGAATGGGCGATGCAGGTTGCCGAACACGAAGAGCGTCTGCCCGAATTGGAAGAAGCTCAAGCCACGCTCAACGCCGCCTTCAAACCCAGCAAGACGAGGCAAACCGCATTCGCCGCGAACTGGCGTTGAAGCAGCAACAGCTTGCCCATGCCGAACAAACGATTGCCAAGCATGAAGAGCGTAAAGGCCGTCTGAAACAGGAAAACCAAGCCCTGAACCTGCCCTACGAAGCCGAAACCGCTGCCGCGCAGAAACCGCCGCCTTGTTGCAAAGCCAGCAAGAACATTACGAAGAACAAATCATTGCCGCAGAAGAAGCCTTACACGCTGACGTGAAGCGTTTCAGACGGCCTCAAGCCGCTTCCAAAGCCTGAAGCAGCAACACATCACCTTGCAGGCGCAGCAGCAAGCGTTAGCGCAAATCCTGTCGCAACAGCAGGAAGCCGCCGACTTCTGGCGAGGCAACCAACCACGCCGCCGCGCCTGCAACTGTGGCAACACATCACCGCGCCCGCCGAGTGGCAACACGCCCTGTCCGTCATCCTTGCTGAACGCCTGCACGCCCGCGCCGTACCGAACGGCTTCGTTCCCCCGCGCCTTTGCCGCAAGGGCAGGGCGGCATGGCTTTTCAGACGACCTCTCCGGCAGCATCAAAAATCCCTGCCCGTACAGGCATTGCTGAACCAAATCCAAGCGCAGCCGCCGTTTCAGACGGCATTGCACCACTGGCTCGACGGCGTATTGTGCGCGCCCGATTTGAGCTACGCCCTCGCGCATCAAAAGCGATTTGGGCGCCCACCAAATCTGGCTCACGCCCGAAGGCCATCAGGTCGATAAAGTCAGCGTCCTGCTCTATGCCAAACCCGCGCAGGAAAGCCTGATTGCCCAAAAAGCCCGTCTCGACGGCATCGTGTCGAACTGGAAAACCTCGCCCCCGAACTCTCCGCCGCCGAAGCCTCGTTCAAACAGGCGGAGGCAACCGTGCGCTCGTCCGAAGTGCAGCATAAAAACCTGATGCAGCAGCAACAGCAGCACGCGCCAATACAGTCAAGCACAGCAACGCGCCGCCGAACTTCTGGCGCGCACCAACCAAGGGCAAATCCGCCGCGAACACATCGAGCGCGAACTGGCGCAGTTGGCGGAAGAACAGACCGTGTTGCAAACACACATCCGACGGGCTTTCAGACGACATCACGCTACTTTGCAGGAAGCCGCCGCCGAACTCGAACACCAACAGCAAACCACCGCGCACAGCCGCCAAGAGCAGCAAGGTCGTCTGAAACAGGCGCAGCTTGCCCTGTTGGAAGCCAACCGCCAATACGGGCTGGCCGAAGTCGCCGTCCACAAGCTCAACCAGCAAAAACAAAACTACCAGCAGCAAATCGCCCGGCTCGAACAGCAAACCCTGGACTGGCAGGAACGCCAGCAAGAGCTTGCCCTCGCCTATGAAACCGAGTTCCAAAACGACGAGCAGCACATCAAGCTCGACGAGCTGACCTGAAGCCGTACACACGCTGGACGAAGAGTACATCGCCGTGCAGGAAAAACTCGCGCAGATTCAGGAGCAGGGCAGGGAGCAATACGCCCGCGTACAAACCCTGCAAACCAAGCTGCCGCAGCTTCAAGCCGCCACCCAAACCGCCCTGTTGCAGCAGCAGGAAGCCCTGATTAACGCCAAACGCTACCATCAAAACCTGACCGAACGCGCCGCCGATTTGGACGCGCTCGAAGCGTTGGCAAAAGAATCGCCGAAAGTATTGAACAGCAGCATCGGCAGCCTCACCCAGCAAATCGAAGCCCTCGGCGCCGTCAACCTCGCCGCCCTGCAAGAACTCGAAGAAGCGCGCGAACGCGACGGCTACTACCGCAGCCAAAGCGAAGACGTGCAGGCCGCCATCACCCTTTTTGGAAGAAGCCATCGCCCAAATCGACGACAAAACCAAAAGCGCGCTTCAAAAGAAACGCTGACGCCGTCAACGGCAAAAGTCAAACCTTCTTCCCCACCCTGTTCGGCGGCGGCGAAGCCACCCTCAAAATGATAGGCGACGACCTTCTGACCGCCGGCGTGTCCATCACTGGCGCGCCCGCCCGGCAAGAAAAACAGCACCATCCACCTCCTCTCGGCGGCGAAAAAGCCCTCACCGCCATGAGCCTCGTGTTCGCCCTGTTCAGCCTCAACCCCGCCCCCTTCTGCCTTCTGGACGAAGTCGACGCCCCCGCTGGACGACGCCAACACCTCGCGTTTCTGCAATCTGGTCAAAGAAATGTCGGCGCAAACCCAGTTCCTCTACATCTCCCACAACCGCCTGACCATGGAAATGGCGGAGCAGCTCGTCGGCGTAACCATGCAGGAAAAAGGCGTATCGCGCGTCGTCGCCGTGGACATCAAACAGGCGTTTGGAAATGGCGGAGCCGACCTGACAGGGTTTTCCGGCACACAAAAGGCCGTCTGAATATTTCAGACGGCCTTTTTTCAATATGTCCTCTCCGTTCAACTCGAGCAGCTTACCCGGACAGGCGTACTGCCCGCAGGCGGCGGTTCGGCGAAATCGGCGAACTCCGCACGCTCTTCAAACGGGTTTTCCAAGCAGCGACGCAGGCGTTCGATTTCGCGGTAGTCGCCGCTTTGCGCCAAAACAATGGCCTGTTCGGCAAGATGGTTACGCAAAACGTACAGCGGGTTGGTGCGGTTCATGCGTTCCGTGCGTTCGGCGGAACGGCTGTTTTCGCCGCGCAGCCGCCGTCGGTATAAACCCAGCCAGAGATTGAACACCGGCGTTACGTTGCCGCCGAACAGGTTTTCCAATTCAAGCGGCAGCGGGTCGCCGTGGACATGGCTGATTTTGGCCAGATGCCTGAAAAACAGGGTGAAATCGACGCTGCCGTCCTGCAAGGCGGCAAACAGGTCGGCAATCAAGGCATCATCGTCGCTTTCGGCATGTTGCAAACCGAGTTTCCCGCGCATTTTGTGCAGATAGGCCGTCTGAAAAACATCGGGCCACTGTTCGAGCGTTTGATTGATAAACTCTTCGGACACAAGGCTTTCGAAGCAGTTGGCCAGTGCGGAAAAATTCCAGTGCGCGATATAGGGCTGGGCGTTGTAGGCATAGCGGCCCTTGCCGTCGGAATGATTGCTGACATGGTGGCGGTCGTAGGCGTCCATAAAACCGAACGGGCCGTAGTCTATCGTCAGCCCCAGCGCGGACATATTGTCGGTATTCAGCACGCCGTGGCAGAAACCGACGCTCTGCCATCGCGGCGGCAAGCGAGGCGGTGCGAAGGCCGATTTGATGCAACAGTTCGGCGTAGGGGTTGGCGGCGGCACGGCGAGTCGGGATAATGATGGCGGATTAGAAAGTCGGCGAGCAGTTTCAATTCGGCTTCGCGGCCTTGGTAAAACAGGTATTCGAAGTGGCCGAAGCGGATAAAGCTCGGTGCGACGCGCGTCAAGACGGCGGCGGTTTCCTGCCGTTCGCGGTAGACGGGGTCCTGGCTGCCGCATAAGGCCAACGCGCGCGTGGTCGGGATGCCCAAACCGTGCATGGCTTCGGAACAGAGGTATTCGCGTATGCTCGAACGCAGCACCGCGCGGCCGTCGGCAAAGCGGGAATACGGTGTTTTGCCCGCGCCTTTGAGCTGCCATTCCCAACGCCGGCCGTGCTTATCCTCGGAATCGCCCAGCAACAGCGCGCGCCCGTCGCCCAGCCGCGGGGTATACGCGCCGAACTGATGGCCGCTGTACACGGTTGCCAGCGGCTGCGGCCGGTAATGCTCCGCGCTGCCGGAGAGATAGGCGAGGTTGGAGGCCGTCTGAAAAATCCTCATCCAAGCCCAATGCTTCCGCCAAACTGGGATTGAAGGCCACCCAATATGGCCGGTTCAAGGGTTCGGGATTGACGCTAGAATGAGAATGTGGCGGGCAACTCGGCAAACTGCGGCGGTTGCAGGGAAAGATTGCGGGACATGGGAAATCCTGACGGGCGGTTGTTTTTGCCGGCACGATAGCACATTCGGCAGGCAATAGAAACCCAGATAATGATTTGAAAAAAATCTATTCTGCACGATACACCGCTCCCCGTCCTTCAGGCCATCCGTTTGGCGTGCTGGCAAATATGATTGGTTTATGTCAAAATAAAAAGCGAATAATTCTCATCCTTTCTTACCCGTCGTTTCAGACGGCCTCATCCTGCCTGGAGACACAATCAAAATGTTACGTTTCACCGCTCTTGCCGTATGCTGCGCTTTGGCTTTAGGCGCATGTTCGCAGAAAGATTCCGCCCAGCCCGCCGGTTCCGCTTCCGGCGTGATGGCGTCCGCCAAAAATCGAAGGACCGAGCGTTACGGTCAAAACCACACGGGCGAGGCGGCCGTTCCGCAGAATCCGGGCGCGTCGCCGTGTACGATTTGGGTATGCTTGATACTTTAAACAAGCTGGGCGTGCCGACGGGTATGTCCGTCGACAAAAACCTGCTGCCCTATCTCGATGCCTATTTCAAGCAGACCAAACCGGCCGGAACGCTGTTCGAACCTGACTATGAGGCGTTGAACGCCTACAAGCCGCAGCTTGTCATCATCGGCAGCCGCACGGCAAAGCGTTCGACCAACTGGGCCGGATTGCTCCCACCATCGAAATGACCGCTGACACCGCGCACCTGAAAGACGGTGCGAAAGAGCGCATCGACGCGCTGGCGCAGATTTTTCGGCAAACAGGCGGAAGCGGACAAATTGAAAGCGGAAATCGACGCTTCGTTTGAAGCGGCCAAGGCCGCCGCCCCTGGGCAGGTAAGGGGCTGGTGATTCTGGTCAACGGCGGCAAGATGTCCGCCTTCGGCACCGGCTCGCGCCTGGGCGGCTGGCTTCACCAAGACATCGGCGTGCCTGCCGCCGATTCCTCCATCAGGAAAAAGGCAACCACGGCCAGCCCATTACGTTCGAATACATTAAAAACCAATCCCGACTGGTTGTTTGTGCTGGACCGTTCTGCCGCCATCGGCGAGGAAGGCAAGGCGGCCAAAGACGTTTTGGACAATCCGCTGGTGGCCGAAACGACGGCTTGAAAAAGGACAGGTGGTCTATCTGCCGCCGGAAACCTACCTTGCCGCAGGCGGTGCCCAGGAATGCTGAATGCGTCCAAACAGGTAACGGAAGCGTTTAACGCCGCCAAATAAACCGATAGCGCGGAATCTGGCAGGGCAGGCAGTGGGATTTCAGACGGCCTGTGCGTCGCAACGGCAGTCTTGTCCCTTTTCCGCCACCTTCCCGCCGCTCGGAAAGAGTAGATTACCGAATATGGCCGTTACTGTTTTTTTAGATATTTCACTATACTGTTGCAGACGGCCCCATCCTGCTTTTTGAGGCCGTCTGAAAAATGTTTTCACACTGGAAAAAAACTGCTCATGAAACTCTACCGCTACCTCACCCGGACCGGACGACGCCTCGTTCTGCCGCCGCGTTACCGAAGCCCTGCAAAACGGCTGGGAGCTGTACGGCAACCCCACCCTCACTTTCGACGGCGAACACATTATCTGCGGACAGGCCGTCGTTAAGAAAGCGACGGCGGCTACGACCCGGAAAAACCGCTGTCGGAATACTGACCGGACGCGCCGCCAGTTTTTTCGTTTTTATTTTTCAGACGGCCCTGATGACGGTTTGAGGCCGTCTGAAACCCGTCCCCACCGAACCTATGCCTCCGAAACCTTCTTATTTCAACCTGTCGAACCTGCTGGCGCTGGCGGTACTCTTTATCGTCAGCCTCTCCGTCGGCGTTGCCGATTTCAGTTGGCGGCACGTCCTTTCGCTGTCGGACGACATGCGGCTCATGCTCGTCAGCCGCCTGCCGCGCACGTCGGCCCTCGTATTGACCGGCGCGTCGATGGCGGTGGCGGGGATGATTATGCAGATTCTGATGCGCAACCGCTTTGTCGAACCTTCGATGGTCGGCGCCAGCCAGAGCGCGGCGTTGGGCCTGCTGCTGATGTCGCTGTTTTTCCCTGCCGCGGCGCTGATGGGGAAAATGGCGGTGGCCGCCGCGGCGGCGCTGCTGGGAATGTTGTTGTTTATGGCCTTAATCCGCAGGCTGCCGCCGACGGCGCAGCTGATGGTGCCGCTGGTGGGGATTATCTTCGGCGGCGTGATTGAATCGGCGGCGGTGTTTATCGGTTACGAAACCGATATGCTGCAAATGCTCGGCATCTGGCAACAGGGTGATTTCTCCGGCGTGCTGCTCGGCCGCTACGAACTGCTGTGGTTCACCCGGCATACTGGCGCTGGCGGCCTATCTGATTGCCGACCGGCTCACCATCGCGGGCCTGGGCGAAACGGTCAGCGTCAACCTCGGCCTGAACCGCAATACGATATTGTGGTCGGGATTGGTTATCGTCGCGCTGATTACCTCGCTGGTGGTGGTTACCGTCGGCAATATTCCGTTTATCGGGCTGGTCGTGCCCAACATCGTCAGCCGCATCATGGGCGACAGGCTGCGCCGCAGCCTGCCGGCGGTCGCCCTGCTCGGCGCGTCGTCGGTTTTGTTGTGCGACATCATCGGCCGCGTCATCGTGTTTCCGTTTGAAATCCCCGTGTCCGTCGTGTTCGGCGTAGCGGGTACGGTGCTGTTTTTGTGGTTATTGCTGAGGAAGCCCGCCCATGCCGTCTGAAAACCATATCAGATTCATGCGGGGCAGCAGCCGGTCGCTGTGGACGGCGGCCGCCCTGCTGCTGGCTTCGTGCGCCCTGTTCCTCACGCTGGACGCGGGCGGCAACTGGGATTTCGTGCTGCCGCTGCGGCTGGGCAAACTCGCCGCGCTGCTGACGGTGGCCTATGCGGTGGGCGTGTCAACCATGCTTTTCCAGACGCTGACCAACAATCCGATTCTCACTCCCTCCATCCTCGGCTTCGATTCGCTGTACATCTTTTTGCAGACGCTGCTCGTGTTTGCCCTCGGCGGCGCGGGTTATTCGCAGTTGCCGCCGGCGGGCAAGTTCGGCTTCGAACTGGTTGCGATGATGGGCGGCTCGGTGCTGCTGTTTTTCATCCTGATGAAACAGGGCGGGCGCGATTTGGCGCGGATGATACTGATAGGGGTGATTTTCGGCGTTTTGTTCCGCAGCCTTTCGTCGCTGCTGCAACGCATGATAGACCCGGAGGAATTTGCCGTCGCCCAGGCCTATACCTTCGCTTCGTTCAATACCGTCAACCAAAAGCTGCTCGGCATCGGTGCGGCGGTCATCGCCGCCAGCGTGTTCTTCGTCTGGCGCGAACGCCACCGCCTCGACGTCTATATGCTCGGCCGCGACCAAACCGTCAATCTGGGCATAAACTACACGCGCAATACTTTGTGGATATTGCTCTGGATTGCCGCGCTAACCGCCACTTCCACCGCCGTGGTCGGCCCGGTCAGCTTCTTCGGCCTGCTCGTCGCCGCGCTGACCAACCACCTCGCCTCCAGCATGAAACACGCCGTGCGCCTGCCGCTGGCCTTCTGCACCGCGGGCATTCTGCTGGTCGGCGGGCAAACCCTGTTCGAACACCTGCTGGGCATGAAGGCCGTGTTGAGCGTGGTGGTCGAATTTGCGAGCGGACTGGTGTTTTGTATTTTGATTTTTTAGGAAACGGAAATAAACAGGCCGTCTGAAAACGCGGCACCGCCCGCCCCCTGTTTTTCAGACGGCCTCACAAGGAGATGGTCATGATCCGGGTAAAATACCCCGAATTTTTCAATCAGGCACCCGTGTTGCGGGTGCAGGGACAAGCTCGCCGAATTTCTCGGCGCGGCGGAGCATGGCATCATGGAATACCGCTATGCCGACGCGGTGCGCCTGTGCGGGCACTCCTGCCCCTACCGTCGCCGGCGCTTATCTGATGGTGCTCAAAGGTTTGCAGGCGCTGTACGGTACCGAGCTGCCGCAGCGCGGCGAAATCGAAGTCGCCATGCAGGGCGCGCGCGACGAGGGAACGGTCGGCGTAACCGCGGCCGTCGCCCAGCTTCTGACCGGCGCCGCGCCGGAAACCGGCTTCGGCGGCATCGGCCCGCACGGACGGTTTTCCCGCCGCAACCTCTCGAGTTTCGACGCCGGCAGCGACGCCGTATTGACCCTGCGCCGCAAAGACAACGGCAAAACCGTCGCCGTCAGCCCTCAACGCAGGCATGTACCCCTTTGCGCCCGAAATGCGCGAACTCGTGCCCAAAGCCGTCGGCGGAGCGGCCACGCCGGAAGAACTCAAACGCTTCGGCGAACTCTGGCGAGGCGCGGGTGAAGGCGTTTCTGCTGGATTTGGCCGACGACCCGCAATTTGTGGACGTGCGCGAGGTTTAGTCCCGTATTGTTCAGACGGCCTCATCACCCGTTTCAAACAAACATACCGCCTTCATTCCAACACACACCGTTCAGACACTATGATCAGCATCCGCAACGTCAGCCACAAAAATCGGCTCCCAACTTATCCTAGACGATGTCAGCCTTGAGATTCCGCAGGGCGGGATTACCGCGCTTATCGGGCCGAACGGCGCGGGCAAATCGACGCTGCTGTCGTTTATGGCGCGCCTGCGCCCTCTGGAAAGCGGCCGGATCAGTTATGCGGGCAAAGACGTTTCCTCCACGCCGACCGCCGAACTGGCCAAAACGCTGTCGATTCTGACGCAGGAAAACAGCATCATGAGCCCGTATCACCGTGCGCGACCTGCTGATGTTCGGACGTTACCCCTACCATCAGGGCAGGCCGTCTGAAACGGATAAGGCGGTTGTCGGAAACGCGCTTGGCGAGTTCCGGCTCGAAAGTTTCGCCGACCGCTACCTGACCGAGCTTTCGGGCGGGCAGCGGCAGCGTGCGATGATTGCGATGGTGTTCTGCCAATGCACGGACTATGTGCTGCTGGACGAACCGCTGAACAATCTGGACATGTACCACGCCCGCGCGCTGATGCGCCTGTTGCAGCGGCTGACGCACGAACACAAACGCACGACGGTGGTGGTGCTGCACGACATCAATCAGGCGGCGGCGTATGCGGATTTCGTGGTGGCGATGAAAAACGGCCGCGTAGCCCTGACCGGCAGGCCGGAAGAGGTGTTCACGGAAGAAAATATCAGGGATTTGTTTGATATGGATGTGGCGGTGCTGGATTATCAGGGCAAGAAGCTGATTGTGCACCATGTTTGACGGCGGCAAAACCGCAAAGGAAAGGCCGTCTGAAAAGGACGTAATCCGTTTTCAGACGGCCTGATAGCTAACTACGGGAACCGGCCCTAAGCGTTGCCCCACACTTCTTCTACGATGCTGCGGATCAGCGCCAGCTTCTTCCACTGCTCTTCCTCGGTCAGCACGTTGCCTTCTTCGGTGGAGGCGAAACCGCATTGCGGGCTGAGACATAACTGGTTGATGTCCACATACTGCGCGGCTTCTTTGATGCGCCCGATAACGGCGTCGCGGTCTTCCAGTTCGCCCGATTTGGACGTTACCAGCCCCAGCACGACCTGCTGGTTTTTAATGAAGCGCAGCGGTTTGAAGCTGCCGGCGCGGTCGCTGTCGTATTCAGAAAAACCGTCGACGTTGCAACCGCCGAACAAGATTTCGGCCACCGGTTCGTAATCGCCGCTGGAGAACCATGTCGAACGGAAATTGCCGCGGCAGACATGCATGGTAGCACCATATCCGCCGGCGCGGCGGCGCGGATGTCGTTCAACATCTTCACATAGCTGCGGGCGGTCGCATCCATCATCACCCCTGCGCCTGATACAGCGCGCGTTTTCTTCTGAACAGAACTCGCCCCACGAAGTGTCGTCAAGCTGGAGGATGCGGCAGCCCGCGTCGCACACAGCGCGTTGACGGCTTTGACGCAGGCGGCGGTAATGTCGGCCAGCAGCAGGTCGTTGCGGCCCGCATAGCGTTCGATAAGCTGCGGGTTGGGCGTGCACACAGGTAATCAGGTGCAGCATACTCGGCGACGGGATGGTGAATTTCACCGGATGGCCGCCCGCCTCTTCCTGCAATGCCTTGAAATGCGCCAAAAACGGATGCGCGTTCGGAAATTCGATTTTGTCGGTGATTTTTCAGGGTAACGGGGCGGTGCATGTGCGCTTGGAATTTGGTGCTGTATTCTTCCGCCTCCGCCAGCTCCACGCCCAGCAGTTCGAACAGGAAATCCAGATGCCACCATGTGCGGCGGAACTCGCCGTCGGTTACGTTGGGCAGGGCCGACCGCTTTTTCTTTGGCAATCAGTGTGGCGATTTCCCTGTCTTCGACGCGGTGCATCTCTTCAGAGCTGCATTCGCCGCAGGCTGCAGCGGCGGCGCGCCTGCTTCAGGGAGTCGGGACGCAGGGAAGCTGCCGACGATGTCGAAACGGTAAGGGCGCGGGTGCGCATAACGGCATTGGGAAAGAGTTTGCTCATGATGTTCCTTTAATAAGAAAACAAAAATCCTATCGGGTTAAGTATAGCAGAAAAGCAAAACGGACAGGCCGTCTGAAAAAGCCTTTTTCAGACGGCCTGTCCGTTATCTTCGCATCAAACGCGGGAAGGCTTACTCTATCCCCGCCCATTTGTGCGTCTGCACGCTCAACTGCCAAATGCACGGGCGCGTCGGGGCGGCTGTTTAAGATACCGATTTGGCGGATGGTGGCGTGATGTTCATCACGCCGTTTTTGTTCGCAGGGCGAAAGGTAGTAATGGCACGCGCGGATTTTTGCGTTCCATGTTTTCGCAGAACGCAACGACATCGCCGTCCGCCACGATGCGCACTTCGTCGGCTTCGGCGATACAGCTATTTTCATGTTGTCGGCGTAGCAGGCTTTGGGGCTGGTGGCGACGTAGTCGATTTGCGGCGGCGCGGATTTGAGGCCGTTGGTTTCGATACAGAGGAAATAGCCTTCGGCTTTGAGCGCATCCAGCAGCGTATTGAGATGCGGCTGAATGGTCGGCTCGCCGCCAGTAATGATGATATTGCGGGCGGTGTGGGTTTTCAGACGACCTAAGATGTCGGACAGGCTCATCATGCCGAATTTCAAATAATCGGTATCACACCAGCCGCACGCCAGATTGCATTTGCCCAAACGGACGAAAACGGCAGGCATACCCGTATTCCAGCCCTCGCCTTGCAGGCTCTCGAAAATTTCAACGATGCGGTATTGCGGATTTTCGGGGGCAACGCTGATTTTTCATACCGCCAACACTGCTGCCGCTGCCAGCATCGCGGGCAAACCTTGTTTGACAAGTATGCCTTTGTTGCCGGAAGAGAACGCGCCCCATGCGGCGGCAATCAACACGAAGCCGAGAAACAGAATCGTCGCGCCGTAAACGGCATTGTCCGGCGCGGCAAACCGAGACCACACCAGCCCGATGCCGAGAAAGCCGTTATACAGCCCTTGGTTGCTGAACAGGGTCTGCACGCGCTTTTGTTCCATAAATTCATAAGGCAGCTTGAAAATTTCCGCCGCTTTTTCGCTGGGAATCTGCGTCATTTCAAGCCAGGCGATGTAGAAATGCTCGGCGGCGACGAGGAGGACTAAGAGGGTGGAAAGGAGTTTCATGGGTGTTCCTTTTAATGAGTGTGTTGGTATGGAAGGCCGTCTGAAAAAACGGGGAATCCGTGCAGGAGAAAAAACCGTTTTACGGTAAATTCAAATAAGGACGTCCACACCGCCATTTCCCGCGCAGGCGGGAATCCAGAGGGTTGGAATTGCTGCAATTTTTAAATATTCCTGAAAAACCAAGGTCTGATTCCCGCCTGCGCGGGAATGACGCGGTTGGGCATGTCTTATTTGAATTTACTATATCGATACGTGCAAGATATTCCCTACTCCCCTTCATACTCCGCACACGATGTCGGCGTTTCCCACAATTTCACGCTGCACACTTTCAGCCCAGCGTTTTTCAAACGGTCGTACATTTCGACCGCCATATTTTCGGCAGTAGTGCGGCAAAGGCAGGCAGGGTTTTTCATGTTCCAGCCCTCCAAGAGCGCGGCGATTTGGCATTCGCGGTCGTTGCCGCCGTTGTAGATAAACGCGTGGTCGAAGGGGTCGGTGATGTGTTTTTTGACGGCGGCTTTGAGGTCGGTGAAATCCATCACCATACCGTCTTTCGGCCCGCCTCTGACAGGGTCGTCTGAAACGGTGATTTTCGAGTTTGTAGGTATGCCCGTGCAGGGTTTTTGGCATTTGCCGTCATGCCCGTCGAGCATGTGTGAGGAGTCGAAGGTGAATATTTTGGTAATTTTCATGGTTTGTTCTTTGCAAACACGGCGGATAACTTATAGTGGATTAACTTTAAATCAGGACAAGGCGACGAAGCCGCAGACAGTACAGATAGTACGGCAAGGCGAGGCAACGCCGTACTGGTTTAAAAGTTAATCCACTATATTTTTCAACAAAAACAGCCGCAGCATGGCTAATCCAGCCATCTGAACGCGCGGCGCAGTTCGTCCGTGCCGCCGGTTTCGTAGCAGCGGCCGTGCGCCAGTATGATTTTTTCCGGCTGCCAGTCCAACATCTGCTTCAGACAGGCGCGGGCGGCGGTTTTTGTCTTTGAAGGTGGCGCGCCAGTCGGCGGGAGCCTTGCCGTCGGGGTCGGCGATACCCGTCAGTTTCATCACGCCCGCCCAAAAGCGGTTGGGAAATTTGGCGGTTTCGAAGTTTTCAATCAAATCGGCCAGTATCAGGGTTCGGCTCGCGCGGTGGAAAAACACGGTTTCCTCCATCGCTGCGCTGCCCGCAAACGGCATTTGCGCCAAATCGTCCGCCCATTGCGGCGGCGCGGCGGCACCGAGGTCGGCATCGAAACAAACGGCAATATGCTGCGACTCCGCCCGTTCGCGCACGCCGGAACTTGCCCACGCAAGCGCCTGCGGGTAATGCCGTTTCCACGCGGCGATGTGGGCGTAGTGGATTTTGTTGGGCGAAACCAGATGGCGGACTTCGCCGAGCGCGTCGATTTGCCGCAGCAGTTCGGGCGCGGGTTCAACCGGCGAATGACACCACAACCCGCCGTCGTTCAGGCGCACGACGGTCATGCGGGTACTGAACGGCACTTTGATGCCCAGCGGGAAATTCATGTGTATGACTTTTCCGTCGGCAATCCAGATGCCGTCTGAAAAAGGTTTCAGGGTATGGAGCGGGTGGTAGAGATGGATTTTGTCGGTCATGATGGCCCACAGTTGTTCTCGGCTTATTATTCGACCGCCCTCTTGCCGCAGACGTTCCCACTACGGACGGAACACTTTTTCAGACGGCCTTTTGCTTTTCCAAATATTCCGCCAGTCCGCGCTCGCGCAACACGCAACTCGGGCATTCGTGGCAGCCGCCGACGATGCCGTTGTAGCAGGTGTGGGTCTGCTCGCGGATGTAGTCCAGCGCGCCCATTTCGTCCGCCAGCGCCCAAGTTTGCGCTTTGGTCAGGTACATCAACGGGGTGTGGATTTGGAAGGCGTAGTCCATCGCCAGATTGAGGGTGACGTTCATGGATTTGACGAACACGTCGCGGCAGTCGGGATAGCCGGAAAAGTCGGTTTCACACACGCCCGCGATAATGTGCCGGATGCCTTGTCCTTTGGCGTAGATGGCGGCATAGAGCAGGGAACAGGGCGTTACGTCCGTCCACGAAGGTATTGGGCAGGCCGTCTGAAGCGGTTTCGATGGCGGCGGTATCGTCCATCAGGGCGTTGTGCGTAATCTGCTGCATCAGGCTCAAGTCGAGTACGGTTTGTTTGACGCCCAAATCCTGCGTGATCCAGCGGGCGCGTTCCAGCTCGACGGCGTGGCGTTGCCCGTATTGGAAGGTAATGGCTTGGACGTTTTCGCGCCCGTAGGTTTGAATCGCCTGAATCAGGCAGGTGGTGGAATCCTGGCCGCCGGAGAAGATGACCAAGGCTTGTTGGTTTTGCATGGTGAATCCTAGTTTTGGTAACGCGGGAGGTTTGCGAACCGCGTGGTGGGAAAGTTGACGGATTATAACGGATTTCGTCTATAATCGCGGCACTTCGTTTTTTCATACGGCATAATGATGAGTATCTACGCCCTTAAACCCAAATTTCAAAATCTGCTGCGCCCGCTGGTGCGCCGGCTTTTATCAGAAGGGGTAACCGCCAATCAGGTTACGCTGGCGGCTTGCGCGGTGTCGGTCGCGGTCGGGCTACTGCTGTCGCTCGGTGCGCAGGTTCCTGCTTTGTTTTGGCTGTTGCCCGTGTGGCTGTTTGTCCGCATGGCGTTGAACGCGGTGGACGGGATGCTGGCGCGCGAGTTCGGTCAGCAGTCGGCATTGGGCGGCTATCTGAACGAAATCACCGATGTTGCTGCCGATGCCGCGCTGTATCTGCCTTTCGCCTTTATCGCCCCGTTTGACGGCGCACAAATCGGCCTGTTTGTCTGGCTGGCGGCGATGACCGAATTTTGCGGCGTACTGGGGCAGGTGCACGGCAACGGGCGGCGTTATGACGGGCCGTTCGGCAAGAGCGACCGCGCGTTCTTTATCGGCGTACTGGCGGTGTGGTATGCGGTGGCGGGCAGCTTCCATGCGGTTTTCTACGTCGTCATGTGGCTGGCTTGCGCGGCATTGGTTTACACCTGCTATAAACGCGTCGTCAACGGCTTAAAGGTCGTCTGAAACGTATTTCCCATCTTTTACTCACTTTATAAAACGAAAATATCATGCAAAAAACTTCGCACACCATCCCTTTGCTGCTCGCGGTTTTCATTGCCGCACTCATTGTTTGGTCGGGCATTAACCCCTCCGACCGCGCCGTTTGGTACGCAGAAATCATCCCCGTTTCCACCGTATTTGTCGCGCTTATCGCCACTTACCGCCGCTTCCGTTTCAGTAATCTGGCTTATGTATTCATGAGCTTCTGGCTGATTATGCACACCGTCGGCTCACACTACACCTTCGCCGATGTCCCCTTCGATTGGGCAAACCGCCCTGCTTGCGCCGTTTTTAGGCGAAAACCGCAACCATTTCGACCGCGTCGGCTACTACATTATCGGTTTCTACGCCTATCCGATGGCGGAATGGCTGTTGCGCCGCAAAATCTGCCGCCCTGTCCTTGCCCTGTTTTTCTCCCTATTCTTCATCGCGAGCGTCGCCGCCGTTTACGAAATCATCGAATGGCAGTATGCGGTGATTGAGGGCGGCGAGGCGGGGCTGGAAGTGCTCGGTTCGCAAGGCGATATTTGGGATGCGCAAAAGACATGCTCGCCGACACGCTGGGCGCGCTGACTTCGCTGGCAGTGTTTGTGTTCGCGCGGCCGGATCAAGCGGCTCGGCAGCCGTTGAATAAGGCAGAGAATCCTTCAAAGGCCGTCTGAAAATCAGTTTTTCAGACGGCCTTATCATTCATTATCCGTTTCAACCGCCTGTCCTACCGATACCCTCTGCGCATTTTTTCATGTCATAATGCGCGCCTCGCAGAATATATCAATCAGGAGCCACCATGCAGGAACAGCAAAAACACTTCGCCACCCAAGACGGCACCGAACTTTTTCTACCGCTACCGCCCCGCTGCCGACGGTTCGACCGATAAAGCCATCGTGCTGTTCCATCGCGGTCATGAACATTCCGGCCGGATGATGTTTTGTTGCCGACGAACTCGGTTTCGACGATTTTGCCTATTTCGCATGGGACGCGCGCGGTCATGGCCACAGCCCCGGCGAACGCGGCGACAGCCCCAGCATCGGTACTTCCGTTGCCGATGTGGACGACTTTATCCGCCACATCCAAAGCGAATACGGCATCAAGCCCGAAAACATCTGCGTGATCGCGCAAAGCGTCGGCGCGGTATTGGTGTCCACTTGGCTGCATGACTACGCGCCGAAAATCCGCTGCGCCGTATTGGCATCACCCGCATTCAAAGTCAAACTCTACGTCCCTTTTGCCCGTGCCGGCCTGAAAATCATGCAGAAATGGCGCGGCAATTTCTTTGTAAACAGCTACGTCAAAGCCCACTACCTGACCCACAATAAAGAACGCCAAGACAGCTACGACAACGATTCGCTGATTACCCGCGCCATTTCCGTGCGCATTCTGCTCGGTTTGTATGAAGCCGCCGAACGCGTCGTCGCCGATGCGCAGGCGATTACCACGCCCGTACAGCTTTTGATTTCCGGCAGCGACTGGGTTGTTCATCACAAACCGCAACACGATTTCTACAACCGTTTGGGCAGCCGCATCAAAGAACGCCATATTCTGAACGGTTTCTATCACGACACATTGGGCGAGCAAAACCGCGAAATTGCCTTTGTCGAAATGCGCCGTTTTATCCGCGAACGTTTCAATCAGCCTTTATATCAAGTCGATTTGACCCTAAGCCCACCTGCACGGCGAAAGCCGCCGCGAAGCCGACGAACTGGCCACGCCTTTGTCTAGTTTGTTCGCCGCGCGGTGCATTCTGGGCGGTTTACCGCGCTTCCCTCGACCTTGGCGCGCGCTGGAGCGAAGGTTTGAAAATCGGCAAGGAAACCGGCTACGACTCCGGCAGCACGCTGGATTATGTGTACCGCAACCAGCCGCAGGGCAGCAATGCCTTTGGTGTGGCGGTGGACAAACACTATCTCAACGCCATCGGCTGGCGCGGCATCCGCCAACGCAAAATCAATATCGGCAAAGCGATTCAGACGGCCTCTGCCAAGCTGCGCGAAGCGGGTAAACCCGACACGTTCTCGATATTGCCTCGGGGCACGGCCGCTATGTGCTCGACGCGCTGACTGCCGACACGCTGCCCGATTCCGTGCGCCTGCGCGATTACAGTCCGATTAACGTTGAAGCCGGACGCAAGCTGATTGCCGAACGCGGTCTGCAAGACACGGTTACCTTCGACGAAGTCAATGCCTACGACCGCACCAACTATCAGGATTTGCAGCCCCTGTCCTACGTTGGGCATCGTTTCCGGCCCGCATGAATTGTTTGCCGACAACGATTTGATTTTAAACTCGCTCTACGGCTTCGGCGATGCGATTGAAGCAGGCGGCTACCTGATTTACACCGGTCAGCCGTGGCATCCGCAGCTCGAGATGATTGCGCGCGCTGACCAGCCACGAGGCGGGCAGCCCCAACTGGGTAATGCGCCGCCGCAGCCAGCAGGAAATGGATCAGCTTGTAGAAAAAGCCGGTTTTGAAAAAAATCCATCAGTGGATAGACGAAGACGGCATCTTTACCGTGAGCCTGGCTGTGAAGAAATAAAAATAAAGGCCGTCTGAAAACGCAAAACGGTTTCAGACGGCCTGATAGAAAAATATTAGTTGCTTACAGGCGAACAGTTTTTCACGATGAAACGGCCGCCCGGAGCGGTCAAACCCACCACGTCGGAAGTGGTGTGGGTGTTTTTTGTCGATATAGCCGGCAGACAAGGAGTAGCCGCGACGGTTGGTAAAGGTGGTACCGGTGCTGTCAGACTGCTTTTTGTTCACAGTAAGATTGGCCTGCGTTCCGGCGGCATTGACCGCAACGTTTACCGCTCTGCCTTGGCGGTCGAATTCATACAGTGCGTTCAACTGTTTGCCGTTGTCGCAAGTATAGGAAAACCATGCCTGCAGGCGCAGCCACAGCACTCAGGGAAACGGCAGCCAGCGCCGCCGCAGTAACAACAGATAATAATTTCATAATTGTATGACTCCATATTGAGCATCAGGAAATTTTTCAGGGTAGCCTAAAGCCGCCCGTGCTGCCCTAAAACAGCAGGCCGTATTGTATCCTTCCGAGAATAATATTCAACTCATGAAACGGTAAAATAATATTATGCTTCCGATATGGCAGATTAACTTAATTTCCGATACGTTACCGGCCCATCTTGTATCAAAAGCGTGTTAATCCGCTATAAAATTGCATCAAACAACCATAACCCATGAAACCCGCCTTCAAAAACCTCCCTGCTGAAACTCTGTCCTCAATCGGTGCGCTGTTCTACACCAGCTACGGCCTGTCCAACCATTACGCGGCATCGCTGGCCTATGTGCCGGAAGTCGCTTTTGCGTGGGAGCTCGGCATTCCGTTTTGGGCGTGGACGATTGTGCCGTATTGGTCGTTGAATCTGATGTACGCAGCAGCGTTTTTTTCCTTTGCCGAAATGCGTGTGAACAAAACCGCTACGTCGCACGGCTGTTAGCAGCGCAAATCGTCGCTACCATTTGCTTTGTGCTGTTTCCGCTGCATTTCGGCTGGCGAAGCCGCACACCGACGGCTTGTGGGGGCGTGATGTTTTGATTCGTTGGTAGCGTTTGACTTGCCGTACAACCAAGCACCGTCGCTGCATATCGCGCTGTCGATCATTGTCGGCGCGTTTTTATTGGACGCGGTTTCCCAAAAATCCGTTTGCCGATTTTGCTGTGGCAAAAGCCTGATTGCTTTGTCGGTGCTGACAACTTACCAACACCATTTTATCGATGTGCCGACCGGCGCGCTGCTTGGTTGGCTGGTGTTGTGGGCAATACCGCAACACGGTGTATCGCCTTTCAGACGGCCTTTTTGGTACTCAAGGCCGTCTGAAAACGAGCGAAGCGAGTTTCTGCAAAAGCTAAAACGAACGCAGTGAGTTTCGCTAGAACGAGCGAAGCAAGTTTCCGAGAAGCAAAACTTCCCCCAGAAACACGTTCCCGAGAAATCAAAATCGCCATGCTGTATCTGGCGGGCGCGGTATTGTCGGCTCTGCCGTCCTTGTTCGGCGGTGCGTGGTTGTGGATGTTGTGGGTCAGCGTGTCGCTATCGGTGGTCGCTTTCGCCTATCTGACCGGCAACGCGGCGGTATTCCAAAAACAGGCAAACGGCGGCTTGTCGGCGGCGGCAACGATTTTTGCTGCTGCCTTATCTGGTGGGCGTGCGGCTGAACATGGCGTATTGGCTGTGCAGAAAGGCGAAGACGGCGCAGGTGCGCGATGGTGTGTGGATTGGCAGCGTATCAGGGATTTCAGACGACCTCCCCGCCGTATTGGACGTATGCGCCGAATATCCTCACCCTCGTTATCGCGGCGCATACCGCACTTTGCCGTTATTGGACATGGTTGCGCCGTCTGAAAACGATTTGGTGCGGCGGCTTTTGCTGCTGGAAGCATTGCGTCGGCAACACGGTAAGGTTCTGACCTGTTGCGCGCTGGGCTACGGACGCAGCGCGGCGGTGGTGCTTACTTGGCTGCTGGTTTACGGCGGCTGCCGGGATTTGGCGCAGGCAACGGCGGAACTGAAACAGGCTCGCCCGCAGATGGTGCTGCCGCCGGAAACGGCAAGGGCGGTAGAAGAGGCGGCAGGTCGTCTGAAAACGAACGCAGCGAGTTTCCGCGACGCTAATCGAGATAGCTAAGATAAGTAGATGAAAAGCCCAAGCTGAGCAAATCATTCTCTATTGAGCTTGTGCAAGGCAATGCAGTCCTAGTTTAAAGTAAATTCACGATACGACGACTCATCTGTGCCGAACCAAAGTAAGGAGGGAATCTTATGACTAAAAGCTACCGCCCCGTTACGTTTTACACTTTATCCCTGCTGATTCCGTGGACATTATGGTTTGCTGCCGCCTACATCAGCCACCGCCCTGATGCTGTTGAGTACCAGTGGGCTCAGGCTGCGTTAGGGGTTAGCCGGGCTGTTCGCACCCATGCTCGTGGCGGCGTTTCTGTTGTACAAACAGCCCAAATTGTGGACGGACGCGAAACGCCGCCTGTTCCGTCTGACAGGTTTTCCCAAGCGATACCTGTTCGCTGCCGCACCGCTCGGCCCTGGTTACCTTGAGTGCTGGCGCAACTCATTTCCATCGCTTTTCGGACACAGTTGGGCGCAGTTTCACATTTCGGGACATCCATCATTTACGTCCGCCTTGCTGTCGCCATGGTTCATGCTCCTTATTGCGCCTGTTGCCGAAGAATTGGCGTGGCACAGCTATGGCACCGACGCGCTCACGGCACGCAGAAGCCTGTTTGTCGCATCTTTGCTATTTACCGTGTATTGGGCGTTTTGGCACATGCCGCTTGCCTTCGTCAAAGGCTATTACCACAGCCAAATCGTTTCCGAAGGCGCACTCTACACGGTTAATTTCGTGGTCAGCATGTTTGTCTTCGTCCTATTGATGAACTGGTTGTACGCCAAAAAGCGGGCGCAGCATCGCCGTAGCGACGATATTCCACCTCAGCTCCAATCTGGGTAATGAGATTTTTCGCCACCCACCCCGACAGCAAGGTTATTCAGACGGCCATTTTGTCGGCAGTAGCCATTTATATTTTGATTGCAGAAAAGAATTTGTTTTTAGGTAAGCCTGTTCCATCCCGATAACAAATTCAGACGACCCTTGGACATGATATGCCCCGAATGACGGTTTCCATACCTAAAAGGAACGTGAATGGACAATTCCCACTGACAGCCTGATTACCGCCCGCCTGCTTGCCACCGCCCGCTATACCGTCGTGTTCAACGCCTTGCTATTCTGTTTTGTCCGCGCAACGCGGCGGCGCGTGGTCGGCGGTGCAGCTTGTTTTTGGCGGCGGCGCTGTATGTGACCACATCCGCATCGAATTTGACCGCCGCGTGTTCCAAGATTTTGCCGACGGCCGCTACGCCCGAAGCCTTCGACCCAACCCTCGGCAAACCGGCTTGCGCCGTGTTTCAGACGACCCCTCCATGCCGGAACGTGTGGCGGGCGCGATTGCCTTGTGGCGCAAAAGCCTTTACCTGACTGCGGCACAATCGGCGGTTTTCCTATCCAAATCCTCTGATGTCATGAAAAATTTTCTTTAAAAACAACTTGCATGGTTGACCGACCAAGCACTGTGCCTGTCGGTATCCTTCCTCACCGGCGTCCGCTCAAAAGCCCGCGCGAACTGGCATTCAATCCGCAGCGGAAAGTGTATTACGCCAATCACGGCAGCCACGGCGATTTTTGCTGGTGTGGATTTCCCTGCCGCGCCGCTGGCGGCTTTTCGACGCGTCCCGTTGCGGGTTCGGATTACTGGCTGACCAACAAACTCAAACGCTTCATCATCCAAAACGTCTTCAACGCGCTCTTGATTCCGCGCCACAGCGATAATCCGCACTCGATTACCGAACAGATGAACCACGCGCTCCAAGCGGGTAATTCGCTGATTATCTTCCCGAAGGCACACGCAATACGGACGAAAATGAAATCCTGCTCCCTTTCAAATCAGGCATTTACCATCTGGCGAAAAAGCAAGCCGGATACTGAGTTTGTGCCGATATGGATAGAACAACATCAACCGCGTCCTGCCCAAAGGCAAAAGTGCTGCCCGTGCCGCTGTTGTGTGAAGTCCACATCGGCGGACCGTTGACCCTGCGCGAAAACGAAGACAAAGACACTCTTTCTGACACGCACCCGCGAAGCCTTGCTGGCGTTGAGGTCGTCTGAAAACGAGTGCAACGAGTTTCTCCAAAATGAACGAAGTGAGTTTCGTCAAAACGAGTGCAATGAGTCTCAACAAAACAAAGGAGCTGCATCGTGAGCTTTGTTAACACGTCCGGCCAAATCATTACCGAACAAACCGCCGCACATCTGACCCCGCAGGCAGGCTATATCTTTACCGGGGTATTTGCCGTATTGATTTTTCGCCAGCGTCGTCGGGCAATGGCTGAAACGCAAAAACGGTGCGAGACAATGCCACCATCTCCAATCTCAATGCCCGCATCTACGCTTGGTGGCTGATGACGCTGGTGCTGCTGGTCGCATTTTGGTTCGGCAAAACGGGGACGGTGGCGCTGTTTTTCCTGATTTCGTTTGCCGCTTTGCGCGAATTTATGACCCTCGTCTATCGCCGCCGCAGCGACTATTACAGCATGGTAGTGTGTTTCTACCTTCTGCTGCCGGTGCAATATTATTTCGTCTATGACGGCTGGTACGGCATGTTCAGCATTTTCATCCCCGTGTACGGCTTTTTGGTATTGCTGATTATCGCCAGCCTGAGCGGGACAACCGCCCATTTCCTCGAACGCGCCGCCAAAACGCAGTGGATGTCGATGATCTGCATCTTCTGCCTTTCACACGTTCCCGCCCTGATGTTCCTGAACTTGGACGATTTCGACAGCAGCGGCAATATCCCGCTGCTGATGTTCCTGATTTTCGTGGTGCAGGCTTCGGACGTGCTGCAATACGTTTGGGGCAAACTGGTCGGCGGTGCCAAAAATCGCGCCGTCGCTTTCTCCGTCTAAAACCATATCCGGCACGGTCGGCGGCATTTTGTCTGCCACCGCGCTCGCTGCGCTGCTGTCGCCGATGACGCCGTTTAGCCACGGACAAGCCGCCGCTATCGGTTTCGTCCATCTGCCTGATGGGTTTCTTCGGCGGGCTGGTGATGTCCGCCATCAAACGCGACTACGGCGTCAAAGACTGGGGCAACATGATACGCGGCCACGGCGGTATGCTCGACCGTGTGGATTCCATCTGCTTCGCCGCGCCAGTGTTCTTCCACATTGTCCGGTATTACTGGCACGGTTGAATCTGATTAGTCGGTTAACTGTCTGCTCATTTTCCAAAGAGGCCGTCTGAAAATTTCAGACGGCCCTCGATCTCATTCTGGCTGACACAACATGGTGCCCTTAAATACCTGTTTCCCCATTCCTATCCCGCAGCTACAACTAACAAAAAGGCGTATCCTTTCAGATACGCCTTTATTCTAATCCAGTCAGAGACTAAAATTTTGCACCGGATTCATTCGCCATGTAGTCCACGGCAGCCTTCACTTCATCGTCGCTCAGACCGCTGTTGCCGCCTTTGGCCGGCATGGCATTGAACCCTTCAAGGGCATGTTTGTCAAAAGTTTCTTTACCTTGCTTGATACGCGGCGCCCAATCTGCTTTCGTACCGACATGAGGGATTCCTGGAATAGCGTTGCCATGGCAGGATTTGCAGCTTGCCTCATAGACTTTTTTACCATCCGCCTTGGCTACCGGAGCTGCTTCTGCCTTATCGGCTGGCTTGGCTTCAGTAGTAGCGGAACCGGCTTTATTATCGGTCGATGACGCTGCTTTATCTGCCGGAGCGGCGGCCTCTTTTTCCGCAGGCGATGCTGTCGGAGCAGATGCTGCCACCGGTGCGGGTTCTGCTTTCTTGGTCGGCGCTTTACCATCTTCGTTTGACAAACCCCAAACATACGCCGTCATATAGTGCAGTTTGTCTTTATCCAAGAAACCGCCCCCATGCGGGCATTTGGCTGTGGCGGCCATTGGTAATGGTCTCAATAATGGCTTTTTGCGTTCCACCCCACAGCCATATATTATCAGTCAGATTCGGACCCAAGCCCTGAATACCCTGCCCCTTATCTCCATGACAGGTAAAAACAGTTGGCCGGCGGACCGCTGAACAAGGCCTTACCGCGTGCGGCACGCTCTTGGTCATACTGGTCTTTTCGGTTTGGACAAAGACATCACATAGTTTGCAACGTCTTTAACGGTTCTTCACCTAAAGCAGGCCCCCATGCAGCCATAGTCGCTATGCGGCCTTTTTCAATGGTCTCATGGATTTTTCAGGTTCGCCGCCCCACAGCCAATCATTGTCGGTCAGGTTCAGAACCCTTTGAACCTTTCGCATCCGGAACCGTGGCATTGGATACAATAAGTATCAAAACATATTCTTACCGATTTGGCGTGCTTCAGGATTTTTGGCAACCTGTTCAATCGGCATCTTGGCAAATTTCTCGCATACAGTTTTCCGTATTGCTCGTTCGCCTTTTGCATTTCCTCTTCGTACTGCCCGCGGCTGCTCCAGCCCCAATAGCCTTTTGATAGTCGCCGATACCTGGGAACATAATCAAACTAACCGATACCGAACAACCAGCGCAGACGTATAACCAAAACCACCAACGCGGCAGCGATTATTGTACCTTCGATACCGTCCCAGTTGTGTCCTGTGGTTTTAACCTCTTCGCCTTTTCAGCGGCTTCACAACATTTTTGCGAAAGCAGCAGCCGATCAAAGCCGATGAAACTGAACAGGACGATGACGGCAATGTATATATTCCAGAAATTACTGGTAAATTGGGAAGTTGTGTTCATTCTTTTGCTCCGTTATCGCGGATTAACCGGTTATCGCCCGTTTTTATCGGACGTATTATCGTCGTTATTGTCGAAAAATACTGTTTGCGGCATCATCATAGTTTTTTCTTATTGCGCCGATTAAACACAATATAGATAACCAAAATAAAACTGACGAATACCCAAAGGGTAAAAAGCGAGCGGGCCCAGTTAGCATCCATGATGTTACCTCACGTTTTTCAATGCCAAACCCAACCCTTGCAGGTAAGCGATTACGGCGTCCAGCTCTGATTTGTTTTCCAAAGCCTCCGGAGCTTTTTCAATTTCTTCGTCGCTGTAAGGTGTACCGACAGAGCGCAGAGCCTTCATATGTCTGACGGTGGCTTCCGCATCCACTTTATTACGGGCCAGCCACGGGAATGCAGGCATATTGGATTCGGGGACGACATCGCGCGGGTTGAGCAGATGGATACGGTGCCACTCATCGGAATAACGTCCGCCGACACGGGCCAAATCAGGACCGGTACGTTTCGAACCCCATTGGAACGGACGGTCGTAAACCGACTCCCCCGCTACTGAATAATGGCCGTAACGTTCAGTCTCGGCACGGAAAGGGCGAATCATCTGCGAGTGGCAGTTATAACAGCCTTCACGCACATAAATATCCCTTCCCGCCACTTGTAAAGCGTTATACGGTTTAACGCCCGGAGCCGGTTGGGTTACCGCTTTGGTAAAAAACAACGGTACTGCTTCAATAAGCAAGCCGACGCTGATAACCAGAACGGTAAACACTATCAGGAACCCGACTTTTTCTTCGACTAAGTGTTGCAATTTCATTTTGGTAGCCTATCTTTCTTATACGTTAGTGGTGCTGCGCTTGGGAAACCGCAGGGATTTCCGCATCCACCGGCCTGCCGCCGACCGCCGTGCGGTAAACGTTGTATGCCATGATGCACATACCGCTCAAATACAGCATGCCGCCCACAAATCGGATTTGATAATAAGGCATAGTGTGTTTCACGGATTCTACAAACGAATAAGTCAGCGTACCGTCTTTGTTTAAAGAACCCCACATCAGACCTTGGTACACACCGGCAATCCACATTGCGGCGATGTACAAGACCACACCGATAGTGGCAATCCAAAAATGCGCCTCAATCAATTTGGTACTGTGCATCTCGTTTTTACCGAAAAGACGCGGAATCATGTAGTACACCGAACCGATTGTCATAAAACCTACCCAACCCAACGCACCCGCGTGTACGTGCGCGATGGTCCAGTCGGTATAATGGCTCAGGGAATTAACGGTTTTGATGGACATCATCGGGCCTTCGAAAGTCGACATACCGTAGAAAGAGAGGGAAACTATCAGAAATTTCAAAACCGGATCGGTTCGCAGTTTGTCCCACGCACCGGACAAAGTCATGATGCCGTTAATCATACCGCCCCAAGACGGCGCAAACAGAATCAGAGACAGAACCATGCCCAAAGACTGGGTCCAGTCGGGCAATGCGGTATAGTGAAGGTGGTGCGAACCCGCCCACATGTAAGTGAAAATCAACGCCCAGAAATGGACGACGGACAAACGATACGAATAAATCGGACGAGCGGCCTGTTTCGGAACGAAGTAATACATCATGCCCAAGAAGCCCGCAGTCAGGAAAAAGCCGACGGCGTTATGGCCGTACCACCATTGCACCATTGCATCGATAGCGCCGGAATAAACGGGGTAGGATTTCATAAAACCGGCTGGGACACTGATATTATTAACGATATGCAGCAAGGCTACAGCCAAGATGAAACCGCCGTAAAACCAGTTTGCTACATAAATATGCTTTACTTTGCGTTTGGCAATGGTACCGAAGAAAACTACGGCGTAAGCAATCCAAACCAATGCGATTAAAAATATCAATCGGCCATTCCAGTTCCGCATATTCTTTTGGCTTGGGTAAAAACCCATAGGCAGTGAAATTGCGGCTGCCACAATAACGGCCTGCCACCCCCAGAACGTAAACGCCGGCAGCCAGTTGCCGCCGAACAAACGCACATTACAAGTACGCTGCACCACATAATAGGACGTCCCCATCAGGCCGCATCCGCCAAAAGCAAAAATCACCGCATTGGTATGCAGCGGACGCAGGCGACCGAAGTGAAACCACGGGCCGACATCGGATAAATCAAGGGAAGGGGCAAACAGTTGTGCGGCAACGATAACACCTACCAACATGCCCACGATGCTCCCAAACTACGGTCATGATGGCAAATTGCCTCACCACTTTGTAGTTGTAAGTTTGCGTGTCCATAAAAGTCTCCATTAATCATGGCAATAAGAATTTTTTTATTACAGCCGATTTCTGATTTTTGAGTCAAATCAAGCGAAACAATGGGCTATTTTTCTAAATTTAACATAGATACTGGTACGCGCCAAGTGATATTACATTGCTGACAATATGTCAAAAAAATATTTTTGGAAAAATAAAAACAATACAAATCAAATTATTAACAAAATACTTACTAAAATCTTGTCATATCCTTCATCCTTCCTTTTTCAGACGGCCTTTTTGATGCAGCCTGTGGGCTGTATTAAAATACCGGCAAAAATATTAAAATTTAACAAACAGAATAATAGCTATGATTAATTACACTCTTTTCGCCAAATTTACTCTCCCGCCAATGGGAAATCACTCTTTTCTTTTATTAAAAACAATAAACTGCCGACAGAAATCAGTTTACCGAACTGGGTTCCGGGCAGTTATCTGATTCGTGATTTCTCACGTCATATCACTGAAATCCGGGCTTTTTGCGATGGCATTCCGGCCGAGTTGACTCAAATCGACAAAAACACATGGCATACCGCCGCTATTGGCGGAGAGTGGCGGATTTGCTACACCGTTTACGCTTTCGATTTGTCCGTCCGCGGTGCATTCTAACCACGGAGCGGGGCTTCTTTGATGGAGCCTGCATCTTCTTGAAAGTCAAAGGATACGATGATGAAGCCCACCGTGTGGCCTTGTCGCAGCTCCCTGAACACTGGCGGATAGCGACCACTCTGCCGGCTGTTGGAGCACGTTTTTCAGGCGGCTTCTTATATGGATTTGATCGACCATCCCGTCGAACTGGGGAATATCGAATTTCTCAGCTTTGAAGCGGCAGGTATTCCGCACCGCATTGCTTTGAGCGGTTTCTATCATCCGTTTGACCGCGACCGCCTGATGTCCGACATCCGCAAAATCTGCGAAACCGAACTGGCGGTTTTCCCTAGCCCCGCACCGTTTAACCAATATCTTTTCTTGCTTCATGTCGGCGACAACATCTACGGCGGCCTCGAACATATCGACAGTACCGCCCCTTCTTGCCGACCGCAACAGTCTGCCCCGTTTGAAATAGGAGCGGCGAACGATGCCTATACACAACTGCTCGGCTTGTTTTCCCACGAATACTTCCACGCATGGAACGTTAAATCCATCAAGCCCGAAGCATTCGTCCCCTACCATCTCGACCGCGAAAACTACACTGAGCAACTTTGGGCTTTCGAAGGGATTACATCCTATTACGACGACCTGTTCCTCGCCCGAAGCGGTTGCATTTCGCCCGAAGCCTATCTGAACCTGCTTGCGCAAGGCATTACCCGCGTACAACAAACCAAAGGCCGTCTAAAACAAACCCTTGCCGAATCCAGCTTTACTGCATGGAACAAGTTTTACAAGCAGGATGAAAACAGCCCCTAACGCCATTGTCAGCTATTATCAAAAAGGCGCTCTTGCCGCCCTCTGCCTCGACTTGCTCATCCGAAGCAAAAGTGCGGGACGGCATTCGCTCGACAGCGTAATGCGCCAACACTACCGCGACTGGTGTACAACGCGGCAAGGCATTCCCGAAAAAAACAATGGCAGGGTGCGTTGTCAGGAAATCACCGGCTTGAACTTGGAAGATTTTTCAGACGGCCTTATACAGTACCCGCGACCTACCGCTGGCCGAATGTTTCGCCACAGCCGGCGTTGCCCTGACATGGTGCGCCCTGCCCCGCAGCCACGGCGGCGGATTGGCGGATGCCAAGACTGACTCTTTCCCGCCGGCACCTGACTTCGGCGCACGCTTCAAACAAAGCGGCGACGGCGCCACCCTGACTCATGTCTTCAACGGCGGCAGCGCGGAAAACGCCGCCCTCTGCCCGCAAGACAAAAATCATCGCCCTCAACGGCTTCGCCTGTACCGACCTTGCCTCACAATGGTCGCAGCAACCGGTCGGCAGTCAGGTACATGTTCACTTCTTCCGCACCGGCGTGTTGCACGAAACCGTTATCACCGTAGAGGAGGCCGGTGCGAAACCGCCCTGCTGGCGGTAAGCGACGAGGCAACTGCTGGAACAATGGCTGTTTGACCGTCCGTAACCTTCAGGCGTGAAAGGCCGTCTGAAAACAACCGAAAGGAAACATCATGGCAATCTTGAAACTGAGCGAAAATCTTTATATCTCCCCGCAACTGAGTGAAAGCCGACGCAGCACAAGCCGCAAAACTCGGCATCAAAAAGCGTTATCTGCAACCGGCCCGACGGCGAAGAAGCGAGCCAGCCCGAAGCCGCCCAAGTACGGCAATGGCTGGAACAGGCGGGCATTGCGGCCTTCCGCCACCAGCCCGTTACCGCTCCGGCCATCACCGATGCCGACATCGACACGTTCCACAAGCTGCTGGCGGAACTGCCGTCGCCGGTACTGGCCTATTGCCGAACCGGAACGCGCTGTTCTCTGTTATGGGGTTACCGCCAGATTCAAAACGGCAGCAGCGTGGCCGAAGTAAAACCGCATCAGCCCGGGCCGGCGTGGATTTGACCAATTTTTGAAGCCCGCCTGCAAGCGGCGGCGGATAACCGTTAAACGTTTCAAAGGCCGTCTGAAAAAGATTTGCAATATCTTTTTCAGACGGCCTCATTGTTTAAACCCGTCAGAATAAACGGCGCCCGGCAAACACCTAAAAATCTTTGTTATACGCCGACATTACGATGAATCGTAAAAATCCGACCACCGCAAATACGCCCAACACTGCCGCCAATCCCGCGGCAATCCACAATACGATACCCAACCATTTCAGGCATGTTCTTCTCAAACAACATCTTTAGGATTATGAACAGCAGATGCGCCACCATCCGCCTTGCCCGCTTTTTCCGCGAATTTCTTGTATCGGTTAGACGACCGAATCAGGTTGGTGTTTCCCCATATCTTTAAAAAAATGTAATGCTTCGGTAAACCGATAAAACGGAGAGGCCGTCTGAATTTCGTTTTTCAGACGGCCTCTCCGTTTTTCAGAAGACTGCGTTACCTATTGATTACTTGGCTACCGATTTGGTCTCGGTTACAAAGCCTATCTTGCTGATACCCGCCTCACGCGCCGCTTCCAGCGCTTTGTTGACGTAATCGTACTCCACCGATTTATCGGCGGCGATGGCGACAATCAAGTCTTCTTTTTCCGCTTTAGCGGTTTTCAGCTTTCTCAGCTACCCCTCGATACTGACTTTGAAGCCGATTCCGCACCGAAATAATAAGAACCGTCGGCACCGATAGTCAACCGCAGCGGGTCGGTCGGCTGCTTCTCTTTCTTCGCCGCCTGCTCAGAAGCGGTCGGCAGCTCCAGAGGAATCGAATGCGTCAATACCGGCATGGTAATCATAAACACAATCAGCAACACCAACATCACGTCAACCAACGGCGTAACGTTGATTTCCGACATCGGGGCATCATCACCCGAATTCATCGAACCGAATGCCATAACTTAATCCTTCTGATTCAAAAGACGTACATGCAGGTCGTGAGCGTAGGCGTCCATGTCCTGCGACAGGGTTTTCGTACTGCGGTTGAGGAAATTGTAGGCCAACACCGCAGGAATCGCCACGAACAGGCCGGCGGCTGTCGATACCAAAGCCTCGCCAATCGGACCGGCCACAGCGGCAATACTCATCTGGCCGCTTTGGCTGATATTGATCAAAGCATGATAAATGCCCCATACCGTACCGAACAGGCCGATAAACGGCGCAGTCGCACCGATGGAGGCCAATGAGGTCATACCGCCGTCAAACTGACGCATAATCTGACTCATGCTGTTGCGGATTTGGGTAACGAGGTATTCGTTCAAAAGGCAGGGGCGTTGGCCAAAAGTTTGGCATCGCTCTGACGGTAGTTCTGATGCGCCTTAACCGCCTCCTCAGTCAAACGCCCCATAGGGCGAATCGACGCTTTTGGCTTTTCTGCACCGCTTCGTTCAGCGTGAACGAAGCCAACACCAATTTTTTAACTGCCGCATTGCCGTTTTTGGCCTTGCGCAATCTGATGGCACGCAGAATGATGATGCTCCAAGTTACGATACTCCATAATAACCAGTATGATGAACACGCTGATCAATACGAAATCGCCCGATTGAAATACTAACGCTAAATTCATGTTTTTCCAAAAATATAAAACTGAGTTTAAAAATGAAACTTTAAATCATCAAAGGTGGCTTTCCGATTTTCAGACGGCCTTTAGTTGGTTATTTTGAAAACAACGGTTCCTCTGAAATTCATCCACCCCTTAGTTTTGTAACTACCTACTCTGGCGGCATTCATCGCGGCCCTATCTAAACGCGGATAGCCGCTCCCCTTGACTTTGGTCACCGACACAATATTCCCGCTGGGAGCCACAAGCACATTCACGACTACCGTACCTTCCTCACCATTTTCTTCAGAAAGTTGGGGATACGGAGGGGTCGGAATCATGCCGGACGACTGTATCGGATTACCGCGGCTGCTGCCCGGCCCCGTTCCGCCGCCTTCGCCGCCCGTACCGCTGCCGTGGTCGCCAGGTCGGCCGCCGCTGCCCGGGCCGTCGCCCAACCCGCGGCCGGTACCTTCGCCTTTAAAGCCTTTGCCCGTTCCGCCGCCTTCGCCGCCCTGGCCTTTGCCGCCTTCCTTCCCGCCAGCAGCCCCAGCCCTGCTGCTGCGGACGTAAGTATCGGTTGTCGGACTTTCCGCTGCAGGTTTGAATTCGGGAGCCGGTTTTTCAATCGGTTTGGGTGGTTCGACAGGTTTTTCCTCAGGTTGCGGAATCGGTTTTTCAACAGGCTTAGGTTTTTCTTTAGGCTGCTCAATATCGGCATCCGCCTTTTTCGTTACGACAGGTTTGATAACCGGTTTAGGGCGTTCTACCGGCTTGGGTTTCGGCGGCTCTACTTTTTTAGGTTTAGGCTTGGGTTTCGGCGGCTCCGGTTGCGGCTGAGGCGGAGCGGATTCTCCGCGGGGGCGGGCGAGACCCGCTCCTTCAGCATTCCTGTCTCCGCCACCGAAATCGCCCAAATCGACAAACTCGATGTGCTCGACTTCCACGGGCGGCGGCACGTGTCGCGCCACAACAACGACATCAGGCCGACATGCAGCAGCGCCACAGCGGCAACCACTGTGGGGTTTAAAATTCGTTCTTTATTCATAGTGCCAGCATAGTAATAGCAATTATTTCTGTTTGCAACTTATTTCTACAAACGGAGGATTTTGAATACAATCAGTTACATCATTGATAATCTTCAAAAATCGCACCTTCAAGCCATAAGCAAACGGTTTTGTTCGATAAGGTTCCCAATATGGTTTTCAGCAAAGGAAGGCCGTCTGAAAACGAAACGGATTATTCAAACCGCATTGCGCATTCTTTAAGTGGAGTATGAAGCCCGAAACAGACGTAAGTTCCCGACTGATATACAATACGTTGCATTCCAAAAGAAATTTTTTAAAAATTTTGGACCATCCTGCTTGATTTATGGAAGTCCCGCGCTCAGTTCGTCCGTTCAACCGAAATATCGACTTTCGGCATGTAGAGTAAATCGTAAGTAGGCTTATTCAGCAAATCCGACAGGGTGAAACCGTCCAGATAATTCAGAAACGCCTTAATTCCCCCGCTCAAAATATCCGCCAGCCTGCATGAAGGCGTAATCAGACAGTTGTTGTCCCGCCCCATACATTCGACCAACTGCATCGGTTCCAAATGGCGCACCACCGAACCGATATTGATTTTCTCCGGCGGTTCCGCAAGTTTCAAACCGCCACCCTTCCCCTGACGCTGGTCAGGAATCCGCCTTTACCAGCGCGGTAACGACCTTCATCAAGTGGCTCTTGGAAATATTATAAGTCTCGGCAATCGTACTGATATTGACCAACGCATCATCATTTATCGCCGTATAGATCAATACGCGTAAAACCGTAATCCGTATGTTGGGTTAAATACATGGTATTCTTCTGGCCTGCGGGTTCATTCCCAAACACATACAGCCGCTTTCGGCAACGGCTGTATGTGTTTGACTTTATATATGTTTAAGTTTCATAATATATGAAACTTAAACATTAATCCAGACCATCATTAAAATCATACTTTTACCGTTCCAATCCGGCATACCGTCAATAAAACCTATGAAACCGCTGAAACGCCACCCCGCACTCATCGAGCTTTCGCGCGACCACCACCGTTCGCTGTCTCTCTGCGTGCGTCTTCTGCGCACTCCCGCCGAAAGCCACCGAGCCGAATTGGAACCGCACTTTCCCGAGCTATTGGAACATTTCCTTGAAGAAGAAACTTTGTTCGCACCGTACTGGCCGCGAATCGACAACGCGTTGCGCGAACGTTTTGAAACGGATCATGCCAAACTGCGCGCCATGATTGCCGCGCCCGAACATGCCAGCGAAACGTGGAACAAAGATTTTGCCACCACCCTGCGCGATCATGCCCGTTTTGAAGAACGCGAACTGTTCCCTGCCGTCGAAGCTTATTTGGACACACCGGAATAAAACCTTACCTTTCTGTTTTATAAACCGATGAGGCCGTCTGAAAAACATGGCCGGCACCTTTTCAGACGGCCTCACCTATAAAAACCACCTCCCACAATAAAAAACACAAGGAACCACCATGAGCACCCTGTTCAAACATCCGATTTGGGCAATGGCTTTCCGCCCGTTTTATTCGCTGGCGGCGCTGTACGGCGCATTGTCCATTCTGCTTTGGGGCTTCGGCTATCAAGGCACGCCCGAACTATCCGGTTTCTATTGGCACGCCCATGAAATGATTTGGGGTTACGCCGGCTTGGTCGTTATCGCTTTCCTGCTGACCGCGGTCGCCACATGGACCGGACAGCCCCCACCCGCGGCGGCGCATTGGCCGGGCTAACCGCGTTTTGGCTGGCCGCCCGTATTGCCGCATTTATTCCCGGCTGGGGAGCTGTTGCCAGCGGTATCGCCGGTACCGTCTTTTTGGTATGGCGCAGTCTGCATGGCCATCCCCGTATATCGCAGCCGAAACAAACGCAACTACATCGCCGTGTTCGCCATCTTCGTATTGGGCGGAACACATGTCGCATTCCACCGCCATCTCAACCCGCTTGACGGTATGGCGCTGCTCAACGGACTCGTCGCCGGTCTGATTATGGTCGCCGCCTTTATCGGTCTCATCGGAACCCGCATCATCTCGTTCTTTACCTCCAAACGCCTGAACATCCCGCAAGTGCCCAGCCCGCAATGGCTGGCACTCTCCGCCTTGGTTCTGCCGCAGATTGCCGCCATGCTGATTGCACACCAGTTCCTGCTGCCGCTGGCCGCCCTCTTCACATTCGCCGCCGGCATCATCAACCTCATCCAGGTCTGCCGCTGGTGGAACAACGCCGTCTTGAAAGAACCCATGCTGTGGATTCTGTTTGCGGGTTATTTCTTTACCGCACTCGGCCTCACCGCCATCGGCCTCAGCCATTTCAAGCTGCAACTGCTTAATTTAGGCGTACACCTCATCGGCGTAGGCGGCATCGGCGTACTCACTCTCGGTATGATGGCACGCACCGCACTGGGCCATACCGGACACCCTATCTACCCCTGCCCCCAAACCCATCCCCCTTGCCTTCTGGCTGATGATTGCCGCCACCCTCATCCGCATACTCGCCACTTTTGTTTCAGGCACGGCATACACACACAGCATCCGCTGTTCCGCCGCGCTGTTCGCCGCTTCGTTGTTGCTATACGCTTGGCGCTATATTCCGTGGTTGATCAAAACCGCGGGCTGATGGAAAAGGCAGGATAATTCCAGATATTTGCGCATTAATAAGTAATGAGGCCGTCTGAAAATACATTTTCAGACGGCCTCATCTTATCTTGCAATCAATCGCCGTATCCGTTCGGATTCCGGCTTACCCAACGCCAGGTGTCTTCCATCATTTGAGTCAAATCACGTTTGGTTTCCCAGCCGGTTTGCTGTTTGGTATAGGCCGGATCGGCATACACGCAGGCCAAGTCGCCTTCGCGGCGCGGTTTGATTTGATAAAGGAATGGTTAAGCCTGAGGCGGCTTCAAATGCACGGACAATCTCCAACACCGAATAAGCACACCCCGAACCCAAATTCAGCAGGTGTACGCCGGGAACATGGCTTTTGGCCTTCATTGCGGCAACATGGCCTTCCGCCAAATCCACTACATGAATATAGTCGCGCATACCCGTACCGTCAGGAGTCGGATAATCATCGCCGAATACGGAAAGATACGGTAGTTTCCCGCCGGCCACTTTGGCAGATATACGGCAGCAGGTTATTCGGAATCCCGTTGGGGTGCTCGCCGATTAAACCGCTTTGATGCGCACCGATAGGGTTGAAATAACGCAATAAAATCACGCTCCAGCGAAGGTCGGCTTTCTGAATGTCGGTCAAAATCCGCTCCACCATAGCCTTGGATGTACCGTAGGGATTGGTGGTGTCGCCCGGTTTCATGTCTTCTGCGTAAGGGACTTTACCCGGATCGCCGTACACCGTGGCCGACGAACTGAACACGATGTTGAACACACCCGCCCGCGCCATTTCTTCAGCCAACACCAAGCTACCCGACACATTGTTATCGTAATACTTCATCGGTTCGGCCACACTCTCGCCAACAGCTTTCAGACCGGCAAAATGAATCACCGAATCAATATCATGTTCCGCAAAAATCCGCCGCAAAACCTCACGATCACGAATATCGCCTTCATAAAACGGCACAGATTTACCCTGAAATCTGCTGTAAGCGGGGCAGAATTTTCGCGGACGAATTACATAAATTATCCAAAAATTACAACATCAAATCCCGATTGGAGTAAGGAGATAACGGTGTGCGAACCGATAAAGCCGGTACCGCCGGTAACGAATATGGTCATTTTTTTACGCTTCCACATTTAGTAAAATTCAAAAATTTAAAAATTAAAAATTTGGACAATCCCACTAATTACAATACATTATAGTATAATTCGAAACCCTTACCTAAAATCACAACTTTTTAACAAAAAGGAACGACGATGTCCATTACCAACGAAATTTTTAACCCTTGTCTCAAAAAGCCGCCCAAAAGCAAGTATCCGAACATGAAGAACTACTTGCATCGGGTTTAATTGATTCTGATCAGTGCAATGGATTTGATGCTGTCCATCCAAGAAAAATTCAATGTTGAAATTCCATTCGAACAAGTAGTGAATATATTTGCAAATACATCCAACATCATTGAATTTGTAGAGCGAAACTACAAAGGATAAGAAAAATATGAAAAGCATAACAGATTTTTCTTCCTTGGAAGATTATTTAGCATATCTGTTCAACAACACATCAGGTATCGCCATTGCCAACTCCCAAGAAAAATTGCTCATGGGAGCAACTACTCAAACGGATGGATGAGTTTCTTAACAAATATAAAAGAAATTGCCAACATCAACAAAAATATCCCTTTAATTGTGCACGGCCATAAACAAATAAATTTTGTTATAGCTATATACGCCTGCTTATTAAATAAAATTCCTTTTATTCCGGTAGACAGTATCTATCCTGAAAAAGCGCTTGGAACATATCTGCAATTTATCCAAGGCTCAATACGTTTACCGTGCGGAAAATGATTCGTTCGAGAAGAAAAACGACGAAGAGCATGAACTGAGTGAACGAGATCTGGCCTACATCATGTTTACTTCAGGCACTACCGGGCAGCCTAAAGGTGTCCAAATCGGCAGGGAAGCAGTATTCAACCTAATGAAATGGATGACAATGCAACTTAATTTGGCAAAAACCCAACATCTTTTATGAATCAAGCGCCGTTTGCATTCGATTTATCTATGTATGAAGTATTTGGTAATCTTGCTTTACGGTGGATGCATAGTATTAAACAGCCGTGAAGACATCGCCAATTCAAGCACTTGGACGGATTTCTTAGCAAAGCAACAGATTTCGACATGGGTTTCAACCCCATCGTTTGCCATGCAGCAATTGCTCAATCCCCAAATTGAATCAGCAAAATATTCCAAGTTTGAAAAGAATTTCTTTTTGTGGAGAAAAAAATTAGGAAAGCCGGTTGTCAAAATGATTTTCCAAAAATTTCCTCAAGCAAGAATTATTAATACCTACGGCCCTACTGAAGCAACAGTGGCAACTACTTACATCGATATTACCCGGGAAATGCTGGAGGCTGAAGAAGAATTGCCGGTCGGCTATGCCGTCTTAAATTCAGATTTGAACATTGTCGATGAGGAAATTTGGATTAGCGGTATCCATGTTATGCGCGGTTATTTGAATAATGAAGTCGAAAATACCAAACGCCTTATTATTCACGACGATGAAACCAGAACATACAAAACAGGCGATTATGGCTTTGTAAAAGACAATGTATTTTATGTATTGGGACGCAGGGACGAACAGATTAAATTAAATGGCTACCGGATTGAATTATCTGAAATAGAAGAAAAATTTTTAGATTTAAAAACAATTTGATTTGAAAATGCAGCAGTCATCGCATTAAAACGCGATACCGGCACAGTATTACGATTGGTATGTTTTTACACCTCAAAAAGAAGCAAACTGAATCCACGATTATCAAGGAAGCTTTAGCAAAAATCTGCTGTCTTATATGATGCCGTCTGAATTTATCAAGATTGATGAAATTCCGGTCAGCACCAACCACAAAACCGACAAAAAGCATTGTTGGAAAAATATCAGCAGGGTTTATAAAAATGGATTTATATCAAATTCAGAAAAAAATATCTTACAAAAAGCCAAAATTGATTCTAGAAAGGTCTCTGCTTGGATTTATAACGATCAAAGCATTGTGTTTGATTTTCTGCTCAACGACTATTTCGTCAGCATCAGTTATACAGTATTAGGTCAAACCTTTAACTTTATCGAACGTAATAAGAGCAAGGTTTCTAAAATTTCCAGCTTCCCAAAAATTCCTGAAATATATTTCAGAAATCTATGGAAGCTACCCGCAATCGGTTAATCAGGCAAATACTGTATTGTCTTTCAAATTTGCTGAGGCCGATTGGGCAAAAATTGAGGCTAAATTCAGTGAAATTTTGGAAGTTACTTCCATTTATTTTGGCAGCAAAACTTTGCTACATCCTTAATGTAGAAAGAGACAACGGCATCAATCTAGCTGAGTACTTGGATAAACCAGAAGTCGAATACATTGGCATTCAAGGCAATAGTAATGAGTTTTTTTCCTGAGCTATGCTCGGAATCATGGTTTAAATGATTATGTTTACGAGTTAAACAGCAAAGGTTTTTGGCTGTTGAACACAAAATGGGCGTGAGTGTGTCCTGTCGCATAAACAAGCACAGCTATAAAGATCTCTTAGCTTATTTTCCAGACTCTTTCCATGAGCTAGAAAATGTAATTTATACCGTTGAAGCGCCAAAAGTGCTGAATACCAACAAGAAAAACCTGTTGGTGTTGTTTTCTTATACCAATAAGAGTAATGAAAACATGGTTGACCGTTATTACAGCCACCCGTTTCCACTTTATAAGCAACAGCATTATGCCAAACACTTACATTATCCGTATGGCTGATGTGTCAGATGCGTTCGGTAGTCATGGTTTAAACACAAAATTTGATGAAAAACATCGAAGCCAATATCCAGAATTTCATCAAGAGCTTGATGAATATTTATAGCGTAGATAAGGAAAACGTAGTCATTTGCGGTGCATCATCAGGCGGTACGGGGGCGGTATATCATGGTTTAATAGGCGGGTACAAAACCTTTGCGATTGACCCATTTTTGAGCAATCATAAATATTATGGCGGTAAAGATCCATTGTACCTACACTCTATTCGTACGCCGATTGGGGAAAATTTTCAAAAAGCTACCGAATGAAATTGATCATAACCTAGAAAATCAAGTAGTTATTTCATCAGCTAAAGTGTCGGAATTTTATCCTGACATTAAAAGAGCTGAAAAAGCATTGCCTACGATTACATTGTGCGAATTTGACTTTGAAAAAAATTCAAAAACACCTTGATTTTTCAGGAAATACCGTATTCTTGTCCAATACCATCATCAATAATTTGCTGTTGGGTATCCATATTACTGATTCGGACATTAATCTCAACTAAATGTAAGGTAAAATAGACAGTAAGTTCAAATTTACTGTCTATAAACATTTAAGTCATATTTGTAATATTCGGGGAATACAATGGAAGTCAAAACGACTGAAGAATTTTCAATCGTAAGAAGGCCGTCTGAAAACTTATGTTTTCAGACGGCCTTTTAAATAAAACAGAATTTACTCTAAGCAAGCCAACTGTTTTTGCAGACATTCAGCCTGTAAGGCCTTGTCTTCTTAGCTTCAGCCACTTCCGCTGCCAGCTTCCAGTAGGCTGTCGTGTTTTGCAGAGCCAGTCCGTCAAAATAACGCTGTGCTACCTTACGGTTTTTTCAGACGGCACAAAGCAGTTATATAAAGATACATAGCTTCGGGTGAGGCTTGTGCGAAATCAGCCAATATTTTTGGCTACGGACTCCCAATCTTGGTTTTTGGAAAGTTTCTCTGCTTCTACAAAGCTAGCGACTGATTTTCAGGGTATTTTTGGCGTAGTTGAGCCAATAGATACGCTTCGCCGTCAGTATTGCCGGTATCGTACATTTTTAGATAATTAACCGTTAAATCCTCAGGAATTAATAGCAGATTTTTCTTCAAAAAGCGCGGTTGAGCTGGGTAAACAGTTTTTCAGAATCACCGCGTAATTTTTGCAAGTCTTGCAATCGCAATACGGCAACTTGGGTCGTTTTGCGTGTGTTTTCAAAAAGCAACCAAATACTGATGCGCACCTTGCAGATTGCCAAGTTTCATACAGAGATAGGAAGCCAACAGTTCGGGTTTCAGACGGCTTTTTTTCATGATTATCCAAACTATCAATATAAGTTCTTAACAAAGCCAGTGCCATAAAATAATTCTGCTCCAACAGCTTTTTGTGCTACGGTCAGCAAAGGTTTGTATGAATCGGGCAGGTTTGTACCGATTCGGGCAAACAGTTTTTCAGATAGTGTTTGTTCTTGATTGAATGAGGCTGCAAGCAAGGCGGCTAAAATATCTTCTTGCGTACCAATTTGGTCGTGTACAGCAAAAATTCTGCACCTTTCACGGCATTGCCGATACACAAATCCATTTTTTTGCCCGCCAGTAATCCGCAATATCGGGATAGTCAGGTAACAGATTTTGCAATACGTCAAACTGTTTGTTTGCAAATAAGGCATTCAGATAACGCTGGCGATAATCAGCGCTTTCTTCCGCATTCAGACGGCCTGTATCAAGCAGTGCCTGAATACGGCTTGCTGCCAAGCTCCATGCATGATGGTTTTCGGCTTGGGTAATCATATTCTGAAAGAATAGGCAGGCTATCGGCAGTTTCCAGGCTGGTCAAGTGCCATAATGGCCTGATACACGCGTTCGCAGTTACCGCCTTTTTGGAATGGGAAAGTGGCATGAATACGTTCAAGATATTCCGATTTTAAACCCGTTTTTAGAATATTTTCTAGTTCATCAAATGTTTCTTGTTCAGTCAGTGTAACTGGCCCAAATCCAGAATTTTCATAGTCAAAACCACCCTCTTTGAAGTGTATGGGCACCGGAGAAAAACTCTTCTTGGTCGAATTGATAATAGATAATAGATTTATTCAGATAGGCCATATCAAAAGGCTACAGAGGAATAATCAGTAATCAAAAATTGATGATTGGCTAAATAAGTTTTGTATACTTTCTGTAGCACTTGCTCCTTTCCAAACCTGAATGTAATCAGGAATATCAAATAAATCTAAATAAGGCTCAATGTTCGGGTGTGGAGCAAAATGTTATTTCATAATTAAACTTTTCTGCCAATTGTTTCAAATTTTTAGAGTGTAAAAATTAAACCAATGCTGTGCATAGGAAGTTTTCATAAAAATCGGTATTTATAGCACGTGTATTGCTACCGCTACCAATATTTTGTCCTACAATATTGTTCCGCCAAGTAGGCATAATCAGAATTTTTACTTTGAGCAATATTCTTTGATACCAAATTGTCATAACGCGGAAAGCCTGCTAACACTACTTCTTTTTTTCTGTGAGTTTATAACGGCTAGGATTAGCTATGATTGTTTGATATTCAGGAGTGGCAGTGGCAATAAAACAATGCAGATTGGTCTTAGTATTGAACCATGCGGAAAGATCGTTTTGGGTCACTCCATGTTGGAGGAAAACAAATTTTTGCTGTGTTCGTATAAATCGCTGAAATAATTATTGATATGTTTTTTTCCAAGTGGCTGGAAATGATTTTTTTCGGCTTTACGCAAGTGATGCTCGTATTCACTGCCGCCGAATTCTACCAGCTTGAAACCTTCCTGTTTAAGGCGATCCCAGTCTGGCGCGGTTTTGTTCAACACGAAATAGCAGGTCTGTTCAGGGTGGTGCTGCATCATATAACGGTAGAAATGCTCGGCGTTGTCATCTGCTTTGGTTTCTCTATCCATTAATAGCCAGCTACCGTCCGAAAGATATTTTTCAGACGGCATGAATAAGCCTGTCAGCTCGTTCAAAGTGATGCCGTGCATAAAGGTTTTGCCTTTAATTGAAATTCGCATCGGTTTTTGGTTGAGCAGGATATTGATTTTGGCATTCTCAGCAACTCCGCCGTAAGGAATCCAAAGGCGTTTTTCGTAAACGAATAATTGCTCGTTCAAATTGTTAATGACGCTTTTTGTGTAAGCGGGAATAATGTCATCCCCATTAGCCTGCACGGAATAGGGCAGATCAAAAATGAGTGAAATAGCTGACAAGAAACTGTTTGCGTTCATGGTCGATGTTTTCATTATAGGCAATTTGGAATGGTGGCTCGCTCTGTTTGAACATACCGAGCATACCAACCTTATGGAACAGCCATATACCCGCCAAGCCAAACTCCATGATGTTTTTCATCAATATAATTAAAAACCTGCTTCATTAAGGCATAAAAGTGTGCTTTTTTTGTTCAGCATTCAACAATTCCAGACGCTCAGGTCTATTGAGTAATTGTTGGATACCATGCCATATCGTACAATGCAGTTTTTGGATTGAAGATGGTACGCTTCCCAAGCGGTTTTTATAGTTTTGGAGCATAGGCAAAAAGCCATACTCAAAAACATTAGAAAACTTTTCCACTTTCTGCCAAGAAGTATCTAAAGTAGATGTAGCTCGCTCTCGCGTTTGCGGTAGAAATAGATCGGCATCTTTGTCAAAACACTGCTTTTTATGTCCTGCAAACCTAATAGATAGTCGGCAATAAATTTGCTGTCTTCAAAATTTGGTTTAACATTGTGGTTAAACGCCAAGCCTTGTTTTTAATATGACTGACTTTGAAAAAGGTTGAAGCGGCTGACATATTGATGAATTTGTCGAGCTTTTAGCAACATCAACAACCTGAGTTTTGTTGAAGCGGAATTTTAAAGGATGACTATCTTTAACAATATTCTGATTTTCAAAGAAAAATTTTATATTAGTAGCTACCGTTACTGCCGACGGATGGTGACTAATTTGGGTATCCACTGATTTGAAGTAATCGGGGGTGAAGGTAATCGTCAGGGTCTGTAAATACTACCCATTCAGTTTGCGTATATTGCAATCCCAAATTGCGTGCCGAAGCCTGACCGCCGTTTTCTTTGTAAAAATAATGAATATTTTTGGAAATTTAGCTTGCCATTGTTTGATAATTTCTGCCGAACGGTCGGTCGAACCGTCATCCACTAAAATCAGTTGGATATGTTTTTTGAAATTCAGACTTTGCTTCGTCAGGCTAGAGAAGTAGTCGTTTAGATATTTCAACATTATACACAGCAGAAAACAACTGTATATTGTTGCGTACCGTTGTATTTTTACCGGTAAATATTTTTGATCTGTACACTTCTTTTGTTATACATATCCCTAAAAATAATTTAGGATCCTCGAAGAAGTTTTCTAAATTTCCTGTTCATAATTTTTGATAATTTAAACCTATTAAATTAAAGTGAGTAATATTTTTAAGTTATTGTTGGTTGTGGGCACAATCCGGTAATCTCTGCTTGTTGTTAAAGTTATTTGTATAGATAGAATGTGCGCGAACTCCGTGTTTTTGTAAGAAATTATGCGTTGTGGGAATTTTAGCCGAATCAATTTCCCATGAAGGAACAAATTTACCCTCCAAATACCATCCCGCATCGGCACGGAATTTATTAGGGTGAAATTTGGTAAATTTTTCCCGTATAGGTTCTAGCTATTTGAAAAGCCATTTTGTACAACGGTATATAGGTATGTACCAACAGCCTATCTCTAGAAATGTTACTGTAACGGCTTAACAACTATGCTGTTTAAAGAAGCTTTTGAGTGTAGGGGTTACACCCTTTCGCGCATACTTGCTCTATTTTGCGGAAAGATAGGTTTGATATTTTTTTCTTGTCACTGCGAATAGGTATTGTCCACCCAAATAAAAATGACATTGACGAACATTACGAACATCCGACCCAATCTCAATAGCAATCATGTTGATGGGGGTGTCCTAATCAACACACGCTCATCAGACTCTTTGGTGAGTCTCGTTGCTATTGATGAATAGGATATCTAGAAATAATCCCTCAGCAAAAATCCTAGAATTCCTTATAACATTTTGATTTTTCTTCATGTTTTATACATTTTAAATGCATTTGTAATTTTTAACTATAAATTACATTTTTGCTGTAAATGTTGCTATAATAACAAATTCCAATAGCGAATTTACAGAAATATACAGGTATAAACAATGGCCCCCAAAGAATATTTCTTCAAAAACAGCCTGTTTCTCTTTGGCTTACGGCTTGCTAACTGCTTGCAGTTCCATTCCTTCCGCAGGACCCAGCGCAAGAAAAATTGTTGCGCTTAACCAACAAAACTCAAATGCACAGGTTCCCGCAGTAGAGTTGATCGAAGTCAACGATGCTGTATCTAAATCTTTTGTATCAGGCACAAACCAATCAGTCGTTTGCCCAACTTGGAGACGGCTATGCCTCTGTGGGGAGCGATTAATGTCGGCGACATGCTGGATATTACGGTTTGGGAAGCTCCGCCAGCCGTATTGTTTGGCGGTGCCTTATCGTCTGTCGGCTCCGGTAATGCGCAACAAACGAAGTTGCCTGATCAAATGGTTACCCTCGGCAGGGATGATTTCCGTTCCCTTTATAGGCGATATTTCCGCAGCCGGAAAAACACCTGTTCAAGTTCAAAAATATGATTAAAGGCCGTCTGAAAAATGGCAAACCAGCCTCAAGTCATAGTACGGCTGGTACAGAACAATGCGGCGACGGTATCGGTTATTCGTGCGAAACAGCGTGCGTATGCCGTTGACGACTGCAGGAGAACGCGTACTCGATGCTGTGGCTGCAGTGGGTGGCTCACGGCCAATGTACAAGATACAAATGTACAGCTTACTCGCGGAAATCAGGTAAAAACGGTAGCGCTTGAAGACTTGTTTCTCATCCGCGCCAAAAATATTTTTATTACGTCGCGGTGATATTGTAACGATGATTACTAATCCGAACAGCTTTACTTCGATGGGTGCGGTTGGCCGAACCCAACAGATTGGTTTTTTTCCGTGAAAGGTTTATCGTTGGCGGAAGCGGTCGGTCGTATGGGAGGATTACAGGATTATCGAGCGGATGCACGCGGTGTATTTGTATTCCGCTATACACGGTGGCCGAGCTGCCGTCTGAAAAACAAGGGAAAATGGACAGCCCAAGGTTATGGCAGCGAAGCAGAAATCCCCGTGGTGTACCGTTTAAATTTATCGGATGCCCATTCTTTATTCTGGATGCAGCGCTTTCCAATCAAAAATAAAGATGTGGTATATGTTTCGAACGCACCTTTGTCTGAAGTACAAAAATTCTTGTCTTTTGTGTTCTCACCTGTAGTTAACGGTGCGAACAGCATCAATAATCTTACTAATTAATTTTTAACTGCGGGAGTTTTGGTTATGTCTGAGCAGTTCCCCTGTTGCCGAATCTGAGATAAAAACGGAACCGGGCCTCTCTAATCCGTTACCGAACGGCAAAAAGAGTATATTACGAAAAATCAGCCCTTTATTGTGGATGACAGTCATTATTCCGACTGTTTGTTCAACGGTATATTTCGGATTATTCGCTTCTGATCAATTCACGTCCCAATCCAGTTTTGTCGTGCGCTCTCCGAAAAGCCAGTCTCCCTAAACGGTTTGGGAGCGATTTTACTAAGGTTCCGGTTTCTCGCGTTCGCAAGACGATATTTATACCGTACAAGAATACATGCAGTCGCGTTCGGCTTTGGAGGCCTTGTCGAAAAATGCCCGTACGCAAATTCTATGAAACTATGGGGATATTTTTCAGCCGTTTTAACGGCTTCGGTTTTCAAGGCGAAGATGAAGCGTTTTATCAATACTATAAGGATAAGGTGGCCATTCACTTTTGACTCCATATCGGGTATTTCCAATTTGAACGTTACTCGTTTGATGCGGAAGAATCGCAAAAATCAATAATGCGCTTTTAAAACAAGGCGAGGTGTTAATCAACCAATTGAACGAGCGGGCGCGAAAAGACACCATCCGTTACGCAGAGGAAGTGGTGGCATCTGCTGAAGAACAGGTAAAAAGAGGCTTCGGCCGAATTAACCAAATTCCGTATTTCCAACGGTATTTTTCGACCTGAAAGCACAATCCGACGTACAGATGAACTTGGTTTCGAAACTGCAAGATGAGTTGATTGTAATTCAAACCCAGTTGGATCAGGTCAAGGCGGTAACACCGGAAAACCCTCAAATCCCTGGTTTGATTGCCCGCGAAAAGAGCTTTGCGTAGGAGATTACCCAACAAATGAAAGCGATTTCAGGTGGCAACGAAAGCTCTTTTATCCAATCAGGCTGCCGAATACCAAAGGGTTTTATTTGGAAAACGAGCTGGCAGAAAAGCAACTGGCTGCGGCCATGACTTCTTTTGGAGAGTGCGAAAGCGGAGGCAGACCGTCAACAGCTATACTTGAAGTGATTTCCCAACCGAACAAACCAGATTTGGCGCACGAACCCAAACGTATTTACAACATTGTGGCAACATTCATCATCGGCTTAATCGTTTACGGTATCGCCAGTCTGTTGTCCGCAAGCATACGTGAGCACAAAACTGATGAAAGAGCTGCATAAAACATCGTTTTGGGAGTCGCTGATCATCCAAAAACGGGTTATCGGCGCTCTCTGATGAGAGAAATCATTACCCGTTACGGGCGTAACAACATCGGCTTCTATGGCTGTTTGTCGAACCCCTATTGATGACGTTGATAATGGTGTTGATGTGGAAATTTTTAAGGTCAACAACATATCCACTTTAAATATCGTTGCCTTTTACCATTACGGGTTATCCGATGATGATGATGTGGCGTAACGCGTCCAACCGTGCCATCGGATCCATCTCGGCCAATATGAGTCTGCTTTACCACCGGAATGTCCGTATATTGGATACGATTTTTGCGCGTATGCTATTGGAAATCGCGGGAGCGACCATTGCTCAGATTGCCATTATGAGCGTTTTGATTGCCGTTCGTTGGATTGAGATGCCGGCTGATATTTTTATATGCTGTTGGCTTGGTTGTTGATGGCAATGTTTGCTATAGGATTAGGCCTGATTATCTGTTCGGTTGCATTTCACTTTGAGCCTTTCGGCAAAAGTATGGGGCACAATCAGTTTTTGTCATGATGCCGTTATCAGGCGTATTTTTCTTTGTTCATAATCTGCCACAGCAGTTGCAGCATTATGTGTTGATGTTCCTATGGTTCACGGTACAGAAATGTTCCGTGCAGGTTATTTCGGCAACAGTGTAATAACATACGGGAATCCGTGGTTTATTTTGTTGTGCAATTTAGTTTTGCTGCTACTGGGATTGGCTATGGTTACCAAGTTCAGCAAGGGGGTCGAACCGCAATGATTTCTGTTGAACATGTGTCCAAACGATATCTGACGCGCCAAGGCTGGAGAACGGTATTGCACGATATTAATTTCACTCTGCAAAAAGGCGAAAAATCGGTATTTTAGGGCGGAACGGTGCAGGCAAATCTACACTGATCCGTCTTATCAGCGGTGTAGAACCGCCTTCCGAAGGTGAAATCAAACGTACGATGAGTATCTCTTGGCCCTTGGCTTTTTCCGGTGCATTCCAAGGCAGCCTGACCGAATGGATAATCTGCGTTTTATCTGCCGTATTTATAATGTCGATATCGATTATGTGAAAAACTTTACCGAAGAATTCTCCGAATTGGGCCAATATCTATACGAACCGGTCAAACGTTACTCCTCGGGTATGAAAGCACGTCTAGCTTTCGCTCTGTCGCTGGCGGTGGAATTTGACTGCTATTTGATTGACGAGGTTGATTGCCGTAGGCGATCTCGCGTTTCGCCGAAAAATGCAGATACGAACTGTTTGAGAAACGCAAAGAGCGTTCGATTATTTTGGTTTCTCACAGTCATAGTGCTATGAAGCAATATTGTGACAACGCCATGGTCCTGGAAAACGGTCATATGCACACATTTGAAGACATGGACAAGGCCTATGAGTATTACAACGCACTGACTTAAAGTTTTACAATTGAGTAAGGAGGCCGTCTGAAATCAATTTTCAGACGGCCTCCTTAACAACTAAGGTTGGAACACTGTGCATTTCTTATCGCTACCGGAAAAATAGTTTTTGCCTTCCTCACAGATACTGGTTGAACTCTCACAAACAACTGTTATCAATGACTCGTTAATTTTTCAGGATGCGCGGCTCTTATCTTTATCGTAAGCAACCGCCTTAAGGGTAAACTTGTCATTCAACGCCCCCTGAGCATCTCCATGCGGACGAATACAAAGATTCCATTCCCGCCATCCGGCAAGTCGGGCCATGTGGTGGAAGTCTTCTTAAAACTGCTATGTTGGTGATAAAACCGCTCCATAAACCTAGCATTAGACAATAACATCGTCTGCGCTTCCCTCAGGCGGGCACTTTTTATATAGGATTGGTAACTGACAAAAGCTACTGTTACCAAAATAACCGTTATCACGATAGTAAACAATAGTTCGGCAAGTGAGAAGCCAATTTGATTTTTCCTGCATAGTAACCAACTATTTATAATTAGTTACTATTTTACGCAAATATAATAATATTTCAATTAAATTTAATCACTTGCTTAACCATACCCCTGATACATAGAGGAAAAAGGCGCAATCCAGCTAGCTACCCTCATCCCTTCCGATTAAGCGTCTCCATATCAATTACCCTATCGGCAGATTCTATGGTTTCCTTTACGATGCGCCACCATAATTTTTGGTAATGTTGAGAAATTTCAGGTTTTTCATTAATCGCACGCTCGTTTTCCATATCCAAATGGCTTGTCGCTTCGTCAAGGAACAAGATTTTTCGGTTCGCGGTAAAGGGCTCGCGCCAGAATAATTCGCTGCTTCTGTCCACCGGACAAGGCATTACCCATATCACCAATTAAAGTTTCATAACCCATAGCCATCTGCATAATGTCTTCATGTATCATCGCCATCGCCGCACATTGCATAATTTTTCTGCTGATTGGGTGTTTCATCGAAAAACATATATTTTCACCGATAGATCCGGCAAACAATACATCATCCTGCGTTACTGTGCTGCTTAACCCGCGGATAAAGCGCGGTGAGAGTTTATGAATATCGTGCCCGTTCACCAACACTTTTCCCCGACTCAGGGTAAGGTTACCGATTAAAATGTTCATCAACGTCGATTTACCGCAACCCTGAACTACCGGTAAATGCTAAAGATTCTGCCCTTGTTTAATATGCAAATTAATATTTTTGCAAAAATATATGGTTCGGCATCGGAATAACGGAATGACACGTCGTCAATAACAATATCAATATCACCTTCGATTTCCGGAATATAAATTTCTTCGATTTTTCTCCGCCTCGGTTTCTGTAGGGCACAATATCGGCCAAACGTTCGGCATGAAGGCTCAACATACGAATCTTGATATATTGGTCGACCAATTCGCCCACTCGGGTTTCAAACTGGTTTTTATAAGCCCAAAAAGCCGTTAACGCACCTACGGTAAAACCGCCATCCAAAATTTTATCTGCCCCCAGATATACAATCAGGATTCCTTCAATACCAAACAATAGTTTATTCGCGAAGTCAAAGATATTAGTCAGCTTTTGTTTGGTCAGATTAGTATTAATCGTATCGACGAACAAAGTCATCCAAGAACTATGTCTTTGCTCATCAAACAGTTTTACCGTATGGATACCGCGCACCGTTTCCATAAAATAGGTATTCTGCTTGGCATCATGTACGATATTTTCTTCGGTAGCGTTACGCAGCGGATAATAAGACACGATACGGATAATGATATACAGTGCCAAAGCAATCAGCACTGCTACTGATAGCAACCAACTGTAATAAAACATCAATATCAGCGTAAACACCGCCATAATGCCGCTTAAAACCGTTTTAAACGCCGTGGAAGTCAAAGTTTCTTGGATATTGTCAATCGAACCGAATCGAGAAATCACGTCACCCAAAATGGCGCTTGGTAAAATAATCGGCGGGGAGTTCTAGCAATCTTTTGAATATATTGGCTTTCCATTGCACATTGAGTGTAGTGGTCAGATGCATATTCACCCACGCCTGCAACAAGCTGGTAAGTTGTTCCAAGATTTTCAAAAGACCGAAGCCCCAAAACCAGCGTTAACAATAGATTCCTATCGGCTGTAACGATTACATGGTCAATTACCCATTGCATCAAAAACGGACTGACCAGACCGAAAATTTCCAGTGCAAATGCTAATATCAATACCTGTACCAACGAACGCTTGATACCGGTAACACCCTTAAGCAAAGAAAGAATCTTAATTTTTTGCTTTTCTTCTTTTTCCTCGAAATGCGTGTTCGGCCACAGTTCCAACGCGATACCGGTGAACTTTTGTGATACTTCATCCTGCTTGATTTTACGCAAACCTACGGCAGGATCCATGATCGCGATGCCGTCTTTCCGCACTTCCTTCAGCACCACAAAATGATTTAAATCCCAATGCAAAATACAGGGGTGCGTAAAATTAGGCAAATCATCCAAATCCAGACGCAAGGCACGCGAAGTCAGATTCAAGTCATTGGCAAAAACGCACAATATCCGCCAGCGTCAAACCTTTTGCGAAAAGCGAATATTTCTGCCGCATCGTGCGCAAGTCACTGTGATAGCCGTGATAACCCGCAATTGACGTTAGACACGCCAAACCGCATTCAGCAATTTCGGTCTGTAAGATAATCGGCAGTTTTTACTAAATCCAAAAAGATAAACGTTCTAAATAATTCATTGTTTTAGTTTCCCCGTGATACTGTAAAGCGGATCAAGCACCCATTCATAAAGTTTCTTACGTTCGTGCAGAATATCCGCCTCACCACCATACCGATTTGCAGCGGTTTATTTTTGCCATATACCTTAATTGTCTGTTTTTCCAGCTTAACCTTCACCAAATACACCGGCTCGTTAGCTTGAGCCTGTACCATTTGATTTTTCACTGTCGGCAGACGCTCCACCCAAACTGGCCAATTCCTGTTTTCCTAGAGCGGTTTTTCGCAATAGAAATTATTTTCCCTTTGCGCATGCCCGAATTTCTGATAGGGATAAGCCTGATAACGCAATACCACCTTATCATTAGGATTGATAAAACCCGCCGCCCGACTAGGCACATACAAATTTGCCACTAACTCCGTATTTCCGGGACAATGCTCAACAATAGTTGAGAGGGACTAACCTGCTGACCTACTTCCACATTGAAGTACTCACATAACCCTGACTTACTGGCATGAACCGTTTGTTCCTGCTGTAAATCCAAATTCAATTCTTCCTGCGTAATTTCAGATACCGTACGGTTAAGCTGGCTCAATTCCGTTTCTGCTTGGCCGGCAGGCTCTCCAAGGTTTGCTTTTTGCGTATTCAATTCACGCAAAACACCCGCTTGTTCCCTGTTTCAACGCATTCAGTTGCGACACTTGGTCCAAATGCTCGTTTTCATACCCTATCATCTGTTGCTCGAAATAAACCCCTGCTTGAGCAAAGGCCGATATTTTTCAATGATTTGCTTTGCCAGTTGCACCCGTTTCTCCTGCCCTGGATTTGACTGCGTATATCGGACAGTTGGTTTTTCTAATTTGGCCACCGTATCGGTTAAAGTACGTTCTTCTCCCTGCTGAACTTTTTCTGCCGTTCGATTTCCTGCAACAGCATGTCTTTCTTCATCTCGGCTTCTTTAACCAACTTGGCCCTGCACATCGCCGCCACCGCTATATCGCGGCATAGAAATCGTCAGCAGCTCGTCTCCCTGTTGCACATAATCACCGTCAGCCACTTTTTCGAGGTTACTACACCCGTATCAGGCGCATATACCCGCACCAAACCAGATACAGGCAAAAGCTGCCCTTCCACCGTAGTCTTGCGCGTGTAACTGCCGAAAAAGGCAAAAATAATCAGCAAACGCCCCCCGCCGCCGCACAGCAGGTCAAAAACACAAAAGAAAACGGCTGCGGGACAACACCACATGCCCGTCCACTTATTCTTCTTCGCCTCGAAAAATCTCCGGGCGGAAAAACTATTGTTGTCGGCCATCGTCAACCCATTTGGGAATTTTTAGAAACAGGAACTACCTTAAAAGAGGACAACAAATCCGGCAGACAGTTCCGATTTTTGACAATACGTTTGATATAAAAATGAAAAAGTAATCGGGAACACAGATTATTTCCTGCTGTGTTTCGACAGAAACCGGTTACCAAAAATACATAAACAGCGTATAAAGCACCGTCGCTGTGAGAAATAACGTTTTTCTAGGAAGCTCTAAGGAAATTTTTTTAGAACTTTTTGCTCATAATGAAAAATTTATTTATTTTGATAGGACATATTCGAAAAAGCCACCTGAAATCAAACTCCTAGATGACCATCCATCAATATCTAACCTAAAAACCATAATCTCAGCAACAGTACCACCTAATTAATAGCAAAAACAGTAATTACTTCCACTATCCGAAAAATTTGAGCTTACACTTTAAATTTCCAAAATTTTTATAAATCCAAAAATTTATCAAAAATATTATTTTTATAAAAGTTTCTTAACAAATGCGGTTAGCCACCATATAAAAACAGCATATACCGATATCCATGCCTTTGGAATATCAATTTAAGCCCTAATTAGTCCATTTTAAGAATTCCAACCACGAGCAAAAGCGCTAACAAAACTACCCCTACTTGTATAATTGTCAAAGCGGGAAGCCGCAATACCTAATCCAACAGCCCACGGATTTCCACCGCTTACTCCAATTCGTATTGATTTAATGTCTTCATGATATACTCCTAAAAATTAAATAATGCTAAGCAAATTTTTATAATTAAAAATCAAAAATCAAATATTAATAGACTCCACTAGGCGCCAACTATTCTATATTTTTCATTCCTGTATTACGGCTAGACGGCCCAAGGAATCACCATGCGTTGAGCCACTCTTGATTCCCTAGCCAACGAGCACCACGCCCCTGCTGCAAACCCTATCTCTTCGAAAACATCGACACCACCTGCCACCTGTTTCAATTCAAACTGATTCCATTCTTTCATGATAAACCTCCTAATAAAAATAAAAACTTCAAGCCCACAAAAATAATTCAGTGAGCTTGTTAAGCCGACTAACTAATCTCATTTTCGTTCTTAATAAAACTGTATTTTTCTCTGAAAGTTTTATTTAATTTTTATCTACCCTATTTTTCAAATTATTTTTAAAATATTTCAAATGGTTATAAACTTAAAAATCATAAAAAGGTCGTCTAAATTTTTTCAGACGGCCTACTAAAATAATCAATAAATCATGCATCATCTATAATATCCCTGTTACTCCTTTAAAGCATCCACTAAAAACTTTTCCCCTTAGAAGTAGCAAAAAGCTCACTCCTTCTATTCCAAGTTGTTTAGCCCAACAGCAATTCCCGCCCAAAATCCAAGAATCATCATTATCCTCATGATAATTTCCTCATTGTATTGCCCTGACCATCTGCCTTCTGAATTACAACCTACGGATCAATAGCGGGTATGTTTGAACGCTAAAAAGCCGTTACATTGCTGACCGCCGGTCGGCGTGGAAAGCCTGACCCCACCTGCGGCCAAATCGCGTTTATCTGGGTCGTCGACTACACTGCCGTCGTCGGCATCGCGGAAAAACACCACCCCGCCACCGGAGATATAGTGCTGCTCGGAAATGTTCAACTCTTTCATTTTTCACTCCTTTAATATTACTCAGATATATGAACCGTCTGTCTATCCTGCGCTATAGGATTTTTTTCAGACGGCCTGCTGTCATTCACATAAATTTCCACCGGAATCGGAATAGGTCCACCCAAACAATGAACCTCTCCTTTTTCTGAGAGCACGATAATCCAATTACGGTTCGAAACCGACATCAACGATTGACTTCCCTGCTTTGATCTCAAAACAGGGAAAAATCCACCTGTAACTTTTTCTATCTCGGACAGTTTGGGTGTTTGCATAAAAACTCCCTATCGCCTCTCTGAACATCCGTTGGATTCACAGAACCCTGTTACCAGCGCCAAAAAAATCTGGGCAATGGAATAGTCGTACATCCACCTTCTCCAAAACCACCACCCACGCGCTCAATTTCTTGCATATTCAATTCTTTCATTGTTCTTAACTCCTTCTGTAACTTAAGTCGGCTTTTTAATGAAAGCCGTCACCAAATAAAAAGATAAGGCAGCAAGCATCCTCGCCCTGCCGCCCAAAAATATTACGTTGCGCAATAAATATAGAAGAAGCCTGTTGCCACGAACACACTATTCGCCTTTTGCCACACTGCCTCTATCAAATCCTCAAAGGTTTTCACAACAATAATATTTTCATCAATCAAACCGGTTTTGGTTTAATTGTCATGGACTGCATCCCGTGCTTTTTCCAAGCGTCACTGATGTCGTCGCCTGCTTTAGAAAAACCTTTGCCCATTTCTTTCCAAAAATCTTTTCCAGTCTTTACGGAAATCGCTCCAACGATAGCCGCCAGCAACCTGTTCCAATTCTTTTTGATTCAAAAGTTTTTCATCATAAGCTCCTATACACAAGTTCTAGGTTAAAGATGGTTCATCACCCTGCTTTTTGGGTTCTGTACTTTTGTGAGTAGAAATTACCAATTTTGTTCGTTTGATTCCGTTATTTTTCCGAAAAATAAATCAGTATTTTTATACCTCAAAAACATATATCATGTTACTTATCTTTTTAAATAAAATACTCGACTCCATAGAAACGCCAATACAACGAAAGCTACGACAAACGGGAAATTCTCTGAGGATGTAAATTTAAAATTACAAAAATAATTAATCGTAAAATTTTTATATAGTCAATTAAGATATGTATGATTAAGTAAGTCCTTTATTCCATTCAGGGTTATTTTCAAAAATTAAACTAATCCGAAAAAAGGGGACTCTAAGTTTTTTTATCATTATTTCATAATCATTATCCACCATGCCGAAAATTGAAAAACTGCCGTTGTCGCTCTTTTCCATCCTCCCTACCATTGCCAATAGTTTTGCTAATAGATGCCTGGCAGGCGGCTTTGGGTTATTCCGCCGATTTTTCAGCTGCAAAACATGAACGTGATGCAGAATCGGAAAAAAAGAATCAGGCACGGGCCGAGTTGCTGCCTCAAGTCAATGCCAACGCCACTTACCAAAACAGCCTTATTCTCTTTCCTCCAACACCCAAAGCCGCGGCTGGAATGTACAGGCAACGCAGGTCTTATTCGACAGAAGCCTGTTTGCCCAATATAAGCAGGGTAAAAATTAATGCGGAAATGGCAGATGCACGTCTATACGGCAGCGAAGACGAACTAGGATAAATGTAGCAAAGGCTTACTTCGACATTTTGCTGAACAAGGACAAACTCGCCGCGATAACCGAAGAAAAAGCGCCCTATGCCCGACAGCTTCAGCGTGCCCAAGAAATGTTCAAACAAGGTGCGGCCACTATTTTGGATACCAACGAAGCCAAATCCGGCTACGATGCTGCTCTGGCAAAGGAAATCAGTACGCTCGCCCAATTACAGGTGGCGGAAAATACGCTGGCCAACCTGACCGGACTGGACCCCAGCCAAATCAGTCCGGTGAAAAGCGATAAAAATCTAGCCGATTTTCTTGGAGAGTCGCAAGAACAGGAATGGCAGGCTTTTGGCCGAACAGCACAACCCCGAATGGCGGTTGCAGCGCAAAACGCTGGAAAACGCCACACAAGCGGTAAAAGCCGCCAAAGGCAGCCGCCTGCCCACCCTCACCGTCAACGGCGGTTATCAAGACGACCACAGTACCTACCGTCAAGAATATTACGGAGGCAGCTCCGACCTGACTTACCGCAGCAAAGGCGGTATGTTTAATGTTCAGCTCAGGGTGCCGCTGTTCACCGGAGGTAAAATTTCCAGCCAAATCCGCGAGGCCGTCGCCCGCGAAATGCAAAACAAAGATTTGCTGACCGCTACCGAAAGGAAAGTGCAACTCGAAGTAAGGCAGGCTTATCAAACCACCCGCAGCAGCAAAATCCAAACGCTTGCCCAGCAGCGCCTGTTGGAAAGCAACCAAGCCAAACTGGAAGCCACTTTGTTGGGGCGTCAGGTAGGCGTCAGGAATAATCTGGAAGAAACTCAGGCGCAACAGGAAAAAGCCGATGCCGAACAAAAACTGGCCGAGGCGAAATACACCTACATCCAAGCCTATCTGAAGTTGCTGCAAAGTGCCGGAGTATTGGGTGACGAAGAAAGAATCCGCCGCGTTGGAATGCTGTTGTTTTTAGCAGGCCTGCACCGTACCGGATTTTTCAAAAATTATTTCTGACAATATCCATACGGGCGGGCACCGCATTCAGCCGACCGCACACTCAAAAACACCCGAAAAGGCCGTCTGAAAACATTTTCAGACGGCCTCCTTATATTTGCCGCGTTATCTATCTGATAGTATAGTTCCGTCTAAAGCTTATTTCTTTGGGTTATATACCATACCAGCATGAAAAATCCTCGTTACCGGCGGCGCGGGCTTTATCGGCTCTGACAGTCGTCCGCCATATCATCCAAAATACCCAAGATTCCGTCGTCAACCTTGACAAACTGACCTACGCGGGCAATCTCGAATCACTGACCGACGTAGCCGACAGCCCCGCTACGCTTTTTGAACAAGTAGACATTTGCGATCGCGCCGAACTTGACCGCGTGTTTGCACAACACCGGCCAGATGCCGTCATGCACTTGGCGGCGGAAAGTCATGTCGACCGCTCTATCGATTCCGCAGGCGAGTTTATCCAAACCAACATCGTCGGCACGTTCAACCTGCTTGAAGCCGCACGTGCCTACTGGCAACGGATGCCGTCTGAAAAACGCGAAGCTTTCCGTTTCCACCATATTTCCACCGATGAAGTTTATGGCGACTTTGCACGGCACGGACGATTTGTTTACCGAAACTACGCCCTACGCTCCCGTCCAGCCCCTACTCCGCTTCCAAGGCGTCCAGCGACCATCTCGTGCGTGCATGGTTGCGTACTTACGGTCTGCCGACCATCGTAACCAACTGTTCGAACAACTACGGTCCGTACCATTTCCCCGAAAAACTCATTCCGTGATGATTTCTGAACGCGCTCGACGGCAAACCGCTGCCCGTGTACGGCGACGGGATGCAAATCCGCGACTGGCTGTTTGTCGAAGACCACGCCCGCGCGCTGTATCAGGTTGTTACCGAAGGCGTCGTCGGCGAGACCCTACAATATCGGCGGGACACAATGAAAAAGCCAATATCGAAGTGGTTAAAACCATCTGCGCCCTGCTGGAAGAACTCGTTCCCTGAAAAACCGGCCGGCGTGGCGCGTTACGAAGATTTGATTACCTTTCGTGCAAGACCGCCCCGGCCATGACGTGCGCTATGCCATCGATGCTGCCAAAATCGGCAGGAACTGGGCTGGAAACCGCAGGAAACGTTCGAATCCGGCATCCGCAAAACGGTGCAATGGTATTTGAACAACAAAACCTGGTGGCAAAATGTATTGAACGGCAGCTACCGTCTGGAACGTCTGGGAACTGGAAAATAGTTTTCAGACGGCCTTTATAAGATACAAGGCCGTCTGAAAACATCATTGCGTCTTGCTTCGCTTCAATGCCTTAGTGAAATATGGCTTAAAAACAATACCCGCCCACACGCATATCAATACTACTCAGGAGAAACCCATGAAAGGCATCATCCTTGCCGGCGGCAGCGGCACACGCCTCTACCCCATCACGCGCGGCGTGTCCAAACAACTTCTGCCCGTGTACGACAAACCCATGATTTACTATCCCCTGTCCGTATTGATGCTGGCGGGGAATACGCGATATTTCTGGTCATCACCACCCCCGAAGACAACGCCTCTTTCAGACGCCTGCTCGGCGACGGCAGCGATTTCGGCATCTCCATCAGCTATGCCGAGCAGCCCAGCCCCGACGGTTTGGCGCAGGCATTTCATCATCGGCGAAGAATTTATCGGCAGCGACAACGTCTGCTTTGGTTTTGGGCGACAATATTTTTCTACGGGCCAGTCGTTTACCCAGACATTGAAACAGGCCGCCGCTAAGACCCACGGCGCAACCGTGTTCGGTTATCAGGTCAAAGACCCCGAACGCTTTCGGCGTGGTCGAATTTGACGAAAACTTTCAACGCCCTGTCTATCGAAGAGAAAACCGCAACAGCCCAAATCCGACTGGGCGGTAACCGGCTTGTACTTTTCTACGACAGACCGCGTCGTCGAAATTTTGCCAAACAAATCAAAGCCGTCCGCACGCGGCGAAACTGGAAATTTCCGATCTGAACCAAATGTATTTGGAAGACGGTTCGTTGTCGGTACAACTTTTTGGGACGCGGTTTCGCATGGTTGGACACCGGCACGCACGAGAGCCTGCACGAAGCCGCCTCATTCGTCCAAACCGTGCAAAACATCCAAGGACTGCAAAGTCGCCTGCCTCGAAGAAATCGCTTGGCGCAACGGTTGGCTTTCCGACGAAACAGCTGGAAGAGCTGGCCCGCCCGATGGCGAAAAAAACCAATACGGCCAATATCTGTTGCGCCTGCTAAAAAAACAAACAAAGGCCGTCTGAAAAAAAGCTGCGCAGCCTATATTAGTGGATTAAATTCAAATCAGTACAAGGTGACGAAGCCACAGACAGACACCAATTTCACTTTGGTGCTCCTGCTCCTAAAAAATCGTTCCCTTTAAGCTCTAGGCAAGGCAACGCCGTACTAATTTGAATTTTAATCCACCACACAATGCCGAAACCGTAGAACCATACTTTCAGACGGCCTCGGTTTGATCAAAAGGATCAAAACGATGAAAATCATCGATACCGCCATTCCCCGACGTCAAAACTGTTTTAGAGCCGCAAGTCTTCGGCGACGCGCGCGGCTTTTTTATGGAAACCTTCCGCGACGAGTGGTTCAAAACCCAAGTCTGCGACCGCACCTTCGTGCAGGAAAACCACTCCAAATCCAGTAAAGGCGTATTGCGCGGCCTGCACTATCAAACCGAAAACACACAAGGCAAACTCGTGCGCGTGGTTGTCGGCGAAGTATTCGACGTAGCCGTCGATATGCGTAAAGACTCCCCCACTTTCGGCAAATGGGTAGGCGAGATTCTGTCCGCAGAAAACAAACGCCAACTGTGGGTACCCGAAGGTTTCGCACACGGCTTCTATGTACTGAGCGATGAAGCCGAGTTCGTCTATAAATGCACAGACTATTACAACCCCAAAGCCGAACACTCGCTGATTTGGAATGATCCGACCGTCGGCATCGACTGGCCGCTACAAGGCGAGCCGAACCTGTCGCCTAAAGACTTGGCAGGCAAAGTATTGGCTGAAGCAGTAACGTTTGGATAACTTCAAAACATAACAGAATCAACTGTTTCTATTTTGTAGTATTAGAAAGTTTCAAATGAATTTAAATAAAATTAGAAAATTTTTTAGAGAACCCCATATTTTCTTTAGGGATTTTCTAAATAAACGCTTTCCTCCTTATAATGTAGAACAGCCTATTCCTGAAACTGAAGAATTCACTCTGATCAATGCAGATGCCAATCTTGCATCACTCACAGAAAACGTTTTGCCAAACTTTCCCATCGATGTTGTTTTTACTTGGGTCGACAATACCGATAAAGCATGGCAAGAACAGTATTACCGTACCCTGCAGCCCATCGATCAGGAAGATATCGGCCTGTATGCGACCGACCCTGCCCGCTTTTCCAACCATAATGAACTTTTTTATTCAGTACAGGCCGTACAAAAGTTTATGCCGTGGGTCCGCAATATTTTTATTGTAACGGCGGATCAAAAACCTAAATGGTTAGATGAAAATTCCCATTCTAAAATTAAATTAATCAATCATTCGCAAATTATTGATGCCAAATACTTACCAACGTTCAATTCCCACGTCATTGAAGCAAACTTATATAAAATTCCAGATTTAAGTGAACATTTTATTTATTTCAATGATGATGTTTTCGTTGCAAGACCGCTGATGCCTAACCACTTTTTTGAAAACAATGGCTTGGCTTCCCTATTTGTTGCTAATAAAAGTCTGCAAAAAATGTATCAACGAGGATTAATTACGCCAACGTTAACTGCATCAGAACATGCTCTTATGCTCTTAAAAAAATATTATCCCAAAATTAATATTGATACACCTTTAGTACATACCTATATTCCACTAAGAAAGACATCCTTTGAAAAAGCATGGTTATTATTTGAAGATGAAATAAATTCTTTCCTAAATAACAAGGTTCGCCATAATTCTGAGCTTAATATGGCCAGTTTCTTGGTACCCTGGTTGATGTACCTTGACGGATACGCTACACCAAAACGTGAAATTTGCTATTATTTCAACATACGCAGTTCACATGCCCAGACTCAATATAAAAAATTATTATTTAAAAAAGAACATCTTCACATGCCCCATTCCTTCTGCATTAATGATCCAAACAGTAATAATGCTGAAAAAAACTATGCCCTACATTTCCGTAATTTTATGGACACCTACTTTGAAATAGAGGCAGAATAAATTTTTACATTAATGATACTTAATAGATAACATAATAATTTAAAATGATTTTTTCAACATTCGGCCTATTTAAACAACGTCTCTTGCTAACCAAATTTTTAGACAAAATTTCAACGGATAAGACCGCATTATTTTGGGGCAAGAAACATCCCAAACGTAGAAAATTAGCATATATCTTAAGATTGCCCCTGCTCAATCTTGAGGACGGCTTTTTACGATCGCTCGGACTAGGCGTCTCCGGTTATCCGCCCTATTCCATTGTCTATGACGACATCGGCATCTACTACGACACCACCCGTCCTTCGCGTTTGGAACAACTGATTCTTGCCGCCGATACCATGCCGTCTGAAACCTTGGCTCAGGCACGGCAGGCGATGGATTTCATCCTGCAACACCACCTGTCCAAATACAACCACGCGCCCGAACTTTCAGACGATCATCCTTTACGTTCCCCATCCAAGCCGGAAACCGTCCTCATCATCGACCAAACCTTCGGCGATATGGCCATCCAATATGGCGGCGCAGACGCCTCTACGTTTGAACTGATGTTTCAGACGGCCTTGAATAAAAACCCGCAAGCCGATATTTGGGTCAAAACCCATCCCGATGTTTTGTGCGGCAAAAAACAAGGCTATCTGACCCAGCTTGCGCAGCAACACCGCGTCCATCTTTTGGCAGAAGACATCAATCCGATTTCTTTGTTGCAAAACGTCGATAAAGTTTATTGCGTTACCTCGCAAATGGGTTTTGAGGCACTTTTGTGCGGCAAACCGCTGACCACTTTCGGTCTGCCATGGTATGCCGGATGGGGCGTGAGCGACGACCGCCACCCACAAATCGGCAGCCTTGTTCAAACCCAACGCCGCGCCCCCCGCAACTTGCTGCAACTCTTCGCCGCAGCCTATCTGCAATACAGCCGCTACCTCAACCCCAATACCGGCGAAGCAGGCAGCCTCTTTGATGTCATCGACTATCTGGCGACGGTCAAACGCAAAAACGACAAATTGCGTGGCGAGTTGTATTGCGTTGGTATGTCTTTATGGAAACGCGCGGTTGCCAAACCGTTCTTTAACGTACCCTCATGCCGTCTGAAATTTATCTCTTCCACCCAAAAACTGGCTGGGGTCAAACTGTCCGACGATGCACGCATCCTTGCCTGGGGCAACGGCAAAGAGGCCATCGTCCGTTTTGCCGAACAACACAACATCCCCCTGCTGCGCATGGAAGACGGCTTTATCCGCTCGGTCGGACTTGGCTCCAACTTAGTGCCGCCGCTGTCACTCGTTACCGACGATATGGGCATTTATTTCAATGCCGAAACCCCTTCCCGTCTTGAACACATCCTGCAAAACCAAAACTTCGATGATCAAGACTTTCAGACGGCCTTAAAGCTGCAAAAAATGCTGACCGAAAACCACATCAGCAAATACAATGTCGGTAGTTCAGACTTCACCGCCCCGTCAACCGACAAAACCGTGATCCTCGTTCCCGGCCAAGTTGAAGATGATGCGTCTATCCGCTATGGTTCACCCCAAATCTATCGCAATCTGGATTTGCTCCGTACCGTGCGCGAACGCCATCCCGATGCCTATATCATCTACAAACCGCATCCCGATGTAGTCAGCGGTAACCGTATCGGCCATATTTCCCCTGAAGATACGGCACGATATGCCGACCAAACTGCCGAACAAGCCGATATCCTGACCTGTCTCCAATACGCAGACGAAGTACATACCATGACTTCGCTGACCGGCTTTTGAAGCCCTTGTTGCGCGGCAAAAAGTCAGCTGCTACGGCCTGCCGTTTTTATGCAGGATGGGGGCTGACCCAAGATCTGCTTTCCCATCCGCGCCGCAGCCGCAGGCTCGAGATTATGGCAGCTTATCGCCGGAACCCTGGTTTACTACCCAGACTACGTCCATCCGGAAAAGCATCACTTCGTCGACGCGGCGACGGCAGTCGAAATATTAAAAAAATCAAAAATTTTGCAAAAACAACACAAATTTGTATCGAAACTGGTTCGAAAAACAAATCGGAAAAATCCGTCAACTATACCGTTCTTTATTATAAATACTAGATTTTTATTGATTATTTAATTCCATATTCATAAATGACGTGCGAAACAATCCTTTACCCGCACCCTTAATTCATCGTATTCTTACTCCATTATCCATCCTTTCCGATACGGATAAACACTCAAATAAAAAGCAGGCATACATCCGAAACGATATGCCTGCACTTTACTACTATGCGGTTTGACAACTTACGACGCCTTTACAATCCATGAACCAGCCCATCAAAAGCAATCTTCACGAGCTGATTGACACCGCTGACAACATCCTGCTGCTGCAGGGCCTGTCGGCGACTTCTTCCGCCACTTTTTCGAGTGGCTTTCCAACGAACACAGCAAAACCGTCCATAAACTCAATTTCAACGGCGGAGACGACTGGTTCTACCCGCAAACCATTCCGCATACCTCATCCTACCGCGGCAGCTACGACGATTTTTCCACCTACCTTGCCGGTTATATCGCCCGACACCGCATTCAGGCCGTCGTTTGTTTCGGCGACACCCGTCCCTATCACATCCTCGCCCGCACCGTTGCCGAGCGGGACAACATTACTTTTTGGGCGTTTGAAGAAGGCTATCTGCGGCCCTACTTCATCACGCTGGAAAAATCGGGCGTCAACGCCTATTCCCCCGCTGCCGCGCGATGCCGATTTCTTCATGGAGGCCTACCCGCGCCTGCCGCAACAACAATACCGCGAACCGCCCGCAGTACCCTGCGGCTTCATGCCCGTGGCGAAAACCGCCATGCGCTACTATTACCAATCCAACCTGAAACGGAAACACTATCCGAACTACATCCACCATCGTCCCGTCCAGCTCGGCCACTATATCAAATTATGGACAATGTCCGCCTGCAAACGGCTCAACTACTGGCTGGAAGACCGTTTTATGGCCAGCCACGTCAAAGCCGGCAAATACGGCCGGTTCTTCATCGTACCGCTGCAAGTGTTCAACGACAGCCAGGTGCGCGTTCACTGCGACTTTTCTTCAGTACGCAGCTTCCTGCTGCATGTCCTGACTTCGTTTGCCACCCATGCCCCCAGCGACACCCACCTGATTGTCAAACACCACCCGATGGACCGCGGCTTTATCGATTATGAAAAAGACATTAGGGCTTTCGTCAAAAAGCATCCCTCGCTCAAGGGCCGGATTACCTATGTTCACGACGTACCGCTCCCCGTCTTCCTGCGCAGCGGGGCGGGTATGGTCACCCTCAACAGCACCAGCGGCCTCTCCGCCCTCATCCACAATATGCCTGTCAAAACATTGGGGCGCGCCCACTATGATATTCCCGGCCTAACCGACCAAGCCCCGCTGGCGAATTTTGGCACAATCCCACTGCACCAGACAAAGACATCTTCCACGCCTATCGCATGTACCACATCAACGTAACCCAAATCAACGGCAGCTTTTACAGCCAAGTAAACTTCCGAAGATTCCGTCGAAAAAAAGCCTGCAATATTGGTGAGGCCGTCTGAAACCGTTTATGTCAAATGTAGCGCCGCCGCTTTACCTGCCGCGCGGGAAACATATTCCGACAAACACGATAGTTTCGACAAAACAAAATGGCATCTGTAAAACACCCATTCCGAAAATAAAAAGCGGCTGCATTTCAATGCAGCCGCTTTTTATTTCAACCAAATTCTCTTCTACCCTATGTTCCGATAAAAATCAGATTTCGCTGCCGCCAACGGTCAGCCCGGCATCAATCCGCAAGGTCGGTTGTCCGACGCCGACAGGAACGCTTTGTCCGTCTTTGCCGCACACACCAATGCCGCTGTCAAGCGCAGTGTTGTTGCCTATCATGGAAACATGTTTCAAAAACTTCGGGGCCGTTACCGATGATGGTTGCGCCTTTGACAGGATATTGCAGTTTGCCGCCTTCAACCCACCATGCTTCGGATGCGCTAAAAACGAATTTGCCGCTGGTGATGTCCACCTGTCCGCCGCCGAAGTTGACAGCGTAAATGCCTTTATCAATCGAGGCGATGATTTCGTCGGGTTCGTAGCCGCCGTTTTCCATGAAGGTGTTGGTCATGCGCGGCATAGGGGCGGAGGCGTAGCTTTCGCGGCGGCCGTTGCCGGTGGATTGCGTACCCATCAGGCGGGCGTTGGTTTCGTCCTGCATATAGCCGACCAAGATGCCGTCCTCAATCAATACGGTGCGGCGTGTTTCATTGCCTTCGTCGTCGATATTGAGCGAACCGCGTCTGTCGGCGATGTCGCCCTGATCAACGACGGTAACGCCTTTGGCGGCAACGCGCTCGCCGATTCTGCCTGAAAAGACGCTGGTTTCTTTGCGGTTGAAATCGCCCTCCAGCCGTGCCCGACGGCTTCATGCAGCAACACGCCCGGCCAGCCGTTACCCAAGACAACGGTCATTTCGCCTGCGGGTGCAGGGCGGGATTCAAGATTAATCAGGGCTTGTTTGACGGCGGAATCGACAAACTGCCGCACCAAAGTTTCATCGAAATAAGCCAGATCGTAGCGTCCGCCACCGCCCGCGCCACCCTGTTCGCGCCTGTCGCCCTGTTTGGCGATGACGGTAACGTTCAGGCGCACCATCGGACGGATGTCGGCGGCGTGCCTGCCGTCGAGGCGGGCGATGTAAATCATGTCGTATTCGCAGGTCAGCCCCGCCATCACTTGCACAATGCGCGGATCAGCGGCTTTGGCGAGGGTTTCGACTTTGTTTAAAAGAGCGACTTTGGCAGCGGAATCAAGGCTGGCAATGGGGTCGAAACCTGAGTGTACCTGTTTGCCGTGCTTCACAGCGGGAACGCGTATATGTTGTTCGCCGCCACCTGCTCCTATGACGCGCACGGCATGGGCCGAACGGTTAATCGAATCGATACACAGGCTGTCGGCGTAGGCAAATGCGGTTTTTCACCCGATACGGCACGCACCCCCACCCTTGTTCGATTTGGAAACTGCCGGATTTGACGATTCCCTCTTCCAAATGCCAGCTTTCAAATGCGGTATGTTGGCAATAAATATCGGCATAATCAACCTTGCGGCCGCCGATGATACTCAGGCTGCGTGCGAGCAGCTCCGGAGACAAGTGATTGGCTTCGAGCAGGTCGTGTCGGACGGTTGGATAGGGTTTGCTGCATGGTTTCAGACGGCCCCTTGATTAAATTGCTTGGATTATACGGTATTCGGCAATCCTTGGGACGACGATTAGTCGGAATCTATCACATCTTTTGAGTTTGCCAACCCGAAGAGATAAATTTATATCCTTTTTATTACAATAGGTTATCTACACCAACCTTTTTAATCCTTGATTTGCTATTGATAATAATTTTTTTATTAGCGTATAATGACTTTCACTCGGAAGCCGTTCTGCTGCGAGTCATTAAACAAACGATTATCCCTCTTCATTCATTTACCCTTCGGAGTGCGCATATACGAGAAATACTGTTCCCTTTATATCAGATACTCAAAACCGAAAAACACAAAACCCGCTGTTTCACACTGCGGGTTTTGTGTTTTCAAGCATTGCTTTCCTGATTTTACAGAACTCGATTCATCCGTTTCAGACGGCCTGTACTTAGGTTTATTTGCAGTTTTTCACATTCAGTTTGCCGTAGCGCCCGACCACGTTATTAATATCCTGCGCCATACGGCCGTCAACCGACATGAAGGTAATATGCATCCGCGCCACACTCAATGCACCGTCGGAAGTACCGCCGCCTTCCCTCATCTTCAACGATACGCGCACCGCCGATATTGGCGCTAGACAGGCGCGAGATGATGATTTGTGCGGCCGAACGGCTGTGGGTAACACCCACGCTGATTTCTCCGTTATGCAGCGTACCGCTGAAACCTTTCGCATTCAGGTTTTCCAGTTGCGCTACGGCATCACCGCCGGTGGAAATCAGCACACGGTAATTCTTCGACGGTTTCTGCGCGCTTTTTCGGTGTGCGTTTCTCAACGCTGCGGGTTGCGGCGTGAGGCCATCTGCCGAGCAATCCCTTGATACGGTGGTAATCGTCTTCGTCTATCACAACCGTGGCGGTCGAACATTGTTGTTGTGCCGGTTTGCCTGCCTCTGATGCGGTATTCTGGTTTTCCGCCGCTTTTTTTCTTTCCGTTCTTTTCTCCCGTTTAAGTTTTTTCTTCGCGCTCTTTTTTTCTCTTTTTCTTTTGCCTTGGCCTCCTGCTCCTCCCGTACTTTTTTATCTTGTTCGTTTTCAACACGCCGCTCTACGGCTTGGGACTCTTCTGTTTTTTCCGTTTTGCGTTCGGCCACTGCGGCATTGCTTTCAGACTGCGCCACCCATTCGGGCACACTGTCGGGGGCGGATGCAGGGGTTGTCGATTTCGGGGTCAGTGATTCGGGACGTGCCAATTCGTGTGTGCCGCCTTCCAACGGTGCGGAGGCCTGCGCCACAGTCTGATTTTGCTTCACCGTCATGCGGTACGCCACCATTCCGCCGAAGACGATGAGATTCAACGCCACCAGCAATGCAAATAACCATTTCATTTTTGTTCTATCCAGTTGAGTAAGCCGTAAATAACGAGATTATCTACAATTTTTACCGTATTGTCCAAAACAAAAGCCTCCGGCAGCGCCTGAACGACTTTGGCCGCACCGCCGCCCGTAATCACCACGTCCACCGGTTTATCCGAACCGATTTTGTTTTTCAGACGGCCATGCATCACCATCAATGCGCCGCATACTGCATCCATCATACCGCTGGCCAACGCATTGGAGGTAGTGGTCGGGAACGGGTACACTTTTCCGATAGGACGGTTAAGGTTGGCCGCTTTTCAAGGCCATCGCCTCTTTCATCAAGTGGAACCCGGGCATAATCGTGCCGCCGAGATAATGGTCGTCATCGGTCAGCGCATCTGTGGTAACCGCCGTGCCGCAGCTTACGATGACGCAAGCGTTCCGGCTGAAACGGCGGCTGCCCAGCGCATTGAACCAGCGGTCGGAACCGTGTTCCGCCGTATTGCGGTAATGGTTTCGGATGCCCAGTCCTGAGCCATCGACGCCAGCCATTCCACCGGCCGCATCAGTTGCGCCTCGGCCAGTGCCTTTTTCGCGTCGCCGCAAACGGCGCAACCGACGACTTTGACGTCCTCGCCGCCCCGCGCCGCCCATTCTTCGCCAAGCCTGCTCAAATCGCGGTACGGCGCGCGACCGACTTCGTGGAAAGCGCCGTTTTTCCACCCATGCCCATTTGAGTTGGCTGTTGCCGCCGTCCAACAGTAAATAACGGTCGTTGCAGACAGGCTGTACAGGCACGGAATTATCATTGGGTCGCAGGCTGATTTCACCGCTGACGATGGTCTTTTCCCCTCCCGCGTGTTCAGCCGCAACGCTCCCTGCCCCGTAACTCCGGCAACCGTTCCCTCGTGAATCACCCGCTCTTCTTGCAACAGAATGACCGGCCGCCCCCTGATCGCGGTTGGCGGCCTGATAATCGGCCAGCATCGGTTCGAATCCATACTCGCCGAACTGCATCAGTGCAATATTCAGTTCGTCCAGCAGGCTGTCCAGCAACTGCGCCGCCGATACGCCTTTTTGTGAGGCCGTCTGAAAAAGCGCCTGTACGGAAGCCGCATTTTTCCACTTCCTTCGGCAACACGAAATTGATACCGATACCGACGACGGCAACGGTTTTTCCCGTCCGTACGGACGGTTTCGATTAAAATCCCGCCCAATTTGTCGCGCCCGACCACCAAATCGTTCGGCCATTTTAATCTGCGTCGCCAAGCCCAGTTTGGCCAAAAGCACGGTTACATGCAAGCGCCGCTGCTAGGGCAAGCGCGCCCAACTCGTTCTGCTGCCTGTCGAAAGACCAGCCGAAACTGAACATCAGGGCATTCGCCCAAACGGTTATGCCAGCTTTTTGCCCTGTCTCCCCGTCCTTTGCTCTGAAAAATGGGTGACGCATAAAAATTTATGTGCCCCATCAGCCGACTGACGCGCCCGATCCAGCACCACATCGTTGCTGGAAGTACATTCCTGTTCCAAGGCCGTCTGAAATCCGTGTTTCCTGCCGACGGCATCCAAACCGGCTTCATCGAATACCGCCAGCGGCCGCACCAACCGCCACTGCCCGTCGTGCTGGCGCAACAAGCCGCGGATATGCGGCGGCATCTGCTGCCAGAAACCGTTTAACTGCTGCGGCTTTTATCCCTGCCAAACGCCCCAGTTGCGACACATGCTGCGGCAGGCCGTCTGAAAAGGGCGGCCAGCAGCTGCCAGTGGCGCTGTTTAAACACCGTCATTTTCTCCGCCGCCTCTCCGGCACGGATTTTCGCCAATGTTTTTGGTGGTCGAGGTCTGATGCAGGAAAGGAATCGAATACACCTTGCCGCCGCGCGCCAGCGTTTCCTTGGCTCAACGATTTTATCCGCCGCCCAATCGCCGCCTTTAACCAAAAATATCCGGCTTCACCAACTCAATCAGTTCGGCGGGCGTATCTTCGTCGAACCATGTTACCAAATCCACACTTTCCAGCGCGGCGGCAACGGCGGCACGGTTTTTCCAGCGGATTGACAGGGCGGTTGTCTCCTTTGCCCAACCGGCGCACGGAAGCATCGGTATTTAACGCCAATATCAAAAACGCGCCTGTCGCCTTAGCCTGCGCCAAATAGGTAACATGGCCGCGGTGCAAAATATCGAAACAGCCGTTGGTAAACACCAGCGGACGCGGCAACGCAGCCAAGCGCGCGGCTAGTTCTTCAGGCGGACAGATTTTTCTGCTCGAAAGCGGGTAACGGCCATTCGGACATGATATTTTTCCAATAATTTATCGATAGGCGGCATAATACAGAAACGCGTAACAAAGGAAAAGCAAAGGCCGTCTGAAAGCCTTTATCTGAGCGAAACTTGAGTTCGCCCGTATAGACGCGGCCTTTCAGACAGCATAATCAATCCTTCCGACACGCAACAAACCGAGCAGACAAACCGAATAACATGTTCAGCAAAAGAATAAGCTATAGAAAAAGCCCGCATAATTATGCAGGCTTTTTATCTGGGGTGGCTGATGGGGCTCGAACCCACGACAACCGGAATCACAATCCGGGGCTCTACCAACTGAGCTACAGCCACCATAAAACTTTTGGCACGCCCGACAGGAATCGAACCTGTAACCCCCGACTTAGAAGGTCGGTGCTCTATCCGGTTGAGCTACGGGCGCTCTTGCCGTATCGTGCTGAATAACTTTCATGGTGGTCGGGGCGGTGGGATTCGAACTCACGACCCTCTGCTCCCAAAGCAGATGCGCTAACCGGGCTGCGCTACGCCCCGACTGAAAGTGCCAAATATACAGACGTTTGCATACCCAGTCAACAAATTTAACCTACATCCATACCAACAAATTTTATCTTATTATTTTTTTATTTAATATTTACTCAAACCTTCTCCAAGCCGCTTATGATAGAGGCCGTCTGAAAAACAACAGAAAGCAGCATGACCACCCGTTAACCGCCTTGTTGCACCATATAAAAAAACAAAAATTATTTGGCTATAATCTCCGGCAACCGTTTTAACTTTTTATTTCATCCAAGCTAGGGAAAACCATCATGACCGCCCAACTTATCAATGGTAAAGAAGTTTCGCAACAACGTCTGGCATCTGTGGCTCAAGCCGTTCAGGAACGCACCGCTGCGGGGCTGCGTGTGCCTTGCCTGGCGGTAATCCTCGTCGGCGACGATCCTGCCAGCGCAGTTTATGTGCGCAACAAGAAAAAAAGCCCTGCCTACAGGCGCAAATCGAATCACTGTCTTACGAACTGCCTGCCTCCACCACGCAGGAAGAGTTGCTGCAACTGGTGCAACAACTGAATGACGACCCGAAAGTGGACGGCATTCTGGTCCAACTCCCGCTCCCTGCCCATATCGACAGCCAAGATATACTGGAACACATTCTGCCGCATAAGGACGTAGACGGCTTCCATCCCTACAACGTCGGCCGGCTGGCCGTTAAAAACCGCTGCTTCGCCCTTGCACCCCCAAAAGGTGTGATGACGTTGTTGGAGTCCTACCATATTGACCCCAAAGGTAAAAAGCCGTGATTGTCGGCGCTTCCAATATTGTCGGCCGACCGCAGGCATTGGAAATGCTGCTGGCACGCGCCACAACAACCGTCTGCCACAGTGCAACGGAAAATCTGGCCGAGGAAGTCGGTGCAGCAGATATTTTGGTTGTCGGCGTCGGTATCCCGAATTTCGTCAAGGGAAGCTGGATTAAACCCGGGGCCGTCGTTATTGATGTCGGCATCAACCGGCTGGAAGACGGCAGCCTGTGCGGCGACGTTGAATTTGATATTGCAAAAGAACGGGCGTCCATGATTACTCCCGTGCCCGGCGGGGTTGGGCCGATGACCATCGCTACGTTGCTGGAAAATACGTTTGGAGGCCGCAAAGCTGCATGACTAAAAATTACTATACAATCAATTATTTATTGAAAATAGAGGCCGTCTGAAAAGTTTCAGACGGCCTCTGTTGTAAAGTGCGACTCTAAAAAAATCTCACCCCAAGAAAGCCGGCGCACCCCGCAAATCCGTCCCCTGACATTAAAACTTTCGTTTTTGTTGGTCAGCAACACACGCAGCGTATCTTTTCCAAAACAAGTGTTGTTCGGAATTTCATTATTCGCCGTTTTTATAGGCTTGATCGGTACCCGCACCGCCACTGTCTCCATCGGCGGTAACGGGTGAATCGTTTAATTTCGCGCTATCCATATAGGTGAAACTGGTAATTCCTTCCTTTTGCAACCCGGCATAATATGTATCCGTTGCCTCACCTTCGGCCCGAAGGATGGTCAAATGCGCATCGTATTTATCCAGTTTTTCCTCCCGTCAGGGCATTCAATGTCAATATCCAACTACTACTCATTGTTTCAGTCTTGTAACTGTCTATCGAACAAGGATCACCCGAACTGCTGATTTTTTTCTTTTTTTCTGGTTATAAATTCGCGTGCTGACAATCGCCGTGCGCAGAATCATGGTCGGTTTGACGATCACACGCTCGCCATCATCCGTACCGAGTTTCACCACCCAGCCTTTATGATTGGAACCAACTTGGTTATTCGTGGTAATCTGCCGCACTGTTTTTTTCCGTCGACAGTCATTTCACTCAACTCCTGTTCCAACAAATCTTTCGATTCCGCAGCAACAACCTTATCCCCTGAAGGTTCAAATCATCGTAAATGCCGTAAATCGCCTGCCGGTTTTTATCGTCGACATCCTCTTGATAAATATCGCTGCCGGTGCCGAAAATCACGACATACTTGTTGAAACCATAGCGTGATATTGCAGGGTGCGGAAGTAATCGGTTGTGCCGCCGATCCCGAAAAGATCTTCTTAACCGACCATTTGGACTTATCGGTACTCCGCAAATCAAAACGGTACATATTGCCTTTATAATCGCCTGCATATGCCACATCGACAATCCCGTCGAAATCGGCATCCACCAGTGTCGGGGCGGACAAACCTTGCGCCGAACTGTTATCAGCCACGATTTTTTTGTATCAATGTGCCGGCCTCGTTGCCTCCGTCAGCACCGCTGTCCGCGTCCTGCCCCAGCATATCGTAGATATACAGGGCCGATTCGTTTTTACCCCGCCTTTAGTAAGTGCAAAACCGTTTGATAAGAAACCTGCGTAACGGGTATTTTTTTATAACGAACTTTTTCTCTTTTTTTATTGTTTACCGTTATTTCCCTTTCTGCCGACTTTACTGCTCCGTCTGCTTCGCGCTCCAGCGCAATGCGGCCGATCTGCGGGGAGCCTACAATATAGCCTAACTGGTTGTTTTCACCTTTTTCGGTTTCGAACAAAGGGATTTGCTTATCCCAGGTATCTTCCGGCGCATTCAGTCCGACGGCCTTGCCCGTAATTCGACCTTTGCCGCCGATATTGAGTGCGTAAGCACCGCGCGCGCCTTGTCCCATTGTGCCGAACAGGAACGACTGCTGACCGATTATGCCTGCTTCGGCATCTTCAGCGGTACGGCGTACGACAATACCGCCGTTAATCAGATAACGGTGGGGATGAGAAGCATCTCTGCCGTATTTCTCATGAGCCACTTCTTTCAGGGTTTCGGCAATATTTTTACCACCGTAGCTTGCGTCCCTTTCCATACCGCCCGGAATATAACTGAGTTTCAGGCTATATGGATGGGTATCGTTTTTGCTTTGGAACAAATGAACCATGCCGTCATTGGCAGCGGTAACCAAAAATTCATTCCGTCCGTCTACCAGCCCATCCGTCGTTTGCCCGCCGCCGACGGTTAATACCGAACTGTCGATAATATCGCCCAAATTGCGCTTATCTGAAGGCGATGTCTCACGCAAACGGTAATTCTGGCTGTAGCCGGTCGCTTCGGAATATGTGTCTTTGATGGTATTGTCTTGACCTGAGCGTGTTACCCACGGCATCAAGGCATTTTTTCCATTCGTCTTTCTTTTTGGTCAATCCGAAATAGGCGTCACTGCCATATTTGCCGGTTTCATTCGCCCAATAAACATTTTTGCCGTCCGTATTAATCAGCGTCTTACGCTCGGTAAATAACGGATATCTAATATCCGCACCCGAGGTATTGACCTCCCCTGTTTGCTTATCAATGCGGAAAAAAATTGCAACTGACTGCTCCACGAACCGGAATCCAGTTGCACATTGGCCGCCATCCCGCTGATGCCGCTGCTTGTTACCGCCGGAGAGACGGTTCCTTCGGCTTCAATGATCTCATTTTTACTGTCATTGGCAATACTGTCGGTAATCGCATCAAAAGCAGCGAATAATCCGTTTTCGTCCCTAGCATTGAAATAGTTATTGCTTCCGCTTGCCCCGTTCCTCAGATAGGCTTCGCCCGTCGCACTGACTCCGGAACCGAAACCGACCGTATAGGTCTGCACCAATTGATTTTTTTAAAAATTAGTACCCCTAGGATCGCTGTAATCACCATCCCAGCTTTTTCCGGCTTTATCCTTACCGCCCACTTTGATGTCTTTGGTCGCTAACGTTCTGCTGAAGAATGCCAAGCCGTCATCTCTGTCCCAAACAGTATCATAAGCACCGCCCGTCTTATCTTCGCAATATCCTCCGCGCCGGTACCCGAAATAATTATAAGCATCCGTACCGGCACTCCAAATACTACGCCCATAGTAATCTGAATAATAATATCTATTATTATATTCAAATGGACTTATTCTGTATCTTGGCCGCCCCCAATAATCATAAATATTGCAACTCAAATTGGCATCACCATCCGACATCAGCACGACATAGCTTTTCTGACAGCGGTATTTGATATTCGGCATCACAATATTACTGACCACTTCATAATAACGTCGAGTGGTCGGTGTACCGTTTTTAGCTCGGATTCCATTTACATTTCTCTTTATTCTCTGCCAAGATGGCGAGAAATTCTCAGTATCGGTTCCTCCGTTATTATGTAATGTCTGCAAACTCCAGTTAAAAACGGTCTTGGTATTTATCCAATACTTTGTTCAAAACATTTTTTTGTTATATCCAGGCGCGATTTTCCCGTGATATACCGCCTATGATAATAATCATACTCACCAGGCTTATAATCAATTTCAGGAACATATTCCATACTGCCTGAGTCATCGATAAGCAACATGATGTTATGTTTTACCGTAAGTTGCCCTTGGTAGAAGATTCATTTTGCAGATACGGCGGAGTGGGTGAGAACTGAGCGTGTGCTTCAAGACTGATAAAAAAAGCAAGGCGGAGGCCACGCTGTAAATCATTGGACGCAACGGGCTGCGAAAACCCGAAGGTATTTTGACATTTTTCATGATTTCCCTTTTTATAATTATAACGAATGGTTACAAATTTATAATTTACAACCGGAATCAATATGTATTTAAAGTAACGAAATATTCCCAAATTATCCGGCAGAACCGATTAAGATGACTCAATCACATCCTGCATACATACTGATTTATGTGATCTGATTTTTATCATGTATGAATACCATAGGATAAGATTAACGGTATTAATTTGCACTGAGTGGTTATATAGCAACAATGACTGTACTATTTCTTCGGTAAAATCCATCAGGTTATTCAAAATTATGAAATATCACTTTCTTTATAGATAAGGCCGTCTGAAAACTCAGTTTCAGACGGCCTTATCTATACACAAGATTAAGTATATTTAGTCAACATTATCTGTCTTTGGTGGCGTCGAAAAACCTCACGCCATGAAAAGCCGACGTAAACCGCAAATACGGCCGCCAATACCAAAACTCTGGTTTTTGTTGGTCAACAACACCCGTACTGTTTTTTTGCTGAAGCAGGAATTGTTCGGAATCTCGCTATTGGGCGCCTTGTATTTCTGATCCGTACCCGAACCGCCGCTGTCTCCGTCACGCGTTACGGGCGAATCATCGGTTTTGGAACCATCCATGTAGGTAAAGCTGGTGATCCCTTCTTGTTTCAAACCGGCATAATACAGTGCCGGTTTGCCGGCCTTCAGGAAGTTGACATAAGCATCGTTTTTACTCAACTTGCCGCCTGTTTTTCGCATTTAGTGCCAAAAATCCAGCTACTGCTTGAAGTTGCTGTTTTGTGGCTGTCGATAGAACATGGATCGCCTAAACCACCGCTTGTTTCCACTTTTTGGTCGTAAATCCGCGTGCTGATAACCGCTGTGCTCAGAATCATTGTCGGTTTGACCACCACTCGTTCACCGTCTTTCTCTCAAGTTTGACCATCCAACCTTTTTTTATCGCCTATTTGGTTGTCGCTGGTAATTTCACGCAGGGTTTTGCCGCTTGCATCTATGGTCTCGGACAATGTCTGCTCCACCAAATCCCCGGACGTTGCTGCGGTTACCTCTTTTCCTGTCAGACTCAGGTCGTCATAAATACCATAGACTGCCTGTCGGGTTTTATCGCCGACATCATCCTGATACACATCGCTACCGGTACCGAAAATCACGACATATTTATTGGCGGCATAACGTGACACTGCAGGAGCGGAAGTAACCGGTTGGCCTGCCGAACCTGAAAAGATTTTTTTCACCGACCATTTGGTCGCATCTTCGCCGCGCAAATCGAAACGATACATATTGCCTGCGTAATCGCCTGCGTAAGCCACATCGACAATACCGTCAAAATCGGCATCCACCAGCGTCGGCGCAGACAAACCTTGCGTCGTGCTACCGGCTATGAGTTTTTTAATCAGGGTTCCCGCAGCGGTTCCTTCTGAAATGCCGCTGTCGGCATCTTGGCCCAACATATCATAGATATATAATGCAGATTCGGTTTGACCGCCTTTGGTCATCAAATAACCGTTTGCCAAGAAACCCGCATAACGTGTATTTCGGTAACGTACCTTTTCTTCCGTTTTTATTACCGGTTTTTGATTTTTTTCTGCTTCCGCTCTTCACGGTGCCGTCACTGTTTCGTTCCAATGCGATACGACCGATTTGCGGCGTACCGACGGTATAGTTCAGCGTATTGTTTTTCGCCTTTTGGCCGTTTCAAACAGCGGCACTTTCGTATTCCAAGCTGTTGACGCTGCATTCAGGCCCACCGAATCACCGGTTGCTCGGTTTTTTACCACCGATGTTGAGCGCATACGCGCCACGCCCGCCCCTGCCCCATTGCACCGAACAGGAATGATTGCCGATCTTTGATTCCGGCTTCGGCATCTTCGGCAGTCCGGCGCACGACAATACCGCCGTTGACCAAGTAACGATGAGGATGGGCGGTATCACTGCCATATTTCTCATGCGCCACGTCTTTCAAGGTTTCGGCTACATTTTTACCGCCGTAATTCGCGCCGCGTTCCATACCGGCCGGGATATAGTTCAGTTTGAGACTGTAAGGATTTGTTTCGTCCCTGCTTTGGAACAGATACACCATACCGTCATTGGCGGCAGTTACCATAAACTCGTTACGTCCGTTCAATAGGCCGTCTGAAGATGCGCCACCTATGGTTAATACCGGACTGTCGACAATGTCGCCCATATTGCGTTTGTCGGATGGACTGGTTTCCCTGATGCGGTAATTCTGGCTGTATCCCGATGCCTCTTTGTACCACCCGCGATGGTACTGTCGGCGGCCGAACGGGCCAGCCAAGGAATCAATGCTCCTTTCCATTCATTCGCTTTTTTGGTCAAACCAAAATAGGCATCGCTGCCGTATTTATTGGTTTCATTTGCCCAATGGACATTTTTACCGTCATGAATCAGCACTTTGCGTTCGCTGAACAAAGGGATTTGAATTGGGTTTTATCAACAACCGCGCCGGTCGACGGATTAATGCTGTAAAACTGCAAACGGCTGCTCCACGAACCGGTATCAAGCTGCACATTGGCCGCCATCCCGCTGATGCCGCTGTTGGTTACGGCAGGTGCGGTCGTACCCGTCGTCTCAATAACGACGTTTTGGCTTTCATCTTTGATACTGTCGGTAATGGTGTCGAAAGCACGATATAAATCGTCTTCACTTTCCGCGCTGAAATAATAATCATCACGGCTGGCTCCATTGGTCAGATGGTTCCGCCCCTGCCGACGAAATATCCCGACCGAAACCGATGGTAAACGTCTGTACCAACTGGTCTCTGAAACCGTTGGGATTTTTTTAGCTGTTTTAGGGTCTTTAGGATCGCCTTGCCAGCTTTTTTTCCCGCTTTATCCAGTCCGCTGGTTTTAAAAATCGATGGAGGACAATTTCCGGCTGAAAAACGACAAACCCGTATTCCTATCCCAGAAAGTATCATACGAACCGCCGTCAATATCACGGCAAGCTCCCGCATGCTGCCGGCCGAAATAGTCATCATACGCATATCCTGCCGGATAGACGAACGAACGGTTTCTGGAGGAAGAATAACGGCCGCATGCCTGACTCAGGTTCGCATCACCGTCGGACATCAGGACGACAAATGCCTTCTGGCAACGGTATTCCACGCTCGGCATAACAATACCGCTGACAATTTCGTAATAACGGCGCGTCGTCGGCGTACCGTTAGCCGCTTCGATACCGTCTACCCTGTCTTTCACGGATTTCCACGGCGTTTTAAAATCCGCCGTGTCCGTACGGCCGTTGTTGTGCAGCGTCTGCAGGCTCCAGTTGAACTGGTCTTGGTATTTGTCCAAAACCTTGTTCAATACGCTTTTTAGTAATGACAAGGCGCGATTTTTTTCTCCGTAATACCTAGGAGGCCTTTTCTCACCGGGAATCCATTTCATACTGCCGGAATCATCGATAAACAACATGATGTTGTGTTTAACGCCAAGCTGACCGGCACTTGAAGAGTCGTTTTGAAGATACAGCGGAGTAGACGCGAATTGCGCATGAGCCTCAAGGCTGAACAGGGACAAGGCGGAGGCGATGCTGCAAATCATCGGACGCAGCAGAACGCTGAGACGGGGCTGTTTGGTCGTAAATTTCATAATGTGTCGCTTTATATTGTCGTTACGGAAACCGAACTGGCCGGCAAACCCAAAAAGTTGGTTCGGTTTCAGATATCTGTAAATCGGATGGGGCTAAATTCAGGAAATATTTAAGTCAAACAAGTATATTCTGATGCTGTTTTTCAAATTGGGATATTGTTATTTTGCGGCATGTTTATTTTATCACAGATGAGTATTTTTTTCGTAAAAATTATCCAGCTTTTTCATATACTTCTGCTGATAAATAAAAATTTTTTAACATGATTATTTTGTTTGTTACATTACCTCATGGTTTCAATTTGCCCGATAATCTGCAAAAACATACCGATTAACTCTAAATTTATTCACTCCCAAAGCCTCTCATCCGACAAAAAGCAGCAATGCCCCTCTCCCTAAAAATAAAGGCATGAGGCCGTCTGAAACATACATTCAGACGGCCTCATGCCTTTTCTACATATAACAACATGAACAAAAAAACAAAAATTACATCATTCACTCCCGATCAGATTCTGCCCGAACCGCCGCCAAGTCCAATTCTCCCTTGAATCCGGCCCTATTTTGACTTAAAAATGTGTTGCTTCTAAGGCATATTATGGTATGTCTGAAAAAGCACGTTGACGCAGATATTTTGGATGCGTTGCGTGTTTTTTTAACCGATATTCGGGTTTTGTTGACAATCGGTCGTGCGGCAGCGTTTACAACGGCCCAAACCGGATGTCTGCCGGTCCAAAGGCCGCGCCCGCAAACAACCGTTTCTTTCAGACGGCCTCTCCAAATATTCCATCAGGAAAACCAAACAGGATTCCATCATGACCATTCCGGCTCTTCTCGTTCTCGCTGACGGCAGCGTATTTCACGGCACATCAATCGGTTACGAAGATTCGACTTCCGGCGAAGTCGTGTTCAACACTTCCATGACCGGCTATCAGGAAATCCTGACCGACCCGTCCTACTGCAAACAAATCGTTACCCTCACCTACCCCCACATCGGCAATACCGGCACCAACGCCGAAGACGAAGAAAGCCGCAGCGTTTATGCCGCAGGCTTGATTATCCGCGACCTGCCGCTCTTGCACAGCAACTTCCGCGCCTCCGAAAGCCTGCACGACTATCTGGTGCGCAATAAAACCGTCGCCATCGCCGACATCGACACCCGCCGCCTGACCACGCTGCTGCGTGAAAAAGGCGCACAAGGCGACGCGATTTTGACCGGCGCGGATGCTACGGTTGAAAAAGCGCAAGAACTCATCGCCGCGTTCGGCAGCATGGTCGGCAAAGATTTGGCAAAAGAAGTTTCCTGCAAAGAAGCCTACGAATGGACCGAAGGCGAATGGGCGCTGGGCAAAGGTTTCGTTACTCCTGCCGAACAACCGTTCCACGTTGTCGCCTACGATTTCGGCGTGAAAACCAACATCTTGCGTATGCTTGCCGCACGCGGCTGCCGCCTGACCGTCGTCCCCGCCCAAACCAGCGCGGAAGACGTGTTGGCACTCAACCCTGACGGCGTATTCCTCTCAACGGCCCCGGCGACCCCGAACCTTGCACCTACGCCATCGAAGCCGTGCAAAAACTGATGGCAAGCGGCAAACCCATCTTCGGCATCTGCTTGGGACACCAGCTCATCAGCCTAGCCATCGGCGCAAAAACCCTGAAAATGCACTTCAGCCACCACGGTGCAAACCACCCCGTGCAAGACTTAGATAGCGGCAAAGTCGTCATCACCAGCCAAAACCACGGCTTCGCCGTCGATGCCGACACCCTGCCCGCCAACGCAAGAATTACCCACAAATCCTTATTCGACAACACCTTGCAAGGCATCGAACTGACCGACAAACCCGTGTTCTGCTTCCAAGGCCACCCCGAAGCCAGCCCCGGCCCGCAGGATGTCGGCTATCTGTTTGACAAATTCATTGACAATATCAAAGCGGCAAAACAATAAGCCGCCTTTTTCAGACGACCCCTCAACTCAACAAGGTCGTCTGAAAAATCAATCCCTCAAATCAGAAAGGAAGAACCATGACAGAAAAACAAATGCGCATTCTTTCCGTCGTCGCCACCCTGACCGCCGTCGGTATGTACGTTTCTTATATCCCGCAAATCCAAAACAACCTTGCCGGCAACCCCGGCTCGCCGCTGCAACCCCTCGTCGCCGCCATCAACTGCACATTATGGGTTGCCTACGGCTTTTTGAAAGAAAAACGCGACTACCCCGTTATGCTGGCGAACGCCCCGGGTATCATTTTGGGCTTGATTACGTTTTATTACCAGTTTTTTAAAAGAAAGCTTTTCAGACGACCCTGTGTAAAAATTAAAACGAAAAAGGTCGTCTGAAAAAGAAAAAAAGATTGTCATCAAGGGTTTCCCACACCTAATAATAAAAATGAACCCGCCCGAAAAAAACTATTGACTGCCGATAACCCCGCCCTGCATCAACGTGCCAAAGCCATGCGTCAAGAAATGAGCGAGGCGGAAGCAAAATTGTGGCGGCACCTGCGGGCAGGCCGTCTGAACGGCTATAAATTCCGCCGCCAGCAGCCGATGGGAAATTATATTGTTGATTTTATGTGTGTAACGCCCAAGCTGATTGTCGAAGCAGACGGCGGGCAGCACACAGAACGAGCCGCATACGACCACGCGCGGACGGCATATCTCAACAGCCTGGGCTTTACCGTGCTGCGTTTTTTTGGAATCACGAGATTTTTGCAGCAGACAAACGATGTGCTCGCGGAAATCCTGCGCGTGTTACAGAAATTGGAAAAAGCAGCCTGCACGGTAGCAGATGGCTGATTTTGATTGGATTTTTGAAAAATTATAGGGTGCAAAACCGACTGAATTGAGCATTTATAAAGGTCGTCTGAAAAAGCAAAAAAACAGCCTGCACAACCTATTTTTCCTTGCAGAACCCTTAACCCCAACAGCCACCCGTCCTCTCTCCCCGTGGGAGAGAGTTAGAGAGGGCAACAAGCCACAAGGCTTGCATTTGGGTGATTAAGAAATTTAGGAAAGGTTGCCGCAATTTGGAGAATGCCCTCTCCCCAATCCTCCCCACGGGGAGGGAGCGGATTACAGCGGATTCAAGCGTTACAGGCCGTCTGAAAAAGAATGTCCGAAATATCAACGACAGGAATTTTTTTCAGGCAGCCTTTATCGCAAGGCAGATGGAACAAACGCCGCGAGCGTTTTTTTCAGACGGCCTTTGAACCCATCGGTAGGGTGTGTGCCGCAAGGCACTGCACGCGATGAGTTGAGGGTTGCAGGGACAATGGAGAACGCGTGCGTGCGTTCCGCACACACCCTACATGCGGGCTACGGCGATTTTTCAAACAAAACTTTTTGACAAAGGAATTAACAAAATGGTAATAGAATTAAATGGCAATTGGACAAAAAGGATTTGCTTTAGATAAACATATGCAACAAAGTATTTTCTTGGATTATGATGAACTTGGGCATCCCAAGTTTGATAACAAAAGAAGTATGATTGGAGAATTGGTTTTTCAATTAAAAATATCGCAATCAAACCCAAAATGCCTCTTTTATTAGTGGATTACATTTTACAGCAATTTAGCGGATTAGAGACTTTTAAATTTAATTGTCCCTGCTCCTTTTCACAACAGAGCGTATCAATCAGCCAGTTCAATTAATTGCTGAAGAACTAAGCAATCGTTTGAATATTCTATATTCTCCAATTTTTAAGAAAAAAACAAGTTCACACACGCCACTCAAAAACATTGAAGAAAAAAATCTGAGAAATTAGCAATACTGAGAAGTTCTATTTTTGATTGATGACGTGGATTTATCTAATAAAAAAATATCTTAGTAATTGATGATTTATTTGATAGTGGAGCAACATTGGAAGTATCAACTGAAAAATTATTTTTCCAAAAAAATGCTAAGTCTGTAATTGTTTTAGCAATGACAAAGACAAAAGGATAAAAATGCATACTATTTTCTTTTTCTGGTTCACGCAGCATTTCACGACTAAATCCACAAATACGAGAAAAGAATTAACAATATACTTAGTAATAAGTTTGATATTGTTATTGGAGATGCCAATGGGGCTGATAAAAGCTATCCAAAAAAATTTCTACACGACCAAGATTATGCCAATGTCTATATTTATTTTTTTCGGGTAAAAATTTCCGAAATAATGTAGGAAATTGGCAATTTGTCCAAATAGATAGCAAAAGGGAACAGGAAGGGAATTCTATACAGCAAAAAGATAAGAAAAATGGCAGAAATTGCTGATTATGGCTTTTATTTTATGGGATGGTAAGAGTATTGGTTCATTAAATAATATAGCAGAACTTTTACAGCTAAATAAACCTTCTCTTGTATACCATTCTCAAAAAAAGAATTCTTTAAAATTAAATCAATCGCAGATTTAGAGAATATTTTATCTAGCATAGAAGATGATGTTTTAGCTTCGATTTTTAGAAAAAGGGAAATGCTTTTTCTTAAAAGCTACGTAACAAAACAACCTTCTTTAATTCAAGAGTAAACACCATGCCCAAACGTACCGACCTAAAATCCATCCTTATCATCGGCGCCGGCCCTATCGTTATCGGTCAGGCCTGCGAATTTGACTATTCGGGCGCACAGGCCTGCAAGGCTTTGCGTGAAGAAGGCTACAAAGTCATTCTGGTGAATTCCAACCCCGCCACGATTATGACCGACCCTGAAATGGCGGATGTTACCTACATCGAGCCGATTATGTGGCAGACGGTGGAGAAAATTATCGCCAAGGAGCGGCCCGATGCGATTCTGCCCACAATGGGCGGCCAGACCGCTCTGAACTGTGCGCTGGATTTGGCGCGCAACGGTGTGCTGGCGAAATACAATGTCGAGCTGATCGGCGCGACGGAAGACGCGATCGACAAGGCGGAAGACCGCGGCCGCTTTAAAGAAGCGATGGAGAAAATCGGTCTCTCCTGCCCGAAATCTTTTGTTTGCCACACGATGAACGAAGCCTTGGCGGCGCAGGAACAGGTCGGCTTTCCGACGCTGATTCGTCCGTCTTTCACGATGGGCGGTTCGGGCGGCGGTATTGCCTACAATAAAGACGAGTTCTTGGCGATTTGCGAACGCGGTTTTCGATGCGTCGCCCACGCATGAGCTGCTGATTGAGCAGTCCGTTCTCGGCTGGAAAGAGTACGAGATGGAGGTGGTGCGCGACAAGGCGGACAACTGCATCATCATCTGTTCGATTGAAAACTTCGACCCGATGGGCGTGCATACGGGCGACTCGATTACGGTTGCGCCGGCGCAAACGCTGACGGACAAGGAATACCAAATCATGCGCAACGCTTCGTTGGCGGTATTGCGCGAAATCGGCGTGGACACGGGCGGCTCGAACGTGCAGTTTGCGGTGAACCCTGAAAACGGCGAGATGATTGTGATTGAGATGAACCCACGCGTGAGCCGTTCGTCCGCGCTAGCTTCCAAAGCGACGGGCTTCCCGATTGCGAAGGTGGCGGCGAAGCTGGCGGTCGGCTTTACGCTGGACGAGTTGCGCAACGACATCACCGGCGGCCGCACCCCTGCATCGTTCGAGCCTTCCATCGACTATGTCGTGACCAAAATCCCGCGTTTTGCGTTTGAAAAATTCCCTGCCGCAGACGACCGCCTGACCACGCAGATGAAATCGGTGGGCGAAGTGATGGCGATGGGCCGCACGATTCAGGAAAGCTTCCAAAAAGCCCTGCGCGGCTTGGAAACAGGCTTGTGCGGCTTCAATCCGCGCAGCGAAGACAAAGCCGAAATCCGCCGCGAACTGGCGAACCCCGGCCCTGAACGTATGCTCTTTGTGGCAGACGCGTTCCGCGCGGGCTTCACGCTGGAAGAAATCCACGAAATCTGCGCCATCGACCCTTGGTTCTTAGCGCAAATCGAAGACTTGGTGAAAGAAGAGCAGCAGGTAAGTGCAGGCTGCCTGCAAGATTTGGATTTCGCCGCCTTACGTCGTCTGAAACGCAAAAGGCTTCTCCGACAAACGCATCGCGCAGCTTTTGGGCGTAAAAGAAAAGAAGTGCGCGAACACCGCTACGCGCTGAAGCTGCATCCCGTGTATAAACGTGTCGATACCTGCGCTGCCGAGTTCGCCACCGAAACCGCCTACCTCTACTCTACTTACGAAGAGGAATGCGAAGCGCGTCCTTCCGACCGTAAAAAAAGTGATGATTCTCGGCGGCGGCCCGAACCGCATCGGTCAGGGCATCGAGTTTGACTACTGCTGCGTTCACGCCGCACTCGCCCTGCGCGAATCGGGCTTTGAAACGATTATGGTCAACTGCAACCCCGAAACCGTGTCCACCGACTTCGACACCAGCGACCGCCTGTATTTCGAGCCGCTGACGCTGGAAGACGTGTTGGAAATCGTCCGCACTGAAAACCCGTGGGGCGTGATTGTGCATTACGGCGGCCAAACCCCGCTCAAACTCGCCAACGCGCTGGTTGAAAACGGCGTGAACATCATCGGCACATCCGCCGACAGCATCGACGCTGCCGAAGACCGCGAACGTTTCCAAAAAAAGTGTTGAACGACTTAGGCCTGCGCCAGCCGCCCAACCGCATCGCCCACAACGAAGAAGAAGCGCTCGTCAAAGCCGAAGAAATCGGCTATCCGCTGGTCGTGCGCCCGTCTTACGTTCTCGGCGGCCGCGCCATGCAGGTCGTCCACTCCGCCGAAGAGCTGCAAAAATACATGCGCGAAGCCGTGCAAGTATCCGAAGACAGTCCCGTGTTGCTCGATTTCTTCCTGAACAACGCGATTGAAGTCGATGTGGACTGCGTTTCAGACGGCAAAGACGTCGTTATCGGCGGCATCATGCAGCACGTCGAACAGGCGAGGCATCCACTCCGGCGACTCCGGCTGCTCGTTGCCGCCCTACTCGCTCAGCGAAGAAATCCAAGACGAAATCCGCCGCCAAACCAAAGCCATGGCCTACGCGCTGGGCGTGGTCGGCTGATGAACGTCCAGTTTGCCGTGCAGGACGGCGTGGTGTTCGTGCTGAAGTGAACCCGCGCGCCAGCCGCACCGTTCCCTTCGTCTCCAAAGCCACCGGCGTACCGCTCGCCAAAGTCGGCGCGCGCTGCATGGCAGGCATTTCCCTGCAAGAGCAAGGCGTGGAAAAAGAAGTCGTCCCCGATTTCTATGCCGTTAAAGAAGCCGTGTTCCCCTTCATCAAATTCCCCGGCGTGGACACCATCCTCGGCCCCGAAATGCGCTCCACCGGCGAAGTGATGGGCGTGGGCGCAAGCTTCGGCGAAGCCTACTACAAAGCCCAACTCGGCGCAGGCGAACGCCTGAACCCGACCGGCAAAATCTTCCTCGCCGTGCGCGACGAAGACAAACCGCTCATCGTCAAAACCGCGCAAAACTTCCAAGCCCTCGGCTACGGCGTCTGCGCCACACGCGGCACCGCCGAATACCTGAAAGAGCACGGCATCATCGTGCAAGCGGTAAACAAAGTGCAGGAAGGGCGCCCGCACATCGTGGACGCGATTAAAAACGGCGAAATCGCGCTGGTGGTGAACACCGTCAGCAGCTCGGCACAATCCATCACCGACAGCCACAGCATCCGCCGCACCTCCCTCACCCAACGCGTGCCGCAATACACCACCATCGCCGGCGGCGAAGCCATGAGCGAAGGCGCAAAAAGCCGCGACCACTTGGGCGTGTACAGCGTGCAGGAGTTGCACGGGCGGTTGAAGAGCGCGGAAGTAGGGCGTTTCAGGCTGCCTGAAAAATATAGTGGGCTAAATATCGGGAATGAAGGTCGTTGGATGTCCTATTTTCATTGACCATCAAAAACAGCCTGCACAAAGGCCGTCTGAAAAAAACAGGTTTCATCTTTTTCAGACGGCCTTCCCTAAACCGAACAACCGATTGCAAAGGATTATCCATGTCGGCATTGCAAACACTTTTGGCATCTTTCCGCGAACAAACACAAAATGCCGCCTACCAAGGCCGCCGCGACCAAGGCACGGCTTTTGAGCATCTGATGGTTGCCTAGTTCCAAACCGAACCCTGCTATAAAGAGCTGTATCAAAACGTACAGCCCTACGGTACATGGGCAGCGGAGCATTTAAATGAATTGGATTTAGGCGGTGCAACCGATGCTGGCATCGACTTGGTCGCTACCACTTTCACAGGCGAACACCATGCTATCCAATGCAAAAACTACGCACCTGACCACACTGCAAAAGAAAGACATCGACAGCTTCTTTACCGCGTCGGGTAAAACGCACTTCAGCAACCGCATTATCGTTTCCACCACCGACAAATGGTCGAAAAAAACGCCGAAGATGCACTGGAAGGGCAGCATATTCCTGTTTCCAAAATCACCCTGTCCGATTTGGAAAACAGCGTTATCGACTGGACGCAATACCACATCGGCGAACCGCCGAAACGCAAAAACAGAAAATCACTCCGCCCTCATCAGCAATCAGCGCTAACCGCCGTGTCAAACGGCTTCGCACGCGGCGAAACGCGCGGCAAGCTGATTATGGCCTGCGGAACAGGTAAAACGTTCACTTCGCTGCGGATTGCCGAACATTTGGCCGGTAAGGGCAAACGCGTACTGTTTCTCGTCCCCAGCCTGTCGCTGTTTTCCCAAACCCTTCGAGAATGGACGCAGGGATGCCGATTTGCCGCTGCGCAATTTCGCCGTCTGCTCCGATAGCGAAGTCGGCAAATATAAAAAGACGACGACCGCACCTTCGTCCGCACCAGCGATTTGAACTACCCTGCCACCACCAACTCCAAAAGCCTGTATCAGGCGGCCAGTGTGCTGCATGACGCAGAACACATGACCGTTGTCTACTCCACCTACCACTCCATCGATGTCATTCATCAGGCACAGGCGCAATACGGGCTGCCTGAATTCGACCTGATTATTTGTGATGAGGCGCACCGCACCACCGGTGCAACGTTCGACGGCGACGACGAATCCGCCTTTGTCCGTATACACGATTCCGGTTACATCAAAGGCGCAAAACGGTTGTATATGACCGCCACCCCACGCATCTATGTAGATGACGCAAAAGCAGCCGACGGCGTAACCGTTTTATTCGATGGATGACGAAGCCCACTACGGCAAAAGAATTTTTCGTCCTCACTTTCTCACAAGCCGTATCACAAAAAAATTGCTGGTGGATTATAAAGTGATTGTTTTAGCAATCGACCAGGCGCATGTCGAACGCAGATTGCAGGAATTGCTGCGCGATGATACGGGCAGCGAATTGAAAATAGACGATGCCGCCAAAATCGTCGGCTGTTGGAAAGCCCTGTCTAAATACGGTTTGAGTGGCGAAGAAGGTGCATTGTACAACCCCATGCGCCGAGCCGTTGCCTTCTGCCAGGTGATTGAGAAAAGAATACAAAGGCAGCAGACACAAAGTCAGTTCCAAACTGATTGCCGATGAATTTTCCAAAGTCGTCAAGAAATACCAGCAGAAAGAAACGGAAGAATGGCTGAAAGATAATCCCGACCTTCTGACGCCGCCATCCCTAGCGATGATTTGCGACGCCAAACATGTAGACGGCGGTATGAACGCGGGCGAAAAAGAAAGCAAGCTGCAATGGCTCAAAGCCGACATTCCCGACAACACCTGCCGCATCCTATCCAACGTCCGCTGCCTGTCCGAGGGGCGTGGACGTACCTGCGCTGGATGCCGTGCTGTTCCTGACCCCGCGCAATTCCCAAGGTTGATGTCGTTCAGTCGGTCGGCCGCGTCATGCGCCGTGCCGAAGGTAAAAAGCAGGGCTACGTTATCCTGCCTGTCGTGATTCCCGCCCGGCATTGAACCGAAGCCGCGCTGGACAAAAACGAAAATTACAAAGTCGTATGGGACGTACTCAATGCCCTTGCGTTCGCACGACGACCGCTTCGATGCGATGATTAACAAATTGGAATTCAACGGAAAAGACACCGACAAACTGGAAATTGTCGCCATAACCGGACAGAATTTCAGACAAATGGAAGTGGTTTCCAAAGTTGGAAAAATCACACCCAAAGCCAAGCGCAACAAACAAGACCAAGTTTTACGCGAAGCAAGAAACAGCTACAACATCAGGGCAATCCGAAAAACCGCATCCGATACAAGAAACCCTGCCGTTTGAAACAGGGGCAAATCGAACGCGCCCTCTACGCCAAAATCGTCAAAAAAATGCGGCAACCGCCACCATTGGGAAGACTGGGCGGGCGACATCGCCAAAATAGCCCGCACCCATATTGACAGCATCAATGCTATTCTAGAAAAACCCTGCCAACGAAGCCGAATGCACTGCCTTCGAAGCCTTTGCTGCCGAACTGCGCGATGATCTTAACAACGCCGTCAGCGACGAAGAAATCGTCGAAATGCTGGCACAACACATGATTACCAAACCTGTGTTCGACGCACTGTTTTCCGATTACAGCTTCGCCGAACACAACCCCATGAGCCGCGCCATGCAGAAAGTGCTGGATTTATTGCAGCAGAAAAACCTCCACAAAGAGCGCAATACCCTGCAATCCTTCTACGACTCCGTCCACCTGCGTGCCAGCGGCATCGAAACCGCCGAAGGCAAACAAAAATCGTCGTGGAACTCTACGACAAATTCTTCCGCAACGCCTTCCCGCGCATGACCGAACGACTCGGCATCGTTTACACGCCCGTCGAAGTCGTCGATTTCATCATCAAAAGCGTGGAAGACGTCTTGCAACACGAATTCAAAAGCAGCCTGCAAGACAAAGGCGTGCATATCCTCGACCCCTTCACCGGCACAGGCACCTTCATCACCCGCCTGCTGCAAAGCGGCATCATCCCGCACGACAGGCTGCCTGAAAAAAATACAAAAAGCGAAATCCACGCCAACGAAATCGTCCTGCTCGCCTACTACATCGCTGCCATCAACATCGAATCTGCCTACCACGGCATACTGGCGAGGCAACATTAACGGCAATGTTTCAGACGACGTCCCTACGTTCCCTTTGAAGGCATCTGCCTGACCGATACCTTCAAATGTACGAGAAAGGCGACATGCTGGACGAAATGCTGGTGGACAACAGCGCACGCCGCAAACGGCAGAAAGCCTTGGACATCCGTGTCATTATCGGAAAATCCGCCCTATTCCGCAGGGCAGGAATCCGCCAACGACAACAATGCCAACATCGAATACCCCCATCTTGACGCACGCATCCGAGAAACCTATGCCGAACACTCCGCCGCTACCAATAAAAACGCCCTGTACGACAGCTACATCCGCGCCATTCGCTGGGCATCCGACCGCATCGGGCAGCAGGGCGTTATCGGCTTCGTAACCAATGCAGGGCTGGGTGGAAGCCAATACCGCAGACGGATTGCGCAAATGTTTTAGCAGAAGAATTTTTCTAGCCTGTATATCTTCCACCTGCGCGGTAACCAACGCACATCAGGCGAACGTTCTCGCAAAGAGGGCGGCAAAATTTTTCGGCTCAGGCAGCCGCGCGCCGATTGCCATATCGATTCTCGTCAAAAACCCTCAGGCCGAAAAACAGGGGGCGAATTTACTTCCACGACATCGGAGATTATCTGACCCGCGAGACAGAAGCTGGAAACTATTGCCGAACTCGGCAGCATCAACGGCATTGCCGAACGGCAGGGTTGGCAGGGAAATTGTTCCCGACGAATTTAACGACTGGCTCAACCAGCGCGACCCGAATTTTGATAATTACATGCCAATGGGGAAGTAAAGATAATGAAACCTGGAACGTAATTTTCAAAAATTACAGTCGCGGGTTGGAAAACCAACCGAGATGCTTGGTGCTACAATTTTTCAGACAGTTTTCTGCGCCAGAATATGCAGAATATGATTGGCTTTTATAACAGTGAAGTAGCACGTTTTCAGGCAGCTTGCAAAAGGGCTACCTGAAAATAGCCAGCTTGATATTGAAAATTTCATTGATACTGACGCAACTAAAAATTAGTTGGAATAGAAGTCTAAAAGCAGATTTAGGAAAGGGGCGGTATTATCAATTTGATGAGTCCAATATCACAACAGCTTTATACCGTCCTTACACGAAGCAACGAGTTTACTATTCAAAAAGGGATTAATGCTTATTTGAATCAAATCCCCAAAAATGTATCCATCTAGCAATTTAGGTAATCAAACAATCTATTTAAGTGGCAGTGGAAATTCAGGAAAAGACTTTTCGGCTTTAATAACCAATGTGATACCAGACTTAAATATGCAACATTCAGGGAGGACAAGGCTTTCCGAAAGATTTGTATGAATTTTTCAGACGGCATAGAAACAGCCGAACGAACGAACGAACGAACGAACGAACGAACGAACGAACGAACGAACGAACGAACGAACGAACGAACGAACGAACGAACGAACGAACGAACGAACGAACGAACGAACGAACGAACGAACGAACGAACGAACGAACGAACGAACGAACGAACGAACGAACGAACGAACGAACGAACGAACGAAATTATACACCACGAAGTACCGTCCAATATCGCCATCTGCCTCACCACGACCGGCGGCAAGGGGCTTCTCTGTGCTCATTACCGACCGAATCCCCGATTTACACCTTATCGGCGACGCACAGTGCTTCCCGATGTTCCTCTACGAGACGGAGTAACCAACATGACAATTTGTATTACTGGCAGAGGCTCAACAAAAGACTTCTCAGTGCTGATAACGGACAAAATTCCCGATTTGGAGATGATTTCCAAAAATCAATGCTTCCCAATGTTCCTCTACGAAACGGAGGAAGCTTAATGGAAAAATCAAGACCTGTTCGCCGCTGAAATACCGTCTGAAAAGCAGCCTGCACAGAAAAAAAGCTCGTCCGCCGCTCCGCCGTCACCGACGATGCGCTAGCACATTTCCGCGAGCCGTATTCCGCCGCCGATGCCGCCCGAATCAGCAAAGAAGACATCTTCTATTACATCTACGGCCTGCTGCACAGCGAAGAATACCGCGAACGTTACGCCGACAATTTAAGCAAACAGCTCCCGCGCATCCCGCGCATGAAAACTTACGCTGATTTTGCCGCATTCAGCAAAGCGGGGCGTGATTTGGCGGCACTGCACCTGAACTACGAAACCGTACCGATGTATCAGGGCGTGAAACTTTCAGGCAGTCTGAAAGATTTGAAACTTGCCCCGCAGCAAATCATCGGCGGCGCAGACGAAGACTTCCGCGTGGTCAAAATGAAATTTGCCAAAAAAAGACGATAAAACCAAAATCGTCTACAACGGCAAAATTACCGTGGAAAACATCCCCGAAGCCGCCTACGACTACATCGTAAACGGCAAATCCGCCGTCGAATGGGTGATGGAACGCTAAGCCGTGACTACCGACAAAAATCCGGCATTACCAACGACGCCAACGACTGGGCAGCCGACACCATGCACAATCCGCGCTATCCGCTCGAACTGCTCCTGCGCGTCATCACCGTCAGCTTGGAAACGCAGAAAATCGTCTATGCTTTGCCGAAGCTGGATATTGTGTGATGAAAACCCAAAGGCCGTCTGAAAACCGTCAGACCCGCTTTCAGATGGCCTTTGAATACAGATCCGTCAGTCCGTCCGACCAGTGCCGTTACCGTGTGAAACCATAGAAGCAGCGAGTGGTTTCCCAACTGTTTTTCCTGCGGTTTATTCAGCGCATACCAATCAATCTCCCGTGTGTAATACATCACCGCGAACAGCGCTGCAAACAGCAGACAAGAGCCGGCCAGCAGGTTGTATTGCTGCATTTTTATCAGCACAAACATCGTGCCGTGAGGCCGCAAACGAGCAGTGCCGTCATCATATGCACCCCGCGCGTAGTGGCCAGCACGAAGCGCAGATACCAAAACAAGAGGCCGATACACGCTGCCGCACCGATGGTATAAGCGGCAGTAAAGCCGATGTGTTCCGCCAGCGAGAGCAACAGCAGGTAGAAAATCGACAACGCCGCGCCTACCAGCAGATACTGCACCGGATGGATACGCCATTCCTGCAGGATTTCGCTCAAAAAGAACGAAGAAAACACCAACACCACCAGCACCATGCCGTATTTCACGCTGCGGACGACCATGTGGTAGCCCTCCGCCCCCAGCAGTATGCTGGACTGGTATTCGCCCCGCTGTTCGGCCAGTCCGTAAATCCACAGAAGTACCACGGCAAAGGCGATACACAGGCCGATTACGCTCCATAATTTTTCGTCATTTTCTGCTCCATAGAAAGGTTTTGGGCAACGGACTTCCGTTTGCCGACAGCATCCAGTATGCCGAAACGCCGTCAATTTCCTGTGGGGCAGTTGTGAAGATTTTATGAAGATTGCAGCCTGAAAATGATGTGCAGCCTGCCACTCTTGCGTACAATGGACGAATAAACTTTATTTTTCGCTACGGCTTACCGCCTTGTATTGATGGCTTGTAAATTCCCTATCCCATGAACCCGCATATCCTCATTATCGAAGACGAACGCGAAATCGCCGAACTGGTCGAACTCTCCCTTGCCCGCGCCCATTTCACCGCACGCATCGCCCCCACCGCAGAGCAGGCACGGCAACTGCTCGCGCGCGAACACTTCGACCTGCTCCTGCTCGACGTCGGCCTGCCCGATACCGACGGCTTCGAGCTGCTCAAAAACCCTGCGCCCGCAACACCCCCAGCCCGTCATCATGCTCACCGCCCAAGACGAAGAAACCGACCGCATCCTCGGCCTCGAACTCGGCGCAGACGACTACATCGGCAAACCCTTCAGTCCGCGCGAACTCGTCGCCCGCGTAAAAAGCCGTGCTGCGGCGCACACAAACACAGCCAGCCGCCGAAGCCCCCCATCTGGCACGACGACGCGCCCGCCTGCTGCATCCGTCACCAAGGTCGCGAACTGCCGCTCACGCAGGGCGAATACCGCCTGCTGCGCACCCTGCTTCACCGCCCCGGCCGCGTGTTCAGCCGCGAAGAACTGCTCACCGCCATGTTCGGCGGCAACCGCCCCTCCGACCCGCACACCATCAACACCCACATCCGCGCCCTGCGTCACAAACTACGCGCAGCCGGCATCGCCGACGAACACATCCGCACCCATCACGGGCTGGGGTATGGTTTTAACGAAACCTGAAGCACGGTTTTCAGACGGCCTTTCAAGCTGTCGCAACCATCCACAGGAGTAACGCCATGCCTTCCGCCAAGCTCATCCAAAAACTCAAACCCGCCCTGCAAAATCAGCTTCCGCCCGAACAAGACGGCATCCTGCTGTGCCTCGATTCCGACGGCGTAACGGGCGACAACGCCAAATACATGAAAAATGTACAACCGTCTCGCCCGTTGGTACGATTTCGGCGAACGCTGGATAGCCCGTCTCAGATACGGCAACAGCATCAACGAGACACGGCGCAGCCTGATGGGCGAACTGGAATGGCGGCAGGACTGCACCGCGCTCTACGTCTCCATCGGCACAGGTACCGATTTAAACCACCTGCCCGCCGACATCGACCCCGCCGCGCTGGATTTAACCGGCGCCGACCCTGTCGCTCGGCATGTTGGAACGCTGCCGCGACGTGTGGCAGAAAAAGCGGCAGGCTTGGACTTGGTACACTGCAACGCCGAAGACTTACCCTTTGCCGACAATATGTTCGACGTCGTATTCCATGTGGGCGGCATCAATTTTTTTCAGCGATAAGCAAAAGCCATCGACGAAATGCTGCGCGTTGCCAAGCCCGGCACCAAAATCATGATTGCAGACGAAACCACCGACTTCATCCAACAACAATACAAAAAAAGCCTATTCACGCGTAACTACTTCCAAGACACCAATTTCGACCTGACACAAATCGAAAACTGCATTCCCGAAACCGTACAGGAAAAGAAAACGCGGCTGCTGTGGGACAACCGCTTTTACTGCATCACCTTCCGCAAAACCTGTTTGATACAGCCGCCGCATTTGCTTTTTCAGACGACCTCGAAATCTGAAAAGGCCGTCTGAAAAAGTAAAAAAAGCAGCCTGCACTCGTTACAAAAAGTGCAGGCTGCTTTTACGCTCTCAGGCAGCCTTTCAGACGACCTTAATGCAGATTCGCCTTAAAGAACTGCTCAAACTTATCAAACGGAATCTTGCCTCGGGTGTTGTCATACAAATCCGTGTGGTTCGCACCCTAGTACGATGTACAGCTCTTTGTTTTTTGCTGCCCAGAGATTTGAACGCGTCTTCGCTGAAATAGCGTGAGTGCGCTTTTTCACCGTGTACGATTAAAGTGGGGGCGCGCAATTCGCCGGCACGTTGCAGGATGGGCATATTGATGAATGCCAGCGGTACGGTGGTCGCCCAAGAACCTTGCGGATTGGGTTTACCGCGCGGGGATGGAAGCCGCGTTTGGTGCGGTAGAAATCAGCGTATTCGGCGATAAATTTCGGCGTGTCGGCGGTAATGTCTTTGGGGTCAAGGTTGTTGGCGGGCGCAAGGGTGGCGTAACCGTTTTGCGCTGCTTCCCAGCGGCCGTTGTTCAGTTGCACTTTCGTTTGGTAGCGCGCTTCGGCATCCATTTGCGGCTGGGCGCGGTCGTAGCCGCCTTGTGCGTTCTGCTTCATGTTGATTTCGAGCCGTTGGCCATCACGCGGGTCATGTCGTACATGGTGCTGGTGGCGACGGCTTTGATGCGGGTATCGCCCACGGCGGCGTTCAACGCCATGCCGCCCCAACCGCAAATGCCCAAGATGCCTATTTGTTCGCGGTTCACGAAGTTTTGCAGGCCGAGAAAATCAACGGCGGCGGAAAAGTCTTCGGTGTTGATGTCGGGCGACGCCATATTGCGCGGTTCGCCGCCGGATTCACCGAGGTAGGACGGGTCAAACGCCAAGGTTACAAAACCGCGTTCTGCCATCTCTTGGGCATATAGACCGCTGGATTGCTCCTTCACCGCACCGAACGCGCCGACCACCGCAATTGCGGGCAGTTTCTGACCTGAACGGATATTTTTCGGCACATACAAATCACCAACTAATGTAATGCCGTAGCGGTTTCGGAATGTTACTTTGTGGTGTTCTACTTTATTGGACTGAGGGAAAAATTTTGTCCCATTCTTGGGTAAGCAGCATAGTTTTTCCTTTCATCGGGGTAATGGACACGTCTGCCAGCGCATGGCCGGACAAAGTCAATGCAACGGCGGCTGCGGCAGCAGTTTTTCAGAAATGATTTTTTTAGCTTGATTTCTCATGGGGTTGCTCCGTGATTTGTTTATCGAATGAGTGCATTATAGGGATGGACTGTTCGGCAAACAATGAATAAAATCTGAATTGTTAATTCTAGAATATGGAACAATTAAGGTGCAGGCTGCCTGAAAAAGGTTTTTCAGACGGCCTGAACCAATCTCTTGAAAATCAAAATGGACAAACTCAACGCCCTAAAATACTTCTGTTCCGCCGCCGAGACCCTGCAATTCCGCGAAACCGCGCTGCGCCTGTCCGTTTCGCCACAGGTGGTAACGCGCGTGATTGCCGATTTGGAACAACACCTCGGCGAACAACTTTTTACCCGCAACACACGCAATATCCACCTGACCGAGTTTGGCGCAGCCTTCCTGCCGCGCGCCCAGCAGCTCCTTGCCGACAGCGAAAACCCGTTTTCTGCCGCCAAAGAAAAAGACGAGATACGCGGCATCGTCCGCATTACCGTACCGCAGTGGAGCGATAACAACCGCATACTCGCCCGCCTGCTGGAAAAATGCGCCGACTATCCCGAACTTTATATCGATTGGCGCAGCGACGATGCCAAACTTAACGCGGTGGAAAACCAACTCGACATCGGCATCCGCATCGGGACACAGGCGGAAGATTTGATGATTGTCCGCAAAATCTGCGACACCACCGACAAAATCGTCGCCTCCCCGCCTATCTCGCCCGCCACGGCACGCCGCGAAGCCCTAGACGAATTAACCGGCCGTTTCCCGCATCGTCGCTCATTAACGCCAACACCAACCGCCCGTGGGGCTGGCCGCTCAACGCAGAAATGCACGTTTTTCCGAAAACATCCGTTTCATCACAGACGACCCTGCCAACGAACTCGCCGCCGCACTGGCAGGCAGCGTTGCCGCCTATATCCCGGAACATCTGTGCCGAATCCACCTGCAAAACGGCGAACTGGTGGAACTCTTCCCCGACATCCCGCGCCGCCCGTGGCAACTCTACATCTACCGCCCGCAACGCACAGTAACTTCCGGGCGCGTATTAAAGGTGTTCGACTGGCTGACGGAAGTATTGCGGGAAATGTATGATAAAGAGGCTACCTGAAAATCCGGCAAGCTCAAGGATAATCATCAATTATCGCTAACCTCCTTTTCAGACGGCCTTCAAGCGCGAAAACCAGCCCGACTTAATCACACACACTTTTCAGGCTACCTGAAAGCGAAACCGCAACGAAATTGAAACACCGCCCGGCTCAATATCAGCCCGTGCAATCACATACATTCAGCCAACCCATGCTTAAATATTTCAAACACCTCAGCATCCGCCTTTTTCTTCGTTTTGCTCGGCATCCTGCTCCTGCTCACCGCTTGGTCGCTCGCCCATGCCAAACAGCACATCTCCCTCCTGCTCACCGCCAGCCTGCTCGTGCTCAGCGCGCTTGCCTGGTGGCTCGCCCGCAGCATCAGCCGCATCCGCCGCTATGCCGAAGCGATGGCGGCCAACCGTACCGCGATCAAACCGCAGTTCGGCGACAGTTATTTATACCGTTTGGTAAACGCCGTCGCCCACCCTGCGCGAGGAACTCGACCACCGGCAGCACATCGAAAATTATGTATTAGGGGCTGACTCACGAACTCAAAACGCCGCTCACCGCACAACAAGCCGCGCTGGAACTGCTGCAAGACGGCGGGCTTTCGTCGGAGCAGCAACAACTGGTTGCCCGCATTGTCCGCAACACGCAAAAACAAAAGCAACTGATTGCCCGTCTGCTGGAACTGGCGCGGCTGGAAAACCGCGACAGCCTGCAAACGGTACAAACAGTCGATTTAGCCGTATTATCCGCCAAGGCCGCCGACGAATGCCGCGCCGCGCTCCATGCCAAAAATCTGCAAATCACATTGGATTGCCGTCAAAAAAACACCCGTACAGGGCGATCCCCTGCTCATCCGCCAAGCTGTCGACAATCTGCTGTACAACGCCATAGACTTCGCCGCCGGACACAGCGAAATCAAAAATCAGCCTCGCCGAAAACAGCAAACAGATTGAATTATGCGTTTTACAACCGAGGCGAACCCGTCCCCGAATTTGCCCCTAGACAAAAATCCCGCAGCGCTTCTATTCGCTTCCACGCGCCGACGGCGCGCGCAGCAGCGGGCTGGGTTTGAATTTCGTATCGGAAATCATGCGGCTGCATCGCGGGGGCTTTGTCCTCCGAAACCACAGAAACGGCGTACTCGCGAGTCTGATTTTTCACCGTCGGGAACGACGGCATCTTGCCGAAGGTCGAAACCGTCACACACGGCCATTCACATACGAAGCACTGCTGAAAAAGTGGAACGGCTGAACAAGGATTCGCACCAAAAAGCGTTTGAGGCGGAAAGAGAAAAGATTTACAGACGGTTCAGCATTATTTTTAAAGGCCGTCTGAAAAACATTTCAGACGGCCTTAAGGTAGCGTAAAAAAAGAATGTAAACAGACTGTGGGGTTTTGCCCAAAAATCGGACTTGTTGATAAAATGATTCATCTGAATTGCAGGCGGCGGTTGGTGCGGTATTTACCGTACAAAAGGCCGTCTGAACCACAATAAGGTATGTTATGAAAAAGCAAACGCAACACGGTAAAGGCCTTTCGGGCTTTTTTTCTCTGGTTTACTGCTGGCAACGGCGGTCATCATCGGCATCCTGTTTTTCCTTAACAAGGAAAAACCGCGGCGGATTCAAGGAAGTAAAACCGGCCAAAGAGGTTTCGGAAACCGAAGTTCTGCAACCTAAGGGCAACCGGACGAAACCCAAGCAGGAGGAAGAGCCTGAGACCGTACCGGATCAAGGCGGCGTAGCCGGCGGCGAAAAGCAAACCGGAAACAGACAAAGAGACCCCGTCGCAAACCGCAACCAAACAGGCCGAGCTGGAAACCGTGCCCGAAGTCGGCGGTGAAACATCCAAACCGGTCGTTGCAGAACCGAAAACCGAGGCCAAACCGCAGCATCAGGCCGGGGAGGCAGCAGGTTCGGAAGCCGTCGCACAAGAAGCTTCGTCGGCCAAACCGGAAACCGGCAAAACGGTCGAACCGAAAAACCGAAACAGAGAAGAAAACGGCCGGACTGACCGACAAACAGAAAGCCCGTATCGAGCGCAAGCTGGCCGAGAAAAAGCCGCGGAGAAAAAGCAGCCGAACATAAGGCCGCAGCTAAAAAAAGACGGTGGCCAAAAAGAAAGCAAGCCTACGCCCGAGCAGATTCTGAACAGCGGCAGCATCGAAAAAGCACGCGCCGAACATAAGGCGGCGCAAGCGAAAAGAAAGAAGCGAAGAAGGCCGTTTCCGGCGACAATTCGGCCAAGGCGTCTTCCGGCGGACGTAAAGTCGTGTTGCAAATGGGTTCGTATGTCGACCGCAAAGAGTGCGGAAACCCAGCGTGCCAAGTTGGCGATGATGGGCATCTCTTCCAGCGTGGTGGAAAGCACTGCCAACGGTAAAGATGTTTACCGCGTGCAAAGTGCTGCGATGGCTCAGGATGATGCCAAAAATGTTCAGCAGTCTCTGCAAAAACACGGCGTAAACAGCTTTGCCCGTTCGGTGAAATAAGGATTTCCGATGAAATTGAAAACCGCATTGGCCGGTATCGCCCTTTCCGCCCTGCTGCCCGTCTCCGCACAGGCCGCAGTGGAAGGAAAAGGATTATACGGTTCTGCCTAAACCGATTCCTCAGCAGCAGGCGGATAAAATCGAAGTGTTGGAATTTTTTTCGGTTATTTCTGTGTTCACTGCTACCACTTGGATCCTGTTCTGCTCAATCACAGCAAAAACCTTTGCAAAAGACACCCTACCTGCGCACGGAGCATGTGGTGTGGCAGCCGGAAATGCTGGGCTTGGCCCGCGTAGCCGCGGCGGTGGACGATTCCGGTTTGAAACGCCAAGCCAATTCCGCCATATTCCAAGCGGTGTACGAGCAAAAATCAATCTGGCCGATTCTGCCACATTCAAGCAATGGGCGCAGGCGCAGAAAAGTTTTGACGGCAAGAAACTGATTGCGGCCTACGATTCACCCTGCCAGCCTGAATCGGGCGAAAAATGGAAGAGTTGACCGTCGCCTACCGCATCGGCAGTACGCCGACCGTTATCGTCGGCGGCAAATATCAGGTGAAATTCGGCAATGACTGGAATGCGGGTATGAAAACCATTGATGAGTTGGTAGAAAAAGTACGCGGTGAGAGCAAAAACCCGTGCTGAGGACGGCAAATCCGCACCGAAAAGCAAAGGTGCTTCTTTTCGCCCGCTCCGCCAACCATTGATATTATCGGATAGCTTGAGGCAGCCTTTCGGCTGCCTTTATCGCTGATGGCGGATAAACGATCTGCCCCGCACCTTTCACTATTTCTCCTCCCCCAACAAGGCCGATAGGCCGTCTGAAAGAAATTATGGATATTTTGTTATTGTTGAAAGCCCTGATTCTGGGCGTTGTAGAAGGTCTGACCGAGTTTCTGCCGATTTCGAGCACGGGCCATCTGATTGTATTGGGCGACCTGCTGAATTTCCACAGCAACGGCAAAGTGTTTGAAATCGCTATCCAACTCGGCGCCGTGCTGGCGGTGATTTTCGAATACCGCCAACGTTTCGCCGATATTATTTCCGGCTTGGGACGCGACCGCAAGGCAAACCGTTTCGTGCTGAATCTGGCGGTGGCGTTCGTACCGGCGGCGGTAGTCGGGCTGTTGTTCAGCAAACAGATTAAATTGTACCTGTTCAACCCGATTACTGTGGCGGCGATGCTGGTGCTGGGCGGCTTCTTCATCCTGTGGGTGGAAAAACGCCAAAGTACGAAAAAACCGAAGGTGATGAATGTGGACGATATGCGGCCGATTGATGCGCTTGTGGTCGGTTGCGCGCAAATCTGCGCCCTCGTACCGGGAACTTCGCGTTCGGGCAGCACAATTATGGGCGGCATGTTGTGGGGGCTGGAACGCAAAACGGCCACCGAATTTTTCGTTTTTCTGGCGGTGCCGATGATGATTGCCGCTACGGGTTACGATGTGCTGAAACACTACAAGCTTTTTTTACCATGCGGGACATCGGCCTGATTGCGGCAGGGTTTGTCGCAGCATTTCTGGCCGGCCTGTTAGCGGTAAAGGCTTTGCTGAAATTCGTGGCCAGTAAAAACTATGTGCCGTTTGCCTATTACCGCATCGTGTTCGGCGGCCTGATTCTGTTTACTTGGGCGATGGGCTGGGTGAACTGGGCCGAATAGCGGCGCGGCAAACTAAAGAGGCCGTCTGAAACAGGATGCTTAGAAATCTAAAATCCCGTTTCAGACGGCCTCGGTACATTCTGCCGCTTTATTCGATGATTTCGGTAAACACGGTCTGTTTGTTTTTACGCTTGAGCGTGGCAAAGCCTTCCTGCACATGCCAGCGGGTGGAAAGATTGCTGTATTCCACCCCTTTCGCCCAAGAGCGGACTTGTTTGAGTTTTTCGACCGTATTGCCTTGGCGCAGCTCAGCCGTCATCGGGCTGCTGCCATTGATGTAGACGGCCGTGATGCGCTGGCCCTGGCCGCTTTGTAATTGACCGAGTAAGTTTGTGATTCCGCCACGACCGGGTCTGTACGGACGGGCGCACGGCTTTTGTATGAACCGCAGGCGGCAAGAAATAAAAGCGGCAGCAGGACGGCGGCGTGTTTGTTCATGATGGCTCCGGGGAATTAATAGTGGTGCGGATGAATTTTTGCCTTCCAAGTGGTAATACGTACCGCAATACGGACACTCGATGTCGCCATCCGACTGAATCGGCAGGAAAACACGCGGATGCCCGTTCCACGAATCGGCGTGTTCGGGGCCGGAACAATGCAGCGGCAGGTCGCGCGGGGTAATGATGACGGGATTGTTTTGGTTGTTCATGGCACGTTCCTTTGCAAAGGATTAACTGTTTTGCTTATTTTTAAGGGATAAGCCGCATACTGTGTATCCTTTCGGGATGTACGGACGGAATATGGAATAAGGCCGTCTGAAACGGCATTCCGACAGCGGTTATCCGCTGTGAAGCCCGTTCAGACGGCCTGTTTGCCTAACAATTCCGGCGCGTATTTATTTGACGTAAGTCAGCCAGTCACGGTATTTGGGATTTTTGCCCTGTACGATGTCGAAGTAACGCTGCTGAATCTCGGCGGTAATCGGGCCGCGCTCGCCGATGCCGATTTGGCGGCCGTCGATTTCGCGAATCGGCGTAACTTCGGCGGCAGTGCCGGTGAAGAATACCTCGTCGGCTACATACAGCTCATCGCGCGTCAGACGTTTTTTTCAACGACTTTCAAACCCATTTCCGAAGCGATGGCAATCACGCTCCTGCGGGATAATGCCGTCCAGCGCCACATCCAAGGCGGGGTGTACAACACGCCGTCGCGCACGGTAAAGATGTTTTCGCCCGAACCTTCGGCCACATAGCCTTGGGCGTCCAACAGGATAGCTTCGTCGTAGCCGTCGCGGGTGGCTTCGGTATTGGCCATGATGGAATTCATGTAGTTGCCGTTGGCTTTGGCTTTAATCATGGTTACGTTGGGGTGGTGGCGGGTAAACGAGCTGACGCGCACGCGGATGCCTTTGCGCATACCCCTCTTCGCCCAGATACGCGCCCCATGCCCACGCGGCAAGGATGACTTGGACGTCGTCCTGTTTCGGCGCAACGCCGAGCTTGCCGGAACCGTAATAAGCCATCGGACGGAAATAGCAGGAAGCCAGATTATTGGCTTTAACGACATCAATATGCGCCCGATTAATCTGTTCTTCAGTAAACGGCAGCTGCATACCGACGATTTTCGCCGAGTTAAACAAGCGTTTGGTGTGGTCTTGCAGGCGGAAAAATTGCCGGGCCGTCCGGAGTTTCATAGGCGCGCACACCTTCGAAGACGCCCATGCCGTAGTGCAGGGTGTGCGTCAGAACATGCGTGGTCGCACTGCGCCACTCGACCAGCTCGCCGTTGAACCAAATTTTGCCGTCGCGGTCGTCCATTGATAATGCCATGATTGTTCTTTCTTTAAGAATGCGGTTGTGATGAAAATATTTCTGCCGGAAACTGCGGCGTTGTGCGCGGCATTGATTAAGATGTGAAACAGCGGAAGGGGTAGCGGCTGCTTTTTGTTTGACGGCAGAAAATAGGAATTAACGGCGGTCATTATACATTTTTTGTACGGGCTTGGGGCGGCGGGCCGGCTTTCTTGTCCGTATGCCCGCCCAATCGACGACAGAGGCCGTCTGAAACGTTTTCAGACGGCCTCTCGGTAAACTATAACCCCCTTTACCGGCGCAAAGCTGCGGTGTTCAGATAACGCTGAATGCCCGTGGTAATCGCCTGCGCGCATTGCTGGCGGAACGACGCGCTGGCCAGCAACCGCTCTTCGTCGAGGGTTGGACAAGAATGCGGTTTCGACCAGAATAGACGGAATGTCGGGTGCTTTCAATACGGCGAAATTGGCTTCGTCCACACGCCCTTTGTGCAGCTTGTTGAGCTGCCCCAACTGGCTTAACACCGATTGGCCGAGCCTGCGGCTGTCTTTCATGGTGGCGGTCTGCGTCATATCGAGAATGGCATTGTCTACATGACGGTTGCCGCTGCTCTGCACACCGCCGACGGCATCGGCGTTGTTCTGCGTCTGGGCGAGGAATTTCGCCGCGGCACTCGACGCACCGCGCGGATTCAGGATATAGACCCCCGTGCCGCGCGCGGTCGGATTGGTGAACGAATCGGCGTGGATGGAAACGAACACGTCCGCCTTGCGCGCCCTTTGCACGGCAACCCGCACATTGAGCGGGATAAACACGTCTTCGTTGCGCGTCATATAAACGGTGTAACCCAGCGATTCGAGACGCCTTTTGGCTTCACGTGCAATCGACAACACCACATGTTTTTCGCGCAAACCGCCCGCACTGATTGCACCGGGGTCTTCGCCGCCGTGTCCGGGGTCCAGCATCACAATCGGGCGGCGGCCGCCGCGGCGGGGCGCTGTTTCTGACGGGACGTGAGGTTCCCGTTCCGGCTGTTGCGACGAACGCGGAGTTTGCGGCGGAGGCGCGTTGCCGTTGAGCAGCGCCATCATCGGGTCGTCCGAATTGGCGGTATGCTGGGGGTAAAGGTCGATGACTAGACGATATTTGAACCCGCCGACGGGCGTCAGGGTGAACACCTGCGCATTCACGCTCTGCTTGAGATCGATGACCACGCGCACGGTGGTCGGCGTGTTTTGTCCGGCACGCACGCTGCGAATATAGGGTCGGAGGGTTGGACTTTGCTCGAAAATGCCTTGCAATACGCTGTTGATGCTGGCGCCACCGATGTCCACCACCAAACGGCTGGGATTGTCCAGCGTAAAATGCTGGTAACTCAGGGCGCGGGTCGCTTCGATGGTGATACGGGTATAGGCCTGCGCCGGCCAGATACGCACGGCGGCGAATTGCGGCGGCGGAGATGCTTTGGCGAGCGCGGCGGAAATCGGGGTCAGGACAAATAGGAAACCGGCCGCTTGGCGGACGATTTGTCTTCGGGTCAGTTTAACCATGCTTCTAAACTTTTTCGGCCGTTGGCAGTATGGGCGGTCAGCGTACAGGTTCTGCCGCCGTCGGTGTGGTTGAGTGAAACGGTAATATCCGCCGGCGGGGTAAATCCGCCGCCCTGCTGCGGCCATTCGATTAAACAGACGCAGTCGGAAGCGAACAACTCGTCCAAACCCGCATCTTCCCATTCTTCGGGCGAAGCGAAACGGTACAAATCGAAATGATGCAGTGCAAATTGCGGCAGAATATAGGATTCGACTATAGTATAAGTCGGGCTTTTGACTGCGCCCGCATACCCCAAGCCGCGTAACAGGCCGCGGGTAAACGTCGTTTTGCCCGCACCCAGGCTGCCTTGCAGATAAACCGTCAATGGTGCCGCCAGCGTTCCCGCCCAGTCCGCCCCCAGTTGCAGGGTGGCTTCTTCGTCGGGCAGAAAACGGGAAACGGGTGCACCAAAAATCCATGAAACCGGCCTTGTCGGAATTATAAAAGTGGTAATTATGCTGGATTGACGCGTGTTTGCAAACCTTCAAAAAGATAAATTTAGATTAAGACCGCGCGCAAGAGGCCGTCTGAAAACGGAAAAACGCGTGCGTACGCAAAAATCCTGCCGCATTCCATTTTCAGACGGCCTGAAGAACCGCCGGCCCGATACGGATGAAAAAGGCCGTCTGAAAACGTGTACAATACCCCCGAACCCATCACACCGCATACAATATGAGCACCAGCAAACAGCGCCCCATCGGGGTATTTGATTCCGGCGTCGGCGGGCTGACCAACGTCCGCGCCCTGATGGAACGCCCTGCCGATGGAAAACATCGTTTATTTCGGCGATACCGCCCGCGTTCCTTACGGCACCAAATCCCGCGCCACCATCGAAACCTTCGCTTTGCAAATCGTCGACTTCCTGCTGGAACAGGACGTCAAGGCGCTTATCATCGCCTGCAACACCATCGCCGCAGTCGCAGGCCAGAAAAATCCGCCAAAAGGCAGGGCAATATGCCCGTGCTCGACGTTATTTCGGCGGGGAGCCGAAGCCGCACTGTCCACCACGCGCAATAACCGAATCGGCATCATCGCCACCAACACCACCGTCAACAGCAACGCTTACGCCCGCGCCATCCACAGCCGCAACCCCGACACATTGGTGCGCACCCAAGCCGCCGCCCTGCTCGTCCCGCTGGTAGAAGAAGGCTGGCTCGACCACGAAGTAACCCGCCTGACCGCCCGCGAATACCTGAAACCGCTGCTGGTGGACAACATCGACACCTTGGTACTCGGCTGTACCCACTTCCCGCTGCTCAAACCGCTTATCCGTCAGGAAGCCCCCGACGTAACATTGGTCGATTCCGCCATCACTACCGCCGAGGCCGCCGTCAAAGCACTGGCCCAAGCCGGACTGCTCAATACGGACAATCCCGAACCGGATTACCGTTTCTACGTCAGCGACATCCCGCTGCGTTTCCGCACCATCGGCGAGCGTTTCTTAGGCCGCAGTATGGAGCAGATTGAAATGGTAACGCTGGGCTGACGCTTTTCAGATACAGAGGCCGTCTGAAAGATTTTTCAGACGGCCTCTTGTTCATTATAAAGAATTTTTCCGTGCGACAGCCGGCATATACCTTCAAATAGTTGTAAAAAGCGCGAACTCTACGATTCGCGCTTTTTCAGACGACCTCAATTATTTCTTATCGTCTTTTACTTCTTCAAAGTCGGCATCTACCACGTCGTCGTCTTTCTTGGCGGAAGACGGTTCGGCTTGTGCGCTTTCGCCTGCTTGGGCTTCGGCTCGCGCTTGTGCGTAAACCATTTCGCCCAGTTTTTGGCTGGCTGCGCCCAGTGCTTCGGCTTTGGCATCGATGGCGGCTTTGTCGTCGCCTTTCACGGCTTCTTCAGCTTCTTTCAACGCGGCTTCGATTTTTTTCTTTCTCGGCTGCGTCGAGGTTTGTCGCCGTAGTCGGCCAAAGATTTTTCACGGAGTGAATCAGGGCTTCGGCTTGGTTGCGGGAAGCGACCAATTCAGTCAGTTTTTTTATCTTCCTCAGCATTGGCTTCGGCATCTTTCACCATGCGTTCGATTTCTTCTTCGCTCAAAACCTGAAGAACCTTGGATAGTGATGTTGGCTGCTTTGCCTGTGCCTTTGTCTTTGGCGGAAACGTGCAGGATACCGTTGGCGTCAATGTCGAAGGTTACTTCGATTTGCGGCATGCCGCGCGGTGCGGGTGCAATGTCGCCCAAGTTGAACTGCCCCAAAGATTTGTTAGCGGAGCGCGTTCGCGTTCGCCTTGCAGCACATGGATAGTTACTGCGCTTTGGTTGTCTTCGGCGGTAGAGAACACTTGCGACGCTTTGGTCGGGATGGTGGTGTTCTTCTGAATCAGCTTGGTCATCACGCCGCCCATGGTTTCGATACCCAAAGACAGGGGCGTTACGTCCAGCAGCAATACGTCGCTGCGGCCGCCGCCCAATACTTCGCCTTGAATCGCTGCGCCTACGGCAACGGCTTCGTCAGGGTTCACGTCTTTGCGCGGTTCTTTGCCGAAGAAGTCTCTAACGGCTTCTTGCACTTTCGGCATACGGCTTTGACCGCCGACCAAGATCACGTCGTCGATGTCGCTGGTGCTCAAGCCGGCATCTTTCAATGCGATTTTGCAAGGTTCGATAGAGCGGGCAATCAGGTCTTCAACCAGGCTCTCGAATTTGGCACGGGTAATTTTCATTGCCAAGTGTTTCGGGCCGGTTGCGTCCATGGTAATGTACGGCAGGTTGATTTTCGGTTTGCTGGCCGCTGGACAATTCGATTTTGGCTTTTTTTCAGCAGCTTCTTTCAGACGTTGCAATGCCATCACGTCTTGTTTCAAATCAATGCCTTGTTCTTTTTGAACTCGGCGATGATGTAGTCGATAAGGCGTTGGTCGAAGTCTTCGCCGCCCAAGAAAGTGTCGCCGTTGGTTGCCAATACTTCGAATTGTTTGTCGCCGTCGAGGTTGGCGATTTCGATGATGGAAATATCGAAGGTACCGCCGCCCAAGTCATATACGGCTACTTTGCGGTCTTTTGTTGTCGCCTTTGTCCATACCGAATGCCAAAGCGGCTGCGGTTGGTTCGTTGATGATACGTTTTACTTCCAAACCTGCGATGCGGCCTGCGTCTTTAGTCGCTTGACGTTGGCTGTCATTGAAGTAGGCCGGAACGGTGATCACGGCTTCGGTTACTTTTTCGCCCAAGTAAGCTTCGGCGGCCTCTTTTCATTTTACGCAGGACTTCTGCGGAAATTTGAGGAGGAGACAGCTCTTTGCCTTGCGCTTTCACCCATGCGTCGCCGTTGTTGGCTTTGATGATTTCGAAAGGCATGGATTCGATGTCGCGTTGGACTTCTTTTGTCTTCAAATTTGTGACCAATCAAGCGTTTTTACAGCGTAGATGGTGTTTTTAGCGTTGGTTACGGCTTGGCGTTTGGCGGGTGCGCCAACGAGGACTTCGCCGCCGTCCAGGTAAGCGATAACGGAAGGAGTGGTGCGTGCACCTTCTGCATTTTCGATGACTTTGGTTTGACCGTTTTTCAGAAATAGCCAAACAAGAGTTGGTTGTACCCTAAGTCGATACCGATTACTTTTTTGCCATATTGATGTTGCTCCTAAAAAGATTTTTTTCTAAGTTAATAATCGTGTGGAACATTTTGTTCCGTTGACCTGTAAATAGGGTTGCCCGATATTTTTTCAAGGGTTTTTGTTGAAATTTTTTTAAATATAAAATTCAACAGATTAAACTATTTATCCACAGGTCGGTATTTTGTTTTTCAGACGACCTTGTCTTTGTTTTTCCGATTGGGCATCATCGGAATGATTTTTCCAAAAGCGGGATTGAAGGCTGAGGGACAGGGAAGGGGCGTCTGAAAAATTTTTATGCTTGATAAACTTCATCAAGCGGTGCCTTCAGGCTTCTTTTTCGCTACGATAACCATCGCGGGGCGCAGTACGCGGTCGGAGAGGGTGTAGCCTTTTTCATGACGCTGACGATGGTGTTCGGCTCTTGCTCGCTGACGACCGTCTGCATCGCCTGATGCTGGTGCGGGTCGAGTTTGTCGCCGGGCTGCGGGTTGATTTCTTTGATATGCGTGGTGTCGAACGCTTTTTTTGCAATTCGTTCAGCGTCATTTGCACGCCCATTTTCAGCGCGTCGAAATTGCCGCTTTGGTCGAGCAGCGCCATTTCGAGATAGTCTTTGACCGGCAGCATTTCAGCGGCGAATTTTTGTCCGGCAAACTTATGCGTATCGGCAATTTCCTGCTGATGGCGGCGGCGCAGGTTTTGCTCGTTCGCCAGACCGCGCAGCTCGCTGTCTTTCAACTGTCCTTCCAACTCGGCGATACGCGCCTGCAATTCTTCGTAAGTCGGCGCTTCCGGTTGAGTCTCGGTTTTGCTCGGTTTCGACGGCTTCGGCGGTTTCCACTTCGGTTTGTTGCGGTTCGTTATGCTCCGTCATGTCGGACATCCTTTTAAATAGGGTTGGTATTCAATGCAGCTTTATATAAGGTCGTCTGAAAAACTTCAAGCATATATAGTGGATTAACTTTAAACCAGTACGGCGTTACCTCGCCTTGCCGTACTATCTGTACTGTCTGCGGCTTCATCGCCTTGTCCTGATTTAAATTTAATCCACTATAAAAGTCGATGTAATAAACATATTCCGCAATGCGCTATCGCAAATCGTTGATAAAAGGTAAGATACGCCGACACCATCCTGTTTTCAGACGACCTTCGACATGAAAAAGACCACCTGAACACAACCGATTTCAACCTCTGGCACACCATCCGCGAAGAAACCGCAGCCGCAGCCGCAGCCGAACCGATGCTGGCGAGCTTTTTACACCAAACCGTGTTGCGCCACGATTCGCTCGATTCCGTCCTCGCTTATCATCTTTCCAGCAAACTCGGCAGCCCGATTATGGACGTGCGCGCCTTGTTTGAAATTTACCAGCAGGCATTGGGCAGCGATGCGCGCATCGGCAACTGCGTCGAGGCAGACTTGAAAGCCATTTACGAACGCGACCCCGCCTGCGACGAATATTCGCTGCCGCTTCTGTATTTCAAAGGTTTTCACGCCATTCAGGCGCACCGCATCAACCACTGGCTCTACCAAAACGGCCGCAAAACGCTGGCGTATTTCCTGCAAAAACCGTATGTCGGAAGTGTTCGGCGTCGATATTCACCCCGCCGCCCGTTTCGGTCACGGTCTGATGCTCGACCACGCCACCGGTTTCGTGGCAGGCGAAACCGCCGTGTTGGGCAACAATATTTCCATCCTGCACGGCGTAACGCTGGTGGCTCGGGTAAGGAAAGCGGCGACCGCCATCCGAAAATCGGCGACGGCGTGATGATAGGCGCGAACGCTTCGATATTGGGCAACATCCGCATCGGTACCAACGCCAAAATCGGTGCGGGCAGCGTGGTCGTTGCCGACGTGCCGTCTTCGATTACCGTGGTCGGCGTTCCCGCCAAACCTGTCGGCAGGTCGGTTAAGGCGCCGTCGGCGGATATGGATCAGAACATTGATTTGTCGGGAGTCGAGTTCATTATTTGAACTGTCCCGCCCGACAAATAAAAACCGAAAAGGCCGTCTGAAAAAAATCATTTAAAGAATTTCAGACGGCCTTTCGGTTTGTCCTTCCACACTCAGCGCTGCGGCGGCAGCGGCGCACCCGCGGGGTGCTTGTAGCGGTTGTACATAAACAGATACTGCGTCGGGAAACGGCGTATCCAATATTCGGTATTTTTTTGTTGACAACCCGCGCATCGTGTTCCCTTATCGCCGTTCAGTTCGCCGCGTAACGGTTCGATGTGCAACGCGAAACCCTGACCGTCAGGCAGACGCTCGCCGCAGAAAAACAGGGCTTTCACGCCTTTGACTTGGGCAAGTTTGCCTGCCAGCGTCATCGTGTAGGCCGGTTTGCCGAAAAATTCCGTCCATACGCCGTCTCCGCCTTCTTCCGGCGAAGGGACATGGTCCGGCAGGACAATAGTGGCCTCGCCGGCACGCAAGGCTTTGATCACCCTGCTTTACTCCCTGCATATTGGTAGGTGCGGTTTTTACCTTTGCCGCGCACGCGCTCCCGCCTGCATCACCGCATCCATCGCTTTGAATTTGGGCGGTTTGTACATGGCGGTCAGCGGAAACGGAAGCTGCTGGCTGATGTAGCGTCCGGCAAGGTCGTAGCTGCCGATGTGCGGCGTGATAAACAGCAATCCCTCACCCGCATCCAAGGCCGCCTGAACATGCTCCCAGCCGTAAACTGCCTTAAACAGTGTCTCGATGCGTTCAGGCCGTCTGAAAAAGGCCACGGGAAGCTCCAGCCCGCCTTTGGCTGTTTCCCTGAAAAGACGGCTTTGACGGTTCGGTCGTCGGCCGGAAGTTGCGCGGCGGTAAGGTTGTCGATAACGCGGCGGCGGTCCTCACTCATGATGCGGCAGGCAATGCCGCCCCAGAAACCGCCAAGGGCGTGGAGGAATTTCAGCGGCAACAGGGAAAAGAGTTTGAAAAAGAATGATAATCAGGGTTTGCATGATATTGTCTTCGGGCGGGTTTCGGCTGATTGTAATGGAAAACGAAAACAGGCAAAAGCTCGGATGACAAGGCCGTCTGAAAAATCCGTCCGGTTGCCGCCCGCCGCCGAATCTGCTACCATCCGCGTTGCATTAAGAGTTGGGGATTCCATGCCAACCTGCTTGTCGGCGGCAGCCGCAAGTAAGGTGGACGACTGTAAAAGTCGATGTGGCTCGCAAGAGCAATCCAAACCCGCCTGATGCGGGATTTTTTTTGCCTGCACAAAACGAATACCCGAAACCGATTGAGAATATTTTTTATTTGAGTCGGCTGGTCAAGATAGAACCCTGCTATAATTTTCACTATCTCCATTTATCAAAACAACAGGCCGTCTGAAAAGATAACAGCTTGTTCCATCAAGAAAGAATTTAAACAATGAGCGAATATCTCTTTACTTCCGAATCCGTTTCCGAAGGCCACCCCGACAAAGTTGCCGACCAGATTTCCGATGCCGTTTTAGATGCCGTCCTGGCGCAAGACCCGAAGGCTCGCGTAGCGGCGGAAACTCTGGTTGCCACCGATTTATGCGTACTGGCAGGCGAAATCACCACCGCCGCCAAAGTGGATTATGAAAAAAATAGCACGCGAAACCATCGCCCGCATCGGCTACCGGTCGCCCGATTTAGGCTTTTCTTCCGATTCCTGCAAAGTGTTGCTCAACTACGGACAGCAGTCGCCCGACATCGCACAAGGCGTCAACGAAGGCGAAGGACTTGATTTGGAACAAGGTGCCGGCGACCAGGATTGATGTTCGGCTATGCCTGCGACGAAACTCCGGTGCTGATGCCGTTTGCCATCTATTACAGCCACCGCCTGATGCAGCGCCAAAGCGAACTGCGCCGTAACGGAAGCCTGCCGTGGCTACGTCCCGATGCCAAAGCCCAGATTACCGCCGTTTACGACAGCAAAACCGGCAAAGTGAAACGCATCGACACCGTCGTCCTCTCTACCCAGCACGACGAAGGCATCAGCTACGACGAGCTGCGCGAAGCCGTTATCGAGCAAATCATCAAACCGGTTCTGCCGTCTGAAATGCTGACCGAAGAGACCAAATATTTGGTCAACCCCACCGGCAAATTCATCATCGGCGGCCCGCACGGAGACTGCGGTCTGACCGGACGTAAAATCATCGTCGATACCTACGGCGGCGCGGCCCCGCACGGCGGCGGCGCGTTCTCCGGCAAAGACCCGTCCAAAGTTGACCGCTCCGCCGCATACGCCTGCCGCTATGTCGCCAAAAAAACATTGTCGCCGCAGGCTTGGCACCCAATGCCAGATTCAGATTTCCTACGCCATCGGTATCGCCGAGCCTACTTCCATTTCCATCGACACCTTCGGCACCGGCAAACTGAACGAAACCGAACTGATTAAACTTGTCCGCGAACATTTCGACCTGCGTCCAAAAGGTATCGTACAAATGCTCGACCTGCTCCGCCCGATTTACGGCAAAACCGCGGCCTACGGACACTTTGGCCGGGAAGAGCCCGAATTCACATGGGAACGCACCGATAAAGCCCTCACCCCTGAAAGCAGCGGCAGGATTGTAAGAATTGCGGAATGAAACAGTAAAGACCGTCTGAAATTTTCAGACGGCCTCGTTTTGTAATGCGGCCGAAAACAGAAAGCAGCAAAGCTGCCCAATACCCCATCTTATTTTTTCAGACGGCCTGATTCGCTATACAATGCAGGCAGACCCGTTTTCAGTAAAAGGAATCACACCATGTTTGGCAAACATATCTTTGAAGAAGTTACTTCCAAACTCGGCGAAACCATCGCCAACAGCCCGGCCAAAGACGTTGAGAAAAACGTCAAGGCCATGCTGTCCAGTGCATTCAACCGCATGGATTTGGTTACCCGCGAGGAGTTCGACATCCAGCAGCAGGTGTTGATTAAAACCCGCACCAAACTGGTCGAACTGGAAGAGCGTCTGGCGAAACTGGAAAGCGCCCGCACATCGGAAGAAATCGTTTTAGAAACGGCCGAAACCACCGGGCAGACTAAACCGATTGAATAAGGCCGTCTGAAAAGCGGAAATAGAAATAAAACCGGTTGCTGAATAGCAATCGGTTTTATTTCTTCATCCTGAAAAATACAGTCTCACATCGTCCGTCGGAAACCCACCGCCTTTAAAACGTGCGCCCGCAAGACCTCGCCGCTGCCTTCCAAGTCGGCTATCGTCCGGGCCGCACGTAAAATACGGTGGAAACTGCGCGCCGACAACGACAGTTTTTTTCCAGCATAGCCGCCAGCGTCTCTCTCGCTTCTTTCGGGATGGCAGCAATGTTGTCCAATTCTGTGGGCGAAAGGCCGGAATTGAGTTTCCCTTGCCGTACATATTGCCTTTCCCGTGCCCTGATGACACGTTTCAATACTTCCGCACTGCTCTCCCCCGCCTGAGCCTGAACCAAATCGGCGGCAGGCAGAGCGGGAACTTCAATGATTAAATCCAGCCTGTCCAACAAAGGGCCGGAAATTTTGTTGCGGTAACGTTGGATACTATCGGGCGTACAGCGGCAGGGCTTGACGGGATGGCCGTAAAATCCGCACGGACAGGGATTCATCGCAGCAACAAGCTGAAATTCCGCCGGAAATACCGCCTGCCTTGCCGCCCGCGAAATATGGATTTCCCCGCTTTCCATCGGTTCGCGTAACGCCTCCAACACCTTGCGGTCAAATTCGGGGAGTTCGTCCAAAAACAAAAATTCCTTTGTGAGCTAAGAAATTTCTCCCGGCCGCGGATCCGAACCTCCTGTCAAAGTTACAAATAAATGACACAATATATAAATCTTAGAACGATAAAATGGGCTTCAGCCTATTTTTTTACCTTTATAAAGATATTATTTAATGGCGATTAAACCATGAATAGCTGTCAAAAATATATTGAAAGGTACTAATAAAGGTCAAATTATTTATGAAAAACAGAACAAACCTTTCAACAGGTTCGTAAGATTAAAAGCAACACGACTTAGCGTATCAGGTCAGTTTCCTTCAAAGATGGAATCAGTATTCCTTACGAATCTACTCTTGAGCGAGATCTTCTGCTCTATTTTTACTTATATACCTACGGTAGAGGAAATCATTTCCCAACCTACTCGCATTCTATTTATGGAATGATATATCCCTATACTCCAGATTTTTTTCATTCGCTTCAATGATGGACGACCGTCACTTTTAATCGAGGTAAAACCAAAATCCAAAATGGCATAAACATTGGCGAGAATGGAAAAGAAAAATGGAAAGCAGCAATGGCCTTTTTGTAAAAAAAGAATGAATGTATCTTCCATGTTTATGACGAAGATAGAATTCGTCATCTTGCGTTATTCAATATTAATGCCGTTCAACGTTATAAACGATTGCAATGTGACCCCGAAGATATTGAAGCTGTACTCAATCAAGTGGAGCTGCATGGCAGTACAACGATAGACTTCTTGCTCACTCGTTTCTTTTCAGGCTCAGTATATCGCACTAAAGGCCTGCAAATCATTTATCACTTATTGGCGATCAAGCGACTGACTTGTAACTGGTTTGAGCCATTATCAGAATTTACTGAAGTTTGGAGGTATTCAAATGACTAGTTCAGTGAAAAAAAGGGTTTGTTCATACGCGTCATCACGGCAAGTTAGAGCGTGGTCGCCTAATTTTGCAAAAAGGCAACGTTTATGTAAACCGTGAAGATGGTGAACAATATGAACTAATTGAGTATTTAGATGAAGATGCGCAAGTGATGATCCGAAATCTTCATACTCGCCAAAACAAAATTGCAAGTATTCATCAGCTTGAAAACTTAAAAATTAATGAACGTGAAGATATTGCTGTTGATTTGAGTGCAATTAGCGATGAATACTGGGAAAAAGCCTTAGAGAAATACGAAATGATCAAGCCGTTACTGAATTACGAGCAGCATTGTCCTGCCTCAGTAAAAAGAACGTGCCAAAGAAGTAGGTGTAAGTGATCGAAGTTTATATCGTTGGATTCAAGCATATAACTCACTCGGCTCAATAGCTGGTTTAGTCGATCGTAAGCGTGGTTGGGCTAAAGGCAACTCTCGTTTGAGTAAAGAACAAGATGAATTGGTAACAGTAATTATCAATGAATTTTACTTACACAAACAACGTCCAACAATTGAGCAAACGATCCGTGAGGTACAGCGTGTAGCAAGTCAAAAAGGGATTGAGAGTCAAGCCGTCGCACAATCCGACAACGTATTTTTGCGTATTTCAGAAGAAGAAAGATTACGTAAAAAGGGGACAGAAGGAGAAGGCAAAAATAAATTTACACCGAAGCCAAACAACTTCCCTAACGTGGATTTTTCCTTTAAGTGTAATTCAAATCGACCATACCCCCTGTTGATTTAATTATCGTTGACAATCAGTATCGCAAACCGATCGGCAGGCCTTTCTTAACATTGGCAATGGATGTGTATAGCCGAATGATTACAGGGTATTACCTCTCACTTGATGCGCCGTCAGTGACATCGGTTGCGATGTGTATTGCTCGCAGTATTTTTGCCTAAAGAACGTTTATTACTCACTCATGATGTGAAAGGCGAATGGGCAGTATTTTGGCTATCCAAATAAAATTCATGTCGATAATGGTGCAGACTTCCGTTCACTGGATCTATCCAAATCTTGTGAGGCTCACGGTATCGCCCTTGAGTTCCGTCCTGTTGGTCGCCCTGAGTTTGGCGGACATATTGAACGTGTAATTGGCACATTTATGAAAGAAGTTCATGGCTTGAGTGGTACAACATTCTCCAACACAAAAGAGAAAGATACCTATCAGTCTGAAGCGGAAGCTGTAATGACGTTAGATGAATTTGAAACATGGTTGATTAACTACATCGTAAACGTATATCACAAACGTGTTCATTCAGCCCTCAGTATGTCACCTGTTCAAAAATGGCGATTAGGTATTTTTTTGGCGACAAAGATCATGTAGGTTGCGGTTATCCTCAAATGCCCGTTGATGAACAAACACTATTGCTGGATTTCTTGCCAAGTGAAAGACGTACAATCCAACATAATGGCGTTACTATTGATGGTTTACGTTACTATGATGTCGCACTCAATATGTACATCAACGATTCAGACGAACGTGGCAAGAGCAAGGAGTTTTTATTCCGTCGCGATCCTCGCAATATCGGAAAAATTTGGTTCTACGATCCAAAATTGAAGCGTTACTTCCCAATCCCATTCGCCGATCGGTCTTTACCGGATATGAGCATTTGGGAATATAAGCAAGTTCGGCAATATTTAAAAGATAAGGATGAAAAACTTATCCATTCACAACAAATTCACGATGCCTTAACTGAAATGCGTGAGTTAGTAGAACAGTCTGCTCAACGAACAAAAAAAGCTCGTCGACAAGCCCAACGTCAGAAAGTCCACGCGAAAAGCGAAGTGGTTATTTCAACGAGTTTACCAGAAGACAACCCAGGAAAACGCGTGAAAACACCTGCTTTCCAATTTGCTTTTTAGATAACGATTTTACATTTTGGGGATATTGAATAATGGAGAAACAATATGAGTATGTTCACGAGAAATTCCGTCATTTGGTAACAGCAAACAATCAAGAGCGGATAGAATTTTTGGATGAACCACGTTGGGTAGGTTATGCCAATGCGAACAAAATTATTGAAAACTTAGTTTCCTTGATGAACAAAGCCGAAACGTCCTCGCATGTTTAACTTACTGCTTGTGGGTGATTCTAATAATGGTAAGACAACACTCATTCGCCATTTTTTTACGATTTGTACGGATCACCTTTTGTTGATAGCCATTCAGACGGAGTTCGCCCTATCATCCTAGCAGAAGCACCGCCGAGTGCGAATGAAAAAGAGCTTTATATCTCATTATTGGAGCGTTTTCTATATACCTTATCGACCGACGGACAGCGTAGTCAAATTACGTTATCAAACAATTCACTTATTCCGTGAATACAAAGTAAAAATGTTGATTATAGATGAATTTCACTCATTGCTTGTAGGGACGCCGCGGCTGCAAAAGACAGGTAATGAACGCAATTAAAATGTTGTGCAATGAGTTGCAAAATTCCGATTGTTGGCGTAGGAACAAAAGACGCGATCCGCGTTTTACATACAGATCCACAGCATGCAAGTCGTTTTGATGTTGCTGAATTACCAACGTGGAAATTGGATAAAGAATTTCAAAAAGCTACTTTTTCCAATTTCAAGGTATTTTACCGTTGAGGAAATGTTCTAATCTGCAATCTCCAGAGCTAGCAACAAAAATTCATACAATTTCAGGAGGTAACTTGGGAAATATGCATCGCTTATTAACAGTATGTGCAATTGAAGCAATTACGACAGGTAAAGAACAAATTACACGGGATATTATCGAGCATAACTCATGGGTACAACCAACACAGGGACTCCGAAAGGTTATCGGATAAAACCGGGTATTAGAACCCCGCTCTATTCCAATGAAAGTATTAGTTCTTGAGTTAATTCGTGCCGCCCTAGATTGCGGCACGGAACCACTACCCTACTGGATATTACTGGGATAAATGGCGATTATGGCTGTATGATTTAGACAGGGGGTTTGAACCAATTTCACCGCAGATTTATGAAGATATTACGAGATTATCGCTCAATCAGCAGGTTAATTTAGTCAATCACTCGCTTTTATTCGATATTAAAACCGATTAACAGAGAAAATACTCTCTTTAAAGGCCAAGCAAAATGGGTTATATCAAGAAGCTCGCGTAATCGTTCGTGTCGCGTTGGTCAGTTTTATTGCCCTTATTGCTTAGAAGAAGCACCTTATCTACGTAATAGATGGCGTTTAGCGTGGTATTTTTGGTTGTTTGGAACATCAAGTCTTACTTGAATCCAAATGCCATAGTTGTGGAGAACCTTACCAACCATTTTACTTACCGCAGAGAAACGACAATTGAATTATTGCCATCAATGCGGAAAGAGATTGGAGATTGTCGCTACACTACTTAATAAAAGCAGAAATAGCGACAATGAAAAACTCTTGATGAGGTGTTCGCCACTCATTCATGTGAATGTTTTGGGAAGTATGTAAATGTCCAGGTATATTTTTGATATATTACGCCACTTTATCAACCTCATTCGAGTGCCGCTATTGCAAAAATCAACTCATGCGATTACAAAATTTGTAGAACAATGCGGTATTTCTCAAACGGAAATATGCCAGACCAAAACTGCCCTTGCATTTGAGCAATTACCCATTACTGAACGTAAAAACCTGCTCGTAAATGCTATGAAAAATCCTAAAATTATCAGACGAGGATTTCATTCAAGCTATTCAGCAAAGTGGTATTACACAAAAGGCATTCGCTTTTGAACGCTACCCCCAGGAGCTTGATACACTCTTTAAACACGTACCAGAAGGCAAAACCGTAAGACGTAAAACGGTAACGAGAAAAAAATAAGACCAATTCTATTTCAAGCATGAAACGTCAATGGGAACGTTTAAAACGTCAGTTAAAAATCGCTTCATGAAAAATAAACAAAATTCCTTCTCAAAACAGTTGCTCTATTTGTTGTAAAGCTCAAGTTACTCGTAAGTTTCGAGGAGAATGCTATTGCAGAAATTGCTATGCCCAATGGTTCAAAAAGAAAACCTGTAAGCAATGTGGCCAACTAAAACGCATTCACCGCAGGGGCGAAATTTGTCTTAAGTGCGAGAGATTAACGGATTGTGTACGTTGTGGGAAAGCCGCAGGTACATTTGACGTCGGTATGATAAGCCGTTATGGAGCGGTATGTACCTCATGCATTCGTTACTTCCGTGAGGAAAAAGAATGCTCTGAATGTGGCAAAATGACACGCGATAGATATCGTTCTCCGGTAACGAATAAACCTGTCTGTTTACAGTGTTACCGTAGATACACTTTTGCTACTTGTAAAAATTGCTACCGATACCGTAAGGTTCATAATCTAGAGAAGCAATTCTGTAAGAAATGCGACGAGCAGTTACTTTCAAATTGTCCGAGATGCAAAGGCGAAATGCCATCCGGTTACGGCAGTGTTTGCCCTGATTGTGCAAAACGAACGTTGTTATTTAATATGATTCGTTTAAATGTGCACATCTTTTCGCAACAAAGCGATAAAGACCGCATACAAGAAATTTATCTTCTGGCATATGCGGAAATGCGGTATCAACATCGCTTTTGCACAAAAGTTCAAATTTCATAAGGTTCTTCATCGATTGTGATGAAACTTGGCAGCAAATCCTGACTACGCAGAGTTAGTCATGCACTTTAAACCGAATGGATTACGCGCCAATTTAACCGTATTACGCTGGTTACTTGATACGAATCAAATCGTTATTGACAAAGCTTTTAAAAGAGGATTTAGCAGAATTAGAACGCATACAAGTCCTTTTTAATAAGCTCAAAGAGTCTGTACCTTGTATCGCAAAGCTATTATCGGAAATTACAACGGCGGTGTGATGAGGGTAAAACCTCACTTAAATCAGTGCGATTAGCCTTGCAGCCTGCGATAGATTTAATCAGTGCCAACAACGTTACGGATTATCCAACACAAGAGCAACTAAACAAATATCTAGTAGAAAAATCAGGACAAATGGCTGCAATAACAGGCTTCATCAATCACTTAAAATTGGAATACCACCGAGAGTTTGAAATCGATCGTAAGCTGATTCATCAAATTAAAATCAAACAACTTAAAAACACTGTTTTCAACGGTTAGTAGAACTCTACAAGAAGTCTAGGTTAATTGAAAATGAACAAATGGAACTCATCTATGTATCAATATGTATTTTTGCATGGTATAGAAATTAAAAACCAAATAAAGATAAGATTTTTACTGATCGATCGGATCGCTTATTATTGTAATGAAGATAAAAAAAGTACTTTTTACCACAAGATATATATCAGCGTATAAATCCTCTACTCTCATAAAAATTTAAAGCCATCAAGGTAATTAAAATAAATTCTAGTTCTTATAATTTAGTAAAAGGTCTCGATTCAGGTATTGCTCGATCGGGTGCCAATCACCTATTCCAACTTCAATAGGGGGAAAATGGTCGAAGGTCTTTGCAAAAGCCCTTCCCCAACAGCCGAAAACCCTAAACAAAGATTTTCGGCTGTTTTTCGTTTCAAATATCCACTAATTCTACCCCAAATACTCCCTAATCCTCCCCGGATACCCGATAATCAGGCATCCGGGTCGCTTTTTAGGCAGCAACAGGCACACTTAGCCTGTTGGCGGCTTTCAACAGGTTTAAACACATCGCCTTCAGATGGCTTTGCGCACTCACTTTAATCAGTCCGAAATAGGCTGCCCGGGCGTAGCGGAATTTACGGTGCAGCGTACCGAAGCTTTGTTCGACTACATAACGGGTCTTCGACAAATACCGGTTACGTTTGGTTTGCGCTTCCGTCAGCGGACGGTTGCGGTGGGCTTTGCGCATAATGCCGTCTAACAACTGATGCTCTTTCAGATGTTGCCGGTTTTCCTTACTGTCATAGCCTTTGTCGGCATAGACGGCCGTATCTTTGGCTATACCTTCCAGCAAAGGCAACAGGTGGTTGCACTCATGGGTATTGGCGGGGGTGATGTGCAGTTTCTCGATATAGCCTTCCTCATCGGTACGGGTATGTTGTTTGTAACCGAGTTTGTAGAGGCCGTTTTTCTTTGTCCAGCGGGCATCGCTGTCTTTACTCGGTGTGGTTTGGCCGCTGACTTGTCCTTCTTCATCGACTTCTATGGCCTGGCGCTGTTTGCTGCCGGCGGTCTGAATAATGGTGGCGTCAATGACGGCGGCGGATGCTCTCTCTACTTTTTGAGGTTTTTTCGGTCAGTTGGCGGTTAATCAGTTCCAGCAATTCGGACAGGGTGTCGTCTTGCGCCAGCCAGTTGCGGTAGCGGCATAAGGTGCTGTAATCGGGGATGCTCAGTTCGTCAAAACGGCAAAACAGGTTGAAATCGATGCGGGTGATGAGGCTGTGTTCGAGTTCGGGATCGGAGAGGCTGTGCCATTGTCCGAGCAGGACGGCTTTGAACATGGACAACAGGGGATAGGCGGGACGGCCGCGGTGGTCTCGGACGTAACGGGTTCTTTTGACGATTCAGGTACTGTTCGATCTGCTGCCAATCAATCACCTGATCCAACTTCAATAGTGGGAAGCGGTCGATGTGTTTGGCAATCATGGCTTGTGCGGTTTGCTGGAAGAAGGTGCTCATGAGAAACCTCTAAATGTCTTGGTGGGAATTTAGGGGATCTTTACAAAGTTCTCTAAGCTATTATCGTTAGAAAAATAAAATCACAATAAATCCGCCTTAAATTTAAGCGGATTTATTTTTATTAATCATTTGACTTACTAAATTTAGTAAAATTATACGTAGGAAGCAAAAACAGGATTATATCCAGCATTTACAAAATAGTTATTCACAAATGATCTCAAGAACGGATATGCAATTGCCGGTGCATTTACCCTTGGGAAATTAGAATTTTTTTAAACTCATCAGTAATAGTATCATCACATTCAAAACGAGCTACAAATTTACATGAAAAAAATACCACCTTCTGTTTCATCATCCTCATTATCTCTGCTCTTCAAATTTAAATCAAAGAGAACAAAAATCACGCCCCTCTTCCAAATAAAAAGGATGAAACCCTAATAATATCCTCACACTGAGACATATTCATATTAGGCATATCTTCCAAAAAGTTAAGTATTTTTCAGAAGGATTAAAATTTTGTTTCAACAACTTTATAATCTAAGAATTTAATATTCATAATAATATAAACCCTTATGCAACCAATTCATAGTGACAATCATTAATAGCATCCGTGCTATATTGAATGTTGTTTCCATAAAAATGATCTAAAAACAATAAACTCTCTTCGGCATCCCAATCAAATTTAAAAGAAAAACGTAGTAATCGACTATGTTTTTTTCAAAATCTTTTATAAAATTTATTTTTCATAAAAACTCTCACTAGAAAAATATTCTTCCTCACCCCAAATATCATCTAAGCAAGTAACGTTCTTCTCTTCTACGATAAAAGATAAATCAAAACGAGAATTATCAACAATTGATTGAAATTCATCTACAGATAAATTTGCCATAAAAGCTATCAAATTTATTAATTATTTCTTGGGTAATTTTCATAAGACATCCTTTTATGATAGTAATAATGGAAGGTTCTCTGACAACATAACATCCTACTGTGTACCCTACCATTATTGAAGTTATTGATTGGTAAGACTTAGGTTTTTGAGCCTTAACGAAATAAACATAAATGTCTAATGGTTTATCTAAACTTTTTTCAAGCATTGCAAAAAGCCATTATAAACCTTTGGTTTGCCATTTCTTTCTGATACTTTTTCAAACCATGTTGATTAGAAGAATCAGATCTATCAGGCTTTTTTTGTTCATTCTTTAAAAAATTCTGTTCGAAATGTTTTCTATATTTCGCAAATAGCGCACTATGCTCATGGCATTCAAAAATCATAGAAGTTATCATCTAAAACATCTACTTGGCATCGCAATATTACATGCGTTGGATCAGATACCTCTTTTCGTTGACGATCTGTGTCGTTTAAATAACATTCCGTTAGGTCATTGATACTTTTCCAACTATACTCATCATTCTTATCAACTTGCCACAGATAAACACCTTTCCCATGACGTCCCTATATTTGTTTTTAAAACCCTTTTCTCATAAATACTATTAGCATGAGTTTCGCAAGTTCCATGAGCTCCATACAATGTTTTTCATAACTGAATTTTTACTTATAGGAATAATTTAATGACATATTTTGTGTTTGTTGCAAATCATATCAACCGATATACTTGATTGCTTCATTCCATGAAAATAGAAATTTGAATTAAATTTAACTATTATGATAATTTATAAAATTCTAGGTACGATCCTATTGTACCAGCTTACCAAGAAATATGTTGTATTGGGATAATTATATTAAAATTATGTTGTATTACTTACTACATCCCTAACACGTTCACGCTACTCTTACCACGGAACTATTCCTCAGCTAACAGATATCTAATAGCAAATAGATTTTTAGAAAAATAAAATTGCTATCAAAGATGACAGAAATTTGTAAATTCAAGGAAAGTATTTTCTTGTATTTGAACATGAATCATCTTTAATGCCATATCCAGAACATCCCCAGAATTTTCCGAATTTTTCCTTCCCTTAATCTCATAGGGACGACCACATTTTTTCACAGATGAAAAAAATGAATGTTGGCAATTTGGATTCTGACAAATACTGATATTGGCAGCATCAATCGATGGTGAACCACATTTTTCACAAATTCTAGGTGAAGAACGACAAACCGTCCCTGATGTGCACGTATAAAATTTGCCAAATTTCCCTACCCGCAACACGAAATAACCTGTACTACAAACAGGGCATTTGAATATTTCTCTATATTTTCTCTTTAAAACTATCAGAAACAATATTAATCTTATATTGCGGTGACAATAACTCATTAATAAATTCTGATGGGGCATTAGCATCAGAAATTAAATAACTTTCTTTCTTTGCTCGTGTTAAAGCAACATAAAATAAGCGGCGCTCCTCTGAATGAGGGTAGCTATCAAGTGTTGGCAGTAATGCCTCAACTACATCATCTTCTTTTATTTTCATTTTGGAAAACCAGTTTTACCTTGGAAAAACCTAACAAAAATACAATAATCAGCTTCTAATCCTTTAGAACCGTGAAAGGTCCAGAATTTGACATTTGGGTCTTGAATTACCTCTTTGGCTTCTTTTAATTAAGTATCTGTATCTTGCTAAAATTGCAATAGACGCCTCAGCATGTTTTTCACGGATTTTTTGTATATATCTCCAAGGCCTTCAAACTAATATTATTTACTTTTTTTACCATGAATAAGAATATAAGAATCATGCAAATGTACGCATGAATCAATTACTTGAGTATTTGTTATAACGTTTTTCTTATATTGCTCTGGGTTCTTCATAATGAAATGCCCTGCGGTATCAGCAATACTATTATTATAGCGATATGTTTTTCTAACTTACTTAACGTATGAGATCCAACTATTCTCTTAAATTGAGTTGTAACTTCTAATTTACCGCCGGAAAAGCGGTAAATAGATTGCCAATCATCACCTACAACTGTCCATATAGGGTCTAGGCCCTTTGTAATAAATTTCTTGTAATAATTCCAAGCGGGCCATTGAAATGTCTTGAAATTCGTCAACAAGTATATGTTTCCATTTAGGGTTTTAAAAGCTACCATCTTTTTATAAGTGATGTCGCTTGTAAAATCATATCATCAAAATCAATTTCTTGAGCACTGCTTAGAAGTTTCACATAATCATCATGGATACGCATCAAGAAAGTAGCATATTCCTTTGCGTAAACAATATTAGCGTCATTAAGCCGCTTTAAAAATTTTTGCATAATCCAATCTTTCTGTGCGGATAGCTTGTAAGCATTTCATGTACCTATTTTTTGCATTCTTTGAGAAATATCTGATTTTTAATAGCTTCTATAATTTCTTCATCAGTTCTAGGATTCAAGGAAATACATTGCTCTTGCATTAACTGTTCTAATCTTTTGTATAAATTATTTTCAGTCCAGTTGTAGTGGTAAGTTTCAAGTAAGACAGTATTATGTTCTTTATGTAAAGACCTCTTTTTATTAATATTTGCATTATATTTTACAGGATCAATATCCGGACGAGTCTTTCCCTGCCTGTCAATACCAAAATGTTCAAGGTAGATGCCATTTCCTAAACCAAAAGTCCGGTCTGTAATCAAAACCAATTTCAATACGTCGTTTTGATATATATTTGAGGCTCATATTCATAATTGATACGATTCATGAAAAAGCCAGTTTGCGATAAGTAATTCTTGATAACCTCTTACACGTTCCCCTTGTAAGGTACGATACTCATTATCCCTTATATATTTATCATATTCCTCTTTAGTTTGAAATTGAAATGGATCAATAGGTTGATAAGATAATAAAATAAATGATGATAAATTATCTGGATTTTTCTTTAATATAATTATCTAGCCATTCAGTAAACCAATTATCTAACCTAACTGTATCTTCCACAAATTTAGATAAACGAACGGGCTTACCACAATTTTTATGATATTTCGACCAAGAGCATGGAATGTTGAAATGCTAGGAGCTTGCCATAATTCAATATTAGCCTGCTTTGCACGTTCTTTTTAGTCTCTCAGTTAATTCGGTTGCCGCATCCTTATTGTACGCAAGAATAAGAATCTCCCCACCTATGGCTACTCCTGATTCTATCAAATCCAGAGCTTTTTGCTACCATCACGGATGTTTTGCCAGTACCAGCTGCAGCAAGAACCATATTAATATCGTTATTACGAATAACTGCTTGTCTTTGTTGAAGTGTTAGAGGATTGGATTCAATTACATCATAAAAATTTTTTTCGTATTTCTAAAATTCTTTCCTCATAATCTTTTCTGATCCTGTCTTGATTCAATCCAGATGAACAAGTTACACAGATATAATTAATTTTTGAACAAGGTCATCATCAAAATGATGTTGAAAAACTTCTTCATCTTTTTAGATATCTTCTGACCAAAGTATCTATTTTGTCAGTTAAAAAGGGATATCCGAATCCCTTAGAAATTGATTTTTAGCTAACTTATCAAAATTCAAAACAATATCTCTGAATCTTTCTTCAATACATCCAACTACATATTTTTCTAACTTTTCCCAAAAATAAATTTATATTTTTCTTTGATAGAAATCTGAATGGAATATGATTTTCATTATATTGTAAATTTATACTATATCCAAATATAGATTTACTTAACCTAGGTAAGTCATTAATTTGATTTATTGAATAAATATGGGTTTTCCCCATTTTTATCTGTAAACAAGACTACGTCCTGTTTAAGTTCTAACCTTTTTAATTTCCCAAAAATCCTACCTAACAAATTAGGGGCAATAATTACAACACTGTTATCATTTTTCATAAACATTTTTCCGCAATTAATTAAATTCAATATTATTTCATATTGAAATCAAATAATTATTTAATTCATGAAAAGCATACAATCAAACTCAGAGATAGCATTCAGATATACTGAAATTTCCTTATAGAAAGGTCGTCTGACAAATTCAGACGACCTTGAAATGATTTTCAATCCTATTCAGAATATTAGCCATTAGATAATTGCGATTTAATTCTCATGAAAGGAATAATTTTTGATTTTTGGGGCTCAAAATAATCTTCTTGCAAATTGAGCAAATTTATTAAATCCTGCTTTCCTAAACCAAAATACGTATGCAGATGCTCAATTTGTAAAATTTTTCCTGAACTAACAGTTCGATACTGCGGCGCAATAATTTCAGCTCTTCCGGCTTTCTATCTTTATCACCAGGCTCTGATTTAGCCCCCATCTTACAGAACGGCGCTTAAACATATTAGCTTTTTATGTCGTCATCTATTAAATTCAGGTTGTGTAACCGCATAATCATAGCAGCAACAGAAACACCCCAATATTGCTTTTGAATCAATAAATCATCAAGAGTAGTTGGAAGGCGAATTTTTCGCTGGGAAGCTATCTGCCGGTAATAATAATGCCCCAGCAAAAGCATGAGCTTGCTGTTCCAGCAATTTATGATTCTCGTGATTTCTCAAACAAACATCAATATGCTTATGTAAAATTAAATGACCAAGTTCATGAGCCAAATCGAATCTACTTCGAAACGCATTTGCTTTATCGGCAGATAATAAGATTAAGGGATAACCACTCCTTCTACTCCAAGTTGAAAGTCCCTCAATAGCAGATATATCAGTCACTTCACGAACAACTACTACTCCTGAACTTTCGACCGCTAAAAAGCAAATCTGGGATAGGAGCATTTCCGAGTTGCATTTTTTGACGAAACTCTATTGCAGCCTCTTCAATATCTTCTTGACTGATAGATAAGGGGTCCCGAAAATTGCGCTGTGGCAGGTTCAATGCAGGCATATCGAGATACTCAGATAAAAGCATTACTATTTCATCAGTCAATTTTTAATCGTTCTTCCAGCATCAGGCGTGCTTGCTTGTGCGCAGAAGCATTACTGCAGAAATAGTGGGGAGCTACACTCCCCTGTACTGTACATGGTAAACCATTCGGAAGTGACGTTAAGTACAGAAGCCAATCTCTCAGAGTTTCTGCATCTGGAGAATGGAGGCCTGTTTTCCACTTACTCATTGTTGCGGTTGAAACCCCAACAAGTGCGGCAAGTTGCACTTGGGTCAATCGCCTGACTGTCATAATTTGCTGTAGCCGCTCACTCTTAAAACCTGCAACGCCATTTCTGCTCATTCTAGTGTACCGTGTTTTTGTCTTTGCTTTTCAAAGTCAGTTTGGCCAAATCAATTTGCGGATCTGCAACGGACTTATCTGCAATAGAATAACGCATTAAGAAATCTTCAATATTTTCAATAAACAACCAATGTTCCATTTGACTGTCGCAAACAGCTATTTGGATTGATACAGGTCGCTCGGATGATAATTCATACTACCAGAATAACTTGTAATGAAAAACACCGTTCCCTCGGAAGCTATCTTGTCATTGTCTTCAAGTAAATTCCATAAACAAGATTTTTCAGCAAAATAGATTTTTCTGTGCCAATAATTGTCGTGAGCGACTCCTTTTTACAGAATGCCAATTTTTCATCATTAGCTGTAGCTCTGCAAATATTCCATATTCCGACCTTACCAATAACGATACTATTTCCTTTCAGTTCAGAAACAGCCATATTTTGTGCTGTTAATGCCTTATAAAAGAACTCATTTTGTTCAGAATGCCTCTGTTGGCCCTAAAAGCATTTTTAATATGACCTTCGTGCATACCCCTAACTTTATCGAGTGCTTGATGAGAAGCTACTTCAAAACCCTCTTGGACTGCCAAAATAAAATCACTAGGAATATCTCTTACCAACAAATTGCAATTATTTCCGACTTGGTAAAGCTCATTATACCTTAAAAATTTCGCAAAAGGGAATATACACCAAAAATATTTCGTTTTCAATATACAATAGACTGACCTCAAATCAATGTTATTTATCTCACATTGGTTTGAGGTCGAGTCCTAATCTATCTAATCAATAGGACAAAAATCAATAGTTGTTATATAAAAACTTATCCTAGCAGCTAATAGGCAGGCGTTCTGTATTGTCTTATCTACTATGTTTCAACTAATTTTTTTGATACCATTCCAAACCCAGTTATTATTCGTCTTTCTAGCTTCTCGATGTCTAAATGATGACATTTTTCCATCCTTAGAGTCAACGTAATCACTGCTTACCCCTCCACTTGATACCACCTCAATAAACAGCTTAAATAGGTTTCCATCTTGGTTGTAAACATTGCCGTCTCCTGATAGAAAATGTTGGACATTTTGAGGTTCGTAAACCATGCTACTAAAACCAGAGTTCTCTTTTTCATCTTTTTCGGAAACTTAATACAAAGAATGTTCTTCTTTGTACATCTACTCGTAATATCAATGCCACCGAAGGGTAAAATTTTTCAAAGGTTCAAAGCAAAGTTTTTCTAATGAAACTAATGTAAAGCTATCGCTTTCATGAAACCCTTGTTTAGGGGTATACCAATAAACGTTGGCACTCTGCTCTGTAACGCAGTCGTTTAGCATGTTCCCAAACCTCTTCTAAGCGTGACTTACCTTCTATTTCATCAGTATTTGGGATGTCATAGAAACAGTTAGCAATACCTGTAAAAACCTGTTTTACCTTGTTTTTCACCAGTACTGTAATTTACTGGTTCATCATAGTTTAAGGGGTTAACCTTGCCATTTTTAGGCTCTCTTGAGTGAGTTGAATACGATTTATTTCTCGTTGTTCACCAAGTAAATTTAAGTATTCAATTACATCCGCCGTCACAAGGTTATTTACGTTATCTAACGATATGTCTAACTTTTCAAGCTCGTGTTCTCGTTCATACTTTCTCGTTCTATATTGAGGTTTATCACCATCTAGTTCTTCACCATTCTTATTTGTTTTTATCACAGAATGGTAATAAAGGTTAATTGGTTCGCCCTTGCGGTTGGCTAATCCCTGTAATCTGGCAGCAAAGCACGGAGTTTCCCAGCTCAATACCATAGAATGAAAGTGTAATAGATTGGTCGTGCCAACAAGGAATAAGATACTTTGGACTTTTCTGACTTTTAGAAAAAGATAATTTTAGTTGCTATATCTTTCACAACTGTTTTTTGTGTAAACATCATATTTCAAGTGATAAAGAAACACTGCGTCTTTCGTAGAAAGATTATTCGGAATAAATACGCCTTTTTTCTTCAAAAGGATTCATTTAGGTGTAATTTCTGTTCAACCTTACTCCAGTTATCTGTAATCAATATGCGTTTTTAACTCGCTCGAATAACCATAATGAGCCATAAAGAAATGTAACGGATGAACAATATAGGATTTATCCTCACCTTCAGGCCTAATAACAAGTAACTGATTTCCATCCCTTTTAAAACCATTCAAATAAGAAGAATGAACATATTTGTCTGCTTCAAAAGGATGAGATACCTTATCCGTCCAAAGAGGCTTATAAGTCAATCCTTTACTCTTTGAAAAGGTAACTTTGAACTCTTTTAAGTTTGAACTTATATTCCGATTTGCCATTTTTCCAAATGCTACCGAACGGAACTTTTATGCAGGTAATTGATAGGTAGAGCAATCCTAAAGAAACTTTGGCATTTTTTGCCTGTTTGCCTGTTTATATAGGTAGGATTAGTTAAATTGATAAAAGTGACTTCAACGAGTGTTTTAGATTTATCTAGAGAGAGACGGTTTTCATACCAAGTGGCGACATACTCATGCTCGTTATTGTAAAAACCGAAAAGAGTTTTTACCTTCAAAATATCTCTCTAAATTAAGCGAACAATGCCAGCGAGCTTTTTCTAAATTATTACCGTTGAAATATGACAAATCTACTTCCTTATCAGATAATTAAGCAGGTTAGTAGATTATAAATGATTTGTCTTATAAGGTAACACTTATTTGTATCTTTTGACAGAAATTTGTAACTTTAACACCTCCGCCAACCAAGGCGACTGCACTGGCAGAGTGGTGCGGCGCTTTGTAAGGACAGGGAATTGTCTGTTTTTCTGACTATGCTGCGGCAAAAGTGAATGCAGCGCCCAAACCGAAATTAATTCTTCATCAGTCAAAGGCGGCAAAATAGACGGCAGCCGCTGTGCCAACATAGATTTACCCGTACCGGGAGGCCCCATCATCAATAAGCTGTGGCCTCCTGCAGCAGCTATTTCAAGGCCAATCTTGCCGTATGCTGACCTTTTACGTCTTTTAAATCCGGTAGCGGCAGAGTAGTTTCATCCGTTTGAGGCTGTGCAACAGCCACAGTCTGCGGCAGCCGTATAACATTGTTCAAATGTGCAGCCACTTCCCCTAAACTGCCGGCCCCATATACTTCGATATTTTTCATTATGGCAGCTTGTACGGCATTTTCAGAGGGTAAAACAAAACGGCGGCACGCCTGCTGCGCCTGCCAAGCCATAGCCAGTCCCCCGCGTATAGGCCTTAAAACACCCGACAATGCGAGTTCACCTGCAAATTCATATTTTGCCAAATCAGCCGCATCAATCTGACCAGATGCTGCTAAAACACCGATAGCAATAGGTAAGTCGAATCGTCCCGATTCTTTAGGTAAATCAGCAGGCGCAAGATTAACCGTAATTTTTTTGGCAGGAAAATCAAATCCGGATTGGATAATGGCAGCACGGACTCTATCCCTGCTTTCTTTTACCTCTGTATCTGGTAAACCCACGATATTAAATTGCGGCAAACCGTTAGCAAGGTGAACTTCCACTTCTACCAACGGCGCACTCATGCCACAGAGGGCCCTGCTATTGACTACAGCAAAACTCATTTCAGACGTTCCTTAAAACATGAAATTTTTCATTGATAATACTTAAAAATCAAGATGTTATATATTTTAAAAAGGATACCATAAATGTTTCATACTATTATTCATAATGCCCCCACAAACTTCCTGCAATATTTTGGGAAAGACTTCAAGCAATTTGATTTAATTAAGCCAAGTCGTTCATTTAAGGTCTTTTATGTATAACATTTAGAAAAAGGCCGTCGAAAAATTTTCAGACGGCCTTTTTAAATTATAACTGACACAACTTTCACATCAACTCCCCTTCTTGTTCAGCAAACTTCAGTTAGATCGCTTTTTCTGTTGCTCTTCCTGCTTACATCACTCGTGTCCCGTCGCGCTTAATAATTTGAGTGTTATACTACTTCCAAAACTATCAAAAATCCTTTGATTAATAGGACAATACTGTTCCACAACTACAAAATCCAGCCAGATTATTTTACTCAATACGAATAAAAATAAGTGCACTTACCCTTATTACAGATGTCTCACACCCCATTAGAGATACCAGTAGTAAAAACAATAAAGGGTTATCCTTAAAACTAAAGACAACCCTATGTCATCAAAGTTGTTACAAACAACACATTTAGCAAATTCACATACAAAAATATTGCATTAAGACTATTACAAAAATCTCTGCAATATGTTTTAGCAGCTCGTTTAGCATCCAATAGAATAAGGCCCTAATTTGCCACTTTCTTTGGCAATAAGTGCCAAAACAGCATTATCCCCTGCTTGGCTCAGCAAAAATATACCCATTTTTGCCCTTAACCATAACTTGATCTAATTCACCACACGCCAATTCATGAACCGAACGATTACCCAACGCCAACAAAGTAGCAGACATTGCACCAACACGATCTGCGTTAAGGTGATTCGGTAATAAAGTCGCAATTGGTAATCCATCTGTCGAAATCACAGCTGATGCGATTATGTCAACCGATGTATTGTTTAGATCACTCAATACAGATATTAATAATTGTTGCATACCATTATCCCATTAAAATAAAAATTACCTGTGCCATATAAACTCAACCTTAACGGCTCCCATACCGGTGATACAACACTTTGACTAAAGTAACAAATGCCTCTTTATTTAAATCAGGCATACCACCTATCACCAAAATCAACTTTGTTGACCCTATGTAAAGGGGGAAAAAAGTCAATTCGCTTTGTCCCGATGGATCACAAACACCCCATGCGCTATTATTAATGTGCAGATTATTTCTTATTAATAACTGATGATCAGATTCCATTTTAGCAACTTTTGCTAGCTAAAAGGCCAAGCTCCTCAGCTGCTTCATGATGGAAACCAACATTTGCAAAATACAGCCCCTTCTCATCAGCTAATAACGCCTTACCCGAATTAGACAAAGGTGCAAGCACATCAGGCAATTGTTCATCAGTCAAATGAATATCGTCTGTACCAACATTTTCGTCGCCATACAAAAATTCTAAACGCTGTAAACGATATAATAAATTAAGCGCTGTATTAATATCGCTCGTATCTGTCCATGCTAAAATTTTCTCACTGCTAATAGCCTCCGTCGGTTCTGCACGAAGCAACCCGTATAACAACGTCCTACTTGCACTAGGTGTATCTCCCGAAACAGCATAATAAGCACCAGCCGAGTGTTACTTTTAGGGTATAAATTTGATTGTAAAGAAAGTGTAGTTTCCATCTTAATTTATACCTCCAATCCTGGATCAATTGAAAATAACATTGCACTGACCAATTGTTTTACATCATCCTCTCGACGTGCATCAATTTCAAATACAGGAACATTAAAAATTATTTTGCGCTAAATATTTCTGATACACATCAACACCTGGTAAAGAACGTATATCCATTTTTGTAACCCCAACAACTAACGGAGCCGACTTCAACAATTCCTTAAAGGCATCTAAAAGAACTGCAGATCTTTCAAAGGATTCGTACGAGTATTATCTAATAAGAGCACCAAACCCATACTACCTTAGCTAGAATTTCCCACATAAAATTGAACCGTTCCTGCCCTGGCGTTCCATACAAATGAACTTTAGTTTCCTCATCAAGATGGATAACACCATAATCCATAGCAACCGTTGTATAACCTTTACGGACTAAAGTCATATCGGAAGCATCAGCGTCTGTTTGTACAGGAGGTTCATCTGACAAAGCGGAAATAGCAGTAGTTTTACCTACACCAACCGGACCGGTAAATATAATTTTTATTTTCTTTCATTACTTGTCCTTCCTAATGTTTTTCCAAGCAGTTTTTCGCATCAAACGCTGTAATAAACCACGAGGCTGTTCTTTTTGACGGACCCGCCATTTTTCTGCATCTTTTGCCATTTTGATCATCTGGGACGTCGCTGTTCACACTGATTTGTTCTGTTGCTACTGCAGAGACATTTGCTTGTTCTGTTGCATATTCACTATCCGTCGCCAAGAATCCTGTAATCGACATTGCAGCCAAATAATTCAAAAATATCTGGCATTTCCAAAGGCATTACTTTATAGAGGGATATTCAAATTAACCGATGTTTTCGTTAAGAAAGCCGACAATCTCATCGACTCAGGCACATGCGCCAAACGGGTTAAATTTGGCCAACGTTTTAATGTAAATACAGTATGTGGCGTCATCGGATAAATCAAACGTCCTTGAGCAGTCCAAATTGCCATTTGCCATAAGCATGACATAATAGTTACTTTTTGCTTTTTCTTTCCATTGTGGATTATCAGGAACCGCCTTACAAATTACTGAAACATCATCATTTTTGCACAATTTTTCTAAATCAGTAGTACTTATAGTCAATAAGACTCTCTGAATACTCGGAAACACAATCAATACAGGTTTGCCATCATGTAATACCGCAATATCCTGATGTCCTTGACTAGCGAATTTCAATGCGCCCAATAGACCTTTTTGAGGATTAAACCGACGAATAACAGCCTTGCGAGACGTAATTTGCTTATCCTCATTATCCGTAGAACCCTCAGACTGATGACTTGATGGTTCAAAAACATTCCCCTCCTTGAGACAAACTACGCAAAATAGGAAACAATGTATCAAATTTAATCGGTTTTGGGAGATAAGGAGTTATTACATTTGGCTCAGCACTGGAAAACATAGCAACCGGCACTGTCGGATATTCTTTTTTCAAAGTTTTCCATACTTCAATACCTTTTCCCGTATCTGTATCAACCAGTATTAAATCTGGCTGATCTACTGACTCTGAAGTAACAATTTCGTAATTCGTCGTATTGTGCATTTTAAATGCCATACGAAACACAACTTCTTGTTGCTCGCCCATTTCTTGCAACATTATCCGTATGGTCTTAATTTTTAGGAAACAGATTGTCCATTATTTGGTACTCTCTAACTAAATTATTTTATTTTTAGAATGTTGGTTAACTCGTTGTAACAAACGGCTCATTGCTAAGATGACTTCTTCTGGCAGACTTACTACACGTTCACGTAACAATCGTAAAAACTGCTCCAAACAGAGGCCAATCTTCGGCACGTTCATACAGATCAAACAATACAATATATAATTGCGACTCTTGGGGATACTGTAATACGGCCTGCTCCAGCGTACCAATCGCTTGATCTAATTGGCCATACATCAATAGGGACTCAACTTCTTTCAAAGCTTCATCAGCAGGAGACGAATTCACGCTGATTATCGAAGAATCCTTTTGAACTAAATCACGATACTTGGCTTTGACCTGCGATGAAGTAGGTTGCAAATACCCTCTTTCTAAACCGATTTTTGTATCTGTTGTTCAGTAGGGCCTTTCTCTAAATCATCAAATAAATCGTGATAACCCAAACTGTATCCCCACCCCAACATCCTTTCCTTCACTTGTCGTCCATACTGACCTAAAGAGTGATAAAGTTTCCACAAATGTTTTTGCAAACTGTCCCACTTCTTCATTTTGATAATCTAATCTCAAAGCATCAATAATCAAACTAGCAGGCTTTGGAGAATGTTGGATAGCACGGTTATATTGCTGGAGAGCGGTTTCATAACTAACTTTTATCTTTTAAAATTTTAGCGCTTTGTTCAGGTTTTACAAAACCTATAACAGCACTCATTTCTTCTGGAGTGATATTATCAAATTCTGTTTGCCCTACAACAATAGGAACGCGTTTGGAAGAATTAGTTGCAACCGATTGATTGTTAGATTCAATAGTTAATGTTGGATTAGACGAATTATTTTCCTCCAAACCAGTCTTTTCTCCGATTTGACGAGAAACTTCCTGTATATTCCAACCCTAATTTGCTTTCAGCCAGCACTCGCAAATGTAAATGATTTGGCTCAACCATTAGCCCTGCCTTAATGTGATTCTACTAAGGCATCTTCTGTTAACACTGCGCCATGTCGATCCAAGGTTTCAGCCAACATATCAATGTTGCCAACACGCAGATTTAACCCTATCAACTCATGTACTAATTTTTCAGGTGCTGTATCAGTCAGATTATTTAAATAGCCAGCAAGAGATTCAGCAGCTTTACTTTCATACCCAAATTGCTTATAAACTTGGTATTCTGTTAAAGGATCGACCTCTTGTGCAGAAACAGACGTGGCCGATGTACTAGACCCACCATCCCCCCATTCCCAATCTTGCACACCTGCATTTGAAACGGATTAGCTGACCTTATCCATCCAGTCTTCATTCTCTGAGACCTCGTCTGCCTGAATTTGGTGATGATTCTGTGATGCTTTAGCCACTTTAGCAGACCTACCAGCTGCCGAACTACCCTGTTTATGGCGGGCAAACAGCAAAACCAGCAGCAAAAGAGCCAGCAATATGATTAAAAGTGAATAATTCAAGAACACCTCCCGATAATGCATTGCAGTCAATCGAACTGCACATATCAATGCTTGGCACTTAATTTCAAATGCTCAATCATGTTATCCCCTAAGTTTTTTATGATAACATGATTTACCGATAATTACATTAAAAACCATTTTGTACATTCAACAGTTTTTGCTGAATTACACACACACAAAGCCTATTGGCGTTACGCATATGAAGACATACTCATTAACCTCCAATTGGCTGAGGAATAGAATAGCCTATTTTGGCCCCAATAGTATGTTATTTCTGTATTACAAACATACTCACAGTAAGTTTAGCAGCCCAGTGTTTTATCATATCAATCCACCAATTGCCGCAATATCGTTTCAAACGGCTTTTTAAAGAAATAAACGTTCAACTTACGGTTACATTCGCTGCCAAATATTGAAACATTTTCTGCAAAAGACTCACTGCATAGAAACATATTCCAGCAGAACTTCACATAAACAAATATTAACTACCTTATTTTTCTGTTTTATCCAAACCTCAAATTTCAAACAGTCTCGTTTGTTCGCGAGGACAATAAATATGCATAGCTAATTTAACAATACCGGGCTTTCCGCACGAATCAGAATTTGCTAGGCCTTATAATTATTTATGACAAACTTAAATCCTCTTCTACATCTTTGATTTAAAAGTAATAGATATAATTCAAAGTGCGCCACATACACCACAAAAACACGGCCACTATAATGTATTAAAATAGCAACATGCAAATTCTACACGTTCGTCGGGCACATGTACAATCCCAATGGATTCAACACGTCAACACATTTTCTCCTTACTCAGAATTTCGAGTAATAGTGCAATGCACTCATTTGTCTGCTATAGCCACACGCTTCTCCTTGTATTTAAATGTAATACAAACCAGTTTTAAAAGCATTGGCAAAAACAATCCCTAATAGAGGGACGTTTGATTGGTTCGTATAACGATACTCTATTATTTAGGGATGAGTTAATCCAGAAAAATCAAAAATGCTGATTGAGCAACGATGCTTCCCTTTCAGTCGTCTGAATTTGGTAAGGTCTCTCATCACAGACGAATCCTCATCTTGTAGTGTGTGAGGCGCATCCTCACAAAAAGCAGCACGAAATTCAAGGACCACTGTTTTAATACAATGAAAAACCATATACAAAACATTACTCAATTAATCCCCAACTCTTTAGTCGGAAAATCCCTAGCAAAAAGCATATTCTCACACAAAAACTACAGATTGAGGTATTATGCACCAAATCTTTTTCAACTTAAATCTTGAAACACAGACACTACCAATGAAAAATCGGAATTGGCTTATTGACGCTACCGCTTGCCGCAACAACTTTTGCCACTACCCCCATCCTGATGTATCCCCCGCATCGGAGGCCAACACGTTTTTATAAACATACCGCAACAACGCCTCTTTATTTATACGGACGGACAATTAACTAAAAGCCTATCCTGTTGCCGTAAGGGAAAAAGCATGACTCAGACTACTTTGGGGAACACAAAATTGGTGTTAAAGCATTTAACCCGACTTGGCATATTCCCCAGTCCATCCAAAAAGAACGCGGCGACGGCGTGAAATCAGTTCCGCCGGACCCAAAAATCCTTTGGGACCAGTATTTGTTCGCCTAGGAGATCCAAAGCTTGGGCTGAGGCATACATGGAACAAATACCCCTGCAAATATGTACCCGGCATACGAAGTCATGGATGCGTACGTATGAAATCCCCGATGCATTGGAATTTGCTACAACTATTACAACAGGCTCTCCGCCCACGTCATTTACCAAATGGCTTCTTTAAATGAGGATGCCAATAAAAACCTATGGTTGGCCGCATACCGCGATCCATATAATATCTTAATACTGACGCATTACGAAAAAGCATTGCGGCATGGGCAAAAGCCAATGGTAAAAACATCAATAGCAAAACGAATAGACGCCATTCTAAAAGCCTCGAACAGGTACAGCTAATTGTTTGACTTGCGCAAAAGGCGCAAAACTTACAATGCCGCTGAAATCTCTGGCTTGGACAAACGGCTCATCAGTATACAGTAAACCCAAATTTATGCGAAGCCTGTCCCCAGTACAAAATGATGTCTTGCCGGCGGGTTCTGAAATTGAAGTCAATGCCGACGATTTTGTTCCAGATAAAGCTGCATCTGCCACCTTTATCCCTCTAACACATCGGCATCAGACACACAAAATCATTCGAGGAAACCTGCTGGATCAACCTACACAACTACCCCCATACCTGAAAAATAGTGAACCTACAGAAGTATTGTTTTTGATACTTTTTAACTAAAAATGGCAAAAGGCCGTCTGAAAAATTCAGACGGCCTTTTCACCATCACACTCATCTCTTTCCAGCTAAACCCTAAAATTCGCTATAATAAATTACATGGCTTTTCCAGCCACCCTGTTCCCCAACCGCTCTGTAGTATGAATATGAAATAAGGTATACCCATGTCCAGATAAAATTAAAGTAGGCATAGTTGGCGCAACTGGTTATACGGGTGTCGAATTATTGCGTTTATTAGCCACACACCCTAATACCAAAGTTACAACTGTTACCAGCCGCAGCGAAAACGGCAAAAATAGTCTCGGACCACTTCCCTAGTCTACGTGGCATTTACACACTAACTTTCAGTCTCCTGAGGGATGCCAAAACTGGAAGAATGTGATGTCGTCTTTTTCGCCACTCCCAACGGAGTTAGCCATGAAAGAAGTACCCGATTTATTAGCCAAAGGAGTTCGTATTATTGACCTGTCGGCTGACTTCAGAATTCACGACATTACAATATGGGAAAAATGGTACGGTATGACTCATGCCTGTCCTCATTTAGTTTCGCAGGCCGTATACGGATTATGCGAGATGAGCAAACAGGACATTGCAAAAGCACACTTAATTGCCAATCCTGGCTGTTACCCCACCTGTGTTTCCCTTCCCTTGCTAGCATTATTGAAACAAAGTTGTCTAAAAGAGGATATGCCGCTTATCGCAGACTGTAAATCAGGAGTATCTGGTGCCGGAAGAAAAACAAGCATCGATTCATTATTGTGTGAAGCAGGAGATAATTTTAAAGCTTACAATATCTCAGGTCATCGACATTTACCCGAAATCCAGCAAACTATCAATAAACTACAAAAAAATATTGCCGAAAATTTTGTATTTGTGCCGCATTTAACTCCAATGATTCGCGGAATGCAGGCAACAATTTATCTGCATTTAAAAGAAGGAACACATCCTGAGAAATTTTGCACTCCTACTATAAGACAACCCATTCATCGACATTATGGAATCTGGTTCTATGCCGGAAACACGCAGCGTACGCGGTGCTAATATCTGCCGTATCAGCATTCAACGTGCTCCTCAAAAATAATAATGTTTGGATTATTCTGTCCGTAATTGATAATCTAGTTAAAGGTGCCGCTGACAAAGCAGTTCAAAATATGAACATCATGTTCGGTTTTAATGAAAGCTATGGGGCTTACAGAATCCTCTTTTGCCTTAGCAAAAGAGAAACGCTGTTTTTATATTCAATTTATGTAATTCAAGAAAGACCGGTCTTTAGGGAGGACACGTTCCAATTTTAATAATTTCATACCGTCTTTTTATTATGATTTTCTTTAGAAACCAAACCAGTTTCATTTAAATCGAGGCATTTTCAAACAATCATTCATACACGACTCAGATACCAACTCCTGTTCATTCAAACTGCCATGTGCTCCTCCCAATCATGGGAGGCTTCTACTATATCGCATTGTTTTGAAAAACTCCTGCTGCCTACCGTTCATCTGTGTCAGCGACGAATAAGCCACTTCTTCACATTCTAAAGCCGACAAAGAAACATCCGTCGATTGAGCTCCGAATAACTGAAGGAAATGCTGCAAAGCCCATAGCTAATGCACAACAGCTAACCAAGTATATATAATCGGTCATTCTTCATTCCTTTCAAGAAAAACTGCCCATTCTGCTTTCAAAAGTAGCGATTCAATATGCTTCACATCATACTAAGTAAAAACTAAAAGCAATACTTTTTCTTAGTTGAACTAAATTTTCTCTTACATATTTCTCAAAAATAAAGTAAAATATAAAAATAAAAGGATACAATGCAGCAAAACTACACTTTTTCCGAAGGAATAAAATGGATACCTTTAAAGACCGACTGGTTTTCTATGGAAAAACGAGGCAAACAAGCAAAAATAGCAGCCGACATCGATATGACCATTGCCGGATTCAGCGCCGCATATGGAACGAAGGCGGACTGCCGAAGTCAGAAACCTTATCAAACAATTAAAAGGTTGCAGTATCGATTGGCTGCTAACCGGAGAAGGCGAGCCTTTCCCTCACTCACTTTAGCAACGAGAGCTCTGCAACAATCAGCGATACACTCGGCAATCCAGTAGACATAGACGAATTTGTATTTATCCCTCGTTTATGATATCCAGGCAGCTGCTGGACATGGGCAATTGGTAGGCAACGAAAAACCTCTGTTTGCCATGGCATTCCGACGCGATTGGATTGAAAACTATGTTACCCGCAATACAAAAACCTCTCGGTTATTTCCGTGAAAGGTGATTCAATGGAAGGAGTGTTAAATGACGGTGACTCCATTTTAATCAACCATGGAGATCACACCGCGCGACGGATTATGTGATGTGCGTATCAGCGAAAACCTATTGGTCAAACGCCTGCAGTGATGCCCGGCGGTATTATCAACGTTATCTCGGCTAATGATGCCTACCCAACCTTTGAAATTGACCTAAATCATCTTTGACGGATGATGTCGCCATTATCGGGCGAGTAGAATGGTTTTGGACGCAGTATCTGATTTAATTGTCGCAAAACAGCACTGGATTTTCTTAGTTAATTGCGTTACAAATGACAGGTTTAGCAGTTTACATGCTAGAATCCGTGATGGTTTTACAATTACTCAGGCTTGTATTTTCCGCACATCCGCCTAAACTTGCCTTGTAAACCTGTTTGCTGACAATTACCGCAACATCTATATAAAGGAATCACATCATGTCAGACGAAAGCCCGATTATCTTTTACCGACAGCTGTTGCACCAAGGTAGCTGATTTAATTGCTGAAAATAATCCTGACTTAAAAACTGCGCGTTTTTGTAAACGGCGGCGGTTGTTCGGGTTTCCAATATGGTTTCACTTTGACGAAATTAAAAACGACGATGATTTTTGAAATACAGAAAAGCGGGTTGACCTTCTTGGTCGATCCATGAGCTATCAGTATTTAGTCGAGCGAAATTGACTATACCGAAAAGCCTGCAAGGTTCCCAATTCGTCATTCAGTAGTCTGAACGCCGAAACCACCTGCGGATGTGGTTCGTCTTTCTCTGTATAAAGATTAAATTGTTGCAATATCAAGGCCGTCTGAAACTTTCGGACGGCCTTTGATACTGCCTCTTTGAAACTAATGAGTACCTATCTTATAATTTGAAAATATTTAGCAAAAATTATTTACACGCAACCAAAAACGAGAAAATGTAATCTTCAAGTAGACCCGTTGAGCTTCGGCATAATACGCGAAAACACAGTTCAACCCTGTAAAAACTACCCTTTATCCATAATATGAGACAGTAATTCCAATAGTGTTTATACTTTGTGAAATAAGCAGCTTCGGGAATATCTGTTTGAACCAAAACACCGCCGAATATACGGGCATCTATTATCCAATGGGACAGAAATGAATAAACAAAAGTTTTACGATGTGTACGTTTCCTATCCTCCCGGCGAAAACCGCGAGCGGATTAATGATTGTCTGCGCGACAATCTGCCTGAAAATGAGGCTGAAGACCTTATTCAGCTTTAGCAGAGCGTCTCTCAAGCCATCAGTGCGAAAACTGTTCCCAAGACGAACGCGAAAATGCCCAGCATTATTTCAATTATCTTGGTTTGGACGTCATTGTCCGCCAATCGATGGAACTGACGCCAAACGCGAAAAACGAAGAAGAGGAAACTACGAATAAGTTGCACCAATGCCCCGTTTGCCGAACCATTATTGATGATCAGGAAGCAACGGAATGTTCGGTCTGCCACTTCCATTTTTCTACTGCCAACGAGGCTACTATCCAGCGCAAACGCATTGAGTGGGAAGAAAAACTGGCGTTCGAAACACAAAAAGCAAGCCGAAATCGAACAGAAAATCCAGCAGGAAAAAGAGCGTGAGGAAAAACTCATGCGCAGACAAATCCGTGCGGAACTTGAAGAAAAACTACGCGAAAGATTGGCTCAGAATCCGAACATCGCAGCCTTGGACCATCAAAAAGGAAAACTTTCCTCACCGGGGTTTTCGCGGCAATAGGAATTTTTGCCCTTATGGCCATCGGATACATAGCGCGAAATATCTATAAATGCCACTTTTTAAATTAAAGGCCGTCTGAAAAGTTTATATGACCTTTCAGACGGCCTTTTCTATATTCCCTCAGACTACGGTTCTACGACCACATACAATGTCCTCCGTATGCTTTATAATTCCCTTTTTTAGGGCAAACGAATGACCGACATGAGAATGAGCTCAACCGCATTAAAACCATTATCCGCACTATCTATCTGTACGGTTTGACCGATTTGTTGCCGGACACATCCGTCAGACATGGATTGCGCCGATTACTGGAAACGCTACCGAAATCAAAGCCAATACGCCGACATACCTCTTCCCGTTCGGCTGCGGACGGCATTGGAAAGTTTAGGGCCTATATTCGTCAAGTTCGGTCAAGTCCTTTCCACACGTCCCGACTTGATTCCCCACAATTACGCTCCTCGAACTGGCCCAGTTGCAAGACCAAGTACCTCCGTTTGATGCGCAGCTATCCCGTGCCCAAATCGAAAAATCACTGGGGCAATCCGTCGAAACCCTTTACGCGGAATTTGAAACAGAACCCGTCGCCAGCGCGTCCATCGCGCAAGTACACAAAGCACGGCTGCATTCGGGCGAACAGGTGGCGGTCAAAGTTTTGCGCCTAACCTTTTGCCCGTTATCGAACAGGATTTGTCGCTGATGCGCTTCGGCGCGGCTTGGGTCGAGCGTCTGTTTGCCGACGGCAAGCGTTTGAAACCGCGCGAAGTGGTGGCGGAGTTCGACAAATATCTGCATGACGAGTTGGACTTTGATGCGCGAAGCCGCCAATGCCAGCCAGCTCGGACGTAATTTTCAAAAACAGCGATATGCTGATCGTGCCCAAGGTGTTTTACGATTACTGCACCAGAGACGTGCTGACCATCGAATGGATGGACGGCACGCCGGTATCGGACATCGCCAAACTTAAAGCCGACGGCATCGATTTGCACAAACTCGCCGATTACGGCGTGGAAATTTTCTTCACGCAAGTCTTCCGCGACGGCTTTTTCCATGCCGACATGCACCCCGGCAATATTCTGGTTGCCGCCGACAACCGCTATATCGCCCTTGATTTCGGCATCGTCGGCACGCTGACCGACTACGACAAGCGCTATCTCGCCATCAACTTCCTCGCTTTTTCAACCGCGACTACCACCGCGTCGCCACCGCCCACATCGAATCGGGCTGGGTGCCCGCCGATACGCGTGCTGAAGAATTGGAAGCCGCCGTCCGCACCGTGTGCGAACCGATTTTCAACAAACCGATTTCGCAAATCTCGTTCGACCTCGTATTGATGCGCCTGTTTGAGGGTCAGCCGCCGTTTCCATGTCGAAATCCAGCCTCAACCTCGTTTTACTGCAAAAACCCTGCTGAATATAGAAGGTTTAGGCCGACAGCTCGACCCCGACCTAGATTTGTGGGCTACTGCCAAACCTTTCCTGACCAGATGGATGAACGAACAAATCGGCCCCAAAGCATTCCTCAACAATCTGAAAAGAAATCCCCGATTGGGCCGAAATCCTGCCCCGCCCTGCCGCGCAAGCTCAATATGCTGATAGATGAAAACCGCCAACAGGAAATGCGCGACGCCTATGTCCATCTGGTCAGAATCCAGCGACGTCAAAGCCTGTGGCTCGCCGTTATCGCCGTTGCCCTGCTGCTGATTCTACTGTTCAAAATAAAAATATCCCCGAACAGGCCGGTTTTTCCGCAACCTTGTTTTGGGGATAATATTCTTTTTCATCAAAATCTTAATTTGTCAAACCCTTCTTTTCAGACGGCATAATCATACTCCACCACCAGCGGCGCATGGTCGGAAAATTTTTCGTCTTTATAAACATGTGCGGACACCGCTGGCGGCGAGTTCGGGCGTAACCATCTGATAGTCGATGCGCCACCCGACATCTTTCGCATACGCCTCGTCCGCGGTTGCTCCACCAAGTATAGCCCGGATTGTCGGGATAGAGCGTGCGCCACATGTCCGTCCAGCCCAAATCGCGTATAACTCTGCCTATCCATTCGCGTTCTTCGGGCGGGAAGCCTGAGTTTTTCTGATTGCCTTTCCAATTTTTCAGGTCGATGTTTTTGGTGGGCGATGTTCCAGTCGCCGCAGACGACAATGTTGCGCCCTTCCGCCTTCATGGCTTCAAGCATGGGGTAGAACGCATCTAAAAACGGTATTTCAATTCCTGCCGCTCCGGCGCGCTGGTGCCGCTGGGCAGGTAAAGCGAAATCACCGACAGCCTGCCGAAATCGCAGCGCACAAACCGCCCTTCCCTGTCAAATTCTTCCAATGCCCATACCGATTTGCACATTGTCAGGCGCGCGTTTGCTGTACACCGCCACGCCGCTGTAACCGCGCTTTTCGGCGCAATGCCAATGGCCGTGCATCCCGTGCGGATTCTTCATATCGGCGGACAAATCGGCTTCCTGCGCTTTGAGTTCCTGCACGCAGACAATGTCCGCGCCCGATGCAGCGATGTATTCGTAAAAACCCTTTCTTATAGGCGGAACGGATGCCGTTGACGTTGGCAGAGATGATTTTTCAGCATGATGGTTTTGACGTAGTGGATGAAAAACGGCATTGTAACTGATTTTTACGGTTTTCAGACGGCCTGCCGATTCGGAGGCCGTCTGAAACTTGATAAAAACCGCCGCGTAGTGGAAACTGCATCTGAAAACCAATCCGCATTCCAAAGGAACCATCCATGACCCTTCCTATTCTGGCCATTACCAGCGGCGAACCGGCGGGTATCGGCCCCGACATCTGCCTTGATTTGGCGCAGGCCGGGCTGCCCTGCCGCTGCGTGGTACTGGGCGACAAAAACTTGTTGCGCCGGCGTGCGGCGCTGTTAGGGCAAACAACAACCTTGCGCGATTTCAATCCGCACAGGCCGTCTGAAAACCCGATACGGCAAGGCGAATTGGAAGTGTGGCACATTCCTTTTGCCCGACGTATGCGAAGCAGGCCGTCTGAATCCGGCCAACGCGCCCTATGTGCTGCAACTGCTGGACACTGCCTGCCGAGGTGTTTCAGACGGCCTGTTTGCCGCCATGGTAACCGCACCGCTGCACAAGGGCGTGATAAACGACGGCCGCGCAAGCAGCCGTTTTTCAGCGGGCACACCGAATATCTGGCCGAAAAAGGCGGGGTGGAACAAGTGGTCATGATGCTGGCCGGCGGCGGCCTGCGGGTCGCACTGGTAACGACGCACCTGCCGCTGAAGGACGTGGCCGCAGCGGTTACGCAGCCCCTCATCGAATCGGTCGGCAGAATCCTGCATCACGACCTGCGCACCAAATTCGGCATCGCCGCCCCGCGCATCCTGACGGCCGGATTGAACCCGCACGCAGGCGAAGGCGGCCATTTGGGACACGAAGAAACCGATACGGTCATCCCCGCACTGGAAAACCTGCGCGCCGAAGGCATAGACATCCGCGGCCCCTACCCCTGCCGACACCGTGTTCCAGCCGTTTATGCTCAAAGATGCGGACGCGGTGCTGGCGATGTACCACGACCAAGGCCTGCCGGTTTTTAAAAATACGCCAGTTTCGGCAAAGGTGTGAACATCACGCTGGGGCTGCCGTTCGTCCGCACTTCCGTCGACCACGGCACGGCGTTGATTTGGCCGGAACCGGCAAAGCCTCGTCCGGCAGCCTGATAGTGGCGGTGGAAACCGCACTGGAAATGGTACGCCGCTGAACCCTCGTTGCCGCCCGAAAAAAAGCCCGCCCGCGATACGAAAGGCCGTCTGAAAACGCCGAAGTGGTTTTTCAGACGGCCTTTTTTCGGTATAAAAATAAGCACCTCCAGTCAAAGGAAACCATTATGCAATACAGAATCCGCCGCGAAGGCGACAACACCTCCGACCGACCGGTCGACAACTGGGAGCGCAACACGTTGCGCGATGTACTGCTCGAAGCCTATAAAGAACAACGCCGCGCCCGCCTCTGGCGCAATATCTGGCGCGGTGTGGCCGTGGTACTGTTTCTCATCCTCATCACCGACATCGGCAACAATAGCGAGGGCGGTAAAAATCGTCAGCTCCTCCGGTGCGCACACCGCAGTCATCAACCTGAGGGGCGCAATCGGCGACAGCGAATTTGACGACCAAGTCAAAGCGCTGCGCGAAAGCATGGAAGCCGCCTACAAAAACAAAAACGCCAAAGCCATCATCATCCGCGCCAACAGCCCCGGCGGTTCGCCCGTCATATCCAACATCGCATTCAACGAAATACGCCGTCTGAAAAAGAAGCGCACAAAAACATCCCCGTATACGTCGTAGCGGAAGAAATGTGCGCCTCGGGCTGTTACTACATTGCTGCGGCAGCCGATAAAATCTATGCCGACCCGTCCAGCGTCGTCGGCAGCATCGGCGTTATCGGCGGCGGTTTCGACGCAACCGGACTGATGGACAAAATCGGCGTCAAACGCCGTCTGAAAAACCGCCGGCAGCAATAAAGGCATGGGCGATCCGTTCTCACCCGAAACACCCGAACAGACCAAAATCTGGAATGCCATGCTTGCCGACATCCACGGCGAATTTATCAGCGGTCAAACTCGGCCGCGGCAGCCGTTTGAAAGAGAAAGAAAACCCCCGATATATTCAGCGGCCGCATCCGCACCGGCATCGAAGCCAAACAGGCCGGTCTGATTGACGATTTCGGCAATATTTACAGCGTCGCCCGCGACGTCGTCAAAAGCCCCCGAACTGGTGAACTATTCGCCTGACGACGATTTCAGCAAACTGCTCAGCCGCCGGTTGGGTATGGAAATGAAAATGGGGTTGAAGGAAGCGATGAGCAAACTCTGGTAAGCCGTCCGTGCAACAGTAAAGGCCGTCTGAAAAATTTTCAGACGGCCTTTCGCTCTATATCGTCATGGAATGCCGTTTCGCTCCGGCATCCGAATCATCGGCCAACACTTCGGTTAACGGGCACCGCCGCCCAGATAACGGTAGCCGCCGTCATCTTCGCGTGTGCCAGTCGAATCAACAGTAAACTTCACACGGTCATCGCTTTTTGGCCGCGCTGGGGTTAATCGGGTATTTCACTTCGGTCAGGCCGGCAATCGTGCCGGAATCATTGGCATGGTTCCATTCCGGTTGCGGCGCGCCGTTGGCGGCGGCGAAGGCGGCGGAAGCGGAGAGAACGAGGGCGAATACTGATTTTTTTCATCATGTTTCCTTTTCGATGGTTTTCTTTAAAATATGCTGCTTTGTTTCTGCAACCAGTGAAGTGCATTTTAGTTTCAAACCAATAATTAATGAATGGCGATTTTTATTAAACATACTTTTCTTAATAGGAAACTTTAAGTTGCCCGCATCTACAAAAAGGCCGTCTGAAATTAGATTTCAGACGGCCTTTTTCCTCGAGACTATACCAAATCATACACGAACACCCGCGAGTTGCGCCCGCTTTCCATATAATCGCGGCGCCGCTCTTCGGGCAAATCGTCGGCTGAGGCCGTCTGAAAACCACGTTCGGCAAACCATTCGCCGGTATGGGTGGACAGCGCAAACAATTTGCGGATGCGGCGGGCGCGTGCTTTTTGAAACAGATGCTCCAGCAGCATTTCGCCGTATCCGCCGTCGCGCGCGTCGGGAGAGACGACCAGACAGGCCAACTCGCCGCAGTCGGGGTCGGCAAAAGTCTTCAGGGCGACGCAGCCGCAAATATGGCAATCGTGCTCGATAACGGAAAAACTGCCGATGTGGTTTTCGAGATATTCGCGGCTTCGGCGCAGCAGTATGCCCTGCTCCGCCAGCGGCCTGATCATTTCCATAATGTGGGGAATATCGCCGCTGCGGGCTTTACGGATGCTGACGAAGGAATTTTTGCGCCACCGACGTACCCGCGCCGTTACGGGTAAAGAGTTCGCAGATAAGGCTGCCGTCATGCCGACCGCTGAGGATTTGCGTACGGCCGACACCGTTTTTCCACCGCTTTGACCGCAGACAGCAGCAGGCGGGTTTGGTTCGGACGTATCTGCCGAGCCTTGATACGCTGACGCGCCTCGGCTGCGGACAGATTAGTTATCAGACGCCCTTCCGCATCCAAAATCCCTTCTTGTTCAACGATATAAACCAATTTTTCCGCATGAAGCGCCACTGCGACCGCTTCGGCGGTTTCGCCCATACTGAGGTTGAAGGTTTTGCCGCTGAACGAATAACCGAGCGGGCTGATTAAAACGACGGCGCCGTCGTCAAGGCGGCGGCGCACGGCTTCAGTATCGGTTTTGCGGACAATGCCGGTGTAGCCCATATCAACACCGTCGATCACGCCGAGCGGCTTGGCGGCCAGAAAATTACCGCTGGCAATGGCCGGCGGGCTGCTGCGCTGCGGAGTTTGCGAAACACTGCTGCACAGTGCGGCTTCGATGTCGCTGCGCAAGATGCCTGAGGCTTGTTTGGCGTATTGGAGGACGGTTTCGTCGGTGATGCAGCGGTGGTTGTGGTATTGCGGTTCGATACCGTGCGCCTGTGCGATGGCGTTAATCTGGGTACGCGAACCATGAACCACGACCAAGCGCACGCCCAAGCTGGCCAACAGATTGAGGTCGGCGGCCAGGTTGGTCAGCGTTTCGCCGGAGAGCAGGCTGTCGGATATGCCGACAACCAGTGTTTTACCGCGCAGGTAATGGATATAGGGCGCGGCTTCGCGGAAAGCCGCCGACGAAGCCGGCCGTGTCGTTCATAGTAATAAGACCAGATAGAAAAGCTGAATAATCAATACGGTAAGCGCGACCAGTGTTGCCAGCGTCCAGTTGGTATCGTTTTTCCGTTCGGCAGCGGGAGCCGCCGCTGCGTGCCGCGTGTTTGGGCGCGACGGTAAAGCTGTCGAACAAATCGGCGATTTCGTTGCGGGAAAGCTGCTTCTGCGACTGCACCGGCATTTTGCCGCCGCGCGACAAGCGGAGGTCGGTCATGGCCGTCGGTAAGACTTCAGGCTGAAATTTCCCTTTCAAATCAACTATATTTTCTGTAGCCTTAAACAGACCTTCGCATTTTGGTGCATACCACAAAACCTGTGCGATTTTTTGAGCTGCTCGTCTTTCACCCAGATTTGGGTATGGCAGCGGGGGGCAGGAACAAGCCGGCATGGTAATCTCGTTTCGTAATGTTATGGGGTCGTTGTTATTGGTTTCTGACCGTCGGCACTGCTTTTTTTCAGACGGCCTTTTTAAGTTTGTTTTCGGTTTTGAATCGTTTATCGGAAACACTGCGGACGATTTTACCGCAATATCGTTTTCAAAAATCCTTACACCGCGCCGTAACGTTCGCGGTAGGCTTTCACCGGTTCTAAAAAGCCGCCGAACTCGGCGTTGTTTTGCAGCAGCGTGAACAAATCGTTCAGGTTGGCAATCGGCACCACCGGCAAGCCGTATTGTCGTTCGACTTCCCTGCACCGCCGACAGTTCACCCGTGCCTTTTTCCATGCGGTCGAGCGCGATGGCGACGGCGGCGGGCGTCGCGCCTTCCGCTTCAATCAGTTTGACCGATTCGCGCACGGAGGTGCCGGCGGAAATCACGTCGTCGATAATCAGCACGCGGCCTTTGAGCGGCGCGCCGACCAGCACGCCGCCTTCACCGTGGTCCTTCTCTTCCGCTTGCGATTGTAGGCAAACGGTACGTTCACGCCTCTTTCCGCCAGCATCATCGCCGTTGCCGCCGCCAGAATAATGCCTTTGTAAGCCGGACCGAACAGCATGTCGAACTTCACGCCGCTTTTCGATAACCGCCTGCGCATAAAACTTCGCCAGTTGCAGCGTCGATGCGCCGTCGTTGAACAGTCCAGCATTAAAAAATAAGGCGACTGACGGCCTGCCTTGGTGGTGAACTCGCCGAACTTCAATACGTTTTGCTGCAAGGCGAATTTGAGGAAGTCTTGGCGGAAATCGGACATTGTCTCTGCTTTCAAAAGGCTTGTACGGAGTACGGATTATAAAGGATTACACGGCTTAATGCGCGGGCCGTATGAAAATGTGTTGTATTTCAGACGGCATTTTTGCGGCAGGTCAAAGCGCCGCCAGCAACGCGGGCAGTTCCGCCAGGCCGCCCAACACGGCCAGACACGGTTCGGCGGCAAGCTGCGCCTTGGTATGCGCGCCGGTCGCCACGGCTACGGCGGATGCTTTGGCATTGGCCGCCATCTGCAAATCATATGTCGTATCACCGACAACCAAGGTTTCAGACGGCATCAGGCCGAGTGCGTCGCACAATGCGAACACCATCTCCGGCGCGGGTTTGGACGGCTGCTCGCTGGCGCAGGTTGTGGCCGCCCAGAAATGCGCGGTACCGGTTTGTCCGATGGCGCGGTCCAGTCCGGTGCGACCCTTACCCGTGGCCACGGCAAGCAGATAGCCCTGCCCTTTCAGGATGTTCAGACAAGGAACGGCGCTGTCAAACAGTTTCATATTGTGGTTGTTCGGATTCAGATAATGCGAGGCGTAGGTCTCGACGACGGCCGCCTGCACGCGGCCGTCGGCGTCGGGAATAAGGTGGCGCACGATGGCGGGCAGGCTGTATCCGATTAAAGGACGAATGCGGTCGGCTTCCGGCACAGGCAGGCCGCAGTCGGCAAAACTCTGCCGGAACGTAGCGATAATCGGGTTGGTGGTATCGGCAAGCGTGCCGTCCCAATCGAAGATGATGAGTTTGGGTTGCATAAATTTTTCCTTTCAGACGGCCTCATGCCGGTTTTCCAGCATCACCGTAAATTGCTGCAATTCCTGCGGCAGGTCGGCCTTCAACACCAGTTTTTCGCCTGTCAGCGGGTGGTCGAGGTGCAGCTCGAAGCGTGCAGGAACATCCGTTTTCAAACCGAGTTTCTGAAGCCGCTTGTTGGCCTGATAGTCGCCGTAGCGTTCGTCGCCGGCTATGGGGCAGTGCTGCGACTGGAGGTGGACGCGGTTTGGTGGGTGCGCCCTGTTTTTCAGGGTAGCTTCGACCAAGGTCAGGTGCGAGAGGCCGACTTGGTGCAGGAGGCCGTCTGAAAAACGGTTCAACACGCGGAAAACGGTATGCGCGGACTGCCCGCCTTCGCTGACGCGCACCATTTTTCGCCTTGTGCGCCAGTGTATTTGAACAAGGGCAGTTTGACGTGGAAGCGGTCGTTTTCCAGCCCTGCCCACACCCAACGCGAGATAGATTTTTTTCGGACGGTCGTTGCGGATGGCTTCGTGCAGCCCTGACGAGCGCGCTGCGTTTTTGGCTATCATCAACAGGCCGCTGGTGTCTTTGTCGAGGCGGTGGACGAGTTCGAGATAGCGGGCTTCAGGACGGGCGCGGCGGATTTGTTCGATAACGCCGAAGCTCACGCCGCTGCCGCCGTGGACGGCGGTGCCGGAGGGTTTGTTAATCACCAGCAGCGCGTCGTCTTCGTAAACGATGTCGAACTCGCGCACGGGGGCGGCCTGAACACGGTTTTCAGACGGCCTCTGTTTTTCGGCGGTACGCACGGGCGGGATGCGGAGCAGGTCGCCCACCTGAATGCTGGGCTGTCGGGCTTGCAGCGTTTTTGTTCAGGCGCACTTCTCCGGCGCGGATAATGCGGTGGATATGGCTCTTAGGGAACGCCTTTGAGAATTTTTATCAGATAGTTATCAAGGCGTTGCCCCGCCTCATGTTCGGCCACGCCAATCAGGCTGACCGAATCTTTGCTTATTGCGTGCGTTTTCATCTATAATCCGAACACCGTTCAGCGGAGCGCCGCACTCGGCGAAAGGCCGTCTGAAACGGATTTTATGATTTATTGTGAGAAAGCCATTTTATATTAAAACGCACTCTACAAAGCATTTCCTTCCGCCCGCAAAGCCGACGGGCAGAAATACCGTAATCAAGTTTGAATTTATCTGCCGTTCCGTTTCGGCATAAGACGACAGGGATGCAATACCGCGGTCAGGCCGTACAAACGCCGGACAGTATCTCCGGCCCCGGCGGCCGCACTCGAATCCCGCGCCGCACAAACGGAAAACACAGGCATAACGATACTGAGAAGACGCCGGCTGGATTATTTGAGCCTGAATGCCGCAGAAACGGCGGGCAGGCGGCAGCGGCGGCACAATGCAGCCGCCGTTGCATCGTTCTTTATATACCTTCCTTATCCGACAATATAACCGCACATGACCGTCGCCCGATACAGGGCGGACGGCGGCTACTCGAAAACAGCGCATGTTACGGCGCGGACTGCCGACGGCAGGTCCGCCGTGCCACGGCAGCTAACGACGTTTCCGGACCGCCCGTTTTTCAGACGGCATGGAACCTTGCGGGTTCGAATTCAAATACTGATTACCTCGCCGCGAACAGTGCAAACGGGGTGTCCGAGGCCGTCTGAAACGGTTCCGGCCGCCTGACGAGGTTAATAATTATGAAACGCATGTTATTTAATGCCACGCAGGCCGAAGAGCTGCGCGTGGCGATTGTCGACGGCCAAAACCCTGCTCGACCTCGACATCGAAAACGCTGGGCAAAGAGCAGCGCAAAGGCAATATCTATAAAGGTGTCATCACCCGCATCGAGCCGTCGCTGGAAGCGTGTTTCGTCGATTACGGAACCGACCGGCACGGCTTTTTGCCGTTTAAAGAAGTGTCCCGTTCCTATTTCCAAGACTACGAAGGCGGCGAGGGCACGCATTCAAGACGTGCTCAAAGAAGGCATGGAAGTCATCGTCCAAGTCGAAAAAGACGAACGCGGCAACAAAGGCGCGGCACTGACCACCTTCATCAGCCTGGCCGGACGTTATCTGGTATTGATGCCCAACAACCCGCGCGGCGGCGGCGTATCCCGCCGTATCGAAGGCGAAGAGCGTCAAGAACTCAAAAGCCGCTATGGCCGAACTCGACATTCCGAACGGCATGAGCATCATCGCCCGCACCGCCGGCATCAGCCGCAGCGCGGAAGAGTTGGAATGGGATTTGAACTACCTCAAACAACTCTGGCAGGGCCATCGAAGAAGCCGGCAAGGCGCATCATGACCCTTACCTGCTCTTCATGGAAAGCTCGCTGCTCATCCGCGCCATCCGCGACTACTATCGCCCCGACATCGGCGAAATCCTGGTGGACAACCAAGAAGTCCACGACCAGGTCGCCGAATTTATGAGCTACGTCATGCCGAACAACGTAGGCCGTCTGAAACTCTATCAAGACCACACGCCGCTGTTCTCCCGCTTCCAAATCGAACACCAAATCGAAAGCGCCTTCTCACGCAGCGTCAGCCTGCCTTCCGGCGGCGCGATTGTGATCGACCACACCGAAGCCCTCGTTTCCATCGACGTCAACTCCGCCCGCGCCACCCGCGGCGCGGACATCGAAGACACCGCCTTCAAAACCAATATGGAAGCCGCCGAAGAAGTCGCCCGCCAAATGCGCCTGCGCGACTTGGGCGGTTTGGTCGTCATCGACTTCATCGACATGGAAAACCCCAAGCATCAGCGCGACGTTGAAAACGTCCTGCGCGACGCGCTCAAAAAGACCGTGCCCGCGTGCAAATGGGCAAACTGTCCCGCTTCGGCCTCTTGGAATTAAGCCGCCAACGCCTGAAACCCGCTTTGGGCGAAAGCAGCCACGTCGCTTGTCCGCGCTGCGCCGGTACCGGCGTCATCCGCGGCATCGAATCGACCGCCCTGCACGTTTTGCGCATCATTCAAGAAGAAGCGATGAAAGACAATACCGGCGAAGTGCACGCCCAAGTACCCGTCGATGTCGCTACCTTCCTGTTGAACGAAAAACGCGCCGAGCTGTTTGCGATGGAAGAGCGTTTGGACGTCAACGTCGTCCTGATTCCGAATATCCATCTGGAAAATCCGCACTACGAAATCAACCGCATCCGCATCGACGACGTAGAAGAAGACGGCGAACCGAGCTACAAACGCGTCGCCGAACCCGAGCAGGATGAAGCGGCCAAACCGTTCGGCGGCGAAAAAGCCAAATCCGCCCGCCCCGAACCCGCCGTCAAAGGCGTGCGCCACACCCAGCCCGCGCCGACCGTGTCCGGCGAACGCCAAACATCATGGTGGGACAACTTCAAAAGCCTGGTTGAGCCGCATCTTCGGCAACGCCCCCGCCCCTGAAACCGCCAAAGCCGCCGAACCGGAAAAAGCGAAAAACGCAGCGCCGATTCGTCCCGCGGCAGCAACCGCCGCGGCAATTCGCGCCGCCAGAACCCGCGCCGCAGCAACAAACGCGACGGCAGCAAAGTCGAAGTGCAGGAAATCAACGCGCGGGCGGAAGAGGTCAAAGCCGAAAGCAAAACCTTGGAACAGGAAGAAAGCGGCAGAGACAACAACCGCAGCAAAACGCAGCCGCAGCAACCGTTCCAACAAAGCCGAGGAACAACGCGCCGTCGCGCAGGCAGCTGCAAACGCTGCAAACGCGGCCGCGGAAACCGAAAGGCCGTCTGAAAATGCACCGCAGCCGGTCGGCAACCGCAAAACGCGGCGGACGCAACAACAAAAGCCGCCGAAGCGGCAGCCGCGGCAGCCGAAGCATTGGAAGCGGAAAACATCGCCGATGTGGAAATCAGCGAGGCGGTTGAAGCGGTTGAGGCCGTAGAAACCGAAACCGTCGAACAGCCGCGCGGCAACCGTGACCGCCGCGAACGCAGCGGCAGCCGCAACCAGCGCGACCGACGCAACAACGGCAAAAACGCAATATTCCGTCTGCCAAAAATCGAACAATATCTCAATATTACCGATACCGCGGAAAAAAAGTGCGTTTCGCCGCCGATCACGTTTTTAGGCGTGGCCGCAGCGCAACCGCTGTCTGTCGCCATCTCCGTGCCGCAAGACGCGGAAGAACCGGCCGCGTTGCAGGATACGGCAGCCGATGCGCCGCTGGTGGTCGTGGTTCCCGAGCCGGTCATCAATACCGCTGCCGCGGAAAATGCCGAACCCGTATTGTTCGTCACCGAACGCAACGATATCGGAGCAACCGTCGAACAAACCACCGACGACGAGCAGGTTGCTATCGATTCCGCCATCGGCAGCATTGATGCGGCTGCATCGTCCGTCCTGGCCGCCGACGACGAATACAGCTTCCAGCGCATGACCGCCGTTCCGACCAGCGAAGACGAACAGGCCGTGCAGGAAATGGAAAACGCCCTGCGCCACATCCAGTCTGCCGCCCAAACGGCTGCGGATACCGAAACGGAAACGGCCGCCGCCGAACAGCCCGCCGCCGATTTGGTCGGATTGGTGCAGATAGAAACGGATTCCACCGCCATCGCCGCTTTTTGCCGACCAGCCGCAGGCTGAAAAAGCCGCCGGCCTTCGTCGCGCCGACATACCGAAAGCGCAGGCAACAGCCGATGCCGACGTGGAAATGGTTTTGGTCGAAACCCATAAATCATAAGATGATACGCAAAAGCGAAAGCCCGGTTCAATGCCGGGCTTTTTATATAAAGGCCGTCTGAAAACGAAGAAATGTTTTTCAGACGGCCTCCGGGCCGTATGTTTCGACTTCCTCTCAAAAATGAAACAACACCAAACTCAAGGCAATCACCGCCATGCCCGAAGTCAGGCCGTAAACGGTTTCGTGTCCGTCGGAATAACGCTTGGCGGCGGGCAGCAATTCATCCAGCGCGAGGAACACCATCACGCCCGCAATCACGCCGAACACTGCGCCGAACACGAAAGGCGATAAAAACGGCTTGAGCATGGTGTAGCCCAAAACCGCGCCCAAGGGTTCGGCCAGCCCTGAAGCGAGGCAGGCGAGGACGGTTTTGCGGTTGCGGGTGGCGAAATAAACGGGGCGGCAATGGAAATGCCCTTCGAATATTGTGTATCGCAATCGCGAGCGCCAGCGGCATCCCGACGGCAGGGTTTTCCAGCGTGGCAAAAAACGTTGCCAAACCTTCGGGAAAGTTGTGCGCGGTAATGGCAAACGCCGCCATCATGCCGACGCGGGCGATGTGGCGGCGTTTGTTTTCCTGAAAGGTGGGGTCGTGCGGGTCGAGCGTTTCATGCGGGTTCGGCACAAGGCGGTCAATCAGCGCACTCGCCCCCATGCCCGCCAAAAAGCCAGCGTTGCGGCGGCAAAGGCTTTGTCTTTGTCGTAAACCTGCGCGAAGGCTTCGCTGATTTGGTGAAAAATTTCCGTCAGCGACACATACACCATCGCCCCGCCCGCAAACGCCAAGCCAAACGACAATACGCGCGCGGGTTGGGCGTTTTGAAAACATCACCAACCCGCTGCCCAGTACGGTGAACAGGCCGGCGGCGAGGGAAATGCCGAAAGCTATTGCAATGTTGGAAAAAGTGATTTCAAACATGGGCTGAATCGTTCATACAATACAAGGAGCCAGCCTAACATAATTTCCAACATAAGAGAATAGTTATTATTTGCATTTTAATCTCAACAAACAACAGCCGCGGCCGGATTTTCAGACGGCCTTTCGAATCATTCCGAACATATCTTCCAAACTTTTCCGAAAAACCCGACAGGCCGTCTGAAAATCCGGCCGATATACAAAGTCCTTCCGTTTCCGCTAAAATAAAGGCCGTCTGAAACCCACATCGAAAAGGAAAAGCCATGACCCGTATGGTTCACTGCGTCAAACTGGGCAAAGAAGCCCCCGGGCTGAAATTCCCGCCGCTGCCCAACGAATTGGGCAAGCGCGTTTTGAAAAATGTTTCTCAGGAAGCGTGGAACGCATGGACGCGCCATCAAACCATGCTCATCAATGAAAACCGCCTCAGCCTTGCCGACCCGCGCGCGCGCGAATATTTGGCCCAGCAGATGGAAAACTTTTTCTTCGGCGACGGTGCGGACCAAGTACAAGGTTATGTGCCGCAAGAGCCGAAATAAGCCGGAAGATGAACGAGGCCGTCTCGAAACAACGTTTCAGACGGCCTTTCACTATTTATCCGATTGCCGACGGGGACGAACGGAACGGCTGAACCTGTTGCCGTTAAGAAACCTCTGTAATGCAATATTGGCGGGAACAAAAATCACTGTGGAAATCAACGACACCATCAGCGACCAAACAAAATCGTTCACAATGAAAAATAGAGTGCGGCAAAAGAAAAACAAAATAAAACAATGCAGTGCCCTAATATAAATCTAGTAAATTTCTTCATGCATCCTCCTTATGCCGCCAAAAAGGGAAAACGGCTTCCGCTACGGTTTGCAGGGTCCCGCTCAACCGAGGGTTGCTGTCAAATGTGATGCGATTTTTATAAAAAGGTTCCGCTTTTTAACAGGCAAACCCATAACAAAATTGAATACAAAATATTTTCACAATTAATCGCGTTTTTCAAGCCGTTTTCCATCGCAACGGCCCGTTGCCGCGCATGTAATTTCCCGTCATTGTATCCAAGTCAATTTTTCAGACGGCCTGCCCCTATAATCGAAACTCCCTCATCCACGCAAACAGACCATGGCTATCCGATATTGGTTGCAGGCGGCACGGCCGCGTACTTTGCCGCTCGCACTTTCGGGCGCGCTGTTGGGCAGCCTGCTGGCCTCGCTGCAACACCGGACAAACGCAGCCGTAACCCTCGCTTTGTGCCGCGACCGCCGCCGCATTGCAGGTTTTTCGGCAATCTGGCCAACGACTACGGCGATGCACGGAGCGGGGCGGATTCCCCGTTGCGGCAAGGGCCTGAACGCATGGTGGCTTCTGGCCGCATCAGCCCCGCGGCCATGAGGTTCGGCCTGATACTGTCGGCCCCTGTCCTGCATCCTGCTCGGCACCGCCCCTGCTTGCCGCCGCACTGCCCGTACTGTGTTCCGGCTGGAAAAAGCTGGCTGTTTTGGCTGCTTGCAGGCACGGCGTCGCTGGCGGCAGCCTACTGCTACACCGCGGGCTGCAAACCCCTACGGCTATATCGGTTTGGGCGATTTGGCCGTTTTTGTCTTTTTCGGCCTGCTGTCCGTTTGCGGCAGCGAGTTTCTGCACACAGGCCGTCTGAATCCCGCCTCCCTGACACCCGCCGCCGCGATGGGATTGTGGTGTTGCATGATATTGAATTTAAACAATATGCGCGACATAAACAGCGATTTGCGCGCAGGAAAGCATACCGTCGCCGCCCGCCTGCGCCTGCCCCGCGCCAAACGTTACCACACCGCCCTTGCCACAACCGCCGCCCTACTCTGGTGCGCATGGCTGCCCGCCTGTTTTCACGGAGCACCGCTGTATGCCTTTCAGACGGCCTTGGCTGCCGCCAGCCTTACCCACTTGTATTTCCTGAAAAAAGCCCAATCTCCCTCGGAACTGGACAAGCTGCTGCCGCAATGGAGCGCCGCCGTATTATTGTGGGTGGCGGCCCTGTGGCTCTGCCGCTGATACCGGAAACATCCCATCGGCAACGGCAGCCTGTCCAACATTCTGATTTACTGTTAGAATCGGGTTCTCTTTTTCCCTTAACCGTTTTTGGAGCAAACGCCATGCAAAACGACGTTTACGACTACACCTCCGCCGGTTCGGTACAGAAAAACACCGTACTGCGCAAAACCCTACAGCCTGCTCGCCCTGTCATTCGTTCCGGCGGCCATAGGCGCACTTGTCAGCGGCAAAAATGGGATTCAGCCTGTATGCCATGCTCGGCGGCCGCTGGATGAGCTTCACTGTCGTGATGGCATTTTTCTACGGCATGATTTTTCCTGATTGAGAAAAACCGTTACAGCAACGTCGGCGCCACCCTGCTGATGGTCTTCACCTTCGGCATGGGCGTACTGCTCAGCCCGCTGCTGCAATACGCGCTGAACTTCAGCAACGGCACGCAAATCGTCGGCATCGCTCGGTCATGACCGCCGCCGTGTTCTTCACAATGGCCGCAATGGCACGCCGCACCACCATGAATATGAACTCGCTCGGCCGCTTCCTGACCGTCGGCGCAGTCGTCCTGATGATTGCCGTCGTCGCCAACTTCGCCCCTGCAAATTCCCCGCACTGAGCCTCGACCATCTCCGCCGGCTTCGTCCTCTTCAGTTCGTTGATGATTATGTGGCGGGTGCGTACCGTTATCGACGGCGGCGAAGACAGCCACATCAGCGCGGCACTCACCATCTTCATCTCCCTCTACAACATTTTCAGCAGCCTGCTGCACCTGCTGACCGCACTGGCCGGCGACGACTAAACGCGATTCCGGTTTCTTAAATAAAATAAAGGCCGTCTGAAACAACGTTTCAGACGGCCTTTTCTTTGACATTCCCGAGCCGCAGCCCTTATGCTGGCAGCCACAACAACACACACCGTTCCGCCATGAACCGAACCGCACTCCGCCGCGCCGTTTACGCCGGCAGCTTCGACCCGCCGACCAACGGCCACCTCTGGATGATACGCGAAGCACAGGCCCTGTTTGACGAACTCATCGTCTCCGTCGGCGTCAACCCCGAAAAAGCGCAGCACCTTCAGCATCGAAGAGCGCAAAGCCATGCTTGAAGCCATTACGCGCGAATTCTCAACGTGCGCATCACCGTGTTTGAAAAACCGCTTCTCGTCCATTACGCCAAAACCGTCGACGCCCAATTCATCGTACGCGGCATCCGCACCACCGCCGACTACGAATACGAACGCTCCATGCGCTACATCAACAGCGACCTCGAACCGGAAATCTCCACCGTTTTTCCTCATGCCGCCGCGCGAAATCGCCGAAGTCTCGTCCACGATGGTCAAGGCTTGGTCGGCCCCGTCGGCTGGCGCAGCATGATACGCCGCTACCTGCCCGAACCCGTTTACCAAAAAGATTTTGCAGGACCACAGCGAAAGTGCGGAATAACCGCTTTGCCCCATCCGCCTTTCCGAAAGCCAAACAGAGGCGAACGCCGCGCTCAAACAAAAACGCCCGTTTTTTAAAACGGGCGTTTCAACGTTTCAGACGGCCTCAGGCAAAAAAATAACCGCCTGAAAGCGGTATTTTTGGTTGCGGGGGCAGGATTCGAACCTACGACCTTCGGGTTATGAGCCCGACGAGCTACCATGCTGCTCCACCCCGCGTCAGAAAACGCAACTATACTGTATCTCACCTGCCCCGTCAAGCCGTGTTTTTAAAAATTACCTGCCGCCGCCCTGTTTTTGCGGAACCTCCCTCTTAGCGGAGAACAACGCAACTCGCAGCCGTTTTCCTTCCGCAAACAAGCGGCTGAAAATTCATCCGAGGCCGTCTGAATCCCCTTTTCAGACGGCCTATTTGTTATAATTCCGCTTTGTTTTCATCCATCACAACACATCACCATGCCCCATCCCGACTTCTCCCAAACCCTCTCCAAAGACCGCCACTTCCTGCAATCCGCCTTCAAAAATCCCAACAAATATGGCGGCTTGTCCAAAAGTCGAAGAAAAAAATACCAAAAATCGCACGGCCTCTATCTGCAACGCCTGTCCAAACTGCCCAAGCCCGAATTCGACAACACGCTGCCCGTTCACGAAAAACTCGACGAAATCAAAAAAGCCATTGCCGAGAATCAGGTAACGATTATTTGCGGCGAAACCGGTTCGGGCAAAACCACGCAGTTGCCCAAGATTTGTTTGGAACTCGGGCGCGGGGCGGCGGGGCTGATCGGGCATACCCAGCCGCGCCGTTTGGCCGCGCGTTCGGTGGCGGAGCGGATTGCTGAAGAGCTGCACACCGAAATCGGCAGCGCGGTGGGCTATAAGGTACGCTTCACCGACCACACCTCGCGCGATGCCTGCGTCAAGCTGATGACCGACGGCATCCTGCTGGCGGAAACCCAGACCGACCGTTATCTCGCCGCCTACGACACGATTATCATCGACGAAGCGCACGAACGCAGCCTGAACATCGACTTCCTCTTGGGCTACCTGAAACAGCTCCTGCCGCGCCGCCCCGATTTGAAAGTCATCATCACCTCGGCAACCATAGACGCAGAACGCTTCTCCCAACACTTCAACGGCGCGCCCGTGCTGGAAGTGAGCGGACGTACCTATCCCGTCGAAATCCTCTACCGACCGCTGACCAGCAAAGACGAAGACGACGCGGAAGTGGAGCTGACCGACGCGATTGTCGATGCGGCGGACGAATTGGCGCGACACGGCGAAGGCGATATTTTTGGTGTTCCTGCCGGGCGAACGCGAAATCCGCGAAGCCGCCGAAGCCCTGCGCAAATCCATACTGCGCCGCAACGACGAAATCCTGCCCCTGTTCGCACGCCTGTCGCACGCCGAGCAGCACAAAATCTTCCACCCTTCAGGCGCGAAACGCCGCATCGTATTGGCAACTAACGTCGCCGAAACCTCGCTCACCGTGCCGGGCATCAAATACGTCATCGACACCGGCCTCGCGCGCGTCAAACGCTATTCCGCACGGGCGAAAGTGGAGCAGCTTCATGTCGAAAAAATCTCCCAAGCCGCCGCCCGCCAACGCTCCGGCCGCTGCGGCCGCGTCTCCGCAGGCGTATGTATCCGACTGTTTTCAGAAGAAGATTTCAACAGCCGAACCGAATTCACCGACCCGGAAATCGTCCGCAGCAACCTGGCCGCCGTCATTCTGCGCATGGCAGCGTTGAAACTGGGCGACGTGGCAGCATTCCCTGTTTTTAGAAATGCCCGATTCGCGGTATATCAATGACGGGTTTCAGGTGTTATTGGAATTAGGGGCGGTGGAGGTCGTCTGAAAACAGGCGGTCTAGGCATTGATGTCCAACGAAAACCTCGTTGTTAATATTATTAGGGATTAATACAATGAATATAAAAGAATTTATGTCTAACTATACTAACCATCCCTGTTCTCTTTATTGGAACAGGTATGAGTTTGAGATACTTAGATAATTCATATACTTGGGATGGGCTATTATCTCAAATTGCAATAGATTTATTTGGAGATGATAGAGAATATTTGAACATCAAATCACGGTACTGTGAAGATGGTAGATTCAATATGAAGAGATTGCAGAGGAATTACAAAGTAAATTTGATAAAGTTTTTAGAAAAAATGAACCTGATGGTAGATTTAAAAGAAAATAAATGATAAGTTCTTTGAAAATATGAGGGCAGGAAATACCTTGAGCAGGTTTAAGATTTATATATCCACCCTGCTTTCACTAATTAAATTATAAGGATAATTCTAATACAGAATTATCCGAATTAAAAAGCAAGAAAAACGTAGGGTCAATCATTACAACAAATTATGATAAATTAGCCCAAGATATTTTTTTGAATTTAACCCACTAATTGGTAATGATATTCTTCTAAGCAACCCTTATGGCTCAGTATACAAAAATACATGGTTGTGTGGACGATCCATCAAAAATTATTATTACCAAAAAGGATTATGAGAAATTTAAAGAAAAAATATGAACTTATTAGGGCTCAACTATTATCGTTATTTATTCACAATCCAATCATATTTCTTGGATATAACGTTGGTGACGAAAATATCAAAGAAATTTTTAAAAACAATCTTTACTTATGTAGAGCCAAATTCTCCTTCAGCCAATAAAATTCGTAGGAATTTTTTGCTTGTGGAATATGAACCTGAGTCTAATAATGAAGATATTGTTGAGCATGATATTGATATAACTGGATTCTCTACTATCCGCATTAATAAAATCAAAACAGATAACTTCTCACAAAATTTATAAAGCTCTTGCAGAACTAATACTACCAATCTCAGCTATGGATGTGCGTAAGTTTCAATCTATAGCAAAGGAGATTTATACTGGTGGCAACATTAAAGTTAGCTTTTACAGAAGATATGGACAATTTGAATAATAGCGATAAAGTAGTTGCCATTGGTTCAACTAGAACTATCAGCTACAATTTTTCAAACAACATCGGAGATGATGTCGAATTATTTTCAAAATAATTGAAGAGGAAAATTCACAACTTCTAAAATTAATAGATAAACATAGTATAACATCTACACAATATTTTTCCTATTTATGGATTTAGTAGAATATGTAATGACATACACAAAGAAGCCATACTAAAACGCCAACAAAAAGAAAAAAATTAGATCATTTTTATTGAAGAAATACACAAACGTTGTAAAAATGATCATTCATCTATCCAATCAATCTTAGATGATGAAAATATTTCAGATACATACAAAAACAATGCAATTGCTTGGGGAATATGGAATAACCAGCTTCCAGAAGATGAAATTGTGAATTATTTAAAAAATTTTTAAGGATAAAAAGATACAAACTATAAAAAGACTGCTATGTATGTTCGATTATAAAAATATGCGGATGCCGTCTAAACCCCTAAAAATAATGTCGGGTATAAATGCCCGACCCTACAAGACTATGCAAAACACTAAAAATCAAGCACGCGGTTCAGGCATTCATGCCCGACACAATCCGACAAACGACAAAACCGTTTCAGACGACCGTCAAAACGCTTTCGGGCAATATCGTCGCCCCTCCCCGCTACCGCCTGACCAAACTCGGCGAACAAATGGCGCGCCTCGCCCATCGACCCTAAAAATGCGCGCGCATTTTGTTGGCGGCGAAGAAGCACGACTGCATGGCGGAAATATTGGTGATTGCGTCCGCGCTGTCGATTCAAGACCCGCGCGAGCGGCCGTTGGAAGCGCGCGATGCCGCCGCCAAGGCGCACGAACGTTTTACCGACAAGCAATCTGATTTCCTTGCCTATCTGAACATTTGGGACAGTTTCCAGCGCGAGCGCGATAAAGGCTTGTCCAACAAGCAGTTGGTGCAATGGTGCCGCCAATATTTCCTGTCGCACCTACGGATGCGCGAGTGGCGCGAGCTGCACCACCAGCTTGCCCAAACCGCGATTGAAATGGGTTTGACCACTAAGGAAGCCGCTTTCAGACGACCTCCCGAAGTCAGGCAGCTTACGTCGTCTGAAAATGCAGGCGACCAAGACTTATCCGCCAAACTCAAACAAAAACAACTGGATAGAAGCAACACCGCGCCCAAATCCGCGCTGCCAAAGAAGCGAGCTACGAACAAATTCACCGCGCCCCTGCTCACAGGCCTCATCGCCAACGTCGGCATGAAATCGCCCGACGGCAACGACTACACCGGCGCGCGCGGCAGTCGCTTCCATCTTTTCCCCGCCTCCGCCCCTGTTCAAAGCCAGCTTTCTAAATGGGTGATGGCGGCAGAACTCGTTGAAACGACAAAAACTTTATGCCCGCGACGTAGCCGCCATCCAGCCCGAATGGATAGAGCAGGAAGCGCCGCACCTCGTCCGCTACCACTATTTCGAGCCGCACTGGGAACAAAAACGCGGCGAAGTCATCGCCAGCGAACGGGTAACGCTCTACGGCCTGACCGTCTTGCCGCGCCGCCCCGTGTCCTACGGCAGAATCGCCCCGAAGAAGCGCGCGAAATCTTTATCCGCAGCGCGCTGGTGGCGCAGGAATGCGATTTGAAGGCTGACTTTTTGCCCACAACAAAAAGCTGATTAAGAAATTACCGAACTCGAACACAAATCGCGCAAGCAAGACGTGCTGGTCGATGATGAAGCCCTATTTGCGTTTTTATCACGAACGACTGCCCGATTTTTATACGGCGGACGCGGTTTCAGACGGCCTGCATCCTACAAATCCGCAGCATCCTCCCTCCCCGTGGGGAGGGCTGGAGAGGGCAAAACAGTTTCCACTCAAACCAACTTTTCCGCAGTCGCAGCAAACCCTCTCCCGCAGGAGAGGGAACAGAGTGCCGCAACCTCAACGTTTTTCAGGCAGCCTGCGTCCTGCAAAACCCTCAGCAACCCGCCCCTCCCCGTGGGAGAGGACTGGGAGAGGGCAAAACAGTTGCCACCCAAACCAACTTTTCCGCAACCGCAGCAAACCCTCTCCCAGCAGGAGAGGGAACAGATGCCGCTGCCTCAACGGTTTCAGGCAGCCTGAAAACAACGTCTTGCGAAGCAAGGGCTGAATTTCTGCGAAGCTAAAACTAAAACCGAAAGCAGCCTACACTCCCAAAGGCTACCTGAAAACCGCGAACCCCAATTTTTCAGACGACCTGCATCCTGCAAATCCCCAGCAAATCCGCCCCCTCCCCCGTGGGGAGGGCTGAGGAGAGGGCAAAACAGTTGCCGCACAAACCAACTTTTTCCGCAGCCGTAGCAAACCCTCTCCCTAACCCTCTCCCACAGGAGAGGGAACAGAGTACCAGCAGTTTCAACGGTTTCAGGCAGTCTGAAATCGTCCACAGCAACATTCCGCATACGCCCCGCCACATAATGATGCAGCCCAAATTGCCGAACTGTTCCGCCGCGCCGTCCTGCACATTGAAGCAAGCCATTATAGCGACAGCGAAAAAGCCGCATGGATACAGGGCGCGGACAATGCCGCCTTTTTGGCAAAAACGGATTGGACGCGGCTGTATCCGATTGGCAGCGCAAAATGACCGCATACTCGGCTTTATCGAATACCCTGCCCGAGCAAAAATCATTTGGACTGCCTATTTACCGACCCTGTCCACCAGCGGCAAGGCGTTGCTTCCGCGCTGTTGTCTGCCGTTTTGCCGCAGGCGGATGCAGATAAAACGGTAACGGCAGATGTGTCCGCAGCCGCGTTGCCCTTTTTAAAAAAACAGGGATTTATACTGCAACATCAAAAACCAAATTCAGCGAAACGGCTTGGTTTTAATCAATTTACCGCATGATTTTTGCAAACCGACAGCATTGATGCGGCCGCACAAACCAACTTTTCCGCAACCGCAGCAAGCCCCTCTCCCGCAGGAGAAGGAACAAAGTGCCGCAGCTTCAACGGTTGCAGGCAGCCTGCACAACGTAGCGGATTCCAAAGATACGGATAACCGCGTGCGTGAACCGAGTTCACACACCCTACAAAATGTTTCAGACGACCCCTAAACCCAAAAAGCAGCCTGTACCCCCAAAAGGCCGTCTGAAACCCCTCCCCTGCCGACATCCGCACCTTCCAAGCTTGGCTCAAAACCGCCGAGCGCGATAACCCGCGCCTGCTGTTTCTCAGTCGCGACGACCTCATGCAGCACGCCGCCGCGCACATCACCGAAGAACAATTCCCCAAACACTGGCAAAACCGCAGACGGCAAATTCCAACTCAGCTACCGCTTCGAGCCGCACCACCCGCTCGACGGCGTTACCCTCACCCTGCCGCTCACCGTGCTCAACCGCATCAGCCCCGCCGCCCTCGAATGGCTCGTGCCCGGCATGATACGCGAAAAATCCAGTTGCAAATCAAAGCGCTGCCCAAACAAATCCGCCGCATCTGCGTGCCCGTGCCCGAATTCATCACCCAATTTTTAAGCCAAAACCCCGACCGCAACGCCCCCATCCTGCCCCAACTCGCCCAAGCCATCGCCAAAACCGCAGGCGACATCCGCATACTGGAGCAAATCAACCAAGACGAATGGGCCGCGTTCAGGCTGCCCGAACACTGTTATTTCAACCTCCGCATCATCGACGACGGCGGGCAAGAATTAGCCATGGGGCGCGATTTAATCCAAATCCAACAACAACTTGGCAAAGCCGCCACCACCACCTTCCGCGACAACACCCAAGAATTCGAGCGCGACAACGTTACCGCATGGGACATCGGCACCCCTGCCCGAATCCATCAAATTCGCCCGCGGCAAACAACAGCTCACCGGCTACCTCGGCCTGCAAAAAGAAAAAGACGGCCGCATCGCCCTGCGCCTGTTCGACACGTCCGCCGCCGCCGAACAAGCCCACAGATTAGGCGTGATCGAACTCATGAAACTACAACTAAAAGAACAAGTTAAAGACCTGAACAAAGGCATCCAAGGCTTCACCCAAGCCGCCATGCTGCTCAAACACATCAACGCCGACACCCTGCGCGACGACCTCACCCAAGCCGTCTGCGACCGCGCCTTTATCGGCGAAGACGAGCTGCCGCGCAACGAAAAAGCCTTCAAAGAACAAATCAAACGCGCCCGCAGCCGCCTGCCTGCCGTCAAAGAAGCCCCTCAGCCGCTACCTGCAGGAAACTGCCGCCGCCTACGCCGAACTGAACGGCAAACTCGGCAAACACCCGCTCACCCACCTTCTGCGCCAACGCCTGCAAACCCTGCTCGCCGCCGGCTTTCGCCACCCGCACCCCGTGGGCACAATGGCCGCGCCTCCCATCTACCTCAAAGCCATGACCCCTGCGCCTCGAAAAATACAGCGGCAACCCCGCTCGCGACGCAGCCCGCGAAGCCGATATCCAAGAGCTGGAACAAATGTGGCAGGAAAAACCGACAGCTTTAGTGAAACAAGGACAACCCGTTTCAGACGACCTCGCCGCGTTTAAATGGATGATTGAGGAATTAAGGGTATCGCTGTTCGCACAGGAATTGAAGACACCGTATCCGGTGTCGGTGAAGCGGTTGGTGAAGGAGTGGGAGGGGTTGAATAAGTAGTGATATTATTCAATACATTTACAGGAAAATTTCTAACTTACATAAAAGGTACAACACAATGAAAAGCGAAAAATAATTATGAACGTATTGTTCAAAAATTCTAAAAATTCCAACACTCTCAGAAGAATGAGATGCAGAAACGCATAACAGATTTGCTGCAACAACTCACAAATGGCATTCATGAACGCGACCAAATTATGGCGGTTTCCCTACTTGGTGCGATTGCCGGACATAATACTTTCCTATTTGGACCGCCGGGAACCGCGAAAAGTCTGATTTCCCGCCGTTTGGCATGTGCATTTGAAAATCCGCAATACTTTGAATACTTGATGAACCGTTTCAGCACACCTGAAGAAGTATTCGGGCCTGTGTCTATTAAAGCATTGAAAGAAGACCGATATATCCGAAAAAAATCGAAGGCTATTTGCCAACTGCCGATTTTTGCATTTTTGGATGAAATTTGGAAATCCAGTCCTGCAATCTTGAATAACCCTGCTGACCATTATCAATGAGCATATTTTTAAAAACGGCGATGAGAGGTTTAATGTGCCACTTAAAGCCCTGATTGCGGCTTTCCAATGAAATTCCACCTGAAAATCAAGGTTTGGAAGCACTGTATGACCGCTTTATTATCCGTCTGCTTGTACCGCCGATTGAACATGAAGAGAACTTCAACCGTTTGCTGGATAGCAAGCCAAGCAGCGACAAACCTGAAATCAGTGAAGATTTACGGATTAGTTATCATGAGCTTGCCAAATGGCGCGAACAACTATACGCAGTTAAATTAAGTACAGATACATTACTGATTATTAAATATATCCGAGAAAATTTTGGTTGCTCAGTTTGATAAATTAGGCGTTTATGTATCCGACCGACGTTGGCAACGTGCAGCCGTTTTATTAAAAGGCTTCTGCTTTTTTGCAATGGCCGTAAAAGAAACCAATCATAGCGATGTGGCTTTTTACTGAAATATTGTCTGTGGACAACGCCTGAAAATCGAGAGTCAGTGGAACAAATTGTGATGAATGCCATTAAATCCTGTGGGTTTGATACAGGTATTGATCTGACTGAATTAGACAGAGAAAAAGAGAGTTTGGATAAAGGAAATAAATAAGGAACTTTATCATTCACAAGATGTTTATGAGACGGTTGAAATGGGTGGAAAAATATTTTCCAGTACAGGCTGTTTTCAAAAACGTACATAATAGTCATGCTAACTATAATAAAGAATATGAGATTTATGTTCCATATAGCAAATTCCGTAGTAAAGATAAGTTTGCCCCAATAAACAGCGTAGGTAATGAAATTCAAGAAATTGAATGCGAATTTGATGGGCAAGGTAGCTGTAAATTGGAATTGAAAGTGCGGGAGGTTACTGGAATGATCAATATAAGCCATTCAAATTTAAACCTCAACGTTTTTATTCCATAAGGGAGATAAAAACAAAGCATCAATGATAGGTTGATTTGGTCTTTATCACGTTCTGTTATGGAAATCAATAAAGCATTATTAGATGTATTGAAATTAGTCACCAAAAACATGCAGAATATCAGCAATTCCTACAAAGCCCTTTTTATTACCCAAGATGATATTGATATTGTGGTATCAGGAATTTCAGACCAAATCGACAAACTCAATTTACGAATTAAAGACTGCGAACGTTTGGAGTCACTATGTCGTTAAGCCGCAAACTATCCGAACAAATAAGATGGGTTAAGGCTTCTTTACAAACAGATTATGCGGATTTGTTTTAAACAGCATGGTTCGTTAAATGGACAGATTCAGCAGCGTTTATCAGATTGGCAATATCAGACCAAACTGGCTTTTGTTACAGAAAAACCCGTTTGCCTTACATGAAGAAAAAGCTAAAAACACCAACAAACGGAAATTTTTAATCAACAGTCTGTTGATGATTATCGGTATTTTTGCAAATTAGCAGGCGTGCCATTTGAAAAAGAATTCTGGCAGCAGGAATTAACACAAAGCAAAAAGTCAAAACCCGATAAACAGAATTTGCCTTTGAAATTGCTAACAGAAAAATGGCAGCAGCAATTAGACTATGCCAAATCTCAATGGTATTTAGAGCAGCTTAATCAATTACGACAGGAATTTATAGACAAGTTAAAACAGGAACTCGACACTATACGACAGCTTGCAGAACAGTTAGAGCAATTTGGTTTTGAAGCAGGGCTGTGGCTTGATAACAGTATCGGCAATTTAAGCCAGCAAAATATTGAAGAAAATGAAACGCTGGCTGAATTACCTTTCCCAAGATAAAAGCTGCCAAGCAGATTGCCGAACTACTGGGGAAGATGCGCCAAATCGAACAATCTGAAAAAATCGAACAGGTAAAACAGACTGTTTACACAAAAAGCCCACAAATTGATGTGAATTCGCGCGAAGAAATTATCGGATTACGTTTAGGTAAAGATTTAGAGTATGTATTGCCGTCTGAATTGGCTTTAATGGCAGACGAAGAAACATCGATTTTATTTTGATTTGAAGTTTTTTTGAATCAAAAATTGATGTGCTTTGAATTACAAGGAATTACCTATCGTGATATGCCGATTGAAAATCACAGTTAAACATCAAGAGAATGAAAAACTCAGGGCCAATGATTTTTATGTGTGGATACCAGCGGTTCTATGGCTGGGCTGCCTGAAAAATATTGCCAAAGCAATGGCTTTATTTTTAGGAACAAAAAGCCAAAAGTGAAAAATCGTCCTTGTTTCGTTATCAATTTTTTTCTATGGGAATCAAGACTTTTGAAATAACGGATAAAAACAGGTATTTCTAATTTGATTACTTTTTACGTCAATCCTTTCATGGTGGTACAGATGCAGCCCCTGCCCCTACATCATGCGCTAAAAATGATGGAACAAAAAAATTATCAAAAAGCGGACTTATTGATGATTTCCGATTTTTAGTTATGAACAACCTGCCTACGAATTTGTTGGCGGCAATCGCCACACAACGAGAAGCAGGCGGCAATCAGTTTAATTCTTTGGTTATTGGTAATGCTTTTTATGAGTGAACGCCTAAAAAACACATTTTTGACCATGAGTGGATATACAATCCTAATACACGGAAAATCCAAGAATTAGTCCAGTTCAAGAAAGATGTTTTCGACAAACGAGTTAACAAGCTGTAACCTGCATCCTCAATGCTAAAGGCCGTCTGAAACATCCCTCTGCGGAATTTTTTTCAGACGGCCTTTCATTCGGGTATCGACTATCTAATCAATCAAGCCCGACATCCATTGTTTTCTCTTTATAGCGCGTATTGGGTACCAAAACGATTTTGTCGTCCACTTTGCCGATGGCGCTCGTATCTTTGTCCGGATAGTCCAGATGGTGCAGGAAGTAGCGGATGCAGTTGAGGCGGGCGCGTTTTTGTCGTCGGAGCGGATGATGGTCCACGGCGCGTCGCCGGTGTGGGTGTGGAAGAACATGGCGTTTTTGGCTTCGGTGTAGTCGTCCCAGCGGTCGAGCGACTGGATGTCCACGGGGAGAGTTTCCAGTGTTTCAGGGGATCGTCGCGGCGGGAGATGAAGCGGCGCAGTTGTTCTTCGCGCGATACGGAGAACCAGAATTTGAAGAGGTGGATGCCGCTGGCGACGAGCATACGTTCCAATTCTGGAGTTTGACGCATGAAGAGCAGGTATTCATTGGGTTCGCAGAAGCCCATCACGCGCTCTACGCCGGCACGGTTGTACCATGAGCGGTCGAAAGAATACCATTTCGCCCTGCGGTCGGCAGGTTTTTGGATGTAGCGTTGGAAATACCATTGACCGCGTTCGGTAGTGGTCGGTTTTTCCAGTGCGACGACGCGCGCGCCGCGCGGGTTGAGGTGTTCCATAAAGCGTTTGATGGTGCCGCCTTTGCCTGCGGCGTCGCGGCCTTCAAACAGGCTGACGATGCGTTGGCCGGAGTCTTTGACCCAGCTTTGCACTTTCAGCAATTCGATTTGCAGCTTCTTTTTTTTTTTTCGTATGTGGCGCGGCGCATACGCTGTTTGTACGGGTAGCTCTCGGGAAGCGGCGCGCTGTTGGAATCTTCGGAACTGACGTGTCCTTCGTGTGCCAAAACGGCTTTTTCAAATACCCTGCAATTTTTGTCTGCTGACCGTCCAATGCTACGTTTTTCAAACGGTTCTAACTGATGATCTGCCATAAGGTCTCCTTGTTTGGGTTTTAATGATATGGTGTGGTTCGCTTTAATTTTACTCCTTTTCGGCCTTATCGCACTACATAAAATTACACAGCGCCGTTTTTCTCGGCCTCATCTGCTAATTTGTGTAAAACCAGCGTATAATCAGGCTATTTGCACCACAACCATGCCCTATTTCGCCCTGTTTGACGATGCCGTGAGCGGCCGCGCAAAACTCTATCAAAATCATGTGAAAGCTGCCTTTTCCATCATAACGAACTGGATTCGCTAAACGATACGCTGCAAAAGGGCTGGCAAAAAGGGCTGCATGCTGTGTTGTTTGCAGACTACGAATTCGGTTTGCCGCTGATGGGGGTTGAGTCCGAACGCGGCGGCAATCTTGCCCTGCACTGGTTTGCCGACTGCACCGACATCGATGCCGAAAGCTGGCTTGCCCGACATTCAGACGACCTCCCCGCCGGCATTTCCACGCCGCAATCCTCCGTATCCGAAGCCGATTACCTCGACCACATCCGCCAAATCCACGAAGCCGTCCGACGCGGCGACACCTATCAAATCAACTACACCACCCGCCTGCACCTGCAAGCCTACGGCAATCCCGTCAGCCTCTACCGCCGCCTGCGCCAACCCGTCCCCTATGCCGTCTTGTCCCACCTGCCCGATGCGGAAGGGCAATCCGCATGGACGCTGTGTTTCTCGCCAGAACTCTTCCTCAAAATCGGTGCGGACGGCACCATCAGCACCGAGCCGATGAAAGGCACCGCGCCAATTTTGGGCGACGGGCAAGACGAACGCCGCGCAGCCGAGTTGCAAAACGACCCGAAAAACCGCGCCGAAAACGTGATGATTGTCGATTTGCTGCGCAACGACCTCGGCAAAATCGCCCAAACCGGCAAAGTATGCGTGCCAGAGCCGTTTAAAGTATCGCGTTTCGGCAGCGTCTGGCAGATGACCAGCACCATCCAAGCCCAAGCCTTGCCGCACATTACCGCCGCCGCCATCCTCCGCGCCGCCTTCCCCTGCGGCAGCATCACCGGCGCGCCCAAGCGCATGAGCATGCAGATTATCGAATCGCTCGAAGCCGAACCGCGCGGCCTGTACACAGGCAGCATCGGCTACCTGAATCCATGTGAAAGTGGACTGGGATTTGAAGGCATATTCAACGTCGTCATCCGCACCTTGTTGCTCAAACCCGTTTCAGACCCGATTTCAGACGACCCTAGATAGTGGATTAACAAATCAGGACAAAGGCAACGAAGCTGCAGACAGTACGGCAAGGCGAGGCAACGCCGTACCGGTTTAAAAGTTAATCCACTATATCAAAGGGTGTACGGCGTCGGTTCCGGCATCGTCATCGACAGCGACCCCGCCGCCGAATATCGGGAATGCGGCTGGAAAGCCCGTTTCCTCAACGAATTGCGCCCCGCCTTCGGCATCTTCGAAACCATGCGCGTAGAAAACAGGCAATGCCGCCTGCTCGACCTGCATTTAGGCCGTCTGAAAATCTCAGCCCAAAAGCCCTCAACCTGCCCCTGCCCGACGACTGCGAAACCCGAATCCGGCAATACATCGCCGACTTGCCCGACGGCCTCTTCCGCCTGAAAGCCGAACTCGTTTCAGACGGCCTCATCCTCAGCCATGCCGCTACCGCCGAGCTGCCCGCCCCGCAGCGCGTCATCCCCGCCCTGCAACCCCTCCCGCGCCGCGACTACCTGCGCCGCTTCAAAACCACCCGCCGCGCCCTGTACGACCAAGCGTGGCAAACCGCCGAAACACAAGGCGCGTTTGACAGCCTATTTTTCAATTCAGACGGCCTCCTGCTCGAAGGCGGCAGAAGCAACGTGTTCGTCAAATACCAAGGACAATGGCTCACCCCGTCTCTGGATTTGGACATCCCTAAACGGCGTCATGCGCCAAGCCGTGTTAGAGCAGCCGCAAACCCTACTTGGGCGCGGACGAAATCATCGAAACGCACATCACCCGCGACATGCTGGAACACGCCGAAGAAATCTGCCTCTCCAACGCCTTGCGCGGCGTGTTCCGGGCGGAATTGGCGCATGAGGCCGGATATGGGAAGGCCGTCTGAAAAACAGTTTTCAGACAGCCTTGGTCAAATAACGGATTAGGTGCGCCGCCAAATTGGCCGTTTACAAAACCGCAATCGCCAGAGCGTTCAATACAGAGCAACAGGCCGTCTGAATTTTTCAGACGGCCTGTTTACCTTTACCGATACCGCTTCAATCAGCCTTTGAAACGTTTGAACACCAGCGTACCGTTGGTACCGCCGAAGCCGAAGGAATTGGAGATGGCAACGTCGATTTTCGCGTCGCGCGCTTCGTTGGCGCAGTAATCCAAATCGCAGCCTGCTTCGATGTCTTGTTCGAAGATGTTGATGGTCGGCGGGGATTTTTTTGCTCGTGTACCGCCAACACGCTGTACAGCGCTTCCACGCCGCCCTGCCGCGCCGAGCAGGTGGCCGGTCATGGATTTGGTGGAATTGACGATGACTTTGCGGGCGTGGTCGCCCAGCGCGCGTTTGAGCGCTTTGGTTTCGTTGGCATCGCCCAGCGGAGTGGACGTACCGTGCGCGTTGACGTAATCGACGTCTTCGGGATTCAGTCCGGCATCTTTCAGTGCGCGGGTAACCGCCAACGCAGGGCCTTCTTCGTTCGGCGCGGTGATGTGGTAGGCATCGGAACTCATGCCGAAGCCGACGATTTCGGCGTAAATTTTCGCGCCGCGTTTTTTTGGCGTGTTCCAATTCTTCCAACACCAACACGCCCGCGCCTTCGCCGATAACGAAGCCGTCGCGGCCTTTGTCCCACGGACGGGAAGCGGTGGCGGGATCGTCGTTGCGGGTGGAAAGTGCTTTCATCGCAGCAAAGCCGCCCACGCCCAGGTGCCGATCGCACCTTCGGCACCGCCGGCAATCATCACGTCCGCGTCGCCGTATTTAATCAGTCGGGCGGAGTCGCCGATGGAGTGCGCGCCGGTGGTACAGGCGGAAACCATGCCGTAGCTGGGGCCGCGGTAGCCTTTTGAGGATGGGTAACGTGGCCCGCAATCAGGTTAATCAGCGAGCCGGGAATAAAGAAAGGATTGATTTTGCGTGCGCCGCCTTCGATAACGGCTTTGCCGGTGGCTTCGATGCTGGGCAGACCGCCGATGCCGGAGCCGATGTTCACGCCGACGCGGTCTTTATCGAGGCTTTCCAATTCGTCCAAACCGGCATCGCTGATGGCTTGCAGCGCGGCGGCGATGCCGTAGTGGATGAACACGTCCATGCGGCGGGCTTCTTTGGCGCTGATGTATTGGCCGATGTCGAAGTCGCGCACTTCGCCGGCGATTTGGCTGTTGATGTCGGATGCGTCAAAAGCGGGTAATCCGGCCGATGCCGCTTTTGCCTGCGAGCAGGTTGCTCCATGCGGTGGCGACGTCGTTGCCGACCGGTGATACTGGCCGAGGCCCTGTGATGACTACTCTCTCTGACTCATGATAATCTCGCTGTTGGTTTTCGGTGGGATGCGGCAAGATGCCGTCTGAAAATGAAAAAGCGGTTCGGAACGGGATTCCGGGCGGCTATTATAACGGATTCCGGCCCGCATATATAAGGTAAAAGCCTCTATTGCGCTAACGCAGCAGAGGCTGGAGTGTTTGGTGCGGCCGATTAGCCGTTGTGGGCGTTGATGTAGTCGATAGCCAGTTGTACGGTAGTGATTTTTTCGGCTTCTTCATCGGGGATTTCGCAACCGAAAGCTTCTTCCAAAGCCATAACCAGTTCTACGGTATCCAAAGAATCTGCGCCCAGGTCGTCTTGGAAGGAAGATTCGTTTTTCACTTCGGCTTCGTTTACGCCCAGTTGTTCAGCAACAATTTTCTTAACTTGTTGTTCGATGTTTGACATATCAGTCGTTCCTTTTGCCTTGCGGCGGGTTGTTTAAGAGAAATAAATTCGTCGGTATTGTACCGAATTTGGATAGGGTTTTCCATCTAAGCCTCGCATTCTAACACAGATTATTCAGGAAAAACCTATCGTTGCGTATAGTTGCGCATATTAGCATAGGCTGATTTTAACCTACAAGCGGGAATTTGTTTTTGTTTGGCATCAGAGGTTGGGGCGTCTGAAAAACTTAAATCGGTTTTTCAGACGGCCTTTTGTTTGTCTGTATTTCCGACTCGGATTCGAAATCCCATCCCATTTCGAAAAACGAACTAAACCTTCTCAGGATTGTCTCAATAACGGGTTGATTGGAATGGAAAATTTCCAAGCAGCCGGTTTTTGTACGTTGAACAAAAGCTAAGGAGATGATCATGAGAAAATTATTGCAGTCGGAATTGAAACAGGTAGCCGGCGGTATGGGCAATTCTTTCGAGCCTTGGATTCACGCAGGAATCAGTTATGAAGCATGGCTCGAGCGGATGGAATATTTAAGGCGCACCGGATATTTTTATAGGCGATCCGCGAATCAAATGGCCGTCTGCATGGGATTGAGATAAGAAAAACCAATAGAGCGGCATATCAACTTCATCACATCGGCGTTACCGACTTATCTGTTTCACGTCGTTTTTATCGTGAAACGTTCGGTTAGGTTTATAGTAAACCCAATATCCTCCTCCGCCTGTACGGGGGCGGATGGCGGACTTATGCAAAGTGATGACGGATATGCCGCTCTTTATATGCCGCTCTTTATCTCTCACTCATTCAAAAACTCTTTCAAAAACAGCAACACGCAGGCGAGTTCGTCGGCGGATTCGCGTTGCGTGCCGTTGCCGGTATGGCCGCCGCCGTCCGAAGCGTAGAGCCATGATTGCGCGGAGGTTTCGCGCAATTTGGCGTAGAACTTGAGCGCGTGGGCGGATGGACGCGGTCGTCGCTGAGGCTGGTGGTAATGAGTGCGGGCGGATAATTGATGCCGTCTGAAAGATTGTGGTACGGAGACAATCTCGCCCAGCCAGCGTTTGCAGACTTCGTATTTTTGCGGGTTGCCGTATTCGTCCGTCCAGCTTGCACCGGCGGAGAGCAGCGGATAGCGGATCGTCGTCGGTCAGCGGCACTTCGCACACCAGCGCGCCTATGCTTTTGCGGTTCGCGCACGAAGGCGGCGGCGGTAATCAGGCCGCCGTTGCTGCCGCCCTGCAAACCTATGTGTTCGGGCGAACTCATGCCGCGTTCGGACAAATCACGCACGACGGCCAGCAAATCATCGACGCTTTTGTGTTTGCTGATTCCCTGCGCCGCCTGATGCCAGCGCGGGCCGAACTCGCCGCCGCCGCGTATGTTCGCCAACACGAAGGCGTTGCCCTCTTCCAGCCAGTATTTGCCGATGCTGCCCAGATAATGCGGCAGCTCGGGTACGCCGAAACCGCCGTAGGCATAAACCAGCGTCGGCGTGTCGGGCGCGGCGTTTTTGCCGACGTGGAAATAAGGGATGCGCTCTCCGTCGGACGAAACCGCCCAAAACTGCCGCACTTCGATGCCGTCTGAAACAAACTGCTGCGGGCTGGCGGCGCATGACGGTCAGTTCCATCACGTTTAAATCCAACGCAAACAGCGTCAGCGGCGTGGTGAAATCGCTGGCGGCAAGGTAAACCACGTCGCCGCCCCAAGGCTGGTCGGTCATTTCCAGCGCGCCCGAAGGCAGGCACGGCAACTCGGCTTCCCTGCCATTTTGCCATCAGTAAAACGCCACGCTTTCAGACGGCCCTGTACGTTTTCCAGCAGGCTCGCCACCACAAAAACGCTTGGTCGTTTCCACGCTTTCCAATGCCTGAGTTTCATCGGGCGCAAACAAAAAGCTGCGCCGCCCCTGAGTTCGCCCCGATTCAGCTTCACCGCCACCAGCGCGCCGCTCGGATAGCTTTGGTCTCGCGCGGTTCCAGTCCTTGCGCAGCGTCAGCAAAAGATGCCCCGCCAGATAGCCGACCACGTCGCAATCGGCGGGCAGGTTCAACGGTTTCGCCTCGCCTTCGGACGACACCTGCAAATACGTCTTGGTATAAAAACCGTCCGACGCTTCAATCAAATCAATCGGCGAACCCCTGTGATCAAGGTAACGCCACGCGTTCACCATCATCCCGTCTTCGCCGATTTGGTAAACCGGCAGGCTTTCCTCGAAACTCTTGCCGCGCTCCACCAGCCACACCTCGCGCGGATAGCCCGATTCGGTCAACTGGCGCTCGTCCCAGGCCGGACACACCCACACGCTGTTTTCATCGCGCCACGACACATGGTTTTTCCCTCGCCGGAAAATGAAAACCGCCTTCGACCAGCCCGCCCGCTTCCAAATCCACTTCCAACGTATAAGCCGTATCGCCGCCCGATTTGCTCAAGGTCAACAGCGCGCGGTTGGGGTGCTCCACCAAGTGCGACACCCCGCCCAGATACACATCGTCGCCAAGCAGCTCGTCGAAAACCGCCACCGAAAAACAGGATTTTTCCACTCCGGATAGCTCCGAACGGTAGGTCGCCGCCGTACACACGCGGTACACGCCTTTCGGATATTCCGCATCCCTGATGGAAATGGTACATCCGCGCGCGGTGTTCCTGACAAAAACGGAATCTGACGCGTGTCCTGCATCTGCGCCAAAATCCCGTCCGACAGCGCGCGCGCTCTATCGTTGTCAAAAACGCGCACGCGTTTTCGGCATGCGCTTCAGCGGCGAAGTTTTGCGTTTCGGGGGCGTCGAGGTTTTCGAAATGGAGATAGGAATCGGGATAGGATTTCATAGAAGAGAGGCCGTCTGAAAATAGCGAAAGCGGGAATTATAACGGGAAAAACCTTGTTGCTAGACAAAAAGGCCGTCTGAAAACGAATGTGGCGGGTTTCACTACCGCTTCCGATACACCGCTTAGTCATCAGCCGTCATTCCCGCCCCCGCCTACGCGAGGACAGGCTACGGCGGGGGCGGGAATGACGATTGACAATAAATACCCGTATCAGAAATTGAGTAAATCAACTACTTGTTCGGATGATTCAGCTTATTCGGCGGATTAATCGGCAGCGTCGAGCGGGAGATTTTGACGTCGGGGCATTTTTGCTTCATCTGATAGCGGAACACTTCCGCCTTGCGTTGATTGCCGGTTTTTCGTAATTCGTGCCCAAAATCACCTCGTCCGCCAAATTCCGTATATCGGCATAAGGGATATAGACGGATTGGGTGGTCTCGCAATATTCGATTTCCTCCGAATCGATCGGCTTTGATGACCAGCAGACGGAACTCTTCTTCGTCGCGGAAGGCGAAGTCTTTAAACAGATAGCGGATGTATTCCAAAGGCTTCTTTATCGTCGTCGCTGACGGCGGATTTGTCCTGAAAAACCCGATAAGCTCTTCCAACGCTTCTTTTAATTTTTCAAGCGGAACTGATGCCAGTCTTCATTACCGACGGGTTTCAGGCGGATACCGAATTTCGGTTCTTTTTGAGACGGAAACCATATCCCGCATTTCTTTTTCCGCAATATATTCATCTTTGTAAGCGATATAAGCGACTTGATAAAAGCGGCAGCTTTTCGTATTTATTATCCGAAAAACCGGTTTCCGGCAGGCCGTCTGAATCCTGCCCTGACTTTTTGGGACAGGCTGCGGAACGGGGCGGAAACATCCGCTTCTATCAGCCAATCCCCGTTTTTTATTGAACACCAGGCAGCAGCCCGAAGCCTCCACGCCGTCTTCTTTTGCCATACAGGCGGAACTGGTTCAAATCGTTGACGCGGCTGGAGAAGCAGGTAAAAAGGCATTATGGGACACGCCATCCGCTTTGTTTTTCCAACTCCAAATCTTGCTGGTTCAGCAATTCCAGCAGCCCCCTGCCTTCGGACGGATCGTTCATATAGGTGGAACTGCCGATCCGCATCGGACTGACAGTTTCGTTTCCGCCGATGCCGAATAATTTATGGCATACATTGGGCGAAGTATAATGGGCAAGCGGTATGGAACCCAATTCTATCGGCGGGATATGGAGAACCGCCAACACAGTTGCAACGGCGTCTTTCAGTGGTGAAGTTTCGGTTTTTGAAAAGCGATTCCTGTGTCTCTTGCTTTTTCTTTTTCAAAAATAGGAATTCCAATCTTTATTGAGGTAATCAACATCTCTTAAACCTTGACGGATTCTTTTTCCATTCCTCTGCTTCATCACTTAATTGCGATAATTGTTCGTCATCTTCTTCATCACGTAATTGTGATAATTGTCCGTCAGCAGCCAAAAAGATGTTTATCGGCTTGTTTCTTGAAAAAGTGCTTCCGCTTTATCCGTATTTTTAATTCTTTTAACCCGTTCGATATAACAACAGCCAAGCCCAAATCGAGCAAATATTTGTTGCTGAATGCGGATTTGTTCATTTTCAAGTTGTCCGGCAAGCTGTAACTGTCGTTTGAAAAGTGCAGCAGCTTGCTTGAACAATTTGGCCGCTTTGTCCATATCCTTAGTTTTCTTGGCCTGTTCTAAATAACAACCGCCGATCCAAGATTGTGCACTGATTTCCCTGAATGCGGGTTTGTCCCTGTACCAATTGCTTGGATCGGGCAAGCTGTAACCACTCTCGATAATGTTCAACAGCTTGCGAACAGTTCGTCTACTTTATCCGTATTTTTGATCTTCATAGCCTGTTCGAAATAACAACGGCCAAGCTCCAGCTTGAATCTCGCGTTGCTCTTTAATCTGAGTGCGTTTATCCGTAATCCAATCCCAAGCCTGATGCAGTTTTTAATCGCCTCAGCATATTTTTCCTCATTAAATAATTTGAATCCTTCACCCATCAAATCAAAAACATCCATCATTTATCCCTTTATCAAACCAATCCATTAAAAACAATCAGGCGGAAATTGTACATGATAATAATCAATTAACTCTAATCCGATACGTTATTTACCGCTGCCGTCATTCCCCGCGCAGGCGGAATCCAATCCTGTCGGCACAGAAATCTGTCGGGAAAAAGTTTTCCTAAATTCTACGTCCTGATTCCCGCCTGCGCGGGAATGACGGGAGCTAAATAAACTGCTGTATCAAAAGTTAAATTATCCGCAATATACCAAAGCTACCCCTTTCCGCCGCCGGAGCGGGAAACCGGTTCGGTATCCGTCGGGCTTAGGAAAAGGCCGTCTGAAAATCTGTTTTCAGACGGCCTCTTTATCTTCAAACCCATCAAAACAGTTTTCTGACTTCCGCTTCGATGTCGTCGGCGCGCATGAAGGTTTCGCCGATAAGGAAGGTGTGCAGCCGCGGGCGCGCATGTAGTCGACGTCGTCTTTGTTGCGGATGCCGCTTTTCGGTTACGACGGTTTTGCCCGCGAGGTCGGGCAACAAATCCAGGGTTTGTTGCAGGCTGACTTCGAAGGTACGCAGGTTGCGGTTGTTGACGCCCCAAAGCGGGGTGGTCAGGTTGCGGCATTTTTCCGATTCGCCGCGCTCGTGCAGCTCGAGCAGGACGGTCATGTTCAGGCTGTGCGCGGTTTGTTCGAAGCGTTCGAGCCGTTCGGCGTCAAGGGCGGCGGCGATAAGCAGGATGGCGTCGGCGCCCCAGGCGCGCGCCTGATAGACCTGATATTCGTCGATGATGAAGTCTTTTGCGCAATACGGGCAGGCCGACGGCGGCCTTAACTTGTTTCAGGTATTCGGGCGAGCCTTGGAAATAGGGTTCGTCGGTCAGCACCGACAGGGCACGCCGCGCCTGCGTTTTTCGTAGGCGGCGGCGATGGCGGCAGGGACGGAAGTCGGCGCGTATCAGCCCTTTGCTCGGGCTGGCTTTTTAATCTCGGCAATCACGGCGGGCAGGCCCTGCGCGTGTTTGGCGCGGATAGCGCCGATGAAGTCGCGCGCGGGCGCGGCGGCCTGCGCCTGCCGTTTGATTTCGTCTGCGGAAACGGCGGCTTTCTGGGCGGCGACTTCTTCTGCTTTGGTGGCGAGGATTTTGTTGAGGATGTCGGTCGTGGCTGGCTTTCGGTTTGACTGTTTTTCAGACGGCCTATCTTACATTTGCGGCGCGGCGAGGTAAAGGCGGCGGCTTTTTCAGACGACCTCTCGGCCGTGCGTTTCGAAATAATGCAGCACGGTTTCGGGCATCCATTCGATGTTTAACCGTCCGCCCGATTTATTGACGAATCCGACGTGCCCGCCGTATGGCGGTTGCAGCAGCGTGACGGCATCGGACACTTCCGCCGCCGTCGGCGGGGCTTCGGGCGGGAGGAACGGGTCGCTGACGGCGTTGAGCAGCAGCAGCGGCGTGCGCACCGAGCGCAGCAGGGGTTTGCACGAGGCGCGGCGGTAGTAGTCGTGCCGGTCGGTAAAACCGTGCAGCGGCGCGGTGAACAGATCGTCGAAAGCCGCCCAGCGTTTTTGCAGTTTTTCAAGGGGAGGCCGTCTGAAAATGCGGGAAGGCCTCGGCCTTGGGCACCAGCGAACGGAGGAAATAGCGGGTGTAGAGCAGGCGCGTCACGCCGCGGTCGAAGCGCGTGCCGGCGGCGGTCAAATCCACGGGCGCGGACACGGCCGCCGCCGCGCGGTACGGCGGCTGCGCCCTCTTCGCCCAGATATTTCGCCAGCGCATTGCCGCCGAGCGACACGCCCGCGGCGTAAATGCGCGGATAGCGCGCCGCCAGTGTTTCCAGCATAAAGCCGATTTCGCGCGTATCGCCCGAATGGTAGAACACGGGCGCGGTGTTGGCGATGCCGCCGCAGCCGCGGAGTGGGCGACCACGCCGTGCCAGCCCTGCGTTGCACGGCCTTCATCATTTCCACGGCGTAATGGCTCATGCTGCCGCCTTCCAGCCCGTGAAACAACACCACCAGCGGCGCGTCGGGGCGGGCGGCGTCGACGAAATCATAGGCAATCTGCGTTTTGCCGGTGCTGTCGGGCAGCAGCTCGCGACGGTAGGCGGGCGGCGCGGATTGCAGCAGCTTAGCGAAAAATGGTTTTCGGCATTGCCGTTGTGCAGCCAAAACGGCGTGTCGGGCGAGGTTTATGTTCATTTTTCAGGAACCGTTCGGATGAACCATTGCGGACGGGTGCCGTTCCCGACCATGCCGAAATGCAACACTCCGGTGCGGGCCGGACGGCGGAACACCGCTGCGTAAAGGAATCATTAATTTTACCAAATGTTTCTGCAAATCGTTGCAGCATAAAGATTAATTTCATATCAGCATTATAATTTATATAATATTCATTCTTAATAATATTCTTATTGATACTAATTGCTTTTTCTCACTGGAAAAACAGGTAAACCCTGCTGAAACAAGGCGGCAAAAGACATTATGCTTTTTGCAGAACAAACCGCGGCCGTCTTTTTCAGACGGCCTATAAAATCAACGGGACGCCCGCCCCACACATTCAGAGTCATTACTATGCCAGTATTTTTTTCTTCAACATCATTCTGTTTATCGGCATCTCTTCGCTCGTTTCGCTGGCGGCGTTGTGCTGGTACGAACACGATTCGTAACGGAATGTCCTGATTCAATATCCTGAGGGCCGTCTGAAAAAGTTTTTCAGACGGCCTCCGCCTATCGAGGGGCACTGTTCCGATATTACTCGGCCCGCACCTTTCTGACCACCACGGTATCTGCAAATTCGCTAGGGCATGGTGCGGCCGCCCTCGGTAAAAATCATCCGTTTCGCATTCAGCCAGACAAACAAAAATCCCGCGCGTCCCCGTCCGTCTTCGCCGAAAACCATACCGGCTGCCGTAATCATCACGACATCCCAAAAATCCGCAGGCGATCGGTCAGATTTGACGACTAGGTTGACTTTTTAGACCGAGGCCGTCTGAAAAGTTTCAGACGGCCTCTCGGTGCGGAACGGATTAAAGCGCGGGCGGCAACCGTATTTATTTCGTTTCCGAGCGCTTGAAATGACGCGGGCGGAAGCCCAAAGCCGCCAGCGAGGCGAAATACGAGCCGCCGCCGATAAAAATCAAGACAAACAGTTGGCCCGCCTTGCGCAGGCCGCCCGCGTGCTGCCAGTCCATCGGCAGCCAGTATTGCGCCGCCAGCAGGCCGCCGCCCATCACGGCAAGGGCGGCCAGCAGTTTGACGGAAAACGGCCGCCGGTCTTCGCCGGGCAGGTAAATGCCATGTTTGCGCAGCAGCGTGAACAACAGCCCCGCGTTCAGGCACGCGCCCAGTCCGACTGAAAGCGACAGGCCGACATGTTGGAGCGGGCCGACGAAGGCGATGTTCATCAACTGCGTTACCACCAGCGTGAACACGGCAATCTTCACCGGCGTGCGGACGTTTTTGCTGCGCGTAAAAAGCGGGTGCGAGCACGCTGACGGTAATCTGCCCGACCACGCAGAACGAGCAGGCCGCCAGTGCGTTGCGGGTCATGACCGCATCGTGGTAGGTAAAGCCCTTGCTCATAAATAAGGTGCTGATCAGCGGCGGCGACAGCACCGCCAAAAGCTCAACGCGGCGGGTGCGGCCAGCAGGAAACACAGCCGCAGCCCCCAGTCGAGCAGCTTGGAAAACTCTTCGGGATTGCGCCCGCCCGCATGTTTTCGACAGCGTCGGCAGCAGAATCGTACCGAGCGCCACGCCCAGCACGCCGGTCGGCAGTTCGGTCATACGGTCGGCGTAATACATCCATGTGATGCTGCCGCTTTGCAGGTAGGACGCGAAAAATCGTGCTGATAACCAGTGAAACCTGCGCCACGCTCGCGGCGAAAATCGACGGAATCATCAGTTTGATGACGCGGTTTACCGCCGAATTGTGGAAATCCAGTTTCGGCAGCTTCAAAAAGCCCTGTTTCGCCAGCCACGGCAGTTGAAACACCAACTGCAACACGCCGCCGATAAACACCGCCCACGCCAGCGCGGTAATCGGCGGGTCGAAATACGGCACGAAAAACAGGGCGGCCACGATGAATGATATGTTCAGCAGCACGGGCGTGAAGGCGGGAATCTGGAATTTGTGGTAGGTATTGAGTATCGAGCCGACGAAAGACGAGAGCGAAATCAGCAGGATATAGGGGAACATAATCCGCAGCAGGTCGGCGGCCAGCGCCAGCTTGTCGGGATTTTTGCCGAATCCGGTCGCCGTCGCACGGATAATCCACGGTGCGGCCAGCACGCCGACGGCGGTAACGATGGTCAGCGCAAACGTCAGCATCCCCACCACATACTGCACAAATTCCCGCGTCGCCTCCGGCGACTTCGTCTGGCGGTATTCCGCCAAAACGGGGACGAACGCCTGCGAAAACGCGCCTTCTGCAAAAAAATCCGCCGCAGCAGGTTCGGCAGCTTGAACGCGGTCAGAAACGCGTCCGTCGCATCGCCCGCGCCAAACACCCGCGCAATAATCATATCGCGCACGAATCCGAGTATGCGCGACACCATCGTCAGGCTGCCGAGCTTCGCCAAAGCACCAAGTAGATTCATAAAAAACCGTTGTCGAAAATTTGCTAAGAGGCCGTCTGAAAATGGGTTTCAGCGGAGGGGACGGAGCCGCGGCCCCTGAAAACAGCGCGTATTGTACTCCAGTGCGCCGCGGCAATTCAAAGACAGACGGTTTTTCCGGCGAGTGCGGGCAGGTGGGCTATACCACCACATTCTGCGGCCGCCCTGCCGCAAAGCGGTTGATGTTTTTCCAGCAGAATGGCAAACAGCCGGTTCCGCGCTTCCTCGCTGCCCCAGGCCATATGCGGCGTAACGATTAAATTGGGCAGGCGGGCTTTGAGCAGCGGGTTGCCGTTGCGCGGCGGCTCCTCGGTTAGAACGTCGAAACCCGCGCCGCCGATTCGGCCGTATTTCAGCGCGGCAACCAAAGCCTGCTCGTCCACCAGCCCGCCGCGCCCGCAGTTAATCAACACCGCGCCGGGCTTCATGCGCTGCAATTCCGTTTCGCCTATCACTATTGGCCGTTTGCGGCGTGAGCGAGCAGTGCAGCGAAACGGCGTCTGCCGTTTGGATGGCCTCGTCGAAGGAAACGTAGCCTTCGCGGACGTTTGCGGCGTGTTTGTGTTCGCCGAACACCACGTTCATGCCGAAGGCGCGCGCATAACCCGCCAGCGTTTTGCCGATATTGCCGCGCCCGAATATGGCCAGCGTTTTTGCCGGTGCAAATCGCGCATCGGCGCGCCGAAATGACAGAAAAACGGCGATTGCTCCCATATGCCGGCGGCGATGTCGCGCGCTGGTAGGCGGGCAGGTTGCGCATCAGCGCAATCATCAGCATAAAGGCGTGTTCCGCCACCGATTCGTTGCCGTAGGCGCGGATGTTGCACACGGTAACGCCTGCGGCTTTGGCGGCGGCGGTGTCCACGTTGTTCACACCCGTTGCCGCCAAGGCTATCAGCTGAGCTGCGGATTGGCGGCGATGTGTTCCGCCGTGATGACGACTTTGTTGGTGATAACGACATCCGCCCCCGCGATTCGGGCGGCGGTTTCTTCCAGCCGCGTCGACGGATATTCGGCCACCCTCGGCGGGGAAATCGAAAAGCAAACGGCTCCAGTGCCAGCGTGGCGCGGTCGAGCACGGCAATTTTCCAAGTTTTCACGGTTTCTCCTGTTTCTCAATATGACCAAACCTGCCGCGCACTGGCAGGGCGGGATTCGATTATAGCCATTGGCGGACAATTAAGCGTAAGGCCGTCTGAAACAGGGTTCTCAGACGGCCTTTTTATCATTTGGCGAACCGCATAACCGATTGCCCGATCATTTTATATTTTTCAAAACCGCCACAATAGCCGCAAGGATTATGGGGGTCTCCGTTACAGACACACGGCCCTACCTGCCCGCCTCCAAAAAATCGGCCGTACCAATCCCAAAACGAGGGCGGCCTGCACGTTGACACTGGCGGCCATCGCTATGGCCAAAAAACAATGCGGATACTTTTCTCATCATTCACTCCTTAAGTAAAAATTAAGCAAATCAAATGTATATCAAAGGCAAAAAAACCAAAACATACATTTTACTGACGCGTAAACCGTGTAAAAAGTTCCTAAACGGACAAAACCTTATTCTGCGGCGTCTTTGCCGATTCCTTTATCCAGCCCTTGCGTCAGACCGTTGATGTCGCCGCCGTTCAGACCCAACTCTTTCAAGAGGCCGTCAACCAGCGGGGCTTGGCTGCGGTAGCGCAGTGCGCTGTTGACCATTTGGTCGGCGAGACTGGCTTGTGGTTTTGTCCGTCCGACACGCCTTCTGAGCCGTTGGCAGCACCGCTGAATCCGCCCAAGCCGTTGACTTGCAGAATCTTGATGTCGTCGATGTTTTCCATCGGGCGCACGGATTCGCGGATGATGTCGGGCAGGGTGTTTCAACAGGGCGAGGCGCACTTGCATTTTCGACTTGCTCGACGCTCAGGACGTTGGCGGCTTCGTTCACGGCGCGGGTACCTTCGGCATCGACTTTGTATTGCTGCTCTTGCGCTTGTGCCAGCAGGACTTTTGGCATCGGCTTCACCTTTGGCTTGCAGGCGTTGTTTCTCGGCTTCGGCTTCGGCGGCGATGCGCACGGCTTCGGCGCGGTCTTGCGCGGCCTGTTTTCTCGGCTTCGGCGGCGACGGTGAGCGAAATCGCGTCTTTTTGTGCGGCTTCTTCGGCGGCAATCAGTTCGACAGCTTTTGGCACGTTCGGCGCGTTCGGTTTCGCGCACGGTAATCACGCTCTCTTCTTCACGCACGGCAGCGGCGCGGGCTTTGTCGGCCTCGGCTTTGGCTTCGGATTCGGCACGCGATTTTCTCGGCAACGGCGATGGCGCGGTCTTGTTCGGCAAGCTCGATGGCTTTGCGGCGCTCAACCTCCGCCTGCTCGACGGCTTGGGCTTTGCGGATGTCTTCGTTTTTAATGTCGCGTTCGGCGGCGATGCGTTTCAAATCCACTTCGCGTTCGGCGGCGATTTTTGGCTTCTTCCGCCTCACGTTTTTTTCTGCGCTTCCTGCTCGGCGATGCTGGCTTCCTGTTCGGCGCGGCGCACGGCGATTTCGCGTTCTTGTTCGAGTTTGGCGTATTCTTCTTCGCGCGAGATTTTCAGGCGTTGCTGCTCGGCTTCGAGGTTTTTGGTTTTAATCGCCAAATCGGTGTCTTGTTCGATTTCGTTGCGTTTTTTTGCGGCGGCCTTCGATGGTTTCGGTCAGTTTGGTCAGACCTTCCGCGTCAAAACGCATTTTGCGGGTTGAAAAACTCAAAAGCTGGTCTGGTCGAGGCCGGTCAGGGAAACGGTTTCGAGTTCGAGACCGTTTTTAAACAAGTCTTCGCTCACGACTTGTTGCACTTTCTGAACGAAATCAACACGTTTTTCGTGCAGCTCTTCCATCGCCATTTCAGCGGCAACGGCGCGCAGGGCATCGACGAATTTACCTTCGACGAGGTCTTTCAATTCGTCGGGCGACATGGTTTTCATACCCAGCGTTTGCGCAGCGGTGGCAATGCTTTCGGCGCTGGGTTTGACGCGGACGTAAAATTCCGCCATCACATCGACGCGCATCCGGTCGCGGGTAATCAACGCCTGCTGCGCCGCACGGCGCACTTCGAGGCGCAGCGTATTCATGTTGACAGGGATGATTTCGTGCAGCACGGGCAGCACCATCGCGCCGCCGTTCATGATGACTTTTTCGCCGCCAAAACCGGTACGGACGAAGGAGACTTCTTTGCTGGCGCGGCGGTACAGGCGGGTGAGAATGAGGCCGAGTACAAACAGCGCGACGAGTATGACGCCGGCGATGATGCCGATGGAAACTAAGTTCATGGGTTTTCCTTTCTTGGAGAAGGTTTTTTTCAGACGGCTTCCTGCTGCCTGAAACAGGTTTGGAGAAAATCAAACAAATACAGTGGATTCAAATAGAAATACCTGCATCGTCATTCCCGCGCAGGCGGGAATCGAGACTTCGGGATTCCAGGAAATATTCAAAGATTGCCACAATTCTAAACCTCTGGATTCCCCGCCTGCGCGGGAATGACGGTATGGGTATTTCTATTTGGATTTACATTAAGGCGGCCTGTATTTTCAGACGGCCTAAGGACGGCTGAAACGCAGTTCGCGGGCAAACAGGCTGCGGCGTACATAGACCGTTTCGCCGTCGGGCGTTTCAAAACTGCCCTCGCACCAACTGCCGTCAAAATCGCGATGACTTTCGGGCAGGCGGACGGCAAGCTTCCGCGGGCGGCTATAGCGTCCGCAGCTTCCTTCAACGGTCATTTCCACCGCCACACGCTCGAACGGTTTGCCCCACAGGCTGGCCGCGCCCGACAGCGAAGCCAGCGACCACACGCACAACGCGCCTATGGCCAGCCAGAACAGGACGGCTTTGCCCCCGTGGTTAAAAACCCTGATGCGGCCGATTGCCGTTTGCCGCAGATAATGGTTGGACGGCAGGCCGAATACGGTTTCTCCGACCAGCACCTTGCGGCTCATCCAAGCCAAAGGCAGCAGCCATGCGGCGGTCAGCGCGGCGGCAGCCTGCCAGGCAAGGGGCGACAAGAGCATGTTGCCGAATATTTGCCGCACGCACGCCAACAGCACCGTTGCCGACACCAGCCCTATCGGTATCCGCCAGCCGCGCCTTTTTCTTTTGTCCAAATTGTCGAACAACTCCATAAAAGCCGTTTTTGCATCGCAACCGACATTTCCCTGCCCCGGTCTACCGCGCCCAACTCTGCAATCAAAGCGGCGGTATTGCGGCACAAGGAGGTGGAAAAAGCGGCGGCTGTGTCCGTCGGGCGAGATGGTGCGAAAAAGAGAAGATGCGGCACCGCACACTGCACAGATAATCGAACCGCCAATCGGTCGGACAGCGGAAACGCGTGCGGCCGAATGCACCGTACAGCACCAATTCCCCGCCGCCGATGGAGGCAAAACGGCGGCAAGTCAGGCCGAACCACCAGCCTTCCGAGCGTTTCAGGCCGTAGAGCAAAAACACACCCGCCGCCGCTTTTGCCGCCCAATCGTGCACCGTCGGCAAAAATCCGCTGACGGCAAGGGAAAACCAACAACGCGATAAAGACCAATAGCAGCCCCGTTACCAAAGGCATAAACAGCGTGCCCCAAAAAGAAGTGGCAAATACCGTCCGTCTGCCTTCGCGCCGCACTCCTGCCTGCGGTTGCCTGCCGAGCCGGCCCAAGATACCGAATCGGATCGCTGCCTGTTGCGGTTTTGGCGGTAGCGCGATTTTTTTACGTTGTTTGCCCATTATTATTTGCCTTGTGTTTTTCAGACGGCCTTTTCGGATGGTTCGATATATTCCAGCAGCGGCAGCCCCGTGGCAAGGCTGATTTGTCTGGCTGTTTTCTCCGCCGTCTGCTGGTTGTCGCGCAGCAGCAAATCTGCCTCCAGCAGCCGCACATCTTTGCCGCCTTCTTTGCCCGCCAGCCAGATTTCGTTCAAGCCCACACCCAATCCGCTGTATTTCACGCGGCTGTAAATGCCGCAAAACCCCGATAACGCATGGCGTTTTTCAGGCAGCCACTTGAAACCGTGCAGGGCGGTATACGGTCAGTACGTCTTCCTGCACGCTGTAGCGTACCTTGCGCAGCGTATGCCAACGGTGCGCCAGCCGCCATGCGGCAAACAGCAGCGCCGCCAGCCAGAACAGCCGCCAGCCGAACCCGCCCCCGCTCCACACCATCAGCAGCGCAAACAGCAAAAACGGGATGCGTGAGAGCAAAGTGCCGAGCGAATACACGGCAAATTCCGCTCCCGTCCAAGAGCTTCGGCGCAGCGCGTTCCGGCAGCTTCGGCTGCGGTTTATGTTCCGCCTGCCTTGCCGCCGCCAGCGCGGCTTTGATTTCGGAGGGTTGCCACCAAACCGTTTGCGGCGTTTTTCCGACTGCTCCGCGCACGAAACACCGCACGCACTTCTGACACAGCCACCGCCAACAACCCAAGCGCCAGCAGTACCATAAACCCCTGCAACAGCCCCGGTATTTCCCCGCCTGCCCGACTACCGCCTTGCGTACCAGCCACAGCGCCAGCCAAGTCCACAGTCCAGCTGCTGCCAGATTCACCGCCTGCCGCCACACAGGCATCGCTTTCACCTGCAAGGGGCTGCAACAAGGTCGGGTTGGCTGCCGTCTCCGCCTCCGCACGGATTACTGTGTTGATTACCGGCCGTTTAGCCAACCCCGTTGCCTGCGCGATATAGTTCTGAATCACGTCCAATTTGTGCAGCGAACCCTTATGCGGCAGAAAAATTTTGCCTCCAACACTAAATCGTTCTGCCCATCCGCAGACACCAGCCACAAACGCCCGTAATAGTCACGGTAATCATCCCGCACTTTCTCCGCCGCCACCGCCGCAAACATCGAGAGCGGATATTCCCGCTGCGCCTGCCAGCCCCACCGCCAGCGCCCGTGCAGCAGCAGCCCGCGCGCTGTATCCAGCCGCAGGAGATCATTCATGGTGTATTTCCGCCACACCGGCACGGCAATCAGCCACCCCATACCAACAAATATCAAGGTTACCAGCAATCCGAGCAGAACCAGCAACCAATCCATACTCAAGGTGCTAAACAGAATGCCTGCCACTAGAAACACAAACAATGCCAGCACCACACCAACCAACACGCCTTCCAACACCACATCCCCAAACGAACCCGGATACAGCATCATGATTTTTGCTTTTTATTCTGTTGCATGATTTTTCTCTTTCAGACAAAATAGAGCAATCAGCAGCCACCGCCGTCAGAACCCCAACTGCCGGAACACCAGTCGTATCCTACCGGCTAGAAGGCTCGGTTCTGGGTGGTAAATCTGGCATGGTATGAGCCATTCTGTATCTCCTAATTTAGCCTGCCGTTTTCAGACGACCTCAATCTACCAAGCTTCCGCTCGGGTTCAAAATTGCCTTAAACGTATTTCCCTCCAGCGACACCAGCAACACCGCGTCGCCCTGTTTCAACACTTCGTCAGAATCCGGTTCTGCCATCACATAATGCTGTTGACCATACACATCCTTCACGCGCACCTGCGCCGCGCTGCCTGCCCGTGCTTCGCCCAGTACCACCGTGCCGATGCGTCCGATTAGGCTTTCCTGCGAAACGGCGGTGGTTTCGTCTTTGGGCATGATTTTGTACAGTCCGCCCGCGGTCAGGCGCACCAGCGGCAGCGAGAGGAACCACACGGCGACTGCCGCCAGCCATCCGTTCAGATAGCTGCCGAACACGGCGGCAAAGGTCGTCTGAAACAGGTAGCCCGTCAGTCCGTACACGGCAAGGAACACCACCATCAGCATCAACACCGGCACGCGACCGACATACAGCCAGCTCAGAAACCTGACGAACACGCCCGCGTCCGCTGCGTCCAGCCCGACTTCGGCGTGCGCGGTTTCGGTCAGGCTGTCGGGCAGCAGGTTGTCCAGCCAGTCACTGATGCCGCCCGCCAGCATGGAGATGACTTCCAACACGCCGAGCAAAACCATCAGCGCGATGGCGATGCCGAAGATTTCCGTTTCGGGGGCGTTGATTAAATTCCACATATTCCGTTCCTTGTTCTGTCAACTTTCAGACGACCTTAAATAGACTGCTTGCGAAAATTTGAATGTTTGATTGCCGTTATTCCCGCGCAGGCGGGAATCAGAAGTTTGAGATTACGGCAATCTTCAAATAATACTTCTGAAGAATCGAGGTCTGGATTCCCGCCTGCGCGGGAATGACGGCAGTAGGTATGCCTTATTTGAATTTGACCTATCCGTGCATCCCAAACAGACATTCGGTTTTCAGACGACCTCTTCGCTCTCAATCTCAGCGCGGCATTCAATTGGAAAGTTGACCGAGTTGGCGATGAAACACAGGCGGTGCGCTTCGTGGTGCAGTTCCAAAGCCTTGGCGCGGTCGCTTCCTGCGGCGATGGTAACGCGCGGCTTCAACACGGCGGAGACGAAACGCCCCGCGCTCCCATTCCCGCCTTCGTCCATCACCGCTTCGGCATGATCGGTGTAGGCGGTAACGCAGATGCCCGCGTCGGCACACAGGTGCAGGTACCATAGTTTGTGGCAGGCAGAAACGGCGGCCAGCAGCATTTCTTCGGGGTTCCAGCGGCCCGCATCGCCGCGGAAGGCCGGGTCGGCGGAACCGTGCAGGTCGGGCTTGCCCTCGGCGGAAACGGTAAAGTTGCGCAAATAAGCGGTGTAGGGACGAAGTGCCTTCGCCGAGATTGCCCGTCCATGTTGTCGCGGTGCGGTAGGTGTGTTTTTTGCTCATTTTGACATTCCTTTCAATTATTTACTGTTTGCGGCAATAAAAACGGTATCCGCCTTGAAACGCCGACTCTAGTTGAGCCAGGCATAAGCCGATGCGCCCGCCGCCAAACTGATGCCCAGCCACAGCAGGATTTTTGGTTTCCGCCCATACGTCTTCCCAATATTTCCCCCGCAGCGCGCTGATGATTTTCGGGGTGAAACAGAATTTTACGCATTCAAGAATTCATCCCAATCCTCAAACAGCAGGACATAAAGTACTGCGGCGGTTATCAAGGCAATCAAAAACAGCAAAAATCACGGGATTATCCCTATCCGTTTTTCAGACGGCCTGTGCGTACCGTAAAGAAAGGTCGTCTGAAAACGCTCTAACTTTTCCCCTAAGTCCTGCGTGTTTAAATGTCTATACCGACAACAGACGCAAAGGGAACGAAATGAAATATCCGCAGTCGCAATATATAGAACCGTTCAAACCGCTTTTTGAAAACTGCTGCTTCCTGCCGCCGTCATTTGCGCCATTTTTTTCTTGCAGCAGAAGGTTTCGACCTTTACGAAGACTACGCCCAATACCGTATGGAAACCGACCCCGCGTTCGCGCAACACCACAACCGCGCCGTGTCCATCCTGCAAGGCAGAGGCTACGAGGTGCACGATTCCGACACCGACCTGCATTGGGCGAGACCCGTTTTGGAGTTTGAGGCCTACAAAAGGCAGCTTGGAATACAAAAATCGTGATGACTTATCCCGATTTGAACATTATCGAAGAACGCGTTGATTTATAACCGCGCCCGAACATTCTTTTACTTACCCCACGTCCCGAAAGGATACGACATGAAAAAACTATTACCGGCATTACTCCTGAGCAGTATCGCACTGGCCGCCTGCGCCGCCCCTTACCCCGATGATTATTACGACGACTACTATTATGACCGCTATGAACGCGATTACGATCGTTATGACGACTACCGTTACCGCGACGGCAAGTATTACGATGACGACTACATCGAACACCAAATTTACAGCGATCCGTCTTTCGAACAAAAAAACGCGCGCAAGTCATGCGGATACTTGAACGACGCGGCTACCGCGTCCATGAAATCGAAGCCGACGACCGTCGCGGCCGCCCCGTACTGAAAGCCGAAGCCTTCAGAAACGGACGCGAATACGACATCGTCTTCTCATGGCCGGATTTACGGATTATCAGCGAACGCATCGACTACTGATTCGTTCCCGCCACACGCCGCAAGGACAAGCTCCGCGCGGCGTTTTTCTCATTTCAGACGGCCTTTCTGATTAAAGGCCGTCTGAAAACTTATTTTCCCGCTTTCAATGCCGCCAACCGTTCGGCAATACGGTTGTTGCGGCTCAAGTCTTCCAATTCCCTTCAATTTTGCCAACTGCGCCGCATCGGTGCTGCTGTGTACCGCGTTCTGACGACCCATCACGCGGTCAAAAGCGTTGCCGCTTTTTTCGGCATCACGGGCGATGCGGTTGAGGTCGCTGCCGCCTGCCGCTTTGCCTGCGCCCGTGCTTTGCTGCGCGGCACGCCAGTCTTGCAACTGCTGCTGCATCTCGCGTTTTTCGCCTGCAAGGCGGCGATAAAAGCCTTCAAGTTCTTTTTCCTGCGCGGCACAGTCGGCAATGGTGTTTTTCCAAAACAGGCAGACGTGCTTCGATGTCCATTTGTTCGGCGATACCCGCCTCGGCAAGATCGTCGCGCCCAGCGGCTACGGCGGCTTGCAGGTTGGCATCGATGGCTTCGTGGCGGTTGCTCGTCCGCCATTTTTCTTGGCGGCAAGGTGTTTCTGCGCCAACACCTTGCCCAATTCGGCACGCACCTCGTCCACTGCCCGCTCGATTTCGCGGATGCTCTCGTTCATGACCGCCTCAGGTGCAAGGTTCTCCGCCGCATCAATCAGGGCATGAAAAACCGCCGCTCACCAGACGGCCCACTCTGCGGGATAGGGTTTCGCTCATTTGGATTTTTCCCTTTCAATAAAATGTGTTTGATTTAAGTGGGTGCAGGATAGACCTCAAACCTCGCCCGCCTGCTGCACAATCTTCGCCAGTTTCAAAGTGTTTTTCAAGCTGTTGCAGCACGGTATCGTCGTATGCCGCGCCTTTGCCGGTTACGGCGAGCTGCAAGATGCTGTCGGTGAGGGCGGACGATGCGCCACATCAGTTCGCGTTCGTATTTTTTTCAAATCGTCGAGGTCGGCTTCTTCGGGCAAGTCGGCGGCAAGCGTCGCGCCCAAGTCGGGCAACTGCTCAAACAAGCGCGCGACAATATGCGAATGCACCCCCGCCTGCTTTTTCCGCGTGCAGCACGTCATGTTTCGCCGCTTGGAAAAACTGCTCCTGCGCCGTCAGCGCGGAACCGTAATCGCGCGTCTGCGTATGCGCCAAACGCGCCTGCTTGAGCAGCTCGCGGATTTTTTTCAGACGGCGTATTCGCGCCTTCGATTTTTAATTCGGCAATAAAATCAGCGTCTTCCTGGGTAATTCGCACGCTGACTGGGATACGGTTCGTTGCATTCATATTCATTTAATTTGGTTTGTATTCATTCGTATACGAATATACAAGATGAAATGACAAGGCGCAATATTTGAAATGGTTTATTTTTGTAAACGAAATTCATAGAAATAATATAAATCTTGAGATTATATATAAATTACATATTCACATTCGAATAGATTATAGATTTTCATTCTGTTGCTAACTTTGCTAGGACGAAAATTCAGTCTGAAAACTAATATTGCCCCACCTGTCAAATCCCCCGAAAAAGCGTACAATCCCACGTTTATGAATTCATTATATTTTCAGACGGCCTGCCCCATTGGGGAAAGGCCGTCTGAAACCGCACAGGCACGTTGACACACATGACCCACATGATTTACCCCCAAAACCTACGACGTCATCGTCGTCGGCGGCGGCCACGCAGGTACGGGAGGCCGCGCTCGCCGCCGCTCGCATGGGCGCGCAGACGCTTTGCTCACACACAACATCGAAACGCTCGGCCAAATGTCGTGCAATCCCTCCATCGGCGGCATCGGCAAAGGCCATCTCGTGCGCGAACTCGACGCGCTCGGCGGCGCGATGGCGTTGGCCACCGACAAATCCGGCATCCAGTTCCGCCGCCTGAACGCCAGCAAAGGCGCGGCAGTGCGTGCCACGCGCGCGCAGGCGGACCGCATCCTGTATAAAGCCGCCATCCGCGAAATGCTGGAAAACCAAGAAAACCTCGACCTCTTCCAGCAGTCGGTCGACGACGTAACGCTCGACGGCGACCGCATTTCAGGCGTAATCACCGCGATGGGCGTGGAATTTCAAAGCCCGCGCCGTCGTGCTGACCGCAGGCACGTTTTTTTGTCCGGCAAAATCCACATCGGTTTGGAAAAACTACGAAGGCGGCCGCGCCGGCGACCCCTCCGCCAAATCGCTGGGTGGGCGTTTGCGCGAATTGAACCTGCCGCAAGGCCGTCTGAAAACCGGTACGCCGCCGCGTATCGACGGACGCACGATTGATTTCTCCCAACTCACCGAACAGCCCGGCGACACGCCCGTACCCGTTTTCTCCGTGCGTGGCAACGCCGAAATGCACCCGCGCCAAGTGTCCTGCTGGATTACGCATACCAATTTGAAAAACCCACGACATCATCCGCTCAGGCTTCGACCGCAGCCCCATGTTCACCGGTAAAATCGAAGGCGTCGGCCCGCGCTACTGCCCGTCTATCGAAGACAAAATCAACCGCTTCGCCGACAAAGACAGCCACCAGATTTTCCTCGAACCCGAAGGCCTGACCACCAACGAATACTACCCAAACGGTATCTCCACCAGCCTGCCGTTCGACATCCAAATCGCCCTCGTGCGCAGCATGAAAGGCCTTGAAAACGCCCATATCCTGCGCCCCGGCTACGCCATCGAATATGACTACTTCGACCCGCGCAACCTCAAAGCCAGCCTCGAAACCAAAACCATCCAAGGCCTCTTCTTCGCCGGACAAATCAACGGCACAACGGGCTACGAAGAAGCCGCCGCACAAGGCCTGCTCGCAGGCGCAAACGCCGTGCAATACGTCCGCGAACAAGACCCGCTCCTGCTGCGCCGCGAACAAGCCTATCTCGGCGTATTGGTGGACGACCTCATCACAAAAGGCGTGAACGAACCCTACCGCATGTTCACCAGCCGCGCCGAATACCGCCTGCAACTCAGGGAAGACAACGCCGATATGCGCCTGACCGAAGACGGCTACAAAATCGGCTTGGTGGGTGAAGTGCAATGGCGCATGTTCAACGAAAAACGCGAAGCCATCGAACGCGAAATCCAACGTTTGAAAACAACGTGGTACACGCCGCAAAAACTCGCCGAAGACGAACAAACTCCGCGTGTTCGGACAAAAACTCAGCCGCGAAGCCAACCTGCACGACCTCCTGCGCCGCCCGAACCTCGACTACGCCGCACTGATGACGCTCGAAGGCGCACAACCTGAAAAAGCGCACTCTGCCGACACGTGATCGAACAAGTCGAAATCCAAGTCAAATACCAAGGCTATATCGACCGCCAAAACGAAGAAATCGACAGCCGCCGCGACATCGAAACCTTAAAGCTGCCCGACGACATCGATTACAGCAAAGTCAAAGGTTTATCGGCAGAAGTGCAGCAAAAAGCTCAACCAGCACAAACCCGAAACCGTCGGACAGGCCAGCCGCATTTCCGGCGTAACGCCCTGCGGCAGTGGCGTTGCTGATGGTGCATTTGAAGCGCGGGTTTAAAGGGGCGAAATAGGGCTTGCACGCAGATAAGAAAGGTCGTCTGAAACCAAAAATCAGGTTTCAGACGACCTTTTAATACCGACACATATTTATGTAGATTAAAAATAGAACGCACCCCCTGCCGTCATTCCCCGCGCAGCGTCGTAGGTCGGATCTTGAATCTGACATCTTGACAGCTGTGTCGGATACAAGTATCCGACCTACGGCTTGCTGTGGCAGGCCTTCTACCGGGCCGACATCGAACGCAAAAATCCGCGACGAATACCTGCTCGACAAAAGCGGTGCAGGCTGGTATAAAATCCGCAACGCCCTGAAAAAGGCCGCTCCGCAAACCGACTTCACCCCTTCGAAACCACCCTACGCCGCCCTCGCTGCCAAACTCGAACCACTGGTGTACGAATACGGCTTTTTGAAAGAATAGGCAGCCTGAAAAAGCAGCCTGCACCCCCAAAACAAGGAAACCCCATGATCCCCACACAACACACCGTACTCATCACCGGCGGCGCCACCGGCATCGGCTTTGCGCTGGCAAAAAAGTTCCATGCAGCGGGCAACCGCGTGATTTTGGTCGGACGGCGCGAAGACGCGCTACGCCAAGCCGTAGAACAACTTTCAGGAGAACAGCTTTCAGGCAGCCTGCACGATAACGGCGCACGTTGCGGATATGCCGTCGCCGACGTTTCCCAAGCCGAAGACCGCGCACGGCTGGCGGCGCAGTTTCCCGAAACCAGTATCCTCATCAACAACGCCGGCATCCAGTTCACCAAACGGTTGGACGAGCAGACGGACGACGAAATCGCGCAGGAAATCGCCGTCAATCTCACCGCGCCCGTGCAGCTCACCCGCGCCTTCCTACCCATGCTGGCGGGCAAGCCGCAGGCCGCCGTTATCAACGTATCATCGGGCTTGGCGGTGGTGCCCAAGGAAACCTGCGCCGTTTACTGTGCCACCAAAGCCGCGCTACACAGCTTTTCGCAAGTGTTGCGCTGGCAGTTGGAAAACAGCGGTATCCGCGTGTTCGAAATCCTGCCGCCCATGGTCGCCACGCCCATGTACAAAGGCAAGGGGCACGCGCACCTGATAATTTCGCCCGACGAATTGGCAGACGAATTTTGGCGTGATTTTGAACGCAACCGCTTTGAAAGCATGATTGGCAAAACGAAGTGGCTCTATTGGATTAACCGCCTCTCCGCACGGCTGGGGCAGCGGATTATGCGGAAGGGTTTGTAATCATGGAACGCTCCGTCTTCAGATTATCGTGCCGTGTTGGATTTTTGGTTTCGCGAAACTGCGCCGCAGCAATGGTTTGCCCGATCCGATGCGTTCGACGGCATCATCCGCCAACGCTTTTTGCCGTGTGGCAACGCGCCGCACAGGGCGAACTGGCCGACTGGCGCGAATGCCGTGCAATACATCCGCGAACAAGACCCGCTCCTGCTGCGCCGCGAACAAGCCTATCTCGGCGTATTGGTGGACGACCTCATCACCAAAGGCGTGAACGAGCCTTACCGAATGTTCACCAGCCGCGCCGAATACCGCCTGCAACTTAGGGAAGACAACGCCGATATGCGCCTGACCGAAGACGGCTACAAAATTGGCTTGGTGGGTGAAGAGCAATGGCGCATGTTTAACGAAAAACGCGAAGCCATCGAACGCGAAATCCAACGTTTGAAAACAACGTGGTACACGCCACAAAAACTCGCCGAAGAAGAGCAGCTGCGCGTATTCGGCCAAAAACTCAGTCGCGAAGCCAACCTGCACGACCTCCTGCGCCGCCCGAACCTCGACTACGCCGCGCTGATGACCCTGCCCGACGCACAACCTGAAACCGCGCTTGCCGACAGCGTGGTCGAACAAGTCGAAATCCAAGTCAAATACCAAGGCTATATCGACCGCCAAAACGAAGAAATCGACAGCCGCCGCGACATCGAAACCTTAAAGCTGCCCGAGGATATCGATTACAGCAAAGTCAAAGGTTTGTCGGCAGAAGTGCAGCAAAAGCTCAATCAACACAAACCCGAAACCGTCGGCCAAGCCAGCCGTATTTCCGGCGTCACGCCTGCCGCCGTCGCATTGCTGATGGTGCATTTGAAACGCGGATTTAAAGATGCCAAGTAGGGTTTAATCCGAATAAAGGCCGTCTGAAACTTTCAGACGGCCTTTTTGATAATCTCCGATTATTTAAAAAGAACAAAAACATAAAAACTGATGACAGAGTAAAAATACGTTACACAAAACCTATGACAGACAAAGGGATAATATGGAAACTCAAGCTTTAGAAAAAACTTTTGCTACACACGACGAATTTAACCGTAAGCCGATAGCCGAAAACATCATCAAGTTGCTGACATCGCCCATCGACCTTTCTCCTATGGTTATCGATGGTGGCTGGGGAACGGGTAAAACCGAATTTTGCCAAAAGCTAATTCGGCTCATGCAGCAGCAACATCCCGATTACCAGCCCGTCTATATCGATGCCTTCCGTTCAGACCACAGCGGAGAGCCTCTGCTAGCATTGCTTGCCGAAATCATCAAAGCATGTACACCGCCTGAAGGTTCTGACAAAAAGCTTATTGAAAAACATAAAGATCGCATTAGGAGAATCGTGAAAGCCGCAGGATTCTTGATGAAAACCGTTGCCAAGGCAGTGGTTGGTCATGTCCTAAAGCAAAAATGGGAAGATTTATTAGAGGAAGGAATAAGCCAAATTACAAATGATGGGCAAGAAGCAAAAAATGCGGCAGCAACTGTAGCTGGTGTTGCCACCACACTTGCTAGTCATTCCATCGATGCAACTATTGATGCAACCGTCGAAGCTCTATTGAAAGAGCAAATCGAAGCAGAAAAAAATCTGGAAACGCTCAAAACCTGCCTGAAAGACTTGGCAGAGGATAAACCCAAACCGATTATCCTGTTTATCGACGAACTCGACCGTTGCCGTCCCGACTACGCGGTTGATATGCTGGAAGTTATCAAACACGTCTTTGATATTGAAAAATGTCAAAGTTGTGTTGGTAACGAATACCAAGCAACTGCGAGCGGCGATTAATCATCGGTATGGCGCAGAGGTGGATGCGCAGAAAATACTTTGGATAAGTTTTTTTAAAATATAGCTTTGCCTTGCCAGAGAAGGTTGTAGCTCAATTTGAGGAAGAACGGGCTTTGGTTGCTAGTTGAATATTTCAAAGCAATTGATACGAAACAGCAGTATGGCTGGTGAACTGCGAGGTTTAATTGGACAGGAAGCAACTCTGAATCTTATCAGCGATATGATAGAGCGGAATAATTTATCGCTTAGAGAAACAGAAAGGTTAGTCTCGATTTTTAGAGATATATCATTCTTTTAAGTCAGAAAATCTAAGCGGTACTACTAGGTGGGAAATATGTCGTGCTGCGCGTTACAGGTGTATTTATCTTCTGTTTCTATCCAGAATTTAATGGATGGTTTTTAATAAACATCGCGTACTAATAGCTAAAAGATCTTGCTCGATTATTTAATCTTCAGTCTTCACCTGACGTCCCATTAAAATATTTATCATATTAATTTTACAGATGTTATTGCTGTGATGCTGATTATGTATAGTAATATTAAAGATACAAGTTTTACATTTGTAACACCTCAACATGAAGAATATTAGGGTCAAACATATAAATGAAACTTTTCTTGAAAATCCATGTATTTTCCCCCAGGAATGGCTGGGGTTTTTATCTATCCTGAAAGAAACTTTCCGAGTCCTCAGCCTTGAACAAACGCCTTCAATAAACGCAAAGGCCGTCTGAAAAAAATGTTTTCAGACGGCCTTGCCTTATTTTTCGGTTTGTAGAACACGACTGTCTGCACAGGTGCGCGGGTGAGCTGTTTGGGTAGGGAAACACATCGCCAGTACGAACACGCTCAGGGTGTAATAAAAACGCCGGTGCCGCGCATTCCGCCCAAGGCCCCGCTGCCGACCACGCTCGATAATGAAGGCGGCAAACGCCGACGCGCACGCGCCGATGCCCGCCAAAAACAGCGCATAACACCAGCGGCGGCGCATCATTTTCCGATGGGCGATTTTCGCCAGTCCCGCCGACAGCGGGATATTCAGAAATCCGAACACGCCGCAGACGAACCATACGGTCGAGTCGCGCCAATATCCCGCCAATGCGTAATGCCCGCCCTGCTCCGCCAGCAGTAGTCCGCGCGCGCAAACAGCAGCGCCGCCAGCTCGTGCATCAGCAAGGCCAGCGGCAGCGCGGCGAAAAATCATGGCGGCGGCAAACGGGATATAGGGTTTTTCCTGAATATACATGATGGGTCCTGCGGGTTCGGCTTTCGTCCGCTTATTATATAAAAAGGCCGTCTGAAAAGCGATGCGGCTTTTTCGGACGGCCTCGGTCTGCGACGTTTCCTGTTTGGCGGAAACAAAAAGAGCCTCGTTTAGAAAGCCCTTTTTGTCTCTGAATGCCAGTCATACTACCGTAACGATTGTTTGATCTCGGTTTGCGCAGACGGTTTCCCCACAATGTATTTTTCGTGTTTCGCGGCAACGGCTGCGCGGGTTGCCCCGAAGGCGTACCGCCCGTTGCCTGTTTTCCTCTGAATGTGCGGTGTTTTTAGTGAAACCTATCTTCCGGTCCGAGGCGTCCTATCTGCTGCAACCCGCCGGGCCGCAGCGTTCCCCAAAATATTCTGCCGTCTTTGCAGCCGCTCCTAATATTTTGGAACTTCGCTGCCTACCGTGATTGATGTTTCTTCGTTTTCCCTGAGTCGAGTAAGACATTTTCCGCAGCAGTCTGCCGGTTTCCCCGACCGGCGGCTCCCTCGGTCGGCGGCAAATCGCTTTACCGCCGCCGCAGAAACAACCGCTGCATTTTATTGCACTGCACCGCAGGCTTTTTTTGTGTCGGGCACTTCGCTGAGGGAGCTGAACTGCCTTCCGCCTGCTTACCGTATACCCTAGCATACGGCGTGCCAGTTTCTTAAAGTTCCTTTGTTTTTGTATTTTTTTCGAAAAAGTCTCTATTTAACAAGATTTATCTTTTTAAATCAACCAGATATTTTTAGGAAAACAAAGCCCCGCCTTTTTCTGCCGTCTGAAAAATCTGACCGGAAACGGCAATTCCGTCCGAACCGACTTCAGAAAAATCATCCAAAACTGACGGAAATTGTTCAATTTGGACACGGTCGTCGGATTTTTATACCGTTCAGACGGCCTTTACGGCAGATTGCAAAAGACACCGCCGCGCCGATTTCCCGTTAACATATCGGTTTTTACAGACTGCGGACGGCAAATCATGGACAACCGGCAAAAACTGCAAAAGCGGCCTCAAAGAAATGGGCCTCGATTTAAGCGGCGAACAGCAAGACAAGCTGCTTGCCTATGTCGAGATGCTGAAAAATGGAATAAAACCTACAACCTCACCGCCCTGCGCGACGAGTCGCAAATCATCAGCCACCACCTGCTCGACAGCCTGACCCCTGCCGCCCTACCTCGAAGGCGCGCAGACCATGCTGACGTCGGTTCCGGCGGCGGGCAGCCGGGCATTCCCGCCGCCGTCTGCCGCCCTGATTTGCAGATTACGCTTTTGGATGCCAACACCAAAAACTTCGTTTCTGCAACAGGCCGCGATTGAACTGGAACTGAAAAACGTGCGCGTCGTCAGCGGCCGCGTCGAAGCCGTCCAAGGCTTTGCGGGCCGACGTGATTACCAGCCGCGCCTTCGCCGAACTCGCCGACTTCGTCAACTGGACGGCGCACCTGCTCCAAGACGGCGGCGGCTGGGCGGCCATGAAGGGCGTGTATCCCGCCGCAGAAATCGACAGGCTGCCCGATTCCGTCTGCGTCGAGCGCGTGGACAAAATCCGCGTGCCGCAACTGAATGCCGAGCGGCACATGGTGATTCTGCGGAAAAAATAAACAAAGGCCGTCTGAAAGCTTCAGACGGCCTTTATACCCATTTCAGGCAAAATAACGGTACAATTCCCCAGCAATGTAAAATTTCCATCCGGCAAAAACACATGAGCGCAAACATCATCGCCGTCGCCAACCAGAAAGGCGGCGTCGGCAAAACCACCACCACCGTCAATCTGGCTGCCTCGCTGGCCGCGCGGAACAAGCGCGTGCTGGTTATCGACCTCGACCCGCAGGGCAACGCCACCACCGGCAGCGGCATAGACAAAGCTCCATCGGCTGCGGCGTGTATCAGGTCGTTCTGGGCGAGGCGGAAATCAAAGACGCCGTTATCCGCAGCGACAGCGGCCGCTTCGACGTGCTTTGCAGCCAACCGCGCGCTGGCGGGAGCCGAAGTCGAACTGGTGCAGGAAATCGCCCGCGAAGTGCGGTTGAAAAACGCGCTCAAAGCCGTGGGAAAAACGACTACGATTTCATCCTCATCGACTGCCCGCCCTCGCTGACCCTGCTCACGCTCAACGGATTGGTCGCTGCCAACGGCGTCGTCGTGCCGATGCTGTGCGAATACTACGCGCTCGAAGGCATTTCCGACCCTGATTGCCACCGTGCGCAAAATCCGTCAGGCCATCAATCCGAACTTGGAGGTGCTGGGCATCGTACGCACCATGTACGACGCCCGCAGCCGCTTGGTCGCCGAGGTCAGCGACCAGCTCCAGCAGCATTTCGGCGGCCTGCTGTTCGACACCACCATCCCGCGCAACATCCGCCTTGCCGAAGCCCCCAGCCACGGTATGCCCGCACTGGCTCTACGATGCTTCCGCCAAAGGCGCGAGGGCGTATCTGGAGCTGGCTGACGAGCTGCTCGGGCGGCTGAACCGTCCGGCCTGATTTCCGAAATTTCGCGGGGCAAGGCACGGGAGATGCTGCCCCAGAGTCGTGCCATTGGCCGGAGGCCGTCTGAAAAACAGATTTTCAGACGGCCTCCGGCTTTTTATGCCTAACCGAACAACCTGCCCTGCGCCAGCAACGCCTTCACGGGTGCGAAATCTTGGCGGTGTTCGGGCAGCACGCCGTATTTTTGCAGGGCGGCGAGGTGTTGCGCCGTGCCGTAGCCTTTGTGTTTGTCGAAACCGTATTGCGGATAACGTTCGGCAAGCGCATACATTTCGGCATCGCGCGCGGTTTTGGCGAGGACGGAAGCGGCGGAGATTTCGATGATTTTGCTGTCGCCCTTGACGACGGCTTCGGCGGGAACGCCCAAATCTTTCGGAACGCGGTTGCCGTCTATCAATACCTTATCCGGCACGACCGCCAAACCTTGGACGGCGCGGGTCATCGCCAGCATGGTGGCGTGCAGGATGTTGAGTTCGGCGATTTCTTCGGGCGACGCGGAGGCAATGCTCCACGAAACGGCTTGTTCTTTGATCAACACCGCCAAAGTATCGCGCTTTTTTCTCGCTGAGTTTTTCTGAATCGGTCAGGTCGGGCAGGTCGTAACGTTCCGGGCAGGATAACGGCGGCGGCGAACACGCTGCCGACCAGCGGCCCGCGCCCTGCTTCGTCCACGCCCGCAAGGAGGATGGGAGACATAGCGTTTCAATGATACGGTTCGGTTAACGGGAGAGGTCGTCTGAAAAAGTTTTTCAGACGATCTTTTGAATGATATAGCGGGTTCAAATATAGTGGATTAAATTTAAATCAGGACAAGGCGACGAAGCCGCAGACAGTACAGATAGTACGGCAAGGCGAGGCAACGCCGTACTGGTTTAAAGTTAATCCACTAAAAAAATAATGTCGGGTTTACTGCCATTATTTTTTTATCTGTACGGGAGCAGCGACAGTTTTGCATGGAACCAAAGTCCGCCCTGCCCTATTTTTTATGCTGTGAAACGTTTTTCGCGGGCAAAGCCCACGCTACAAAAATGGGCCTGTCAGTTTCGGTCAGACATTCATGCCCGAAAAGCCATATGGCCGATTCACTTCATTTTTGATGCGGCATTTATCGCCCCGCCGTCATTCCCTGCACAGTCAGGAATCCAGTCCTCAAGTATTCAAAACTATTTAAAGATTGTCATCATTTCAAACTTCTGGATTCCCACCTGTGCGGGAATGACGACGCGTGGTTTTTCTGACTTGAATTTACTGCAAAACCATCAGATTCAGTCCGCAGGTCAGGCATGCTCTTTATCAGGCAATAAGTATCAGGGGTCGTCTGAAAGCGTAGAAGAAACGGGCGCAATGGGTTTCGCTAAAAGCCTGCTTCGGACAATACGGCTTCAGCCGCCAATGCATCGGTATCTTTCTTCAACAGCAAATGCAGTTCGCGAAAATCCTGTTTCAGGACCGCGGCGGCTTCGGGGTGGTCGTACCAATAGGCAACGGCGGCGGCGAGTTTTTCCGGCTCGGCATCGTGTTGCAAAAGTTCCGGCACGGCGGCTTTGTCCAACAGGATATTGGGCAGGCCGACATGCGGCACTTTGACTTTGCGTTTCACATAAAAATAGGTCAGCGGCGAAATTTTTGTAGCTGATGACCATCGGCCGTTTGCACAAGGCGACTTTCGAGGGTGGCGGTGCCGCTGGTTACCAACACAACATCGGCGGCGGTGCAGACGGTATCGGACTGTTTGTCGGTGATGGTAACGGGAATGGCGGAAAATTCAGGCTGCGCCAGAAATTTCACCGATGCGCCTGCGGGTGGCGGCGGTGGCGGCGGGGAGCAGGAATTGCGCCTGCGGATAGCGTTTGAGCAGCAATAAGGCCGTCTGAAAAACAAAAGGGCCATATAGTCGATTTCGCTGACACGGCTGCCCGGCAGCAGGGCAAACACGACAGCTTCGTCGGCCACGCCCAACTTGGCGCGCGGCGGCACGGTCGTCGTCCAGCGGCATGGTTTGCGCCATCGGATGACCGACAAACTCGGCTTTGCCGCCCGCATCGAGGTAAAGCTGCGGCTCCATTGGGGAACAGACACAACACGCGGTTGACCTGATGCACGATTTTGTTCACCCGTTCGCGCCGCCACGCCCACACCGACGGGCTGACATAATGGACGGTGGGGATGCCCGCCTTTTTGAGTTTTTCCGCCACGCCCAAATTGAAAATCGGGCGCGTCGATGCCGACAAAGACATCAGGTTTGATGCGGATGAGGTCGTTCACCAGCCCTTTGCGGATTTTTCAGGATTTCGGGCAGGCGTTTGACCACCTCGACAAAGCCGCGCACCGCCAGTTTTTCCTGGTCATACAGGCTCTCAAACCCTTCCGCCTTCATGCGTTCGCCGCCGATGCCGATGAATTTCGCATCGGGACGGCGTTGTTTGATGGCACGGATAAGGTGCGCGCCGAGCAGGTCGCCAGAGGCTTTCGCCGACGCTGATGGCGATAACGGGGACTGGTTCATATAAGAAACGTTCGGGTAAAGGGACGGGGTATTTTAACAAAAACAGGCAGGGGCTTGAACGGCGGGCATAAAGAGGCCGTCTGAAACGTTTTTCAGACGGCCTCTTCATCCTAACCGAACCCCGCCGGTTCAGCGGATGATGCCGCGCGTCGAGGCGGCGAAGAAGTCTTTGAACACCGCCAGTTCGGGGCGGGTTTCGGCGCGCTGCAAAATATCCGCGCGCGCTTCTTCAAACGGGATGCCGCGGTGGTAGATGGTTTTGTATACGTCTTTGACGGCGGCGATTTGTTCGGCGCTGAAAGCCGTTGCGGCGCATTCCTTCGCTGTTGAGGCCGGCCGGTTCGGCGCGGTAGCCCGCGGCCATAAAGTAAGGCGGCACGTCTTTGTGCACGCCCGCGGCAAAGGCGGTCGTGGCGTAGTCGCCGATGCGGCAGAACTGGAACACCAGCGTGTAACCGCCGAGGATGACATAGTCGCCGATGGTAACGTGTCCGGCCAACGAAGCGTTGTTGGCGAAAAACGGTATGGTTGCCGATGACGCAGTCGTGGGCAAGGTGGCAGTAGGCCATAATCCAGTTGTCGTCGCCGATGCGGGTTTCGCCTATGCCGGTCACCGTGCCGAGGTTGAAGGTGGTGAACTCGCGGATGGTGTTGCCGTTGCCGATGGTGAGTTTGGTCGGTTCGCCGCCGTATTTTTTTGTCCTGCGGGATTTCGCCCCAGACTGGCGAAATTGGAAAGATGCGGTTGTTTTTCGCCTATGGTGGTGTGGCCGTTAATCACGGCGTGCGGGCCGATTTCGGTATTCGCACCGATTCGCACGTTCGGGCCGATGACGGTGTATGCGCCGACTTTGACGCTGGAATCCAGCTCTGCCTTGGGGTCGATGACGGCGGTCGGGTGGATGAGGGACACAGGGTTTCCTTTCATGTCTGGAGGCGTTCCAGCGGCCGCACCGTTTCAGGCAAACCGCCAATACGCCCCGTATTCGGTTTTCAGACGGCCTCTATCCGGCAAGGCCGTCTGAAAAGTCAGCCTTTTTCGACGATGCGCTGCGCGCACATGATGGTGGCTTCGCAGGCCAGTTCGCCGTTTACTTTGGCGGTGGCGTTGAATTTGCCGATGCCGCGGCGGTGTGCCAGCAGTTCGACGTCAAACACGAGGCTGGTCGCCCGGAACGACCTGACGTTTGAAACGCACGTTGTCCAGTCCGGCGAACAGGGTGATTTCGCCTTTCGCGCCGTTTGGCGCTGCCCTGGGACAAAACGGCCAATACGCCGCAGGCCTGCGCCATCGCTTCGACGATTAATACGCCCGGCATGACGGGCGATTCGGGGAAGTGGCCTTGGAAAAACTGTTCGTTGAAGGTTACGTTTTTGATGGCGGTCAGCGACTTGCCCGGTTCGGCGGCGGTTACACGGTCCAGCAGTAAAAAGGGGAAGCGGTGCGGCAGGATTTCCTGTATTTCGCGTACTTCGATGGGTAATTTGATTTCCATTGTTATTGTCCTTGTTGGTTCGGATGAGTTTCAGACGGCCTGTTTGCCGTTTTTCAGCTCGGCCAATTCCTGTTCGAGCTGTTTGATGCGTTTGCCGGTTTCGTTCAAACGGTGGATGTGGACGGCATTGCGCGCCCACTCTTTGTAAGACGACATCGGGAAAATGCCGGCAACGTGCTGCCCGCTTTCGGTGATGCTGTGGGTAACGGACGTGCCGCCGCCGATAGTGGTTTTGTCGGCGATTTCAATGTGGCCGACCGTGCCGACGCCGCCGCCGATGATGCAGTAATTACCGACGGTAACGCTGCCGGAAATGCCGGTTTTGGCAGCGATGACGGTATGGGAACCGATTTTGCAGTTGTGGCCGATTTGGACCTGGTTGTCGATTTTGGTGCCGTTGCCGACGGTGGTGTCGCTCATGGCGCCGCGGTCGATGTTGCTGTTCGAGCCGATTTCCACATCGTCGCCCAGCGTTACCGCGCCGGTTTGCGGGATTTTTGAACCACGAGTCGCCGGCGAAGGCAAGGCCGAAACCGTCCGCGCCGATGACCGCGCCGCTGTGGATTTCGACGCGGTTGCCGAGCGTGCAGCCGTAATAAACCACAGCGTTGGGATGCAAAACGACTTCGCTGCCCAATTTGCAATCGTGTTGGACGACGGCATTCGCCAAGATGCGGCAGCCTTCGCCCAATACGGTATTGGCGCCGATGTAGGCGTTCGCGCCGATTTCGCAGCTGTCGGGCACGGTGGCGCTCGGTTCGACAACGGCGGTCGGATGTACGCCGCCGCGTGCTTTGACAACCGGTGAGAACAGGCGGGCGACTTTGGCAAAATAGAGGTACGGGTCGGCGGCGACAATCAGGCTGCGGCCGGTAAATTCTCCGGCGGCTTTGTCAGATACGATGACTGCGCCCGCTTTGCTGTCGTGTACTTCGTGTTTGTATTTCGGATTGGCCAGAAAGCTGATGTGTTCCACACCGGCCTGAGCCAAAGGCCGCACGGCGCAGACGCTGACGTCTTCGCCGCGCACCTCGCCGCCGAGTTCGGCGGTGATTTGGGATAGGGTATATTGTTTGACTGTCATGGTTTTCGCCGTTTGCAGCGGAATCGGGGGTTGGTTCGGGGAATGTTGTATGCGAATCCGCAGGCGGATTGCGGGCCGGACGGCCTTCAAAGTTTTTCAGACAGCCCTGCCGTATGCGGAGGCCGTCTGAAAAATCAGCGTGCGTTCATCGCTTTGATCACGCTGTCGGTAATGTCGAATTTGCTGTTGACGTAAATCACGTCCTGCAAAAATCACGTCGTATCCTTCTTTTTTCGCCAACTGGACGATCACGCGGTTGGCATTGTTCTGCAGGGCGGCAAATTCCTCGTTGCGGCGCAGGTTAGTAGTCTTCGGCAAACTGCGCCTGCTGTTTGCGGAATTTTTGTACCAAATCGCTCCATTTGCGGGCGGCGGCTTCGCGCTCGGCACCTTGCATTTTGTTTTTCGGCCAGTTGTTTTTTCCAGTTTCAGCCCTTCCTGCTGCAATTTCTGCAATGCAGCCTGACGCTTGCTGAATTCTTTTTCCAGAGTCTTCTGAATCGCCTGCGCCTGTTTGGATTCCTGATATACGCGTTCGGTATTGATAAAGCCCAGTTTCTGCACCGCTTCGGCTGCCGCAACCTGCGTACTCAGTGCACAGCCCAGCAAAAGCCGCGCAACCCGCGCGGACGGCTTTCGCTTTCAAAGAATATTCCATATCAAATCCTCTGTATTCTTTTTGCAAATGGTACTGTCTGTAATTTTTCAGACGGCCCGCCTGTTTTTCCTCCGCATCAGGCCGTCTGAAAACGAGCATACCGGCCTTCCGTCGGAACACCTTCGGGACGGCCGGTTCGGTTTGTCCGTTCCCAATCAGAATGTCGTACCCAGTTGGAACTGGAAGCGTTGGATTTCGTCGCCCTCTTTTTTTCTTGAACGGATAGGCGTAGCTGAACTTCATCGGACCCAAAGGCGACAGCCATGTTACCGCCGCACCTGCCGAAGCACGCAACTCTTCCTTGAAGGTCGATTTGTGGCTGGTGCCCTAGGGCCGTAAACGTTCTGTTTCGCACGGCCATTGTAGTATTCATCGTTGTCTTTGTCGGTATAGGTTTTGCCGTCCCATACGCTGCCGGCATCGGCAAACAGGCTCAGGCGGACGGTACGCGCGTCTTTGATGCCCGGCATCGGGAACAACAATTCGGCCGATACGTTGGCTTTTTGTTGCCGCCGTAGCTGATTTTTCTCGCCGTATTCGTCATACACTTTCGGACCCAACGTGCCGCTTTCGAAGCCGCGCACCGAACCCAAACCGCCGCCGTAGAAGTTTTCGAAGAACGGCATTTCTTTGGTTTTGCCGTAGCCGTTGCCGTAACCGACTTCGCCGCCGAGCATCAGCGTCAGGCTTTTGTTCAGCGGGAAGAACCACGTTTGGTTATGGGTCAGCGTGTAGTATTTCAGGTCGCTGCCCGGCAATGCCACCTCGCCGTTGATACCGGTCTGGTAGCCGCGCGTCGGCCACAGGGCGTTGTCGGTTTTGTTGCGGCCCCAGCCAATGGTACCTTTGTACAGCCAGCCTTTGAAACTGCCCACGCCGTCGCTGCCCTTACCGTAACGGTTGATAAAGTCGCGGTAACGTTTCGGGGCGCCGGTATAGGTATTCACGGTCAGGTGTTCCGCCGCCAAGCCGAAATTCACGCGGTCGTATTCGGTAACGGGGATACCCATGCGGATACCCGCGCCGGCGGTGGTGGTTTTATATTGTTTCGCGCTGGACGAGGCTTTGCGCGGATCGTAGGATTTACCGTAAACGTCGTAGCCGAGGCTCACGCCGTCGGGGGTGAAATACGGGTCGGTAAACGACAGTGAACCGTTGACGGTGGTTTTTACTGCGCGATACGCGGGCGGACGCTGACTTACCCGTACCGAACAGGTTGTCCTGCGATACGCCCTGCCGACAGCACCATACCCGTATCCTGCACCCAGCCCGCACTCAAATCGAGCGAACCGGTCGAACGTTCCTGAACGCTCATATTGACGTCCACTTGGTCGGGCGAACCTTCCACGGGTTTGGCATCAAACTGCACATTGTCGAAATAACCCAGCAGCTCCACACGCTCTTTGGAACGTTGCAGCTGGAAGCATCATACGGAGCGGCCTCCATCTGGCGCAATTCGCGCCGTACCACTTCGTCGCGGGTTTTGTTGTTGCCGGTGATATTGATTTGGTTGACGTATACCTTGCGGCCCGGCTCTACATGCAGCACGAAATCCACGGTTTTGGTTTGAGGATTCGGTACAGGCTGCACGTTGATTTCGCTGAACGCATAGCCTGCGCTGCCCATACGGTTCTGCATCGCTTCAAGCGATTTCACCATCTTCTGGCGTTCGTACCATTTGCCTTCCTTCATGGTCAGCATTTTGTACAACTCTTCTTTCGGCACTTCGCGGGTGTCGCCGTCGATGGTTACCTTGCCCCAACGGTAACGTTCACCCTCATCCACCGTGATTTTGATGGTCTGTTTGGTTTTTGTCTTCGTTGGTCTGAACGTCGGTATCCACGATGCGGAAGCCGAAATAGCCGTTGTTTTGATAAAACTCGCTGACACGCTCCAAGTCTTGCGAGAATTTCTGCTCGTTGAACTGGTTGCTTTTTGGTCAGCCACGTCCACATACCGCCCTCGCTCAACGACATTTGTTTCATCAGCTTGCGGTCGGAATAAACGTGGTTGCCTTCAAATTCTATGTCGGCGATTTTGGTGGATTTGCCCTCATCGATGGCTATATCGATGGAAACGCGGTTACGCGCCAGTTTTTTTAACGGTCGGGGTAATTTTAACCGACTGTTTGCCGCGGCCGACATATTCGTCGCGCAGGGCGACAACCGCCTGGTTCAGGGTCGCCTGATTGAAATATTGCGATTGCGCCAACCCGAAAGATTCCAGATTTTTCTTGATGGCGTCGTTTTGCAGCATTTTCGCGCCGGTGATGTTCAGCGTGGCGATGGTCGGGCGTTCGACCACGGTCAGCAGCACCTGGTTGCCCATCGTCTCCACGCGCACATCGTCGAAAAATCCGGTGGCGTACAGGTTTTTAATGATTTCTTTCGCTGCGTGCGTCGCTGAAATTGTCGCCTACTTTGACGGGCAGATAGTTGAACACCGTACTTGGTTCGGTACGCTGCAAACCTTCGACGCGGATATCTTGGATGATAAAGTCCGCCATCGCCAGCGGAGACAGGCCCAATACCATCAAAGTTGAAGCAATCTGTTTTAATTTCATACAATTATCCAAACAAACGGTTAATATCATTAAAGAAGGCCACCAGCATCAGCATCAGCATGGCTGCAAGTCCGAAGCGCAGGCCGATTGCCTGAATGCGCTCGCTCAACGGCTTCCCGCGTATCCACTCGGCGGTATAATACACCCTAGTGTCCGCCGTCCAAAACAGGCACGGGCAGCAGGTTCATGACACCCAAGCTGACGCTGACCAATGCCAAAAATTCCAAAATAGCTCTGTATACCCAGGCCGCCGACCGGCCTGCCACGTCGGCAATCGTCAGCGGGCCGGAGACATGGCTCAGGAAGCTTTGCCAGTAATGAGCTTGCCGAAGAACTCTGCAGTCATCAGCGAATAGCTGGTCATTTTGTCCCAACCCATTCTGAAGGCTTCGGGAACGGACGGCGTATATTGGTAACGCACCCGTTTGTCCCACGCTTCGTCGCGTTGCGGCGCCGTACCGACTTTGCCGACCAAGGTACCGTCGGGAAGTTCTTCGGCATCGGGGCGGACGTTAGCCCTCATAAACTTTGCCGCCGCGCTCGTATCCGATGGTTATCCGGTTGCCGGGATTGCGGCGGAACAAATCGGCCCAGTCCAACCATTGTTCAATCGGTTTGCCGTCGGCAGTCAGCAGGCGGTCGCCCACTTTCAGCCCCGCCCTCTCCATCGGGCCGTTTTTCATGACAAGACCGAGACGGTGGTCATTTTAAAAGGCCACAGCCCGATATTGCCGCTGTTTTTTTCGCAACTTTACCTGCTTGGCGTCCCCTGCCGCGTCGATAACGCGCACGGTTTGCTGTCCCGAGGCCGTCTGAACGGCTACGTCAACCCTGCGGGATTCTACCTCCAGCAAGATTTCGGTCTGTACGTCGCTCCAGTCTTTAACGGCTTTGCCGTTGATCGACAGAATTTTATCTTCGGGCACAAAACCCGCTTTGGCGGCGATACTCGCCGGTTCGACCGTGCCGACATACGGACGGATTTCGGTAACGCCGAAGGAAAAACTCAGGCCATACAGCACAACCGCCAGAATCAGGTTGGTCAACGGCCCCGCGGCAACAATGGCGATGCGTTTGGCCGGATGCTGGCGGTCGAAGGCGAACTGGCAAATCCGCTTCGGCGACATTGCCTTCGCGGGTATCGACCATTTTCACATAGCCGCCCAGCGGAATCGGAGCAAGACACCATTCGGTATCGCCGCGCTTTTTAGTAAAAAAACGGCTTTGCCGAAGCCTACGGAAAAGCGCACGACCTTTACCCCGCACCAACGCGCCACGAGGAAGTGGCCCAATTCGTGCAGGCTGACCAGAATCAGAATCGCTACGATAAAAGAAACTATGGTTAACAATATTGCCCTCTGCGGGTTGGTTTCGTTTCAGACGGCCTGTTGTGATAGACGGCAGGCCGTCTGAAAACGTTGTTAATCCAGGTTTTCTGCATATTCCTGCGCACGGACGCGCGTTTGGGCGTCTAAGGCCAGCAGGCTTTCGATGTCGTTCAGGCCGTCTGAAAAACCGGCGTCCAAGCAATGCGCCACGACGCGGGCGATGTCGGTAAAGCGGATTTTTCCCATCTAAAAATGCAGCGACGGCCATTTCGTTTGCCGCGTTCAATACGCAAGGCGCGGAACCGCCGGCGTACATGGCGTCGTAGGCTAATTTCAGGCATGGGAAACGTCCGAAATCAGGCCGTCTGAAAGTGAGGGCGGACAGAGTGTCAAAATCTAGAGCGCCCACCCCCGATTCAATCCGCTCCGGCAGCCCCAAGCAATAGGCAATCGGCGTGCGCATATCGGGATTACCGAGCTGCGCCAATACCGAACCGTCAAGATAGCGCACCATGCTGTGCACCACCGACTGGGGATGGATGACTACTTCCAGATTATCGGGCGGGCAGTTGAACAGCCAGTGCGCTTCAATCAGCTCCAAACCTTTGTTCATCATGGTAGCGGAATCGACCGAGATTTTCCTGCCCATACTCCAATTCGGATGTTTTACGGCCTGAGCGGGCGTGATGTGTTCGAATCCGGCCAAATCGGCATCAAGGAACGGGCCGCCGGAGGCGGTCAGGATAATCGAACGGATGCCGTGCCCGTTCAGACGGCCTGTGTAATTGTGCGGCAGGACTTGGAAAATGGCGTTGTGCTCACTGTCGACGGGCAGGACTCTGGCATTGTTGGTTCGGGCGGTTTCCATAAACAGCGCGCCGGATACGACCAGCGTTTCTTTGTTGGCCAGATAAATGGTTTTACCCTTCTGCGCGGCCGCCAGTGCCGAAGGCAGTCCGGCCGCACCGACAATAGCGCACATCACGCCGTCGACTTCGCCTGCCGAAGCAACGTCAATCAGGGCCTGCGCACCGTGCAATACGCGGGTCCCGCTGTTTTGCGCTTTCAATAAAGCCTCCAGCCGGACGGCGTGTTCGGCATCGGCAACCACGGCATATTCGGGTGCAAACCGCGCACATTGCGCCGCCAGCTTTTCAACCTGCCTGTGCCCCGCCAGCGCGAAAACGCGGAATTTCTCAGGATGGCGCGAGATAACGTCCAAAGTATTCACACCTATGCTGCCGGTGCTGCCTAAAATGGTCAGGACTTGCTGTGTCATGGTTGTTTTCTTTATCAGGCCGTCTGAAAGGCCGCGTTTCTTGTTTTTCAAAGGATTCCGTTTGCCGCCGCAAGGTTTCAGACGGCCTGTCCGGTCGGACACGTCATTCGATACCGTATTCTATCGTAACCACCAGCCGCACCTGTTTGCTGACTGTGGTTTTGTCGTAGGACCCGCCGTATTCGTCGTCCCTGCCGCTGCCGCTGTCTGCATAGATATTGAACGAACCCCTGCGAGGCGGAACGCATGGCCCCGACTTTGCCGCCGCCCTGTTTTGGCAAATTCGACGGCGCGTTTCTGCGCATCCTCCGTCGCCTGCGTAATCAAATCGCGCTTGATGTTTTCCAGATTGCCGAGCAGATACTGCGGGCTGCTGAAACGGATAAATTCGTTTTGCGCACGCAGGTTCAAAATCGCTCGCTGCGCGGCTTGACTTTATCCAGTTTTTTTGGTATTGACGGTGATGTCCAAGCTGCCGTCGTAGCCGTTGGGCGTGCGGGTAACATTTCCTTGTTCGTCGCGGACTTCGTTATAAACACGCTCCACCGACGGCAGGCCGATTTGCATTTCCGCCGTTTCAAAACCCTGCTCCCGCAGGAATTTGGACAGTTTCTTGCGTCTGGCGTTTAACAAGTCCAGCACTTCCTGATAACTGTCGGCATGAGCTTCGACGCCCGTATTCCAAGTCGCGCTGTCTGACTTAAAGTTCTTCTCCGCCAGCCCTTTCACGGTAATCGTGCCGGCTGGCGCAGGTTTTTAAACTGCACGCCGAGAATGAACGCCGCAGCCATCAGACCGAGCGCCAGCAGCACGCCCAAAACGGGCAATGATGAAATTTGGTTTTTTTCCGACATAATCAAGTAGACTCCCGCAAATTTAAATTAAAGACGACGAATTATTTTAAAACAAATGGATAAAAGCCGCATATACGCTTAATACGGCAATCAGGCTGTCCACGCGGTCGAACACTCCGCCGTGGCCGGGCAGCAGGTTGCTGCTGTCTTTTATGCCTGCCGAACGCTTCAACCAGCTTTCCAGCAAATCGCCGCACACGCTGACTACAGTCAGTATCAGCCCGACGCCCACTGTGGCAAGCCAACCTGTTTCAAACGACAGCCAGCGGGCATCCCGCACCAATGTGATATACACTGCCACACACAATGCTCCGCCTGCCGCCCCTTCCCAACTTTTTGCCCGGACTGATGGCGGGCGCAAGTTTTGTGCTTGCCGAAAGCCCTACCGCTGAAATATGCAAAAATATCGGCCACCCACACCAAACCCATCACCGCCAGCAGCGGCAGGGCCTCGTCGGAATCGGATCGCAGCGAAACCAGCGCGAACCAAAACGGCACCATCAGCATCCAACCCGCCGCGTAAGCCCGCCAGCCGCCCTCTGAGTTTCCATTTCCGGTTCAGCCAAAGCGGCATCACAACCAGCCAAAACGCCAGCACCGCATACCAGACCAAATCCGGCATCCCCAGCCACCCGCATAAGCCACAATGCCGAACAACAGGGTAGCGGCAAGGTAGTGATTGGTCTTGACCTTGTCCAAACCGCTCATGCGGGCATATTCCCACAAAGCAATCAGCGCAATCAGGCCGCTGAAAGCCGCCCACAACCATTGCGGCGCGTAAAACAGCATACCCAGCATCAGCGGCAGCAGCCACAGTGCGGTTATCACCCGTTGTTTCAACATTTATCAACCCGCTGCTGGTCGGGCGGGAGCTGCTCGGAAGTGCGCCCGAAACGGCGTTCGCGCTTCTGGTACGAAGCCACCGCATCATCGAAAGACTTTTATCGAAGTCCGGCCACAAAGTATCGGTGAAATAAAGTTCGGCATAAGCCATCTGCCACAATAAAAATTGCTGATACGCGTTTCGCCGCCCGTGCGGATAAACAAATCCGGTTCGGGCGCATCGCCCAGCATCAGGTAGCGGCTCAACGAATCCTCGGTAATCTCGCCCGAACCTTCCGCCACCACCCTGTTAGCCGCCTGCAAAATATCCCAGCGACCGCCGTAATCGGCGGCGATGCACAAAGTCAGGCCCGTATTGCCTGCGGTCAGCACTCTCCGCCGCTTCGATGCCTTGTAATATTTCCGTGCTGAACCGCCTCGCGGCTGCCGATAACCTTCAGCCGCATATTATTCTCATGCAGGCGCTGAACCTGTTTTTGCAACGCCTGTAAAACAGCCCCCATCAAAAAGACACTTCGTCTTCGGGACGGCGCCAGTTTTCAGTGGAAAAAGCAAACACCGTCAGGTATTCCACACCGGCCTGCGCACAGTTTTTTTCACCATTTCTCAAGCGCGTCCAACCCTGCGCTTGTGCCCCATCACGCGGGCAGAAACCGCTTTTTCGCCCAGCGGCCGTTGCCGTCCATAATCACGGCGATATGGCGCGGAATCTGCGTGATGCGCCAGAACCGTTTGCGTGCTGCTCTTCATGTTCGCCTTCCGTGGACAAACGTTCCAGAGGCCGTCTGAAAAGTCTGTCCGTCAGGGGTTAAACCGCCATCAAATCTTCTTCTTTGGCTGCCAGAATCTTATCCGCTTCGGAAATATATTTGTCGGTCAGCTTCTGCACGGCCTCTTCACCACGGCGTGCCTCATCTTCGACACTTCCTTGTCTTTCAGAAGTTTTTTGATATGGTCGTTGGCATCGCGGCGCACATTGCGGATAGATACGCGCCCCTCTTCCGCCCTCATTGCGCACCACTTTAATCAAATCCTTGCGGCGCTCTTCCGTCAGCATCGGCATTGGAACGCGAATCAAATCGCCCACCGAAGCCGGATTCAAGCCCAGATTCGAATCGCGAATTGCTTTCTCCACCTTAGCCGCCATATTGCTTTCAAACGGTTTCACACCGATGGTCCGCGCGTCAACCAACGTGATGTTTGCCACTTGGCTTACCGGGCACCAGACTGCCCCAGTATTCCACTTCCACCTGATCCAGCAGGCCGGTATGCGCACGGCCGGTACGCACCTTGGCCAGATTCTCCTTCAACACTTCCAGCGAACGCTGCATTTTACCTTCGGCAGTTTTTTGAATATCACTAATCATTCTTCACTCTCGGTCCATTAAAAAAATCAAACAGATAAATCCACAGGCCGTCTGAAACGCACCATCCGGGCGGAAATCGGCCGATAACAGCGCATAGTACCGTCATTAAAGAAAAAAACGATAGCTGGCTGTCCTCCGGACGGCTTTTGTTTTTTAACCTGTATTCGGATTAGATAGGAAATATGGAGAATAGTTTGGGAAACCGGTAGTAAAACTTTGGCATTCCGCCGCCTGCCTTTTACGGTTGACAGCCCTAACAATCCAAGTCTCTTACAAGCCACCTTAAAGCAAATGCCCGAAACATACCGCCCACACGGTTTTCAGACGGCCTTTCATATTCCGAATGCTGAATAATTCAGCAAAATCGGGTATAATACCTCCCTATTTCGCCTTCTGAACCCGCATTACCGGCCTGCAAAAACCTTTTCAGACGGCCCTCATAAAAATCCTCTTTGAAATTCAGTAAGAAAAAGACCATGACTGACCAAAAACACGAAGAATACGGCGCCGACAGCATACAAGTGCTGGAAGGCTTGGAAGCGGTACGCAAACGCCCCGGTATGTATATCGGCGACACGCAGGACGGCAGCGGCCTGCACCACATGGTGTTCGAAGTATTGGACAACGCCATCGACGAAGCCCTCGCCGGCCATTGCGACAAAATCACCGTAACCATCCATGCCGACAATTCCGTCAGCGTGGCAGACAACGGGCGCGGCATGCCCACCGGCATCCACCCGAAAGAAGGTCGCCCGCCGCCGAAGTCATCATGACCGTATTGCACGCGGGCGGCAAGTTCGACAACAACAGCTACAAAATCTCCGGCGGTCTGCACGGCGTGGGCGTGTCCGTCGTCAACGCGCTGTCCGACTGGGTAACGCTGACCATTTACCGCGACGGCAAAGAACACTTCGTCCGCTTCGTGCGCGGCGAAACCGAAGAGCTGTTAAGGGGTTGTCGGCGATTCCGACAAAAAGGCACGACCGTGCGCTTCCTCGCCAGCGCGGAAAACCTTCGGCAACGTCGAATACAGCTTCGACATCCTCGCCAAACGCATCCGCGAACTTTCCTTCCTGAACAACGGCGTGGACATCGAATTGACCGACGAACGCGACGGCAAACACGAAAGCTTCGCCCTTTCTGGCGGCGTGGCTGGGTTCGTGCAATACATGAACCGCAAAAACGCCGTTGCACGAAAAAAATCTTCTACGCGTTCGGCGAGAAAGACGGCATGAGCGTCGAATGCGCGATGCAGTGGAACGACAGCTATCAGGAAAGCGTGCAGTGCTTTACCAACAACATTCCGCAGCGCGACGGCGGTACGCACCTGACCGCATTGCGCCAAGTGATGACGCGCACCATCAACAGCTACATCGAAGCCAACGAAGTGGCTAAAAAGCCAAAGTTGAAACCGCCGGCGACGATATGCGCGAAGGCTTGACCTGCGTGTTGTCGGTCAAACTGCCCGACCCCAAATTCTCATCCCAAACCAAAGACAAACTGGTTTCCAGCGAAATCGGCCCCGTCGTCAACGAAGTCATCAACCAAGCCCTGACCGACTTCCTCGAAGAAAATCCGAACGAAGCCAAAATCATCACCAGCAAAATCGTCGATGCCGCCCGCGCGCGCGAAGCCGCCCGCAAAGCCCGCGAAATCACCCGCCGCAAAGGCGTGATGGACGGCTTGGGAGCTACCCGGCAAACTCGCCGACTGCCAAGAAAAAGACCCCTGCCTTGTCAGAGCTTTATCTGGTCGAGGGCGATTCTGCAGGCGGTTCTGCCAAACAAGGCCGCGACCGTAAATTCCAAGCCATTTTTGCCGCTCAAAGGCAAAAATTTTTGAACGTCGAAAAAGCCCGTTTTTGAAAAAAATGCTCGCCAGCCAAGAGGTCGCCACCCTGATTACCGCGCTGGGCGCGGGCATCGGCAAAGAAGAGTTCAACCCCGAAAAACTGCGTTACCACCGCATCATCATCATGACCGATGCCGACGTGGACGGCGCGCACATCCGCACCCTGCTCCTGACCTTCTTCTACCGCCAAATGCCCGAGCTGGTCGAGCGCGGCTACATCTACATCGCCCAGCCGCCGCTCTACAAAGCCAAATACGGCAAGCAAGAGCGTTACCTCAAAGACGAGCTTGAAAAAGACCAATGGCTGCTCGGCCTCGCCTTGGAAAAAGCCAAAATCGTTTCAGACGGCCGCACCATCGAAGGCGCAGAACTTGCCGACACCGCCAAACAATTCTTGTTGGCGAAAAACCGTCATCGAACAGGAAAGCCGCTTCGTGGACGAACTCGTCCTACGCGCCATGCTGCACGCGTCGCCCATCGATTTGACGTCGTCTGAAAACGCCGATAAAGCCGTTGCCGAACTTTCCGGTCTGCTCGACGAAAAGAAGTCGCCCTCGAACGCATCGAAGGGCACGAAGGCAACCGCTTCATCAAAATCACCCGCAAGCTGCACGGCAACGTCATGGTCAGCTACATCGAACCCAAGTTCCTCAACAGCAAAGCCTACCAAACCCTTACTCCAAACCGCCGCCGCGCTCAAAGGCTTGGTCGGCGAGGATGCCAAGCTTTATAAAGGCGAGAACGAGTACGACGTGGACAGCTTTGAAACCGCGCTGAACATCCTGCTCCAAAAACGCCCAAAAAGGCATGTCCATCCAGCGATACAAAGGTTTGGGCGAGATGAAACCCCGAACAGCTTTTGGGAAACCACGATGGACCCCGCCGTGCGCCGCTTGTTGAAAGTGCGCATCGAAGACGCCATCGCCGCCGACGAAGTATTCGTTACCCTGATGGGCGACGAAGTCGAACCGCGCCGCGCCTTCATCGAAAACAACGCCCTGATTGCGCAAAAATATCGACGCGTAAACCTTAAAGCCTGATTGAAAATAAAAAGGCTGTCTGAAAATGAACTGCACCCCGAAAGTTGGATACCCTCTCCAACCCACCAGGGTGCAGCTTTTTATGATCCAATATACATTACACTTCAAACATCAAGCCGTATTCCATTACCTGCGCATACGCAGCCGACAGCGCACCCAGACCATTACGGCCTCTTCCGCATCCACCTACGCCGCCGGAGAACCGCATACCGGAAAGGCGGTATCCGAACACTTGAACGCCCCAAGCAGTTTGAATTTAAAGAAACTGAGTCCCGTGGCATACAGAACCCAGCTTATGCAAACCGCCTGAATTGGCTTTTTATGAATATCCAAGACTTGGGGTGCAGTTCACATTTTTTTCAGACGGCCTTTTTATTCCCTGATAAACCATCCCCCTAAAGCATCATCCTGATAATGGTTGACTATAAATCAGAACAAGGCGATAACGAAGTTGTAGACGGTAAGACAATACGGCAAAGCAACGCCGTACCGTTAACGTTAATTCACTATAAATCTTAACCAAAAAAATCAATATTCTTGTCTCATATTATCATTTCATAAGACATTCGCTAATTCTCCTCTAATACTCCCCTATAAAATGATTTACAGAAAAACAAGCTTCCTCACATAACGATACGTCCCGCTCACAACGACACATGACGGAGCATCATTTTTCCCCACCATCGTTTTTTACCTCAAGGAGCGTACCATGAAACTGAATCTGCAAAAAAACTACCGCTGCTGTTTTGGCTGTCCTGCTCAGCGCTGGCGTATTTGCTGCCAACAATGCTAACGCATTCGAGTATGGCTACAAAAACCACAAATATGGCAAAAAAATGGGGTAAACCCGCATCCGAAGCCGAAGGCGAAAGAGTGATGAAAAACGCAGCCTACCGTTCGGGCGTGTACTACACCAACGTAAACCGCATTCCTGCCAGAGCAGACCGTAACGGTGTGAAAACCGTACAGGTTAACGACGCACGCACCCGTCAAAACCTCGGTCGCTATGCGTTCAATACCATCAAGAGCGGTGGTTCGGAAGTGTATTACGGCGAATGGGTCGGTAAAGAATACGCCAAAGGCACCAACCGCGGCGTTTACTACTCAGGCAACAAACGCGCTACTTCTATGCCGGTATCTGGTGTAGCCAACTACGCAGTCAAAGGTATCAACAACTACACCGGCAACAACCCGCTGGTTGGTACATTGCGCGCCGATTTCGGTCAAAAAAAGTTCTGGCCGGTTCTATGAGAAACAACGCCATGCAGATGGACATCCATTCACGCATCAAACCGTCCAGCGCATCGTTTGAAGGTTATGCCCGCGCCAACGGCCATTACGGTAAAACTGAAGGCCACTTCTTCGGTCACAATGCAAGCGCGTTGGCCGGTGTTGCCAAATTTAACACCAACCGCAACTTAGATACGGCATACGGCGGTGTAAAACGCTAAAAATCCGTCCTTAAAGTAAAATAAAGCCTGCACCCGCAGGCTTTTTAAACACCAGCCCGCCAACCTTCTCAAGGTCGTCTGAAACCCGCCGACCGGAAAGCCGACACCATGTACAAACTGTCTGCCTGCCTTATCCTGTTTCTCGCCGCCCCCGTCCTTGCCGCGCCACGTTCCGACTTTTTCAGACAACCGTACCGCGCAACGCCTGTGGCAGGATACCCGCCAAACCATGCAGGAACAGGAACAAAAAAGTGCGCGAATACCGCCTCGACATTTCCAGCCGAAAACATCGGGCAGACAGCCGAAACCGACCCCGAAGCAGACCAAGGCGAAGCCCTGTTTCAACGCAGTTAACCGCAGCGACTGGCAAACCGTGCGTCCCTGCTCGAGCAGCTATACCCGACAAACCGAATACGACCCCGACATCGCCCTCTTTGCCCGCGCCTCGCTTGCCCGCGGCGAAAGGCAGGTGGAAAAACTGCCAAACAAGACTACGAAACCCTGCTGCAACGCCATCCCGACTTCACGCGCGGACGGCTCGATTACGCACGCCTGCTCTTTTGACGGCCGTCTGAACCGCGAAGCCGCCGCCGAGTTCGCCCGCCTCCAAAACGAAGACCTGCCCGAAGCCGTCAAAGAAAAACATCGCCCATTTCCAAGATGCTCTGAACCAGCGTCGAAGTTGGCAGGGCAGCCTTTCCGTCGGCGCCGTCCACAACAGCAACATCAACGAAGGCAGCGGCAAAGTTTGGTGTAAAACCGAAATCGCCGGCGAATGCTGGGAAGAATTTTCCGGCGACAAACCCATTTCCGCCAACGGCATCAAATACGAAGCCGCCGCCGTCCGCCGCTGGCAGATTAAAGGACATCACGGCATCGCCGCCCGCGCGATCGGCTACGGCCGCTTCTACCGCGACCATCAGGGACTTCAACGAACACACGCTCAACCTCAGCGCAGGTTACCAGTTTGAAAACCACCGCCACACCTTCGCCCTCGCCCCGCTTGTCGAATGGAACGGCAGCGGCGGCAAAACCCTCAACCGCGCCTACGGCGTGCGCAGCGAGTGGAACCTCGACAAAGGCAACTGGACGTGGAACACCGAAGCCGAGTGGAAACACCTCTCCTATTCCGACAAAACCCGCCTGCTCGACGGCAGCCTCTTCTCCGTTTACAACACCCTGTCCTATTTCCCGCGCAACGACCTCATGCTCTACGGCGGCATAGACTGGCAGCAGCGCAAAGCCAAAGATCCCTGTGGACAGCTACCGCCAAATCTCCGCACGGCTGGGTGCCGCAAAAATCTTTGAAGCCGGCTTTCGACGCCTCACTCTCCGCCACCTTCGGCCTGCGCAGCCACCGCGAAGAGAACGCCGTACTCGAACAACGCCGCCGCGACAAAGAACAGACCTACCTCCTCAGCATAGGGGCAGACCGCTGGAAAGCTGCCGGCCTCAAACCCGTCCTCAGCTACAAACACCGCCGCGTCAGCGGCAACACCGACTGGCTGTACAGCTACAAGCAAAAACGAAATAGGCCTGTCGCTGGTGAAATCGTTTTTAACCTGCTGGCAAACAGAAGGAAAAACGCAAAAGGCCGTCTGAAAACATTCAGACGGCCTTTTTGCAGCTAGTCGGATTCGTTTATTAAAAAAATGAAAGATGGTAGTTCAGGGCGGAAGCTTGGCATCGGATACTGTGTAAATTATTTGATTCATGCCCAGCAGTTCCCATATACTCCGACCGTTTTTATTTCATCCTATTACGTAAATTTGATAAAAATTCTCATTTTACGACACAAAAAGCCATTTTGCTGCCGAATTGTATAGGAGGCTTTGAACTCCGCCACAATTCGGCCAGCTAAAATAACTGGGAGATACCATGCCATTACCTAAATTTTTGTCCAGCACGACTGCCGTTTGCCGTCGCTGCCGCACTTTTTGTCCGCCTATTCCTGGGGCGCAGGAGATGGGGTTGAACAGGTCGATTTGCCTACTGTCCAAGTACAGGGCATCGGCAAACAGACAACCTCCAACTACACCATTCCGACTTCTTCCGCCGCCACAGGCATCCGCCTGACCCAGCGCGAAACGCCGCAGTCTTTGTCCGTCGTTACCGAAAAACAAATGGACGACCAAGGTTTGGATACCTTGCAGGACGTATTGAAACAAACACCGGGCGTGTTCCACAGCAAAATGGGCAACAACGTGTCCGGCCACAGCCAATTTATTTCGCGCAGTCAGGCGATTGACAGCATTTCCGTGGACGGCGCGCCCAAATTCCTTTACGACAGCAAAGCCATCCGTCGCGGTACCAACAATCTGGACAGCACATTGTACGAACAAGTCGTCGTCGTACGCGGCGCAAGCGGTTTGTCCAACGGCGGTATGGGCGAGCCGGGCGGTACGGTTGCTTTGGAACGCAAAAACCGACTGCCAAGCCAGCGGTCAGCGTGGAAGCCGGAGTCGGTTCTTGAAACACTACCGCTTCGTCGCTGATGCCAATCATCCTCTGAATGCCGACAATACCTTGCGCGGCCGCTCCATTTTTGGTCAGCGACCACGGCGGCGATTACTTGCCGAACACTTCGCGCCACAATCACACTTTCTACGGCATTCTGTCTTACGACCTCACGCCGCAAACCCAATGGCGCCTTGGTACGGAAATACACCGTTTCCGCAATACCGGCAGCTCTCCTTTCAGTTATCTGACCGTGGCAGGAAACCGCAAAGACGGATTCAAGCCGTTTGAATCTTCGCCGCGCAACAACTCGTCCGCACGCTGGGCATACGGCAAAGACAATAGCGCCGAAGTATTCACCTCCCTCAGCCATGAGTTTGCCAACGGCTGGAGGCTCACAGGCGATTACAGCTATCTAACAGGTAAAAAGCGACATCGTTTCAGGTATCGCCGGTGCATTCGTAATTAAACCCGACTACTCTGCGCTTTTTCACTTCAGACCGCGACCGCAGCAAATACCGCGACCAAGATTTTTTTCCCTGATTTTTGGACGGTGATTATCCGGCGTTGGGTCGTTCGCATGAATTTAATGCAGGTATCAGCTATCAGGGCAACAGAGAAAAACTTGTCTTTCTATGGGGACAGTGAGTCAACTATTCCCGATGTTCGCCGCTTTGACGGCAATATCGCTAAACCCGATATGCCGTATTTGCGCGACGGTTTTTACCAATATGAAAAACCTGTCGGTTTACGGCTCGACCCGTTTCAAACTGACTGACAAAGCTTGCTTTTTATCGGCGGCGGACGTTTTTGTGGATTGGCGGTACCGTTACAGCACTGACCGCAACAAATTCGCTTACAGCAGCCACAAACAAAAAGTTTTCATTCCCTATTTAGGCGTAACTTATGATATAGGTGACAACCTGACCGCCTACGCGTCCTATACCACCATCTTCCGTCCGCAAGTGCGTAACCTGACTAAAGAGGGTGTAGCGCTCGAACCGCAACGCGGTAAAACCTACGAGACCGGTTTGAAAGCCTCATGGTTTGACGGTCGTCTGAATGCTTCCGCGTCCGTCTTTATGAACAAACGTGATAATTTGAGCGTTAAAGGCAGGAGAATTTCCGAACGGCGAAGAATACTTCGAGCAGTCGATAAAACTACGACCAAAGGCGGCGAGCTTGCCATTGGCGGACGCTTGAACGACAGATGGTTGCTTAATGCTTCTTATGCACGTTCCAAAATCAAAGACAGCGAAGGCAACCAACTCAATGCGTCTTATCCCGTTCATTTGTTCAAGCTCTTCACTGCGTATGACGTAACCGACCGTTTGAACTTGGGTGCAAACGTCAACTGGCAAAAGCCCTCACTCATACGTTGGATGATGACTATCCCAAAAATATTAATCCGGCCGCCGCTGCCGCACTGACCCAACGCCCATACGCCACGCTGGACTTGACCGCGCATTACAAAATCGGCAAATCCACCCGTATCGGTTTGGACTTTGAAAAACGTGTTCAACAAACGCTACCGCCCCATGCCCGACATCCACGTTTACGGCACGCCGCGCAGCCTGACCGCTACGTTGAAACACACGTTCTAAGGCGGAAAGAAGAAAAAAAGGCCGTCTGAAAACATTAAACTGCACCCCAAGTCTTGGATACTCATAAAAGCTAGTCCAGGCGGTTTGCATAAGCTGGGTTCTGTATGCCACAGGACTCGGCTTCTTTAAATTCAAACTGCTTGGGGGCGTTCAAGTGTTCGGATACCGCCTTTCCAATATGCGGTTCGGCGGATGCGGAAGAGGCCGTAATGGTCTGGTGCGCTGTCGGCTGCGTATGCGCAGATAATGGAATACGGCTTGATATTAAATGTATATTGGGTCATAAAAAACTGCACCTTGGCGGGTTGGAGAGAGTGTCCAACTCTTTGGGGGTGCAGTTCATTTTCAGACGGCCTTTTTTTGTTTACTTAACCAGCTTCAATCCTTTTTCGGTTTCGCACTTTCCGTATCTTTGGATTCGGACTGAGGGTATTGTTCCTGAGTCGGAGTATTCTCCGGCTGATACAGCTCGACTTCAAAACCCATCCCTTCCCCACTTTCGCGGGCAAAAATGCGACAACATGACCAACGGGAATCCAAATATCGTGTGCCACACCATTGAAGCGGGCCGAAAAATTCACCCATTCATTATCAATATTGAGATTATGGCTGGCTGTCGGGCCGATATTCAACACGATTTCATTTTCGCGCACATATTGCATGGGCACGCGCGTATGCTCGTTTACCCAAGCGACGATATGCGGCGTCTGGCCATTATCCACACACCATTCATATAACGCTCGGAGCAAATAGGGTTTCGTACCCGTAGTCATCAGTTTGTCCTTTCTGCGGTCAGCGGCGCATTGCTTTTTCGGCAGGGGTCAGTGCTTCGATGAAAGCCTCACGCTGAAAAAAATACGTTCCGCATATTTCAGCAACGGAGCGGCAGTCTTGCCCAATTTGATGTCGTAATAGTCCAATCGCCACAGCAGGGGGACAAAAGCCACATCAATCATGAGAAATCATCGCCTAAGATGTATTTGTTTTTTTGCAAAAAGAAGGTGCCAGCAAAGTCAGACCGTTACCGATGGCTTCACGGGCTTTGGCTTGTTCTTTGTTTGTCGATTCGGGAGTTTCTAAAAACCTGCACAAGGCTGAACAATTCTTTTTCCATTCTGTACAGTACTAAGCGGCCTCGGCCGCGCATAACCGGATCACCCGGCATCAGTTGCGGATGCGGGAACCGTTCGTCAATATATTCGTTGATGATATTGGATTCGTACAAAATCAAATCGCGCTCTACCAAAACCGGAACTTGGTTGTACGGATTCATCACGGCTAAATCTTCAGGTTTGTTGAAAAATATCCACATCCTTGATTTCAAAGTCCATTCCTTTTTCGTACAACACGAAACGGCAACGCTGGCTGAACGGACAAGTAATCCCGGAATACAATGTCATCATAATTCTTTTAAACTCCTGCAAAATACCGTCTTTCAGACGGCCATATACAAACTTAATTGTGCAATTATAGCCGATTGTATGTTCCCAATCTAGAAAAACCAACGTAATCTATTATTTTATAAAAATATATTCCAGTATTACTAAAAATTATATCCAACCGCAAGCAGCCGATTTTTCATATGCCGTCTGAAAAGAAAAAGGCAAAAGTCTTTCGACCTTGCCTTTTTACCCATTCAATAAAGATTAATGTACGTCTTTCCAGTATTCTTTTTCAGGAAATATGCCAGCGGCAGCATAACGGCTAACAGGAAAATCATGACCATATACCCTATGCGCTTACGTTCAAGTTGAGCCGGTTCACCCATATAAACCAAGAAGTTTACTAAGTCGCGCGTATAGTCGTCATACTCTTTTTCAATGACTTTACCGTTAGGCAGACGGCGGCTGTGCAGGCCGGTCGATTCCCAATATAGTTTCGGAGTCAGGTTGCCGTGTTCGTCCTTGACCATAACGGGCTGCCCTTTGGCATCAACTCAACCGCACGGATTCCTTGCTGTTCCCCACAACGGATGCGGCATACCGACCTTATCAAACACCGTGTTGTTCCAACCGTTCGGACGGGTCGGATCCTTATAGAAACCACGCATATAAGCATACAGATAATCCGCGCCGCGGGAACGGGCAATCAACGTCAAATCGGGCGGTTCCGCACCAAACCATTTGGCCGCGTCTTTGGGATTCATCGCCGACAGCATGACATCACCCACTTTATCGGTGGTAAACATCAGGTTTTTTTCTTGATTTCATCCTCGGTCAAACCAATGTCTCTCAGACGGTTGAAACGCATACCGCTGGCCGAGTGGCATGAAAGACAGTAGTTGGCGAAGATTTGCGCACCGTGTTGCAGGCTGACTTGGTCACGCAGGTCGATATCGACTTTTTCATAATTGGCATGGCCTCCTGAAGCAAGAGCCATACTCATCGGAGCTGCCAACAATAAGGCAGCAACCCAGTTTTTCAGAGTGTGTTTCATTTTCGCTGCCCTCATCAGATGTATGTTGCAAACAGGTATGCGCCTACCAGAGTAATGCCGGTGTAAACAAAAAAACATGATTTTTGTTTGGTCGTACTCATGGTTACGCGTTCCGGAACCGGTTGGGTTTTATCCAATTTGGTATAAAACGGCATACCCAAGAAGAAGGCGAAATAGATAAACGAAAGGATACGCGCAACCAACGTACGGGCATCGGTTGCCACCATTGCACCCAAAATACCCAAACCGATGAACGAAATGATAAACAACACTAAAGCCGTTTTGAAAAATTGGGCCTCGATAACGGACTGATTTCACTTCTCCGCGATCCAACCAAGGCAGTAGGGCAATCAAGACCACCGCAGCCCCCATGCCGATAACGCCCCAAACCTGCGTACCCAAGAAAGAAGGAATCGCACGCAAAAATAGCGTAAAACGGGGTGAAATACCATACGGGAGCAATGTGTGCCGGCGTTTTTTCAACGGATTGGCCGCGTCAAAGTTGGGGGCTTCTAGGAAATAGCCGCCGCCTTCAGGAGCGAAGAACAATACCGCGCAGAACACAATCAGGAATACTACGACGCCCAAGATGTCTTTAACGGTATAGTAAGGATGGAACGGGATACCGTCCAAAGGCACGCCGTTTTTCATCTTTTTAGTTTTTGATTTCCACACCGTCAGGGTTATTGGAACCCACCTCGTGCAAGGCGATGATGTGCGCCACAGCAAACCGATTAACACCAGCGGCACGGCGATAACGTGCAGAGCGAAGAAACGGTTGAGCGTTACGTCGGAAATATTGAAATCGCCGCGGATCCAAGTGGACAAATCGGGACCGATTACGGGAATGGCTGAGAACAGGTTAATGATTACCTGCGCACCCCAAAACGACATCTGCCCCCACGGCAGCAGATAGCCCATGAAGGCTTCCGCCATCAATGCCAAAAATACCAGCGAACCGAAAATCCATACCAATTCGCGCGGTTTTTTGTACGAACCGTAAATCAGGCCGCGGAACATATGCAGATAAACGACGATGAAGAAGAAAGATGCGCCTGTGGAGTGCATGTAGCGGATAATCCAGCCGCCCGACACGTCGCGCATGATGTACTCTACCGCGGTGAAGGCGGCAGGGCAAGTGATAAGCATTCAAATTGCCGTCCGGCTTTGTAGTTCATGGTCAGGAATATACCGCTGACGATTTGAATCACCAGCACAAGCAGGGGCCAACGAACCGAAGTAATACCAGAAGTTGAAGTTCTTGGGCGCATAGTATTGCGCCAGATGCTCATTCCACATTTTAGACAGGGGGAAGCGGGCGTCCACCCAGTCTAACAATGCTTTTGCTTTGCTATTGGTTTGGTTTGCCATAATTATCGTTCCTTATTTTTATGCTTCGCCTACCAACACGGTGGTATCGCTCAGATATTTATACGGCGGTACGACCAAGTTGGTCGGTGCAGGAACACCTTATACACACGTCCGGCCATGTCGAATTTCGAGCCGTGGCACGGACAGAAGAAGCCGCCTTTCCAGGCCGACCCCCAAATCTGCGGGGGCGATGTCGGGACGGTAGGTCGGCGAACAGCCCAAGTGGGTGCAGATACCGATGGCCACAAAGATATTCGGCTTAATCGAACGGGTTTCGTTTTTGCAGTTTTCAGGCTGCTGCTCGACTTCTGATTTCGGGTCGCTTACTGCGCCGTCGAGCGCCTTGAGGGTCTTTGAGCTGCTGGGCGGTGCGGTTGACCACCCAAATCGGTTTGCCCTGCCACTCGGCAGTCATCATCTGCCCTGATTCGATTTTTGCTGACGTCGATTTCGACGGCGGCACCTGCAACTGGCCTTTTTCCGAAGGGAAAAAGCTTGCCACGAAGGGCGTAGCCACACCTAAGGCAGCCACCCCTCCCGCCCCGCTTGTCGCGAGTATCAGGAAACGGCGGCGGCCGTTGTTGATTTCACTGATTATCCATTATTCAGTCGTCCTAAAATTTTGGAAATACCGAGCCATTAAACAATGTAATTCTACCTAGTTTGCCGTGATACTCAAAGCATTATTTAAAGTAAGGTAAAGTTTTTCTGATATATTTCAACTTTTCAGGCGGGATTCGGCTCGTCGAAACAACACCATACTACATCGAACCGTTGCGCCAATGCTTCGCCCAACGCCCTGATTCCGTAGCGCTCCGTAGCATGGTGTCCCGCACTGATGAAGGCGACGCCGGTTTCATTGGCCAAATGGTATTGCGCCTCAGAAATTTCGCCGGTTACATATGCGTCGACACCTTCGTCGATGGCCGTCTGAAAAAATCCCTGCGCCCCGCCGGTGCACCATGCGATGCGGCGGATTTCCCTGCCGGCATCGCCGACGACTACCGGTTTGCGTTCCAGCTTCAGTTCGATACTCTGCGCCAACTGCGCCAGACTCTGCGTTTTTCAGACGGCCTGCGTTCAGCAGGTTCTGCTCGCCGAACTGTTTTTCCAACTCCCAGTCCAGAAGTTTGGCAAGCTGCGCGTTGTTGCCCAATTCGGGATGCGCATCCAGCGGCAGATGGTATCCGGCAAGGTTGATTTGGTGGCGCAGCAATGTTTCGATACGCGTTTTTCCACCCCTGTAACCGTAACCGGCTCGCTCTTCCAAAACATCCCGTGGTGCACCAGCAGCATATCGGCCTGCTGCGCCGCGGCGAAAATCGACTCGCCGCTTTTGCTCGCCGTAACCGACGTAACGATTTTTTTCCGATTTCCGCTTTTTCCTTCGACCTGCAAACCGTTGGGGGCGTAATCTTTAAACACGTCCGTTTGCAGCGTTCGGGCGCACCAGTCCAGAATTTCCCGACATCCAGCCATTTGGCGTTCCTTTCCTTTTTCAAAAACAAGGCATGTATTTTATCCGAAAATCCGTATGCCGCCGCACCTGCCGGACATCGGATTACAAGCCGTTTCACTGTTTGACCGCCCTTCCCTTATGTTTACATGCCGGCGCGAATTATTTTAATATGCCTCCTTCCATCCGTAAGGCCGTCTGAAACATGGACTCCATCATCGAATTGCGCCACCTCAAAACCCTGCTGGCGCTGGAAGAAACCGGCAGCGTCTCCCTTGCCGCCAAGCGCGTTTTCCTGACCCAATCCGCCCTCTCGCACCAAATCCGCGCCCTCGAAAACTACTACGACACCCCTTGTTCGAACGCAAATCCTCCCTTTGCGTTTCACTCCCGGCCGGCGAACGCCTGCTCCAGCTTGCCCGCGACCTGCTGCCGCAGGTTGCCGCCGCCGAACGCGACTTGGCGCGCATCATCGAAGGCGAGGCGGGCGAGTTGCGGCTGGCGGTCGAATGCCATACCTGTTTCGACTGGCTGATGCCTGCGATGGGCGAGTTCCGCCCCATGTGGCCGCAGGTCGAATGGACATCGTCTCCGGCTTCCAGCCGATCCGGTCGGATTACTGATGCAGCACCGCGCCGACCTCGCCATCGTTTCCGAGGCTGAGAAACAAAACGGCATCCGCTTCCGCCCGCTGTTTGCCTACGAAATGGTCGGCATCTGCGCCAAGGACCACCCGCTTGCCGACAAACCCGTCTGGGAAGCCGAAGACTTTATCGGCGAAACCCTGATTACCTATCCCGTTCCCGACGAAATGCTGGATTTGCTGCGCAAAGGTGCTGCTGCCCAAAGGCATCAACCCGCCGCGCCGCCACAGCGAACTGACCATCGCCATCATCCAGCTCGTCGCCAGCCGCAGGGGCATCGCCGCCCTGCCCTATTGGACGGTGATGCCCTATCTCGAAAAAGGCTACGTCGTCCGCCGCCAAATCACTTCCAACGGCCTGCAAAGCGAACTCTACGCCGCCATCCGCGCGGAAGACGCCGATAAAAGCTACCTCGACAATTTCTGCCAAATCGTGCGCGAACGGGGCTTTGCCGACTTGCCGGGCTTGAGCGAACTGGAAATGGCCGAGTAATTCGACATCACCATAAAGAGGCCGTCTGAAAACATTGGTTTCAGACGGCCTCTTCCGTTAAAAAAATAGTAAACCGCCCAAAAAAACAGGGTAGAATACGCCCCGTTTCCAACTCATGCCTGAACCAGCAGGCTTTTATTATGGACCTTCCCAGTTCGTTTTTACTGAACACTCCATCCGATTCAAACCCGCAATAACCATCCCGCCGAAATGCCTTCCCGCGTCTGGCGGGCGGAGCATTTATGAGCATCGAACAAACCCCTCCGAACCTTGAAAACGACGGTATCGAAAGCGACGTAGAGCGCGTTTCCGCCGATTTCGACCGTATCCACGCGCTGTGCGAAATCCTCTCGCCCGCCTTCCCGCAAATTGAGGAAGGCGTGCCGATTGAAGACGAGGCGTTGCGCGACAAATTTACTGAGCTGACCGTCCTTTTGAACGAGCTGCACCCCGCCGATGTGGCAGCCGTGTTGGAATCGTTGCCGCCGCGCGAGCGTAATATCGTCTGGCTGTTGGTCACGCCTGAAGACGACGGTGAAAGTGTTGCTGAAGTATCCGACGCGGTGCGCGAAACGCTGATCGAGTCGATGGACAAAGACGAGCTGTTGGCGGCGGTCGATGATTTGGACGCGGACGAACTGGCGGAGCTGGCGGGCGATTTGCCGCACCAAGTGGTCTATGAAGCCTTGCAGACGCGCGACGAAGAAGAGCGCGCCCAAGTCAAGGCGGCGATGTCGTATGAAGACAACCAAGTCGGTGCGATTATGGACTTCGAACTGGTCAGCATCCGCGCCGACGTTGCCTGCGAAGTGGTGCTGCGTTACCTGCGCCGCTTCGAGAGCCTGCCCGACCATACCGACAAGATTTTCGTGGTCGATGAGAACGACATCCTGCAAGGCGTGCTGCCTATCCGCAAACTTTTGGTCGCCGATCCCGAAGATTTGGTGGCGGACGTGATGGCGACCGAAGTCGTGCGCTTCCGTCCTGAAGACGACGTGGAAGAGGCGGCGCAGGCGTTCGAACGTTATGACTTGGTTACCGCACCCGTCGTCGATGAAAACAAAAAGCTCATCGGCGGGATTACCATCGACGAGATGGTGGACGTTATCCGCGAAGAATCGGAAGCGGACATGTTGAACTATGGCGGGTTTGCAGGAAGAGGAAGACTTGTTTGCGCCCGTGTGGGACTCGGTGAAAACCGCTGGATGTGGCTTGCCGTCAACCTCTGCACCGCCTTTCTCGCCAGCCGCGTTATCGGCGCGTTTGAAGGCAGTATCGAGAAAAATCGTCGCACTCGCCGCGCTGATGCCTATCGTCGCCGGCATCGGCGGCAATTCCGGCAACCAAACCATCACCATGATTGTCCGCGCGATGGCGATGGGGCAGTTGACGGGAATGCAGGCGGGACGCTTGTTGAAAAAGAAGTCGGCGTCGCCTTGGTTAACGGCATCATCTGGGGAACGGTCATGGGCGTGGTGTCATGGCTGCTGTACGGCAGCATCGGCATCGGCTTGGTGATGGTCGCCGCGATGACGTTGAACCTCTTGCTCGCCGCCTCGGTCGGCGTACTCATCCCGTCATCATGGAAAAAAATCCGGCCGCGACCCCGCCTTGGGCAGCTCGGTGCTGATTACGGCGGTAACGGATTCCGGCGGTTTTCTGATTTTTCTTGGGGCTGGCAACGGCGTTTTTGTTGTGAGGCCGTCTGAAAAATTGATTTTGAGGATATAAAGGCCGTCTGAAAACGAAAATTTGTTTTCAGACGGCCTTTTTAACCCGAATCCCGTTACAGGTAGAATTTCTCAACCACTTTCAAATCATTGTCCAATTTGTACACCAGCGGCTGGCCGGTCGGGATTTCCAGGCCCATGATGTCGGCGTCGGAGATGCCTTCGATGTGTTTAGCCAAGGCGCGCAGGGAGTTGCCGTGGGCGGCAACCAGGACGCGTTTGCCGCTGAGCAATGCGGGGGCGATTTGGTCTTCCCAAAACGGCAGCACGCTCCAAGGTTACTTTCAGGTTTTCGCCGTCGGGCACGACGTCGCTGGGCAGATTGGCGTAGCGGCGGTCGTTGTGGGCGGAGAACGGGTCTTTCGGGTCGAGCAGCGGCGGCAGGGGTGTCGTAGCTGCGGCGCCAGATGTGGACTTGCTCGTCGCCGTATTTTTTTCGGCGGTTTGTTTTTTGTCCAAACCTTGCAGTTGGCCGTAGTGGCGTTCGTTCAGCCGCCATGTTTTGACCTGCGGCACAAACAACTGGTCGGATTCTTCCAAAACGATGTTGCAGGTTTTAATCGCGCGGGTCAGGACGGAGGTGAAGGCGATGTCGAACTCGTAGCCGTTTTCCTTCAGCTTTTTACCGGCGGCGGCGGCTTCGGCAAGGCCCTGCTCGCTCAGTTTCACGTCGCGCCAGCCCGTAAACAGGTTTTTCGCGTTCCATTCGCTTTTGTCCGTGACGGATAAATACCAATTCCATGTCGTTGCTCCATAGGTGGTTTTAAAAGTGTTATTTATAACATATTTCCACCGATTCGGCTGGAAGTAGCTGTTTGTAGTTTGGTTTTTGTCAAGTACGGCCGCCATACAGTTTCAGACGGCCTGATTCGGGCATATACTGTGGGCGGCTTTTTACGGAGTACCGCTCATGGACAAATCAAACAAACCCTTCGAAACCGAAGAAAAAGGCGTCGGCCTCTGCCCCGACTGCGCCGTCGAAACCGGCACGATATTCGACGGCACCGACCGCTACCGCCGCCGTCAGCCGCCTTTTTGAAACCGAACAAAGCCGCCGCCGACGCGTTGGCGCACTACACCGCGCAGGCGCGCGCGAGTCGAAAGCGAACCCCTGCCGCATCGGCAGCCGTATCGTTCCTGAAAGCGGCGGCTTCCGGCTGGATGCCGAATTCGAGTTCTGCTGTCAGGCCGAGAAAGTCATCTTCCAGTTCAAAAACACGCTGACGTGTGATACTGAGGCCGTCTGAAATTTCAGACGGCCTCATTCTTTAAGACCCCGCCTCAAATAATCATCCTATTTAAAAATCAATACGGGTTAAAATACCACCCAATCAAAATAACCGTTTCACACATTGCCTCCATGTCTTCCCGCTTCGCTTTTTGTCGGCCCCTCCGCCGCCGCGTACCGCGCTGACGGTGCTGGCCGCCCTGCTCTGAGCCGCCCTGCCGCTGGTTTTCTCACTGCCTACCGCCGTCGTCCTGCTGTTTTGCCGCCCTGCTGGCCGTGCGCGCGCGCTGCTGTATGCGGGAATCGGCAAACTGCCCGCACCCGTATTGGCCCTGCTGGGCGTGTTGTCAGGGCGTTTTGGTTTGGACGCAGCTCGGCACGGTGTTCGGGCGCGAGGGCGGCGTGGCGTTCCTGCTGCTGTTGGTAACGCTCAAAGCCTTTGAAAGCAGTTCGCAACGCGACTGGAACGTGCTTCTGCTGGCAATGTTGTTCCTTATCGGTTCGGCGGTGCTGTTCAACCAGAGCCTGCTTACCGGCCTCTGGCTACTGGCGGCGCTGACGGCGGCGGCGGTGTGCCTGGCCGTATCGGCGGGCGGCCTCGGCTTCGCGAAGCACTGCGTTGCGCCGCCTCGTCGCTGTTGGCGGTGCTGCCGCTTGCGGCGGTGTTGTTCGTCAGCGTGCCGCGCATGAAAGAACCATTGTGGCGCATCCCGCAGGGCGGGCAGCAGGCGAAAACAGGCTTGTCGGGCACCATGCAGCCGGGCAGCATCAGCAATCTGGTGCAAAGCGACGAATGGGTGGCCAACATCACCTTTTCAGACGGCCTCAAACCGCAACCGCGCGATTTATACTGGCGCGCCATCATCGCGAGGCGATTTCGACGGCACGCACTGGCAGGCCATGCCCGACTTTGCCGCCGACAGCGCGCCTCAGCTTCGGGTTTCAGGCCGAGGCGTGCGCTACCAGATGATTATCCGCGACCAAAACGGCGCCCTGCCCGCCCTCGACTACCCCGCAGGCGTATTGCCGCAGGGGCTGGTGCGGCGGCTGGGCGGCACCGTCCGCGCCGAACGCAGCCGCGAAGGCTTGCGCCGGCTGGATTTGCAGGCCGCACTGGGCGACACCCTGCCGCACGCGCTCAGCGAGCCGAGTACCGCCGTTACACGCGCCTGCCCGAAGGCAACCCGCAGACGCGCCGCCTCGCCGAAACATTGGCCAAGCAGTCTCCGACCGAACGCGCGTTCATCCGCAACGTCCTCAACCACTTCTCCGCCGGCATTTCAGCTACACCCTGCGCCCGCCGACGACTGCCGGACGCAACGGCATCGACGAATTTATGTTCGCCACCAGACAGGGTTTCTGCGAACACTACGCGCAGAGTTTCGCCGTCATCATGCGCGCCGCCGGCCTGCCCGCGCGGATTGTAACCGGCTATCAGGGCGCGGAATACAACCCGCAGGGCGGCTTTTTGGCAAATCCGCGCCAAAAGACGCCCACGCATGGACGGAGGTATGGCTTCCGAGCGAACAGGTTTGGCTGCGCGTCGACCCGACCGCCGCTGTTGCCGCCGTCCGTACCGAACAGGGTATCGGTTCCGCCCTGCCGCAAAAACGACCGCGTGCTGATTGCCGATGAGTCCGCCTTCAGCCGCTGGCGCGACGCCGGCCAGTTTTACTGGCAGCAATGGGTGGTCAACTACGACCAAAGCCGCCAAAACAGCTTCTTCTCCCTGCTCGGCTTGGGCGGGTTCAACCTGAAAAACGCTGTTGCTGTTCCTGCTCGCCGCACTTGCTGCCGCCCTGCTGCCGCTCTACCGCTGGCAGGGCCAAAAACCGCAGCCGCGACCATCTGGAAGAAGGCTTCATACTGCTGAAACTCGCCCTGCTCGGCGATGGCGGCGAATCCGCCCCTTCCGTTACCGCCGCCGAACTGAAAAGTCTGCTGCACGAAAACGGCATTCAGGACGGCGCGCTGGAAACGCTGCTGGCCGATTACGACAACCTGCGCTACGCCGGACTCCCGTCCGACCCGCGGGCGGAACGCCGCTGGTACCGCACGGCGGTGAAAACGGCAAGGCGGTATCGGCAAAAAGTAAAACAGCAGTGCTCAGGCGTTATGGCGAAACGGCAGGGCAGCCGATATGGCAATTTCCGCCCCTATTTGCCCTTCGGATACCATTGCCTTGTCGGCGCACAACTGCCGCTATCGCCGCTGGTCGCATAATGGTCGCAGTTCGGATCAAGCCGTTTGCCGGAGGAATAAGGTTTATTGGTCAAACCGTCCGTATCAAGAGAACCGCACGCACTCAACAAACCCGCGCAGAAAAGGGCCAAAAACCTTTTTCGCCGTTACCATTTCTTTTGCGGATGCAACCACAGCGGAACAAAGTCTGAAAACCGCGCCAAAGCAAACGCGGAAAAAAACGGCGTTTCTGCGTGAAACCGCCGTCTGAAATTTGCGCCGACCGCCGCATTTTAAGTTCCTGCATCATAAAAACTCCTTCCGTTAATTTAACAAACACGTGATTCGAGCCCCCGATGAAGATTCGATTAGCGGGCAGGCCCTGTCCGCTAAGACAACGATGCCGTTATTTCGTTTACTTTAATTTATGTTTTTCCGCACATTCAAATGGACAATTCGGTTCGCCCCTGCCGACGCACCCATTAAGGACAGGCCGTCTGAAAACAGTTTTCAGACGGCCTGTCAAACCCAAGCAGAAGCGCCTGTTTTTGCTTTTACAATATAGCTCATTATTTTTATCTGTCTTTTTCAAATTTCGATGAACGAGCAAGCCACCCTTTTCCCCCGTCGGCGAAGACTACCTGCTATTAGGGTCAGTACGCCGAACGCGCCTATCTCGAATACGCCATGAGCGTGGTCAAAGGCCGCGCGCTGCCTGAAGTTTCAGACGGCCAAAAGCCCGTACAGCGGCGCATTTTGTTTGCCATGCGCGATATGGGTTTGACGGCGGGGGCGAAGCCGGTGAAATCGGCACGCGTGGTCGGCGAGATTTTGGGTAAATACCACCCGCACGGCGACAGTTCTGCCTATGAAGCAATGGTGCGGATGGCGCAGGATTTTACCTTGCGCTACCCCTTAATCGACGGCATCGGCAACTTCGGTTCGCGCGACGGCGACGGGGCGGCGGCGATGCGTTACACCGAAGCGCGGCTGACGCCGATTGCGGAATTGCTGTTGTCCGAAATCAATCAGGGGACGGTGGATTTCGTGCCGAACTACGACGGCGCGTTTGACGAGCCGCTGCACCTGCCCGCCCGCCTGCCTATGGTGTTGCTCAACGGCGCGTCAGGCATCGCGGTGGGCATGGCGACTGAAATTCCGTCGCACAATTTGAACGAAGTCACGCAGGCGGCGATTGCGCTGTTGAAGAAGCCGACGCTGGAAACTGCCGACCTGATGCAGTACATCCCCGCGCCCGATTTTGCCGGTGGCGGTCAAATCATCACGCCGGCGGACGAATTGCGCCGGATTTACGAAACCGGCAAAAGGCAGCGTGCGCGTGCGTGCGCGTTATGAAATCGAGAAATTGGCGCGCGGACAGTGGCGCGTGATTGTGACCGAGCTGCCGCCGAACGCCAATTCCGCCAAAATCCTTGCCGAAATCGAAGAACAGACCAACCCGAAACCGAAAGCGGGCAAAAAGCAGCTCAACCAAGACCAGCTCAACACCAAAAAGCTGATGCTGGATTTAATCGACCGCGTGCGCGACGAGTCCGACGGCGAACATCCCGTGCGGCTGGTATTCGAGCCGAAATCCAGCCGCATCGATACGGATACCTTCATCAACACGCTGATGGCGCAGACTTCGCTGGAAGGCAATGTGTCCATGAACTTGGTGATGATGGGGCTGGACAACCGCCCCGCGCAGAAAAAAACCTGAAAACGATTTTTGCAGGAATGGCTGGATTTCCGCGTCGTGACCGTAACACGCCGTCTGAAATTCCGTTTGAACCAAGTGGAAAAAAACGGCTGCACATTCTTGAAGGCCGTCTGAAAGTCTTTCTGCATATCGACGAAGTGATTAAAGTCATCCGCGAATCAGACGACCCGAAAGCCGATTTGATGGCGGCGTTCGGGTTGACCGAAATCCAAGCCGAAGACATTTTGAAATCCGCCTGCGCCAGCTGGCGCGTTTAGAAAGGGTTCAAACTCGAAAAAGAATTGAACGAGTTGCGTGAAGAACAAGGCCGTCTGAATATCCTTTTGGGCGACGAAAACGAAAAACGCAAGCTGATTATCAAAAGAGATGCAGGCGGACGATGAAGCAGTTTGGCGACGCGCGCCGCACGCTGGTGGAAGAAGCCGGACGCGCCGTGCTGACGCAAACCACCGCCGACGAACCCATCACGCTGATTCTGTCGGAAAAAAAGGCTGGATACGTAGCCGAGCCGGACATAATCTCGATTTGAGCCAAAACCGCGTTCAAAGAAGGCGACCGCCTCAAAACAAACCCTCGAAGGCCGTACCGTTTTACCCGTCGTCATTCTCGACTCATTGGGTAGAACCTACACGCTCGATGCCGCCGAAATCCCCGGCGGACGCGGCGACGGCGTGCCGGTTTCATCGTTAATCGAGCTGCAAAACGGGCGAAACCCGTCGCCATGCTCACCGGACAACCCGAACAGCACTACCTGCTCTCAGGCAGCGGCGGCTACGGCTTCATCGCCAAGTTGGCCGATATGGTCGGGCGCGTGAAAGCGGGCAAAGTGGTGATGACTGTGGACAGTGGCGAAACCGTCCTGCCGCCGATTGCCGTCTATGCCTCTTCGCTCATCAATCCCGACTGCAAAATCGTACTAGCCAGCAGCGACCACCGTCTCTTGGCGTTTTCCATCGGCGAACTCAAAGTCATGCCCTAAAGGCCGCGGTTTGCAGTTGATGTCGCTGACCGACGGCGCATCGCTGGAACACACCGCCGTGATTTCCTCCGCCGAATTTACCGTCGAAACCGTCGGCAGGCGCGGCGCAGTCCACCAAGAACGCCTGCGCATCCGCGACATCGACGGCAAACGTGGTAAAAAGGGAAAGTTTTGGAGATTTCAGGCCGTCTGAAAAGATTATCAGGCGTAGATTCTGTATAATCACGCTATTAATATATCTATAAAATGAGTTATACTATCGGTATAATTTTTCTTAGAAACTGCGTCCGCTGGGGAGCGCAGAAAACTGAGCCGCAAGGCGACAAACGGGTATTTTTCCATAAATGATAAGAACAAAACAAACAGAGGATGCAAAATGAATAAAGGCATCCAAGAATTAGACAGTCTGAGCGAGCGCATCCCAGGCCTGATCAATATCGCCCGGATAGCCATCGTATTGTCTTTGGTCGTATTCAAAGTATTCAGCACCTACGCCGGTGGCGAAAATAGCGGCAAGCTCTTTCCCGACAATAGAGTTTTACAGTTGGGCCACCGTATATTCCGTCTTAATCCCTGCTCTCCATCTTCCGTCCCGACTGGCAGGTGCAGTCGCTGGACCTGCCCAACGCCAGCGCAGTCGTCGATATTTCCATGATGATGATTCTGGTGTATATCGCCGGCGGGCTGGATTCGGGTTTCGGCATTTTGGTACTGCCTTTCGTGGCCACGTCATGCCTGCTCAGCTACGGGCACTACCCGATGCTGTACGCAGGCTACGCCTCCATGTTGTACCTGTTCAACCTTTTTCCTCGGCAACGGCATCCGCTTCAATCCGCTAAGCTGGGACAGCCATTCCGTACTGACCGCCCTGCTGCTGATTGCCGCCAGCTATCTCGTTGCCATCCTGACCGCCTTCGCCGCCAAATATCTGGAGCAGGCAACCGAATCCGCCAGTAAACACCAGCTTGCCTACCGCCGTATCAGCGGCCTGAACCGCCTGGTGCTCAACCGCGTGCAAGAAGCCGTCATCGTCATCGATGCCACGCAGCGGGTATGGCTCTTCAACAAGCAGGCGAAAACTTACTTCCCCAGCTTGGCGGTTGACCAGCAGGAAGTCGTATTCAGCGAATTAGTTACCCGCTGGCAGTACCAGCCCGACAAAGCTTTTGAAACCGACATCCACATCTTCCAGCACGCCATGCATGTCCGCGCCGTCCCCTGATTCAGGAGCAGACCGAACTTTTGATGCTGTATGTCCGCTCGCTGCGCGAAGTGGCGGCGGAAGCCATATCCAGCAAACTTACCTCGTTAGGGCAGCTTACCGCCAACCTCGCCCACGAAATCCGCAATCCGATGTCGGCCATCCGCCATGCCAGCGACCTGCTGCAAGACGGCGAAGAAGAAGACCCCGTCAAAACCAAGCTCTACGGCATCATCGACAGCAATATTCAACGCATCGATAAAATGCTGGAAGACGTATCCCTGCTCAACAAACGCGACAACATCAACCGCGAGCCGCTCAATCTGATGAAGTTCTGGCTGGCGTTCAAGCAGGAATTCACGCTCAACAATCCCGATGCCGTCGGCTGCCCTGCGCATGAACATGGAAGGCAGCAACCTGACCGTGCTCGCCGATACCATGCACGTCCAGCAAATCATGTGGAACCTCTGCAACAACGCATGGCGCCACAGCCGCCAAAACGAAAACGCCATCACAGTATTAATTCGTCCGAGCGGTCGTATGCATATCTCCATTGTCGTCGCCGACAACGGCAAAACATTTCCGCCGAGGTGCGCGACCACCTGTTCGAACCGTTCTACACGACCGAAAAAAACAAGGTACGGGATTAGGCCTTTATGTCGCCCGCGAACTAGCGCGCACGCCAATATGGGCCAACTGCATTACCATCCCGAAATGAACGGATTCGAGCTGATTTTACCGAGGGAATTAAATGAGTAAGCTGCAAGACCCCGTATTGGTCGTCGATGACGAGGCAGACATCCGCGACCTGATGGAAATGACGCTGATGAAAATGGGTTTTGCGCGTGCAAACCGCCGTCGGCGTGGAAGATGCCAAAGACAAACTCGACAACGACGATTACTCGCTGGTGTTGACAGACATGCGTATGCCCGACGGTTTCCGGCCTCGAAGTCGTGCAATACATCAACGAACTGATGCTTGACACCCCTGTCGCCGTCATCACCGCCTTCGGCAATGCCGACCAAGCCGTCGAAGCCTTAAAGGCCGGCGCATTCGACTATCTGCAAAAACCGATTACCCTCTCGCAACTGCGATCCTGGTCAAATCGGCGGTATCCGTTTCCGACCATGCCGAGGATGCGGCGCAGGCGCCGTCTGAAAAACCTCAGCCCGCTCCTGTCGCCGCAGCGTTCAACAAACCCAAAGCCCAGCCGCCCAAACCTGCCAAACGCGATTTGAGCGGTTCGGTTTCCATCCCCGAAAGCCTGCGTTCGATAAGAGAACGCTTCTCCAGCGGTGAAATCGCCATACGTCCGAACGAAGAGCCTCCCGAACTTGGCGGCGAGGCGGATATGCCCAGCTGCTCGGAATGTCGCCGCAGATGGTCGAAGTCCGCCACCTTATCCGGCGTTTGGCGCGCAGCGGCGTGCCCGTCTATATTTCCGGCGAATCCGGCACCGGTAAAGAACAGGCTGCGCGCACCATCCACGAACTTTCCGACCGGGCCGACAAACCCTTCATTGCCGTCAACTGCGGCGCCATCCCCGAAAAATCTGATGGAAAGCGAGTTTTTCGGTTACAAAAAGGCAGCTTCACCGGTGCCGACCAAGACCGTCTCGGTTTCTTCCAACACGCCGACGGCGGTACTCTGTTCCTGGACGAAGTAGCCGATTTGCCGCTGGCGATGCAGGTCAAACTCCTGCGCGCCATTCAGGGAAAAAGCCGTGCGGCGCATCGGCGACGCGCGGGAAACTTTCGTCGACGTCCGCATCATCTGCGCCACCGCATAAAAATCTCGAAGCACTCGTCGAAAGCGGCGCATTCCGCCAAGACTTATACTACCGCCTCAACGTCGTTACCCTGCACATGCCGCCCCTGCGCGAAATGCGCGAGGACATGGGCGCCCCTGATTCTGTATCTGCTCTATAAACACCGCCACGGCACGCAAACCTACAAACTCAGCCCCAAAGCACAGGAAGCCTTACTGCATTACAGCTATCCCGGCAACTTCCGCGAGTTGGAAAACATTTTGGAACGTGCGGTGGCACTGACGGTCGGACAAGTTATCCAACTGGACGATCTGCAAATCCAAAAAGCCCCCTTCCCAAGGAGAATCACCAAAACGGAGATGTCACTTTGGATGACATCTCCGAATCGGAAGGGCAGCAAATGCAGCCGGAAAACTCATCCGCTCATGGCGCACTTCCCCTTTCGATCCCCGCACCATGCAGATTCAGGACTACCTCGACCAAATCGAACGCGACATCATCGAACAGGCTCTGCAACAAACCCGTTACAACCGTACGCAAGCTGCCAAGTTACTGGGCATCAGCTTCCGCTCGATGCGTTACCGAATGGAGCGGCTGGACATCAATTAAAGCAGAACGCAGCCTCTTTGATATAGCGGGATACGAAAGCGATCCCCCTGCCTGTCCGCTGATAAAACGCAGGCTTCCCGAAACCTGCCGCACTGCCATAGTTAAAACAGCAAAATAAAAGGTGGAGGCCGTCTGAAAACGCACTTTCAGACGGCCCCCCACCTTTATCCGAATCTGCAAAAACCTTAAACCGGTTTTCCCCTCCCCTAATCCTGCCTTTTTTTACGTTATCCGCCAATATCCGCCGCCCGACCGCTTCCTTCAACGACATATCGTTCAAACGTACCAATGCCGCATGGAACTCGTGGAAATCCATCTGTTGCGAACCAAACCGCTTCAAATGTTCGGTATCCTGCTGACAGTCAATCAATTCCACCCCACATCGTTCAAGAAACAGCACGGCGCAGGCAAAAGCGATTTTAGAAGCGTCCGGCGCACGGGCAAACATCGACTCACCGTAAAACACACGGCCGATTTGCACGCCGTACAAAACCGCCAGCCAGTTTCAGACGGCCTCCATCGTCAGTATCGGGATACCAGCATTCAAACGAATGTGCGAAGCCAAGCCGGTGCAGGTCAAAATAGGCCGTCTGAAATTCAGGCGTAATCCATGTTCCGTCCTGGTTCGGACGCGGCACAGCAGCACAGCCCGCAATCACATCGGCAAACGCCTGGTTCACGGTTACGCGGTATGCCTTACCGCGCAGGGTTTTGGCCAAGGATTTTGCCGATATGGATATTTTCGGGCAGCAACACAGTACGCGGGGCAGTGGCAAACCAGTAAAACAACCCGTTTTGCCGAAACCACGGGAAAATTCCCCTGCGGTAGGCCGCAATCAGACGGCCCGCATCCAAATCGGCGCTGATACCGACCAATCCTTCGCATTCGGCAATGGCATAGTCAGGGTTAAGAAAAACGTATTCCTGCGGCGGAAGAAACGGAACTCTCATATGAACACACTCAAACCAGACATAAAAACGGTCAAAACACAATCAGACCTTGGCGACCGGCCGGCCTAAAATGATTTCAGACGGCCTGAATGGACTCCGAGGCCGTCTGAAAATCTCAAATCGGTAATCCGCCTAGCGTTTCGCTTTGGCTTGGCAATCGGCGCATACGCCGTACATATACAGAGCATGGTCGACGATACGGTAGCCGTTTTCTTCCGCAATTCTGTCTTGCAGCGCTTCGATTTCCGGATTATGAAATTCGTGTACACTGCCGCATTTGACGCAGACGATATGATCATGATGGTCGCCCTTGTCCAATTCGTACACGGCCTTGCCCGTTTCAAAATGATGTCGCTGCAAAATACCCGCCTGTTCAAACTGGGTCAGCACACGGTAAAATCGTGGCGACGCCGATTTCGACGCCCTGTTCGAGCAGGATGCGGTAAACATCTTCCGCGCTCAAATGCTCTTCGGCATGGGCCTCGAACAAATCCAAAATCTTCAGGCGCGGGCCGGTAACTTTCAGTCCGCTGTCCTTCAGTTGCGCAATATTGCTGAAATTATTTTCCATAGTATTCAATACCCCTGTGATGTAATAACCGTTATAATACGCACTTTTAGCAGACTTGCCCACTATGGCACAATAAAGGTTTTTTTAATAAATTATCCGCTTCGATTCGTGATAATCACATAAAATCTTTACCACAAAGATGATTATCGTTTGCTTTCCCGCACCGTTTGTGCGAACGTAAGCAGCCGCTCCCAATCATTTTGAAAAGAAAGGTAAACCCGTGAACAAAACCCTGTATCTCGCCCTTGCCGCCCTGTTGGGTTTGGCGGCTTGTTCTGCCGAGCGCGTATCCCTTTTCCCTTCATACAAACTCAAAGTCGTGCAGGGCAATGAATTGGACCCCCGCGCCGTTGTATCCCTGCAACCGGGCATGACCCGCGACCAAGTTATCCTGCTGCTGGGCACACCGTTGCTGCGCGATCCGTTCCACGCCGACCGTTGGGATTACACTTTCAACACCAGCCGCAACGGCGTCATCAAAGAACAGGTCGATCTGACCCTCTATTTTGAAAAACGGACTGCTCGCGCGCGCCGAGGGCAATGCCGTTCAAAAAGCCATTGAAGCCGTGCAGGCCGAACAAAAATCCGCATCGGGCGGGCAAGCGACCGCTCCGCTGAAATAAACAGGGCATAAGGAAACCGCATGAGCGCATTGAAAATCGCCATCGCCGGCGTCAACGGCCGCATGGGGCGCGTACTGGTTGAAGCCGTCAACAACCATCCCGACACCATCCTCTCCGGCGCACTTGAACACTCCGGTTCCGAAGTATTAGGGCTTGGACGTAGGCTTCTCTTCCGGCATCAAAACCGGCATCGCCATTTCAGACGACGTTGACGCCGTCCTCACCCAAAGCGACGTACTCATCGACTTCACCCGCCCCGAACCGACCCTGAAACACCTGCAAAAATGCGTGGAAAAAGGCGTCAACATCATCATCGGCACCACCGGTTTCGACGACGCAGGCAAAGCCGCCATCCAAGCCGCAGGCGAAAAAACAGGCGTCGTCTTCGCCGCCAACTTCAGTGTCGGCGTCAACCTCACCTTCCACATCCTCGACACCGTCGCCCGCGTCCTCAACGAAGGCTACGACATCGAAATCATCGAAGGCCACCACCGCCATAAAGTCGACGCCCCCAGCGGCACCGCCCTGCGTATGGGCGAAGTCATCGCCGACGCGCTCGGCCGCGACCTCAAACAATGCGCCGTTTACGGTCGCGAAGGCCACACCGGCCCACGCGATCCGTCCACCATCGGCTTCGCCACCGTCCGCGCAGGCGACATCGTCGGCGACCACACCGCCCTCTTCGCCACCGACGGCGAACGCGTCGAAAATCACCCACAAAGCCAGCAGCCGCATGACCTTCGCCGCCGGCGCCGTCCGCGCCGCAGTCTGGGCAAACGGCAAAAACGGGTTTGTACGATATGCAGGACGTACTGGGTTTGCGCAACTGAACGTTCTGTGCCGCCATTTTCAAAAATCCTTTGAATGAGGCCGTCTGAAACTGGGCTTTCAGACGGCCTCCAAGTTTCTCCCGATTCGTCCGGCCGTATTTGCTACAATACCGCTTTACCACACGCCACACGCCCCATCATGACCACACCTCAATCCAGCACACTCCGGCAAATCTTCTCGCGGAACATGCTGATCTGCATCTTCACCGGCTTCACTTCGGGCCTGCCGCTGTATTTCCTGATTAACCTGATTCCGGCTTGGCTGCGCAGCGAACACATCGACCTGAAAACCATCGGCCTGATGGCTTTAATCGGTCTGCCGTTTACTTGAAATTCATCTGGTCGCCCGTAATGGACGCCGTGCGCCTGCCCTTTCTCGGCCGCCGCCGCGGCTGGATGCTGGTTACGCAAATCGGTCTGCTGCTGGCCCTTGCCGCCTACGCCTTCCTCAACCCGCACCAACACCTGCCCGTCATCATCGGCCTCTCCGCCGTCGTCGCCTTTTTTTCCGCCAGTCAGGATATCGTGCTGGACGCTTTCCGCCGCGAAATCCTGCCGGATGAAGAACTGGGCCTAGGCAACTCCATCCACGTCAACGCCTACCGCATCGCCGCCCTCGTTCCCGGCTCTTTGAGCCTGATTTTTGGCCGACAGGATGCCGTGGGGCAACGTCTTCATCATTACCGCACTCTTCATGCTGCCCGGCCTGCTGATGACGCTGTTTCTCGCCAAAGAACCCGACCTGCCGCCCGCCGCACCGCGCACGCTGGTTCAGACCGTGGTTGAACCGTTTCAAGAATTTTTTTCTCGCGTAAAGGCACGAAACAAGCCGCCTTGGTGCTGTTGTTCATCTTCTTGTACAAACTCGGCGACAGCATGGCCACCTCGCTGGCCATCCCCGTTTTATCTCGACATGGGTTTCAGCAAAACCGATATCGGCCTGATTGCCAAAAACGCCGGCCTCTGGCCCGCCGTCATCGCCGGCATACTCGGCGGCATCTGGATGCTGAAACTCGGCATCAACAAAAGCACTGTGGCTCTTCGGCGTCGTACAGGTCGTGACCATCCTGGGATTTGTTTGGCTGGCCGGTTTCGGCAGGTTTGACACCATCACCCTGACCGAACAAATGATGCTCGCGGGCGTTATCGGCGCGGAAGCCGTCGGCGTCGGATTGGGTACCGCCGCCTTTGTATCCTACATGGCGCGCGAAACCAATCCCGCCTTTACCGCCACCCAGCTCGCCCTGTTTACCAGCCTCTCCGCCGTACCGCGCACCTTTATCAACGCCACCACCGGCTACCTGATCGAATGGCTGGGCTACGTCCATTTCTTCTGGCTCTGCTTCATACTGGCCCTGCCCGGTGCATGTTCCTATTGCTGAAAGTCGCACCTTGGGGGCGGGGATAAACCGACAAACTGAACCCAGCGAAATCCTGCGGTTTATTGCCTGTCTAACCCGAAAAACAGATGGCAATAAACCGCAGGATTGTTTTCGAACCAAGGCCCCTCCGGCCGGATTTCAGACGACCTTTTTACCGTCGGATATGCTATAATCCGCCGTTAAATTTCTCTATTTTCAGGAAAAACCATGAGCTTGAAATGCGGCATCGTCGGCCTGCCCAACGTCGGCAAATCCACCCTTTTTAACGCGCTGACCCAATCGGGCATCGAAGCGGCAAACTATCCCTTCTGCACCATCGAACCCAACGTCGGCATCGTCGAAGTGCCCGACCCGCGCATGGCGGAGCTGGCGAAAATCGTCAACCCGCAAAAATGCAGCCCGCCATTGTCGAGTTTGTCGACATTGCCGGTTTGGTTGCAGGTGCAAGCAAAGGCGAAGGCTTGGGCAACCAGTTCCTCGCCAACATCCGCGAAACCGACGCCATCGTCAACGTCGTGCGCTGCTTTGACGACGACAACATCGTCCACGTTTCCGGCAAAGTCGATCCGATTGCCGACATCGAAACCATCGGCACCGAACTAGCACTTGCCGACCTCGCCAGCGTCGAAAAAAAGCCATCGTCCGCGAAGAAAAAAACGCGCCCGCTCAGGGCGACAAAGACGCGCAAAAACTGGTGGAACTGTGCAAAAACTGCTGCCGCATCTGGACGAAGGCAAACCCGTCCGTTCCTTCGGTTTTGGACGCTGAAGAACTCGCCATGCTCAAACCGCTGTTCCTGCTGACCGCCAAACCCGCCATGTACGTCGGCAACGTTGCCGAAGACGGTTTTGAAAACAATCCGCACCTCGACCGCCTGAAAGAATTGGCTGAAAAAGAAAAATGCCCCCGTCGTTGCCGTATGCGCCGCGATGGAGAGCGAAATCGCCGAGTTGGAAGACGACGAAAAAGCCGAATTCCTCGCCGAAATGGGCTTGGAAGAACCGGGTCTGAACCGCCTGATCCGTGCGGGCTACGACCTCTTGGGCCTGCAAACCTACTTCACCGCCGGCGTGAAAGAAGTCCGCGCCTGGACCATCCACAAAGGCGACACCACCCCGCAAAGCCGCCGGCGTCATCCACACCGACTTCGAACGCGGCTTCATCCGCGCCCAAGTCATTTCCTACGACGATTTTGTCTCCCTCGGCGGCGAAGCCAAAGCCAAAGAAGCCGGCAAAATGCGCGTGGAAGGCAAAGGAATATGTCGTACAGGACGGGGATGTGATGCACTTTTTGTTTAATGTGTAAAACTAAGAATAGGTTGCCTGAACGCTATATTTTTATTTTTCAGGTGACCCTACAATCAAACTTTTAAAATAAATCTCAGCTGATCATGAGAAAAAGAAATGCAAACAGCCTACTATTAAGAACAAGCATACAATTGCTTCAAAAAAATACAATACCAACTCAGACAACCTTTTCCAAATGGGCTACTATAATATCCTGTCTTACCGGAATAATATCTCTCATTATCGCATTAATCTCAGCATATTACTCATATAAAGCAATCCAAATATCAACTGAACATAACAAGAAATCCATACAACCTTTATTAGTTCTATACCCTAAAGGAGAAAAAGATACACAAACATATGGCATTTATCTATCAATAATGGATTAGGACCAGCTAGGATTACTGGTATTAAACTCAATGGAAAATCTTATTCAAAAATACTAAAATGAGCAATGGCTTGAACTATTTTATGAGGCTCAACTAACCAATCCAGTCTCTCCAAAGCAATCAGCATTAAAATTGACTGAAAAATTCTTGTAAACAATTGTTCCACAACATTCTGCAATCAAATATAAACTCAATAAAACAATCAAGCAGTAGTGAATTAACAAAATGGCAAGAAATAAATCAGTTAGTTAATTTTAAAAGATTTTTTTATAAAATCATGTGAAAATCCAACTGCAGCTCAAAACGCATTATCTTTTTGGCAGTGTTTTAAAAAAACTGGATCAATAGAGAAAAAAATTCCATAATTGCGAAAGATACTGAAACCATATTAGAAGTACAGCATATAAAAATTAGATAATAAAAATGTACTACAGAAATGGTCAGTTTTTCAAAATGGCTTATCCTTAATAAATTTACAATAGAGTATGAATCTCCATTATATGAAGATAGCTTTCTTAAAAGGGATTGCTGAAATTCGCAAATTTTAACACTATTCAAAGATAGTGAAATTTTACATATTCTCAAATCTATCCCAAATGGAAATATAATGAAATCAGTTATCCAAGACCTACAATCACGCGGTCTCATCGCGCAAACTACCGACATCGAAGCCTTAGACGCTTTGTTGAACGAGCAAAAAATCGCCCTCTACTGCGGTTTCGATCCGACCGCCGACAGCCTGCATATCGGGCCACTTGCTGCCCGTGTTGGCATTGCGCCGTTTCCAACAGGCGGGGCATACGCCGATTGCTTTGGTGGGCGGTGCAACCGGTATGATCGGCGACCCCAGCTTCAAAGCGGTGGAGCGCAGCTTGAATTCCGCCAAAACCGTTGCCGGCTGGGTAGAAAGCATCCGCAACCAACTGAAACCGTTTTTGAGCTTTGAAGGCGAAAACGCCGCTATTATGGCGAACAACGCCGACTGGTTCGGCAGCATGAACTGCCCTCGACTTCCTGCGCGACATCGGCAAGCATTTTCTCCGTCAACGCCATGTTGAACAAAGAATCTGTCAAACAGCGTATCGAGCGCGACGATGTGGGCATTTCCTTTACCGAGTTCGCCTATTCCCCTGCTGCAAGGCTACGATTTTGCCGGAATTGAATAAACGTCATGGTGCGGTTTTGGAAATCGGTGGCTCCGACCAATGGGGCAACATCACCGCCGGTATCGATCTGACACGTCGTCTGAACCAAAAACAAGTATTCGGCCTGACCCCTGCCTTTTGGTTACCAAATCCGACGGCACCAAATTCGGCAAAACCGAAGGCGGCGCGGTATGGCTGAACGCGAAGAAAACCTCGCCGTATCAGTTCTACCAGTTCTGGCTGAAAGTTGCCGATGCCGATGTGTATAAGTTTCTGAAATACTTCACCTTCCTGTCTCATCGAAGAAATCGACGCCATCGAAGCGAAAGACCAAAGCCAGCGGCACCAAGCCCGAAGCGCAACGCATCCTTGCCGAAGAAATGACCCGCCTGATTCACGGCGAAGCTGCCCTGCAAGCCGCGCAGCGTATTTCCGAAAGCTTGTTTGCCGAAGACCAAAGCAGCCTGACGGAAAGCGACTTCGAACAGCTCGCCCTCGACGGTCTGCCCGCATTTGAAGTTTCAGACGGCCTCAACGTCGTCGAAGCCTTGGTTAAAACCGGCTTGGCCTCGTCCAACAAAGAAGCGCGCGGTTTTGTGAACAGCAAAGCAGTATTGCTCAACGGCCAAGCCGCCGAATCGAACAACCCGAACCACGCCGCCGAACGCCCCGACGATGCCTATCTGCTGACCGACGCGCACAAACGCTTCGGCAAATACACCATCGTGCGGCGCGGCAAACGCAACCATGCGCTCTTGGTTTGGCAATAAACCCGATGCCGGAGGCCGTCTGAAAAATATTTTTCAGACGGCCTTTCCCCTGCCGGCACCGGCATCACATCAGCCTCATTCCCGTCTTTAATCTTCCGCTATTATCCATGAACATCACCCAAATCCTCTCCCAAGAACTCTCCGCCACCGCTGCCCAAATCACCGCCGCCGTCGAGCTTTTTTGGACGACGGCGCGACCGTGCCGTTTATCGCCCGCTACCGCAAGGAAGTGACGGGCGGGCTGGACGATACGCAACTGCGCCAGCTTGCCGAGCGGCTGCAATACCTGCGCGAATTGGAAGAGCGCAAAGCCGTTGTTTTAAAAAGCATTGAAGAGCAAGGCAAGCTTTCAGACGACCTCAGGGCGCAAATCGAAGCCGCCGACAACAAAACCGCGCTGGAAGACCTGTATCTGCCCTACAAACCCAAACGCCGCACCAAAGCGCAAATCGCGCGCGAACACGGTTTGCAGCCGCTGGCGGACGTGTTGCTTGCCGAGCAGCCGCAGGACGTGGAAGCCGCCGCGCAAGGCTACCTGAACGAAAACGTCCCCGACACCAAAGCCGCACTGGACGGCGCGCGCGCGATTCTGATGGAGCAGTTTGCCGAAGACGCGGAACTCATCGGCACGCTGCGCGACAAGCTGTGGAACGAAGCCGAAATCCACGCGCAAGTCGTTGAAGGCAAAGAAACCGAAGGCGAAAAATTCAGCGATTATTTCGACCACCGCGAACCTATTCGCACCATGCCCAGCCACCGCGCGCTGGCGGTTTTGCGCGGCCGCAACGAAGGCGTGTTGAACATCGCGCTCAAATACCAGCCCGACGACACGCCGATTACGCAGCAAAGCGAATACGAGCAAACTCATCGCCCGCCGTTTCAAGGTTTCAGACGGCCACAAATGGCTGCGCGACACCGTGCGCCTGACTTGGCGCGCGAAAATCTTTTTGTCGCTGGAACTCGAAGCCCTAGGCCGTCTGAAAGAAGCCGCCGACACCGACGCGATTACCGTGTTCGCCCGCAATCTCAAAGACTTGCTGCTCGCCGCGCCCGCCGGACGGCTGACCACGCTGGGTCTCGACCCCGGCTACCGCAACGGCGTGAAATGCGCCGTGGTGGACGACACGGGCAAGCTGCTGGATACGGTCATCGTCTATTTGCATCAAGAAAACAATATGTTGGCAACGCTGGCGCGCCTGATTAAACAACACGGCGTGAAGCTCATCGCCATCGGTAACGGCACCGCCAGCCGCGAAACCGACAAAATCGCGGGCGAACTGGTGCGCGGAATGCCCGAAATGGGGCTGCACAAAATCGTCGTTTCCGAAGCCGGCGCATCGATTTATTCTGCGTCCGAACTGGCGGCGCGCGAGTTCCCCGACTTGGACGTTTCTCTGCGCGGCGCGGTGTCCATCGCCCGCAGGCTGCAAGACCCGCTTGCCGAGTTGGTCAAAATCGACCCCAAATCCATCGGCGTGGGCCAGTATCAGCACGACGTGAACCAAAGCCAGCTCGCCAAATCGCTGGACGCGGTGGTCGAAGACTGCGTGAACGCCGTCGGAGTGGACGTGAATACCGCCTCCGCCCCGCTCTTGGCGCGGATTTCCGGTTTGAATCAAACCCTTGCCCAAAACATCGTCGCCTACCGTGATGAAAACGGCGCGTTCGACAGCCGCAAAAAATTGCTGAAAGTACCGCGTTTGGGCGAAAAAACCTTCGAGCAGGCGGCGGGCTTTTTGCGGATTAACGGCGGTAAAGAGCCGTTGGACGCGAGCGCCGTCCACCCCGAAGCCTATCCCGTCGTCGCCAAAATGCTGGCGCAACAAGGCATTACCGCCGCCGAACTCATCGGCAACCGCGAGCGTGTGAAACAAATCAAAGCGTCCGACTTCATCGACGAACGCTTCGGCCTGCCAACCATTTTGGACATCCTGTCCGAGCTGGAGAAACCCGGTCGCGACCCGCGCGGCGAGTTTCAGACAGCCTCATTTGCCGAAGGCATCCATGAAATCAGCGATTTGCAAGTCGGCATGATACTCGAAGGCGTGGTCTCCAACGTCGCCAACTTCGGCGCGTTCGTGGACATCGGCGTCCATCAAGACGGCTTGGTGCACATCTCCGCCCTGTCCAATAAATTCGTCCAAGACCCGCGCGAAGTGGTAAAAGCCGGCGACGTGGTGAAAGTGAAAGTGCTGGAAGTCGATGCCGCACGCAAACGCATCGCGCTGACCATGCGCTTGGATGACGAACCGGGCGGCGCAGCCAAAGGCAACAGGTCGTCTGAAACCCGACATCAGGAACGCCGCGACCGCAAACCCCAACGCAACGACCGCGCCCCAACCAATTCGGCGATGGCAGATGCGTTTGCGAAGTTGAAGCGGTAACAGTATCTGAAGTGCTATTTAAAATTAAAACCGTTTTGAAACAAATAAAATTAAATTGTAAAAAATCCTGTTTTTTTATCATATCGAAACGATATAGCAAAAAAACGGGATTTTTATCATTTAACCGAAACCCTAAAATGTACTCGATCGAACAATTCCCTCCCGAAATAGATTTCGAAACGGTCGCCGTCTTGAAAAAACTGGCTTCCGCCCATCGTTATCTGGCCGAATTAAAAGGCATCTGCCGCAGTATTCCCAACCAAGGCATTCTGATTAACACGCTGTCTTTGCAGGAAGCCAAAGACAGTTCCGAAATCGAAAAATATCATTACCACCCATGACGAACTGTTCCGCGCAGGAATATCGGCAAGTCCGTCCAGCCCTGCCATCAAAGAAGTGCAGAATTATGCTTCAGCACTGCATTGCGGCTTCGACCTTATCCAAGAACACGGAATGCTGACCAACAATCATATTTTGACAATACAGACCGAGTTGGAAAGAAACCGTGCCGGATTCCGCAAACAGTCGGGGACGATGCTGAAAAACGACCGTACCGGCGAAACCGTCTATACGCCGCCGCAACATACGGACGACATCATTCGCCTGATGAGCAGATTGGAAGTATTCATCAACGACGACAACACGGAAAAACCTATCGACCCGCTTATCCGCATGGCGTTGCTCCACCACCAGTTTGAAAGCATTCACCCGTTTTACGACGGCAACGGCAGAACAGGCAGGATTATCAATGTGCTGTATCTGGTTTTAACCGGATTGCTGGATATTCCCGTCTTATACCTCAGCCGCTATCTGGTACGGAACAAAAGCGAATATTACCGCCTGCTGCAACACGTACGTGATACGGGTGAATGGGAAGGTTGGCTGCTGTATATGCTGGAAGCCGTGGAACAAACCGCCAAGGACGGCATCGATACCGTGCAGCACATCCATCAGGCGATGCTGGACTACAAACACCGCATCAGGCAAAAACTTCAGTTTCTACAGCCAAGATCTGATTAACCACCCTGTTCAACCATCCCTACACAAAAAAATCGATTTCCTGGTGAAAACACTGAACGTTTCCCGCCCCAGTGCTGCCAAATATCTGGACGAACTGACAGAAGGCGGATTCCCTGCATAAAGAAAAAGATAGGCAGAAGCAACTACCATATTAATATCGCGCTAATCGAAGATTCTGCTGCCGCAGGAAACAGCCTGTTATCGTTATCGAGGCCGTCTGAAAACCGTTTTCAGACGGCCTCCGAAACCCATATACCGCCAATTCCACAATCCGCTGCCGTTTGTTTCCCGCCGTTAAACACTCTTTTTCACCGCCACCGGTTCATCAAACCGCAAAAAAATACAATAAAATGCCGAACTATCCTCATTTGAAAGAAAAACCATGAATCTGAAAAAACTCCCTCGCCGCCTCACCCCTGTTCGCGCTGGCTGCCTGCGGCGGCAAAACCGAAACCAGCGTCCCCGCCGACGGTGCGCAGCAGCACCTCCAGCGCGCCGGTTCCCGCAGCGGTAACCAGTTTGGTCGAAGGCCAAAACTATACTGTCCTGCCGGTATCGATTCCGCAGAATCAGGCGGGTAAAATCGAAGTATTGGAATTTTTCGGCTATTTCTGCCCGCACTGCCAGCATCTGGAGCCCGTGCTGACCGAACACGTCAAAACGTTTAAAAAGACGATACCTACCTGCGCGGCGAACACGTCGTTTGAATGCCGAAAATGAAAACCGCTGGCGCGCTTGGCCGCAGCCGTGGACATAGCCGGTGAAAAAGCCAAGGCCGACAGCCTGATTTTTCAATGCCTACATCAACCAGAAAATCAATCTGGCCGATGCCGATACCGTGAAGAAATGGCTGAACGAACAAACCGCCTTCGACGGCAAAAAGTATTGGCGGCCTACGAATCGTCCGAAAGCCAAGCCCGCGCCGACCAAATGGAAAAACTGACCAACACCTACCAAATCACCAGCACCCCTGCGGTTATTGTGGGCGGCAAATACGCGGTTAAATTCGCTGACTGGCAGTCTGGTATGCAGACCGTCGATCTCTTTAATCGACAAAAGTACGCGAAGAGCAAAAACGCAACCCGCGAAATAACTGGCCCTGCGCCGTATCATACGGAAAGGCCGTCTGAAATATCGTTTCAGACGGCCTTCTTGTTATGAAGCCGGCGATACTGGGCTATTTTCCTCCGCCATGCTTTCCCCTGCGCCTGTAACGGGCGCATAAAATCTAAATGGCAGTTCCTTCTTTCACAAACCAAGGAGACAGATTATGCGTGGCTCGAAAATCAGTTGCATTGTTGTGCGCTTTGGCATTCAGCGCACCGGTTTTTTTCTGCCAAACCGACCAAAAACGCTGCCCGGGGATTTGACAACGGCGCAGGCGCAGGCGGTGGTGCAGGCTTCGATGAAAAAGGCACATGAGATTAAGGTGCCGATGAATATCGCGGTCATGGACGCGGGCGGTAATTTGAAGGCATTTGCGCGTGGACGACGCGTTTATCGGCAGCATTGATATTGCGCAGAAAAAGCGAAAAACGGCACGCTATTTCAATATGTCCACCCGCGATTTGGGCAAGGCTTCGCAACCGGGCGGCGAACTCTACGGTATCGAAGTAACCAATAACGGCTTGGCCATCTTTGCCGGCGGCGTACTGCTGGTAAATAAAGCGGGCGTTATCGTCGGCAGCGTGGGCGTCAGCGGCGGCTCGGTGGATGAAGACGAAAGCGTGGCCAGAGCGGGCGCTGCGGCTTTGCCAAGCAGATAAGCGGGATAATTGTAGGCCGTCTGAAAACCTTGTTATCGGTTTTCAGACGGCCTTTTGATTGTTCCGCCGGCAATCAGTCTTTCAACTTCGCCAACTGATTTTGAACTTTCGCCATTTTGTCTTCCAATTCCGCCAAATCAGCTTTTGTCTTTTTCCACCAGATGCGCGGGGCTTTTTCGGTGTAGCCGGGTTTGGAGAGTTTGGCATTGAGTTTGTCCAAAGCTTTTTGCAGCTTCTCGGCTTCTTTGCTCAAGCGGGCGGTTTCGGCGGCTTTGTCGATTTCGACTTTCAGCATCAGGCGCGCGCCGTTGCAGACGGCGACGGGCGCGTCTTCGCTTTCGGGCAGGGCGGCGACTTGCTGTGCTTCGGTCAGGCGGGTCATCATCGGCAGGTATTTGAGGTAGTCCGCCAAGTCGTCCGCGCTTTCGACAAACAGCGGGGCTTTACGTTGGGCTGGATGCCCACTTTCGCCGCGCAGGTTGCGGGACGGCGCCGATCAAATCCTGCAACACGGTCATTTGCTCGAAGGTCGTCTGAACGATTTGTTCGCGGTCGGCTTCGGGAAAAACGGGCGAGCATGATGCTGTCGGCGGTTTTCGCGTCGCACATGGGGGGCGACGGTTTGCCACAGTTCTTCGGTGATGAACGGGATAATCGGCAGCAGGCGCAGGGCGGCTTCGAGTACGCGCAATAAGGTATGGCGTGTGGCGCGCTGACGGCTGGCGCAGCCGGTTTGGATCTGCACTTTGGCGAGTTCCAGATACCAGTCGCAATAGTCGTTCCACACGAAGCTGTACAGGGTTTCCGCAGCCAAATCAAAGCGGTAGGTTTCGTAGGCTTGCGTAACCTGCTCGATGGTTTGATTCAGACGGCCTATGATCCACATATCGGGGAAGGAGTAGCCGCGCGGTTCGGTGGCGTTGCGCCGTAGCTGCAGTCTTGGTTTTCGGTGTTCATCAAGACGAAGTTAGTGGCGTTCCAGATTTTGTTGCAGAAGTTGCGGTAGCCTTCGGCGCGTTTGAAGTCGAAGTTCACGCTGCGCCCCAAGCTGGCGTAGCTCGCCATGGTGAAGCGCAATGCGTCCGCGCCCATGCTGGGGATGCCTTCGGGGAAGAGTTTTTCGTGGCTTCTTCCACTTTCGGCGCGGTTTCGGGTTTGCGCAGACCGGTCGTGCGTTTTACCAGCAGCTTGTCCAAGTCGATGCTGTCAATCAAACTCGACGGGGTCGATGACGTTGCCTTCGGATTTGGACATTTTTGCCTTCATGGTCGCGCACGATACCGTGGATGTACACGTCTTTAAACGGTACTTTGCCGGTAAAGTGGGTGGTCATCATAATCATGCGTGCCACCCAGAAGAAGATGATTTCGTAGCCGGTTACCAAGACGGTGGACGGCAGGAAGGCTTTGAGTTCGTCGGTTTCAGACGGCCAGCCGAGCGTGGAGAACGGCACGAGCGCGGAGGAAAACCATGTGTCCAATACGTCTTCTTCGCGGGTCAAACCGGTTTTGCCGGCTTGTTTTCGGCTTCCACCTGATTGTGGGCGACGTAAACATTGCCCTGCTTCGTCGTACCACGCGGGGATTTGATGCCCCCACCACAGTTGGCGCGAGATGCACCAGTCTTGGATGTTGTTCATCCATTGGTTGTAGGTGTTGACCCAGTTTTTCGGGGATAAAGCGCACCGCGCCGCTGTCGACGGCTTTTTGGCTTTGTCGGCGAGGCTTAAGCCTTTTGAATTCGCTGTCAGGCTCGCCGCCGTTTGCGTGGCAGACACGGCGACAAACCATTGGCTGGTCAGCATCGGCTCAATTACCGAACCGGTTCGGTCGCCTTCGGCGTCATCAGCGTGTGTGCTTTGATTTCGACCAACAGCCTTTGTTCCTGCAAATCGGCAACCATTTGTTTACGCGCGGCAAAACGGTCTAAGCTCTGCGTATTTTTCAGGCAGGGTAAAGCCTTGTTGCGCTTCGCCTTTGAAGTTGAACACTTCGGCGTTTGCCAGCACTTTGGCTTCCAAGTCGAACACATTAATCAGGCGCGTGTCGTGGCGTTTGCCGACTTCGTAGTCGTTGAAGTCGTGCGCAGGCGTGATTTTCACGCAGCCGGTACCGAAGTCTTTTTCGACGTATTCGTCGGCAATCACGGGATGGTGCGGCCGGTCAGCGGCAGGATTAATTCCTTGCCAATCAAATGGGTATAACGTTCGTCTTCAGGATTGACGGCAACGGCAACGTCGCCCAGCAGCGTTTCGGGGCGGGTAGTTGCCACGATAACGGCTTCGGCGGGATTGTCCGCCAACGGATAGCGGATGTGCCACATGGAGCCTTGTTCTTCCACGCTTTCCACTTCCAAATCTGACACCGCCGTGCCAAGCACCGGATCCCAGTTCACCAAGCGTTTGCCACGGTAAATCAAGCCTTTGTTCAAACAGGCGCACGAACACTTCGGTAACAGTTTCGGCGCGCACGTCGTCCATTGTGAAATACTCGCGCGTCCAGTCGGCAGAGCAGCCCACGCGGCGCATCTGCTGCGTAATCGTACCGCCGGAAACTTCTTTCCATTCCTCACACTTTTTCCAAGAATTTTTCGCGCCCCAAGTCATGACGGGACACGTTTTGCGCGGCAGTTGACGCTCGACCACGATTTGCGTGGCGATGCCCGCGTGGTCGGTGCCGGAATCCAAGCGGTGTTGCAGCCTTTCATGCGGTAGTAGCGGGTCAGGCCGTCCATAATGGTTTGGTTGAAGGCATGGCCCATGGCAGCGTGCCGGTTACGTTGGGCGGCGGCAGTTGGATGGAAAAAGACGGTTTGGTCAAATCCATATCGGGCTGAAATAACCTGGGTTTCCCAGTTTTGATAGTGTTTGATTCGATTTCGGCGGGATTGTATTTGTTCAACATGGTAAAAATGCTGTCTGTAAAAGGGTTTGCGGGCAAACGTCTGTTTAAAAATAATTGCGGATTATAAGGTAAAGGCCGTCTGAAACGATATTCCGTTTCAGACGGCCTTTGAAACAAACCAAAACGGGCTTATTTGCCTTTGTCGGATTTGGCTTCTTTCTTCAGGGAAGCGTACAACCCAGGGTCACGGTTTTTCAGCAAGGAGGCCACGGCCAAATCCTCACGGTTGACTTTTTGCCAAGTCCACACGTCTCGATATGCACCAAGCGCAGCAGTTCACGTACGGGTTTGGGCATGTTGCGACCGGACTCATAACGCGAACCGCCCGACTGGGTTACACCGATGCGGCTCCAAAAAGTCCATTTGATTTAAAACCGAGTTTTTGCGGATATCGCGGATATTGTCAATTTTCTCAAACGACTTCATGAAATTTCCTTCTTTTATTTATCTAAAACTCAAATCCGGCCGACGGAGAACCGCCCCGCCAGCCTCACAGATTATCAACAATTAAAGTGTAAGCTCTATAATTTTTCCGAAACACTGTAGTTTAGACAGCATAATCCAAAGAAGTTTTATCGATGTTGTCATAATCTGGATAAATATTTCCAAACTAACTTTTTCAGAAAAATTATATTATACAAATCAAAAAGTTATAATTTTATGTAAATAAGCTATAAAGCATATTTTACACAAATAAACACTCTTAAATATCAAGGCCTTCCGCTTGCAGGGCTGATAGTAAGGATTTCGCAGCCGGTTTCCGTTACCAAAACTTCATGTTCCCATTGGGCGGAAAGCGAACGGTCTTTTGGTAACCACCGTCCAGCCGTCGGGGAGGATGCGCAGGTGGCGTTTGCCTTGGTTAATCATCGGTTCGATAGTAAAAATCATGCCGAGCTTCAAAACTAGGCCCTGGCCTTGCGGCCGTAGTGCAGGACTTGCGGGGCTTTCGTGAAAGCCGCGTCCGATGCCGTGGCCGCAAAATTCCTGCACGACGGAATAGCCTGCGTTTTCGGCAATCTGCTGGCAGGCGTAGCCGACATCGCCGAGCGTGGCGCTGGGTTTGACGGCGGCTATGCCTGCCATCATGGATTCGTGGGTAACGTCAATCAGGCGTTGGGCAATGGGGGAAATTTTTGCCGACGGCAAACATGCGGCTAGAGTCGCCGTGGAAGCCGTCTTTTGATGGTCAGGTCAATATTGATGATGTCGCCTTCTTTAAGGGGCTTGTCGTCGGGGATGCCGTGGCAGATGACGTGGTTGACGGAAGTACAGCAGGATTTGGGATAAGGCGGGTTGCCGTAGTGCAAGGGGGCGGGATAGCCACCTTGGACATTTACATGGTAGTCGTAAACAAGTTTGTCGATTTCGCTGGTGGTGATGCCAGGTTTGACGAATTGGCCGATGTAGTCGAGGGCTTCGGCAACGAGTTTGCCCAGCTCGCGCATTTTTTCGATTTCTTCGGGGGTTTTGATGATGACTTCGTTCATGATGCTTCCTTGATGTTTTCAGACGGCCTGCGGGGATTCCCGATGCCGTCTGAAAGAATTAGAAACCGTCCGAATCCGGTTTTGAAAACCGTTCAGATCGCCGGACAAACCAAAACCGGCGGAACGGGCGGGCCCTAAAAAGTTCGTCCATCTCTTCTTTTTGCTGCTGGGATTGGGGTTTGGCCTGTTCCGGTGCTGGTTTGGTTTCGGCGGGCGGTTCCGGTTCGGGTTTCGGAGGTTCTTCGCGTTTCCGGCTCCGGCTGTTCGTTTTTGCGGCGGAGGCGGAGGTGTTACGGCTTGATTGTCGGGTTTGTCCTGTTTGGCCGCAGCAGGCTGGTTCAGGCCGGCATTGGCTTCGGAGGCATTGCTGCGGGGGCGGGTTGCTGGCGGGCGGAACCGCCGTCGGCTGCGGCAGGGCTTCCGCTATTGATTGAGCGGGCGAACCATCCGGTCATCCGTAATGCCCGTCGGATGCTGACCGCCCGCATTCGGATTGATGACGATGCCGCCTGCCGGCACGGCGCCCGACCCTTCGGGTTTCAACACTTCCACGCGGCCCGTGCCTGTTTCGTCTTTGGGCCAGCCTCAATGGGGCGCGCTTTATCGTGCGAATTGAACGTGCCCACCACGCCGACGATGACGGCGACAATGGCTGCGGCACAAACGCTCAACACGGCGGTAACGAGGTGTTTGGGTTTGAGCTTTTCGAAGGGCTGCGGTTTAGGTTTTCTGGATACCGGCATAGTTTGTTTCCGTTCCTTTTTAATAGATTCCTTGGGATGAAAGACTGCCTTTGCACAGGCCGTCTGAAACCGGATGCCTCAGGATTTCAGACGGCCTTTGAAATGATTAGACCGTTTGGTTTTATTATGGTTTAACGTAATTCTGATACAGCGTAACGACCTTCTGCACGCCGTGGTGGTGCTGACTTTCGGGTAACCTGCTCCTGCTCTTCCGGCGTCAGGATGCCCGCATGATGTAGGTTACATTGTCGTAGGTAACGATTTTGACGCGGCTCTGCGTGGCCGGCTTCAGGCCGAGCAGATAAGTGCGGACTTTGGACGTGCCCCATGAATCGGCCGCGACATCGCCGAACGTCCGCGGCTGCGGGGCGACATTGATGTAGTTGTGGACACGCCTTTGGGCCGCCTGCTCGGAACGGGCGACCTGTTCGGCAAATTTTTTCTCTTCCTCGGTGGCCACCTGGCCGAGCAGCAGCAGATGGCGGTTGTAGCCGACCACGCTGATTTTCGGCGTGTAACCCGTTACCTGGTTATTCTGGCGCAGGTAGGAACGGATGGTGTTTTCGACGCGTACCGACATAACGCTGTCGTCGGCCTGCGCGCCGGTGGTACGGCGGTCGGCCAGCGATTTGCCGCCCACCGCCGCCCCGCCCAAAACCGCGCCCACGCAGCCGCTCAGGGTCAGGCTCAATACGGCGGCGGTCAAAACCGGCTTGACATAGTGTTTGATTTTCATAATTTTCCTTTGTGCAAATGATTTTCAGACGGCCTGCCGCTCCGCTTTCGGGAACGGCAGGCCGTCTGAAAGAATTACATGCCTTCAAGCAGCATCGTGTCGATACAGTCGCAGATGGCGTGAATCAATAGAATATGGTTTTCCTGAATACGCGCGGTGCGCGGGTACGCATATTGAGCAGGATGTCGCTGTTCTGCAGCATGGCGGCGATTTTGCCGCCGTCGCGTCCGGTCAGGGCGATGACCCGCATGTCGCGCCTGTGTGCCGCTTTGATGGCTTTCGATGACGTTGGCGGAATTGCCCGAAGTGGAAATGCCGACCAACACGTCGCCCGCGCGGCCCAGCGCACGCACCCGCTTTGCTGAAAATATGCTCGAAACCGTAGTCGTTGCCGATGGCGGTCAGCGCGGAAGTATCGGTGGTCAGGGCGATGGCGGCCAGCTCCATGCGTTCCTTTTCAAAACGTCCGGTCATTTCGGCGGCAAATGCTGCGCGTCGGCAGCCGAACCGCCGTTGCCGCAAATCAGGAACCCGCCGTCGTTCATCAGGCACGCCAGCAGCAATTCCGCCGCCTGCGCGGTCGGTCTCGACCAATACCCGGCCGCCTGCTGCTTTCGCTTTGATGCTTTTCGGCAAAATGCGCGGCAACGCGCTCTTGTAATGTCGTCATATCCAAATCAGCCTGTAATATTCTGCACCCATTCGGGCGGGTTTTCTCCCTGAATCAGCACCGCATCCAAGCGGCACGGCGCATGACTCAGACCGTGTTGCTGCAAGTAATGTTCCGCGGTTTTCCGCAACTTTGCCAGCTTTGAAGGCGTAATGCTGTATGCCGCACCGCCGAAACCGCCGTTTTTCGGTATTTTACTTCAACAAACAGAATCGTGTTACCGTTTTTGACTATCAAATCGATTTCGCCGAAAGCGCAGTGCCAGTTCCTCTCACCAGCCTGCACCCCTGCCCTGCAAAAACGCCAGCGCGGCATCTTCGCCCGCCGCACCCTGTTTATGGTTCAAACGCATGATGTCTCCCACCTTCAAAACAAAGCCGCCCGCCCGATTTCCCTTATAATACCGGCAGCACGATAATCCCATTCCGACTTTCAGACGGCCTCCGACATGATTCAGAAACAACTCCAGAAAGCCTGCGGCAGCATTATGCCCAAAAACATTATACGTTGTCGCCACGCCCATCGGCAATTTGGCCGACATCACCCTGCGCGCGCCTCGCCGTCCCGCAAAATGCCGACCTTATCTGCGCCGAGGACACCCGCGTAACCGCCCGCCTGCTGAGCGCATACGGCATACAGGGCAGGCTGGTCAGCGTGCGCGAGAACACAACGAGCGGCAGATGGCAGACAAAAATCATCGCTCATCTTTTCAGACGGCCCTCACCGTCGCCCAAGTCTCCGACGCAGGCACGCCCGCCGTGTGCGACCCCGGCGCCAAACTTGCCGAGCGCGTGCGCGAAGCCGGATTCAGAGTCGTTCCCGTCGTCGGCGCCAGCGCGGTGATGGGCGCATTGAGCGCGGCGGGCGTAACCGAATCCGATTTCTATTTCAACGGCTTCCTCCCGCCCAAATCCGGCGAACGGCAGAAGCTGCTTGCCAAATGGGCGCAGGCCGATTTTCCGGTGGTCATGTTCGAAACCCCGCACCGCATCGAAGCCGCCCCCTGTCCGACATGGCCGCCCTGTTTCCCGAACGCAGGCTCACCCTCGCCCGCGAAATCACCAAAACCTTCGAAACCTTTTAGCGGCACCGTTTCCGAAATCCAAAACCGCCTTACAGGCCGACAACGACCAAATCCGCGGCGAAATGGTGCTCATCCTCCCACCCCGCCCGCCGCGAAAAACACGACGGCCTGCCCGAAGCCGCGCAACACATCATGAACATCCTCGCCGCCGAGCTGCCAACCAAACAGGCTGCCGAACTGGCTGCCAAGATTACCGGCGAAAGCAAAAAGCCCTGTACGACTTGGCGCTGGCCCGCAAAGATAAAGGCAAGGGCTGTCTGAAAACCCGTCCCGCAGGAAATCCGCAATGTTTACCGTACAACGCATCTACGACTACCGGCCCGCCGCCGGACAAACCGCCGTCTTCATCGACCGCCTCTACCCGCGCGGCGTAACCAAAGAAAAATTCGCCGCCGCCGAATGGCTGAAAGCCATCGCCCCAGTGCAGAGCTGCGCCGCTGGTACCACGAAGACCCCGCGCAACATTTCGCCGCCTTCGTAACCCGCTACCACGAAGAATTGCAGGGCGAAACGCAGCAAAAAGCCGTCGCGCACCTCTTGAGTTGAAAAACAGCACGGCGCCGTGCTGATACTGACCGCCGTCAAAAACCCGCAGCAGTCGCATCGTCTCCGCGCTGGCGCAATACCTGGGCATCCCTCGTTTACCGATAGGCCGTCTGAAACGCCTGCGGAAAAACAATATTTGCATTCCGCAAACCCGTGTTGCTATAATACCGCCTTTATTCGGAATGTAGCGCAGCTCGGTAGCGCACTTCGTTCGGGACGAAGGGGTCGGAGGTCTCGAACTCCTCATTCCGACCAAAGTATCAAACCCGCTTCGGTTTCCAACACCGAAGCGGGTTAATTTTTTCAAAAGCGCAATTCGTCGTTTCATCGTTCGGGCAGTCATGCAGACATCCCGTCATTCCCCGTCAGGTTTTCAGACGGCCTCGGCAATTAAAATCCGCCTTATCCCGTTTTCGCCGCAAATCCACTCAGTAGGACGGGCATCCATGCCCGACAATGCCCCCATCCGATTTACGGCAACCCTTTTTCACTCATAATTCCCGCGCAGGCGGGAATCCAGACCTTTCCTCGTGGAACCGTGGAAGAAAAAAAGGTTACCTCACCCCAATATTCTGGATTCCCGCCTGCGCGGGAATGACGATAATTTAGTTGCCTGAATGCTTTAAACACCATTCCATTAACTCTGATGGTTTTTGGCAGTAATGCCCAACATCCCATTACTAACGGCAAGGGGATGGTAAGAAATTTTTTGGAATCGCATCTGCCGCCGACGAATCACATGCCCACACAATAATGTTTTCAGCATTACCAGAAGGATTAACGGTCGGCACTAATGTTAAAGTTTTCTGTCTGATGGCAACATTCGCCTTATCACTCATCGTGATAGTAATTTTTCCATCTGCATCCACCTTTACCGTTTGCACATATTTCCCATTCGGGCTATCGGCCGTACCATAATTACCGATGCTTATCCACCCCTGCCCGAAATACGAGGTACTAATATCTGTTTTAATCGTACTGGCAAATAATAATGCTTCCGTTACCTGTGCGCGGGCTGTGTAATTATTGTAAATCGGGAAAGAAATAGCTGCCAAAATACCGATAATTGCTATTACTATCATCAACTCAATCAGAGTAAATCCTTTTTGTAAAATCGCATGTATCATTTTTATTTCCCAAGCAATATTTAAGACGACTGCAATTACTTCTTGATTAAATTTTCACTATAAAATGAGCGTATCTCCTGTATAACCAACGAGATACGCTCTATTCAATTAAATATTAAAAATTAACGGCAAGCGGCAGGAATGTATTTAGCTTCCAAATTACCGGCAGCACCACCGGCACCACCACCACCAGATTTTTGGCTTTACATTCCCATGTTACGGCACCAGAAGCAGCTGTAGGGGTCAGAACGATTGATGCGCCTTTTTATACCATCGGCGACGCCTGTTGAATTCATCAAAGCAGTGATTACACCACCAGTCGCAATGGTAACCGAAGTTACATACTTACCTTTTAATATCGGCGGCGGCGGCAACACCTGCTTCCGCATTATCTTTAGGGAATGCACCTTTTATCTGCATAGTATTCAGTTACAGCGGTTTTTTGACCGTCGGCCAAAGTAACTGCTTCGGAAATTTGCGCGCGGGCTGTGTAGTCTTGGTAAGCCGGCAGGGCGATGGCGGCCAGAATACCGATAATGGCTACATGACAATCATCAATTCGATCAGAGTGAAACCTTTTGCATTGCTTTCATTTTATAAACTCCAGTTTAAAATGTGAATAAATTGTTTAATGTTATAAATAAAATCCGTAATGTGCTTGCACGTTTCTATTATGAGTAAAACCTAAAAGAAGGAATATACAGCTTCCCGGCTTGGCTTACTGCTTTCCAGCTTTGCCGGACATTAGGGTATCAAGCAACGGGCGTGCCAATCAGCTATATCGAATCTTTATTTATAACTTTGTTTTTAAACGTTTTTATATTCATTTAGCCTGCGAGAGGCATTTTTCGGACATTAATATGCCAAATATTTATTCATGCAATATGACGTTTTCCGTCATATTGTGCTTTTTACGATTAAGGCATTTTTACATTTTTCCGTCATATGTCATTTGGCACATGCGGTTTGCGCGTTATGTATATCGAAACAGGCGGTATGTCTTGCCGATTGTCGGTTTTGCATCGTTATTTCCCTCATGCGTGCTGTCGGGCATAAATGCCCGACTCCACTTTTACTGCGTCTCTAATCGTCATTCCCGCGCAGGCGGGAATCCAGAACGCGGCATTTTAGGAAATCTCCGACAAGTTTATGTACGGACAGGTCTGATCCCCGCCCGCACAGGAATGACGGGACGGTAGTAGTGCTGAGGCCGTCTGAAAATATTTTCAGACGGCCTCTTGGTTTGTTTTTATCGCAATGCACCGTTTCAATCAGCAATGTACCAGCGTGCCTTCGTTTTCGCCGGTAACGACGCGCTTGAGCGAACCTTGTTTGGCGATGCCGAAGACGACGATGTTGAGTTTGCGTTCGCGGCAGAGGGCGAAGGCGGTCGCGTCCATGACTTTGAGGTTTTTGTTCAAGGCTTCGTCAAAGGTGATGGTTTCGTAGCGTGTGGCGGACGGGTCTTTTTCGGGTCTGCGGTATAAACGCCGTCCACGTTGGTGGCTTTGAGCATGACGTCGCAGTTCATTTCGGCTCCGCGCAGGGCTGCGGCGGTGTCGGTGGTGAAGAACGGTTGCTCCGTACCGGCGGCAAAGATGACGACTTTGCCTTCTTCAAGGTATTGGATGGCTTTGGGGCGGGCGTAGGTTTCGGCGATTTGCTGCATGGAAAGCGCGGATTGTACGCGCGCTTTGATGCCGAGGGTTTCGAAGGCATCTTGAGGGCAAGTGCGTTCATGACGGTCGCCATCATGCCCATGTAGTCGGCTGTGGCGCGGTCCATACTGCCTGCTTGGGCGCGGATACGCCGCGGAAGATGTTGCCGCCGCCGACAACGATGCCGACTTGTACGCCCATTTTGACGACTTCGGCGATTTCACCGACGGTTTGGACGATGGTGTCGTGGTTGATGCCGAAAGGATCGGAACCCATCAGGGATTCGCCGGAGAGTTTCAGTAATACGCGTTTGTATTTGATTTGCTGTGTCGCTGGGATACCTTGCTTTTGGGTGGATAGCGCGTCGTTATTCAGGGCGCTGTTTCAATTCGGGAAAGGGCGTTTGACTTTTCAGACGACCTTTCGGGATGTTTTGCATTGACAGGGTAACGCGTTTTCCGTGGGTGTATGGGTTTGATAAATTATTATGTGTTGATTATGATGAAATATTTTCTTTTCTTGACAGTATTTTTAAACAGTGTAATCCTTCAAAAAAGCACCCTGATTCGTTTGGAATCCAGGTGCTCTTTTTCATCTCTGCCTTTACACTTTAGCAGCAGCGGCAACTTCGGCTGCGTAGTCGACAACGGCTTTTTCAATACCGTCGCCTACTTTTGTAACGTACGAAGCTGATAACTTCGGTGCCGTTTTCTTTAGCGAATTGGGCAACGGTTTGGTCAGGAGTTCATTACAAATGCTTGGCCGTTCAGGGTGATTTTCGGCCAAGAATTTGCGGATACGGCCTTCAACCATTTTTAGCGGCGATGTCGGCAGGTTTGCCGGAAGCGATGGCTTGCTCGGTGTAGATGTGGCGTTCTTTTTCGATGGTTTCGGCATCTACTCGGCTTCGGTTACGCATTGCGGTTTGGCGGCAACGATGTGCATACCGATTTTACGAGCTACGTCTCTCAGAGCCTTTGAATTCAACCAATACGCCTTCGGTAGCCAATGCACCGTGGATGTAGGCAACCAGTTGGTTGGCGGTGTCGATCACTTGGAAGCGGCGGACAGACATGTTCTCGCCCAATTTGGCGATGATGGCTTTACGTTCTGCTTCGACCAGTTCGCTCAGTTCTTCAACGGTAGCCGGTTTTTCTCGGCAGCGGCTTTTCGCAACGAAGTTGGCGAATTCTACGAAGCCTGCGTCTTTGGCAACGAAGTCGGTTTCGCAGTTTACTTCAACCAATGCACCGACATTGCCGCTGATGGCGTAAGCCAATACGCCTTCCGCAGCGGTACGGCCGGCCAGTTTGCCGGCTTTTGCGCCGGATTTGATGCGCAGGATTTCTTCGGCTTTTTCGAAGTTGCCTTCGGCTTCAACCAAGGCTTTTTTGCATTCCATCATGCCCAGGCCGGTAGCGGCGCGCAGGTCGGCAAACCATTTTTGCAGTAATTTCTGCCATTTTTGAATCTCCCTAGATTTTGGGAAACACGGGTATCCGTGTTTGGGAATGGGGTCGTCTGAAAAGGCTTTTTCAGAACGGGATTTGAGAAAAGCGCATAACGCCCCTCTTCGGTTTGCCGGATTACTCGGCGGCAGCTTCTGGGCAGCGGCTACGGTTTCTTGCAGCGCTTGGTTTTTGCCTTCCAAAACTGCGTCGGCGATGCCGCGGCAGTACAGGCGGATGGCTTTGGCGGAGTCGTCGTTACCGGGGATAACATATTTCACGCCGTCAGGGCTGCTGTTGGTATCGACTACGGCGATAACGGGGATGCCCAGTTTTTTCAGCTTCGACCAGAGTACCTTTTTGGTAGCCGGTGTCGATAACGAAAATCGCGTCAGGCAGACCTTTCATGTTTTTGATACCGCCCAAAGAACGTTCCAGTTTTTCAACGTCGCGTTGCATTTCCAGAATTTCTTTTTTGCCGAAACCGCTTTCAGCAGCGTTTTCCAAAGCGGCGGTTTTTTCTTCCAGACGTTTGATGGATTGCTTAACGGTTTTGTAGTTGGTCAGCATACCGCCCAACCAACGGTGATCGACGAAAGGCATACCGGCGCGGGTGGCTTCTTCGCGGATGATTTCGCGCGCCTGGCGTTTGGTGCCGACGAACAGCACGGTGCCTTTGTTGGCAACCAGACGGCGTACGGCTTCCTGCGCTTCCAAGAACATCGGCAGGGTTTTTCCAGGTTTACGATGGATTTTTGTTGACGCGCGCCGAAAAATGTATTGCTCCATTTTCGGGTTCCAGAAACGGGTTTGTGGCCGAAGTGAACGCCGGCTTCAATCATCTGACGCATTGTAATTTGAGACATGTTTTTCCTTTAAAAGCGTTAGAGGCACACATTCAATCGCATAGAACTTGGCGCGGGGCCAAGCACCCTTCGGCGAAAGTGGGCGAAGTTTAAAAATAAACGCTTCCGAAAATGGAAAGCGGTGGGATTATATAGGAATACGGGCCGTCTGAAAAGTGTAACGGCTTGATTTCTTCATTCGTCGGCCGCTGGCGGCGCGGGCGGTGGCGGCGCGGCTTCCGCCTGCTTCATGCGCTTGTTGCGGCGGCGGATTCTGACGGCGAATACGAGTGAACAGGCTGGGCAGCACAGCCCAGAAAAACTAGCAAATTAACGCCCGCGCGATATTCGGCTGGGCAGCGGAATACATCACGGCAACGAAAAAGATAGCCGATGGCGACGATGTGCCACATGGTTCGGATTCCTGGAACAGATGTTTTATAATTTTTGAAATTCTACAATAAAAAGGCCGTCTGAAAAATGGGAAATCAGGAAAAATCGGAACTGCGCCGCCGCCTGCGCCGCGCCCGTGCGCAGTTGTCCGGGGACGAGCGTGCCGCCGCCGAACGCGAAATCGGCCGGCTGCTCAAACGGCGCATCAAACGCGGCGGCAGAATCGGCGTGTACTGGCCGATTGGCAGCGAGCTGCGCTTGGACGGTTTTGTCCGTGCGGCGCAAAAACGCGGGGCCAAACTGTATCTGCCTTTATATCGAACTCGCGTTCGCGGCGGATGTGGTTTACGCCCTATCCCTGCCGACGGAGTAAAACAAGAACGCAAGCGCGGCAGGGCGAAGTTGCATGTGCCGCAGTTTGCGGGGCACAAAATCCGCGTGCACGGTTTATCTATATTATTGGTTCCGATTGTCGGCATCGACCGCGAAGGCTACCGCTTGGGACAGGCGGGCGGTTATTATGATGCGACGCTCTCGGCGATGAAACACCGTTTGCAGGCAAAAACCATAGGCGTGGGCTTTGCCTGCCAACTGGTTGACAGGCTGCCGCACGAAGCGCACGATGTCCCGCTGGACGGCTTTGTTTCGGAACGGGGCGCATTGGCGTTCCGGCGTTTCAGACGGCCTGTCCGCAGGAGGACATCATGACCGGATTCAACGACAAACCCACCCTCTCTTTCAACCGCGTCCGCCTCGAACCGCTGACGCTGCAACACGAAGACGGCCTGCGCGAAGCCGTGTGCGACGGCAGGCTGTGGGAGCTGGCGGTTACTTCCGCCCCGCGCCCGACCAAGTGGCGGCGTATATTCAGACGGCCTCGGCCACGCGCACGGCGTTTGCCGTTATCGACGAGCGCAGCGGCAAAGTGGTCGGCCTCGACCAGCCTGTACCACATCGACGAAGCCGTCCGCGCGTGGAAATCGGATTCACATGGTATGCGCAATCCGTACAGCGCACGCACGTCAATCACGAGCTGTAAGCTGATGTTGCTGACTTATGCGTTTGAAACGCTGGATTGCGTCTGCGTGGCTGGCGCACCGATATTCTGAACACGGCGTCGCAACGCGCCATCGAACGGCTGGGCGCGCAAAAGACGGCATCCTGCGCCGCCACCAAATCCGCAAAGACGGCAGCGTGCGCGATACGGTGATGTACAGTATGCTGCGCGAAGAGTGACGGCGGCGCGGGCGGCTTTGCGCAAGCGGCTGAACGGGGGCGGAAGCTCGATAAACAAAGGCCGTCTGAACATTTCAGACGGCCTTGCTTTACAATCGACTCGTAAAGCGCAAACAAAATCTTTGCATTCCGCCAAAAATCCTCTAAATTTGTAATACCCTGTTGTCAGCCGACGCGCATACAACGGAGGAATGAAAATAAATAACCATAAAGGCTGAAAGACAGCCTGATATTTAGGAGTATAACCATGACTGAAGCAACAGACGTCATCTTGGCTGGCGGAGGTATTATGAGCGCCACTTTAGGCGTTCTTCTGAAAGAACTCGAACCTCGTGGAAATCGTCCTGATCGAGAGACTGGACGAAATCGCACAAGAATCTTCCAACCGTGGAACAACGCGGGCACGGGGCATTCGGCCTTGTGCGAACTGAACTACGCGCCGCTGGTGCCGACGGCACAGTCCATCCTGAACGCGCGCTCAACATTGCCGAACACTCCAACTCAGCCGCCGTTTTGGGCGTCGCTGGTCAGCGAAGGCAAGCTGGCGGACAACCCGTTCATCAACACCGTTCCCCATATGTCGCTGGTCGCGTGCCAAGATCATTGCGACTATCTGCAAAAACGCTTCGACGCATTCCGCAGCCAAAAGCTGTTTTGAAAAATGGAATTTTCCACCGACCGCGCCTGAATCGGCGAATGGGCGCCGCTGACCGTCGAAGGCCGCAGCGAAGGGCAGCGCTGGTCGCTACCTACGCCGCCGAAGGAACGGACGTCGATTTCGGCAACCTGACCCGACAGATGGTGAAATACCTGAAATCCAAAGGCGTGAAACTCAAATGCGGCCTGCACGTCGAAAGCGTGGGACCGCGAATCCGACGGCGCATGGGCCGTCAAAACCACCGCCACCAGCGATCCCAAACAACGCCTGACGCTGCGCAGCCGCTTCGTTTTTCTGGGTGCGGGCGGCGGCGCACTCGACGCTGTTGCAGAAATCGGGCATACCCGAAGGCAAGGGCTACGGCGGCTTTCCGGTGTCGGGGCTGTTTTTCCGCAAACCACAACCCCGAAAACCACGCAACGCCACAACGCCAAAGTATACGGACAGAGCTTGGTGGGCGCGCTGCCGATGTCGGTTCCCCACCTCGACACGCGCCATGTGGACGGCACAACGTTACCTGATGTTCGGCCCCTACGCAGGCTTCAAACCGAACTTCCTGAAACAGGGTTCGCTGATGGATTTACCGCAATCCATCCACCTGCACAACATCTACCCGATGCTGCGCGCGGGCTGGGACAATATGCCGCTGACCAAATACCTCTTCGGCGAACTGCGCAAAAACCAAGGAAGAGCGGCTCGCGTCGCTGCCGGAATACTCATCCCGCAAGCCGATCCCGACGACTGGGAACTGATTACCGCCGGCCAGCGCGTGCAGGTGATTAAGAAAGATTCGGAAAAAGGCGGCGTGTTGCAGTTCGGTACGGAACTGGTCACCCACGCCGACGGTTCGCTGGCCGCCCTGCTGGGCGCGTCGCCGGGCGCGTCCACCGCCGTGCCGCTGATGATACGGCTGCTGCACGAATGCTTCCCGAAACGCGCCGCATCGTGGCAGAGCCGCCTGAAAGATCTGGTGCCGGGTTACGGGGTCAAACTCAACGACAACCCTGATCTGGCTGAGGAAATCCTCAGCCATACGGCAAAAAGTGCTGGGCATCCACCATTAAAGGATTGCTCCTGCCAAACGCAAAGGCCGTCTGAAATGTTCAGACGGCCTTTTATCGCGACGGCAACCTCATCCCTTCCCCCCATCTCAATCAATATCGTGTTTGTTTAAGTAAAAACACAAACTGACTCCGAACCTTATGCTCATTGGGGAAGTCGTATCATGTAGCTTTAAAGAAAGATTCGCTATGCCTACCGTCCATCCATACATCTTAATTTTTATTATTTGTATCGCCCTCGTTGGTTGCCGTCGGCATCCATCAACAATGGATTCAGACCGAACGGCAAATCAACAAACGTATCTTTTGGCTGGGCATCGGCATCGCCCTTGCCTCAAGCGTTTTTGCCGCCGTCGCCGGCTGAATCTGCCCATCCGGTTTTGCACGCACAACCCAATCAAGCTGTTTCTTTTTAAAGTAATTTATTTTTCAGACGGCCTGCACCGCTTTGCGACTTCCTGCGCCATACGGCTGCTCGCGCCGCGGTGCTGCGCCACGAACGCCTGCGCCTGGGCGGCAAATCGGGCGCGCAGGCTGTCGTCCGAGAGCCATGTTTCCACCGTCTGCCGCCACTCGTCCGCGCTGCCGACCTGCACCGCCGCGCCCGCTTTCAGCGCGTTTTTCGCAGGCGGAAGAAAAATTGTAGGTGGAGAAGCCGAACACGGTGGGCACGCCGCAGGCTATCGGTTCGATGATGTTCTGGCAGCCGGTGTCGACTAGGCTGCCGCCGACGAAGGCCGCGCTGCCGGTCAGGTAATACGCGAACAGTTCGCCCATGCTGTCGCCTATCCACACCTGCGTCTGCGGCGAAACCATCGCATTGTCGCTGCGCTTTTGTACGCGGAAGCCGAGCGACCGCGCCGTATCATAGGCCGTCTGAAACCGCTCCGGATGGCGCGGTACGACGACCAGCAGCGCATCGCCGCGGTATTGCCGCCAAGCCGACAGCAGCAGCTCGGTTTCGTCTTCGCCCCGATAAAACCGCGTACTGGCGCACACCGCCACCGGCCGCCTGCCGATGCGTTCGGCAAAACCGGCCGCCAGCGCGCGCATTTTGTCGGGCGGGGAAATATCGTATTTGGTGTTGCCGCAGACGCACGTTGGACGCGCCGATCAGGGTGCAGCCGTTCGGCATCGGCCGCGGTTTGCGCGAAACAGCCGCTCAGGGTCTGCATCGCCGGTTCGACCAGCCCGCGCACTTTCAGGTAGCCGCGCTGCGATTTTTCCGACAGCCGCGCGTTGGCAAGGAACAGCGGCACGCCTTCTTCGGCGCAGCCGTGCATCAGGTTGGGCCAGATTTCCGTTTCCATCAGCACGCCGAACAGCGGGTTGTGTTCGCGCAGAAACTGCCGCACCCATTCGGGACGGTCATAGGGCAGATAACGGCATTGTGCGTCGGGGAACAGTTCCTGTGCGGCGGCGCGGCCGGTCGGCGTCATCTGCGTCAGCAGCAGCGGCGTCGGGGAAATACCGGCGCAGTGCTTCCGCCAAGGGCTGCGCGGCGCGGGTTTCGCCCACGGAAACGGCGTGTATCCACACGGGCGCTGCACGGGGTCGGGCAAAGGTTCGCCGAAACGCTCGCCCCAGTTTTTCCAGATAGGCGGGCGACTTGCGTCCGCGCTTTTTCAGATAGCGGCGGATGAGCGGCGGCGCAAACTGCCAGAGTCGGGTGTAGAAACCAGCGGTTTATCATGGATTCGGATTTGCCCGGAAAAATGGTGGAAATGCCCATTCTAACGGATTTGCGGGGGATTGGGGAGGACGGGGCTGCTCGGAGGGCCGTCTGAAAACCGTTTTTCAGACGGCCCTCATCGTCCGGAAACATTCGTCCTGCGTTCCATCAGGTGCGCTCTGCCGTTGCAGCTCCCCGCGTGTCCAGCCAGCGGCGGCGGGTGCGCTGGAGCAGGATGGCCAGCGCGGCCACCTCCATACGCATGTTGGTACCCAGCCATAAGAAGCCCTGCCACTCAAACGGCAGATGCTGCGCCAGCCGTCCCAGCCGCGGATTGATGTCGGTATCGATGCGCACGCGCCGCGCGTAATGGCCTTTTGAGCAGGCGGGCGGTCAGGCGCAGGTCGCGCTGCAAACGCTGGAAATGGCTGTCGAGCAGGCTGCGCTCTTCCGCACTCACGTCGGGCGGCGACAGTTTGGCGGCGGTGTTCAGCAGCAGCTCGGTGCTGTTGACGATTTTGCGGTGGGCATGCTGCATGGCCTCCATCATGGCGGGGCTGATATGGCTTTCTCCCGATGTGGCGGCAAGGTGGCTGCGGCTTTTGACCATGCGGGCGTTGATTTGGCGCATTTTGATCATGTTCTGCTCCAGCCGCTCGCGGGTCATGCGCCCTGCCGTTGCCCACTTCGGCGAGGATGCGGCTGCATGCGGTCAGGTTGTCGGCCAGCATGAACCGCCACATCAGGGTGGATTTCAGCGGCAGCAGCTTGGCGGCGCCGATGGCGATGACCGCGCCGAGCAGCACGTTGAACGCGCGCATCAGGCCGCTGTCGAGCCATTCCGTGCCGTTGTCGCCGATGAGCATACACTGGTCAGCCCCGCCAACATCGGGATATAGCCGTTTTTGCCCACCGCCGCCCAGCCCGCCGCCGCACTCGTCGCGCCGACAGTCAGGTAAAACGGAAGCCCGCCGTGGAAATAATGCTGGTTCAGCCACAATACGGCCAGCCCCGCGCCCAACCCGATAACCGTGCCGAGCATACGTTCCACCGCTTTGGAGTAAATCGCCCCCTGAAACTGCAACATGCCCAGCACGACGAACACGGTCATGCCTATCCATTCGCCGTGTTTCAGGTGGAACGCGCGCCACCGCCGTGGCGAACAGCACCGCCATCCCCAGCCGGACGGCGTGTATCAGCCGGCTGTAACGGTAGCGTTCGTAGGCGTTGAGCCAGCGTTCGGCAAACGGGATGTGCAGGGGGAGTTTCATGGCGGGCGGGGATAAAGTCTCAAAGGTCGCGGCTTTTGCGCAAAGGCCGCTATATTAAACCGAAACGGGAAAAATTTTTATACGGCGGCGGGCAGGGCAGGCCGTCTGAAAAGAATGTTGGACGGCCGCATCCTAGCGGAACAAGGCCGCATACGCCCCTGCCCCCGTTGCGCGCAATCCGCCATCGGCGGCGGATAGCCGTGCGTGTCCACGCTGGCGCGGGCCAGCCACGGGGCATGGATAACGTCTTTTGGGCAGGTGCGCCAGTTCGGGAACATAGCGGCGGATGAACGTGCCGTCGGGATCGAGCTGCTGCGCCTGCAACACCGGATTGGCGGCGGCTCCGGAAAACAGGCCGGCCACGCCTGCCGCCTCCGCCAGTTGCCGGTATTGGAAGCGGGGTCGTAATCGGTCAGACAGCGCGCGAACCAAGCCGCGCCGTGCCGCCAGTCCGCCAGCAGTATCCGGCACAAAAACGCGGCTGCGGCGGCGCGCAACGCCGGATGCAGCCAGCCGGTGGCATTCAGGCTGCGCATGGCGGCGTCTATCAGCGGGAAACCGGTCTGCCCCTGCTGCCAGCGCGCCAGAACGTCTTGGCCGCCCGGCCATTTTATTCCCGCGGTATTCGGGGCGGAGGGCTTCGGCGGCGGCTTCGGGACGGTGGAACATGACCTGTCGGAAAAAAATCGCGGCGGACAAGATTGTCCAGCCATTGCGCCGCCCCCGCTTTTGCCGCGGCCTGTGCCAGTTCGCGCGGCGAGGGCAGCCGGCGGCAAGATAGGCACCGACCCTGCCCGTGCCTTTTTGGCGGGGAAGCCGCTCGCGAGCGGATAGTTACCGATGTCGGCGGCAAACTGCGCCCACTGCCGCCGCCCCCGCCGCCTCGCCGCCCTGCTGCCGCCGCTCCTGCGGTGCGGTTTCGGCAGTACCGGAAACGGCGGCAGGATTCCGAAGGCCGTCTGAAAACCGACGGGCAGGGCTTTCAGACGACCTCCGGTCTGCAAAACGTTGCGCAAAGGCCCGCAGCCACGCCTGCCGGTACGGTGCAAATTCAAAAATACGGTCGGCCGTGTTCGTCCATTATCTCCGCTTTTGGCAAACACCGCGCCGTCGTTGACGCGCTCAAACGCGCGGCCTTGCGCGTCCAGCACCCGCCAAATCCGGTTGTCGCGCGCGGTTTCGTCGGCCATACAGCCTTCGTCAGCCACCGCCGCCGCCGCGTTCAGCTCGGCGGCAAGCCGCGGAATATCGGTTTCGGCCTCCTGCGCAACAAATAGCGGAATGCCCCGTTCCGCCAGCGCACGGTGCAATTCTGCCGCCGAAGCCCGCAAAAACGCCGCCTGCCGCGGGTTAGCCGCATCCGCCGCAAACACGCCCGCCACCGGCAGCCCCGCCGCACGGCGGCGGCTAAGGCGGCATTGTCGGTAAGGCGGAGGTTGCGGCGGAACCAAACGAGTGTGGTTTTTTTGCATGGTGAGGCCGTCTGAAAAGATGGGATAGAGGATTTTAACAGAATCGGCAGAGGAAGGACGGCTGCGGGATTCAGACAGGCGGTATCGCGGGGCGGGAAACGGGAATGCGCATCGTCATGTCCGTGCGGGTGAAAATCCTGAAAAATCATGCCCAAGGATTTTTATCTCCGGCCGCTTCGGCAAGGGCGAGGCCGGATTTCTGCCTGCGCGGGAACGACAGGGTAAGCCGCGCAACCGGTTTAAAGGTTTAAATTGGCACACGGGCGTAAATGCGGCGGCCGGGATGTCTGCTGCTTTACCGATTTGCCGCACGGAGAAATATCCGTATTCCGAATTTTCATAACAGAAATCAGAGGCCGTCTGAAAAATTTTCAGACGGCCTCTGATTTGTTCTCCGCCCGAACACCCTACCAATGCGACGCCATATTGTCGCGGTGGATGAGTTCGTCTTCGTGGGCGTAGCCTAATTTTTCGGCGATGCGCTCGGACGGGGTTTGCAGGATTTTTGGCGGTTTCGCCGCTGCTGTAATTGGTGAGGCCGCGGGCGATTTCTTTGCCGTCGGTATCGAGGATGGCGACGAGTTCGCCGCGGTGGAAATGTCCGTCCGCGCGGATACAGCCGACGGGCAGCAGGCTGGCGTGTTGTTCGGTCAGGGCTTTTACCGCGCCGCTGTCGACGGTCAGGCTGCCGGCGGTTTGGACGTGTCCGAGCAGCCATTGTTTGCGGGCGGCGACGCGGCTGTGCGCGCTGGTGAAGAGCGTGCCTATGCTTTCGCCTTGTTTGAGGCGGACGAGGACGTCGGGTTCGCCGCCCCATGCGACGACGGTGGCGGCTCCGCTGAGTGCGGCGCGTTTGGCGGCGGTGACTTTGGTGTACATGCCGCCGGTACCGACACTGCTGCCCGCGCCGCCCGCCATGCTTTCGAGGTCGGGATGGTCGGCTGCGATGGTCGGAATCAGTTTGGCTTGCGGATTTTTGCGCGGGTCGCTGTCATACAGGCCTTTTTGGTCGGTCAAAAGGACGAGGGCGTCGGCTTCGATGAGGTTGGTTACGAGTGCGCCGAGGGTGTCGTTGTCGCCGAGTTTGATTTCGTCGGTGGTAACGGTGTCGTTTTCGTTGATGACGGGGACGATGCCTTTAGACAACAGGGTTTGCAGGGTGCTGCGGGCGTTGAGGTAGCGGGTGCGGTTGCTCAGGTCGTCGTGGGTGAGCAGGATTTGGGCGGTACGGATGCCGTGCGGTGCGAACGCGGTTTCGTAGGCTTGGGCGATGCCGGTTTGCCCGACGGCTGCGGCGGCTTGCAGCTCGTTGATGGCGGTGGGGCGTTTGCTCCAGCCCAGCCGTTTGATGCCTTCGGCGATGGCGCCGCTGGAAACGAGGACGGTTTGCACGCCTTGTTTGCCCAATTCGGCGATTTGCGCCGCCCAGCGGTCGAGTGCGGCTTGGTCTATGCCTTTGCCGCCCGCGGTAACGAGACTGGAGCCGACTTTGACGACGAGGGTGCGGATGTTGGAGAGGTTTTGTTGGGTCATGGTTGTCCTCGAAAGGGGGCGTTCGGTGGATAAAAAGGCCGTCTGAAAACGGGTTTCAGACGACCTTTATTATACGGCTGTCAATACGCGATATACACCGCCCATGTGAGCATGGCGAGAATCAGCCCTGTAAACACGGCAATCAGCGGCCAGACGAATCTGACCCACTGCGTCCACGTTACTTCGGCGGCGGAGAGAAAATCAGCAGCGCGGCGGAAGTCGGGACGAACATATTGCTCAGGCCGTTGCCCATCAGGAAGGCGAAAATCGTCGTCTGCGGCTGCAAGCCCGACAGTTCGCCCAAGGGGCCGAGTATCGGCATACTGACGGCGACTTTGCCGACCGCCGAGGGGATGACGATGTCCAGCAGGACTTCCGAACCGAAGATGCCGTAGGCGGAAACGTAGGGGCCGTGGGTGCCGAGTGCTTCGACCAGATAATAGATGACGGTATCCAGTATTTTGCCTTTTGCCAGTATCAGCTCGACGGCGGTCGCCAGCCCGATAAGCAACGCGGCGATGACCATTTTGCGCACGCCGGAGACGAAAGCGTCGGCGGCGGTGTTGGCACCCAGCCCGCTGATTGCGCCGATAACCAAGGCAAGGAAGAGGTAATAGCCGGAAAGCTGCACCGCTTTCCAGTGCAGGCTGTGCGAGGCGTAAATCAGGAAACCGACACCGACCGCCAGCGTCAGCAGCATCAGCACTGGCGCGTACTCAGGCGGCCTGCCGCGTCAACGCTTTGCGCCGCGCAAACAATGCCGTTGCGGCGGATGCGCCAAAAACAAAACAGCGTCGCCACCGACAGCATGACGACGTAGGTAACGACGCGCAGCCACATACCGCTAAACAGCGGCACGCCCAGCATGGGTTGGGCGATGGTGAGGATAGGGGTTGGTAATCGAAGCCATATGCCCGACCATGTTCCCCAGCGCGACCACCGACAGGCCGATGATGTTGGGCAGCCCCATGCGGTTGGCCAGCGCGACCATAATCGGAATCATCAGCAGATACTCTTTGGAGAAACCGAGAAACGTGGTTCCACCGAAAAAAATCAGCATCAGCACGGGCACTCAGGATATAGATATTGTTGCGCGTCAGTGCCAGCACCCGCTCCAAACCCGCCTGCACCGCGCCGCTTTTGTTCAAAATGCCGAACATGCCGCCGACAAACAACACCATAATCACCAACGCCGCCTGCTTGGCGATGCCCTCGGGGACGGCGGTGAAAAAAATCGAACAGGCCGACCGGCGCGGCCTTGTCCGCCGCTTCCAACGCCGCCTGCGCCTTCCTCGCCGCCCGAGGTCAGGATGCCGTGGGCGGAAACCTCTTTTCAACACGCGGTACGTGCCGGGAACGACCATTTTGCCGTTGCGCTGATACTCGCCCGAAGGCAGGATATAGGTCAGCACGGCGGCAATCAGGGCGATGGCCAGCATCATCAGCGCGGGATTGAAGGTGGCTTTTGGAAATGGGGGCTTCGGCGTTGTATTGTCCGGGACGGTCCATAAAGGTTCCTTTTCATTCGGGGAAGCGGATAGGTTCGGCCGGCAATGGTTTGTGCGTGTTCGGATTCGGCAGATACCGTATTTTGTTTTTTTCAGACGACCTTGGCCGGAATCGCCAGCCAACCGCCGCAAAGGTATGGATGTATGGATTGCAAAAAAAGGTAAAAAGTTCATGGGGGTCGTCTGAAAGCGCAGCTTCAACGAAGTTAAAACCATAAGCCGTCATTCCCGCGCAGGCGGGAATCCAGAAAAATCTGCGGGCTGCGGCAATACTTTGAAAGGATACTGAAACTCAAAGGCCTGGATTCCCGTTTTCACGGGAATGACGGAATGGGGTTGCCGCCATTCCCGAGAAGTCGTCTGAAACTTATAAACCGTCATTCCCGCGCAGGCTGGAATCCAGGAAATCTGCGGGCTACAGCAATATTTGAAAGGATACTGAAACTTCAAAGGACTGGATTCCCGTTTTCACGGGAATGACGGAATATGAAGTTGCCGCAATTCCCGACAGGCCGTCTGAAAGCGCAGTTTCAACGGAGTTAAAACGACAAACCGTCAGTTCGCAGTTGCGTCCATGCCAGAAGTAACGCCAGACGAAGCAGGAAAGGAGAATATCAGGTAAAGGCAGATTACGGTGGCGTAAAATTCCCAGTCTTGGCGGTGTACCGCGCCGGCGCGGGATTCGAGGATGTAGGGCGAGGACGGCGGTCAGGGACGAAGCCCTGCCGCCAATTCGACGAGGTGATGCCCGATATGTTTGCGCTTGAGCGGAAACAGCCGAAAAATTTGGTGGTAACGAAGGGGGCGTTGGCGAAGATGAGTGCCAATACCAAAAAGGATGTACATGGATGCGGTCATGATGGTGTGTCTTTCTGTTTTCAGACGACCTTTTTAAGGTAAATTCTGATAAAGCTGTTTATTAAACCCGTCATTCCCGTCCCCGCCTGTGCAGGGACAGGCTACAGCGGAAATCTAGAACGTAGAATTTAGGAAACTTTTTACCCAACAGGTTTCCGGATGGACAGCCCTGGATTCCCGCCTGCGCGGGAATGACGACGCTCGGTTGCCGTATTGAAAACCCAAGTATTGAACAAGCAAAAGGTCGTCTGAAAAAACAATCTTGGGCTGCGTATCTTAACAAAAACGGCAGCCTCTGACACGGCTGCCGTTTCGGTTCATCGCTTTACAAGGTGTTTTCCAAAAGCCCTGGCGCACCAGTCAATCACCGTTTGCGGCATGATGCCCCACAAAATCAGCAGGAACGCGTTGACGCTCAGGAAGAATTTGGCGGCGTAATTACTGCCGACGGGTTGGTCATGGGTGGGTTCTTCGAAATACATGACTTTAACCACGCGCAGGTAGTAGAACGCGCCGATTAACGACATTACCACGGCGAACACGGCAAGTACGATGTATGTGCTGCCCGCCATGGCGGCGTTTTGGGCGGTCGATGCGCTCAACAAAAGCCTTAATCACGCCGAATTTGGCGTAAAGCCCATCAGCGGCGGAATACCCGCCATCGAGAACATCGCCAGCAACATCAGGAAGGCAAACCAGGCATGGCGTTGGTTCAAACCTGCCAAATCTTTGATTTCTTCACACTCGATATTGTCGGTGGACAATACCATCAATACGCCGAAACCGACCGCCGCCATCAGCGCGTAAGTAATGGCGTAATACAAGCCCGCCGCGAAACCGACCGCTCCCGCCATAAACGCCAGCAGGGATAAAGCCCATATGCGATATGGTGGAATAGGCAAACATACGTTTGATGTTGGCCTGCATGATGGCGGCAAGGTTACCGATCAAAAAGCGATGCCACCGCCAACACGGCGAACATCTGCGACCAGTCGTGATGCACCGTTCCCAAACCGGTAACCAAGATGCGGAAGGCAAAGACGACGGCGGCGATTTTCGGCGCCGTACCGACAAAGGCGGCAACGGATGTCGGCGCGCCGTGGTACACGTCGGGCACCCACATATGAAACGGCACCGCGCCCAGTTTGAACGCTACCGCCACAACAATAAACACCAACCCCAGTTTCAACAGCCATTCGTTGGCAAGTTCGCTGTAAGACGACGCCAAAACGGTGGCGAATTCGAGCGAGCCCGTCGCGCCGTACACCATCGAAATGCCGTAGAGCAGCAGCCCGGAAGCCAGCGCGCCCAAGACGAAATATTTGAGCGCGGCTTCGGCGGAACGGCCGGAATCGCGGCGCAAGGCAATCATGGCGTAAAGCGACAGCGACAAAAGTTCCAAACCGATATAGGCGGTCAGGAAATGCGCCGCGCTCACCATCACGCTCATGCCTAACAGGGCAAACAGCGACAAGGTGTAAAACTCGCCTTTAAAAATACCGCGCGCCTGATTGTACGGTTTGCTGTAAATAAACAGCCCGAAGGTCAGCCCGTACAACACCAGCTTGGACAGGCGCGACATACCGTCGGCGATATACATCCCGTGAAACGCCAGCGTACTGCCCTGCTCCCACACCGCCAGCTGCGTAACCGCCACGATAATAACGGTTCCCAAGCTCATCAGATGGGTCAGATAGCGGTTTTCATCGCTAATCCACAAATCTGCCAGCAATACGGCAATCAGCAGCGCAAACAGCACGATTTCGGGCATGGCAGGCATTAAGTTCAAATCAATCAAGTTCATTCGCACACCTCAAATCTTGCTTTGCGCCACATGGGCAATCAAATCGTTTGCCGCCTGATGCACCACTTCGATAAACGCCTGCGGATACAGGCCCATACCCAATACCGCAACCGCCAAAATCGCCAGAATCGCAAATTCGCGGCAGTTGATGTCTTTCATATCGGCAACGTGCGGATTGCCGACCGCGCCGAAAAATCACGCGCTTATACATCCACAGCGTGTAAGACGCACCGTAAATCAGCGTCAGCGCCGCCAGCGCGCCCACCCAGAAATTCACTTTGACCGTGCCCATAATCACCATAAACTCGCCCACGAAGCCCGAAGTCGCCGGCAGACCCGCGTTCGCCATCGCAAACAGCATCATAAACGCCGCAAACTTGGGCATCACGTTCACCACGCCGCCGTAATCGGCGATATTGCGCGTGTGCAGGCGGTCGTACATCACGCCGATGCACATAAACATCGCCGCCGACACGAAACCGTGCGAAATCATCTGAATGACTGCGCCTTTCAACGCCCAGTCGTTCAACTGTCCGTTAATGAACAAGAACATCCCCAAGGTAACGAAACCCATATGGCTGATGGACGAATACGCCACCAGTTTTTTTCATATCGGTCTGCACCAGCGCGACCATGCCGATATACACCACCGCAATCAGGCTCAACACGATGATGACCGGCGCGAAATAGCGCGACGCGTCGGGCAGAATCGGCGGGATAAAGCGCAAAAAGCCGTATGCGCCCAATTTCAGCGTAATCGCCGCCAGCACCATCGAACCGCCCGTCGGCGCCTCAACGTGGGCATCCGGCAGCCAAGTGTGCACGGGGAACATCGGCACTTTCACCGCAAACGACAGGAAAAACGCCACAAACAAAAGCTGTTGCACGCCCAGCGGAATCTGTTTGATGTTTTGGAAATCCTCAATCGAAAAGCCACCGACTTGGTAAGACAGGTACACAATCGCCACCAGCATCAGCAACGAACCCATCAGCGTATAGAGAAACAGCTTCACCGACGCATACACGCGGCGCGGACCACCCCACACGCCGATAATCAGGTACAGCGGAATCAGCATGCCCTCGAAGAACACATAAAACAGCAGGGCATCCCGCGCTGAAAACGCGCCGTTAATCAGGCCCGACATGATTAAAAACGCCGCCATATACTGCGCCGGACGCTTCTGAATCACTTCCCAACCCGCCAGCACCACCATCAGCGTGATAAACGCGTTCAGAATGACAAACAGCACCGAAATACCGTCCACACCCAGCGAGTAGTTGATTCGCAAAAGCGGAATCCACTCGTGGAACTCGGTAAACTGATAGCTGCCGCTCAAACGGTCGAAACCCGTAAACAAGGGCAGCGTTACCAAGAAACCGGCAAGCGCACCGATTAAAGCGAGCACGCGGGCAAGCGGCGCACGGCTGTCCGGCCCCGTCGCCAAAACCAGCACGCCCGCAGCGATGGGTATCCATATTGCCAAGCTGAGTAGGTAGTTGGAAAACATAGTGGTTAACCTGTGGTTAAAATAAAAATATAGTTGTGTGGGTTGGTTTTTTCAGACGACGTTTTTAAGAGGTCGTCTGAAAAAGGCTGTTCAGGCTTCGCTATTTATCTCAAGCTAATTCTGCCGAATCTTTCAGCCTCATTCTTTCATGTAAATCTTTAATCTTATTAACATCGGTATCGTGGGATAAGATTTCAAATTATTCACACTGGCAGTCGCATAATGAAACATATCGAATTTACGTTTTTCTAAATTCTTCGGCGTCTTATCACGTTCGGCTTCAAACTTATCAAAGCGGTACAGATCACTCGCCAAATCAGAAACATTCTGTGTAATATCCAAAAGATTCAAACTGTGCCAAAACACCGGTCAATCGAGACAATTTTTCAGATTTTCCCCAATCCACACCGCGCAAAACTTCATAACGGATAAGCGGGGTAATCACAAAACGGTTGTCATCCTGTTGCAACTTTTTCCGCCATATCGCTCAATACGGCTTTCCGATTTTCTTCGTCACTGTCATCATCCGCCAAATAAACTAAGTAATTGGTATCTAAAAGATAAACCGTCATTATTTATCCCCTAATCCGTCCAATTCCTGACGTACCAATTCCAATAAGGCTTTTTGCCTGTTCTTGATCACGTTCTTGGACGCGTTCTATCTTCTTCTTATTCAAATCCACGCCGAATGCTTCGTTGAGCAAATCCACAAAAAGAAGCATTACTTGGATAGTCAATCATCTTGCCATAGACCACCCCCGTCCTTGCTACGTACCAAACGGTAGGCTTCTCCCTGCTCCAACTGACTAATGACCAAAGACGAATGCGTGGTAATGAAAAACGTTGTGTTCGGAAACAATTTTTCAGCAGCGGTACAATTTTGATCTGCCATTCGTTGTGCAAATGGCTTTTCTATTTCGTCAATCAGCACCACGCCGCGCACATTGGCAATTTGCTGCTCGTTGGTAAAGTAACTGTATCCCGCGACAATAGATTGGATAATCTTCAAAAGAGAAGTAAAACCGCTGGATAAATCGGAAAGTTCGCGCTTTTGGTTTTCTATTTTGATAAAAACACGGTTGCTGCCTGAAATTTCCAAAAATTCGGGGTCAATGCGGTTGTCGATTTTTATTGAGCAGGGACAGCAAAAGTATCGATTTCAATTTTACGGTTGTCTTCTTTCGACTGATACGGATTGGCTGATTGTGCCCGCTGAATAATCCACTCTTCTAGATTGGTATCCATATTTAAGATTTAATATCTTCAACCTTATGATAAAAAAACCGAAAACAACTGTTCTAAATATCCCTTTGAACGTTGCTGAAAAATTACCTATTTGTTTAATCGCACCATCCTTATTTTCAACACTCTCCCGATTTTTGTGCAGCTAAATAAACTATGGGCAAAGAATGCCACAACCCTAAAAAGGGTCTTTTTCCCATTGAAGATTTACATCATAAGTACCAAATATCACATCATTATCTTTTTGGAAGACGTTTTGGGCGTTCTTTTCCAATAGATTCGAGACTAAACCCCATCTCTCCGATAGGAGTAACAACTTTTTTAAAAGGAATGGATGCCGGAGTTATCCAAGAAACAACTTGTTGTGCAGCCGCACTGGTGAACAACAATATCGCAAACAAACATTCCAACAGTTTAGTCTTACCTACACCATTCTCGCCAATCAACGTATAAATACGCTGATTGGGTTGGAAATCCACCTGCATTGTGCCGACACCGGTTACATGCTCAAAAACGAACTGTACCGTCAAACAGCCGTTTATCCATATTATCTGCCCTTCTATTTTCAGACGGCCTGATTATCTGAAATGTCAGATGTCGTCTGAAACTCTAATCTATTGCCGCCTGAAACCTTCTTTTCAGACGACCTCAAACACTGCCTTCTTTCTCGATCACCAAAATCCGCGCTTCGCCACACGGATGGGCGACGTGTTCCGTGCCGATTCCTGCGTAGAAGATGTCGCCGCTTTTCAACCGAACGATGTGTTCTTCGCCGTTTTTCTCGGTAGTGCATATCGACTTCGCCGTCCATCACGGCAAACACTTCCTCGCCGTCGTTAACGTGCCATTTGTAGGGCTGGTTCGTCCAGTGCAGGCGCACGGTAGTGCCGTTCATATTGGCGATGTCGAGTGCGCCCCATGCGCGGGAAGCGGTAAATTCGGCGGAGCGGATGGTTTGTGTGTCGGGCATTTTTCGCGTCTCTTTGATTCTGTATCTAGATAAACCTAGCGATACAACTGTTTATTAAATCCCGTCATTCCCGCGCAGGCGGGAACCAGAACGTAGATTTTAGGAAATCTTTTTCCTTGACAGGTTTATGCGCCGATAGGTCTGGATTCTCGCCTGCGCGGGAATGACGGCAGTCGGCAAACTCAGTATCTATCCAAGTAAATCAATTATGACCGAAATGTTGGCTACGCCCCGTCGGTACGGTTGGTTTCCATCTCAAGTTTAATGAACGCATCAATCATGCTGCGCCAAACTGCTTCGGCTACTTCGGGCGACAAACCGGCCTTTTTCGGCATAGGCACGGCGCGAGGCAATCACTTGCGCTACCCGTTCGGGCGCGGAAACCGCCTGCACATCGTTTTTAGGTTTCAGACGGCCTGCCTGCCGTACCAGCTTCTGCCGGCGGGCGAGTAATTCTATTAATTCCTTGTCCAAACCGTCGATGGCTTCGCGGACTTCGTCTAGGGGTTTGCGGTAATTTGTCTTCAACCATTGTTTCTCGTGTTTCCTTTTTCAGACGGCCTAAACGTCGTCTGAAAATCTCATTTTTACCTGAGCAATCCCGATATGCCGTGGTTCGGATTCTCGAATCCGACACGCCGTACTATTTTCTTTTTCAGACGACCTCTAGACCGACTACGGACAGATCGTCTGAAACCCCGCCTTTATCTGAACAAGCCCCAGAAGGTCATGCCGAGCAATACCAATACGCCGAACACCATAGCGGCGGCGTAGGTGTAGATAAAGCCGGTTTGGACTTTGCGTATCTGAGCGGCAATCGCGCCAACCAGTTTGGCGGAGCCGTTGACGATGCCGTTGTCGATAATGGCGGTATCGCCGACTTTCCAGAAGAAGTTGCCCAATGCACGCGTGCCTTTGGCGAAGACGTTGAAATACAGGGCGTCGAGGTAGTATTTGTTTTCAAACAAAACGTAAACCGGACGGAACGCCTGCGCGATTTTGGCGGGCAGGTGCGGCAGTTTGACGTACAAAAGCCATGCGCTCAATACGCCTGCGATAGCGAGATAGAGGACGGGCGAATGCAGGCTGTGCGACACCATTGCCAATGCGCCGTGGAACTCTTCTTTCATGATGTGCATGGTCGGATGCGCGTCGGCGTTGACGAAAATCACGTCTTTGAAGAAATCGCCGTAGAGCATGGGTTCGATGGCGATGTAGCCGATGATGACGGACGGAATGGCAAGCAGAATCAGCGGCAGGGTAACGACCAGCGGGCTTTCGTGCGGATTGTCGTTTTTGCCCAAGCCGTGATGTTCTTCGCCATGATGATCATCATGATGCTCAGGCAGGCTGCGCCATTTTTCTTCGCCGTGGAACACCATAAAGTATTGGCGGAACGCGTAAAACGCGGTAACGAACACGCTGGCGAGGACGGCGAAATAGGCAAAGCCGCTGCCCGGCAGGGTGCTGTATTTCGCTGCTTCGATAATCGAATCTTTGGAGTAAAAGCCGGAGAAGAACGGCGTACCGATCAGCGACAAGTTACCGATCAGCATGGTCAGCCAAGTAATCGGCATGTATTTTTTCAGATTGCCCATGTGGCGCATGTCTTGGTCGTGGTGCATGCCGATGATGGCGCTGCCGGCGGCGAGAAACAGCAGGGCTTTAAAGAAGGCGTGGGTCATCACATGGAACATGGCCACGGAGTAGGCCGACGCGCCCAGCGCCACGGTCATATAGCCGAGCTGCGACAGGGTGGAATAGGCCACCACGCGTTTGATGTCGTTTTGAATTGTGCCGAGAAAGCCCATAAACAGGGCGGTAATTGCGCCGATGACCATGATGACGCTCAAGGCGGTGCTGCTCAATTCGTAAATCGGCGACATGCGCGACACCATAAACAAACCGGCGGTAACCATGGTTGCCGCGTGAATCAGCGCGGAAATCGGCGTCGGGCCTTCCATCGAGTCGGGCAGCCAGACGTGCAGCGGGAATTGGGCGGATTTACCCATTGCGCCGACAAACAGCAGCAAACAGGTTACGGTAATCAAAGACCATTCCACACCGGGGAAAAGCTGGATGGTGGCATTTTGTACGTTGGGCAGATAGGCGAATACGTCCTGATAACGCAGGCTGCCGCCGAAATAGGCAAGCACCAAGCCGATACCGAGCAAAAAGCCGAAGTCGCCGACGCGGTTGACCAGAAACGCTTTCAAATTGGCAAAGGTGGCCGACGGTTTTTTGAAATAAAAACCGATCAACAGATACGACACCAAGCCCACCGCTTCCCAGCCGAAGAAAAGCTGGACGAAGTTGTTGGACATAATCAGCATCAGCATGCTGAAAGTAAACAATGAGATATAGCTGAAAAAGCGTTGGTAGCCTACTGCTTCGTCGTGCATATAGCCGATGGTGTAGATATGCACCATCAGCGACACGCCGGTAACCACCGCCATCATCATCGCCGTCATCGAATCGACCAGAAAGCCGACCGAGAAATCAATGCCGCCCATTGTCAGCCAGGTATAGACGTTTTCGTCAAACTTGGCGCGCGAGCCGTCGATAAAGCCCCACAACACCCAGCCGGACAACACGGCCGACACCGCCACGCCGAGTATCGTTACCGAATGCGCCCTGCGCGGCTGATTTTATTGCCGAACAGCCCCGCAATCAGCGAGCCTGCCAAAGGCACGAGGGCAATGATGAGATATAAAGTCATGTCGTTCATTTTGGATGAACCTTTTTGATTTAAAAAATCTATTTTTTTGTTTCAAAGATTTAGATGAATCTAACCTTTGAAGTGGTATCAGTATTTTGGTTTTCGTTTAACTAACCAAGATGATTACTTTGCAAGAGGAAATCCAGCAAGTTTCAATCTTTTTGTGTGCCACTGCTTTTTGCTCTTCAGTAAACAAATCACACCATGGTGTCTGTAATATCAGATATTCCATACTGTATCTCAATGCATGAACCCCTTCGCCATGATCAATTATTTTTGCAAACCCACTTTGATATTGTCTATCGCCTGAGCTCAATAATTTATCGGCTGCCTCTTTACCACCAAATTCATTTACCATTTGTAAAAATCGTGTCGCCTTGTAAGGTCGCGGGAAATTCAAAGTCTCCTCATAAAGATTTAGCATAGCTTTGTGAAAGTCTTGTTCTAACTGATTTTTTTATCCATCATTCTTCTTCCAATATTTCAGACCGGATTATTCTTACCCAGAATTTCTTTTTCTCATCCGCTCCCGTCTGATCACCTACCGCATCAGGTCGTCTGAAACGGTCTGAAATCGCTTTTCAGACGACCTTCAGCCTTTTTCATACCCTTCGTAATAATACGACTGCTCGATACCTTTAAAGATGATTTCACGGTTGTCCACATCGTCGGTCAGGGTTGTCCTTTAACAGAAAGCGCAGCTCTAAATCGTTGACGGGGCTGCGTTCCATCGCCTGCAAATACAGGGTTTTGCTTACATTTTGCCAGTTTACGACTTTTTTCAGGTTTTTCTTCAGCACCAAGTCCAGCCAGATGCGGGTACTTCTGCCATTACCCTCCAAAAACGGATGAGCAATGTTCATTTCAACATATTTGGCGATGATTTCTTCAAAAAGTCCGCTCGGGCATCTGCTCGATTTTAACCAAAGCCTCTTTTAAATACATGGCGTTGGCAAAACGGAAACCGCCTTTGGAAATGTTGTCTTCCCTGATTTGACCCGCAAAATCATATAAGCCGCCGAACAGGTAACGGTGAATCTGTTGCAGGCCCGCGGTGGTACCGACTTCGATACTGTCGATGTCGCCGCTTTCAAACAGGCGGCAGGCATTATGCGAGGCTTTTGTTCGTCTATGGACTTCATCGTTTTTCCTATCGGGTTTTCAGACGGCATCAGCGCCTTGTCGGGCCTCGACCAAACCTACCTTTATTACCCTTTCAACTCGTCCAAATCGGCAACATTAATCGTTTGTCGGTTGCGGTACACCAGCACCATAATCGCCAAACCGATGGCGGATTCGGCAGCGGCAACGGTCAGTACGAAGAATACGAAAATCTGTCCGGCGGTATCGCCCAAGTGCTGCGAGAAAGCGATAAAGTTGAAGTTCACCGCCAAAAGCATCAGCTCGATGGACATCAGCAATACCAGCACGTTTTTGCGGTTCATAAAGATGCCCATCGCGCTGATACCGAACAGGAGCGCGCCCAATACCAGATAATGCGTCAAGGTAATCATGCTTTACCCTCCTCTTTCGGTTTGAGGCCGTCTGAAACTTCGTTTTCTTCGAGAGATTCGACTTGCGGTTTCACGGCTTCCATTTTCACCAAGCGCATACGGCCTTGGTCGGCGCGTACTTTAACTTGGTCGGCAGGATCCATGCGTTTCGGATTGGTGGTTTTACGGTGAACCAGCGCAATCGCCGCCACCATGCCCAACAGCAGCAATACCGCCGCCAGTTCGAACGGCAACAGATAATCGGTATAAATACGGCTGCCCAAATCGCGGATGTTGTTGTAATCCGCAGGAATGTCTTTCATCAGACCAAATGCGGCAAGGTCGGTTTTCGGGTTGACCAGAATCAGGATCAGCGCAACCGCCAACAGCGTACCGACGACACCGGCAACAGGCGCATGCCGCCAGAAACCGGCGCGCATTTCCTCGATGTCGATGTTCAGCATCATCACGACGAACAGGAACAGCACCATCACAGCGCCGACATACACGACCACCAGCGTAACGCCCAAAAACTCTGCCTGCATCAGCATCCAAATCATCGCGCTCACGCAGAAGGTCGGCACCAGATGCAAAGCAGCATGGACAGGGTTTTTCGCGGTAACGGTACGCAGCGCGCCGTATAGGACGATGGCGGCAAGGATATAGAACAGAATCGCGGAAAAAGTCATTCGTCTGCTCCTTAGCGGTACGGCGCGTCAGCGGCTTTGCGTTTGGCGATTTCGGCTTCGTATTTGTCGCCGATTGCCAAGAGGATCGGCTTGGTCATGTGCAAGTCGCCTTTTTTCTCGCCGTGGTATTCAAAAATATGCGTTTCCACAATCGCATCGGTCGGACACGCCTCTTCGCAGAAGCCGCAGAAGATGCACTTGGTCAGGTCGATGTCGTAACGCTTGGTGCGGCGCGTACCGTCTTCGCGTTCTTCCGATTCGATGTTGATCGCCATTGCCGGACACACCGCCTCGCACAACTTACACGCGATACAACGCTCTTCGCCGTTCGGATACCGGCGCTGCGCGTGCAGACCGCGGAAACGCACGGATTGCGGCGTTTTCTCTTCGGGGAAATAAATCGTGTCTTTGCGGGCGAAAAAGTTTTTGAGCGTTACGCCCATGCCTTTTACCAACTCGCCGAGCAGAAAGGTTTTTACTAGGTTTGCCATGCTGCATTCCTTTACATGGTTTTTATTTTCAGACGACCTGCTATTTGCAAGTCATCCTTTATTTGAATTCGATTAAAACATATCCCCTGCTTACGGTATTCGGCAGGTGTATTTTTCGCCGTTTTGGCGCATAACCGTTCTCCGCATTTGACAATATCCGCCTGACTGAATAATTCCAGATTTTTCCACGCTGGCTTTTTCTCACGGACAACCCTGTCCGTAATACCAACCCCTGCCATAGGGAAACACCGATAACGCAGACCAATGCAGCAGCGGCAAGGTACCCGATTTTCAACAATACCGAACGGCTGGCGGCATCCAAACGATTTTTGGGCGACGGCGGAAAAACCTGCAAAAATCTTCCATATGCTTTTTTTCACATCATCAATTTCCGCCCTCAAATCATCCAATCCTTCCTGACTGCCTTTCTTGATATTGCGCCGCAAGTCACCCGACACGGCAGCCATCTGATTAGAAACCTCATCGGCAACCAACCGATTGACTTCCGACAGCCCCTCTTCCAACCTTCTGATACCCTGCGCCTGCAATGACAAGGCTTCGGCACTCTGCTTCTGAAGCTCCTGATGCAGTGCCGAAATATTGATAATTAATTGCTGCAATTGCCGTTCGTCCATCACTTTTCCGAATGTTCCGAATAACTTTGTTATCTTTTCTGTATCGACAGGCCGTCTGAAACCTTAAACCCGTCAGCCTATGCTCATACCGCGCGAGTGGCTCTGCGCCATCCTTTCCATTTCGCGCTGCCTTGCCCTGTTCTTCAAACTCCCGCTCTGTCCGCTGCGCCGATACCATACTCTCCTGCATCCCCGTCAGCGAAGCATCCCGCGCATTTACCGATGCCGTCCTGAAATCGGGGAAGGATTCGTCGCCGATGTTGACTTGCCCGTCCGCGACGGAAATCATCGAAACGCATTTCATCCTGCTGCGGCAGCCTGCCGCAGCCAATGCCGCAGCCGTATTGTCCAATGCCTCTTCGCGGTAGCGGATACCTTGTTCCTGATAATATCCGGCAAGCTGCTCCCTACTGTCTTTGTACAGATTCCGAAAACGGTCGGACATATCCTCCATCCCCAACCTTTGAAAACGGTTCGGCAACATCTCCTCCCCGAATCCCGGATTGCGGCTGAGGAATGCCTGCGCCGTTATGGCGGATTCCCTCTGCATCTGCCGCACATCGTCCCTGCCCATAAAATCCGACAGGGCGGCTTGGTCGCCCGATTTTAGGCGGGCTAGCAGATTGTTGGTAGCAGACAGGAAATCGTCTTGTTTTTTGGTAGCCGCGTATTGCATTTCCGGCGCCTGCTCCGCTTCCGAAAACAGCAAAGGCTTGAACCTGCTGACATTGCGAATCCACTTTGCAGCTTCCATGCGGTCGGCTTCACTGACCCGCCTCACTTGCAGGGTATCGCCCATAATTACGGGGATGCCGTCATTGTCTTCCTCCGCCGAACGCGCCACCGTATTCCCTATCCGTTCTCCTCTTTTATTGAAGTAGATATGCCCTTGTGCATAATCTTCCACCGCCTGATACAATACGGCACTTTCGGTCAGCGCGCCTATACCACTGCCGCGCGTCGCCAACAGTTTCTGCCAGATTTCTTCCTGCCTCCGCTCTCCTTCATACTTCCTATCAGCTTCATCGGGGTTTCCAGCGTCCAGTTGTCGATGGACAAACCGTTTTTCTCAAATACTTTTTTTCGTGGAATCTGCGCATTTCCTTAAAATTAACATCTCGGGGAGGTTTGCCCAATCGGCTTTCAAAAATTCAGATAGCCTTCCGCCATCCCCACGCGAATCCGATTCAATTTTTGTTCGGAAAACGTTTGCCCCGAAGAATCCTTCATAAACATCACCGCTGCCCGACCCGTCGTCTCGCCTTTCGGCAGGCTGCTCCAAGTCATGCCCTCCGCTTCCGCCACGCCTTTCGCCCAGCCGGCATAGTTGTAGCCTTTGGACAACAAGTCGGAATAGGTTCGGACAACGCCTTGGATATGGTTCTGCTTGATGTCATTTTTGTAACGGTCAATATCTTGCTGCGTCAGCGGTCTCATTTTTTGCCTCCTGTTGTTTTACGATGGGCATCTGCCTCTATATCTTTATCGGCAGCTTCCGCAAAAACCAAAACTGCTTTTCCCGCCTGTTCCTCTATTTTTCGCCAATCATATAAGCGGTGGCGGCTATAAAGCATACCTAAGGCAATATCCAATCCCTTTTCCCTAAACATAACATCATGAGAACAAGGCGGATTGGGTACATCAGTGTTTGTAGCACATGCAATATAACTGAGTACACGACCGTCCTTACCTCGACTAATGAATATATCATCTTCATTATTTCCCGGTTCGTTCCGATACGGTATCCCTGTCTCAGGATTAATACCTAAAAACTCGATACTGCTCCAAACCGTAAAGATCTCCATCCGGCAACCTGACATACCGCCTGTATGGAGGATTGGTTGTTCTTAAACGTGTTGCCAACAAACGGTCAAACTTATCGGGGAGAGGCGCATCCATAGGATTCAGATTGTGCCCACTCCAACTAATACCCACGGTCTCCCTGAAGCTCTCAATTCATCGTAAAACCGTCATCATGGCGTATATCGCGGATAATGCCCGTTTCGTAATTCAGGTAAAAGTCAAATCCCGTTAACACCGAATCATACGTCCTCGGCGGGGCTGTATGTCTCCCAGTCTTTTGAAAAACGCCGTCGGCGTATCGGTATAGGAGACATCCTGAACCTGATAGGAAGACATCCTGACCTTCCTACCGCCCAATGTGCCGATCTTGTAGGAATCCTCCGGCACTTCCACCCAATCCTTGTCGGGAGAAGCCGTATCCTGTATCTTTCTTTGGGTTTTTCCTATCAAGAGGCCGTCTGAAAAAGGAACATACCGACAACGTTGCCAACCCGAACAGCAGACACAATCCCAGCAGCCATTTCTTTATCTTCATCCTCTATTTCTCTCAGCTATTACGGTTATCACTTTTTCAGACGGCCTTCAAACGTCGTCTGAAATTTATCCGATTCAATTTCTGTTCGGAAAAACGTTTGCCCCGAAGAATCCTTCATATACATGACTGCCGCTCGACCCGTCGTCTCGCCTTTCGGCAGGCTGCTCCAAGTCATGCCCTCCGCTTCCGCCACGCCTTTCGCCCAGCCTGCGTAATTGTAACCTTTAGACAACAAATCGCTATAAGTCCTGATAACACCTTGGACTCCATGCTGCCTGATGTCATTTTTGTAACGGTTAATATCCTGCTGTGTTAATGGTCTCATTCTTAATCCTACTCTTTATGCGCATCTACTGTTCTATCTGCATCAGCCGCTGCCACGAAACTCCAAACCGCCTTCATCGCTTCGTTTTCAATTTTACGCCAATCTCGGATTCTCTTTCTGTCATACCCTATACTCAGGGTAACATCTATATCCTTATGGATCACAAACTTATGACTGCATTGAGGAATAACAACGTAATCTATTTTTAAGCTATAAGGATAATTACCACAAGAAATATAAGTATTGATGTGTCCGTCCTTATCCGCGCGACAAATATATCTTCTTTACCCTAAACCATATTTTCCAACTCTCTCACGGTACGGTATGCCCGTCTCTGGGTCTGAACCCTCACAATATACTTTTCCAAGCCGTATTCCTTTTCAGGTACCCGAACATATTGATCATGCGGTTTTATCGGATTCGCGGAGCTTCATTGCTACAAAATCATCCCATCGGGTCGGACTTTTATCCAATGAATCCAAATTATTGCCCACACCGACAAATACCCACGGTCTCCCCTGAAGCTCTCAATTCATCGTAAAAACCGTCATCATGGCGTATATCGTGGATAATGCCCGTTTCGTAATTCAGGTAAAAGTCAAATCCGTTAACACCGAATCATACGTCCTCGGCAGGGCTTTGTATGTCTCCCAGTCTTTTGAAAACGCCGTCGGCGTATCGGTATAGGAGACATCCTGAACCTGATAGGAAGACATCCTGACCTTCCTACCGCCCAATGTGCGCCGATCTTGTAGGAATCCTCCGGCACTTCCACCCAATCCTTGTCGGGAGAAGCCGTATCCTGTATCTTTCTTTGGGTTTTCCCTATCAAGAGGCCGTCTGAAAAGGAACATACCGACAATGTCGCCAGTCCGAACAGCAGAACATAATCCCAGCAGCCATTTCTTTATCTTCATTCTCTATTTCTCGATTACACGGATACTGGAATTTCAGACGGCCTTCAAACGTCGTCTGAAACTTATCCGATTCAATTTCTGTTCGGAAAACGTTTGTCCCGAAGAGATCCTTCATATACATGACTGCCGCCCGACCCGTCGTCTCGCCTTTCGGCAGGCTGCTCCAAGTCATGCCCTCCGCTTCCGCCCGCCTTTCGCCCAGCCGGCATAGTTGTAGCCTTTGGACAACAAGTCGGAATAGGTTCGGACAACGCCCTGTATATGGTTCTGCTTTATGTCATTTTTGTAACGGTCAATATCCTGTTGCATTAACGGCTTCATTTTTGCCTCCCGTCGTTTCGCTGATGAGTATCTGCCTCTATATCTTTATCGGCAGCTTCACGCAAAAGCCAAAACTGCTTTTCCCGCCTGTCCTCTATTTTTTCTCCAGTCATATAGACGGTGTCGGCTATAACCCAAACTAAAATTAATATCTAGCCCACTTTTCCTAAATAAAAATTTATGAGAACAAGGCGGATTGGGTACATCAGTATTTGTCGCACATGCGATATAGCTGAGCACATGACCATCCTTACTTCGATTAATGAATATATCATCTTCATTATTCCCCGGTTCGTTCGATACAATAACCCAGTTTCAGGGTTAATACCCAAAACTCTATACTGCTCCAAACCGTAAAGGTCTTCATCTGGCAATCTGACATACCGTCTATACGGAGGATTAGTTGTTCTTAAACGTGTCGCCAATAAACGGTCAAATTGATCAGGCGTCTTATCCAAAGGATGTAGATTATTTCCCACACCGACAAATATCCACGGTGTACGCGAAACCTTCAATTCATCGTAAAAACCGTCATCATGGCGTATATCGCGGATAACGCCGTTTCGTAATTCAGGTAAAAGTCAAATCCCGTCAACACCGAATCATACGTCCTCGGCGGGGCTTTGTATGTCTCCCAGTCTTTTGAAAACGCCGTCGGCGTATCGGTATAGGAGACATCCTGAACCTGATAGGAAGACATCCTGACCTTCCTGCCGCCCAATGTGCCGATCTTGTAGGAATCCTCCGGCACTTCCACCTGCCCTTGTCCGAAAAAGGCCGCGTCCTGTATCTCCCTTTGGGTTTTCCCGATCAAGAGGCCGTCTGAAAAGGAACATACCGACAACGTTGCCAACCCGAACAGCAAAACCACAATCCCAGCAGCCATTTCTTCATCTTATTCTCTGTTTCTCTTAATTACTTATCAAAACAACAAAAACATACCCGACAACGATGTAACTGCACTCAGAACAAATGACCATAGCGCAGATTGCGTAAAGATTTTAGGTTTTGTCCATACCCAAAATACCGATGCCACAAAAGATACCGCACACCGGCAAAATACATCCACCATAGCCGCCCCCTGCCTTCAGTATCACCCAAAGAGCCTATTTTGCAAGCAAAATAAATAGACTGCCGTTATAGCAAAAGCAGAGCCGGCGACTGCAAAACTCATGTGCGTATATAAAGTACACAAGACAGCAACAATCCAATCAAAAAGAGCAAAAACATTGAGAAGAAACAATAAAAATCTCATCTATATCGGACAGATAATAACGTAACCTACAGATATACAAGGAACTATCAACCCAACTAATATGCTTAAGGCTGCAATCTTTTTCTGTTGTCATCCAATTTTTATTCCCTATTGCCCTCTAGTTATACGGACATCGTAGACGGCCTCAAGATGCCGTCTGAAACTTATTTCCACAAATTCAGCGGCGAAATCATCCACAGACCCAAAATCACAATATAGGCGAAGCCGATGGGAATCAACACTTTCAGCCCAAGCGCATGATTTGGTCGTAGCGGTAGCGCAGGAAGGTGGCGCGTATCCACAGATACCAGTACAGCACAGCCGCCATTTTCACGAACATCCAGAATGCGGAAGGCGTACCGATAATGCCCCAGCTTTTGCGGGAATAGGGGACAGCCAGCCGCCGAGGAACATCAGCGATGTCAGCGCGGCAATCAGAATCATGAAAATGTATTCAGCAAGGGAAGAACAGCGCGAACGCAAAGCCGGAATATTCGACGTGGTGTCCGGCAACGATTTCGGACTCGCCCTCTGCCACGTCAAACGGTGCGCGGTTGGTTTCGGCAACAGCGGAAATTAGATAGACGGTGAAGATTGGGAAGAGCGGCAGCCAGTTCCACGAACACGGAACCGCCCGCGATGCCTTTTTGCCTGCGCGGCGACAATATCGGAGAAGTTCATGCTGCCCGACACCATCACGACGCACACCAGCGCGGCGCTCATGGCAATCTCGTAGGAAATGCTTTGTGCGGAAGCACGCATTGCGCCCAAGAACGAATATTTGGAGTTCGAAGCCCAGCCCGCAATGATCACGCCGTAAACCGACAGCGAGGTAATCATCAGGGATATACAAAAGGCCGATATTGATATTGGTCGGCACCCATTCTTCGTTGAACGGAATCACCGCCCACGCCGCGAAAGACGGGGCGAGCGACATAATCGGGCCGATGTAGAACAGGGCTTTGTTTGACAGCTTCGGACGGGTTACCTCTTTAAACAAAGAGTTTGAACACGTCGGCAAACGGCTGAATCAGACCCCACGGACCGGTTACGTTCGGACCGACGCGAAGCTGCGTGAAGCCGATGACTTTACGTTCGAGAGCCGTCAGGTGGGCGACGGTCAGAATCAGCGGAATCAGGATAATCACGAGTTTTGACGATGACGGATACCACCAAGCCCACGGTTACGCCCAAATCGCGCCCAGACCGAGCGTTGCGGCAAAGGGTTTGGAACCATTCCTGCATAATCAAGCTCCCGCCAGTTCAGTAGTGTCCATCAACGCACCCAGCGCGGCATTTTTCGGTATGCGGCGGCAGATGCACCACGTTTTTCCAGGCAGTCCGGCATCGGCTGACCATCACGGACACGCCTGCGCCGTTTTATTTGGCGATGGCGGTTTGTCCGTCTTGCAGGCCTAAAGCGCGCCAATGTGTTCGGATTCACGCGCGGCAGGGCACGGCGGCATGGCTGGTCGCCTGCAACGGTGCGGAACGGCGCACGATGGCATCGGTGTGATAAATACCGACTCCGCCCACGCGCACGAGGCGGTTTGAGGTCGTCTGAAAATCTTTTTTTGAGTCGAAGCGGCGCGGTTGTTTCCAGTTTGGACGGCAGGCTTTCGCGCCCTACGCATCTTTCAGAATCGCGGCGGTATCGTGGTATTCAAAGCCTTGCAGGTCAAACAGGTTGCCCAATACGCGCAACACTTTCCACAGCGGACGCGAGTCGCCAAAGCCCTGAACGACGCCGTGGAAGGATTGCAGACGGCCTTCCATATTGATGAAGCTGCCCGAGGTTTCGGTAAACGGCACAATCGGCAACAGTACGTCGCACACGTCCAGCAGCGTTTCGCTGACAAACGGCGTAAACGCCATCACGCTTTTCGCCTGTTTCAACGCGGCTACGGCTTTTGCGCCGTCCGCCGTATCGATTTCCGGCTCGACGTTGAGCAGCAAGACTGCCTGTTTCGGCGCGTTTACCATTTCGGCAACGCTCTCGCCCGAGTTCACGCCCAAGACATCTGCGCCGACGCTGTTGGCAGCTTGCGGCAGAATACCCAGTACCGCGCCGGTCGCGTCCGCCAGCTCTTGCGCGGCGGCGTAAATCGCGGCGTAATCGGGATGGTTTTGCACTTCCGCGCCCAAAATCACCGCTGCTTTTTCAGCGTTTTTCAGGCTCGCGGTAATTGCGTGTTCCGCATCGGCGAACAGGTTTTTCAGACGACCTGCCCACTCGTCGGGATGCACCGCTTCCTGAGCCAGAAGCGGCATCAACAATTCTTCCTTGCTGCTGGCCAACACGCTCAAAGCCATGCGTTCTTTGGCGGCACGGCGCAGGCGGGCGGTCAGGAGCGGCTGTTCTTTGCGCAGGTTTGCACCGACCACCAGTACGGCTTCGTTGTCCGCCAGCGATTCGATACTTTTGTCCCAACCATTGCGCACCATTGAGGTCGTCTGAAAGACGTTTGTCCTGTTGGCGCAGACGGGTGGCGAAATTTTTAACGCCCAAGCCGTCGGCGAGTTTTTCTGCCAAGTACAGCTCTTCAACCGTATTCATCAGGTTCGCCCAAATGCCGACTTGGTTTTTGGTTGCCGTCTTTGGCGATACATTCAATCGCGCTGCGGACATATTCCAACGCGGTTTTCCAATCCACGTCCATCCACTCGCCGCCCTGTTTGATTTTCGGGTTTTTCAGACGGCTTTCGTGATACAGGCCTTCGTAGGAGAAACGGTCGCGGTCGGACAGCCAGCATTCGTTGATGGCTTCGTTTTCCAACGGCAACACGCGGCGGACGGTATGGTCTTTGGTTTGCACAATCAGGTTGCTGCCCAAAGCGTCATGGGCGGAAACGGATTTGCGGCGGTTCAATTCCCAAGTACGCGCGTTGAAGCGGAACGGTTTGCTGGTCAATGCGCCGACAGGACACAAATCAATGACGTTGCCTGACAGCTCAGTTTCCACTGCTTTACCGATAAAAGGCATGATCTCGGAATGTTCGCCGCGATTCGCCATGGCGATTTCTTGCACGCCGGCGATTTCTTCAGTGAAACGAACGCAACGGGTACAGTGGATACAACGGCTCATTTCTTCGGCGGAAACCAAAGGCCCCATGTCTTTGCCGACGACGGAACGTTTTTCTTCGGTGTAGCGGCTGGTGGTTTTGCCGTAGCCCACCGCCAAATCCTGCAACTGGCATTCGCCGCCTTGGTCGCAGGTCGGACAGTCGAGCGGATGGTTGATGAGCAGGAACTCCATCACGCCTTCCTGCGCCTCGCGGGCTTTTGCCGAATGCGTGCGCACAATCATGCCGTCCGTTACCGGCGTGGCGCAGGCGGGCAGCGGTTTGGGGCTTTTTCCACGTCCACCAGACACATACGGCAGTTGGCGGCGATGGAGAGCTTTTTGTGGTAACAGAAATGCGGAATATAAGTACCGAGCTTGTGCGCGGCCTCAATCACCGTCGCGCCCTGCTCCACAGATACCTGTTTGCCGTCGATTTCGATTTGTAACATGGTTCGTTCCTAGTTACGGGTATTTGATAAATAATCTTTTATGGAGGTCGTCTGAAAATGGGTTTCAGACGGCCTTTTGAGTTTAGTTGGTAGTTAATGCTGTCAAAACACCACCATCTTTGCCGTCATTCCCGCACAGGCGGGAATCCATTCTTGCTTCGGTAACTGTTTTTCAAAACATCGGTTTCTTAACTTTTGCGGTGATTCCTGCCGTAGCCTGTCCGCACGTATGCGGGGGCAGGAATAACGACAGTTTTTAAAGTTCCAGAAATAAAACTAAAACAAACAACACACCCGATAAATCCAACCATTCGGGATTTTGTTCTTCAATCCGTTTAATCTTCCATTCACGTCGCCATTTTTCATCGCTTTTTCTTTGGCAACCGCTTCAGGCATATTCTCGAAAAACTCATACCAAACCAAATCATGCACATCATATCGGGCAGTAAAGCCATCTACATTGACATGGTTTTTGTGCTGCCAAACCCTTTCCGGCAGATTCATGGTAACGCCGATATAGAGCGTTCCTGCTTTTTACCGTTTGCCATATATATACGGCAGGTTGCCCAGCAAGCGGATGGTTTCGCATTTATTGTTTCCTGCAATATAAACAACTTTTTCAATATCATTTACAGCCGTTTTTCATCTGAAAACATCTGCCCTACTCCCGCTCGTCATTCCCGCGTAGGCAGGAATCCATTTTTGAATTTCGGCAACTGCTTTTCAAATATCGGGTTCTGTAAATTCCACTATGGATTCTCGCCTACGCGGGAATGACGGCAAAGTTAAATTTTTAGGATTTTTGCTTTTTAACCAATATAAAACCAACTAAAACTATAACTCATTTATTATATTTTTAAATGACTTAAATAACTCTTTAACAGCACGCTCATTGTCTTCATCTGTAGGCTCAAACTTTTCACACCAATTAATTATATTTACATCGCCATGCAATAACTCTGCATAACATCATACTGCATCGCAACTACCACCCCATGTCCTTGACGTGCCAAAAATAAAATCACAATTATGCGAATAAAGTTTGTATAAATTTCTCCTAACCTCGTATTCATTATCACCAGATGAATAAAAACCAATCCTCTGACCTTCATGATCAAATACTGCAACAAAATCTAAAGCCGTTTCCATGTCTTTTCAAAAAGACTAGAAATTTAGAGAAATTTCCGACAAATCTGATTAAAAAGCGTATTGAGTGTCGTACTCTTACCTTTGTTGGCTGCACCGTATAGAATAAAAAAATTTTAGCTTCCATCATTACCACCCTCCCCACCCTATGCTCTTTCATCGGCCCGCCGTGTTCAATGTAATGCACAAACTCCTCACGGAAATGCTTGGTAAAACTGCGGACGGGAAAGACGGCGGCGTCGGCGAGGGCGCAGATGGTGCGGCCTGCCATTTGGTTGCCGACGGAATCCAGCAAATCCAAGTCTTCCATGCGACCTTTGCCTTCTACAATGCGGTGGACGATGCGGATAGAGCCAGCCGGTGCCTTCGCGGCAGGGAGTGCATTGGCCGCAGGATTCGTCGTAGTAGAAATAGCTTAACCGTTCAAGGGCTTTGACCATGCACACGTCTTCGTCCATCACGATAATCGCGCCGGAACCGAGCATCGAGCCGGCTTTGGAAATCGAGTCGTAGTCCATATTGGTCTGCATCATGATGTCGGCAGGCAATACGGGCGCGGACGAACCGCCGGGGATAACGGCTTTTGAGTTTTTGCCGCCGCGCATACCGCCCGCCATTTTTCAGGATTTCGGCAAACGGCGTGCCCAACGGCACTTCATAGTTGCCCGGACGCTCGACATGACCGGAGATGCAGAACAATTTAGTACCGCCGGCGTTCGGAATGCCTTTGTCGGCAAACGCCTGACCGCCGTCGCGGACGATAAACGGCACGGAAGCGAAGGTTTCGGTATTGTTGATGGTAGTCGGCTTGCCGTACAGGCCAAACGAGGCGGGGAATGGCGGTTTGAGCGCAGCTGGCCCTTTTTGCCTTCCAGCGATTCGAGCAATGCGGTTTCTTCGCCGCAAATGTATGCACCGTAGCCATGGTGGGCGAAGAGTTCGAATTCAAGTCCGAACCTAAAATATTCTTACCCAAAAACCTGCGCGCGCTTGTTCCAAAGCAACCTCAAAGCGTTGATAGCCTTCGAAAATTTCGCCGTGAATGTAGTAGCCCGCTTTCGCGCCCATCGCGTAACCGGCGATAATCATGCCTTCAATCAGGGCATGGGGTTGAACATGATGATGTCGCGGTCTTTAAACGTACCCGGTTCGCCTTCGTCGGTGTTGCAGACGACGTATTTTTCGCCGGGGAAGGAACGGGGCATAAAGCTCCATTTCAAGCCGGTCGGGAAGCCCGCACCGCCGCGCCCGCGCAGACCGGAGGTTTTGACTTCGTCAATCACGTCGGTTTGCGAGATGTTTTCGGACAGGATTCTATGCAGCGCGCTGTAACCGCCGCGTTTGACGTATTCGTCAATGTCCAGCAGTCGGGATTGGCGGTATCCACTTGGTCAAAAATCACGCCTGATTGGTAAATAGCCATTTTTGGTGTGCCTGTTCGTTTTCGTATCGGTTGCGGCCGCTGTTTCAGACGACCTGAATGTATTTTGTGTCTGTTTGTAACGTCGTCTGAAATAAAATCTAGTTTATCAAATCGATATTTTCAGACGACCTTTAATCGTTTTTGTTGGATCTCGACCACTTGCTTGTCTGCCGTCATTCCCGCGCAGGCGGAATCCATCCTCAATGGTAAGCAATGTCTTATTAAATTCAGAAACCGAACTTACCGGTGGATTCCCGCCTGCGCGGGAATGACGGCATTTCGGTATTTCGTAGGTCGGATTCTTGAACTCGACATTTTTCCTTTTACCCACTCTGTCGGATACAAGTATCCGAGCTACGTTTAAATTGTCGTTTCAGACGACCTACTCCAACTCCGCCAGTTTCTTCTCAATCGCCTCTTCAGTCATAAAGCTGCACATGCTGTGGTTGTTGACCAGCATAACCGGAGCGTCGCCACATGCGCCCATGCATTCGCCTTCGACTAGGGTAATTTGCCGTCGGGCGTGGTTTCGCCGTAGCCGATACCGAGTTTTTCTTCAGGTATTCGCCGGTATCCATGCCGCCGCGCAAGGCGCAAGGAAGGTTGGTGCAGACGGTCAGTTTGTATTTGCCGACCGGCTCAAGGTCGTACATATTGTAGAAAGTGGCGATTTCGTATGCCTGCGCCGGCGTGATGCCGATGTAGTCGGCAACAAAGGCGATGGTTTCGGGGGCGAGCCAGCCTTTTTCGGTTTGGGCGATACGCAACGCGCCCATGATGGCGGAACGGCGTTGGTCGGCGGGATATTTCGCCAACTCGATGTCGATTTGTTTTAAGGATTCTGCGGATAACATTATCGGTCAACCTCCCCGAATACGATGTCCTGCGTACCGATGATGGCAACAACGTCGGCGAGCATGTGGCCTTTTGCCATTTCGTCCATGCCTTGCAGGTGGGCAAAGCCGGGTGCGCGGATTTTCAGGCGGTAGGGTTTGTTTGCGCCGTCTGAAATGATGTAAACGCCGAACTCGCCTTTCGGGTGTTCGACAGCGGTGTAAGTCTCGCCCTCGGGAACGTGCATACCCTCGGTGAAGAGTTTGAAATGGTGAATCAGGTCTTCCATGCCTGTTTTCATTTCGGTGCGTTTGGGCGGGGCGAATTTGTGGTTTGTGGTGATGACCGGGCCGGATTGACGCGCAGCCAGTCGGCGCATTGTTTGATGATACGTACGGATTGGCGCATTTCTTCCATGCGGCAGAGGTAGCGGTCGTAGCAGTCGCCGTTGACGCCGACGGGAATATCGAAATCCATTTGGTCGTACATTTCATACGGCTGTTTCTTACGCACGTCCCATTCCACGCCCGAACCGCGCAGCATCACGCCGGTAAAGCCTTTTTTGCATGGCGCGCTCGGGAGAGACAACGCCGATGCCGACGGTACGTTGTTTCCAGATGCGGTTGTCGGTCAGGAGGGTTTCGAGTGTGTCGATGTTTTTCGGGAAACGTTCGCAGAAGGCATCGATAAAGTCGAGCATGGTGCCTTCGCGGGATTCGTTGAGCTGCTTCAATACTTTGGCGTTGCGGAATTTGCTGCTCTCGTATTTGGGCATGAAGTCGGGCAGGTCGCGGTAAACGCCGCCGGGACGGAAGTAGGCTGCGTGCATACGCGCGCCGGAAACGGCTTCGTACAAGTCCATCAGCTCTTCGCGGTCGCGGAAGGCGTAGAGGATGGCGGTCATCGCGCCGATGTCGAAAGCGTGCGAACCGATGCCCATCAGGTGATTGAGGATGCGCGTTACTTCGGCAAACATCACGCGGATATACTGGGCGCGGATAGGTACATCGATACCGGCGAGTTTTTCTACTGCCAAGCAATACGCCTGCTCGTTAACCATCATGGAAACATAGTCCAAGCGGTCCATATAGGGCAGGGCTTGCAGATAGGTTTTGGTTTCCGCCAGTTTTTCGGTGCCTCGGTGCAAGAGGCCGATATGCGGGTCGGCACGGACGATTTGTTCGCCGTCCAACTCCAAAATCATACGCAATACGCCGTGCGCCGCAGGGTGTTGCGGACCGAAGTTGATGGTGTAGTTTCTTAATTTATTGGCCACCGTAGTTCTCCTCACGGACGATACGCGGCGTGATCTCGCGCGGCTCGATGGTAACAGGTTGGTAAATCACGCGTTTTTGCTCTTCGTCGTAACGCATTTCCACATAGCCGGAAATCGGGAAGTCTTTGCGGAACGGATGTCCGACAAAGCCGTAATCGGTCAGGATGCGGCGCAAGTCGGGATGGTTGTTGAACATGATGCCGTACAAATCGAAGGCTTCGCGCTCGTACCAATCCGCGCTGTTGTAAACGGGAACCACAGATTCGACTACGGGGAAATCGTCGTCTGAAACCCAGACGCGCACGCGGATGCGCTGATTGTTTTTAACGGAAAGAAGCTGGCTGACAACGGCGAAACGCTTGCCCTGCCATGCTTCGTTTTTGTAAGTGCTGTAATCGACGCCGCACAAATCGACCAAAAGCTCGAAATGCAGTTCTTCATGGTCGCGCAGCGCGGTCATGACTGAAATATAGTGTTCGGGCAGACACTCGACGGTAATCTCGCCCAAAGCGGAAATAACTTTGCTTGCCTGATTGCCCAAAACGCGGCTGACGGTATCGTATAAGTTTTGAATGCTTGCCATATCGTTCCCTCCCCTACTCATCCCGCGCGATGGTGGAAGTGCGCTTGATTTTTTGTTGGAGCTGCATCAGGCCGTAAATCAGGGCTTCCGCAGTCGGCGGGCAACCCGGCACATAAACGTCTACCGGCACGACGCGGTCGGCACCGCGCACGACGGAATAAGAATAATGATAGTAGCCGCCGCCGTTGGCACACGAACCCATAGACAATACCCAGCGCGGCTCGGCGAGCTGGTCGTACACACGGCGCAGGGCGGGCGCCATTTTGTTGGTGAGCGTACCCGCCACAATCATCAGGTCTGCCTGACGGGGAGACGGACGGAAAATAATGCCGAAACGGTCAAGGTCGTAACGCGCCATACCCGCGTGCATCATTTCCACGGCGCAGCAGGCCAAACCGAAAGTAACCGGCCACAGCGAACCGGTACGCATATAGTTCAGCACCGTATCCGCGCTGGTGGTGATGAAACCTTTTTTCAAAACGCCTTCTATTCCCATTCCAGCGCACCTTTTTTCCATTCGTAAACAAAGCCTACCGTCAGAACGACGATAAACACCAGCATAGACCAGAAGCCGTATGCGCCCAACTCCTTGAACACCACCGCCCACGGCAGCATAAACGCAACCTCCAAATCGAAGAGGATGAACAGGATGGCGACGAGATAATAACGTACGTCAAACTTCATCCTGGCGTTTTCAAAGGCTTCGAAACCGCATTCGTAAGCCGCGTCTTTTTCGGCGTAGTGGCGTTTCGGACCCAAAATCGTGCCGAGCAGGATAAACAGCACGCCGGGCCGCGAGGCCGACGAGGATGAATACGAGGACGGGAAAGTAACTGGCCAACATGGTTTGTACCTGATTTTTTAACAATAAATACCGCTAAAGATTCTGTCTTATTTTTAACGAACTTCAAAAACTATTTGAAGTTCGAGGCATGAAAAAGCACAAAAAAGCCAATAAATTCAATAACTTTTCGATAACGATTCTCATTTATGTTTACACCCGATGCTTAATGAGCATCAGGCTAGTCCTTTTGTCGCACTGCCTTCGCAAGTCCTTTCCTACTTTCGGAATAGTACGGGCAAGGCGGAGATTATCGTTTGACAACGGTTTCGCCGATATTCCGCACACAACGAAAACCAAAGGCCGTCTGAAACCCTTTTCAGACGGCCTGCGCCCTCCGATATGAAACGGCAGCGGCAGTGCACCACCCTACAAACCCAGCGACCAAGTATCCGCCCCCAATTCGCCCAACGTTTCCAGCCGGTTTTCATAATGAGCGAAAATTTCTTCGATGATTTCGTCTTCGTCGTCAATCAGGCGGATTAAATCCATGTCTACCGCCGCGATCAGGCCGCGTCCGAGCAGCTCTTTGCGTATCCAGTCCAACAATCCCGACCAAAAATCCCTGCCCACCAAAAATAATCGGGCGGTTGGGCGTTTTGCCCGTCTGCACCAGCGTCAGGCTTTTCAAACAGTTCGTCCAACGTGCCGAAGCCGCCGGGCATGACCACATACGCCACCGCGTGTTTCACAAACATCACTTTTTCGCGGGAAGAAGTGTTGAATTTAATGGACAAATCCTGATACGGATTTGCTTTTTGCTCGTGCGGCAGCACGATGTTCAGCCCGACCGCCGGGCTTGCGCCTGCAAACGCGCCCTTGTTCGCCGCCTCCATAATCCCCGGTCCGCCGCCGGAAATGACGGAAAAACCTGCATCCGACAGCTTGCGCGCCAGCCGCAGCGTAAATTCATAGTCAGGATGATTCTCCGGTGTGCGTGCGCTGCCGTAAATGCTGACCGCAGGCTGAATGGCGCGCAGCTCTTCGCCCGCTTCGACAAATTCCGAAATAATCTTCAAAAACATGATACGACCCGCGCCTGAAATCTCGCGGCGCGTCTCATCGGGCAACATGGGTTTGGGCAGTTTTTGAGCAGGCTCACAGATTTTTCCTTTATGGTTGGTTCGGGAAGGATTGTAACTGATTTGGTTCGAATGTTCAGAGGCCGTCTGAAACGCAATACTTTCACCAGGCATTTTAAAACGGCATGACTTTTGTTCCATGCGCGGGCGATACCCAGCCAGCAGGCGAAAAATCCAGCTCGCCGAGCTGACCGCCCCTACAATCGAAATCAGCACGGAAATCCCATAGGAAAAATCGGCCAGCACGGTTTTGCTCCTTAACATGACGCCCTAAAAAGGTGCATCAGATAGCCGTTGGCCGTCAGCACCGCCACGCAGATAAATTTCACCCACAGTTTGGGATTGTTGAGATAGCCTTGGCTGGTCACCATGCCGTAAACCACCAGCGCCGCGCCCGTAACAATCAATTCCGCCAAAACCCCACAAAGCGATTTGTTTGGCTTTGCCGATTTTTGTCGACAAAGGTCTTTATCCAGCGGTACGGCATAATTTTTTTCAGCAGCAAAAAATCGACATGCAGCACCTTGGTCAACACCGCAGCGGCAAGGGCAAAATGCGCGAACACCAAATCCGAGGAGAAATCCGTTTCCGCCGCAATCGGAACACATTTGCGAAAGGCCGTCTGAAAACGTTTTTCAGACGGCCTTTTATCCGTTCGTCAAAGTGATAATCTGTTAAAATCCCTCCCATTCCAAACTTCCCCACTGCCTGAATACATGAATATCTTTTACGAAGAGTCCGGCCAGTTCAAAGTCGCCGCCATCGTCCAAAAACGACGCCACCTACCAAGTCGATACCCAACACGGCAAACGCACCAAAGTGAAGGCAATAATGTCTTTGCCGAGTTTCGACGGCGATATGGCGGCGTTTTTGGAGAACGCGCAGGCGCAGGCGGCGGACATCGATACCGATTTATTGTGGGAGTGTGCGGCGAAGAAGAATTTTCCGCCGAAGCCATCGCCGAAGAATATTACGGTCATGCGCCGACCAAAAACCGAGCTGGCGGCGACCTTGATTGCGCTGTACGCCGCGCCGATGTATTTCTACAAAAAGCCAAAAGGCGTATTCAAAGCCGCACCCTGAAGAAACCTTAAAACAAGCACTTGCCGCCATCGAACGCAAAAACAGCAAGACGCGCAAATCGACGCTGGGCGGAAGCCTTGAAACGCGGCGAGATGCCGTCTGAAATCGCGGCGGATTTGAAAACCATCCTGCACGCTCCCGACAAGCAGTCGCTGACCCTACAAAGCCTTTTACCAAAGCCGCCGATGCGCTGAAAACCTCCGCCTACGAATTGGCGAAAAACGGGCGGCATTACGTCCATCCCCAATATCTGCAAGACGGGTTTGAAATCAAATACTTCCCTAAAAGGAACAGGCTTTCCCGACCTCCCCTTACCTGAAATGCCCGACCTGCCCAAGGCCGACGTTACCGCCTTTTCCATCGACGATGAATCAACCACCGAAGTGGACGACGCTTTAAGCCTGACAGATTTGGGCAACGGCACGAAGCGCGTCGGCATCCACATCGCCGCGCCGTCGCTCGCCATTAAACCAGGCGACAAAATGGACATCATGGAACGCTTGAGCACGGTCTATTTCCCCGGCGGCAAAATCACCATGCTGCCCGAAAACTGGATTGCCGCGTTCAGCCTTGATGCGGGCGCGTACCGCCCTGCCGTCAGCATTTATTTCGATGTGGACAACGAGTTCAACGTCGGCGAACCGACCTGCAAAATCGAAGCCGTCAACATCGCCGAAAACCTGCGCATCCAAACCATCGAGCCGCATTTCAACGCCGAAACTGGCTTGGACGAAGCCGGCGAAATGATGTTCGCCCACCATCAAGACCTGATTTGGTTCTATCAATTCGCCGTCGCCCTACAAAAAGCGCGCGGCAAATACGAACCCGACCGCGCGCCACAATACGATTACAGCATCGAATTGGATGAAGCAGGCAAAGTCTCCGTCGTCCGCCGCGAACGCGGTTCACCCATCGACATGCTGGTCAGCGAAATGATGATACTCGCCAACAGCACTTGGGCGCAGATGCTCCATGAAAACGACCTGCCCGGCCTCTTCCGCGTCCAACCCGCCGGAAAAGTGCGCATGAGCACCAAATCCGAGCCGCACATCGGCATGGGCGTGCAGCATTACGGCTGGTTCACCTCGCCGCTGCGCCGCGCCGCCGACTACATCAACCAAAAACAACTCCTCAGCCTGATAGACGACACCGCCGAGCCGCTCTTCCGGCAAAGCGATGCCGAACTCTTCGCCGCCCTGCGCGATTTCGACACCGCCTACGCCGCCTATGCCGATTTCCAACGGCAGATGGAAGCCTACTGGAGCCTCGTGTACCTGCAACAGCAAGGCACAAGCGAGCTGACCGCGACCATCCTCAAAGAAGACCCTCGTCCGCATCGAAGGCCTGTCACTGGTAACGCGTGCTACCGGCATCCCGTTCGACGCACTGCCCAAATCGCAAGTCCTGCTCAAAATCACCGAGCTTGATCGAAAAGCAGTTTATCGCGCTGAATTATGTGAAAGCCGTCGCACCGCCTGCGCCATAACAGCGACAGGCCGTCTGAAAACAATTTTCAGACGGCCTGTCGACACATCGCAGTACGGACGGCTGCCATCAAAACCCAAAAACAGGAAAAGGCCGTCTGAACATGACCTCCGAACAACAAAAACGACATCCTCTGCATCAACCAAGTGCAACTCCTGCTGGCGGAAAAGCGCACCGCTTTGGCCATCATGCGCACCGGCATAGCCGTACTCGCCCCTGCCGCTGTCGATATTCAGCGCGCTGATTGCAACTTCGAAATGGTACAACGTGTTGGAAGTCTGGCCGCTGCTGGTCTTGGTCAGCCTCATCAACCTCGGCCTGATTGCATTTGCCGTGTATCTGATTGCGCGCTCACTGATGAAAATGCATCAGTACGACCGGATAATCATCGACATCAAACAAAACCACTCTTCACTGCGGCAATTAATTCAGTCCCTGACAACGCCGCCAATTAAATAAGGATTACGGCAAATCCTGTACCGTCCTCACACTATCGGCCCTCGTTTGGTCAGAATACCCGCACGGCAAAACGGAATCTGCAAAATTGCCATGTTAAGCCCTTCAGACGGTCCTCACCATCTCGCCGCCCCTACCGGTGCAGCACTATCTCCAGCACAAACTTACTGCCCACATAAGCCAGCAGCAGGCTGACGAAGCCGATTATCGTCCAAACCGCCGCTTTCTTGCCGCGCCGTGCGGTCATGCTGTGTTTCAGCAGCAGCCCGCCGTAAATCAGCCACGACAGGATGCCGAACATGGTTTTGTGTGTAAAGGTCAGCGGCTTGCCGAACACGCTGGCGAAAAACGTGCCGCTGACGACGGAATACGTCAACAGCACGAATCCCGCCAACATGCCGCGGAACATCAGTTTTTTCCAGACTCAGCAGCGGCGGCAGGAAATTCGATAAGGCCGATGCCCGCCGCCTGTGCAAGTTGCGGTTCAGCAGCAGTATCAGTACCGCAAACAGCGTTACTATCCCGAACAGCCCGTATGCCAGCAACGACGAGACGATATGCGCATAAAACGGCAAATCGTTAATCTGATAGCCGACGAATTTGCCCGGAAACACCCACCCCAGCAGCAGTGCGACCGTCGCACAAGGATACAGCAGCAACTGCAACCCGCGCAGGCAATAGAAAAAGCTGCCCAGGCAGTACATCATCAGCATCAGCCACACAATCAGGCTGACCGAATAGCCGAAACCCGTAATCAGCACGTTATCCCGCAGCACCGGCATCAGCAGCGCCGCCCCGTGCACCAGCAATGCCACGCCCAATACCGCCAGTTCCGCTTTCAGCGGATATGCTCGGTTGCCGTATTTCCCTGTGGCGTTGCCAGACGAATGCGCCCAGCCCCGCATAGGTCAGCATCAGACAAATCAAAAATAATCGGCATAACCAACTTTCTGCGCGCGTCCGGCTCAAACCGACGCACGATATAGTGTAAAATAAACTGAATTTCATTTTTATCAAAGAATGTCCCGCTGTGGCAGCATACCCTGCCGCACCGTCCCCGATACCGATAAGGATAAATATGTTAGACAACTTAACCAACCGCTTCAGCAATGTCCTCAAAAACATCCGCGGCCAAGCCAAACTGACCGAAGACAACATTAAAGAAGCCTTGCGCGAAGTCCGCCTTGCCTCTGCTTTGGAGGCCGACGTCGCCCTGAGCGTCGTCAAAGAATTTGTCAACAACGTCAAAGAAAAGGCGCTCGGCCAGGAAGTGGCCGGCAGCCTGACGCCCGACCAAGCCTTTTATCGGCGTGGTCAACCAAGCCTTAATCGAACTGATGGGCAAGGAAAACAAAACCCTTGATTTGTCGGTCGCGCCTCCAGCCGTCGTGCTGATGGCCGGCTTGCAGGGCGCGGGTAAAACCACCACCGTCGGCAAACTCGCCCGCCTGCTGAAAAAAACGAGCAGAAGAAAAAGTCTTGGTCGTTTCCGCCGACGTGTACCGCCCCGCCGCCATCGAGCAGTTGCGCCTTTTTGGCCGAACAAGTCGGCATCGATTTTTTCCCTTCCGATTCCGGCCAGAAGCCTGTCGAAATCGCCGCCGCCGCCGTTGATTATGCCAAAAAAACATTTTTACGACGTATTGATGGTCGACACCGCCGGACGCTTGGCGATTGACGAAGAGATGATGAACGAAATCAGGCGCTGCACGCCGCCGTCAATCCCGTGGAAACCTTATTCGTCGTCGATGCTATGCTGGGTCAGGACGCGGTGAACACGGCGCAGGCGTTTAACGAAGCCCTGCCGCTGACCGGCGTCATCCTGACCAAAATGGACGGCGATTCGCGCGGCGGCGCGGCATTGTCCGTGCGCCAGATTACCGGCAAAACCGATTAAGTTTATCGGCGTCGGCGAAAAAATCACCGGACTCGAGCCTTTCCACCCCGACCGCATCGCCAGCCGCATCCTCGGCATGGGCGACGTGTTGAGCCTGATTGAAGACGTCCAAAAAGGGCATAGATGAAGAAGCCGCCGCCAAAATGGCGAAGAAACTGCAAAAAGGCAAAGGCTTCGACCTCAATGATTTTAAAGAACAAATCCAGCAAATGCGCAATATGGGCGGCTTGGAAAGCCTGATGTCGAAAAATGCCGGGCGAACTGGGCCAGATTTCCAAGCAGATTCCCGAAGGCACAGCTGAAAAAGCGATGGGCAAAGTCGAAGCCATCATCAATTCCATGACGCCGAAAGAACGCGCCAACCCCGCCCTGCTCAAGGCCAGCCGCAAACGCCGCATTGCCGCGGGCGCGGGTACGAGCGTGCAGGAAGTCAACAAACTGCTCAAACAGTTCGAACAGTCCCAGCAGATGATGAAAATGTTCAGCGGCAGCGGAATGGCGAAACTGATGCGCATGGCCAAAGGCATCAAGGGCATGAAAGGCATGTTCCCCGGCTTGTAACGGCAACAAAGCAAAGGCCGTCTGAAAATACCGGTTCCAACGAAGCCGAAACAAATTTTCAGACGGCCTTTCCGACTTTACGGTCGGCCCAAACCCTCGACTTTCGGGTTATTGCCCGCCGTTCCGGCCCGTGTTAGGATTTTCGCCAAGGTTTGCAGACAACAAAAAAACCAGCGGATTTTGATGCGGAAAACGGCAGCTTCAAGGTGGAAACACGGCAAGATTTTCTTGCGTTTCCAACGCGTGAAGGTGCCGTTTTATCTATCGAAAATGCAGGCCGCCGTTTTCAAATTGTCAATCCGCCCTCAGGGCAAACGGTTTGCCCGATTATGATTAATGATTGCCGACAGGCCCAAATAAGGAAAATTTTGAAGTATGAACCGACGTCAATTTCTCGGCGGCACTGCCGCTGTTTCCCTTGCCGCCGCTGCCTCTTTCGCGCGCGCCCACGACCATCACAGTCACACCGGCAACCATGTCCACACTGCTACTACCGCCGCACCCAAAGCCTACGAAGCGGCACGCAAGGCTGCGGCACACTGCGTTGAAGCAGGCCAAATCTGCCTAGCGCACTGCATTGCTTTGTTGAGCAACGGCGATACGTCTATGAAAGACTGCTCGGTCGCGGTCAATCAGATGCTGGCCTTGTGCGGTTCGCTGCAAAACCTTGCGGCGCAAAACTCCCGCCTGGTTCCCGCATTGGCAAAAGTCTGCCTTGAAGCATGCAAACAATGCTCTGCCGCCTGCAAAGTACACGCCGGACACCACGCCGAATGCAAAGCCTGCTACAAATCCTGCCTGGCCTGTATTAAAGAGTGCGAAAAAATCGCCGCCTGACTCTTAAAAATAAAACTGAAAGGCCGTCTGAAAACTTGTTTCAGACGGCCTTTCGGTTTTACTTGCCAACACGCATCACGCGCCGAACACTTTCAAACGGTTTTCCACCGGCTCGAAGGCTTTTCACCGGCAGGCGCTTCGATGCCGCCGATAACCATTTGCGCGCGCAAGAGCCAGCTTTCGGGCAGGTTCCATTCTTTGGCGATGGCGGCGTCGGGCAGCGGGTTGTAGTGTTGCAGGTTCGCGCCCACGCCTGCGGCGGCAAGTGTTGTCCAGAGGGCGTATTGCATCATCGCGTTCGCATGGTCTGCCCAAACGGGGAAGTTGGCGGCATAAGAAGGAACTGCTCTTGCAGGCCTTTGACGACGTTTTGGTCTTCAAAGAACAAAATGGTCGCCGCACCTGCTTTGAACAGGTTTAATTTTTTGCGCGGTCGGCTCAAATTGTTCGGCAGGCACGATGGCGCGCAAAGCGTCTTCAACGAATTGCCACACTTTGCCGTGTTCTTCGCCGAAGAGGACGACGACGCGGGTGGATTGCGAGTTGAAGGAAGAAGGCGTGTGCAAAACGGCGTGTTTGACGATTTCGCTGATTTCTTCGTTGCTGATAGGCAGGGTTTTTATTCAGTGCGTAAATGGAACGGCGGGTTTCTGCCGCTTGTTGCAAGGTTTGATAAGTCATTTTTGTTTTTCCTTTGATTTAAGTTTAATCGGTTGGCGGGTTTGGTAATGGATACGCAAAACCCGCTTTGCTTTGTTTTTCAGACGACCTTTGGATGTATCAGGATTTTGTTTTTGCCGAACAGGTTGTCCAATGCCAATGAGCCGCCGCCGGCTGCTGCGAGATAGAGGAACACGAAGCAGAACAAGACTGCCGATTCGCCGCCGTTGGCAAGCAGGGAACAGCGCCGAACCTTTGGAGGCGTGTTGCCATAAAGTAGGCAGCCGCCATCTGACCGGACAGGACGAAGGCGGCAGGACGGGTAAACATTCCGAGAATCAGCATGATGCCGCCGACGATTTCCAAAATACCCGCCACCAGCATCAAGCCTTCGGGCGAACCGCTGCCCATGGCGGTCGGGAAGCCGAAAGAATTTTGCCGTACCGTGCAAGAGGAAGAGGTGAGCGGTTACGATACGCAAAACGGACAATAAAATAGGTTGGATACGGGCGCAGGTTGCAGACATAAATTACTCCTGATGTTTAAATTTGAAACAAACCGATTACAGAGATGCCTCGTACGGCAGGCCACAGTAAATTCAAATAAGATATTCCAACCATCGTTATTCCCACTCCGCTTGCGCGGGGCGGGAATAACGATATGAGCATTTCCTATTCAAACTCACTTAAAAAGCAAATCCGACTCCCCCTCCCAAGTGGGAGAAAGCCTGGGAGAGGGTCCAAACCGTCAGATTTGTTTCCTGCAATCTCAAAAAGGCTTAATGAAAATTAATCTTATCTGCGCAGTATAGATAATTACCGGCAGTAGATATATACTCCTTTCATTGACGCAACGTTTCCCCAAAAGAAAACATGGATACCCTGTTCAGCCTCAAAGTTTTTCCGCCAAGTCGTCCAAAGCGGCAGCTTCACCCGCGCCGCCGAGCAGCTGATATTTCCACCGCGATGGCGAGCAAACACGTCAGCCATCTGGAAAAATTCGATTAAAAGCCAAACTGCTGCACCGCAACAGCCGCAACCTCCACCTGACCGAAGCGGGCGAAGAATACCGCCAATGCAGCTACGCGCTCGATACGCTCGACACTGCCGCGCAAAAGGCGGCAGGCGGGCGCGGATACGCCGCAGGGCATGTTGCGCGTGACCATGCCGCTTTGGTTCGCGGGCAATTTAATCAGCAACTGGCTGGTGGAATACCGCGAACGCTATCCCGAAGTGACGCTTGATTTGGTACTCGACAACCGCCACGTCGATTTAATCGCAGAAGGCTTCGACCTCGCCTTGCGCGTGGCAAAAAAACCCTGTCTCCGTCAGCTTATCATCAAGCCGCTGGCGAAAATCCATTCGTCCTGCTTGCCTCGCCCGACTATCTGGCGAAACACGGCACCCCGCAAACGCCCGAAGAAGCCATGCACCATCCCGCCATCCTGCCGTCCCTACACCGACCAGCGCAATATGGAAATCACGCATCGGGAAACGGGCGAAAAAGCATTCTGACGCTCAATCCGGTCATCCAATGCGACAATACACTGATGATACGCGAATTAATCAGGACGGGCGCAGGCATCGCCTATCAGCCGCTATGGTCGGTCAGACAGGATTTGGCGGAAGGCAGGCTGGCACGCCTGCTGCCGGACTATCGGGTGCTGACCGTCCAACTGAACGCAGTTTATGTGGACAGGGCGTTCTTAAGCGCGAAAGTGCGCAGTTTTATTGATTTTCTGAACGAGAAGATTTCCGCGGAGCAGGATTGACGCAACAGCGGCGAAAATGAGCAAACTAAGAGAGGCCGTCTGAAAATTGCTTTTCAGACGGCCTCATCTCATTCCAAAAGACCGGCTACTGCACCTTTACCTTTGCTTTCCACCGTTTCCTGCGGCTCTTTTCTGTTTGCGCCAATGGTCGAAGCGGATGGTGTATTTCAACTCGCCGCCGGACGATTCGTTGCCGACTCTGACGATGGCCTGAATCGCGCGGGTGAGCTGGTATACCAGTTTGGCCGACTGTTCGGCGCTGTTCATGCCGTATTCGTAGCCGAGGTAAAAGTTCGCTGGTCAACTGCTTGCCGACGGTCAGCACCTGCTCGGCGGGGTTGAGTTCGCCCGTCTGGGCGTTGCGGCTGCGTTTGCTGGTGAAGCCGAAGTCGTCCACCAGGCCGATACGGTCGTTGATTTGTCCGGCCAGCAGCGCACCCGCGGCGGCGGAGAGTGCGGCGTTGTCGCTGTCGTTGCCGCTGCTGGCACGGTTGAGGATGAGCCATGAGGTTTGTCTTTTTCACTCATGACTTCGTCGGCAACCAGCGTTACACGCGGATTGTTGAGGCTGCCGAGCACTTCCACGCCCGCGCCCACCGGCGAGAGGCGGCGCTCGGCACGGATGTTGAGGTTGGGGGTCGGTCAGCGGGCCTACGAAGGAAATCACGCCTTTGGTGATGTCCAAATCCTGTCCGTAGGCTTTATAGCGGCCTTTGACGACTTTGACCGCGCCGACACCCTGTATCGTCTCGCCGGGGCGCGCCTGCAATTTGAGCGTGCCGCCCAGCGTAACGTTGAGTCCTTCGCCGGAAAAGCGGACGTTGTCGTTCAAATCCAAATCCAAATCCATGAAAATCGGCGTGGAGGCCGTCTGAACTTTCTGCTCTTCTCCGACAACGGTTACGTCGTCGTCCAGCGTCGGCATGGAGGATTTTTGCAGGCCGAACATGCCGGAATCGGCTTTGAGCGAACCGGTGAGCACCAGGCCTTTTTCGGGGTGGTACAGCACTTTGGTCTGGCCGCTCAACACCAGCCGGCGGTTGGGACGCGACAGGGTGCGGTATTTGTCGAACACGATGTCGACGTTGACGTCGGGATTGCTTTTATCCAACGCGGCTTCGCCTTTGAGTTCGACCGTGCCGCCGCGGTGGAATTTCAGGCTGTCGATAATCCATTTTTGGCCTTGCAGGCGCGAACGCAGGATGCCGTTGTCGAGTATCAGGCCCTGGGCTTGGTTGCGGTAGTAGAGGTTCTCGCCGTTGAGCGTACCGTTGAGTTGCGGCTCGTTGACGCGTCCGGCCAGCGTAACGGCGGCATTCAGACGGCCTTTGACGGTTTTGGCCGACGGGCAGGAAATTGCGTATGGCTTCAGTTCGGGCACGGTGATGTTTATCCGCCCGCCCAGCGGCGCATTCATGAAATCGCTGCCTTGGCCGACGGTAACGTTGCCGTCGAGGCGGCCGTAGTTGGTTGCGCCGTTCAGGGTGCCGTTGACGGTGGGCGAACCGGACCCGCCCGCCGATGACGGCGGAGGCGTTGAAGCTGCCGCTCAGGGGATTGGGCGGTGCTCGGCAGCAATACGCGCAGGCTTTCGAGGCGGGCGATGCTGACGTTTACTTTGCCGCTGACGGGCGCGTTGGCGATGTTGTTGCCGAACTGCTGGCTGATGCCGATGGTGGCGTCCACTTTGCCGAAGCGGGTGCCGCCTTCGAGCGCGGCGTCGATGCGGCCGTTCTGGAAACGGGTGCGCAGCGCCAGCGCGCTCAGGCCGAGCGGCTGTTTGTTGTCGGGCAGGATGATGTCGCCGCTCTGGCGGACGATGTTGAGGTAGCCGCGCGCGTTCTGGCTGTACGACATATCCCAGTCGCCGCCCAGCACCAGATTATGTTCGACCGGCGGAGTGTAGAAATTGTGCAGTTCGGCCATGTGCGGGTTTTGCGCGTTGCCTTTGGTGGTGATGCCGGTTTTCTTGTCCCACACGAAATTTTGCAGGTTGAGGCTGCCGCCCATCGCCGACCAGCGCGCCGCGCTCATGGAAACGTGGTCTGCGCCCGCCTCAGATTCATGCGGTTTTTGCAGTTTGAGGTTGAACGCGCCGCTGATGTCGAGCGCGTCGATGATGCCCTTCCAACGGGTTTTTGTCTTTGTTCAGCCCGCCCGCCGCATCGATTTCCAGTTTGTAGCGTTTGTCGTCCAGCGCCATACTGCTTCCGCCGCGGATACGGTGGTTCGCGCCGGTACCGCTGACGAACAGGTTGACCGCGTCCACCGTGGTCGGCGATTTGCCCGCCAGCACGATGCGTTCGCCCTTGAGCTCGGCGTTGAGCGGGCGGTTGATGTCCGGCGAACCTTTGAGTTTGAAATCGAGGGTGTTTATCTGCACCGAAATCGGCCATGCGGAACGCGCGCGCGCGTCCGTCCAAATCGGCTTCCAACGTTTTGAGGCCGTCTGAAAGGTCGCCCGACACATAACCCTTGGCCGTTACCGCGCCGCCCAGCCCGAAACCGAAGCGCGACAGGTCGGGCGCGCTGATGTCGAGGTTCAGGCGGCGGCCCTTTCTGCCGAAGCTGCCGCTGGTCTTGATGGTGTTGCTGCCGAGGCGGATGTCGGTCAGCGCGCGGCTGAGGTAGTTGCTTTCATATTCGATGTCGGCGCTGCCGCTCAGGGCCACGCCGCTGAGGGGTGCTCGGTGCGAATTTCATTTTTGCCGCCGAATTTTTGGTCGGCCAACTCGCCGCTGACGGCTATCGTGCCGTTGACGTTGCCTTCGGGGAGCTGCCGGTCGATACGGGCGGGGTTGAACGCCTTGCTGGACACGTCGAGCTTGAGGCGGCGGTGGCGGAACAGCTCCAGCGAACCGGTTGCGGCCAGTTCGCCGCCGTTGTCGGGCCGGATGCGCAGTTTGTCCAGCGTCAGCGTTTTTCTGGCCGAGCCTGCGGTCGCTGCGGATGGTGAGCAGGCCGTCGGTTTCGGCGTAACCGCTGTCGAGCTTCCAGCCGATTTCGGGTGAACCGGTTTCGCCCTTTTGACGTTGATGCTGCCGTTCAGACGGCCTGCAATCTGTTGTCTGACCGCATCGTCGGCACCGAGGTTTTTCACCGCCAGCGCCAAATCCAATTTGTCGGCGGCGGTATCGACGCTGCCGTTGACGGTAACGGTACCCTGCTGCAACAACTCGACGGCGGTGTCTTTCACGCGGATCAGGCCGTTGCCGTCGATGGTGAAGTCGCCCAGTATCGAGCGCACGGGAATGCTGTTTTCATCGGCATATCCGGCAGCTTCGTTGGACAAGTCGATGGCGCCGTCCAATGCGATGCCGTCTGAAAAAGAAGGCACGACGATGGCGTCGAAGTCCAATTCCGCCTTGGGCAGGCTGTCGAGGAAGGAATGCGGATTGATGTTGAAGCCCTTAATCTGGACTTCTTTGATGATTTCGTTCAGCTTGCCGGCAAACGGGTGCAGCAGGCTTCGGGCTTTGAGGTGCACGGCGTCGCCGTCGAGCAGCAGTTCGGACTGCATATCGCGCAGGCTGCCTGTGAGCCGCGTGGTACCGTGGATGGTTTCACCGTCAATTCGCCTTTGGTGTAAATCGCGCTGTTGAGCGCAAACGGCGGCTTCAGGCCGATTTCGACCGCGCCGGCGGAGTTGCTCCACGGCGATTCGAGGCGTTCGATGTCCAGACGGTGCTGTTTCTGATCATAGCGGTAGGCCGCCCGGACACGGTTGAGATATACCGTCTGTTTTTAAAAATTTTTTTGCCGACGCTGATTTTTGCCGGTTTTCCAGCCGGTCGAGCGTTATCCATACCGGCAGGTCTATGCTTTCGGGCAGCCCTGCGACGGTTTTTCTCCTTCGGCGGCGTCGGTTTGGTCGCAATCCGGATGTCGCCCGCCGACAGTTCGGTAACGTGCAGGCGCAAATCGGAAAGTTCGCGCGGCCGCCAGCCGAAACGGAAGCGGCTCAGGGCGACATCCGCACCGTCGGTCTCAATCAGCCAGTTTTCACCGTGAAATCCGCGCCACAGCGTGCCGTGCAGCGATTCGGACGTGATTTTTCACGCCGAACCACGACGGAATTTTTGTACAAACCGAAACGCAGCCCCGACTCCGTCCCCGCCAGCCAGCCGACGAAGCCGGCCGACGCCAGCGCGACGCCCGAAAACGCCAGCAGCAAACCGCGCAGCCGGTTCTTCCTGCGTTTCGGCGGCGCGGCATCGCTGCGTTTTTCGTTTTCAGACGGCCTGTCATTTTCAGACGGCTTCTGCGTTTCGGCGGATTGGAGGTTTTTCTTGTTCTTGCGTCATGTCGTTGTCGGAATAGAGTGTTGCCGGCATCGGACGGCGGCCTGTTCAGACGGCCCTGCCGCACCGTGCGCACAGGCCGTCTGAACATCGAAGCGCGTACCCAAGCTGATGTGCCAGCGGATTTTCTTGTCTTGATGGCCGTAGGCGATGTCGAAGGCGAACGGGGCGACGGGGCTGAACCAGCGCATCCCCAGACCCGTGCCGTGTTTCATGGTCATTTTCTTGAAGTTGACGGCGGCATCGCCCATATCGTGGAACACCGCACCGGAAAGGCTTTTTGGTCAGCGGGAACTGATATTCCAGACTGCCCACCAGCAGGGGCGCGTTCGGGCAGTACCGAACCGTTCGGCCCCGCCTTGCCGATGCTGTCCAATTCGTACCCACGCACCGACGACGCGCCGCCGGTACGGAATTCGAGGGAGGAAGGCACTTCCTTACCTTCTTTGGCATAAACGTAACCGGCCTGGCCGCGGACGATGAACGTGCCGATTTTTGTTTTCAGGCGTGAAGAAATAACCCGCCTTGGCGGCAGCGCGCGCCATCGCGGTGGACGAAAACAGGCTGCCCAGCGTCGCGCCGATTTTGCCGTCGAAATAATAGCCGTTTTTCGGGGCGCAGCTCGGTTTCGATGTTTTTGCCGCTTCCACGAAGCAGTCAGCATGGTCGCGTGGCTGCGGCCCAAATCGTAATTGGTATCGGGAACTTTGCGGTCTCGGTGATAAATTCCAGGCCGAGGCGCGATTCGATGCCGTTGCGGTCGCGCACGCGCCAGATGCCGGTGGTCAGGGCGCGTTTTTCAAGGTTTTTGGGTGGTCGAACGGTTTGTAGGACGTGTTGGTCGTCCAGTATTTGCCGTCGCTGTTGCGCGGCTGGCTGATACCGGCGGCAAGGGTGGTTTCGTATTTGTCCATGTCCCACACCACCGAACCGATGTAGCCGCGGTTGAAAAGGTTGTAATAGTCGTAGCCGATTTTGCCGCCCAGACCGTATTCCGAATCATAGCGGACGCCGGTTTCGAGTTTGTGCAGTTTGGTTTCGCTGACGTTGACTTTGACCGGCACGCGGTCGTCTTTTCATATTGTTGAAATCGGCCTGCACCGAAGCGCCGGAATGAGTGGCCGTTCTGCTCCAGAGCCTGCTGGAAGTCGAGCAGCAAATCCAAATCGTAGGGCGAACCGGGCCTGAACCGCGCCAAGCCCTGCACGACGCTGACGGGGTAGCGTTTGGTGCCGCTGATTTCGAAATCGCCGAAATAAACCGGCTGTTTGCTTTCGACGATGACGTTCAAGTCGGCGGTATGTTTGTCGGGATTGACAGTGGCCTGCGATGTGCTGATTTTTGGCCAGCGGGTATTTCTTACGGGTTACGGCGGAGAGGACGGAGGTTTTGCTGTTGCTCCATTCGGCATTGTCGAAATAGCCGCCCACCGGCTGGCCCAGTTTTTCCATAGAGTGTTTATAGTAGTCGGCCAGATTTTTCGTCGGACAGGATGTCGCCGAGAATCGCCACGCTGACATTGTCGACTTTGGTGCGCGGCCCCGGGTAACGCTGACCACATAACCGCCTTTTTCGGCGCGGATGCTGACTTTGCTGTTGAAATAACCTTTGGTGCGCAGCATGGTTTTGACGTTGTCAGGGGCTTCTTCCGCCAGAAAGCCGCTTGCTCGCTATCCAGCTCTTCTTCCTGCTGCTGGGTAATCAGCGGCAGGGTATCTTCAATCATTTTCTTGATTTCAGAATGGTCGGTTTCGACCCTGACGGGGAACTTGGGTTTGAGCTTGACCTGCTTTTCCTGCTCCTGACCCTGCGTCTGCTTCTGCGGAATACGGCGGTACTCCGCCGTATTCGAGTCGAAATCATCCGCCGCCCAAGCCTGCGCGCAGGCCAAGGCGAGCGTGGTCGTCAGAATCGGCGGGAGCAGTTTTTCCATAGGTTCGGCAACGAATTTCACACACAATCAGAGGAGATTCTAACATTATTTTCAGTATCTTTATGAAGATGTTTGCGGCTTTTAACGCTGGCAGGCCGTCTGAAAAACCGGTAAAAATCCGTCCCGCATACGGCATGTTCTATCACTTTCCCGCGCGGCATATCCGGAGGGGATGTTTCCGGCGGTTGCAGACCTGTTTATAATGCCGCCCGTTTCCGCGGCTTCGGTATTTTACGCTTAAATCAAGTCATTTCCTGAACGTTCGTGCTGTTTTAAGCGGATTTTTCCACCGCTGCGGGATTTTTGTTTTAGAATGTAAAGTTATTTTTAATATATGAAAAGGACTGACTATGGCAAGCAGCAACCTGCTTATTCGTGCCGTCAACCGCATCAGCCTCGTGCAGCAAATCGTCATCGGCCTGACTCTGGGTATCGCGCTGGCGGTACTCGCGCCGCAGGCGGGTATCGCGACCGGACTGCTCGGCAGCCTGTTCGTCGGTGCGCTGAAAGCGGTCGCGCCGATTTTGGTGTTCGCACTGGTGCTGGCCGCCATCGCGCAGCACCAGAAAGGCAACGAAGCCTACATCAAACCGATTATCGTTCTGTACCTCATCGGTACGTTTTCGGCGGCCTTGGTCGCAGTGATTGCCAACTGCTTTTTCCGACTATGCTGATTTTTCTAAAGCGGGCGATATGTCGGCCACGCCGCCAGGCGGCATTATCGAAGTGCTGAAGACTTTGCTGATGAACCTGGTGTCCAACCCGATCAGCGCGCTGGCCGACGCCAACTACATCGGCATTTTGGCTTGGGCCTTGATTTTTGGGCTTCGCCGTGCGCAATCACGGTTCCGACACCACGCGCCAAGTGGTCGCCGATACGGCGGAAACCGTGTCCACCGTGGTTAAAATGGGTTATCCGTTTCGCGCCGCTGGGTATTTTTCGGACTGGTGTCGTCCACCATCGCCGAAACGGGGTTCGGCGCGCTGAAAGGTTACATGCACCTGCTGGCGGTGCTGCTGGGCAGCATGATTTTTCATCGCGCTGGTGGTCAATCCGCTGATTGTCTGGTGGAAAATCCGCCGCAACCCTTATCCGCTGGTGTTTACCTGCCTGCGCGAAAGCGGCGTGTACGCCTTCTTCACCCGTTCGTCGGCGGCCAATATTCCGGTGAACATGGCGCTGGCGAAAAACTCGGCCTGCAGTGGAGGACACCTGTTCCATCGCCATTTCCGCTGGGGGCGACCATCAATATGGCGGGGCGGCGATTACCATCACCGTGCTGGCGATGGCTGCGGCGCACACCCAGCATATCCAGGTCGATTTCTTCACCGCCCTGCTGCTCAGCTTGGTCGCCACGGTCAGCGCCTGCGGCGCGTCGGGCGTGGCGGGCGGTTCGCTGCTGCTGGTGCCGCTGGCATGCAGCCTGTTCGGGATTTCCAACGACGTCGCCATGCAGGTGGTCGCCGTCGGCTTCATCATCGGCGTGATTCAGGATTCTGCGGAAACTGCGTTAAATTCGTCCACCGACGTGCTGTTTACCGCCGCCGCCGATTTGGGACGCGAACGCTGACCCTGCATTCGGAAACATACCGAGGCCGTCTGAAAAACCGTTTTCAGACGGCCTCTTCCTACCTGTTTGACAAATCCCGTCGGATTCGGTTAAAACCGCCCATAACAAAAATTCTTGTCCGCTGCGTCTGCCCTGCGGCAATCAGGCCGCTCGGACTTTACTCTGCAAAAGGAGACATCATGTCCGGTACTTCCGACAAAACTTTCTTCGGCCATCCTTTCCAACTCTCCACCCTGTTCCATATCGAGCTTTGGGAACGTTTTTCGTTCTACGGTATGCAGGGCATCTTGCTGATTTACCTGTATTACGCCGCCGACAAAAGGCGGTTTGGGCATAGACAAGTCGCTCGCGGGCGGCATCGTCGGCGCATACGGCGGCAGCGTCTACCTCTCCACCATCCTCGGCGCATGGTTTGCCGACCGCGTATGGGGCGCGGAAAGACCCTGTTCATTTCCGGCGCCGTGGTGATGCTCGGCCATATCGCACTGGCGATCGTGCCCGGATTGTGCGACCTGCTGCTGGGTCTGGTGCTGATTGCGCTGGGCGGCGGCGGCGTGAAATCCTCCGCCAGCTCGATGGTCGGCGCACTTTACGAAAAGCGACGACATGCGGCCGCTGCGCACGCCGGATTCTCGATTTTTCTATATCTCCATCAATATCGGCGGCTTTCTCGGCCCGCTCCTGACCGACCTGCTGCAAACCAATCTGGGTTTCCACTACGGCTTCGGCGCGGCGGCGGTCGGCATGGCGTTCGGCCTGTGGCGTTATTCGCGCGGCCGCAAAAACCTGCCGCATCCGTCCGTCCCCGATCCGCTGCCGCAAGGCCGAGTAAAAACCGCGGCGGCGGCGGGGCTGCTGATTACCGCGGCTTTGGGCGGCGTGATTGCGGCCGGCTGGCTGACTTTGGACAATTTCTCCATGGCGCTGCTCGGCACGGTCATCGCGGCAGTCATCGTTTACTTCATCCGCCTGCTGACCAACCCGCAGGTCGACGCGGACAACAAACGCCACATCGCCGCCTATATCCCTTTGTTTCTGACCGTGTGTCTGTTTTTGGTCGGTATGGTTCCAAGTCTATACCGTGGCAACCGTGTATTTCGACGAAACGGTCGACCGCACCGCATAGGCAGCTTCACCATTCCCGTATCGTGGAAAGATTCGATGCAGAGTATGTGGGTCGTGCTGTTTTCCGGCCTGATGGCGGCCATCTGGACGAAAATGGGCAAACGGCAGCCGAAAAACGCCGTTGAAGTTCGCATTGGCGATGCTGGTGGTCGGACTGTCCTACCTCGGCTTCGTGCCGTTTGTTTCATCGGGCACGCCGATGCCGATTATCGTATTCGCACTGGTGTTGCTGTCCGTTACCGTCGGCGAACTGATGCTCTCGCCGATAGCGCTGTCCTTCTCGACCAAAATCGCACCGCCGACGTTCAAAACGCAGATGGTCGCGCTCAACTTCCTCGGCTTTTTCGCTGGGCTTTACGCTCGGCGGCGTGCTGTTTAAAACATATTACCGCACCGATGCCCCGCTGAGCTTCTTCTGGCTGCTGTGCGGCATCGGCGTGGCGGGCGGCGCGGTGTTGCTGCTGCTGGTACCGGTATTGAACCGGATGCTCAAAGGGGCCGATTAAAGACCGGCAGGCCGTCTGAAAACATAAACTTTCAGACGGCCTCCGTCCTATCGCCCAACGAAATAACAAACAACCGAAAGGCCGTCTGAAACCGCAGGCCGCCTTTCCAACCGAAGGAAAACCCATGAATGCCGAACAAAAACTCTCCGCCCTGCGCCAAGCCATGCGCGAACACAACCTTGACGCTTGGATTATCCCGTCCGCCGATCCGCATTTGTCCGAATACCTGCCCGAACACTGGCAGGCGCGGGTATATTTTTCCGGCTTCACCGGTTCGGTCGGCACCTTGGTCGTTACCGCCGACAAAGCCGACCTGTGGGCGGACAGCCGCTAGCTGGGGAACAAGCCGCACACCAGCTCCAAGGCAGCGGCATGGGGTAGCAGAAAGTCGGCGAAGTCGCGCCCTACACCGACTGGCTGGCCGCCGAACTGCCGGACGGCGCGGCGGCGGGCGCGGCGGCCGACATGCTGTCGCTGACCGCCACAAAGCCAGCTTGAAAAACCGCCTTCGCCGCCAAAAACATCCGTCTGGACGTATCGCGCGACATCGCCGACGCGGTTTGGGCCGACCGACCCGCCCTGCCGCAGGAAACCGTTTTCCCGCACGACGCGGCCTTCGTTTCCGAAACCGCCGCCGCCAAAACTCGCCCGCGTGCGCGCTGCCGCTGAAAAGAACAAGGCGCGGCCTGGCATCTGATTTCTTCGCTCGACGACACCGCATGGCTGACCAACCTGCGCGGCGGCGACGTACCGTACAATCCCGTGTTCCTGTCGTATCTGCTCATCGGTGCCGATTCGGCCTTATTGTTTGTCGATGAAGCCAAGCTGAATCCGGCATCGCGCGCGCTGCTGGCCGAAGCGGGCATCACCACCGCGCCCTACGCCGCCGTGCGCGAAAGCCTTGGCCGAGATTTCAGACGGCCTGCTCGTCAACCCCGACAAAACCGCCGTCAGCACGCTGCAACTCATGCCGTCTGAAAGCCGCCTGATTGAAAACATCAACCCGTCCACCCTGTTCAAATCCGTCAAATCCGCCGCCGATTTTGGACCATGTACGCAAAGCCATGCGGCGGGACGGTGCGGCACTGTGCGGCTTCTTCGCCGAATTCGAGCGCAATCTGGCCGACGGCACCGCCATGAACGAGCTGGACATCGACACCATGCTCCACAAATACCGCAGCGCGCGCCCGAACTTCGTTTCACTCGGTTTCAACACCATCGCCGGCTACAACGCCAACGGCGCGTTGCCGCACTACGCCGCCACGCCCGAAGCGTTCAGCGACATCACCGGCAGCGGCCTGCTGCTGATTGACTCGGGCGCGCAATATCTGGGCGGCACCACCGACATTACCCGCGTCGTCCCCGTCGGCGAAACCACGCCCGAACAAAAACGCGACTACACGCTGGTCTTAAAAGCCCATATCGCACTGGCCGAAACCGTGTTCCCCGAAAACATCGGTTCCACCCTGCTCGACGCCATCTGCCGCAAACCCCTTTGGCAGGAACAATGCAACTACGGCCACGGCACGGGACACGGCGTGGGCTACTTCCTGAACGTGCACGAAGGCTCGCAGATTATTTCCTACCTCACACCCGCCAATCCGAACCAAACAATGAAGGCAGGCATGATTACCTCCAACGAACCCGGCCTCTACCGCCCGGGTAAATGGGGCATCCGCATCGAAAACCTCGTCGCCAGCCTGCCCGTGGCATCGCCGCAGGAAACCGAATTCGGCAAATTCCTGCATTTCGAAACCCTCACCCTCTGCCCGATAGACACGCGTCCGATAGACTTCGGCCTGCTGACCAAGGCAGAAGTCCGCTGGCTCAACGCCTACCACGCCGACGTGCGCGAAAAACTGCTGCCGCTGGTAGACGGCGAAGCGCGCGACTGGCTGATATTGCGGACGGAAGCAGTGTAGGGGTCGATGCGGGATATGTAAAAAGAAAGGCCGTCTGAAAAACCATTGCCAAGTTTTCAGACGGCCTGTTTCAAAAATCAACCCACTATTTAAGATTAAAGTAAAGGGAAAACATCGAACTAACACTTCTTACTTACTAAAGATGGTGAAATAAAAAGGAATAAAATGACCCAAAAGAACAGCAATAAAAACGACCATTCCTGAAATCGTTGATTATTGGTTTCAAAGAGTTTATGAAGGGATTTGAGTGTCGATGCCTCAGAAGCCCATGAGAGGTGCTGGCGATGCGGTTATCAAACCAAACTGGAGCGCTGCCTATCATCCCCCATTCTCGCGGAGGGCGGCAGAACCTTCTAATTTGGTTTTGTTATGCAAAAATGTCATTTAGAAAATCCGAATGTTTCTGACCCTGAGATTATGTGGGATTGGCTCAAAGCCTACCGAACTTCTCTGTACAACACTTTTTGGGATCAATACAGGGTTTGAAGAATATAAGAAAAATCTATGGTGTTTCTTTTTCAGAGCAAGTGATGAAGCTGGGCATATCAAAAGTTGAAAGAAATTAGAACCCTTGATTGCTTCAAAATGGAAGGCTGCACTCGTCATTTCGGCGAATCTCATTTGAACAAGGCAACCTTTGCAGGAATATTGAGAATGATTTACAAAGAAATCGTAAAAGACCGCCCCAAATCTAGGGAATGCAAAAATTTTAAGAAAAATCATGATGCCCATTGAGATTGAGGAGCATACAGGTCGGACGATAAGCCGGGTTCTGTCGTCGGACAGTCATTCCTCTAGGCGCATCATTGCTGGTGCGCTCCAGCAACCCTATCCCGAACGCTCGGCGAGCCGCGTCAATCGCGTTCTGTTTGGTCTTGCTCGAATGGGGTTTAGCCTGCTGCGCCCTGTTGCCAGATGCACGGTGCGCTCTTACCGCACCTTTTTCACCCTTACCTGTGCCGCCTTTTCGAGACGGCAATCATCGGCGGTATCTGCTTTCTGTTCCACTTTCCGTCGCGTTGCCGCGCCCGGCCGTTAGCCGGCATTCCGCCCTGTGGAGCCCGGACTTTCCTCCCCGTATGCCTTGCGGCGATACGCGGCGACTGCCTGTCCGGCCTGTATGCGCGGCGGATTATAGCACAAAGGCGAGGGGCAAGGCCGTCTGAAACCGCTGCAAAAATGCGGTTTGCCAACCTTTTCAGACGGCCTTGCATCCTACCGCAGTGTCATAACCATAACGCGGCAAAAGTGTGTCAAAAGCACAGCAAACGCGCCCGCCGCGCCGCCTGCTTTCACGGAAAGGAACATTTTTCATTTCAGACGGCCAAACGGATTGAATAGCTTAGATTTACACGGTAAACTTATACCATTAAATTTTTAATGATAACACTCACTCACTATGAAAACCCGCCTTTGATGTAAAGTCAGCCCGGCTTGACGTGCTGGCCGTTCAACTGACACCGCAGATTTAACCGAATTAGAAGAATTTTTACGCCAGCGTACCGGTCAATATCGAGGCTGGATGTCGTACCCTTTCATATTGGATGTGCAGGATTTCGACCATCCCGAATCGCTTGAACACCGGTGCAGTGGTTTCATTATTCGCCCGTTACGGAATGCAGATTCTGGGCTTGCGCCACACCAGCGAAATTTGGGCGCCGTATGCCGCCAGCTCCATTTGGTGTTTACACTCGGCGACAGTGTCCCCGCCGAACCCCAGCCCAAAGCAGCGACCCCGCCCCGGTCAAACACCGGCTGCCGGCAATCCGACCGTATTGGTCAGCACGCCGGTCCGTACCGGACAACAGGTTTACGCCGAAAACGCCGACTTAATCGTTACCGGCGCCGTCAGCGAAAGGCGCAGAACTTATTGCCGACAGCAACATCCACGTTATGCACCGATGCGCGGGCGCGCATTGGCGGGTGCGAGCGGCAACCGCAATGCCAGAATCTTCATCCATTCCATGCAGGCGGAACTGGTATCCGTCGCAGGTATCTATCGAAACTTCGAGCAGGACTTGCCCGACCACCTGCATAAAAAAACCGGTGCAGATTTCATTACAGGACGACCGTTTTGGTCATCAGCGCAATCGACGCGGAGTAAAACCCATTTTTAGTATCTGAAAAGGAAATATTGTGGCAAAAAGTATTGTAGTAACCTCAGGTAAAGGCGGCGTGGTAAAACCACTACCAGCGCCAGCATCGCAACCGGCCCTAGCCTTGCGCGGGCACAAAAACCGCCGTCATCGACTTCGACGTCGGCCTGCGTAACTGGATTTGATTATGGGCTGCGAACGCCGCGTGGTTTTCGACCCTAATCAACGTCATTCAAGGTGAAAGCAACACTCACCCAAGCGCTGATTAAAGACAAAAACTGCGAAAACCTGTTTATCCTGCCCGCGTCGCAAACCCGTGACAAAGACGCCCTGAACGAGGGACGGCGTAGAAAAATCATGGCCGAACTGACCGAGAAAATGGGTTTCCGAATACGTTATCTGCGACTCCCCGCCGGTATCGAGCAGGAGCACTGATGGCGCTCTACTTTGCCGACGAGGCCATTATCACGACCAACCCCGAAGTTTCCAGCGTGCGCGACTCAGACCGTATTCTGGGCATCCTGCAAAAGCAAATCCCGCAAAAGCGGAACAAGGCGGCACGGTAAAAGAACGCTGGTTGATTACCCGCTACTCCCCCGAGCGCGTTGCAAAAGACGAAATGCTGTCGGTACAGGACATCTGCGACATCTTGCGCATCCCGCTCATCGGCGTGATTCCCGAATCACAAAACGTATTGCAGGCTTCCAATGCCGGCGAACCCGTCATCCACCAGCGGGATGCTACCGCGGCGAAGCCTATAAAAGACGTTATCGCCCGACTGCTCGGCGAAAACCGGGAAATGCGTTTCTTGGAAGCCGAGAAAAAGGCTTCTTCAAACGACTGTTCGGAGGTTGATTCATGTCTCTGATTGATATCCTGTTCGGCAAAAACCAAAACCGCAACCGTTGCGCGCGACCGCCTGCAAAATCATCATCGCACAAGAACGCGCTCAAAGGCACAAAGCGCCACGCCCGATTACCTGCCGACATTGCGCAAAGAGTTGCTGGAAGTCCTGTCGAAATACGTCAACGTATCACTTGACGACATCCGTATCTCTCAAGAAAAAAACAAGATGGTATGGATGTTCTTGAACTGAACATCACCCTGCCCGAACAAAAAGGTTTAATCCATGACGCTGACCGAATTGCGTTATATCGTAGCCGTCGCGCAAGAGCGTCATTTCGGACGCGCAGCGCGGCGCTGCTTCGTCAGCCAGCCCACTCTTTCCATCGCCATCAAGAAGCTGGAAGAAGAACTTTCAGTATCGCTGTTTGACCGCAGCAGCAACGATATCATTACCACCGAAGCAGGCGAACGCATCGTCGCCCAAGCCCGCCGTGTGTTGGAAGAAGCGGACTTAATCAAGCATTTGGCCAATGAAGAGCAAAACGAGCTTGAAGGTGCATTCAAACTCGGCCTAATTTTTCACCGTTGCCCCGTACCTGCTGCCCAAGCTGATTATGGCTTTGCGCGAAAGCGTGCCTAAAATGCCATTGATGCTGGAGGAAAACTATACCCACATTCTGACCGAAACCCTCAAACGCGGTGATTTGGATGCCATCGTTGTTGCCGAACCGTTCCAAGAACCAGGCATCGTTACCGAACCGCTTTATGACGAGCCTTTCTTTGTTATCGTCCCTAAAGGACACCCGTTTGAAGAATTAGATGCCATTACTCCCCATCTACTGTCGGAAGAGAAAGTCTTGCTGTTAACCGAAGGTAATTGTATGCGCGATCAAGTGCTGGCAAGCTGTTCGGAACCAGCGGCCAAGCAGAGGATTCAAAGGGTTGACCAATACCTTGCAAGGCGAGTTCCATCAACACCATCCGCCATATGGTTTGCCAGCGGCCTTGCCATCAGCGTCATGCCCGCTACGGCACTGACCGAAAAACGACCACATGCTGTTCAGCATTATCCCGTTTGAAACAACCGCACCCAAACGCCGCGTCGTATTGGCTTACCGCCGAAATTTCGTACGACCTAAAGCCTTAACTGCTTTGCGCAATGCAATATTACACTCTCATCTGAACGGTGTTACTTTTTGTAAAAGGTAATTTCCACATACAGAACAGGCCGTCTGAAAAATAAAGGGCATAACCTCTTATTTTTCAGACGGCCTGTTCATCTCAACCCATTAAGCAAAAAGTCTTTACTACAGATGTTCCCTATCATTTTCACTATTGGCAATATCAATCAGCCAACAAAAAAGCACGGCTCGCCGTGCTTTTCCTCTAAAACAAAATTCCTATTTGTTTCTTTGCGAACGAAGATAATCCAAAGTTTTAAGCTGGGCAATCGCTGCCGCCAGAGCAACTTGCGCTTTAGCCAACGATTCGTCATCTTGGGCTTGCGAAATACCGGCTTCCGCCACTTTTTTCGCTTCCTCTGCTCGCGCCTGATCCATTTCACCACTGCGTACTGCCACATCAGCCAAAATGGTTATTTTTCAGGCTGTACTTCCAACAGTCCTCCCGAAACGGCAACCAACACTTCCTCCGTTTGGTCAGGCACAGTCAAGCGCAATGCTCCAGGACGCACCAAACTCATAATCGGCTCATGTCGCGGATAAATACCGAGTTCACCTTGCACAGTCGGAATAACTACAAATGTAGCTTCGCCTGAGTAGATATTTTGTTCGTTACTTACCACTTCAACTTGCATGACATTCATGCCAGCCTCCTCAATTTACGGTTTTCGCTTTCTCTACGGCTTCATCAATGCTGCCCACCATGTAGAACGCTTGTTCCGGCAGGTGATCGTATTCGCCGCTCAAAAATCGCTTTAAAACCGGCAATGGTGTCACGCAACGATACATATTTACCAGGAGAGCCGGTAAATACTTCGGCAACGTGGAACGGTTGCGACAGGAAGCGTTGGATCTTACGCGCACGCATCACGGTCAGTTTATCTTCGTCTGACAATTCATCCATACCCAGAATAGCGATAATGTCACGCAATTCTTTTGTATTTTTGCAGAGTGGACTGTACGCCGCGTGCCACATCGTAGTGCTCTTGACCCAACACCATCGGATCCAGTTGGCGTGAAGTGGAATCAAGCGGGTCAACTGCCGGGTAAATACCCAAAGAGGCAATATCACGGCTCAGTACGACAGTAGCGTCCAAGTGGGCAAATGTCGTTGCAGGAGACGGGTCAGTCAAGTCATCCGCAGGTACATATACGGCTTGGATAGAAGTAATGGAGCCTGTTTGGGTAGAGGTAATACGCTCTTGCAAACGTCCCATTTCTTCAGCCAGTGTCGGCTGGTAACCTACTGCTGAAGGCATACGGCCCAACAATGCAGACACTTCGGTACCGGCCAGGGTGTAACGGTAAATGTTGTCAACGAAGAACAATACGTCGCGACCTTTACCGTTTTCGTCTTTTTCATCACGGAAATATTCGGCCATCGTCAAACCGGTCAAGGCTACACGCAGACGGTTACCCGGAGGTTCGTTCATTTGACCGTAAACCATCGCCACTTTGTCCAATACGTTGGAATCTTTCATCTCGTGGTAGAAGTCATTACCTTCACGGGTACGTTCACCCACACCTGCGAACACGGACAAACCGCTATGTGCTTTGGCGATGTTGTTAATCAATTCCATCATGTTTACGGTTTTACCCACACCGGCACCACCGAACAGACCTACTTTACCGCCCTTGGCAAACGGACACAGCAAGTCAATTACTTTAATACCTGTTTCCAGCAACTCGGTAGTAGCAGACAACTCATCGAATTTCGGAGCTGTCTGATGGATGGCACGGTGTTTGTCGGTATCAATCGGACCTGCTTCATCAACAGGTGTACCAATACATCGACAATACGTCCCAAAGTGCCTTTACCTACTGGCACAGTAATCGGCGCGCCTGTATTGCTGCAGTCATACCTCGCTTAAGGCCGTCTGAACTACCCATTGCAATAGTACGAACCACACCGTCCCCTAGAAGTTGTTGGACTTCCAAAGTCAGATTGTTCTCGTCTAATTTCAGAGCGTCGTAAACATGCGGAATGGCGTCACGCGGAAATTCCACATCAACTACCGCACCAATAATTTGTACGATTTTGCCTTTGGCTCATTATCGTATCCTAAATTTCCTGTACAGGTTTCAGACGGCCTCAAACTGCCGCCGCTCCTGCCACAATTTCTGTCAATTCCGTGGTAATCGCAGCTTGACGCGACTTGTTGTATACCAACCGCAACTCTTTGATGGCATTGCCTGCATTGTCGGTCGCAGCTTTCATTGCAACCATACGAGCGGCTTGTTCTGATGCCATATTATCGCTTAATGCTTGGTAAACCACAGATTCCAAATAGCGACGAACCAAATATTCCAACACGGCAACGGGACTCGGTTCATAGCGGTAATCCCAGTTGTAATCATTGCGTGTATTGACTTCGTCCATCACACTCTGTCCGATGGGCAGCAACACCTCCATACGCGGTTCTTGCCGCATGGTATTGATGAAGCCCGAGTAAACCAACTGAATCACATCTAACTCATGCTTTTTCATATCGTTGGAATATTTCGGTTAATGGTCCCCAGCAGCGTTTCCATTTTTTTGGGGTATCGCCCTAAATTTGTCGCACTGGCGATGATATTTAACCCAATATTTTTGACAGGCCGCCAAACCTTTACTGCCCAAACATACAACTTCAACTGCAATGCCCTTTTTCCTGATACTCTTGGACTTGCGCCAAAAATCGCTTTAATACGTTAGCATTCAAGCCTCCGCACAAAGCCTTTATCAGAGTAATTAAAATGAAACCAGCCTTGCGGATTTCGCGGTGAGGTTCCAATAATTTAATCCCATGATCCGGGATTGGTTTGTGCCAAATGGCTCATAACCAAACGTACTTTTTTCGGCGTACGGACGCGCCAAGCGCATCCGCTCCTGAGTCTTCCGCATTTTTGGAAGTTGACACCATCTGCATCGCTTTAGTGATCTTTTGGGTATTCTGAACACTTCGGATTTTTGGTGAGAATCTCTTTCCCGACTGCCATTTCAGACTCCTTTTCATCTCAAATCTTATGCTTGGTAAGCATAAGAAGATTTGAAAAGATTTCGTGGCTTCGGCCAATATCTGCTCGCTTTCATCAGACATTGCACCTGATGAATTGATGGCATCAAAACACCGGGCTGTTGTGTACGGACATAACTTAAAAAACTCCGTCTCAAAAGCCAAAGCTTTTAGAAACCAGTACATCCTCATATGAACCGTTATTAATTGCCCATAAAGTCAGAGCCATTTCAGCAGTATTCAAGGTACTGAACTGTTTTTTTGTTTCATCAGTTCTGTAACCACTTCGCCATGCTGCAGCTGTTTACGCGTTGCTTCATCCGGATCGGAAGCAAACTGAGAGAACGCGGCCAATTCACGATACTGAGCCAATGCCAAACGAATGCCACCACCCAATTTTTGATCACTTTGGTCTGCGCCGCGCCACCTACACGCGATACAGAAATACCAGCATTGATTGCCGGACGGATACCTGCATTAAACAGGGTCAGTTTCCAAGAAAATTTGACCGTCGGTAATCGAAATAACGTTGGTCGGTACGAATGCAGATACGTCACCAGCTTGCGTTTCAATGATAGGTAGTGCTGTTAACGAACCCGTTTTTCCTTTGACCGCACCGTCAGTCAACTTTTCAACCTCATCTTGATTGATACGGGCAGCACGTTCCAATAGGCGGGAATGCAGATAGAACACATCACCCGGATATGCCTCACGCCCAGGGGGACGACGCAATAATAGGGAAATCTGGCGATACGCAACAGCCTGTTTAGATGAGATCATCGTATACGATCAAAGCATCTTCACCGCGGTCACGGAAAAACTCTCCCATTGTACAACCGGCATATGGGGCGATATATTGCAGGGCGGCGGCCTCCGAAGCTGTAGCTGCCACAACAATAGTATGTTCCATTGCGCCGTATTCTTCAAGTTTGCGAACCACATTAGCAATGGATGAAGCTTTTTGACCAATTGCCACATAAATACAGATAACATCGGTATCTTTTTGATTTACAATCGCATCCAATGCTACTGCAGTTTTACCGGTCTGACGGTCACCAATAATCAGCTCACGTTGTCCCCGACCAATCGGAACCATTGAATCAATTGCCTTCAAACCTGTCTGCATCGGCTGATCAACCGATTTACGGGCAATTACACCAGGTGCAATTTTTTTCGATTGGTGCAGTTTGAGTCGTATTAATCGGGCCTTTACCATCAATCGGGCGACCCAGCGCATCAACTACGCGCCCAACTAATTCACGACCAACCGGTACTTCTAAAATACGGCCAGTACATGTAACTGTATCACCTTCTTTAATGTGCTCATATTCACCCAACACTACGGCACCTACAGAGTCGCGCTCTAAGTTCATAGCCAAACCGAAAGTGTTACCCGGGAATTCGAGCATCTCACCTTGCATTGCGTCTGATAAGCCGTGAATACGCACAATACCATCTGTCACGGAAATAACCGTACCACGTGTACGAACTTCCCGTATTTACAGACAAATTTTTCGATTTTTGGCTTTAATCAATTCGCTAATTTCAGCAGGATTAAGCTGCATGAAAACTCTCCTAATTTGTCATAGTCGTATACAAAGCATTTAATTTGCCCCGTATAGACAAATCCAAGACCCTGATCACCCACTTCTACCCTTATCCCCCCAATTAATTTTGGATCGACTTGGGTTGTTACTACCAATTCAGTGTTGAAGCGCTTTTTCAGCATTTCAGTCAATTCTGCCGCTTGAGCAGAAGTCAATTCATAAGCACTGTAAATAACGGCTGACTTGGTATCGTTGAGTGTCAAGGTTAAGTCTTGATATTGCACATAAACTTCCGGCAAAATCGGTAACCGTTTCTGCTCAGCCAAAAACAGTCACGAAATTTTTTGAGACTGTCGTCTTTTAAACCGACCAAATCAGTTAATAATCTTGCCTTTTTCGGAAGTGTCCGTTTCAGGTTGTTCGATTAAGGAAATCACTTTTTCCTGCCGTACAACCGCCGACAGATTTTTAAGTTCGCCCAACCAAGACTCTATCTGTTTTTTTTCCTGAGCTAAACCAAATAATGCTTTCGCATACGGCCTAGCAATAGTTGCGAACTCTGCCATAAGATTACAGCTCCTGTTTCAAAGCACCGAGCAGCTGCGCGTGTTTAGAAACATCAATTTCATCACGCAAAATAGACTCTGCACCTTTCACTGCCAGTGAGGCTACCTGTTCACGTAATATTTCACGTGCACGAACCATCTCCTGCTCAACATCAGCTTTAGCTTGCGCAGTAATTCGGGCAGCTTCAGTAGAAGCCTGTTCTTTAGCTTCTTCCACGATTTTTGCTGCGCGTTTTTTTCTGCATTAGCCACCATTTCGGCAACTTGAGTACGCCCTTCGGCCAAAAGTTCTGCAACTTTCTTTTTCCGCCTGCTCAAAGTCATTTTTACCGCGCTCAGCAGCAGCCAAAGCCTTCGGCAACTTTCGCAGCACGCTCATCCAAAGCTTTTGCGATTGGAGGCCACACAAACTTCATGGTAAACCAAACCAAACCGATAAAGACTAAGATCTGCGCAAATAAGGTTGCATTAATATTCACTTTACCTAACCTTCGTATTAGGGTTAATCAAACAAACGGCTGACCGTCTGTATCGAAACAGTTAACTGTCCGGATTAGCCTGCAAACGGGTTAACGAAAGCAAACAGTAATGCGATAGCCACACCAATCAGGAATGCAGCGTCAATCAAACCGGCAATCAGGAACAGTTTGGTTTGCAGCGGGCCGATCAGTTCGGGTTGGCGAGCGGAAGATTCCAAATATTTGGAACCGACCATACCGATGCCGATGGCGGCACCCATCGCGCCGAATGCAACGATCAAACCACAAGCGATAGCAATTAAACCACCATTTTAAAAACTCCTTGAAAAGCTAAAAATTAAACTACGTTGGAAAAAAATTTCTGAAAACTTATAAAAAAACATCAATGTGTATCATGGGCTGGCCGATGTAGACAAACGCCAAAGCCATGAAGATAAATGCCTGCAAAGTAATGACCAAAATATGGAAAATCGCCCACGCTAAACCGGCGATAAGATGAAGTACAAATAAAATCGGATCCATCACACCGACACTGCCTGACGCGGCCCATGCACCGCCCTAATAGTGCAATCAGCAAAAATACCAATTCGCCAGCATACATATTACCGAACAACCGCATACCGTGTGATACGGTTTTCGACAAGAATTCAACCAAATTCAACAAGAAGTTAGCCGGCGCCAACTTCGCACCAAATGGCGCGCTGAATAACTCATGCATCCAACCGCCGAAGCCTTTTAATTTTGATATTATAGTAAATACAAATACCGAGTACGCCGATGGCCAAAGCCAGCGTAGTGTTCAAGTCGGCAGTCGGGACGATGCGTAACAGGGCATGGTGATTGCCTGTCAGATGTTGCCAAGTCCATGGCAGAAAATCTACCGGCAGCATATCCATCGCATTCATTAAAAAAATCCAAACAAACAACGTTAATCCCAACGGAGCGACAGCCCTGCGCGATTTTTCGTTATGAATAATGCTCTTGCACATATCGTCGACAAATTCGAACAGGATTTCCACCGCTGCTTGAAAACGCCCTCGGAATACCGGCGGTGGCTTTTTGGCGCCGCGCCACAGCAAAAAGCTACTGATTACGCCCAACAATATGGAAAAGAATAAAGTATCCATATTAATGAATGAAATCAGCAATATTTTTTTAAACCTTGTCCCTGCGCTACATCCGACAGACTGGTCAAGCTTTTGCAAGTGGTGCTTGATGTAGTCGGCAGCAGTCATTGATTTACCTGCCATAATCTTTAACTCTCAACAATACTAAAACCAAATGGCTGACGCTGAACAAACCGAACAAAAAAACGGTAAAAACACCAGCGATTGATGCCATACGGCAAAAAAACGACAACATCAACGCCAACGACAGCATTACTTTTAAAGCCTCTCCTGCCATGAACATTCTACTTTGCAGGTACGGCCTGTTTTTTAAAAGCCTTAAAAGTAAAACCGCGGCCACAGTCGGTATCAGGTAAGATGCGCCGCCGGCCAAAGCGGACCAAAAATCCTCTTCCTCCCCAACAAACTGCACTGACAAAAGCAACTGCCGCCAGCATCGCACACTGCCAAATCAGAATCTGCCGCATAATTGTCAGGGAAACCAATACCATATTAAAGATTCAAGTAAGGCCACTATAATTGAAGAGGGGCCGCAGCGTCAAGGGCGTGTTAACCTTTGTGAAAATACAACTTTGATATTCCTTGCCATAAAAAGCACAGCAACAGTGACCTTTATTGATTTTAACATAAACTACACAGTGTTACATGCAATCCCCTTATCGTACAGCCACTATATCCTCTCTGAATTGACGGATATTTCAAACTCCTTTGAACTAAAAATGTTTATTTCTTCAACACAGGCCGTCTGAAAATCTTCAGACGGCCTGTGTTGCGCTAATAGTGCCGGTCGTATTCTACGCTTCGTATTCCACACCTAACTGTTTGAGTAGATATTCGAACGTCTCCGGCGTATCGAAATGCAGGACGATTTTTGCCTTTTTATGATTGGTGGTACGGACTTCAACGTTAACGCCCAATTTTTTTCGGTTAGTGCGTCGTTCAGACGGCGTATATCGGCACTGATGGTCTTTTTGACGTCTTTGCGGACTGCCTGTTGTGCCACTTGGCTGCGCCGTTCCACTTCGCGCACTGACCAGCCGTTTTTGACTGCTTTTTGTGCCAACTGGAGCTGTTCGACTACCGGCAATGTCAGCAGGGCGCGGGCATGTCCCATTTCAAGGCGGCGTTGGTAGAGCATGTCTTGCACCGGTTCGGGCAAACTCAAAAGGCGTAGGGTATTCGAAATAGCACTGCGGCTTTTTACCGACTGCTTTAGCAATTGTTTCGTGCGTCAGGCCGAATTCGTCCGCCAGCCGCTTCAGCCCTTGTGCTTCTTCAATCGGATTGAGGTTTTTCGCGTTGCAGGTTTTCAATCAACCCCATTGCCAGCGCGGTTTCGTCACTGATGCTTTTCACGACGACGGGGATTTCGGTCAATCCGGCCAACTGGCTGGCACGCCAACGGCGTTCCCCTGCAATTAGTTCGTACTGCGACAGCCCGTGCTCACGCACAATCACGGGCTGAATGACGCCTTGGGCTTTTATTGAGTCGGCCAGTTCCTGCAAGGCTTCGTCATCAATCTGCACTCGGGCTTGGTATCGGCCGGGCTGTATGTCTTGACGGCAACGGTAGTCAGCCGGTCGCTGCTACTGTCGCCGATGCTGTTGGAAATCAGTGAATCTAAGCCGCGGCCCAAGCCGCTTTTCGGTTTTGCCATGGTGTAATCCTTTTTTCAGACGGCCTGTCTCTATGCTTTTATATATGTGGTGTTCTATTTTATCGGATATTGGCGGTTTATAAACCATCTTATTAGTTGCTTATTTCAAATAATTTTTCTGAATGACTGTTTCAGACGGCCTTTGGATATACAGGTAGGTGCAGATTGATTCCAAAGGCTTGCGCAAGAGAAAACATAAACAGATTTAAAATCCGAAAGACATGATTTGCGCACATTGATGTCTGCTCCAACCAATAAGCAAAAATGCCGCCCCTTACTTCTCGACAGGTTTGTGCTATGCTTCCGCCCCAAATAGGCAAATCAAGCACACCGTTTGAGCACACAGAGCAAGGGCGAATTATCCATGCGGCTGATGTACCCCTGCTAAAAAAACGGAAGCAGCATAAACCTTTGACGATTACCATCAATATCAGTGGCAGCTCCACAATTGGAATCTCAGCCTGTTTCAGCCTTTGCCGCAGCGAACAAAGACATGAATATTTCGACTGTACCGTTCCACTTACTATAAAGAACATTTCTAACGCTGCAAATTCAAAGAAGTGGGTACCAGCCGCTTTTTTACCTGATTTAGAAGGACAGACCATGACCAAACGACGCATAGTACTCGGCATCAGCGGTGCCAGCGGCTTCCAATACGGTTATAAGGCCCTGCAACTGCTACAAGACATTGAAAAACGTGGAAACCCATTTAGTGATTTCCAAAGGTGCAGAAATAACCCGCGCGCTGGAAACGCCCTACACCAAAGAGGAGGTTTGCAAAATGGCGGACATCGTCCATCCCATCGGCAATCTGGCTGCCAGTATTTCCAGCGGCTCGTTCAAAACCGTCGGAATGCTGGTCGCCCCCTGCTCTATGCGCACCCTTGCAGCCGTGGCTCACGGTTACAGCGACAACCTGCTGACACGCGCCGCGGATGTGGTATTGAAAGAACGCCGCAGCTTGGTGCTGATGGTGAGGGAAACACCGCTGAATCTGGCGCATTTGGACAATATGCGCCGCGTAAACCGAAATGGGCGGCATCATCTTCCCACCCGTGCCCGCACTATATCTTCAACCGCAAAGCGTCGATGACATCCTGACCCACAGCGTCAGCCGCGCACTCGATTTACTTGGCATCGACATCCCACACCAGCCGCGCTGGGGAGATGATGCGCAATCCGTTATCGAAAACTAGTGCTTGGCCGAAACAGGCATTCCGTTTGCGATGCTTGATTCTTCCTCATACAGAAATGCCTAATCATCACTCTTGCAAAAAGGAATCCGTTATTAATTTGGGAAGTTATTTAAAATAAGGTTTGTCCTCAACAGTAGATTCTTTCACAGACAAAACGGACCCTCAAGAGTTTTTTTATTACCGTTTTTAGAATTCTGATTATATTTTTAGTTAAAAAGGCCGTCTGAAAAAAATGTTTTTCAGACGGCCTTTCTCGATATTTTAAATAGCCCTATTCCGGCCGCATTTGCGGGAACAAAATCACGTCGCGGATGGTTTGAGAATCGGTCAGCAGCATCACCAAGCGGTCAAGGCCGATGCCGCTGCCGCCGGTGGGGGCAAGCCGTATTCCATCGCGCGGATGTAGTCGGCGTCGTAGTGCATGGCTTCGTCGTCGCCAGCGTCTTTCTGCGCCACCTGTGCTCTGAAACGGGCGGATTGGTCTTCGGGGTCGTTCAACTCAGAGTAGCCGTTGGCCAGCTCACGGCCGACGACGAACAGCTCGAAGCGGTCGGTCAGACCAGGCTTGGTGTCGGACGCACGCGCCAGCGGGAGACTTCGACGGGATAATCGATGATGAAGGTCGGATTCCACAGTTTGCCTTCGGCGCAGCCTTCAAACAAAGCCAGTTGCAGGCTGCCGATGCCGGGCGAAGGCGGCAGGCTTTCGCCGTGTTTGACGATTTCCTTTTTCAGCCATGCTTCGTCGGCAAGTTGTTCGTTGGTGTAGTGCGGATTATATTTTTGATGGCTTCGAGAATGGTCAGGCGTTCGAAGGGGCTGGCCAAAGTCGACTTCTTTACCGTTGTAGCTGATTTTCGCCGCGCCGCACACCGTTTTCGGCACAAGCGCGGATGACGCCTTCGGTCATCTCCATCATGCGTTCGTAGGTGCAGAAGGCTTCATAGAATTCCATCATGGTGAATTCGGGATTATGGCGGGTAGACATGCCTTCGTTACGAAAGCTGCGGTTGATTTCGAACACGCGCTCCAAACCGCCTACGACCAAGCGTTTCAAATACAGTTCGGGCGCGATACGCAAGTAAAGCGGCATATCCAGCGCATTGTGGTGGGTAATGAAAAGCTTGGCCGTCGCACCGCCCGGAATCGGGTGCATCATTGAGTTTCTACCTCCAAATAACCTTCGCCGACCATGTAGTTGCGCACGGTTTGGATGATTTTGCTGCGTTTGATAAAGGTGTCGCGCGATTCGGGATTGACGATTAAATCGACATAGCGCTGGCGGTATTTGACTTCTTGGTCGGTCAGGCCTTTGTGTTTGTCGGGCAGCGGGCGCAAGGATTTGGACAACAGCCGGATGGCGGACACGCGCACGGTCAGCTCGCCGTGATTGGTTTTTAAACAATGTACCTTCCGCACCGACGATGTCGCCCAAGTCCCAATGGTTGAAATCGTCCAAAACTTCTTGGCTCACGCCTTTGTTATTGAGATAAAGCTGAATCTGACCGCTCATGTCCTGAATGGTGGCGAAGCTGGCTTTGCCCATCTGGCGTTTGAGCATCATGCGGCCGGCGATTTTCACGGGAATGCCTTTGCGGGTCAAGTTCTTCTTTGTTGATTTCACCGTATTTTTTGTGCAGGTCGGCGGCAAAGCTGTCGCGTTTGAAATCGTTGGGATAGGCGATGCGTTCTTTGCGGATGTTGTGCAGTTTCTCGCGGCGCAGGGCGATGATTTGATTTTTCATCTAATTGCGGCTCGGTTTGCGGATGATTTTTGTTCGCTCATGGTTATTTTTCCGGAAAATGAGGCAGCAGGACTTTTTAGCGGGTCTTGCTACAATAATAAATTCCGCGCCATTTTACGCGATACGGGCTGTTTTTTTCTATCTAGAACATTATTGGAAGGAAAAGAGAATACTCTTTGAGGCAGACATAAACTACTAACATTTATATTTTTATTTCTGAATATAGATGAACTCTCATTGAACTGGCTCCAAGAAGTTGGACAGTTTAATCAAACAACTTTCGAGGACTGAAGCCTGTACTGCACAGAACTCAATTTTTGCGATTTCAACTTAATCCCACCGTGGTTGTAATAACGGATATATTTATGCAATGCCGATTCCAATTCGGCAACAGAAGCATATCAACATGTATGAAACATTTCAAATTTAATGTTCCGAAGAAACTTTCCATTGCCACATTAGGCAGCTTTCCCTTCAGGACATGCTCTGCACCAAATTCGCTATCCTTCAGTTGCTTTTGATAAAAACCATCTGATACTGCCAACCTAGGGCTGAATGCTGTATGGGACATTCTCCCTCATTACCCATTTCTGACTAGGACGTTCAGCCTGAAAAATTATCGCAATTGTCCCAACTTCCCTTCCATAGGAAGGGCATTCCACCTTCATACCATTGACTCTTAACTCATTAATAGCGAAACGGTCAACCGTTTGGGTTTGCCGTATCCATCCAGGTAGTATTAGACAATTTCAAGTCGGAATTTATCTGAATATTTTTGCCATAAAAACTACACCTCTTAAGTTGGGTAAGGGTGGTTCAACTTAAAAGGTGCAGTTCACTTTTTCATACCTTTCTAATCCAAGAAATGTACTAAAGGGGACTTATTTTCTATTGCTATTTTAAATCATTTCTACGACTAGGATCAAAATCAATTCCTGTAATATAACGTTTACCATTATGAGCCTGAATATGAATAACAATATCAATTGTCAACATCAACAATCTTTTAATTACATCAAATTCGAGCCCTGACCCTCAGGGGAAGCCTTCACCATTAACGCTAATTGATCCCATGCCCTGATCAGTACTTCCTGCATGACAACTAGTGATTGACCCTGGATGCCCTGATGCACAATTTCGAATAAAATAGAAAGATTCATCACCGCGCAATTCTGCAAGAATAATTCTATCAGGCTTCATACGTAAACATGCTTCCATGCAACTTTTTGCTGTAATATTTGATGCACTTTGCCCGCCCTTGGAATATAACAAATGCACTACATTTGGCTGAGGAATAAACAACTCTCTTGCATCTTCAATCGTGATTAATCGTTCATCAAACGGGATATGATTAACCAACGATTTCATAAAAGTTGTTTTTTCCGCTTCCTGTAGCTCCCGCAACAACGATATTCTTTCTATATAAAACAGCTTTGCTAAAAACTCCCCATATTTTCGATTGATCAACAATTCCTTTAATTCTAAATCATATTTAGAAATACTATCCGTATTTAAAAATAACATTATTAAAAACCATCTTCTTGATATTGCTCCAATGTCTTCGTATATTTGGAAGGCTGCCGTATAGTAATTGATATCTTTCCGGCATCGCAAGCTGGAGGAATAACAAATTGCGCACGCTGCCCTGATGGGAAAAGTCAATGAAACCATTGGCTCCTTATCTGTAATACGCTGACCAGTGTTACTCTCATTAACAACCGATGTACAAAAACTGTCTTGCACGTTCATAAGTTAATGTACTCAACTTCTATACACTCCCACCCATTAAAAGTTTCTAAATATACTTGTCCTGGTTTATTGATGCATATCTCTGTAACATCCTGTCTTTTCGAGCAACGGCGATATACCCAAAATTTGATATTGATAATCTAAGAAATCATTCGAAAATATCTTGAATCACAGTATACAACCCTGTCTCTATTGGTTTCCAATTACATTTTTCAAAATCAATATCTTGAGAAACAAAAAAATATTTAATATTTCTCCTTGATTAATTGTAACGGTTGGGGGCGCATACCCATTTTATTTAATTCTTGTTGAGCCATTCTCTCTAATGTACGAGCAGTTTTTGTTTCTGTAGGCGTTATAGTAGTACTGGTGCTTGTCGTTACAACAGAATTAGTTGATGTATTTTTATCACTTAAATAATCTAGACCATCTCCTATTAAACTAATTAAAACTGCTGATCCTAAACGACTAGCCCAATGACTTCTATAATCCCCAACATGTCCATTACCACCTAAACTATCCGTCCCTTGACTTTCCATTCGGATATCCAAATTATTCGGTGTAATAATGCGATTCCAGATTACATCAATCCTATTCCCGACACTAGCTCCTGCAGCATATGCACCTATTGCTTTGGACCCCTTAGGTATTAATAACTTAGTTCCAGCGCTGGAATAGACAGGTTCTGTTACGATACACGATACATTACCAGGAATATCACTGACAATACGCCCCATCAAAACGCAACGAATATATGTCCCTTGTACCAATAGATAGTCAGGTTTATATAATTTCTGTGGCTGCAATCTCTTAACAGCCCCACCACCACGCGTATTACCTTCATCTTCAGAAATAACAAAGCCACCTGCCCCCTGAACGGCTAATTCCACCACTATCTTGGCTGTCTTTAAATCCAAAGCTCTCATTTACTGTCGATGGTACCGGAGAATCAATCGTTGGAACCTGCAAAGACGAAACTGAAGGTACCGCTGGAACTGAAACCAGTTCTGGAGGAGTAGGTAACTCTGTCTGTTGATCTATATTAGTAGTAGGTTGTTGAACGGGAGCGGGAGTTTCGTCAAGAGCAGGGGAAGGTATAGGGAGAACTAGGTATATCTACTACTTCCTCCTTAACTTGCTCCATATTAGCCTTATCGTTTGTTGAAAACAACGACATTGCATACATAAAAATAGAAACGACGACAATGCCCATTAACAATAAAAAATAAGTGCCTTACGATTAATACGTTGACCAATCCCATTATTCAAATTAGGAATATTACTTTCCAAGTCTTGTACACTATTAATCTGCTTCTGATAAATAGTTGAGGTTCCAGTCAAAGTTTCCCCATTCTCCCCATTTTTATGATTATCTACAACAATGTCGTTTTTAACTGCATTGTGCCATCATCAAAATTTTTCCAACCCATCTTGTAAATTCTTGTTCATTAAAAAAATTCCTTCTAATACCAACAACATCATTACCGTGCCTCAGAACTAAAAAGGATAAGTTCCATTTACTATAATAACATTATTTTTGAATAGTAGTATTAACTACCATTTCCTCACCATTTCTATCCTTTCAGGGCAAAAATCGCAGGGAAATTTCCCGTAGGCATAAATTTATTTTATATTTAAATAAATATAGGTAAATTTACCATCATCATAAACTTTTTGTTGGAACCAGCCACGCAGATTTTGATTTTGCGGCATAATCATAATTAGTAAAATAACCTACATGTCCACTAATTTTCGTACTTAATCCGCTATTTAAATCTAGACTTTTTCTTTTTTGAACTCGGTTCCATCCGGATAATTGAATTTAATTTTATATTGGACACCTTTATTTTTGCTGACTCAATCCACGCCATTCTTTAGAAACCACCTTCAAATCAAATAAATAATTATGTGCTGCCGTTCTAATAGTAAGATTTGTATCAGCATTAGCAACTTTAGGTCTTATATAGAACGTGTTTTCTCTTCGGGCCAAATCCCAACCATCACTATAACCCGTTCCAAAATCTTTAATATCTTCTTGGGGGCTAATTTCAATCTGGGTCACGATTCCCAAACTGGAACGCACAGTATAAATTTTTATCTGGAGTATAAGTATATTCTGTAACTGTTGATGAAGCCGCCGCAATATTTATACAAATAGAAAATATAAATACCGGCAGACAAATTTTTCCTTTAAAAATATATTCATTTTAATAGCCTTTTTAATGTTTTTTTATCCTTCGCCACTAACTATCATCTCGGTGATACAGCCATCAAGTCTGCTTGTGGAGAAGTTGCATCCTCTTCCTTTTGTGAGCCTAAAGAATCTTTAGATACTATAGGAAATTACTTGGTAATTCCATAGTTGGTTTCGCAATATTATCGGTTTCAACCTGATAGTTAGTGACTTGAAAACCCTAATGGATTGTCATAACGATATTCTTCCGCCATTTTTAAATTAGGTCTATATTCAAATGTCATTGTGGCCATTTGCCTATCTAATGGCTGAAGTGACCCCTTACTCTTATCGAACAAATAACGATCATAATTTACCGTTGCTCCAGTTGGAGTATTTTTGGCGCCCATCTGTATATGCTAAAGTAATATTTCGAATTTTTTTGTACGAACTGAAAGAGCCCGCCCATAGATTTTATTTGGATTTTTGAGGAAAATCTTCAAGAAATTGATTTTTTTATAATCAGTTGCAACTTTTTGCATCAGACATGGCTAACACTTTCCCCCATCCATTAATATTCGTTAATTCCCAATCGTACGATTCTCTAGCAATAACATATTGAGCCACATTACTCTTATTGATTGCTTCACTTGCAGTAATTTTTATTATTTTTTTAAAATCTCCCTCAAGCCTAGAAACTGTACTAAAACCAGTATCACGATCAGCTACAACTACATAAGGGACTTCTTGTTTTAATGGCAATATCAATGCCACACCAATTCCCTGAAATAACAACTAATACCATACTAACAGACGCAACAAAACCATGCTCTTTTTCACTGCGTTTTACCATGTCCGCTAATGACAATTCAAAACTCTTTGATCTCAATAACCGCTTCCGTAACCTTTTGCGTTTTTCCTTCTTTTTGAACATAATACTTTCTCTACTATACTATAAATAAATTAAAAAAACAAGATGTATCTATATACCCTGCCGCATTTGCGACCGTTTCAACGACAAGGCTCCCTTTACGCACACTAACAACCACATGTTTAGCTGAATAAATCCGGTTTAACTCTTCCAACGCCTTATTAAGTTCAACCGCATTAATCTTCTCAGCAGCCTTGGGTAAGGTATAGTCATAGCAACTACCATACTCAACAGAAAGCTTACTATCTTCAGCCCAACGGTTCAGCAGGCTTTTTAAGGTCTTATCAATTGCCATAACCCGATAAGTATACTTATGATGCAAAAGGAATTTCGGTAATCTTGTCAGTAAATTTATTTACCGGACTCCAATTGTTAGAAAAATCCTTTGCCGGCGGCGTGAATTACAGCCCAATAAAACAGAGCAAATTAATATGCCTAAAAAAATATTTCTTAAAGAACATGCTACTTAACTTCCTACATTCTTGGATGTATCAACATCCCCTGATTAAATTACAAAAACTGAGACAAGCGGCTCTCAGTTTTGATTTTTTAACACCATTACACAAATCACCTCCTTTTTACCCTAAAGGTAGCTTTTTACGATAATATACCATTTACGTAAATATTTTTCCAATATATCTTAAATGCGTTTGTCATACGAATTTATTGTAAAATTACAAAAAGCATTTTTAAATTAACTATCATGTTAAATTTTACTTTAGTCAGTATCCTCCAAAAACATTCGGATGATGCCCCCTACGCATAGGCTGTCGCAATATACCCTGTGTGACCTCTTCTGACTTTCAGTATAAAAAGCTATGACCGAAATAGTATTCTCTCAGCACAAATTGCCCGACGACAATTTTTTTCATCATCCTATCCAGTTCTAATATCTGCAATACCACTTTCTTGCAAACGGCCTCAATGTATTTCCGAGAACAGAGGCCGTCTGAAACTCAAAAACACACAAATCGCAAGCGACAAAAAAACCGCACAACGTACGGTCGGTTTTTAAAACGTTTTTTAAGGAACGGAAGGCGGATAAATTTTCAGACGGCCTCTAATCTTAAAGAGGCCGTCTGAAAAAAATCAAATCAATCAATAACGAAGATAGTCGGGGTGACGGGAACAGCCTGAATAACGTATTTCACAAGAATCAGAAAATTTACTGCACGCTTTAAGAACTTCTTGCTCAAGTTCATCCAAGTGGCTGCCGCTTTTGATTGCATAACCTTCATTTTTTCCCATTGCAATAGCACTGCAAGAGTTACGGTTTCTAGTTATCAACCGACACCCTTTCCCGTCTGAAGCTATGGGATTCTGACCGCCGCCTGCTTTGATGCAGCTTGCTAGGGCTTCTTTTTCAGCACTTCTAGAACTTTTGGTATTATTATCCGAATAACCAAAATGCCCTGTTTGCAGGATTATAATAAATGGCACCCCCCGTATTTTTCAGACGGCCTCAATGTATTTTCGAGAACAGGGGTCGTCTGAAACCTAAAACGCACCAACCTCAGACGACAAAAACCGCACTAAAAGTGCGGCCGGTTTTTAAAAATATTTTTATCGGAACGGAATATGAAAAACTTTCAGACGGCCTCTAATCTTAAAAAGGCCGTCTGAAAAATCATTTAGTAACGAAGGTAATCGGGATGGCGGGGAGCACCCCTGCATAGTGAATAGTACACTCATTAGAATATTCACTACAATATTTAAGCGCTCTTCTCTTCGCCTCTTCCAGATCAGCATTACTCAATACGCCTAACCCACCTTTACCTTCTATATTTCCACCAACGGCAATAGCACCACAAGCATTACGATATTCGTTTACTAAACGACAACCTTTGCCATCACGGGCAATCGGATTTTTGCCCGCCGCCAGCCTTAATACAGTTCTCTAATGCTTCTTTATTGGCAGAACGGAAACCCTTAGTGTTATTTTTCAGAAAAACCTACAGCTCTATTCGCTGGATTATAGTAGATCGCTCCCCAACGGTTTGGAATTTTATACACTTGTCGGGAAGAAGAACTACCACCTCCCCAACCACAGGCACTATCGTCAACCGTCTGGCAGTAACCGTTGGTCGGATTGCCTCCCAACGGACTAGCAGAAGCAAAACCACTGATCATCATGACAAAAAACGTCAAAAATACCTTTTTCATTCGCTATTCCTCGATGGCGCGCCTCCCTAGTACGTGCCTTAGAAATTAAATTGATTCAATGAGTTAGTCAACTACAAACCCCTGCACGATGGGGCATATTCTGCCTGTTTGATTAGCGATTTTCAACTCAAAGTGCGGTCGGTTTTTGCAACGTTTTTTAAGAGAACCCAGATAAACTTTCAGACGGCCTTTGAACTCAAAAGGCCGTCTGAAAAAACGAATTAATCAATAACGGTAATCAGGATGGCGGGAACACGCCGAGTATCGTATTTTGCAACTATCCGAATATTCACTACAGGCTTCCAAAAACTTTTCTTTCAAGTACATCTAAAGAGTCACCACTTTTCTATTGCATAACCTTTATGCTCACCCATTGCAATAGCACTGCAAGAATTACGATTTTTAGTTACCAACCGACACCCTTTTTCCGTCTGAAGCTATCGGATTTTGACCGCCGCCGGCTTTGATACAGCTAGCTAAGGCTTCTTTCTCAGCATCTCTATAACCTTTAGTATTATTATCTGAATAACCAAAAAGCCCTGTTCGCAGGATTATAATAAATCGCCCCCAACGGTTCGGGACCTTATATACTTGTCGGGAAGAAGAGCTGCGGCCTCCCCAACCACACGCGCTGCCATCAACTGTTTGACAATAGCCATTAGTCGGATTACCCCTCAATGGGTTACCGAAAACAGTAGGGCTATTAAATACCATGAATATTAAAAAAATATTTTTTTCATTACTCCCCCCTTACCTTTGCCAGATTTTTGACCTCTATCCTGCTCCACAAGCCTACCATCCTTATCCCTTGCCCCAACGACGACCCGATCAGATTCCCCACCAGCAACGGCGCGGTGATCATCAGCGTACTCATCATCAGCCCCAAGCCGCCCTGCATGATCGTAATCTGCGCAATGCCCGGACGATCTTGCGATGCCGATCCCGCCACCGCCGCACCGACCCCGTACTCGCCCAAAACCTTCGTCGCATACACCAGCATCACCTTCAGCCCTATCGTTACCATCACCGACAGCACCGCCATCGTCAGCAGCGAACCTAAAAAGAACTTCAGCCACCCTTGGAAATACTGCTTGGTCGGATCATACAGCAAACACAGGATGAACGCCGGTGCCGTCAGTATCGCCAGCGACAGCGCGATTTCGTTCAGCAGCAGCAACGCACCCGCCACTACCGCCGGTGTCCCCTGCGCCACCCCGCTGGCCATGATGAAGTTGGCGAGCGCGCCGTCGTTGTTGTTGCTCGTCGCCGCCTGCAGACTGCCGAACGCGCCCATGATCAGGTGCATCAGCAGCAGCGACGAATCCACCATCGCTTCCGGCGAGGCGTATTCGCCGCCCACGATCACCGACGCTATCGGGTTCTTGATGTGTTCGCTTATCCAGTCCCTCAGCCCCCGTCGGGTTGTTCGCGATCCAGCTGGCAACCGTTATGATCACCACCATCTTCGCCCCGCGCCATAAAAACATGTTCAGCGGTTCGCGGCTCTGCCCGTTTAATATCCGGTAGCCTTCGAACATCAGCCATACCGTCACCATGCTCATCAGCGACGAGTATCAGCACCGTCGACAGGGCCGAAAGCCCCCTGTCGCCGAACTTCATGATCAGGATTTCCACGTAGGTCTTGATCAGGATAAAGAAACCCTAGGGTTTTTCCGTGTTGTCCATATTCTGCCTGTTTGCCCTCCGGTTTTCAACCGGTCCGTATCTGTTTTATTGCAATGCGCGTCGAATGTCTTTCTTCGCGCTGTCTATGCCTTGCCTACCCCGCCCACCAGCTTCTCCACTAGCGAGTTGGATTGCTCCAGCGCCACAATAGCCGTCGCTGCCATGCTTTTTCCGTATTTTTTTCAGACGGCCTCAATGTATTTCCGAGAACAGAGGCCGTCTGAAACTTGAAACACACAAATCTCAGGCGACAAAAAAACCGCACTAAAAGTGCGGTTTTGTTTTTGAAATGTTTTTTTATTCGAAACGGAAGACGTTTTTTCAGACGGCCTCTGAGCTTAACAGGCCGTCTGAAAAAAATCATTTAGTAACGGAGATAATCGGGTGGCGGGAACAGCCTGAATATTTAATCTCACATTTGAAAGGTTTTCCTCTCTCACAAACCTCAATTGCTTCTTTTTCAGCCCCTTCAACGTAATCATGCCCTCCTATTCCAGCAACACGACCTTTCCCTATCTCGCCACCTACTGCAATCGCTGCACAAGAGTTACGGTATTCCGTTACCATATGACAACCTTGTCCCTTGCGAGATATTGGATTTTTGCCACCTCCTGCTTTAATACAGTTTGCTAATGCCTCTTTATTGGCAGAACGATAACCTTCAGTATTGTTTTCAGATATACCAATAGCACGATTGGCAGCATTATAATAAATGGCCCCCAACGAGTAGGAATATTGATGATTTGACGGGGTTGCTCTCCTGACTGATTATTACCGCTACAGCCGGCCAAATAAGGACGCTGAATACAGGGATTCATTACGGGGTCATTAATGGCATTAAGCCCATTGGCAAAACCAAAATGACTCACTGCAATAATAAATGCTAGAAATATCTTTTTCATTATTTACCCTACACCTTCTCCATTAGTCCGTTCTTTATCCTTATTCACCAACGGATTATTATTAGAATCCCCTAGGCACATTCCCACCTCTGAACATATTGTATCCGCTGAAACCGCCTAACGACGACCCGATCAGATTCCCCACCAGCAACGGTGCCGTGATCATCAGCGTGCTCATCATCAGACCCAAACCACCCCTGCATGATCGTAATCTGCGCAATGCCCGGCCGCGATTCCGTTGAATTCGCCGTCATCGCGCTGACGCCATATTCGCCCAAAACCTTCGCTGCATACACCAGCATCACTTTCAACCCTATCGTTACATAACATAATAAAATTTTCAGACGGCCTCCATATAATTCGGAAGCCGTCTGAAAAATCATCTTTACTTTAGTAACGAGGATCAACAGAGCAACCTGCATAACGAATAGAACATTTAAAATCCCGCCCTTCTTCGCAAGCTGCAATCGCTCGTTGTTTAGCTTTCTCCACCGAAGAATCACTTTCTACTGCTGCACGCCCTTTTCCTACTATCCCACCGATTGCAATCGCCCCACAGGCATTACGGTATTCGGTCATTAAATGACAACCCTGCCCCTTACGAGATACTGGATTCTTACCACCACCGGCCCTGATACAACTTGCTAAAGCTTCCTCTCTAGCTGATTCATAACTCTTGGTATTGTTCTCCGAATACTCAACTGCTTGATTTGCAGCATTGTAATAAATGGCTCCCCAACGATTTGGAATATTAATCACTTGACGTTGCGAGGAACCATTCCCTGCTCCACCCACAAGCATTACTATCCACAGTTTGGCAATACCCGTTAGTCGGATTGCCACCTAACGGAGCTGCCAGGGAAAAATTACCAACAATCATTATATTAAATGCTAAAAAAATAATTTTTTTCATAATTAATCCTCTACAGCACTATTACCAATTTCTCTCTACCTCTATTAGTCAAAGGCGTTCCGTCCTTACCTTTTTGCATCCCCGTTCCCGAACGGTGAATACGCATTAAACCCCAACGACGACCCGATCAAATTCCCCACCAGCAGCGGCGCCGTTATCATCAGCGTGCTCATCATCAGCCCCAAACCACCCTGCATGATCGTAATCTGCGCAATGCCCGGCCTCGATTCCGTTGAATTCGCCGACTTCGCCATCATCGCTTCAACGCCGTACTCACCCCAAAACCTTTTGTCGCATACACCAGCATCACCTTCAGCCCTATCGTCACCATCACCGACAGCACCGCCATCGTCAGCAGCGAACCTAGAAAGAATTTCAGCCACCCTTGGAAATACTGCTTGGTCGGATCATACAGCAAACACAGGATGAACGCCGGCGCCGTCAGTATCGCCAACGACAGCGCGATTTCGTTCAGCAGCAGCAACGCACCCGCCACTACCGCCGGCGCCCCTTGCGCCACCCCGCTGGCCATGATGAAGTTGGAAAATGCGCTGCCGTTGTCATTGCTCGTCGCCGCCTGCAGACCGCCGAACGCGCCCATAATCAGGTGCATCAGCAGCAGCGACGAATCCACCATCGCTTCCGGCGAGGCGTATTCGCCGCCCACGATCACCGACGCTATCGGGTTCTTGATGTGTTCGCTTATCCAATCCCTCAGCCCCGTCGGGTTGTTCATGATCCAGCTGGCAACCGTTATGATCACCATCATCTTCGCCCCGCGCCATAAAAACATGTTCAGCGGTTCGCGGCTCTGCCCGTTTAATATCCGGTAGCCTTCGAACATCAACCATACCGTCACCATGCTCATCAGCGACGGTATCAGCACCGTCGACAGCGCCGAAAGCCCCCTGTCGCCGAACTTCGCTGATCAGGATTTCCACGTAGGTCTTGATCAGGATAAAGAAACCCAGGGTTTTTCCGTGTTGTCCATATTCTGCCTGTTTGCCCTCCGGTTTTCAACCGGTCCGTATCCGTTTTATTGCAATGCGCGTCGAATTTCCTTCTTCGCGCTGTCTATGCCTTGCCTACCCCGCCCACCAGCTTCTCACCAGCGAGTTGGATTTCTCCAGCGCCATCAATGGTCGTTGCCGCCATGCTTTCTGTATTTTTCAGACGGCCTCAATGTATTTCCGAGAACAGAGGTCGTCTGAAACTTGAAACTACACAAACCGCAGGCGACACCGCACTAAAAAGTGCGGTTTTGTTTTGAAATGTTTTTATTCGGAACGGAAGACGTTTTTTTCAGACGGCCTCTAATCTTAAAGAGGCCGTCTGAAAAATCAAATCAATCAATAACGAAGATAGTCGGGGTGACGGGAACAGCCTGAATAACGTATTTCACAAGAATCAGAAAATTTACTGCACGCTTTAAGAACTTCTTGCTCAAGTTCATCCAAGTGGCTGCCGCTTTTGATTGCATAACCTTCATTTTTTCCCATTGCAATAGCACTGCAAGAGTTACGGTTTCTAGTTATCAACCGACACCCTTTCCCGTCTGAAGCTATGGGATTCTGACCGCCGCCTGCTTTGATGCAGCTTGCTAGGGCTTCTTTTTTTCAGCACTTCTAGAACTTTTTGGTATTATTATCCGAATAACCAAATGCCCTATTTGCAGGATTATAATAAATGGCACCCCAACGATTCGGAATATTGATGATTTGACGGGGTTGCCCTCCTGACTGATTATTACCGCTACAGCCGGCCAAATAAGGACGCTGAATACAGGGATTCATTACAGGGTCATTAATGGCATTAAGCCCATTGGCAAAACCAAAATGACTCACTGCAATAATAAATGTTAGAAATATCTTTTTCATTATTTACCTACACCTTCTCCATCAGTCCGTTCTTTATCCTTATTCACCAACGGATTATTATTGGAATCCCTCGGTACATTCCCACCGGTAAACATATTGTATCCGCTAAAACCGCCCAGCGAAGACCCAATCAGGTTCCCCACCAGCAGCGGCGCCGTTATCATCAGCGTGCTCATCATCAGCCCCAAGCCGCCCTGCACGATCGTAATCTGCGCAATGCCCGGCCTCGATTCCGTTGAATTCGCCGACTTCGCCATCATCGCTTCAACGCCGTACTCGCCCAAAACCTTCGCCGCATACACCAGCATCACCTTCAGCCCTATCGTCACCATCACCGACAGCACCGCCATCGTCAGCAGCGAACCCTAAAAGAACTTCAGCCACCCTTGGAAATACTGCTTGGTCGGATCATACAGCAAACACAGGATGAACGCCGGTGCCGTCAGTATCGCCAGCGACAGCGCGATTTCGTTCAGCAGCAGCAACGCACCCGCCACTACCGCCGGTGTCCCCTGCGCCACCCCGCTGGCCATGATGAAGTTGGCGAGCGCGCCGTCGTTGTTGTTGCTCGTCGCCGCCTGCAGACCGCCGAACGCGCCCGCATGATCAGGTGCATCAGCAGCAGCGACGAATCCACCATCGCTTCCGGCGAGGCGTATTCGCCGCCCACGATCACCGACGCTATCGGGTTCTTGATGTGTTCGCTTATCCAGTCCCTCAGCCCCGTCGGGTTGTTCATGATCCAGCTGGCAACCGTTATGATCACCACCATCTTCGCCCCGCGCCATAAAAACATGTTCAGCGGTTCGCGGCTCTGCCCGTTTAATATCCGGTAGCCTTCGAACATCAGCCATACCGTCACCATGCTCATCAGCGACGGTATCAGCACCGTCGACAGGGCCGAAAGCCCCCTGTCGCCGAACTTCGCGATCAGGATTTCCACGTAGGTCTTGATCAGGATAAAGAAACCCTAGGGTTTTCCGTGTTGTCCATATTCTGCCTGTTTGCCCTCCGGTTTTCAACCGGTCCGTATCCGTTTTATTTCAATACGCGTCGAATTTCCTTCTTCGCGCTGTCTATGCCTTTGCCCTACCCCGCCCACCAGGTTCTCTACCAGCGAGGTTGTTTTTCCAGTACCAAGACGGCCCCCGACCGCCGTCAGCATGCCGCCGCCCTTCTGCGCCAGTTTCTTGAGCTGCGCGGACGGGCTATCCGCCTGCTTGCCGTACAGGATGTTGCGTTCAGCCTCGGCCTGTATCTGCCTATACAGGTTGATTTTTTGGTCTGGTAGGCCGCCAGCGAGGCCTGAAGGCGGCTCAGGTCGTTTTGAATCAGCGTCTGCATCAGCGCAAGCTGGTATTGCTTCTTCTGCAACTCGCCCGATGTGTCGTAATTCCATTTCTTGACCAGTTTCTGCAACGCTTCGTTGCGTTCTTCCAATACTTCGGCCAGCCGGTGAATTTCATATAGGTTCAGTGCGATCAGGTTGCGCGCGTTGTTGCAGGCATTCTGCATGTTCTCTTCGTCGCTCTTTTGTCCCTCCTTTAGCCAACGACTTGCCGCCCCCTTGTTGCACATGCTGCTGGTGGCGGCATCTTTGCCGTAGTAGGTCTCGATGGCCTTTCGGAATTTCTCTTCATCGCCGTTGCTCCACTGCCCTGAAGTCAGCTGCTTCGCCTGGGATTCGATTTTTTTGAAATCGGCCACATCCGTTTCCAACCCGCTGCCCTTTACCGTCTTGTCGCGCTGGTCGGCACCGAGAAACTGGCGGATATCTTTAAGGTAGTTGCTGATATTGTTGGTGTTGGTTTTGATGGCACCGGAATTGTCGTCGATAACCGGAACGCTTTTGCGCCCCCGCCGGCAATGCCGCCGACAGCATCAGCGCAGCGGCAAGGGCGGTTATTGTCCGTTTGTGGTTCATATAGTCTGTTCCTTATCCGTATAATCATGGCTTAACCGCAGCACCGCTGTTGCGCGATCCTTTGCGCTCGCGGTAGAAGCGTTCCAGCCATTGCTCGGGATGCAGGCTGTCTGCTTCGATACCTTCGGCCTGCGCCGTTTCCCCGATGATGCGGTGCATGATTTCGATGTTGTCGGTACTGGCGGAGATGACCGACAGCACGTCGTCCATCCCGCGCAGGTTGAGCTGGCACACCGCAGACGAATGACCCTGCTTGACCAAGAAGCAGCGGGAGCGTTCGTCCAGATTGACGATCACGTTAAATTCCGCTTCGGTCAGTTTCAACCCGTCGATATAGTCTTTCTTGTCGGCATTCGGATTCGGCAACAATATCATCGTCGCCGTCTGTTCAATCAGGGCCGCAGAAATATCGCTCTTGAGCGCATCTTCCGGCGACTGGGTGGCAAAAATACCCAATCCGTTTTGTTTACGAATAGTCTTCTGTTTATTCTTGGCAAAATCCTTCAATCCGCCTTCGCCGTCAAGAATCTTCCAGAACTCGTCCATCACATAAATTAACGGGCGGCCGTCTATCAGTTCTTCCAGCCGGTGGATAAGGTAGTTGATGACCGGTGTGCGCACTTCGTCGTTGTCAATCACATCGGTATAGTCAAAACCGATGATGCTGGCTCTCGTCAAATCTATGGTATCGACCGGGTTGTCGAATACCCAGCCGAGCGAACCTTCCTGCGTCCATTTGCGGATACGGGCAAAAACTGAATCATCACCTAGGTTTGGCAAGCTTTTCTGGAAGTTGGTCATGGTGCGCAGTCGCAACGGCGTATCCAAAATGGCTTTCACCGCCCTCATGATATCTTCTTCTTCCGATGCGGTGTATTCCCTTTTTACCGGCAATTAGTTTTTATCAATCCGGCAAGAAATTGGATATTGGCTTCGTTATTTTTCGCATTGGAACGGGTTGAAACCGGTCGGCTGGCCATTATCCAAAAGCCATATAGTTGCCTCCGCAGGCTCTGACGAAAATCTCCGCACCGCGGTCCTTGTCGAAAAAGATCGTTGGTTTTGGGATCGAATTTCTGTACCTGACTCAACAAAAAGTTGATTAAGGCGGTCTTACCCGTACCCGATTTGCCGATCACCATTGTATTGGCAATGGCTTTTTTCCCCCAACGAATTTTCACTCGGATGTGTCGCGTGGAAATTAAAATAGTACGGCTGCCCATTGGTGGTTTGCAATACAGTTACGGCATCGCCCCACGGGTTATTGTGCATTTTGCCTGTAGAAAAGTTGTGTAGCGGAGATAAACCCAAAAAATTCAGCGAAGAGACATTAGCCAACCGCGTACGGTATTTCCAATTACCTGCGAGCTGCGAATAAAACGACGCCATGATTGCAACATCTTCTTTGGCCGAAACAAACCCCGCATTCGACAATTCCGCACGAGCTGTCGCAATATGCTGATGCAGCTTCTCCTGACTCTCAGCATAAAGCGCTATAGTGAAATGGTATTCCCCCAATACAAAATTGCCCGACGACACTTCGTCCATTGCCCTATCCAGTTCCGATATCTGAGATACGGCCTTATCGCCGGAGGAAATCATCATACCGCGTGTACGCTCCAGTGTTTTTAGAGCATCATGCCTTCCTTTCGGACTAAAACTGTGGGTAATGACATATTCAAAATCAAGATATTTCAACCCATTTAAAATACCAGGCCACGTACTGTCTGGGTATTCTTTAATATTTAAAATTGCCCCAAAATAATTTTTCTGATCAGGGGTAGTTACGACAAAATCTCCATTCTTTGGAGAAAATGTTTGCTTACTAACAGCCAAATAATCATATACGGGGGCATTTAATACAGGTACAGGCTCCTCGATACGGTTCAACAAATATGCGTATAATTCCAGCGTCTCCGAAAATACTACGCCATTCTTGCCTTCGTACATACCTAATCTATACGGTGCATAATCACGCAGAACCGCCTCAACGTTAGCAGCAAGCTCGGTAATTTTTCTCAATCGCCTGATTTTTGCATATGTTCTAAAATTGAAACTTCCGAAGGGCGGTCAGCGAAACCCTTATTGGCCACTATAGGGCGGTATAGCATAGTAAAATACAACTCATTATTCATAATTTTTTGAGTTGTCAGACTATGAAAATATTGGTCTTGAACTTCTTGATTAAACCGTTCGGTAAATTCTGCATCTAACTGAACTTTTCCCACGCCGACGTACATCGTGAACCCAAAAAGCAACATTTACATAATCAGGCGCCCTTAATGTTTGAAGCAAACGGTTAAAAGTATTATGTTTATGTTCAATTTCCCCACTCATCTCTACCAACAAAAGGCAAACCTCCAAGCCTCCATGAAATAAGATAATCGCCACCTGTTGTTTTTCACGACGAACGGAGAAACATGACTTGATAGAGTTATAAACTGGCTACTACTAGTATCTGGACTAAACATAGATTTAAATTCACTTAAAAATTCTGAATAAAAACACCCCATATTTTTATATTTTTTTATTATTCTTGGGAATAATTCCTTTTGACTTAATTATCACTAATGCAACTAAATATTAATATTCTAATATAGAGAACCATTAACTTGGGAACATCCAAATATATTAAAAATTGAGCATACCGTATCAACCATTATAGGTTTTGCTTGGTGTTTTACGATAAATATTTGGATTAGTTACAGACAGACCTTTTTCTTACTGAACGGTTTTTCGTTTTGGAAACAAAAACAAAAGTTTCAACCCCCATAACCGAAAAACCATTTCATCCTGTTTAGCAATTTGCCTTAAAATCATAATGATAACTGGAATTGCCAATAAATAAAATAAATTAAAATACATAGCGAACAACAGGAATCCCTGCTCCTATGAAAAACGGCACATACGGCACCCCCATAAACATGGGGGCGCGTACAACTCTCTAAACAAGGTATCATAAGGTTAACGACTTTTAACAGCTTGAACTATACGTAATTAACCAGCTTGCAATTTGGCTAGCAGCACCAGTACCAATGCACCAACCAATATAGGAGCCACATCTGCAACACGCTTATGAGCAAATGCAATTTGATAGCCAGCCATAATAACTGCAATAGTTACAACAGCCACAGAAGCGACCTGCAAAATGCTTTGTATATTACTAAAAATCCACTTACCTGGCCACAGGCATCTTTTACATTGCCAATACCGCCTTTTGCTAGTAGTAGTAGCACCATCAGCAAATGCGCTCCCCGACAAAGTCATCATGGCCAAAACCGCCATAGTATTGCGATATTGTTCTTTGGTGGATTTAAAAATGTTTTGTTTCATTACAATTCCTTTTTATAAAAACAGACAGTGATTAAAAATAATTCACATTGGAGTGAATAGGTTAAAGCTAATTTATGCTATCAAAATACAAATGTACTATCCTGTGAAGAAGTACGATTTTTCTGATTCGTGAGTATCCGCCCTAATTTGAGCTACTGCACGATTACTACCATTAGCAGGCTTGACCGCATAGCCTATCCTGCTGGGATTTATCATATTTTTTTGGGTTGAATATATTGTGTCGCCTGCACTGCACCACCATTTGGTATAAAAGGCCTTTTTTTACTTTTTATCTAAATCGATAATCTGAATATTAGGGTTAGAAACAACGGTATTAGCGTAATTACCATATTTCCTTATAGAATCAAAGATTTTTTTGTACATATCCATGTCTATACCCCGTAATAAAGTTTCCAGAATAATAACAACTAAAAGCCTTTCCCCAATCGTTTTTTTGCAGAAATATAACATTCCTTCAGAATTTTTGATCCTGCCAAAAGATTAGAACATGCGTCAAATGCTTTTTCATAACTACCCAAACCGTATTTTTTAGGTTATACCGATTAACTTGGGCAATTCCCACAGAGAAATTATATCCTCCTGCCTCCAACATCTTTACCGTTTGTAAAGCCTCTTGAAGATTTCTAGGCTGTCTAGTCAATCTTCCCTTTTACAACACCTATCGCATAAGGATTAAAACTTGATTCAACATGTACCACATGTTGCATCACTGCTGGAGGGACGTGCAAATTGCCGCAATCTATCATTGTTTGCCTTTATTTCGATATGAATACCCCTGTAGATTTCATCCATGCATCAATGTAATCCCCTAGTTTCTCTATCTCCCCCATTTCTATTACCAAACCAATCATTTTGAGATGAAAATTTACCTGTTTGATTTTTATTTTTATTCAATAATTTTTTTCATTTGGAACATCTTGGTATGAGACTTTATTAGTAAGTGCTTGGGCATATGGACCCCATTTAGGTATGTCTTTTTGTTGAGAATGGAGTAACCCCTAGAAATCTTCCTTTCTTCTCCCCCATCTGGCTCAACAAACCAGTTTCTGTCAACTTCTCCCCTACCAGAAAAGCCCCATTGACGCCATGGTTTATTGCCAATGTATGTCGAAACTGCAAACATACCGGTAGGCCTCCATTCATAACTAATAGTATCTCTTCTCTCCACCTTAACAAATTCTGAAACTGTACCTATGGTAAAAGAAACTGCCATTAGTCAAGCTTGGCGTACAAATTGGAATACTAACATCATGACCATAATAAGCTAACGCCAACTCTGTAAAAAATGCTTGGACATCCTGTTGACATTCTTGAACAGACATTGGTCCATTGGGATTTTGCAAACAAAGCATTAAACGACATCCACTAGTACGGTAAAAATCTTGGTAGTTGTCAGTATGGGCAACAACAGGTGAGAGTGCATACTGCTACAAGAATGCCTAACATTCCATTTGTCAATTTCATGATTCGTCCTTTGACTCCAAAATTAGTTTTATAAAAAATTTTACCTTATATTAATAGATCATACGAAGATTGTCATTATAAATTTTTTTGTCATGCTGACTAATGGTCATTATTACAAATAAACGTATATAAATGTATTTTTATTTTTAAAAATAATCAAATTAAAAATATTTTTTTAAAGTTGCTATACTAAAATAATTATTATTTTGAAAATGAAAATAGAATGTAGAATGTGCTAAAAATTTTCTCATAAAAAACCGCTCTGCTAACAGAGCGGTTTTTTTATGACTGGTGAGTCGTGAGCGATTCGAACGCTCGACCAACGGATTAAAAGTCCGCTGCTCTACCAGCTGAGCTAACGACCCGATAAGCTGCGCATTCTACGATTTTGTTTTTAGAGTGTCAATCGTTTTTTTGGAAAAACTTTCCGGAAAACGTAAAAATTAGTCGGTAACGCCGGGATGACGTGCTATGATTTTTTTCCGTCGGACAGGGTTCCGGCATAAAAAGTTACGATGAAAGGACAAACCTTATGATGAAAAATCCTGCTTGCTGCTTTTGATGACTGCCGCCTTGGCCGCCTGTTCTCAAGAGACGAAACAAGAAACCCAGGAAGCGGCGCACGCGGTGGCTTCCGACATGAGCGCGGCTCAAACCGATGCGGCTTCCGCCGTTGATTCTGCGACTTCTGCGGCTAAAGATGCGGCGGACAAAGCGGTTTCCGATGCGAAGGAAACGGCGGATAAGGCAACGGCCGATGCGAAAGCCTCTGCCGACAAAGCAATGGCTGATGCCAAGGAATCTGCCCACAAAGCTATGGCGGATGCGAAAGAGACAGCCGATAAAGCCAAATCTGCGGCCAAAGAGGCAATGAAAGACTCTCTGGACAAGGCTGCGGACGCTACTCAGAAAGCCGCCGACAAAATGAAGGATGCGGCCAATAAGTAATCCGATTGTTTGCTTTGACCGTCGATATGCAAACAGGCCGTCTGAAAAAGGTTTCAGACGGCCTGTTTTTTGCGTTTTATGTCTGCTGATTAATGCCCGCGTTTTTTTCCAACTTTTTTTGCTGTAAATCAGCGAAATCAATACGGAGGCGCCGAGTGCGCCGAATACGACCGACAGGGAAATGGAAATCGGGATGTGTATCCAGTGCATCGCCAGCATTTTTACGCCGATAAAACTTAAAACGAAGGCCAAACCGTATTTCAGGAAGACAAAGCGGTCGGCGACATCGGCCAGCAGAAAATACATGGCGCGCAGACCGAGAATGGCGAAAATGTTGGACGTCAGGACGATGAACGGGTCGGTGGTCACGGCGAATACGGCGGGGATGCTGTCTACCGCAAAAATCACGTCGCTCAATTCAATCATCACCAACACCAATAGCAGCGGCGTGGCGATGCGTTTGCCGTTTTCCAGCGTGAAGAATTTTTTTCACCGTTGAGGACACGGCTGACCGGAATGTGTTTTTGCAACCAGCCCAAAAGTTTGTTTTTTTCGACAGGTCTTCATCTTCGTCATCACCGCCGGCCTTAATCATATGAATGCCGGTATACAGCAGGAATGCGCCGAAAAGATAGAGTATCCATTCAAACTGTTGCACCAGTACTGCGCCGACGAAAATCATCAGTGCGCGCAGGGTGATGGCGCCGAACACGCCGTAGAGCAATACGCGGTGCTGGTATTGCTGCGGAACTTTGAAATAACCGAAAATCATCAGGAAAACGAAAATATTGTCCACAGCCAATGATTTTTCGAGGATATAGCCGGTGAAAAATTCTAACACCTTCTCTTTGGCAACAACGGCACCGTAGGCAGGATTGCCGGCCAGTTCGAAATACAGCCAGCCTGCGAAACCGCAGGATACGGCAATCCAGATGCAGCTCCAGACCAGCGCTTCTTTAACGCTGATTTTATGCGCGCCGCTTTTTTTCAGCGACAACATATCGACGGCAATCGTGATACATACGGCAATAAAAATACGCCGTAAAAAGCGGCGTGCCGACCGATGGATGTGCGGCCATGTGTGCGGTTCCTTTCAATGGTTTTCAGACGGCATTCTAACATGCGGCGTCAAGGCCGTCTGAAAACCGCCGTTACCAAGAGAAATAAAACATGCCTTTGGCCAAGAGCACGATAAACAACATATGGGTGAACACGACGGCGTGGATGTATTTCGACCAGCCGACGGTCAGGGTACGGCGGTGCATTTTTGACGACGGCGATGGCAAAATGTACCAATACGCTGAAAGCCAGCAGTATTTTCAAGGCCAGCAAGGTGCCGAACGACGAAGCAAGCGGCTGGCGCAGAATATCAGTATAGCGGTCGAACACCATGACCAGCCCAGACAGAAACAAGACGGCCACCACGGGCGGCATCACGCGTACGGCGCGGTACGACATCGCCCGCTCCACTTCGCGCCGCGCCTCGCGCGACACGCGTTTGGTGTGCATGACCGACAATACCAGCATTTCAAAAATACTCCGCCCACAAAGGCAATCGCACAATAAAGATGAACGATGTGGGCCACAGTGTAGATACTCATAACGAACGCAGGCTTTCCGTTGACAGCATTAAATTAATAAGGGGAATTATGGCATAAGCGATGATACGGTAAAACTTTTTCCCTGCTTTAATTCTCTTTACCAAACGGAATAGGCCGTTAAACAAACTCTGTGCCATACTTCGCTTGCAGTTTAACCCCTTATGGAGATAAAACCATGAAATCTATGTTTACCAAAACCTTTGCTTTGCTGGCTGTCGCAGCTTCGTTGAGTGCATGCGCCGGCATGACCCAGACCCAACGCAACACCGCTACCGGCGCAGTTATCGGCGGGGTGGCTGGTAACCTTATCGGTGGCGACACCGGTTCTACCTTGGGCGGAGCCGCATTGGGCGGCGTGATCGGCAGCCAGGTACACAGACACCGTTAGTCTGTTAGTAGGTCAAGATTTACAGCGTAAGGCCGTCTGAAACGGAGTTTTCAGACGGCCTTAATCTTTTTCGGACCTACTGTCTTTGCAGCCCGCTAATTCTTCCTAGCTGTAACGAACTGTGCCAACTGATTCAGCCGCAGGGCTTTTGCGCCGAAGGGTTCGAGCAGCGCGGCGGCTTCGGCGGTCAGGGTTTCGGCGTAGGTGCGGGCAGCCTGCAGACCCATCAGTTTGACATAGGTCGGTTTGTCGTTGTCGCTGTCTTTGCCGGCGGTTTTGCCCAGGGTGGCAGTGTCGGCTTCACAGTCCAACACGTCGTCGATGACTTGGAACGCCAAGCCGAGTTTGGAGGCGTAGTTGTCTAAGGTGCGGACGTCGTCTGAATCCAAATCGGGGCAGGCAAGCGCGCCCAATACGGCGGCGGCGCGGATGAGGGCGCCGGTTTTTGAGGCTGTGCATCTGCTCCAACTGCGCCTGATTCATGGCTTTGCCGACGTTGGCAAGGTCGATGGCTTTGTCCGCCCGCCATGCCGAGGCTGCCGGATGCTTTGGCGAGCGTGGACAACATGGCGATTTGGCGTTCGGCGGGCAGTCCGGTCGGACGGCTCAATACGTCGAAGGCTTGGGTTTGCAGCGCGTCGCCGACCAAGAGGGCGGTGGCTTCGTCGTATTTGCACATGGCAGGTCGGTTTGCCGCGCCGCAGGCTGTCGTTGTCCATTGCGGGCATATCGTCATGAACCAAGCGAATAGACGTGCACCATTTCGATCGCCGCCATGGCTTGCTCGACGGCGTTTTGGTCGGCATCGCCCAATTCGGACGCGGCGAGCACCAAGAGCGGGCGCAGCCGTTTGCCGCCGCCGAGGGTAACGTAACGCATGGCTTCGTGCAGCGTGTGCGGCACTTGGCTTTTCAGACGGCAGGAAACGCTCCAGCAGCAATTCGGTCTGCGCTTGGGCTTTTTGCTGCCATGCTTTCAATTCATTCGCCGGGTTCAAGGTTCAGCTCCTTCAGTTCGCCCGCGTCCAATACTTGCAGCTTTTTGCTCGACTTCCGCCAACTTTGGTTTGGCAGTATCTGACCAGCTCGTTGCCTTCCTGATAGGCGGCCAACGCGTCTTCCAGCGGCATTTCGCTGCTTTGCATCGACTGAGTCAGGGTTTCGAGGCGGGCGAGGGCTTCTTCAAAAAGGATTTGGGGGCTTTTTTTCATGATGATGCGGGCAAAAATCAAAGCGGTATTGTAGCATTTTTAGATGCTTGAGGCCGTCTGAAACTTGTTTCAGACGGCCTCAACTGACAACACGGTAATCAATCTTCTCAAACAACCGGCGGTTTAAAATGCCGGCCGCTCAACGCCGTAATTCATCCGTAATGCGCTGTAAAAAGGCTACCCGCTCGGCAAGGACTTTTTGATTGTCCGCAGCGGCTTTGACGGCGCAGCCGGGTTCGGCGCGGTGGGTGCAGTTGTGGAAAGCGGCACTGGCCGACGAGGTGGCTCAGGTCGGGGAAGTATTGCAGCAGGTCGGCGGCTTGGAGATGGTGCAGGCCGAACTCTTGCAAACCGGGGGAATCGATTAATTGGGTTTCTGCGTTTAAATCATAAAGCTGGGCGTGGGTGGTGGTGTGTTTGCCGGAGTCGAGCGCGGTGGAGATGTCGCCGGTGCGGGCGGTTTGGTTGCCCGAGGAGGGCGTTGGTCAGGGTGGACTTTGCCCATGCCGCTTTGTCCGAGCAGGATGTTGGTTTGCCCTTGCAGGACGGGGCGCAGGATGTCGGCGTTTTCCAACGCGCTGGGTTTCGATGACGGGATAACCCGAGCGTTTCGTAGAATTTGAGTTTTCTCGCGCCAGAGGGCGGTTTTCGGGCAGGTCGGCTTTTGTTGAGGACGATGACGGCGTTGATGCCGGCGGCTTCGGCGGCAAGGAGGGCGCGTTGCAGCAGGGCTTCGCTGGGCGAGGGAACGGCGGCGGTAACGATAAGGAGCTGGCTGACGTTGGCGGCGATGAGTTTGGTTTTCCACGCGTCTTGGCGGTAAAGCAGGCTTTCGCGCGGCAGGTAGTCTTCGATGACGGCTTGTTCGGCGTTGACGGTTTGGATGATGCGACGCGGTCGCCGCAGGCGAAAGTCCACGCGCTTTTTTGCGCGTGCTGGCTTCGTAGGTTTTGCCGTCGGGCGTGCGGACGATGTAGCGGCGGCCGTAGCTGGTAATGATTTGGGCGGTATCGGTCATAAAGTTCGGCGAAGACGGAATGAAAAGGGAAATTGTACCGAAAGAGTCGGGAGGCCGTCTGAAAAACTTGTGTTTTTGCACCATCTAACCTATCGGCGCTTTATTTTTTTCCTGAAAACGCCCCATATTTTTTTCAAACCATATTCTCAAAAGGACAATCACGATGAATTTCAACAACCTGCTCAACCAAATTTTGGGAACGGTTCAAAAAGGCAGCCAATCCGTATCCAACAGCCCGCTCAATTCTTTCACCGGCGGCGCGTTGGCAGCGGGACTGGCTTCCATGCTGATGAAAAAGAAAAACACCCAAAAACTGGTCAAAGCCGGTTCGGTCGCGGCTTTGGGTTATATCGCCTACAAGGGCTACCAAAGCTGGCAGCAAAACCGCAACCAACCCGAATTGCCGCAGCAGGCGTTCGAACCTGCCGGACAACTTGCCGAGACACACAGCCACGTGATTCTGCGCACCATGATTGCGGCCGCGGCATCGGACGGGCTGATTGACGAGGCGGAAAAACAGGTCATTGCCCGCGAAAGCGGCACAGATGCGGAAACTGCCGCCTGGCTTGCCGCCGAATATGAAAAACCGGCAACGGTCGAGGAACTCGCCGCAGCCGTCGGCAACGATGAGGCTTTGGCGGCGGAGACCTATCTGGCGGCAAGATTGGTGTGCGCCGATTTGTCGCGCAAAGAAATCGTGTTCTTAACCCGTCTGTCGCAGGCTTTTGGGGTTGGACGACCAGTTGGTGGAGAATCTGGAAAAACAGCTTGATTTTGGCTTGATAAGCAGGGTTTGAAAACAAAAAGGCCGTCTGAAAACCATGAAGAGCAGTTTTCAGACGGCCTTTTGATTTCAACTCAATCTCAAATCATTAAGGCTGTATCAAATCCGTTTCGCCAACTCTTCCGCCTTGCCGATGTACAGCGCGGGGGTCAGGGCGAGCAGTTGGGATTTGGCTTCGGCGGGGATTTCCAGCGATTCGATGAAGACTTTCAGCACTTCGGGCGTGATGCCGCCTTTGCCGCGCGTCAGGTCTTTCAGTTTTTCGTAAGGATTGGCAACACCGTGGCGGCGCATAACGGTTTGAATCGGTTCGGCGAGGAGTTCCCCAAGTGGCATCCAAATCGGCGGCCAGCGCGGCGGGGTTGGGTTCGAGCTTGTTCAGGCCGCGCAGGTGGGCGGCGAAACCTAACACGGCATAGCCTACGCCTACGCCCATATTGCGCAGGACGGTACTGTCGGTCAGGTCGCGCTGCCAACGGGAGACGGGCAGTTTTTCGGATAAGAAGCCCAATACGGCGTTTGCCATGCCGAGGTTGCCTTCGGAGTTTTCAAAGTCGATGGGGTTGACTTTGTGCGGCATGGTCGATGAGCCGACTTCGCCCGCTTTGACTTTTTGTTTGAAGTAACCCAATGAAATATAACCCCAAACGTCGCGGTTGAAGTCGATCAGGATGGTGTTGATGCGGCTGAGGGTTTGGAAGAATTCAGCCATGTAGTCGTGCGGTTCGATTTGGATAGTGTAGGGGGTTGAAGGTCAGGCCGAGGCTGATTTCGACGAAGTTGCGGCAGTGGGTTTCCCAATCGACGTCGGGATAGGCGACCATGTGGGCGTTGTAGTTGCCGACTGCGCCGTTGATTTTGCCGAGGAATTCTTGCGCCTGAAGGTTTTTGAACTGGCGTTGCAGGCGGTACACGATGTTGGCGGTTTCTTTGCCCAAGGTGGTCGGCGTGGCGGGCTGACCGTGGGTGCGGCTCATCATGGGGACGGCGGCAAGGTCGTGCGCCATGCCGGTAAGTTTTTCGATGATTTCGGCAAGTTTGGGCAGGATGACGGTTTCGCGCGCTTCTGCAGCATCAGGGCGTGGGACAGGGTTGTTGATGTCTTCGCTGGTGCAGGTGAAGTGGATGAACTCGCTGGCGGCGGCGACTTCGGGTACGCCGGCGAAGCGTTCTTTGAGCCAGTATTCAATGGCTTTTGACATCATGATTGGTGGTCGCTTCGATGGCTTTGACGGCGGCTGCGTCTTCCAAGGAAAAAGTTTTTCGATGACTTTGTCGATTTCGGCAAGCGTGAAATCGCTGAAGGCGGGAATTTCGGTGATTTTTCGGTTCGGCGGCAAGGGCTTTGAGCCAGCTCAATTCGACTTTGACGCGCGCCCTCATCAGGCCGTATTCGAGAAAATCGGACGCAATGCTTCAACGGATTTGGCGTAGCGGCCGTCTAGGGGGAAAGTGCAGCGATAGGGTTGATCATGCGGGGTCCTGTCTGTGAATAGCTGGCGGGATGGAATGGGAAAATCTCTGTAAATTCCGTAATTATACATTACTTAGACAAGAGTTTATGGGCTGCTTCAAACCCTTTAACATCATCATCTTATTTGAAAATCAATTTTGCATACCTACCAATAATATCCTAATAATCCGTTTTTCACGATGGCTCCCGTTTCGCGCACCAATTCTTCAATATGGCGGGGAAATTGATTTTCAAAACACATTTTTCCGGCAAAAGTCTGAATGTTTTTCCGCGCCATAATTTGCCGGCAATCCAACGTGCACGCGGTATATGGTAGGCCGAACTGACGATAACGACCGATTTGTCCCGTTCAATCATGGGCGCGGTGTAAAGGATGTTTTGATGGGTTGTTTCCGAATGGTCTTCAAGTTCAATGACTTCTCTCGGTATCCCCCATTTTTCCGCTGTCTGCATCATGCTTTGTGCTCCGACGTAACCGTCATGGTTCATTCCGCCGGACATAATCAGTTTTTTTACCTTACCGGCTTTCCAAAGCTCAACCCCTGCCTCTACACGGGAAATCAGGCAGGGATTCTGCCGCCCTTCATCGTGAACGCTTATACCTAAGATTACCGCCGTATCGGCGGGAGCAATGCTTTCGACCGGTTGGCGCGAACGATAGAAATTGTTACCCCACACCCAGCCGAACAGCAACAGCCATAATATGACCAAAACCCGTACCTATCCATAAAATCTTCCTCAACATTAGTCTTCCTGTTTCATAGGCCAAAAAAATAATGGGACAACTCGGTCTTTCAAATAGTTCGGCATTTTGAGAAATATGAGGCCGTCTGAAAAACCTGTATAAAGTTTTCAGACGGCCTATCAAACCTGATTTATCTTGCGACTCAAACGCCTTGTTTCAGGCTGGCTTCGATGAAGCCGTCCAAATCGCCGTCCAATACGGCTTTGGTGTTGCCGACTTCGTAGCCTGTGCGCAAGTCTTTGATGCGTGAGGAGTCCAAGACGTACGAACGGATTTGGCTGCCCCAACCCACATCGGACTTGCCTTCTTCCAACGCCTGTTTCTCTCGTTGCGTTTGCGCATTTCCAATTCATACAGTTTGGATTTCAACATTTCCATCGCAGCGGCTTTGTTGGCGTGTTGCGAACGGTCGTTTTGACACTGCACCACAATCCCCGTCGGCTCGTGAGTGATGCGCACTGCGGAGTCGGTTTTGTTGATGTGCTGGCCGCCCGCGCCCGATGCGCGATAGGTGTCGATACGCAAATCGGCGGGGTTGATTTCGATTTCGATGGAATCGTCGATTTCGGGATAGACGAACACGGAGGCAAACGAGGTGTGGCGTTTGTTGTTCGAGTCAAACGGCGAGTAGCGCACCAGGCGGTGAACGCCGGTTTCCGTGCGCAAGAGACCGTAGGCGTATTCGCCTTCCAGACGGATGGTGGCGCGGTTGATGCCCGCGATTTCGCCGTCGTCTTCTTCGAGGATGTCGATTTTGAAGCCTTTGCGCTCGGCGTAGCGGCTGTACATGCGGAACAGCATACCCGCCCAATCTTCCGCCTCCGTACCGCCCGCGCCTGCGGTGATGTCGATAAAGCAGTTGTTCGGGTCGGCGGGCTGGTTGAACATCCGTTTGAACTCCAAATCCGCCATCTGTTTTTCCAGTCCCGCCACGTCTTCCCTGCACGGCGGCGAAACCTTCTTCGTCGTTTTCTTCGACGGTCATTTCAATCAGCATGCGGTTGTCTTCGATGCCCGACGCGATGTTGTCGAGCGTCAACACGATGCCTTCAAAGGATTTTTGCGCTCTTTGCCGATTTCTTGGGCGCGTTTCGGGTCGTTCCACAGCTCAGGGTCTTCGGAAAGGCCGATGACTTCTTCCAATCGGTCTTTCTTGCCCTGATAGTCCATATAGACGCGGATGTCTTCGCTGCGTTTTTCCAAATCGTTCAGGGTGTTGTTGAGCTGGTTGATTACTTCGGCTTCCATGATTCTTGTGTTCTTTCAAAATTTTAGGGGCGTATTGTAAGGAGTTTATGGGCTTTTTCTACGCGCAAAGGCCGTCTGAAAAACCGATGGAAACATTAGATTCCGTTTGCAACTCTCCTTTCAGACGGCCTTTCAGTTCGATTTCTGTTAATCAATACCGATACGCTGCCAGCTTCCGTTTGATTTCGGGCAAAGCGGCGCGGGCGGCTTGTTCGCCGAGTTGGATGGCGCGGTTTTTCTGGTCGAATCCGCCGACGGAACCCAACTCCAGCACTTTGGGTTTAATCACGATGTCGGCCTTGCCCAGTTCGTTGTGCAGGGCGGAGGTGCTCATGATGTTGAGGGTCTGGTCAAGGTAGGAAAAGAAGCTCTGGTTGACGTTTTTTTGGTCGGGCGGGCGGAAATGTCGACGGCGATAACGAAGTTGGCGCCCTGTGCTTTGGCGGCGCTGACGGGCACGGGCTGCGACAGGCCGCCGTCAACGTATTTGCGGCTGCCGATTACGGCGGGCTGGAACACGTTGGGAATCGAGGCGGAGGCGCGCACGGCCTGGCCTGCGTTGCCTCGGTTGAAGGCAACAGCCTTGCCGGTTTTCAAAATCGGTGGCGACGGCGGCGAATTTCAGCGGGAATTGTTGAAATCGGGCGGTTGCCGACTTTGTAATTGATGTAGTTTTGCAGCTTCTCTCCTTTGATGAAGCCGCTGGTGGACAGGGTCAAATCGACCAAATCGGTTTTACCCAGAATCTCGGCTTCGAGTTCGAGGCGGTCGGGCGACATGCCTGAGGGCATACAGGCTGCCGACAATAGAACCGGCGGATGTACCGGTAACGACTTTGACGGGAATGCCGTTTTCTTTTCAATACCTTGATAATGCCGATATGGGCAAAGCCTTTTGGAAGCGCCGCCGCCGAGCGCCAGCCCGATAACGGCTTCCGGTTTTGGATGGCTGGGGTTGCGGCAGTTGCGCGGTCTGATCCGGGGGCAACGGCCGGCGGCGGGGTACGGGTGCTCGGGCAGGCGCTCAATACCAAGGCGGCAAGTGCGGTTAATGCGGCGCGGCGGGTGAGTTTGTTCATGTTGTTTTTCCTTTACGATTAAGGTATTTTTCAGACGGCCTATGCTATTTTAATCCTGATGCCATTCGGCGTGTTCGCTTAAAAAGCCGCCGCTCTGGTGCGCCCAGAGTTTGGCGTACAAACCGTGTTTTTCCAACAGTTCGGCGTGGCTGCCTTCTTCGATGATGCGGCCTTTGTCCAAGACGATGAGCCTGTCCATCGCGGCGATGGTGGAGAGGCGGTGGGCGATGGCGATGACGGTTTTGCCGTCCATCATTTTGTCGAGGCTTTCTTGGATGGCAGCTTCGACTTCGAGTCGAGCGCGCTGGTGGCTTCGTCGAGCAACAGAATCGGCGCGTCTTTGAGCATGACGCGGGCGATGGCGATGCGCTGGCGCTGGCCGCCGGAGAGTTTCACGCCGCGTTCGCCGACATGCGCGTCATAACCGCGCCGCCCTTTGGCATCGCTGAGGTTGGGGATGAATCCGGATGCTTCGGCGCGGTCGGCGGCGGAAATCATTTCGGCTTCGGTGGCGTCGGGACGGCCGTAAATGATGTTATCGCGCACGGAGCGGTGCAGGAGCGAGGTGTCTTGCGTGACCAAACCGATTTGGGCGCGCAGGCTTTCTTGGGTAACGTCACCGATGTTCTGCCCGTCAATCGAAATCGTGCCGCTTTGCGGTTCGTAGAAACGCAAGAGCAGGTTGACGATGGTGGATTTGCCCGCGCCGCTGCGTCCGATAAAGGCCGACTTTTTTTCGCCCGGGCGGATGGTGAGGTTGAAGCCGTTTAAAAGCGGTTTGCCGGCTTCGTAGGGAAAAATCGACGTGTTCGAACTTGATTTCGCCTTGCGCTACTTTCAGCGGCAAGGCTTGGGGTTTGTCGAGGATGGTGTGCGGTTTTGGACGGGGTTTCCCATGCCGTCGCTGACGGTGCCGATGTTTTCAAACAGGCGGGCGGACTCCCACATGATGTATTGCGACAATCCGTTGACGCGCAACGCCATGGCAGTGGCGGTGGCAACCGCGCCGACGCCTACCTGCCCCTGATGCCAGAGCCAGATGCCCAGTGCGGCGGTGCTTAAGGTCAGCGAGGTGTTGACGATGAAACTGCATGTGTGCAGAAGCGTCGCCAGGCGCATTTGGGCGTGCACGGTTACCATAAACTCTTCCATCGACTGCTTGGCGTAGGGCGGCTTCGCGCGCACCGTGGGAGAAGAGTTTGACGGTAGTGATGTTGGAATAGGCGTCGGTAATGCGGCCGGTCATCAGCGAACGGGCATCGGCCTGCGCCGCCGCAGTACGGCCGAGTTTGGGAATCAGCAACCTCATCACCAGCGCGAAACCGGCTATCCAGCCGATAAAAGGGCAGCAGCAGCCAGCCGTCGAGTGCGACCAAAAATCACGCCGGAGGTGATGAAATACACCAACACATAAACGACCATGTCGGCAACCGTCATCACCACGTCGCGCAGCTCAGCGCGGTCTGCATCACTTTGGCCGACACGCGTCCGGCAAATTCGTCCTGATAGAAACCGAGGCTCTGGTCCAGCATCAGGCGGTGGAAATTCCAGCGCAGGCGCATGGGGAATACGCCTTGCAGGGGTTTGCAGCCGCACGTTGGACGCGATAAATATCCAGCCGATTGAAAACAGCATCATCGCCGCCATCGCCGCCAAAGCCCAGCCTTTTTCGGCAAACAGCGTAGCCGGCGTGTATTTGCCGAGCCAGTCCACCACTTTGCCCATAAACTGGAACAGCAACGCCTCCATGATGCCGATACCGGCCGTCATCGTACCCAATATCAGAATCCACTTGCGCACGCCTTCCGTGCCCGACCAGACAAACGGCAGCAGCCCTTTCTCAGGTGTCAGCGGTGCGGATTCGGGATAGGTTTCGACGCGGGATTCGAACCATGAAAAATATTTTTAATCATTCTGTTGCTCGTATTCGTTTTTCATTATCAAAAGCCGTCCGCGGTTTTCAGACGGCCTCAATACCGTTTGGCCGCCTCTGCCTTGAGGCGCCCTTTGGCTTTGGAACGGATTTTTGAAAACGTATCCGTGTTTCTTATCGCAAAGGCCGTCTGAAATCAATAACCGTAATAACGGTAAGGATACGGGCGCGGGTAGCCGACGGGCACGCTGTCTTGATAGATGACGGTCGTGCCCGGCGGCGCGATTGACGGTAACGTTTTTGTTGATGGTGGTTTCCGGAACGGACGGGCAGGGTCCACCACTGCCATGCGTCCGTAAAGGGGTCTCGGTGTAAACGCAGCCGCCGAGCAGGAACACGGCCGCGGCTGCGGAGGCTTGATACTCATTTTTACCCAATCTTTCAAGAAACTCTGCGGCGGTTTGGTTTTTCAGACGGCCCCGATTTATTTTCAGCAGGTTTTTCAACGCCAGCCGGACGCCTTCGCCGACATCCGTACCTTTGGGCAGCCCTTTCACGGCGGCTTTGGCTTCGCGTTCGCTGTAACCCAGCGCCAGCAGCGTACTGACAATATCGTCGGTTCCGTCTGCGGCGGCGGATAATGCAGCCGGGCCGTCTGAAACGGCGGAAACGAGCTTGCCGCGCAACTCCAGCACCATGCGTTCGGCGGTTTTTCTTACCGATGCCCGGCGCGGAGGAAAGGCGTTTGACGTCTTCTTCGGCAACGGCCTGCGCCAGCTCGTCGGTACTCATGGCCGAAAAGGATGCCCAGTGCGGTTTTTGGCGCCGATGCCGCTGACCTTGACCAGTTGGCGGAAGGTGGCGCGTTCGTCCGCCGTGGCGAAGCCGAACAGCAAATGCGCGTCTTCGCGCACGACAAGCTGGGTGTAAAGTTGCACCGCCTCGCCGGTTGCGGGCAGACGGTAGAAAGTCTGCATGGACACGTCCACCTCGTAACCCACGCCGTTGACGTCGATAACGGCCTGTGGCGGATTTTTTTCAACAAGTATGCCTTTGAGCCTGCCGATCATGTTGTTTTCCTGAATGTAAAAAGGCCGTCTGAAACGGAAACCATCGGTTTCAGACGGCCTAAATTGTATCGAGACTTTAATCGCCGCGACGGGACGAAATCGCGCGCCGGCACCGGCTGTTCCGATGCTGCGGACCCTCCTCGCAATCAGAGGCCGTCTGAAAACCCAACTTTCAGACGGCCTCTGGCATCCCAGTACCGCAAAGGCGGTTCAAATAGCGTTCTGCACCACCATGCGCGCGCGGCTCTCGGCTTCGTCGGCACGCTCCTGCGCGGCAAACGGCCCCATCCGCACCACATAACTGCCGCCGCGTTTTTTTCAACCGACACTTTCGACGCCATATCGGCGGACGACAGGTTGCGGCCGGTCTGGTTCATATAGGCCAAGGCTTCGCTTTCGCTGCCAAAGCTCTTCAAATCGACATAAATGTCTTTTTTTCGGCATATCCGACATGGCGGTTTCGCTGCCCGGCAGCACCTGCTCGATTTTGATATGCGTCGTGCCTTGGCTGATAAAACCCAGTTTCTGCGCGGCAGCCTTGGAGACGTCCATCACGCGGCTGCCGTGGAACGGACCGCGGTCATTGACGCGCACGATAACGCTTTTACCGTTTTTGGTGTTGGTTACGCGGGCATAGCTGGGAATCGGCAGGGTGCGGTGGGCGGCGGTCAGGGCGTTCATGTCGTAACGCTCGCCGCTGGCGGTTTTGCGTCCGTGGAATTGGTTGCCGTACCATGAGGCTTTGCCGGTTTGGCTGAATGAGGAAACTTTGGTTAACGGCGTGTAGCGCTTACCCGCTACTTTATAGCTGAGATTGGCCGAAGAATGCAGCTTTTCGGCACGGATTACCGTATCCGCCGCATCTGCTGCGGCAGGGAAGCATACCGACTGCGAAAGCAGTCAGCGCAATAAACAAGGCATGGTGTAAAAAGGTGTTTCGGATGAAAGTCAAAACATAGTTCCGTTCTTGAGTTGATAACGTCTGTTTCGATTTCAGACGGCCTCCGCACGGCCCCGTTGCCGCGGGAAATCAGATTCCGCCCTGATAATCGTTTTGCCGCCACGCTTCAAACAGCATCACGGCGGCTGTGTTGGAAAGATTCATACTGCGGCTTCCGGGCCGCATCGGCAGGCGCAGTTTGCGCTCTGCGGGCAGGCTGTCGAGAATTTCGGCGGGCAGGCCGCGTGTTTCAGGGGCCGAACAAAAAAACATCGCCTTCTTTGAAGGATGCTTCGTCTGGGCGGGTTTTGCCTTTGGTGGTCAACGCAAAGATGCGGCGGCCTTCCAGCGCCTTCAGGCAGTCTTCGAAATTCTCGTGTACCGTCAGTTTTGCAAACTCGTGGTAATCCAGCCCTGCGCGTTTCATTTTGCTGGAATCCAAAGGGAAGCCCAAGGGTTTGACCAAGTGCAAATCGGTGCCGGTATTGGCGCACAGTCGGATGATATTGCCCGTGTTGGGCGGGATTTCAGGTTGGTACAAAACGATAGTAAACATATAAATCAGCTACTTAGCTTTAAAACAATGCCACAGGGAGCGGCCTGTGTCAAAAAAACTTTGGTTATTTTTTTCATTTGCGCGCGGGCCAGCGACCAGCAAAAACTTTCTCCGCGCCCGATTTTTTTCAGCGTTTGCGCCAGTTCGCCGAATGTCGAACCCGTCGTTACAACATCGTCTATTAACAATATGTTACGTTTTTTTGAAAACATCATTTTTCTACGGAAAATGCGTTTTTCACATTACGCAGCCGCTCGCTGCCCTTCAGCGTACTTTGCGGCGCCCCGTGCACGCAGGGATACCGTGCCGCGCGGCAAAACCTGCCAGCCGTAATGCGCCGCCAGTTGCGAAACCAGCTCGTCACTCTGATTGAAACCGCGGTAAATCCGCCGCTCCCCTGCTCAACGGCATCGCCAGCACGAAATCTATCCGTTCGCCGTACAGCCAGTCGGGCGCATGGCGCATCATCAGACCGGCCAGCGGCGGCGACATGCTCAAATCCGCCAGATGCTTAAATTGATGAATCATGCTGCTGACGGGCGGCTCATAATACACCGAAGCCCACAGCCGCTCAAACCGCGGCGGCTTTTTTCTGACACCGGCCGCACACCGCCGCGCCCGCACTGAACCCGAAACAAAGCGGACAACTCGCCGCCGGATCGGTAAACGCCGATGCCAAATCGCCCGCACAACCCGCACACAGGCCGTCTGAAGCCGGTGCCGAATCATGGCATAATACGCAACGCCGCGCGTTTGACGGCTTCAATCTGCGCCAGCAAGAGAAAAACACCCATGCCACACTCCGCCAAAAAGTTTATCTGATACACGGCTGGGCAGCGAACCGCCACGTCTTCGACGACCTCATCCCGCGCCTGAGTTCCGATTGGGACATCCGCGCCCTCGACCTGCCGGACACGGCGACGCCCCCTTTGCCGAAAAACTTCAACATCGCCGCCATTGCCGAAGCCTTCGCCGAAGAAATCGACGCGCCCGCCCACATCCTCGGTTGGTCGCTCGGCGGCTTGGTCGCGCTCCATCTCGCCGCACGCCGTCCCGACAAAGTCCGTTCGCTCTGCCTGACCGCAAGTTTCGCCCGCCTCACTGCCGACACGGACTACCCCGAAGGCTGTCCAATCCCGCTTTGGGTAAGATGGTCGGCGCGTTCCGGCAGGATTATGCCAAACATATCAAACAGTTTCTACAATTACAGTTGCTTCATACACCCAAAACGCCGCCGAAATCATCGGCAACATCCTGCCCGACCTCTCTCCCGCCACGGCGCACCGCCCGCCCTGCAAGCCGCGTTGGATGCCGTCAACCAAGCCGATGCCCGCCCCTGCTTTCAAGCATCCAAGCCCCGTCGCTTTTAGTGTTCGGACAAAAAGACGCCATCACCCCGCCGCGCATGGGCGAATACCTCAACCGCCACCTGGCGGACAGCGAGTGGTATTAATGGAAAAAGCGGCACACGCCCCGTTTTTAAGCCACGCAGATGAATTTGCAAACTCTACCGCGACTTTGTCGAAAAAGGTCGTCTGAAAAAAATATCTTTTGATAACTATATTACAAATAATTAAAATGCGATTACATTGCAATTTAATAAGTTTTATCTTTTAAATTTTATCTTAAAGGGACTATTAAACATGACTGGAAAGACTGTTTATTTTCGCCTACCCGAAACCGAACAAAAACATAAAAATTCTGTAACACAAGAAATGCTCGGGAAAAGTATTTCCCGTGCTTTTCGTTCCTACAAAGCGCAATTTCCGCAATATTCAAGCAAAGAATATGAGACTGTTGCGAAACAGTTTTGCGAAGATTTCTTCTTAGCCGATGAAGCAATAGTTGCTAACTTTGCCAATCTTTCTTTGCAAGATAATTCGGAAAAAAAAATTTCTTTATCTATTCGAATTTCTTCCCATCCTGTTTTCAAGCAACATATTCCTCATAACATCGCGGTAGCAGTTATCGGATATTGTCCGACAGCAACTGGTAGTCCTGTTTTTATTCCTGAACGAGTATTTCTCACACATGGAGGAATGGATGCGACTGCTTATGAAAAGCAAGTTGAAACTCATTTTTATCAGTTACAGGAAAATTCATATCCGCCTCGTAGTCAACCTAATTTGCTTTCCTCTGATTTTTACAAAATCCCTACCGGCATATGCCGCTAAAACTAAAGAACGCTTGTCGGGTTGGTTAGACTTTTTGACCTTTAAAAATAAGTTAATCAAACACAAAACTCAGGGGTTACGATACTCATTGGCAGTTCAATGAACAAACAGGGCAGGTACACTTTTTGGTCATTGCGGAAGATGAACAGGTATTGAAAAAGCACGTGTCGCATTTAGCCGTCAAAACCTGCATGCTTTTTAAAAAGAAACTTCCGATCAAGCCTTCCGTTTTTTACTACCTCAAAAAGACGCCTCGCGTGTGGAGAGTGCTTTCTCACAATTAGGGCAACTTGCGAAAGACGGTGTCAAAATTATCCAATTCAACCATTCAGATAAAGCCAAGGTGAAGGTTTGTGAGGATTATCGTAAAAGCGTTGCAACAAGAAAATGCGGGTGAAAAATCAATTTGATTTCAGCAAGGCGGTATTTGCCGATGTTTTTTGTCGATATTTCCGAAGAGTTGAACAATAAAATTTCCCAATTTGAAGATAATACCGATTCAGAGAACCAGAACGGTAATCAACATACCCGCCAAGATAAAATTGATCATTTGTTCCGAAATCTTCCCAAAAACGGTTTCTTGTCTATTTCTTTTAGTCGGCGATTTAGCGTTGATTGAGCGCCATCGCCGAGCGGTAAAAACCTGCAACAAAATGAAGGTTGTTATGCGCCGTATCTTTCAAGTTATCTGTTTGATATTGAAAAATGCCAACCAGCCTGATGAAATTCCAGAAATTACCGAATGGGAAAAACAAGAGTTTAAATGACAAACAAAAATCTGCCGTACAAAAAATGCTGGCGGCACCTGATATTTGTTTGATTCAGGGGCCACCGGGAACCGGCAAAACCACGGTCATCGCCGAGGCCTGCCTACAATTTGCCAAGCGCGGAGAAACGGTCTTGCTTGCAAGCCAAGCTCACGACGCATTGGATAATGCTTTGTCGCGCCTGCAAAACCATCCTGAATTAAGGGCTGTCCGTTTAGCAAAAAGTGCCAACCGCATTACGGAAGAAGGTAAACAATTTACCGGCGAAAGTATATTGAGCAAACATTATGTATCGTTGCGCAATTATGCAGCCAAAAGAATACCTGCAACCGTTTAACGCATTATCGGAAGAAACCGAAAAACTTCGCGAATGGGTAAAACAGGCTGAATTTGTAGCACATGATTTGCAACAACTTCGTGAAGAATACCGTACCAATCAAGGTCGTCTGAAACAGGCAGAACAGGCATTGGCTCAAGCACAAACCGAATTCGCTACGCAACAAGACGCATTCAAACAACAAAGCCGTGATGTGGAAAGCATTACACAGCTTATCGGTTTTGCTTAAAGGCGAAGACTCGGGCGAAGCACTACGCCACAGTGATTTTGCTTTATCCGAAACGTTCCATCCGCTGGTAGAACATATTATTACCGAATTTAATCATCTGAAAATTAACCAGCCGTTTTCTTATGAGCGGTTTCTTGTCGAAAGTGAAAAACCAAACCGCTATCCTTTATGCGCTGATTCAACGTTATCGGCGTATTCAGGCAGTTTTGCCGAAAATGGAGGCAGATTTGGCGCGACTGAACAGCAGTAACGGTGCCATGGGCGCAGATACGAAAAACATTACTGGAAATAGAACGGTTGCAGCAGGAAATCGATGAAATCGCTGACAAAATGGAAAATGACGACAGCGATGAACTTTCACGCAATGGAAAGAAAAACGCAAAGCATTGCGCCTTTTGAAAGAGAAACCTTCGGAGGTTAAACTCTGACACTTATCAGATTTTTTTGATGATGCCGAACGCTTTACCCAAAACAATCCCGAAGCGGTCAGACCTTTGCTGATGCAGCGCATTCAAAAAGCTGAAATGGTTTCAACAGCAATATCAATCGTTGGCATTGGCTACCGTTTGGGATTTGAACAATCAGTTGCAAGGCTATGATTTGCAACTGCCAAGTGATGAAGCCATACAGGAAAAAAACAAGCTGACCTTGAGTCATTAAAAGAGGCTAAACATCAAGTTACTGAACGTGGTCGTCTGAAAAACAACAGGCAGCACAAATACTCACCGATGGGGGATTTTTCTGCCGAAGCAGACTTTTGAAAAGAATTTGCCGAACAGCAAAAACCGCTTAAACGAATTGAAAAATAACTTGCAGGATCTACAGACAAAAACCGGGATTTCATGCCTTTATTCACCCGTTGGCAGGAAATCCTGAAAAGAACTCGGAAAAAGAGCGGAAAAAGATTGGAGCGAGCTGGAAAAAACCGTTTGTGGGAAGTTGCAATCTGGTTGCCATTACCTGCAACGAAAACGAGCGGACACTAACCGATAATAATTTTTGACGGTTTTGATGTAGTCATTATCGACGAGGTATCCAAAGCTACACCGTTGGAAATGTTGCTGCCTCTTATGCGTGCCAAAAAGCCATTTTGGTGGGTGACCATCGTCAATTGCCACCGATATTCAATGAAAGCCGACGGACTGACATTTGAAGATGAGGTCGAACAAAACGAAGCACAGGAAAACAAGCAAGATTCCGATACGGATTTGACCGAGGATAATTTGCATAAATTCGAAAAATGGTAACGGCAAGTCTGTTTAAAGAATTGTTTGAAAAAGGCACCGGAAAGTTTACGCGAACGCTTAAATATTCAATTTCGCATGCACCCTGACATCATGAAGATGATCAACTACTTTTTATGAAGGGCAGTTGACCTGCGGCAATCCGGATGCCGGAACGGCCTCATGGGATTGAGTTTAAAGGACTATTGTCCAAAAAGACCATGTGCTGTGGATTGATACGACAGATGATGAAAAAGGAAGCGTTTTTTCGATTAATGACGGGCAAAAGCAATATCAACGTATTAGAAGCAAGAATGATTGCCAAAACATTAATGGATATAAACCGTCAACTTGAGACATTGGGTTATGGCAAGGACAACAAAATGAAAGTAGGTGTCGTTTCATTTTACCAGCCTCAATGCCGCGTCATTCGTGATGAAATCCGAAAAAAATCAATAAAGATAAATTATCGTTTTCCGCCATTGATGTAGAAATCAATACGGTTATCCGCTATCAAGGCAAAGAAAACCGATTATTTTACTAAGCCTGGTAAAAACAATGGTGGTGATAGAACACAAAAATTCCGAGCCGGCAGAGCAAACATCGCCCGTTTTGAATTTATCAATGTGGCAATGTCTCGCGCACAAAAATCTTTTTATTGATATTCGGTGCAAGAAATATGCTGGAAAACCGGGAAGTCAAACTGCCTCGAATGGATAAAAGCAGGATACGATAAAAATGGTTTATAAGAATATGTTCAAATATTTAGAACATTGGGCAGAAACAGGCGGAATTTGCGATGCGAAAGAATTTTCCGCCATCCTGCCAAACATACAACCCTCAGCAAAAAGGGCGTAGATAATGGATAAATTGCTGGCAAAAAGACCTTTTTCCTATCCGATTTACCGCGCGGATACAGAGTATCGCTACCGTAAAATTGGTACGCCGACCGTATTTGCCGAGTTGTTGATGGGTCTTGCCCATAATGATTTTTCCGCAATTGGCAAATAACAGTTTTGGCATAGATTGCCAATGTGCTGAAACTGGATTTCACCTTTGTCCGCTATACACTGGAAAAATCTTAATGATACGGGTTTAATTGAACATATTGACTTACCTGATAAGAAAGATGATTTAGAAATAGACTTAAGGCTAACTGACAATGGCAAAAAGTTCTACCGTGAGATGCCGGGGCGGCGTAGAACGGAAGATGCTGAATTTTGGTTTTAATCCATTATTGAATGAATATGTCAGCAAACCAAAACAAAGCGCAAACAACGTAGAATATGTTGAACTGAATTGTTCCCTTTTCCCTGTTGATGAAGCTTTATTGCAGCAATTGAGCGGACAGGAGTCCACAAATCAAAAATGGTTTGATGCTACAACCGAATTGGAGCATGACGGTGTAATTATTGCTTGCGATAAATTTTTTACCGCAAACCGTCCCCGTCAGGCTCACACTGGATGGCAACCATTATTTGAATATTGACAGCTCAGACAAGCTGTTTTTCCCAATGGATAAATACGCGCGATCCGCAAGTCATCAAAGAGCATTTGCTTAAGCCTATGATTTCCAACGCTAAGAATGCACTCAAGGCGAGACATTCTTGTATTACCCTGAAAAACGACTTACTGTCATTAGTTCTGGCGGATCAGGAATCCGATATACGTCAAATCGGCGATGCGGTTGAAGTCAAATTCAATGGAAATCAGGAAATTGACGATAAAATGCCGCTGATTGTCTTCGCCGATATTGCCGAAGCCAAATTAGACGGTAAACATCTTTCCATTCCTGCCCTGTTAAAAGATTCAGACGGCCCGACCCGCGTATTTTTCCGTTTTTCAGATAATACGCTTTTCGCGGAAAAACCGGCTATCTCGCGTGTTATTTTCGATCGTCAGCCATATCCGTTACCGGCAAAAGTTTTTATTTCAAAAATCTGAAAAATTGAGCTTGCCGACCGGCCCGCCCTTTCTCAGCCAAATATGGCGGTTTTGGCATTTATGGCAAACTTTATTCCCGCAGCCGATATTCTGAAAAAGTTACCTGAGATGACGATAACTCAGGCATCTGACTTTGCAGAACTCATCAAAAAGACTTGGAACAAAGCCGTTTCAAACCCGATGGCTGGGCGGAAAAAAATTGAGCCTCTTAATAATGAAAACGATTTGGAACAATTTGCCGAACTTTTTCCCCAAGACAGATTTGAGCTTGGCAAGATTTTTCAGCAGAAGCGCAAAGGCAAGCCTTTGATTGGGCGGTCAGTAATGAAAAAAATCGACGGCACGTAAAATTCCCGAATTGTCCGACCTGCTGGCGCAACATAAAGCATTAGGTCGTCTGAAACCCGACGAATTGAGGTTAAAAAGACATCAAACAAAACAGTTTAGAACAAATCGGTCAATGGCAGAAAAAAACGTCGAAGAAATCAACCGTACTTTTCCTGCAATTTCCGTTTCAAACGGCATTGCCAAACTGTCGGAGCAGCTAAAACAATGGCAAACAGCGGTATTCCGACTTTTTCGAACCCCTAGATGAAACTCGAAAAATTTGCCGTATTGGACACCAACTTTGTCCGCAACCGTCCCGGTAGGCTGTCTGCAATCCAAACGGAAGGCACGGTAATCCTTCCTCAAACCGTGTTAAACGAATTGGATTATCAAAAAGAGAAGTTCAAACGGGATTTAGCTACCGCCAAACAAACCTTAGTGGAAAAACCGAGCAATGTGAAGCCATTGTTTCAGTCGACATTGATGCACAAATTGCAGATTGCGATGCCCGTTTAGGCCGTCTGAAAGCAGAGTTAGATGCGGTCAGAACGCAATTGACCCAATTAAACGACAAGGAGCGGCCAAATGGCTAAAAAGAACAACAACAACCAAAAAAACAGCAAAACCAAATTGACGGACAAGCCAAACCGGCGGTAGAAAAATCGCCCGCAAGGCTGGCATTGGAGAAACAGCGCGATGAATTGAATGCGCAAATCCTGCAAGTCCAAAACCAAAAAGCCAGATTGGAAAAAGAAAAACGTGATTTGGATTTAAAGCGGCAACAGGCGGAAAAGGAAAAAATCCAAGCGGAAAAAAGCGTTGAGCGGCTGGAACGGGAAGCCGCCGAAATACGCGCAGCCATACGCAAAATTGAAGAATTGAAACTGGCGCAGCATACGGAATCCGCCGAACCGGAAATTTTGGCATTGATGGGTGCAAAAAGCAGACGGGCAAAACCGCAACGGACAAAACGATCAAGCCATCCTGGCTGTTGCCGCACGATATAAGTTGAATGATGTTGTGCTTTATACGGAAGATAAAAACCTTAAAAAAATCACGCTACGGCTGTCGGCATTAAAACCATCTGAACCGTAACGTCGTCTGAAAACGATTTAGGAGACGAATAAAATGAGTCAAATCAGCGAAAACCGTTGGCAATTGGAACGCGAACGGGAAATCCGCGAAGCCGCACGCAAGGCAAGGGAAGCCGAAATCAGCCAAAACAACGGAAATTTATCTGCGCCGTTACGAACAGCAGCTAAACGATTTGGAAAACAGCGATCTGGCTGAATTTGCTTTGCAGAACATCGCTACCATACGCACTGAGATTCAACGGGTACGGCATATGAACGCTTATGACGGACGTAACCGCAGTTTTGCTATTGGTCGGCTTGTACAAGCCATACGTTACGAAGCACAGGAAAATAAAAGGGTAGCGGAAGAACACCAACGTCTGTTGCGTGAAGAGGCGGAACGTGCGGCGGAACGTTTGCGTGCTGAAATAGAAAAACGTATGGATACAGGAAACAAGTAATTGGGAAAATAAGCAGGCACGAAATTTGGCATTCAAACCTTTTAGCAATACTTCGAAAAACGTATTACGGAGGAAAATCTGAAAGTATTGCTGACATAAAATCGGCGATTCGCAAAAATTAAACAATCGGCAGAACAACAAGCCGAAGAAATACGGAAAAAAATTTTTGCTAAAAACCGTACAAGACGAAGTTGCACAAACACAAAAAGTCCGATCTTTTTAAGATTTATTGAAACGGCCAATCTGCCACAATCGGAATCCGAGCGGTTAAAACAAAAATTGAGCAAGAAAAATCAAAAAGGATTTGACAGAAATCATCCAAGAAGCCCACCAAATCGAAGATATGGTGATTGAAAAACGAAGCAGTCCGTAAAGGAAATGGTCAAAAGCCGTACATCAATCGCTGAAGCAAGCCGGTTTTACGGTTTTGCCGCCGGTCAAACAAGGTGTCGGTGAAGACAGCGTCGTTGTCATCCAAGCAAGCCGCCCGCAAGGAAACCGGGCAAAATTCCGTGTACGTTTAGATGGTGCGGTTCGCTATGAATTTGATAACTATAAAGGGCAACGCTGTAAAGAAGATATGCAAAAAGTATTGCCGAAAACTATCCGAAGTTTATGGTGTAAATTTATCTGATGAACGTGTTCTTTGGGAAAATCCGGATGACGAACATGCCGATGCCAAACCCATCAATCCAACACATACGGCAAAATCGCACTAAGGTAAAAATGAACGAATACATCAATACATGGCTAGAAAACTTTGAACGTCAATCCATGATACGTCGGGCTTTTAATCATCAGCGGAAACATCATTGACTTAGGTTTCAACCGTTATAACAAATTAATGCCGATAAACAGAATTATTGAAGAAAGTTTAAAAGCACAAGGTTTCGAACAGGTTGTATTTTACTCACGTTTTGAATGGGATATCAGGTGTTTCCTCTCAGGAATGGGATGGATTGAACCGGCTCGGCATGCAGGCCGAAGTCGGTGAAAGCTTACTGATTTTTTGACGATGACGGTGAAGATAATAAAGCAATATCCGGATGCATTCCCATTCAGCCTCAGGATTTTTGCTACCGTTGAACAAGTCATGACCAAAACACAGAAAAAGCCGCCTTTATCGTAGATTGGTCAAATTATCTATTCGGGCAGATCAATGCATTGAGTGAAACGGAACGGGCTTGGTTGCAACAAATCGCCACTGGTCTGCGGGATGCCGAACAAACAACAACCGCAGAAGCGATGGGCCAACCGCAAAGCCTGTTGGTTTTTCTGTGCTCGGGCAATACCGCCTTACCGCCATCCGTTTATCTGAACAATCCTTTATTTGCCGAAATAACCATCCCCCTACCTAATATTTCCGAACGCGAAGCCGCTATTTTGGCAAGACAAACACAGTGGAAGGTTAGCGATAATTTGAGTGCGGGAAGTCAATCGTTGGTAGATTTTGTTACGTTGACCGACACCCTGACTTTACGCGATATAGATAACCTTGTTCGCTTATCCAGACAACAGCAGACACCTATCAATATACAGAATTTAGTATCGCTGTACCGTTATGGTAAACGCCAATCCCCTTGGGAAAAATTGAATTATCAAAGATTGAAAGATGCCCAAATCACGCTGCAAAGGCGAGTCAAAGGACAAGAATCGGCAATTGGAGCCGTAAACAAGATTTTTGATACGGGCCTATACCGGGCTTTCAGGGTTGCAACATTCAGTTAAAAGCCCGTATGCCCTAAAGGCTCGCTATTTTTGTCGGACCGACAGGTGTAGGCAAAACCGAATTAGCAAAAATCATTGGCACAATTTCTATTTGGTGATGAGGATGCCTGCATCCGCTTCGATATGTCCGAATTTAATCACGAACACGCCGATCAACGCTTAGTCGGCGCACCGCCGGGATATGTCGGTTTTGAAGAAGGAGGTCAATTGACCAATGCAGTGAAAACACGCCCATTTTCCCTGCTCTTGTTTGATGAAATCGAAAAAGCCCATCCGCGGATTTTTAGATAAATTTCTACAAATATTAGAAGATGGCCGATTGACCGACGGCAAAAGGCGAAACCATTTCTTTTGCTGATACCTTTTATTGTTTTTCACTTCCAATATCGGTGCAACTAATATTCGACCTGACGAAGATAATAAAGAAAATATTGCAGAACAATTTAAGCAGGCAGTGCAATCTCATTTTAGAGACGAACTAAACCGCCCAGAATTATTAGGACGTATAGGGCGATGCAAACATTATCCCGTTTAACTTCATACAGGATAATGCTGTATTAAAAAGATATAGCGCGCGCAAAACTTAAACCGTTGCCAGGCCGTCTGAAAGAAAAAAATGGGGGCTTGAAAAAAACTGGTATTTGAAAATGAGAATAAAGCACTAGATGCATTAATCAAACAAGTAAATTACCAACACGGGGGGCGTGGCGTATTAAACGTGTTAACAAAATATTTATTCGACCCGCTGGCAGAATTTCTCTTTGAGCAAGTAGAACAGCCCCATAAATTAAAAGGCAGGACATTAAAAGTCTTGCAGGCAGGAAAATATTTTGATTTCGAGTTGGAATAATGCACTGGCTGAATATATCCCATATTGTTGAAGCTACCGAAGCCGAAGGACCGGGTCTGCGTTTTGTCATTTGGGTTCAAGGATGTCTGAAACGGTGTAAAGGTTGTTGCAATGGTGAATTACTAAAAATAAAACCTGCCCACCTTATGCGATCGAATGAAATCATCCAATTACTTAAAAACGCAACAGAAAAAAATATCCACTGGAGGGTCTTACCTTTCTTGGTGGAGAGCCTTTTTTTACAAGCTGAAGGATTAGCTGATATTGCCGAGGCCGCACATAATCTAAATCTATCCGTAATGGTTTTTTCCAGTTATGAATATATTGAATTATTAGAGAATAAATTTTTGGGTAGCCAACGATTATTAAAATTTACAGATTTATTAATAGATGGAGAGTTTGATAATAAAAAAATTGAAACAACAAGAAATTGGGTGGGTTCTACAAATCAAAAATTCTATTATTTGACAAATCGTTATTCAGATGAGATTGAGACTCAAGAATTGACGGTAACTAATGAGTGGAGAGTGGATAGTTGTAATAATATTCAAAGTAATGGATTACCTATTAAATTTTATCCATATTAATTTTAACAACATTAAAATAATACATTTTTACTTATTATACGAAGACTTATACTATAAAATTATAAATAAAAAGGTCGTCTGAAACATGAACCCCCAAGACAAACGCTGGCAGATTCACCGCCATCTCGCCCAAGACACCGACGAGCGCCTGCAGCTGGTCCGCAATGCACCCAAACGCATCATGCTGATTGGTGCCGATGCCGACATCAGCCGCAGCCTGCTGGCCGCGCGTTATCCCTGACGCCGTGTTTGAAGAATACGATCCGAATGCCGATTTTTTGAAAACCGCCGCCGCCGCGCGCAAAGGCGGTTTCTGGCAGAAGCTGACCGGCAAAACCATCCCGCAGCATTGCCAAGCCCTGACCGCGCCGCTGCCCGAAGCATCCGCCGATATGTTGTGGGCCAACCTCAGCCTCAGCCGCGCCGACGATATTTTGCCGGTATTGAAAAACTGGGCCGCTGCTTTGAAAACCGACGGATTATTGTTTTTCACGCACTTTTGGCCGCGACAGCCTGAGCGAGCTGACAGGCCGTCTGAACCATGAAGGCATCGAATGCGAAGCGCCCACGCTGATTGATATGCACGACTTGGGCGATATGCTCGCCGACAACGGCTTTTACGATCCGGTAACCGACACGGCCAAGCTTGAGTTGAGCTATAAAAAAGCCGGGACGTTTTGGCAGGACATGGAAACCTTGGGATTATGGAATGCGTTGAAGTTCAGCAATCCGCAAGCGGCCAAGGAATGTGTGGATAAGATTTTTGCCAACGAAGGCCGTCTGAACATCACGCTCGAGACTGTTTACGGCCATGCCGTGAAGAAACTGGTGTTGCCACAGGGGGAAAATGTGGTGCGCTTTTTCCGAAAGGGCAGGGGTAAAGCACAAACCGTCAAACAAACGCAACTTCCGATGCAGCCAAAAGCAGAGGCCGTCTGAAAACTTGGTTTCAGACGGCCTCTGCCGTTTGCCGGAATCAGGTTTCCCATCCGGCATCTAGTCCTGCTTTATTCGCCGTAATAAGCTTTGGTCAGGATTTCTTCCATGTCGGCGACCAATGCCAGACGCGGGTTAGCGGGGGTGCATTGGTCTTCGAAAGACAGCAGTGCCAGTTCTTTTGCGGCCGTCGATGAAGGTTTTTTTCGTCGAGGCCTTGTTCTTTGAACGACATTTTTGATGCCGACGTTGACCGCCAGTTCGTGACAGGCGCGGGCGAAGGATTCTACGCCTTCGGCCGGGGTGGCGCACGGCAGGCCCTAAGGTACGGGCGATTTCCTGATATTTCAGGTCGGCTTTGTAGTAGTTGTACTTCGGCCAGGTGGCGGTTTTCTGCGGGCGCGTACCGTTGTAGCGGATGACGTGCGGCAGCAGGATGGCGTTGGCGCGGCCGTGCGGAACGTGGTATTTGCCGCCGATTTTGTGCGCCATCGAGTGGTTGATGCCGAGGAATGCGTTGGAGAACGCCATGCCTGCGATGGTGGAAGCGTTGTGCATGTGTTCGCGTGCTTCGGGGTCGGACGCGCCGTGTTTGTAGGAGCGTTCGAGGTATTGGAACACGAGCTTGATGGCTTGCAGGGCGAGGCCGTCGGTAAAGTCGTTGGCGAGCACGGAAACGTATGCTTCTACGGCGTGGGTCAGTACGTCCAGACCGGTGTCGGCGGTTACGCCGGCGGGAACGGTCATGGTAAACGCGGGATCGACGATGGCGATGGTCGGGGTCAGCGAGTAGTCGGCGATGGGGTATTTTTTGTCGCCGTCGCTGATGACGGTAAACGGCGTGACTTCGGAGCCGGTGCCCGATGTGGTGGGGATGCCGATGAATTTGGCTTTTCGGCCCAATTCGGGGAAGCGGAAGGCGCGTTTGCGGATGTCCATGAATTTTTGGACGAGGTCTTCAAAATCGACTTGGGGCTGTTCGTAGAAGAGCCACATGGCTTTTGCCGCGTCCATCGGCGAGCCGCCGCCCAGCGCGATGATGGTGTCGGGTTGGAAGCTGCGCATCAAATCCGTGCCTTTATAGACGGTTTGGACGCTCGGATCGGCCTCGACATCGGTGAAAAGCTGGATGGTTACTTTGTTTTTTTGCGTTGGTGGAGCTGATGGGTCACTTTATCGACGAAGCCCAAATCGACCATCGAACGGTCGGTCACAATCATGACTTTTTCGCAGTCTTTCATGTCTTGCAGGTATTGGATGGAATCGCGCTCGAAATAGATTTTGGCGGGTACTTTGAACCATTGCATGTTGTTTCTCCGACGGCCTACTTTTTTTGATGTTTAACAGGTTGACTGCGCTGACGTTGCCGCCGACGGAGTTTTTGCCGTAAGAGCCGCAGCCCAAGGTCAGGGACGGCAGGAAGGCGTTGTAAACGTCGCCGATGCCGCCGAAGGTGGAGGGCGAATTCAAATCACGCGCAGGGCTTTGACGCGGGTGCCGAAGGTTTTTGCCAATTCATGGTCGGCGGTATGGATGGCGGCGGAGTGTCCCAAAGCCGTCGAAGGCGACCATTTGTTCGGCAAACTGCAAGCCTTGTTCGGTGGAATCAGCTTTGAGCATCGCCAATACAGGCGAGAGTTTTTCGCGGGTCAGCGGCTCGTTGGGGCCGACTTCGCGGCATTCGGCGATGATGATGTTGGTTTTTTTCGGGGACTTTAAACCCGGCCTGTTCGGCAATCCACGCCGCCGGTTTGCCCACAACGGCGGAATTGAGTTTCGCGCCGCCGCAGTTGGCGCAGTTTGCCGTAACGCCGAAGATGAAGTCTTCGAGCATGGCTTTTTCTTTTTTTGTTGGCGAAGTACAGCCGTAGGATTTGAACTCTTCAACCAGCTCTTTATAAATCTCTTTGTCAGCGATGACGGCTTGTTCGCTGGCGCAAATCATGCCGTTGTCGAACGCTTTGGACATCACGATGTCGTGTGCCGCCTGCTGGATGTTTGCCGTTTTTTCGACATAAGCAGGCACGTTGCCCGCCCCGACACCGAGCGCGGGTTTGCCGCAGGAATAAGCGGCTTCCACCATCGCATTGCCGCCAGTCGCCAAAATCGTCGCCACGCCCGGATGCTTCATCAGCGAAGAAGTGCCTTCCATAGACGGTTTTTCAATCCACTGGATACAGTTTTCCGGCGCGCCGGCGGCAATCGCGGCATCGCGCACGATTTGGGCGGCGTGGGCGGAACACTGCTGGGCGGAAGGGTGGAACGAGAAAATAATCGGATTGCGGGTTTTTCAGCGCAATCAGGGATTTGAAAATGGTGGTGGAAGTCGGATTGGTGGTCGGCACGATACCGCAGACGACCCCGACCGGATCGGCGATTTCGGTAATGCCGGTTACATCGTCTTCGCTGATGACGCCCACGGTTTTCAAATCGCGCAGGCGGCGTATCACATTTTCGCAGGCAAACAGGTTTTTGATCGCCTTATCCTCAAACACACCACGTCCGGTTTCCTCCACGGCGTGCATGGCGAGTGCGCCGTGTTTGTCCAGCGCGGCAATCGAGTTTGGCGACAATATAGTCGATTTGCTCCTGATTCAGCGCGCGGAATTCTTCCAGAGCCTGCAAACCTCTTTCAACCCAGCCCGTTGACTTCGGCAACGGCAGGACTGGCGGCATGTTCGGCGGGTGCGTTCATGATGTATCTCCTTGAAGATAGGGTAATAACGGAATTAATAAATTTTTCACTACCATAACTATAAGTAATTTTTGTTACTTTCATCTTTGACGTATATCACACACCGTACTTATTGTTTTCAGACGACCTATTATTTGATTTTTTTATTTTTTTCAAAACATTGAAATAAAGGATTTTTTTAGCTAAATAAAAATGACCCGGAGCAAACTGTCCGGTTTCGTACCGTCCATTACCGAATAACAGGCCCTCGTTTGAGATTGAAATAAAAACAGGCTGCTTGATGTATCAAAAATTACAAAATGCGGCAAACCATGGCAAAAGGCCGTCTGAAAAAAACTGTATGTTTCAGACGGCCTTTTGCTTTTACTATTCAAATCCTAGGACAAACTAAATATTTCAGAACGGAACGGATTTTGAATTCAGAAAACAAAAAGCATAAAAATCCGACACTGCTTCTCTGCCAGTCCGCCCTACCCTATTCTTTTTAAACGGCGGCAGGCTGGCTAGTAATTGTTGGCCGTATCGCTGCGTTTTTGACGCGGTTGTCGAGGATGGTCACGCGGCCGTAGTCTTGTTCGGTGCGGATGAGGGCGGCCGACGGCTTGGATGAGTTTGATGCCGGCTTCGGGGACGGTGATTTCGATAAAGGGGTTGCCGCCGCGCTGTTCTATCCAGCGGTTTTGGGTTTTTCGATGGGGTTGTCGGGCATGGCGAAGGGGAGCTTGGCGATGATAACTTGCACGCAGGCGGTGCCGGGCAGGTCGAGTCCTTCGGCGAAGCTGTCGAGTCCGAAGATGATGCTGGCTTTACCTTCTTCTATGGCTTGGTGGTGTTTTTGCAGGAGGACGGCTTTGGGCAATTCGCCTTGTACGAGTAGGAGCGGCAGGTAGTCTTCGGGCAGGCGCAGGGCGACATCCTGCATTTGTTTGCGCGAGGAAAACAGGGACGAGCGTGCCGATAGCTTCGGTGGGCGAAATGAGCTTGGGCAGCCATTCGACGATGGCGGCGGTGTGTGCGGCGGGGTCTTTGGGACTGGCGTGCACGGGCGGGATGTAGAGTTCGCCTTGCGCGTCGAAATCAAACGGGCTTTCTAGGGGCGAGGGTGGTGGTTTCAGGGCAGCCATTGCAGTCCGGTTTGGCGCAGGATCAGGTTGAAGCTGCCCAAGGATTGCAGGGTGGCGGAGGTTAACACTGCGCCTGCCGCGCGCCGCCACAGGCTGTTGGCGAGGTGGGACGCGCTGCTGATGGGGCTGGCGTTGAAAAATGTAGTCGTTTTTTGTCGTCGGCGCGGCGGGTTATCCATTTCGCCAGCGGTTCTTCGCCCTCTAGGGGGACGGTGGAAAAGTAAATCCCATGTGGCGGTGATTTGTTCGATACGGGCGCGGAATACGCCGAATTCGGTGCTCAGGCGGTCGATTTGCGCGCCGTTTTGGTCTTTGTCGCGGCGGGCGGCGGACAATGCGTCGTTGAGGCTGTTGATGTGTTTGTAGAGGCTGCGGGCGGCGATGGCGGTGTTGGAAACGGTGGTTTCGAGGGCCTTCGGGGATTTTTGCCGTCTTCCCACAGCCAAGTCGGTTCGCTGTTGGTCCGTCTGTCGTTTTCAGACGACCCCCAAGCCCAAAGACGGCTCTTCGGCGAGGTGGAACTGCCATTCGTGCAGGCTTTCGAGCAGCGCGGCGGCGGCTTCGTCGGCAGGTTCGCCAACTCGCCTTTGTTGGTGAGTGCGGCAATTTTGCCGGTAACCTGCGGCAGCTTTTTCCAACGCCCACACCGCTTGGTTCCACGAATGCTCGGCAGCAAACTGGCTGAGGGCTTTCTTGGGCAGGTGATGCGCTTCGTCGATGCAGTAGAAGCTGTTTTTCAGGGTCGGGCAAAATCACGCCGCCGCCCATGCTGATGTCGACCATCAGCAAATCGTGGTTGGTGACGACGACATCGACGGTTTCCAGCGTGTCGCGGGCAAGGTAAAACGGGCATTCGGGGCGGTTCGGACAGGCGGCTTTGAGGCAGCCGTAGTTGTCGTTGTTCACCTTCATCCAAATGGTGTCGTCGATTTTTCCGGCCAAGTGTCGCGGTCGCCGTTGAACCGTCGGGCGGAAAATTCGTCGGCGATGTCACGCAGCAGTTTCAATTCTTCGGGCTTGGGTTTGCTGTCCCACAATACGGCGGGGGGCTTCGAAGCCGAGCAGGTTTTGCTGGGCGTTACTTTGCGTCAGTTGGTAGAGTTTGTAAGGGCAGAGATAGCGGCCACGCCCTTTGGCAAGCGCGAAGGCCAGCTCCAAGCCGCTTTTTCAACCAAAAACGGCAGGGTCGCGGTCAACCAACTGCTCCTGCAAAGGCAACCGTCGCGCTACTCACAATCAGCCGCTTGCCGCGCGTCTGCGCCATAATGCCGCCCGCCAGCAGGTAGGCAAGCGATTTGCCCACGCCGGTCGGCCCTTCGATAACGGCAATGCTCTCGCCCTCGCGCTTGGGCGGCTCGCCGCCTTCTTCGCGCGTCAACGTCCGCGAAAAAGCGTTGGCAACCGCCGCAATCATTTCCCGCTGCGAAGCGCGCGGACGGAAACCGGGCAGGTTTTTGCCGATATTTTGGTAATGGTCGCGGATGGCGTTTTTCTAAATCGGTGAGCATCGAGACCATTTTTGGAATATTGCGGATCTGAATATTTTTGAAAGTGCCATTTTAACATTTTTCGGTACATAAATTAAGGCCGTCTGAAAAACATTTCAAACGGCCTCTTTATTTTACCGAGTTAAAACACAGAATGCCCGCTGGCGGTTTTTTTCTGGCACTGCTTGAATCACGTCCCAATGTTCAACGATTTTACCGTTGCGGTCGAAGCGGAAAATATCGACGACAGCTTCGCCCCGGTCTTGGGCGGAGGTTTGGCTGAAGACATGCATGAACACCAAATCGCCTTCCGCCGCGATGCGTTTCACTGCGGCGCGCGAGCCGGGATTTTTCTTTTCAAGAACGGAGCGAAAGCGTCAATAAAAGGCTTGTCCGCCGTCGGCAACGGTCGGATTGTGTTGGATGTAGGTTTTGCCGACATATTTACTGACGGCTTCTTGCAGTTTGTGCTGATTGAACGCGAGGTCGTAGAAGGCAAGGGCGTTGGCTTTGTTGCGTGCCTCTTGGGTTTGCGCGGCTTTGGTGTGAACGGGTTTGGCTTTGGGGGCGGCGTATGCGTCGGTTGATAAGAGGGCTGCTGCGGTCAGTAAGACGGCGATGATTTTTTTCATTTTTCGATTTCCTTTTGATTGGGAGGGACAGGTCGTCTGAAAACCTGATTTCCAAGGTTTTCAGACGACCTTTGACTTAGAAGGCGGTTAAGCGGCGGCAACGGTAAAGCGTTCAAACAAATGCGCTTTGTTTTTCCGCGTCATCGGCGATGGCGATCGCCAAATCTGCCACGCTGATGCCTGCCGGAATTTCACCGTCCATCAGCAAATCGTCTTTGCCCAAGCGGTATTTGCCGGTTTTGTCTTCGCTGAAGCCGCCGTCCGCGCCCAGTCGTGCAGGAGGGGAAACGAAAGACCAGTTCACATCGCGACGCGGCAGGAGTGCGGTCAAGAGATGGCGTGCGGCATTGGCGCCGTCGTAAATTTCTTTGGGGAAGTCGGGCGTATCGACCACTTGCAAATCAGGTGCGGCATACAGGCTGCCTGCGCCGCCGACGATTAAGAGATATGGTACTTTAGCCGCTTTTGCCGCTTCGACGATGCTGTTCGCGCCGCGTGTAAAATCCGCGCCGATATTGGGATTGGTCCAGCCGGGATTGAACGCGCTGACCACGGCGTCAAAACCTGCCAGCTTGCCGGCGAAGTCCGCCGCGTTGACATCTGCGGAGACGGCGGCAACATTTTGCGCTTGGAACACTTTGTCCGTGTTGCGGGCGAAAGCGGTCACTTCATGACCGCGGCCTGCCAATTCTTGAACGACTGCGTTGCCGACATAACCTGTTGCACCGATGACTGCGATTTTCATGTTTGACTCCTTGTTGAGGTGTGATTGATTAGATGAACGCATTGTAAGGTCGTCTGAAACGCTTGATAATCCCTGATTTGCTGTTATGATTGTGAAGTTGAACTAAACAATCGAAATAGAAGGCCGTCTGAACGCGTTTGGACTTCGTTAAAACCAAACTTTCAGACGGCCTCATCATGGAAGAATGCAAGACATCAAACCCCTGCTCGTTTTCGCCGCCGTCCTCGAACACGGCAGCATGAACGCCGCCGCTGCCGCGCTGGGCATGACCCCGTCTGCCGTCAGCCAGCACATCAACCGCCTCGAAACCCTGCACGGCATCAAGCTGTTAAACCGCAGCACGCGCAGCCTTGCGCCGACCGATGCCGGCCGCGCTTTGGGCGAATACTGCCGCCGCCTCGCCGCCACGCTTACCGATACGCGTACCATTATCGACAACCTCAAAACCGAACCCGTCGGCGAATTGCGTATCTCCCTGACTTCCAGCGTCATCAGTTCCCGCGCTTTTCAGACGGCGTTTTCACGATTGCAAACCGAGTTTCCCAAAATCCGACCCGTCCTCAATTTCAGCGATACTTTGGACGACCTGCAACACAATCAGACCGACATCGCCATACGCGGCGGCGACCGCGCCTTGGACGATCCCAACCTGGTCGCACGTCATCTCGTTACTTGGCCGTACAGCATTTGCGCCGCACCCGATTATCTCGACCGCCATCCGCCCATCACCCATCCCTCGCAGCTTCATGCACACCGCTGGCTGCACTTCCTGCCCGTGCGCACGACCTTGCAACACGGCGGCGAAAGCTATTTCCTCGACGTTGCCGACAGCATTGCCTGCATGCATCTTGCCGCCGTGTGCAGCCTGACCGAAAGCGGTTTCGGTTTGTCGTTGCAAGTGGGCGGCGAAGTGAGGGAGAAAATCGTCCAAGGTCGTCTGAAAGCGGTTTTGCCCGAATGGACATTGCCGCCGGTCAGTCTTTATTTGGTTACGCCTTATCGCGTCCAGTCCGCCAAAACCGAGGCCGCCGTCCGTATCTTCACGGAAAGTTTCGCCAAGGAAGCAGACGCATGAGCGCAGAAAATTGGAGCGTTTACCTGATTTTTGTGCGAAAACGGCGCACTCTACTGCGGCATCAGCAACCGCCCGCAAGAGCGGTTCGCCGCCCACCTCACCGGCAAGGCGCGAAATACACGCGGCTGAACAAACCCACGGTGATGCGTATCGTTTCAGACGGCCTCTCCAAAAAGCGAGGCGCTGAAACGGGAAATTGAAAATCAAAAAAACTGACGGCAGGGAAGAAACGGGAATTGTGGGCGGAAGCCGAACATGCCAATCCGCACAAACAGTCGCAGTAGAAATAAATGCCTATTTTATGGGTTCTACCGTTTGATGTTCGAAGTTCCGGCTTTTTGAACAAAAATATGATTTATGCCAAAAACTTCTAGTTCTAAAGAGTTAGGCTATTGGAATTGTATGTTAAAATATTCGAGCTGTTTTTATATAAAAACGGTAATCCAATCATAAAATTCAAGAAAGGCTGAACATGAACAAATTACTGATTACTTTGATGATGGCGGCCAGTCTGGCGGCCTGTTCCCAAGAGAACAAGCAGGAGGCTCAAGAGCCGGCTCAGGCCGTTGCTTCTGAAGCTCAAAACGAAGCGGCTTCAACCGCCGGTTCTGCTGCTTCGGCCGCTCCAGAAACGGCAGCTCCGGCAGCAGAACCGGCCTCTGCCGAAGCCAAACCTGAAGAGAAGGCTGAAGCGTCTGCTGTCGAAGCCAAACCGGAGAGAAAGCGGATGCTTCTTCTGCCAAAGCAGACGGTAAAGCTGTTTTCGAAGCCAACTGTAAGATGTGTCACGGCGGTACCATTCCCGGCGCTCCGGTTGTAGGCAAAAATGACGATTGGGCGCCGCGGATCAAACAAGGTAAAGAAACCCTGCACAAACATGCGCTCGAAGGCTTCAAGGCTATGCCGGCAAAAGGCGGTAACGCAAGCCTGAGCGACGACGAAGTGAAAGCTGCGGTTGACTACATGGCTAACCAATCCGGCGCCAAATTCTAAATCGTGTCGATCAAAAACGCACCTTGTAATAAGGTGCGTTTTTTATGGTAAAAACTGCTGATTGCCTTGCCGCCGTTCGTTATTTAACCGAGCGGCGAAATCCGCGCACGAAACAGGAGGCCGTCTGAAAAGATTTTTCAGACGGCCTTTCGTTCGAGATTTCGTTTTACCATGTCAAGATGGGGGACGGCACGGGTCGTAGTCGACGGGCCGCAACCAATGCCAGAAGCCCTCTTTTACGGATTGTACGGATTGGACACTACTGCCTTGGGGACAGACCGGTGCGGTTCCTCCGAATATCGAAGATTGAGCAATTACCGGAAAGGTCAGCAGGCATCCCAACATCAAAACAGAACAGATTTTTCATAACGATTCCTTCAGATAATTAATCATACGGGCGGTTGGACATTATCCCGACCCGCATTACAGAAGCCCGACACTTACACAGATGTAACGGGTCATATTTATTTTTCCGCATCTTCCCAACTTTCGAAAAAGGGGCGGCCCGCTATGGATTTCTCCACCACCGGCAAATCCGCCTGAAACATGTCCCGATTCACAATCTTTCAAAACAATTTCTTTAATTTCGGATTCAACAGAAAAAAATACGACACCGTCGCAAAAACAAGCCTGCCTCAGGGAAGCCTGTTCATCAATAGGACAACAAATTTTCGACTCAGTTTGTTCAGTTCTGTTGTTTATTGATAAACTAATTTATTATTACCACAAAATCATAAATGCCGGCGGCTTATCCGATTCCTCCCGTTATTCCCGCGTAGGCAGGAATGACAGGAGGCCGTGCCGTTTCATTTCACAGCACATACACGGGCGCATACGATAGCAAAGGCCGTCTGAAAACATCTTTCAGACGGCCTTCTGACCGGATTTGGGCAACCCGTAACCTACGCGCCGCGTTTTTTCCAAAGCGGCTACGGCGGGCAACTCTTTGCCTTCCAGAATTCGAGGAACGCGCCGCCGCCGGTGGAGATGTAACCGATTTGGTCGGTAACGCCGAATTTGGCAATCGCCGCCAGCGTGTCGCCGCCGCCCGCAATCGAGAACGCTTTGCTTTGGGCGATGGCTTTGGCAAGGGCTTTCGTGCCGCCTGCGAACTGGTCAAACTCGAACACGCCGACCGGACCGTTCCACACCACCGTGCCTGCGGCTTTGAGCAGTTCGGCAAGTGCGGCGGCGGATTTCGGGCCGATGTCCAAAAATCATATCGTCTTCGGCAACGTCGGCAATGTCTTTCACGACCGCTTCGGCATCGGCGGCAAAGGCTTTTGGCAACGACGACATCGGTCGGCAGCGGTACGGAGCCGCCTTTTGGCCGCCATTTTTCGCCATGATTTTTGGATTCTTCCACCAAATCGTGTTCCGCCAGCGATTTGCCGATGGCTTTGCCTTCCGCCAAGAGGAAGGTATTGGCGATGCCGCCGCCGACGATGAGTTGGTCGACTTTTGTCCGCCAGCGATTCGAGGATGGTCAGTTTGGTGGACACTTTGCTGCCGGCGACAATCGCCACCATCGGACGCGCGGGCTGTTTCAGGGCTTTGCCCAAAGCGTCGAGTTCGCCCGCCATCAATACGCCGGCGCAGGCAACGGGCGCGGCGGGCGACGGCTTCGGTCGAGGCTTGGGCGCGGTGGGCGGTGCCGAACGCGTCGTTGACGAACACGTCGCACAAGGCGGCATAGGGCTTTGCCCAGTTCCAAATCGTTTTTCTTCTCGCCTTTGTTGATGCGCACGTTTTGCAGCATGACGACATCGCCCGCATTCAGGGCGGGTTTGTTTTCACGCCAGTCGTTCAATACTTTCACGTCTTTGCCCAACAGGGCTGCCCAAGTGTGCGGCAACGGGCGCAACGTCGTCTTCGGGGTGGAACTCGCCTTCGGTCGGACGGCCCAAGTGGGTCATCACGATAACGGACGCGCCGTTGTCCAAAGCAGTATTTGATGGACGCGAGCGAGGCGCGGATACGGGTGTCGTCGCTGATTTTTGCCGTCTTTGAACGGCACGTTCATATCGGCGCGGATGAGGACGGTTTTTGCCCCTGCACGTTTTGTTCGGTCAGTTTCAGAAATGCCATGATGTATCCTTTGTGAAGGTTGGAAACGGAAATGGGAATGTTCTCAATTATCCGCGAACGGGGCGCATCGGTAAAGGCGGGATTTGCCTGCGCTTGACTTCGGTCAGAAGAAAAAGGCCGTCTGAAAAGGTTTCAGACGGCCTTATGCGATTGCGGATATCAATAAATATCCTTCAGCAGCCTGCCCGCACCGGTGAGGTCGGCGACGATGTTGTCGAACATGTTGCCGCCGGTGCGCCCGCCGATTTCTTCGGAAATGCGGATGAGGGTTTCTTCAACCGCTGGCCATGTTTTTTTGCCGCCGCAGATGTAGAAATATGCACCGCGTTCTGCGAGCGCCCAAAACCAGTCTGCCTTGGGCGCGGAGGGCGTCCTGCACATAATATTTTTTTCCGCACCGTCGCGCGAAAAGGCGGTGTAGAGTCCGGTCAGCACGCCTTGTTCAAGGTAGGCTTGCAGCTCTTCGCGGTAGAGGAAGTCGGCGGCTTCACGGCGTTCGCCGAAAAAGAGGTAGCTTTTCGGGACGCGGTGCGGCGGAGGTCAGGTTTTGCAGGAAGCCGACAAACGGTGCGATGCCGGTGCCTGCGCCTATCATCACTATGGGGGCGTTGCCGGACGCGGGCAGGTGGAAGTTGGTATTGGATTTGGCGAACACTTCGATACGGCTGCCTGCTCCGATGCCGCACAACAGGCTGCCGGCAGTGCCTTGGTAGTCCCTACCGTCGAGCCGGTAACGGATACGGCGGACGCAGATTTCGATGTGGTCGGGATGGGTACGGCCGCAGGTGGCGGCGGAATAGGCGCGGGGGTTGATGTCGGCGGCAGCTTCGGCCAGTTGCGCCAGCGTGATTTTTTTGTCGGGGTCGAAAGTGCGCAGCACGTCGAGCAGGTCGTGCCCGTAGATGTATTGTTCCAACGCTTTTTTATTGGAGATTTTCAACAGGTTTTTTTCAGTTCGGCGTTGTCGCAGATTTTGGCCAAACCGCGCAACAGGGTTTTGTCCAACAGACGGAGTTCTTTGTGTTTCAGCAGCGTGCGTGCTTCTTCGCTGCCGAAATAGGCGGCGTATTCGCCCAGCAGCGCGTCGGGCTGGGAGACGTTGACGTAGAGCAGGTCGCCCGCCCTGATAGGCGATGCCGCTGCCGGTCAGGTCGAGGCGCAGGCGGTATACCTCCGGCTCGGAGGCGGCCATGCGTTCGCACGAGAGCACTTGTGCGCTGTACGCGGTGTTTCTGCCGTATGCGGTAACGGAGAGGCGGTGCGTCAGCGGCCGGCCGGTCGGGTTTTTCCAGCGCGGTTTGCAGCAGCGGCAGCCATTGGCGGTAAATGGCCCAGTAGTCCAAATCGGCTTCGACGGGATCGATAAGCGCCCGCGCCTGTTTCTCCGCAAGTGCGGAGGCAAAGGGATTTGCTGAAGCCGCAAAAGGCGGGATACGAAGTATCGCCCAGTCCGAACACGCAATAGCGTACCGGCAGGCTGCCGAGGGCGCGGAGGCCGTCTGAAAAAGCTGTCGGCATTGGACGGCGGCCCGCCTTCGCCGAACGAGCTGGTGATGACCAGCAGCAGGCTGTCTGCGCCGAGGGCGGACAAATCGAGGCTGTTGAGGTCGGAAAGGTGCAGGTCGTATTTTTGCAGGAACGCCTGCCCGTGCAGGTCTTGCGCCAGTGCCTGCGCGTTGCCCGATTCCGAGCCGTAAGCGATGTGGATGGAGCGAATGGGGTCGGTCATGGTGTGTCGGATGCCGTGGTTGGTTGGATTGTAGGGGCGGGACGCGCGGGGCCGTCTGAAACGGCTGTCCGGCCATAGCGGGAAAAAAACGGAATCATAACAGGATTTTTCCGTATCTGTTGACCCGTTGCGGCGGCGGCAGGCCGTCTGAAAACCGGTTTCAGACGGCCTAGTTTTTGCTGCCCGCACATATCGGTTATAATGCGCATTCTTATTATCCCGTTTCAGGAAACTTTATGCCGCGCCGTATCCTTCTGCTTGCCCTCTCACTCGCCGCCGTTCCGGTTTGGGCGAAAAACCTTGTCGCAGACGCTGCCCAACGGGTTGAAAGTCATTGTCAAAGAAGACCGGCGCGCGCCGGTGGCGGTTTCCCAGATTTGGTACAAGGTCGGCAGCATCGACGAACAGGCCGGTAAAACCGGTCTGAGCCACGCGCTGGAACACATGATGTTCAGGGAACGCCGAGCGTACTCTCCGGCGAGTTCAACCGCCGCATCGCCGAGTTGGGCGGCCAAAACAACGCCTACACCAACCGCAGTGAAACGGTGTACTACGAAAACATCGCCGCAGCCAAGCTGCCGGAAGTGCTGAAGCTCGAAGCCGACCGGATGCAGAACCTGAATTTCAGCGACAAAGACTTTGCCAACGAGATGAACGTGATTCGGGAAGAACGCCGCCAGCGCACGGAAGACAACCCTTCGGGCAAACTGTGGGAACACGTCTACCTCAACAGCTTCACCGTACCCGCCCTGCGCGCGCCGATTATCGGCTATATGGACGACCTGCACACGCTCAAGGCGGACGACCTGCGCGCATGGTATAAACAATGGTACGCGCCCAACAACGCCACGCTGGTCATCGTCGGCGACGTCAATGCCGCAGCCACGCTCAAAAACGGCGGCAAAAACTGTTCGGCGGCATTCCCGCCAAAACCCTGCCCACGCGCAACAATCTGACGGAAAAAGCCGAACGCGAACCGGTTACCGCCCAAACCACTTCCGCCATGACCCGCCAGCCGATTATCGCCCTCTCCTACCGCGTGCCCAAACTGAAAAAAATCCGCCGGCAACATGCCTTACGCGCTGGACGTATTGTCCGACATCCTCGGCGGCAATTCCTCCAGCCGCCTGGATAAAAACCTCGTGCGCGGCAAACAGGTCGCCCTGAACGCAGACGTCGGCTACGACCTCTTCAACCGCGAAATGCCCCTGTTCAGCATTATGGCCATGCCCAACGACGGCGTCAGCGAACAAAAGCCTGCTTGCCGCCATCCGCGCCGAAATCAAAGACATCGCCGACAACGGCGTCGGCAACGAAGAACTCAAACGCGTCAAAACCCGCATGGAGGCCTCCGAAATATACGCCCGCGATTCCATGGTTTCCCAAGCCTCACTGATGGGGCTGCTGGAAACGCGCGGCTTCAAATACAGCGACGAAGCCGCCATCCGCCGCCGGCTGCGCCAAGTCAGCGCCGCCGATGTGCGGGCGGCGGCCAAACTCCTGACCGACAGCCGTTCCAGCGTCGTTACGGTCAGACCGGAAACCGCCCGTCCATAACGCAACAGGCCGTCTGAAAATGCCCGAACGTTTTTCAGACGGCCTCATCTCACGAAAGCGACAGACACATGCAGTTGAAAAACCCTCATCCTCGCCCTCGCCGTCCTGCCCCTGACCGCACAGGCCGCCGTCAACATCCAGCGCTGGAAAACCAAAGAAGGCACGCAGATTCTGCTGGTGGAACACCACGAAAACCCGATAGTCGACATGGCAGTCAGCTTCAAAGGCGCAGGCAGCGCGTTCGACCCGCAAAACAAAAAGCGAAGTATCCGAATTCACCGCCGCACTGCTGACTTCGGGTACCAAACAGCTCGATGAAGAAGCGTTCAACGCCCGCACCAACGACATTGCCGCCAACCTCGCCTCCGCCAGCGATCTGGAAACCTCGTCCGTCGAAATGCGCAGCCTGAGCAAGCCCTCGGTCCTCAAGCAATCCGCCGCCCTCTTCAACGCCGCGCTGACCCGGCCGCGATTTGATTCCGCCGCCTTCGCCCGCCTGCAAAAACAAGGCATCACCACTTTTGCAGCAGGAAGAAACCGACCCCGGCTTCATCGCAGGCCGCACCCTGACCAAACTCAACTACCCCGACCATCCCTACGGCCGCGGCGCCGACATCACCGTCGACACCATCCGCAACGTTACCCTCGACGACGTCCGCGCCTTCCACCGCACCCGCTACGGTAAAGACAACGCCGTCGTCGCCATCGTCGGCGACATCAGCCGCCGCCGCGCCGAAAAACTGGCCGAAGACGCGCTCAAAGGACTGCCTGCCAAAAAGCAGCGCGGGCAACGGCGCACCGGACGTCCGCAACCACCCCGCGCAACGGCGCGACATCCCGTTTGCCGGCGAACAGGCGCAAGTCCTGCTCGGTATGCCGCTCATCAAGCGGCACGACCCCGACTACTACGCACTGGTCGCAGGTAACTACATCCTCGGCGGCGGCAGCTTCGACAGCCGGCTGATGAAAGAACTGCGCGACCGCCACGGCTACACCTACGGCGTGTTCAGCACCCTCGAACCGGCCACCCAGGCAGGGGCCGTTCGGCATCAGCTTCTCCACTCAGAAGAAAAAAACACCCGCGCCGCCCCTTGCCGACGCCCGCGCCGTGGTGGAAAAAAATTCATCGCCGAAGGCCCGACCGAAGTCGAGTTGAAACAAGCCAAAGCCAATATCACCGGCAGCTTCCCGCTGCGTTTCGACACCAACGCCAAACTGCTGGACTACCTCTCCCTCATCGGCGTGCACGACCTGCCGGACGACTATCTGGAAGCCTACCCGAAAGCCATCAACAAGCTGACCGTGGCGCAAGTCCGGGACGCATGGCGGCGGGTGAAATTCAGCGACCTGAACATCGTCGTCGTGGGCGCGGATACCAAAGACGCGAAACCGGCGAAGGCCGCGAAGAAATAAACCGCAGACATATTATAGCTGCTGTTCACGCTCATCAAGTTCGTCCAATACGGCTTTCACGATTTTCAGACGGCCTGTCGTCTGATTGGTTGGCTGCCCTCGCATACGTTCAAAATTTCCAAACCGAATTTACTGATTTTGGCTTCGCCCAAACCGTAAATTTCATGTAGCTCTTCCAGCGTTTGCGGCATCTTTTTCAACAATGTCGCGCAAAGTTTTATCGCCGCACACCACATAAGCCGGCACTTCGTCCGCCTTTTGCCTTTTGCTGTCGCCAGCTTCGCAATGCTTGCCACAGGCGCTCTTCGCGTTCGGTACGTAACCATTCTTCTTTAGGTTTCTGCGTCGCTGCTTTTTCGCGTTTAAGCGGCCTAAACCACACTTCCGACCCGCCTTTCAAAACCTGTTTGGCATTTTCAGTCAGTTGCAGCGATTGATGCAGCAAGGGATTAACGGTCAAATAACCTGCGCTGATGCATTGGCGGATGACGCTGCGCCATTCTTTATCGCTCAAATCGCCGCCTATACCGTAAGTGGACAATTCGTGATGCCGGTTGCGCCGTATCCAATCGTCACTTTTGCCGCGTAATACGTTAATAACATAACCGGCGGCATAACGCTGGCCGACGCGGTATACACAACTCAAAAGTTTTTGTGCCAATACCGTGCCGTTAAAACGGACGGGCGGATGCAGACAGTTGTCGCAATGGCCGCAAGGCTGTGAATTCTCACCGAAGTGCCTGAGCAGCAAAACCCGCCGACAATCTGCCGTTTCACATACGGACAACATAGCATCGAGCTTTTTGCATTTCTATCTGTTTTTGCGTCTCGTCAGTCTGACCTTCGGCAATGCGTTCGCGCAACAAAAACCCAATCGTTAAGGCCGTAGCACAAACCAACTTGCGGCAGGCAATCCGTCACGTCCGGCACGACCCGATTCTTGATAGAAATGTTCGATGCTCTGCGGCATATCGAGATGGGCGACAAAACGCACATCAGGTTTGTCTATACCCATGCCGAAAAGCGACGGTAGCCACAACAATAATATTGTCTTCATGCGTAAATTTGCGCTGGTTGGTTTCGCGCATTTCCATACTCAATCCGGCGTGATAGGGGATGGCGTCCAAACCGTGTTCGCATAAAAAATCCGGTTACATCTTCCACTTTTTTTCCGACTCAAGCAATATACAATGCCGCTCTGACCACCCATTTGTTTTTGGATAAAGTCCAGGAGTTGTTTTTTTACCGTTGTTTTTTTCGATAACCTGATAATAAATATTCAGGCGGTCGAAACTGGAAATATATTCAGGCGCATTTTCCAGACACAGATGATGTTTGATGTCCGCTCGTGTTGCCGCATCAGCGGTCGCGGTCAGTGCGATGCGGGGAATTTGCGGATAACGTTGGGCCAACATGCCTAGCTGTTGGTATTCAGGGCGGAAGTCATGCCCCCATTGACTGACACAATGGGCTTCATCAATGGCAAACAGGCTGATCGTTTGCTGATCAAGAAACCGCAGGAAACGGTCGCTGACTAAACGCTCGGGCGCAACATAAAGCAGTTTCAGACGGCCTTGTGCCAATTTTTTTCCGCCACTTCACGCGCTTCTTCGGCGGTAGTACCGCTATGGACACATGCGGCTTCGATTCCCGCCGCATGTAAACCGGCGACTTGGTCATTCATTAAAGCAATCAGCGGCGATACAACGATAGCCACTCCTTCACGCATCAGGGCGGGAATCTGGTAACAAAGCGATTTGCCACCACCGGTCGGCATCAGCACCAACAGGCTTTCTCCCTTGGCCAAAGTGTTGACTACGGCCTCCTGATTGCCGCGAAATTCAGGGATAACCGAATACTTCGTGCAAAATCTGTTTGGCCGTCGGCGTGGTCATGGAATGTCTGTCCCGAAAGTAATAATGATTGGAAGTGTTATTTTTAGCGTTTTTAGACATGCTTTGCATGGATCGGAACATCTGAAAAGGGTAAGCTTTGCAAAAGCCGATTTACTTAGGCAGCGGTATTAACGGATAATACGCGAAATTATTTTTTTATAAGGATGATACAAAATGCAGATTTTGCGTTTGGCCGCACTCACGCTGCCCGCCATACTGTTGGCGTCCTGTGCTTCTTCCGGTCCTTCCGTCAGCGGCGATTGGGAAAACATCGGCACCATTTCCAACGGCAATATCAAAGTTACATTAGACAAAAAAACAGCATCAAGAAAAAAACGGCGTTCTGGCTACTTTCCGCGATAAAAAGTCATCTCTAAAATGAGTGAGGAAAGTTTTTCAAATACGCCTAAATATAAAACGGCCATCGGAGAATGGGAAGTTCACTGCACCAATAAAACCTACCGCCTGACGGCTTTGCAGCTCTTAGACGAACGCGGGCAGACTATTTCTAATCAGAAATATACTGCGGTCAGCGTGCGTCCTATGAGCGTAATGAACAGCACCATCATTGAAAAAAACAGTTTGAAACTGTTTGCGGCAAAAAGTTGTAGCAGTTTAATTTATCTAAAAAGAGAGGCCGTCTGAAACCCGTGTCATAAGGTTTCAGACGGCCTCTTTTCTTAAATCATAGTTACGGTTTACCTTAAACGGATGCCCGTTTCTCCGTCAATAATCTGACTTGGTTTTTTTCTTGCCCTCCGATTAAAACCGCTCACCACCCACACTTTCCTGCCAAATTGCCGCCGGACCTCGCGCTCGGTTTTTACATGGCCGTTTGCCGGCACGGTTGCACGACGTTGACACCAACGGTGTTCCCAGTACCTTACACAACCTCCGCGCACCTTGATGGGCGGGAACGCGCACAGCCAGTTTATTCCTCCCTTCCCTCTCAGTAAAGGCAGTATTCCAGCCCGAGAAGGGAGCAAAAAGTTTTTCGGTGCCGGCCATTCGCGTTCCAACATAAAAAAATTGTTTTTTTCAGACGGCCTTTCCAATAGCGGCTGTAATTGCTCCAAACGGCTGCCGATAACAATCATACCTTTATCCTGCGGCCGTTTTTTTCAAACTGACCACCCGACTTAGCGCTCTGGGAAAAGTTGGAATACAGCCTAACCCATAACAAGACTCAGTCGGATATGCAACCAACCCGCCCCGCTTAAGGTGGATTTTCAATTTGCGCCGCGCCGATGCAGTAAGTATTCGTGGAAACAACATAATGGAATGGTTTTGAAGGCCGTCTGAAAAAAATTCAGACGGCCTCTCATATCTTTAAAAATAATTAACGGTTGATGGCTTTATCCGCAATATCTTTACGATACTGCATTCCGTCAAAACTGATTTTTGTACTGCCCTGATAAGCCTTGGTTTTGGCAGCAGCCACATTATCGCCCAAACCGACGACACACAATACTCGACCGCCGTTGGTTACAACTTTACCGTTTTCGTTTAAAAACAGTGCCGGCATGAAACACTTTTCCAATTTGGTCTGCTTCGTCCAAACCGGTAATAATGTCGCCTTTTTTTAGGCGTATCAGGGGTAATTCTCGGCTGCCAATACCACGCCGACCGCAGTCTGAGGATTCCATTCCGCAATGGTACTATTCAGTTTGCCGTCTATTGCAGCTTCCAGCAAATCAACCAAGTCGCTATTCAAACGGCTCATAATCGATTGAGTTTCAGGATCGCCGAAACGGCAATTAAATTCAACCGTATATGGTGCTCCGGTTTTATCAATCATCAAACCAGCATACAGGAAACCGGTAAATTTATGGCCTTCCGCCTTCATACCATTGACTGTAGGCAAGATAATCTCGTTCATAGCACGTTCGTATACATCTGACGTTACCACTGGCGCCGGACTGTACGCACCCATACCGCCCGTATTCGGACCACAATCATCATCCAGCAAACGTTTGTGGTCTTGACTGGTCGCCATTGGCAATACATTGTCACCGTCCACCATCACAATGAAGCTGGCCTCTTCTCCTTGCAGAAAATCTTCAATAACCACTCTTGCGCCCGCATTGCCCATTTTGTTACCCAACAACATATCGTCAATCGCAACATGTGCCTCATGCAAAGTAGCGGCCACAACCACTCCTTTACCCGCTGCCAAACCGTCTGCTTTAATAACGATCGGTGCACCTTTCTGATTTACATATTCATGTGCCTTTTCTGCATTTTTCAAAAGTCTGATATTGCGCGGTAGGAATACTGTATTTTTCATAAATGCCTTGGCAAAATCTTTCGAACTTTCCAACTGGGCCGCATACTGGGTGGGACCGAAAGCCTTTAAACCTTCAGCACGAAAAATCATCCACAATACCAGCGGCCAACGGCGCTTCCGGACCTACTACAGTAAAAGCAATATGTTCTTTTTACAGAAATCAATCAGGTCGGCATGAGCTGTCAAAGTCAGATTTTTTTCAATTTAGGCTCAATCGATGTACCGGCATTACCAGGCGCAACGAAAACGGTTTCTACTTTTTGGGGATTGTGCCAATTTCCAAGCCAGAGCATGTTCGCGACCACCGCTGCCGACAACGAGTAATTTCATGCCTTCTCCTTGATAAATAAAGTTTTTAAATTGGACGATTATAGCCCATTTAACTTTAATTAGACAGGTTTATATCTGTATTCAACAATATAATGGACCGTCTGAAAACATATTAATAAATAAATTCAGACGGCCTCTATAAATAAGGATTTTCAGTATAAATTTCGATATTGCGAGTGTTCTCCCATGCCGTAATACATAACGTATAACAGGCCAAAGGAAGTCGGACAGTTAATCTGCAATCCAACTGCAAATCTTGCTCGATAATATTGCCCTGATTTTGTTTGGTAATTCTGATAGCCTCATTAAGATAGGGATATTCGCAACGCAACCATACCGTTTTTTTCAACATTTTTTTCAATCACTTCTGCAACAGTCAAAGCCTCCGCTGCCGCCGTTTTATAAGCATGAATCAAACCCGGCACACCTAATAATGTACCGCCGAAATACCGTACAACAATCACCAATACATCTGTTAGGCCCGCTGAATCAATCTGCCCTAAAAATCGGACGCCCTGCATTGCCCGCTGGTTCTCCGTCATCATTAGCACGGAATTGCGTACCATCGACACCCAAACGATATGCGTAACACCAGTGCCTTGCTTTATGGTGTTCTTCTCTGAGAATTGAAACATACTGTTTAACTTCTTCTAATGTCTGAATAGGATACGCAAACGCAATAAAACGGCTTCCTTTTATCCTTAAATTTGGCTTGAGTAGTTGAAGCAATGGTCTTGTAAGTAGCAATATCCATTTATTTCACCAAATCTAAAAAAAGTTCAGACGGCCTTAATAAGATTACTAAGAAGCCGTCTGAAAAAGCGTTTCACGTGAAACAGACATCAGCTTTTTTTAAGGCATCAACCAGTTGCGGAACTATTTCAAACAAATCTCCAACCAACCCATAATCCGCTACATTAAAAAAATAGGTGCATCGGCATCTTTATTGATGGCAACAATAACTTTACTATCTTGCATACCTGCAACATGCTGTATTGCACCTGAAATACCCACCGCAATATACAACTGAGGAGCAACAACTTTACCGGTTTGTCCAACTTGTATATCGTTTGGTGCATATTCCAAATCAACTGCCGCACGTGATGCACCGATTGCCGCATTTAATATATCGGCCAACGGTGTCAAAACAGAATTAAAGTTTTTCGGCACTACCTAATGCACGTCCGCCCGATACAACAACTTTAGCTTGAGTCAGTTCCGGTCTATCAGATTGAGACAAATTGCGTGATACAAAACGGCTTAAATTTTTGTGCCGGAATAGCATCAATTTTTACAATTTCTGCATTGTTTCCAACAAGGGCCGCAGCATTAAAAAGCCGTTGCACGGAAAGTCAAGGCTACTTTCTCAGATTGACTTTGTACCGTTTCAAACGCATTACCGGCATAAATAGGCCGTACAAAAAGTATTTGCATCCACCACTTCAGTTAAATCAGAAATCTGCGGTATATCCAATAAAGCAGCTATACGTGGCATCAGATTTTTACCGAAAGCAGTTGCAGTAGCGGCAATATAGCGATAATCACCAGCTAATTTAACGGCTAGCGGTGCCAATTCTTCTGCCAAACCCTCTGCATAATGAGATGCATCCGACACCAATACTTTGCTAACGCCTTGCACCTGTCTGGCTGCTTCAACAACGGAAGTAGTATCTTTCCCTGCTACCAACAAATGAACTTCACCCAATTTGGCAGAAGCAGCAACCGCATGAAGTGTAGCAGGATTTAACTGCTGGTTATTGTGTTCGGCAATAATCAATACACTCATTTTTTCTCCCTACATTAAATCACTTTAGCTTCATTCTTCAATTTATCTGCCAATTCCGTAACGCTGCCGACTTTTTATACCTGCTTGACGCTCTTTCGGTTCAGCTACTTTAATCGTATGAATAAGGGGGACAATACTAATGCCCTAATTCCTCAGGACTTAATTTTTTTCCAATGGTTTTTTTCTTTGCCTGCATGATATTAGGCAATTTTACAAAACGCGGTTCATTTAAACGTAAATCCGCACCTAATTACCGCAGGCAATTTCAGAGCAAGCGTTTCTTCACCGCCATCAATCTCGCGTGTTACCAAAAACTTCATCAACATTAAGTTCTATTTTTGGAAGCAAACGTACCTTGAGCTGCATTCAGTAGGGCAGACAACATTTGTGCTGTTTTGATTTGCATCGTCATCAATCGCCTGTTTACCTAACAGCAAAATCTGCGGATTTTTCCTTATCTGCCAATGCTTTTAACAATTTGGCAACTGTCAATGGCTCCAATTTTTTTATCGGTTTCAATATGTACTGCTCGGTCAGCTCCCATAGCTAAAGCCGTACGTAATGTTTCTTCACACTTTTTTTATTACCTAAAGACACGGCAATAATCTCATTAACCTTACCGGCTTCTTTCAAACGAACCGCTTCTTCCACTGCAACTTCATCAAACGGATTCATTGACATTTTGACATTATTGATGTCCACATCCGACCCATCCGCCTTGACGCGTACTTTAACGTTATAATCTACTACGCGTTTTACTGCGACCAATGCTTTCATAAATTCTCCTTTAAAGGATTTGAATTCAGTCTTCTACCGACAATTTTTTTCAATCAGTCTCAATACTAGTCGATTTTTGATTTGTGTTCTAAATCAAACTTCTTGGCAGCCACACAATCTGTAAATACCTGATAAACTTCTTCGGATAAAGGAATTTGTCCCATTCCGCCTAAATTTTTTTGCCCAATCAGAAACCTGTACTCCGGTTTTTTATCGGATCAGTATCAGTATAAATACCGACTACAGGTTTATCCAATGCATTAGCCAAATGTAACAAACCAGTATCCACACCAATGACACCGACAGATTGCTCTAACAGAGAAGCAGCCTGCAACAAATTCATCTTATCGCATACAACGGCAAACGGAAGTTCTGCAGCAATCACTTGTGCACGCTGTTTTTCTATATTGTTACCCCACGGCAGATAAATAGAATAGCCACTATCGTTGTGTAGCTTAGTCAGCGTATCCAACCAATTTTCAACAGGCCACAATTTACTGTCTCTACTGGTAGCATGCAGGGCAACATAATAAGGTGTTTTTAAATTCTTCAGACGGCCTTCTGCTGGAACAGATAAACCGAATCGTTGAAATTGCGGTATTTGATAATTAAATACTTGAGCGAACAATTCACGGTTACGCCATACTGCGTTCTTACCTTTCGGTACATTAAACGTTTGGCCGTACGCCAGTGCGGCCAATCTCTCACGGGAACTGTTTTTATCCAAACCTTTAACTTGTGCATCAGCCATTCTTGCAAATAAAGCACTTTTTATGAGCCCCTGGCTATCCAATACAAAATCAAACTTTTCCTGCCGTAACTCTTTTTTCAGACGGCCTATCTCGTGCCATGTTTCGGATTTAAACAACTGCTTGCGCCATTTTTCTCCAACGCATTTCATGTATCTTCTTCACAAACGGATGCAATCGAGCAATATCTGCAAAACCCGCTTCGCTTAACCAATGCAATCGAATGTCCGGGCGTAAACGGGATAAATCTTCAACAGCAGGAAGCGTATGAATTAAATCTCCCATACTAGATAACCGGACAAGCAGTATTTTCATAAAAATCCTGATGTTTCACGTGAAATAAAAATAACTTATTGATTATTAATGTAATTATATATTTTTCTCAGTATTCTCTAAAAATAACTGCACCGGCATCAGACATTTCTTTCCAAGCAGCATTAACTGTATCCGGAGCAATACCACGACATGCGGCCGCATTAACGATGACCTTCCACTTTCCACCTTTAAGCAACTGCAATACCGTTGTTTTCACACAATAATCTGTTGCCAGACCTCCGACAATAATCGTATCCGCACCTTTTGCATTTCAACCATTCAAGCAAACCCGTACTTAATTTTTTTCTTCTATATCGTGAAAACACGCGCCATAAGGATGCAGTTCGGGATCAACACCTTTCCATACACAATAGTCATATTCTTTAGTTTGGGGCAGCCCATCCAGTAATTCATAACCGTAAGTACCTACTATTGCATGAGATACCCATGTCAAATCGGCATCGTTCAATCCGGTCGGTTTCAGCATATCCGCCGGATTTTTCTACCAACCATTTAGCTGAAGGACTGTGCGCATCTTTGGTCATAACACGTAAATCGGCCAATTTAGCCTGTGCATTCAATTCTTCAACAATCAGATTTCCTTCCATTACCGGTAATTCTGCCGGACACAGGGGAGAAAATGTTTTCTGAGCGTCTACATCTATTGAAACAATCATATCAGCACATCCGAAACAAACGGCTTTCATTATAGCAAATCACCATAGGGAAAGGGCGGCAAAGTCATACGGATACTGTGATATGATTTGTTTTATTTAAATTTACAAATCATGCGGCATACTATCGAAGCCATCGCCACCGTACATTCTCCCTACAAACAAAAATTCGGCATTGCCCGCCAACCCGGATTGGTACCAGCAGCAGAAGTATGTATCGAATTAAATTCCAAATTTACTGCCGATAGCGTACGCGGATTAGAAGCCTTTGAATATGTGTGGATAAGTTTTATTTTCCACTCAGTTATAGGAGAAGGTTGGTCGCCGCTGGTGCGTCCGCCACGTTTAGGCGGAAGGCAGAAAATGGGCGTGTTTGCCACGCGCAGCCCGCACCGGCCGAACCATATGGGCTTATCGTTATTGAAACTGGAACGGATAGAAACCGGACGGCCGGTCAAAATCTATTGCAGCGGAGCGGATTTGCTGGACGGTACACCTGTAACGGATATCAAACCCTATATTCCTTTCATCGAGTCCAAAACCTGATGCCCGTAGCGGGTTTGCAACGGAAAAGCCCGAACAACTCAACATCGAATGGGCAGAAAATTGCGGTAAAGAATTATCCGATAAAGAACGCGAAATCATCAGTCAAAGTATTGCGCAAGACCCACGTCCGGCTTATCAAAAATATTCCCGAGAGAATTTATGTAATGAATATTTTGGATTATGAAGTAAAATTTCAGATTCGGAATAAAACTGCCTTTATCATCAGCACCGATACCTACCAAAAACCATAACACAGTTTGAAAATCAAAAAGGCCGTCTGAAAACCCATATTTTTAAGTTTTCAGACGGCCTCTCAATTATCCACAACTAAAACAAACTAGATTTTAGTCGCAAAAATATTTCAAAGTGCGGACCAACTGGCAGGTATAAGACATTTCATTATCATACCAAGCCACAGTTTTGACCAACTGTTTGTCGCCTACGTTTATCACGCGTGTTTGAGTGGCGTCAAACAAAGAACCTTCTTCCATACCAATTACGTCGGAAGAAACCAACTGTTCTTCGGTATAACCGTAAGATTCGCTGACGGCCGCTTTCATCGCCGCATTGATTTCTTCTTTGGTAACGGAGCGTTCCAGTACGGATACCAATTCGGTCAGCGAACCGGTAGCCACCGGCACGCGCTGGGCGGAACCGTCCAATTTACCGTTCAATTCAGGGATGACCAAACCAATGGCTTTAGCAGCGCCGGTACTGTTCGGCACAATATTCAGCGAAGCGGCACGGGCGCGACGCAAATCGCCTTTGCGGTGTGGAGCATCCAAAGTATTTTTGGTCGCCGGTAAAGGCGTGAATGGTCGTCATCAAACCTTCAACAATACCGAATTCGCGCTGCAATACCGCAGCCATCGGCGCCAAGCAGTTGGTGGTGCAGGAAGCGGCCGAAATCACGGTTTCGCTACCGTCCAACGTATTTTGGTTCACACCGTATACAATCGTTTTCACGTCATTACCGCCAGGAGCAGAAATCACTACCTTGCGTGCGCCTGCGCGGATATGGGCTTCGGCTTTGGTTTTGCTGGTGAAGAAACCGGTACATTCCAATACCACATCGACACCCAGTTCGCCCCAAGGCAGTTCCTCCGGATTAGGTTTTGGCAAATACTTTGATTTCTTTGCCATCTACAACAATCGCATCTTCTTTCAATTCGACGGCGCCTTGAAAACGGCCTTGGGTGCTGTCGTATTTGAACAAGTGCAGCAACATTTCTGCCGGCGTCAAATCATTTACAGCGACAACTTCGATACCTTCAGTTTTTTTATGATTTGGCGTAAGGCCAGACGTCCGATACGGCCGAAGCCGTTAATTGCAACTTTAATGCTCATTTGTATTCTCCTAAGGGTTTAGAAGGAAAAAGAATATTTTCAGTCCATTGTAGCCTGAAATAAAAACTACTACCTAGTATTACATTGATTCCTTATCGGTTTCCGTTTGATTGGAAAAACTTTTTAAAGGAGGCCGTCTAAAAAGAAAGGAGGCCGTCTAAAAAGATAAGCCGGTTTTAATTTTTTTAAATTTTTGAAATAAATATTATGATTTAGATGAATCAGGACCATATTTGTGGATAACGAAACATTACTTTATATAAACAAAAAAAGATATATTACCAGTGAAGTATAGTGCAATCCCCATTTTCCGTGAAGTGCAATTTGGGATAACTTTGCATTGAGACAAAAATCTGTGGATAACCCCAAGTTTATCTACATGTGAATCCTTAATTGTTCAGACGGCCTGTTGTCTGATTCGACTGCTGATAAGTAAATTCTATGAAAAAAATAATAGATGATTGGTTCCAATTTATCGTATTATCCGCACATAAACTATTGAAAAGAAGCAAAAATATGTTGCAAAGAACCCTTGCCAAATCCATCAACGTAACCGGCGTCGGCCTGCATTCGGGCGAACGGGTCGCGCTTACCCTCCACCCTGCGGCAGAAAACGGCGGCATTGCTTTCCGCCGTACCGATTTAGACGGTAAACAAGGCGAAATTATCCGGCTGAGTCCGTATCTGATTAACGATACACGCTTGTCATCCACCGTTGTAACCGAAGACGGCGTCCGCGTCGGCACCATCGAACACATCATGTCCGCATTATCGGCCTACGGTGTGGATAACTGCCTCATCGAATTGAACGCACCCGAAATTCCGATTATGGACGGCTCCAGCCTGCCGTTCATTTATCTTTTACAAGATGCGGGAATCATCGACCAAAAGGCGCAGAAACGGTTTTTGAAAATCCTCAAACCCGTAGAAATCAAAGAAACCGGCAAATGGGTGCGTTTTACTCCTTACGACGGCTTCAAAGTAACGCTGACCATTGAATTCGACCATCCCGTGTTCAACCGCAGTGCGCCGACGTTTGAAATCGACTTCGCCGGAAAATCCTACATCGACGAAATCGCCCGCGCCCGCACCTTTGGTTTTATGCGGGAAGTCGAACTGATGCGCGCCCACAATCTCGGTTTGGGCGGCAACCTGAGCAACGCTATCGTCATCGACGACACCGACGTTCTGAATCCGGAAGGCCTACGTTATCCCGACGAGTTCGTCCGCCATAAGATTTTTGGACGCCATCGGCGACTTATACATCGTCGGCCACCCGATTATCGGTGCATCTCGAAGGCTATAAATCAGGCCATGCCATCAACAACGCTCTGTTGCGCGCGATTTTTGGCCGACGAATCATGTTACGAATGGGTGGAATTTCCAAACGATGCCGACCTGCCTTCAGCTTTTTCACGAGCTGCCCAGCGTCGCCTGATGTATCGTTTGAATGGAAAAGGCCGTCTGAAACGGAATAATCTGTTTCAGACGGCCTTTAGGCTTGCATCAAACCTTAATCATATACTTTCAACAATTCCACTTCAAAAACCAAAGTGGCATTCGGCGGAATCACGCCGCCCGCTCCACGCGCACCGTATCCCATCTCTGCCGGAATAGTCAGTTTGCGACGGCCGCCTTCCTTCATACCGCCGAAACCTTCGTCCCAGCCCTGAATCACTTGGCCGACGCCTAAAGTAATGGTCAGCGGCTGGCGGCGGTCCAAACTTGAATCGAATTTGGTGCCGTCTTCCAGCCAACCGGTATAGTGGACGGTAATCTCTTTACCTTTGACGGCTTCTTTGCCGGAACCTTCCTGTAAGTCTTCGATAATCAAACTCATGGTTTTTCCTTGATATTTTCCGCTAATCGGGTGAAAGAAGACGTCAGGTTAGCATATTTTTCAACCACAGTTCACGCATTGGTGTAGCAGTCCGGCCGATTCCTGCCGTTTATCGTTTTTCCTCATTTCATAACGGTTCCATACTTTTTCGTGAAAAATAAAAAAACGACGGTATTGGCTATAGGTTCGATTAAAAGCGACTGCACTGGAAATACCGATGCTGCCGGTCAGGAATATGAAACACTCAAAATGCGACGCTGAAGTGTAAAACGGCAAAAGTTATGGTTTTCAACATGATATGTTTCTATCTGTTTCCGGACGGCTTTTAAACTAAAAACAGGCCGTCTGAATGGTTATTTATTACAAAAAAATAATAGTAATTATTCTCGAATGGGGACAGTTGATTGTATTTATACTATTTTTAGTTTATAGCTATTATTTTATAAAAATAAATAGTATTAATTAAATAACATCCCATTAGCGGGATATGTTGTGGATAATTTTGTGTACAATCAGAAAGGCCGTCTGAAAAATTTTCAGACGGCCTTATTATTTATATGTTTATCAAAAAGGATAATATTGTTATGACATTAAAATAAAAACAGAAATCCTGTGGAAATATTTACCGAAAAAAATTTGTGGATAAAATAAAAAAACCGTCCGAAATACGTTCGGACGGCTGCTGCAATGTAACTTATCAAATATCGTAAGTGGTCGATGCGGTATCGCCGCCTTTGCCCTGTCCAGTTGGTGTGGAAGAACTCGCCGCGCGGTTTGTCGGTGCGCTCGTAGGTGTGCGCGCCGAAGTAGTCGCGTTGGGCTTGCAGCAGGTTGGCGGGCAGGCGTTCGGTGGTGTAGCCGTCGAGGAAGGTAATCGCGGAAGCCATGCAGGGCATGGGGATGCCGCATTCGATGGCTTTGGCGACGACTTTTGCGCCATGCGGGCAGGCAGTTTTCCAATACGCCTTTGAAATAGGGGTCGGAACCCAAGAACACTAAATCGGGATTGGCTTCGTATGCGTCGCGGATGTTGCCCAAGAACGCGCTGCGGATGATGCAGCCTTCGCGCCACAGAAGGGCGGTGTTGCCGTAGTTCAATGCCCAATCGTTGTTTTCGCTGGCTTCGCGGATGAGCATGAAGCCTTGTGCGTAGGAAATGATTTTTGGATGCCAACAGGGCTTGGCGCAGGGGCTTCGACCCACGCGGCTTTTGTCGCCGTCAACGGGGTAACGGTTTTGCCGAACAAGCGGCCGGTTTGAACGCGTTGGTCTTTGAACGCGGATACGCAGCGGGCGAACACGGCTTCGGAAATCAGCGTCAGCGGGATGCCCAAGTCGAGGGCGTTGATGCCGGTCCATTTGCCCGTGCCTTTTTGTCCGGCGGTATCGAGGATTTTTTCGACCAAAGGTTCGCCGTTTTCGTCTTTGTAGCCCCAAAAATCGCGGCGGTGATTTCAATCAGGTAGGAATCCAGCTCGGTTTGGTTCCATTCGCTGAAAATGCGGTGCATTTTCGTCGTAGCTCAGACCCAAGCCGTCTTTCATGAATTGGTAGGCTTCGCAAATCAACTGCATATCGCCGTATTCGATGCCGTTGTGCACCATTTTGACGAAATGGCCCGCGCCGTCGCGGCCGACCCAGTCGCAGCAAGGCTCACCTTGCGGGGTTTTGGCGGCAATGGCTTGGAAAATGGGTTTGACGGCAGGCCATGCGGCTTCGTCGCCGCCGGGCATGATGGACGGGCCGTGACGCGCGCCTTCTTCGCCGCCGGAAACGCCCGCGCCGATAAAGCGGATGCCTTTTGCCGCCAGCTCGTGCGTGCGGCGGGTGGAATCGGGATAGTTGGCGTTGCCGCCGTCAATAATAATGTCGCCTTGCTCCAAAAGCGGGACAAGTTGCTCGATAAATTCGTCAACGACAGAACCAGCGCGAACCATCATCATGATTTTTGCGCGGTTTTTTTCCAGTTTATCCACTAAATCTTGCAAATGAATAGGCACCGATAATGTTGGTGCCTTTTGGCTGCGCTGTTGAGAAAATCGTCTACTTTGCTGACGGTACGGTTAAAAGCCACTACCTTAAATCCGTTGTCGTTCATATTCAAAAATCAGATTTTTGCCCCATTACGGCCAAACCGATTACACCAATATCGCCTTTCATCTTGACTACTCCGTTACTAGATTGTTTTGTAGGCTGTAACTCTACTTCATTTACATTTGTTTAACAATCATTAACTATTTAATTTTTTTGAAAAGATGGGTTTACGTTTAAAAGAAGGCTCCAGCAGAGTAATGGTTTGAATATAACTAGAATTTAAAATATAAAAAGATTTTTGATATTGAGTGTATCCCTGTTTTGTGGATAAGTTTTAAAAACCTTATTTTTCAAATTGTTAGCTGGTAAATTTTTGCTTGGGACAATTCATACCGGATATTGTTAAAAAAATGTGGATGATTTTGGTTTTAGCTGAACTGCTGTGTATAAGTCAGGCAGTTCCCACAGTAAGGAACCGTTTTATCCTTAGCTCCTGAAAATCTTTTCATGTATAGTTTCAAGACGGGTTAGTGTTCGTTACAGTCGTCAACCAAATGTGCCGACTGATTTTAAAAGGCCGTCTGAAAATTGGAGAAAACATGAAATATTCTTTCTTATTGAAAAGTACATTGGCTGCATTGGTTTTTAGCGGCCTGTGCACAATATTCCGCAGAGCCGCTGCCTTCTGTTGCGGCGGAGAGTCATGCGCCGGAGCAGGGCACGGGCCTGACCGAACAGAAACTGGTGTATGCCAAAGACTTTATGGCGGCTTCGGCCAATCCGTTGGCGACTGAAGCGGGTTACGAAATATTGAAACGCGGCGGCAGTGCGATTGACGCGATGATTGCCATGCAGACCACGCTGGGACTGACCGAGCCGCAGTCTTCCGGTTTGGGCGGCGGCGCGTTTTTGTGTATTGGGACAACAAGGCGAAAAACTGACCACCTTCGACGCCCGCGAAACGGCGCCGAAAGCGGCGACGCCGGAGCTTTTTGGATGAAAAACGGCAAACCGATGGACTTTATGAATGCGGTGGTCGGCGGCCGTTCGGTCGGCGTGCCGGGGATTCCGAAACTGCTGGAAGATGTCCACAAGCGTTACGGCAAATTGCCGTGGGCAAGTTTGTTCGGCAAACCGATTGAATTGGCGGAGAAAGGCTTTGCCGTATCGCCGCGGATGGCGAAATCTATCGAACAGAACCGGCAATATTTGCAGCGTTATCCGCAGACCGCCGCTTATTTCCTGCCGGAGGGCAAACCGCTGGCGGTGGGTACCGTTTTGAAAAATCCCGAGTTTGCAGCTTCCGTCCGCCTGCTGGCACAAAAGGGCAGCGCGCCTTTTTACACCGGCAGGCCGGCGCGGAATATGGTGAAGGCCGTTACCGGCGCGCGCGATAATCCGGGGAAAAATCAGTTTGGCGGATTTTAAAAACTACCGCGTCATCGAGCGTACGCCCGTATGTGCGCCTTACCGCGAATACGAAGTCTGCGGCATGGGCGCGCCGAGTTCGGGTGCGATTGCCTTGGGCGAAATTTTGGGCATTCTGCAAAATCAGAACATGAAAACGCTTGGCGCGGACAATATCCACAGTTGGCGCTGGATAGGCGATGCTTCGCGGGTGGCGTTTGCCGACCGTGATTATTATGTCGGCGATCCTGCCTTCGTCAATGTTCCTACCGAAACACTAATCGGGCAGCCCTACCTGAAAACGCGCGCCGGCGCAATCCGCGGTACCGATAAGGCGTTGCCGAAAGTCGAGGCGGGCAGGTTCGGGGCTTTGGCAGCGGGCAAGGCGGTGGAACTGCCGTCCACCAGTCATCTGGTGATTGTGGATAAAGAAGGTAACGTGGTTTCGATGACCACTTCGATTGAAAACGCTTTCGGTTCGACGTTAATGGCCAACGGCTACCTGCTCAATAACGAGTTGACCGATTTCGCCTTCAACCCAGCAGGCGAAGACGGCAAAAGCGGTGGCAAACAGCGTGGCAGGCGGCAAACGGCTCGCGTTCTTCGATGGCGCCGACCATCGTGATGAAAAACGGCGTGCCGTATATGGCGGTCGGTTCGCCCGGCGGCAGCCGCATCATCGGTTTCGTCGCCAAAAACGCTGGTGGCCCATATCGATTGGGACATGGACATTCAGACGGCCATTTCGCTGCCGAACATGCTCAACCGCGGCAGCACATATGAAATCGAGGAAAACCGCCGCCGCCGCTAAAGCGCCCGCTTTGGAGCAGTTAGGGTTATAAAGTCCAGGTGCGCGACCTGAATTCGGGCGTGCAGGGCATCGTTATCGGTAAAAACGGTTTGCAAGGCGGTGCCGACCCGCGCCGAGAAGGCAAAGTGATGGGTGATTAAATTCTTGAAAAAGAAATAAAAAGGCCGTTTGAAATGGGAAAACGCTTCCTGTTTCAGACGGCCTTTCCAATGCCGTGCAAAATATATGAACGAGTAAAATTACATTTCTATGGAATAAATTATATGCCTATGAAATATAAAGATAAAATAAACTGTAATAAACAGTTAATTATAGAAATGAAGATGAACTTTCTTCGTTTCTTTCTTTCTTACAGCCATGTACCGAGAAAGGTGCATTAAGTGTTTTAATTACTAAAGTAAGAAGGAATTGATTATGAAAAAAATTTGCAGCATTGTTGTCTTTGGCCGTATTGTCCGCTTCTGTAATGGCTGCTCCGGTTGCTAAAAAGCCGAGCACAAAGGCAAATCTAAAGCCAAAGTTGAAAAAGTAGAATCTGCAAAAACCCAAAGCGGTGCGGCTGAATCAGGTCTGAACTGACCAATCTGCTACTACCGGTACTGCCACTCCTGCTCCCTGCTGCTCCGGGTGCTGCCAGCGCAGTTAAATAATGCCGGATGATGGAATTTCAAAAAATGCTGTTTCCGGTTTGAATCTGGCTTCAAACACTTTTTAAAATTTTCATCGAGAACATAAAAAAACCCGCCTTCGGGCGGGTTTTTTTATGTTTCTAGCTTTTTCAGACGGCCTCTTGCGGATTTTTGCGGCCGTCTGATTCCTCAGGAGTATAATGGGCGGCTCTGAACTCTGCGGAGGCCGTCTGAAAATTCGTGCCCCACTTGATAAAACCCATCACACGCAAAGCTGCCGAAAATGACCCGCCCGCCGTCCGAAGAATACCGAAAAGGTTTGATTTACGCGTTTTTCCTGTTATCTGTTGTGGGGGCTGTTTCCGCTTTATTGGTTCCCGATCACGCACAGCGGTATGGGGGCGGATCAGATTCTCGCGCAGCGTATCTGCTGGTCGGCGGTGTTTTCTCGGCCGTACTGCTGATGATGCGGCAGGTGGGACCGCTGCTGAGGGCCGTGCGCGACCGCAGGCTGCTGCTGGCGTTTGTCTGTTCGGCAGCGGCGATTTCGGTAAACTGGCTGGTTTATCTGTGGGCGATTACCCATGACCATGTGCTTGATGCAAGTCTGGGCTATTTTTATTGCGCCGCTGGTGAATGTTTTGCTGGGACGGATATTTTTCAAGCGAAAAACTCGGCTTTGTTCAGATTGCGGCGGTATTGCTGGCGGTAACGGGGATTCTGTGGCTGGCCGTTCCCGCCGGACGCCCTGCCGTGGGTGTCGTTATTGTTGGCGGCAAGTTTTCGGCGTGTACGGGTTGCTGCGCAAACTTGCACCGTTGGACGCATTGTCGGAATGACGCTGGAAACGTTGCTGATGCTGCCGTTTGCGTTGGGTTATCTGGGTCTCAAGGCGGCGCAGGGCGGTTTGGTGTTCGGCGATCTTGGCGCCGTACCCATGGCGGTGCTGATTGGTTCGGGTGCGGTAACGGTCGTCCCCTTTATTGATGTTCGCGGCGGCGGCCAAACGGATTGCTTTGGGCGATTTGGGCATGATTCAGTACATTTCGCCGTCGATACAGTTTTTCCTAGGGCTGACCCTGTTCGGCGAAGCGTTCAGCACGCAGCGTTTTGCCGGTTATCTTTGGGTGTGGCTGGGCGTGGCGGTTTATGGCTACGGTGGTGTGGTTCGAACGGGAAAAACGCAATAAGGCCGTCTGAAACGGATTATCGCGTTTTAGACGGCCTTTGCACGGATTGAAATTCAGTCTTTAATCCGTTCCACCATGCCGATGCCGATGCAGTCGAAACCGACATGTACCGCCACCACCGGCGACACGGGCACGCTGTCGCCCAGGCGCAAACCGGTTTGGTTGTGGAAACGGTTGGCGAAAATGATGGTAAAACTCGGGGCTGCCGGAATAAAGTCCGGCCAGAACGAAATCGCCGCTGTCTTTTGCCGCGCATGGCCCTGCATAACCGAGAGAATCACCGCGTCCATCATTTCGTCGATGTCCGATACCGAACCGACGCGCGTCAGCTCGTTGTCGGTAAAGCGCAATACCGTTTTCAGACCCAGCCAGTCGCTCAAACGCGCACCCATGCGCGCCACCGTGCCGTTGACCACCAGCGGGCGGGTGGAAGGGATGCCGAAGAAAATGTTGCAGCGCGGTTTGAGCCGTTCCAGATACGTTATGATTTCAGGCGGCCTTTTGCCTTCCCTGAGCAGGCGCAACGCTTCCAACGCGAAATAGCCTTCCGGCATACAGCACATGCCTGTGTCTACCACATAAATCTTTAATTCTTTGTATTCCCGCGCTATTTTTCGGATAACTTCAGCAGTGTCGCTCAACCTGCTGCCGAGGGTGGTGATGATGGCTTCGTGGTAGCCTTGTTCGATTAAATATTGAAATGTGCGACAGCGTTTCCTGTGTCGGCGGTATGGTTCTGACTTTTTCGTTCAAATGGTTTTTACGCCAGCCGCAATACTGCGCGTTGTCCACTTCCAAAACCGTCGGCCGCCACCCGACCTTCCATTTCCACACCCAGATGCAGAATCTGAATCGGGCTGTCGCGGTCTAAAATATCCGACAGCGAGCTGGTCGAGGTGGATAATACCGCGCAACGGTAGAGCGCATACGAACCCTGCATAAAATCTCCCTATTTATAAATTATGCATGAATCAAATAAATGGTAGATTTTTATGATAAACGGCATTAGTCGGTTTGTCTATAATAGGTAATACAAATCTGCCGTTTTTGCCTTTATCAAAACCGATTGGCCGGATTCATCCTGATGAGGTCGTCTGAAAACGCGTTTCGGCGGCGTAACGCGGGCTTTGCGGTATAATTCGCCCAAACACAAGGATAACCTATGCAGAAAATCACCCTTATCGCCGCCTGCGCCCCCGACCGCTGCATCGGCATCGGCAACGCCATGCCGTGGCATCTGCCCGAAGATTTCGCCTTTTTCGATAGCTATACTTTGGGCAAAACCCGTGATTATGGGCCGGAAAACTTGGGAATCGCTGCCGAAGAGCCGCTGCCGGGCAGAAGGAATATTGTTATCAGCCGCCGGCCGGATTATCCGGCGGACGGAGCGGAACTTGCATACGGTTTGAAAGAAGCGTTTGCATTGTGTGCCGGAGCGGAAGAAATCATCGTGATGGAGGGGCGCAGATTTACGCGCAGGCCCTGCCGTTCGCAAACCGATTTGGCGGATCACCGAAGTGGATGTTCAAGCTAACGAACGGCGATGCGTTTTTCCCGAATTTTTCCGCCGAACAGTGGCGGGAAACCGCCCGCGAGCAACATGTCGGCGCACAGGGGATACGGTATGCGTTCGTGCATTACCGGCGTAGATAAAGGTGGGCAGAAGATAAAGTTCAGGCCGTCTGAAAATTTCAGACGGCCTGTTTTCATAAATCCAGCTTCATGACCGATACTGTTTCGCCGTTGTGCCGGCGCCGCTCAATTCCCTGACAGCCGTATTTTTCATATACGGCCCTGCACGTCGGGCGTGTACAGATAAAGCGCGGGCAGACGCATTTCGCGGGCGGCGCCCAAGCAGTGTTCCACCAGCAGTTTTCCCACGCCTTTGCCGCGGTACGGCGGCAGCACGAACACGTCGCCGAGCCAGTATTCGTATTGCGGCAGGGTGGCAATGTCGTGCCGTTTGAGCGCGGACGAGCCGAGCAGGCGGGCTCTGGCCATCGACCGCGGCAAAAGCAACGGGCAGGCCGCTGCCTCGCAGGCAGGTCTCGTAATAGGCTCGGATTTTATCCATGGAAGACCACGGCGCGAAGTCGTGCCACTCGGTATAGAGTGCCTGCGCCAGCGGGTCGATGTGTTCAGGGGCGCAGGGGGACGGTTTTTCATCACAATCGGCCTGGCGGCGGAAATCAATGGGCCGCCTTCGTACCGCCCGGCCCGTAAACGGCCTGCCACGCCGCATCAAGGCGCTGTCCCGCCTGTTGCAACGTCGAAGCCTCGTTCGTTTTTGAACGACATGGCCGATGCCAGTTCTTTTTGCAGGCGGTCGATGTCGGCCTGCGCCTTTTTGCGCGCGCCGCTGCGCGTCGGCAAGGTCCGTTTGCAGCGAAATGATTCTGCCGTCGTTGCCGTTTTGCGCCTTCAGTGCGGTACGGTAGGCAGATTGCGCGTTCAACAGGGCATCTTCCGCGTTATCGGCGGATGCCGCCGAAGCGGCGAACAGAGCAGTCAGGGTAATCAGGGTCATATGGTTTTTCCTTTATCAGGCCGTCTGAAACTTTCAGACGGCCTTTTTAACTGTTCTCAATCAAAGTTCTTAACCAAAGGAAATTCCGCCGAAATTGCGTTCCTGCCGTATTTCCGGTTGAATTTCGTATAGCCACCTGTTGTTGCATGTTTCTGGTTTCAGCCCTTGTTGCCTTGCCTTGAAGTTTTCTACTACATCCCGGTTTCTTCCAGCGCCATCGCTGCAAACGATCCGTCGGTGTCGTTTTTGAACCCATCGATCAGTGCTCTGAGCCTTTTGGGCTTTATCGGGGTTTTGAGGAGGCAATATTTATATCAGTTTGCTCTGTTTCGTTCTCCGCTAGCCTGCAACCAATTTTATCCGAGATACCTTCCCATGATTTTTTATCTAGAAAAAGCTCTTTGACTGTCGGCATTTTGCCGAATGCTTTTTCGCAACCGGGTTCGGGATTTTTCCGCCGTTCGTGCAAAGGTGTGTTTAATTCGCTGCGCTCGAATTCTTTTTGGTTGGGGATTTTATCCAATTCGTCCATATTCGGACGGACTTTGAACTCCCTTCGTAATTTTTGTCTCCGAACCAGCTTCTCGGGTTCAATTTTGACCGTTCGGGATTATAGACGTGGGCGTAAGCCAAACCGCCGTAAAGGAAATCGACGCAACTGTTGTGCGTACCCCTGTATTTTGTTTCATCGAATCCACCCAGTGCAGGATTATTGCCGTAATTCAACAGCTTTTTATATTGCTGCTCCGATATTTCCAGCGTCCGTTCGTAAATCGGGTTTTGATATTTTTTTAAACTCGTCTTTCTTGATTTCCCTTCTCCAAAAGGCTTTCCTGCTTTTTCGGAGCGAAACTGAAACCTTTCGTACCATCCCTCGTACCGTCGCTTATTTTGTAATACAGATGACCGACTACGGAATAGTCTTGTTTATTGCTGCCGGGCAATAATAAGGGACTACCATCTTCTTTAGTTAAAGGAGTACCCGGTGCTGCTACATAAACCGTTGCCGTATATCTTTTACTCATAAAATAATTCTCCAGAAATTACGGTTACTTACCGCGATAATATTCTTCTACAAAGATCTCAAAATCAACATCAGGATATTGAATTCCCCAAGACGGTCTAATTGATACCTTGTAAAACTCCTCATTCCCAATTTTTAAATTTCTTGGTACAAACCTGACTAAATCTTTTTCTAAAAGCAATTATATTCCCCCCTCCTTTTCTATGAGAATGAGCGTAAGGGGTTAACCATAACCTTTGCCATCCAGTATGCTTTTTTCCGCTATCCTTCCAAAAAGTCTTGGTTAATATGACCGGTACGGTTTTGTCTTTCACAATGTATTCGATTTTCACATCAAATTGCAGATTGCTTTTTTTGGGTTGATTATTTTCATCCGTATAAGTCCAAGTATCTTGTTCTTCCATCAGCTTTTTATCATCATCAGGAATCAGTGCTGTAATGCCCACCATATAGTCGCTATATGCGCTCTGTTGTTCATCCGTAAGGTAAAAATAAAAATTCCTGTCCCTATATTGGGCTTTAAAAGTAATGGTCGTTCAAATGGGATGCCATAAACAGTATGCCCGTTTATCTGCTTGGGTGCGTTCGATTGAGCCGTACAACCCGCTAAAGCTAGGGATACTGCCGCCAAGGTTGCTTTGGCATATATCGCATTTCTTAAACCGTATCTCATTAAAATTCCTTCCTTACCTTCTATATATAAAAACATTGCAAAAATCTAATCCCTTGTTAAAAGATTTCAGACGGCCTCAGCATATACCGGCGATGAAGTATCCGATACTGAAATAAACAAGGTAAGAAAAATCCATTAAAATATCGTTCAATAGCTTTGTTTCATACCCCGATAAATCAAGAATAGCAATAAAGGTATTAAGAAGTTAAAGATAAAAAGAAATTGCAACCACACCTACGAAAAAGAAGGCAATCTCAATGCTATTTTCATCAACAAACCCATCAAGTTAAAAACAGATTAGAAAAATAGGAAAAAGATTCAAAAATAAAAATTACCTATGAATATCTTCTTTTCCATTTTCAAAGTTTGAAATATTATGTTTTGTCATAATTCTTCCAACTCCTATTCTTTTCTTTTTGAGTAGAGTTTTTGCTTATACTTCACAATCAAAGTTCACTTGTGAACCATTTTTCATACGCAAGTATTGGTTAACCCATTTGGCTGCACATCCCTGTGCCGTATGCTCAAACCACACAAGCTACCACCAAGGTTGCTTTGGCATATTTTGTTTCTTAAACCGTATTTTATTAAAGTTCCTCTCTGCATATCGTAACATTTATAGATATCTATATCTGCCAAAAGGATTCTGAGACGACCTTTTCAACGCTTTAAGAACGTATCCGTTTTCAACACTTCTTCCTTGCCGATTAATGCCAACACGGCATCGACGCTGGGGGTTTTCGCCGTGCCGCAGACGGCGAGGCGCAGGGGCATGCCGAGTTTGCCCATTTTGATGCCTTCTTCGTCGCAGAAGGGTTTGAACAGGTCGTGGATGGCTTCGGCGTTCCAGTCTTCCAGCCCTTCGAGGCGTTCGGCGAAGCGCAGCATACGGGCGGCGGCTTCGTCGTCCCAGTGTTTCTGCACGTCCGCTTCGGCGGGCGTTTGTTTGACGTAGAAGTAGAGGCACTCGTCGGCGAGCGTGTTCAGGTCTTGGGCGCGGTCTTTGACCAATGCCAACACGTCTTCCAACGCGGGTTTTGCCGTGTCGTAAATGTCGCGCAGGGCGAGGCGGGGTTTGACGAGTTCGGCGAGTTTTTCGTTAGGCGTGATTTTGATGTGTTCGCCGTTAATCCAGTAGAGCTTTTTCAAGTCCATACGGCTTGGAGACGGGGAAACATCTTTCAAATCAAACCATTCAATGAATTGTTCCATCGTGAAGAACTCGTCGTCGCCGTGCGCCCAGCCCAAACGCGCCAGATAGTTGAGCATGGCTTCGGGCAGGATGCCCATCGCGCCGAAATCGGTGATGGCGACGGTATCGCCGCTGCGTTTGGAGATTTTTTTGCCTTGTTCGTTGAGAATCATGGGCAGGTGGCCGTATTCGGGCAGGTTCGCGCCGATGGCTTTTAAGATGTTGATTTGTTTCGGGGTATTGTTCACGATCGTCGCCACGAATAACGTGGGTAACGCCCATGTCGTAGTCGTCCACCACGACGCAGAAGTTGTAGGTCGGCGTGCCGTCGGCGCGGGCGATAATCAGGTCGTCGAGTGCTTCGTTAGGAATGGAGATTTCGCCTTTGACCAGGTCCGTCCACTGGGTGACGCCGTCCAAAGGCGTTTTTGAAGCGGACGACGGGTTGACGTCGGCAGGATTTTCGGGCAGGGTTTTGCCCTCTTCGGGACGCCAGCGGCGGTCGTAAGTCGCCGTGCCTTCTTTTTCGGCTTTCTCGCGCATGGCTTCCAGCTCTTCTTTGCTGCAATAGCAGTAGTAGGCGGCGCCTTTTTCCAAGAGTTCGGCGATGACTTCTTTATAGCGGTCAAAGCGGCGGGTTTGGTACACGACGTTGTCGGCGTTGTCGTAATCGAGACCGACCCATTTCATGCCGTCGAGGATGATGTTGACGGATTCGGCGGTGGAACGCGCCAAGTCGGTGTCTTCGATACGCAAAGGGAACTCGCCTTTTGTGATGGCGGGCAAACGCCCATGAAAAACAAGGCGGTGCGCACGCCGCCGATGTGCAGGTAGCCGGTGGGGCTGCGGGGCGAAACGGGTTTTGACGGTCATGATGGGATTTCCGGTAAAAATAAGTGATGAAAAGAATATTGTACTGTGTTTCGAACGGGTTGAGAAATCAGGCCGTCTGAAATGGGAACGGCGGCAAACCTGTTTCAGAAGACGGCATAAATGGCATGGTGGAGAAGAGTTCGGCAACGTGGAGGAAATGCTGAAAACGTTAAGGCCAACATCGCGGACACGCGCAATTAGGATACCGTCTGGAAAATCAGTGTTAAAAATGACGAATATCTGCTTTATTGAGTATAATTAAAAACGTTTTTGTAAATTTTATTCAAATTTTTTTCAGGAGTTAAAAGTGAACGAACAGAATAATCAATTACCGAACCAGCAACCTCAATACTATCAGCCGCAGCAGCAACCCGGCTATCAGCAGCAGGCTCCGGTGATCAGTATCGGAGACTGGATTGTTACTTCCATCGTTTTGGCCATTCCGCTGGTCAATCTGATTATGGCCTTCGTGTGGGGCTTCGGAGGCAATACTAATCCGAGTAAGGCAAATTATTGTAAGGCATGGTTGATTTTTATCGCTGCTGTAATCGCATTTTATGTTTTGCTGTTTTTGTTTGTCCTTGGTACGGGAGCGGCGTCAAGTCGATACAATTGATTGGGTCATGTGAATAAGGAGGCCGTCTGAAACTTTCAGACGGCCTTTGATATTTGCGCTGCCATATCGGCACACGTCGAATTTGTTCCTGCTTAGCAAAGATGCGACGGTTTGGGCAAGGAAGCGGCGTCAGCCGTTGCGCGTTATCCAGTTCCAAATCCGGTCGCCCCAGCTTTCGAATTGGTAGAGGAACAGCAGATAGCTTTCTTGGAACAAAAACCTGCCTTTTTTCGCGCGCGTCAAAGCGGGTGGTCGGCGTGGCGGAGACTTCGGCGTTTAAATCCAAATCGCGGGCAATGGCTTGGGCGCGGGCGAGGTGGTAGGGGTCGCTAACGATGATGATGCTGTCCACGCTGTTGGCGCGCAGGATGGGTTTGATGTTGCGCAGGTTTTTCGTAGGTGTTGCGCGATGTGTTTTCAAACAGGATGTTTTTGGCGGGAATGCCTTTGCTTGAGCGCATAGCGGCGGCCGACTTTCGGCTTCGGTCATATAGCCTTTTTCGGCGTGCCGCCGGTAAAGACGATTTTTCCGACACGGTGGCTTTGATACAGCGCAATCGCGTGGTTGATGCGTTCCAGAAATACCGGCGAAGGCTGTTTGTTCCATGCGGCCGCACCGAGCACCACGGCCGCATCGGCGGTGGCGGCGGCGGGCAGGGTCTGGTTGCCGGTGCGGTACACCTGCCATACGTTTCCCGCAAACACGGCCAGCACCAGCAAGATGCTGAGTGCGATACCGCGCAGCAGGTAAAAGCGCAGGCCGTTACGGCTGTGGAACAAGGGAAAACGCATGGTTTCAGACGGCCTCTCTCTATTCGGGAAGCAGGGCTTCGATGTTTTTCGAGCGGCCGGCCGATGGCGGCTTTGTCGGGCGTAACCAGAATCGGGCGTTCCAGCAGGGCGGGGTGTTCCGCTACGGCCCGCAGCAGGGTGTCGTCGTCCAAATCCGGATTGTCCAGCCCCAGCTCCTGATACAGGCTGTCTTTCACGCGCATCATGCCGCGGGCCGATTCCAGCCCCAGCTTGCGGAAAATGTCCTGCAATGCGGCCAGATCGGGCGGCGTATCCAGATAGCGTACCACTTCGGCTTCGATGCCGCGTTCTGCAGCAGGTCGAAGGCGGAACGCGATTTGCTGCATCGGGGGTTGTGGTAGAGAATAAACGGGGCAGACATGGCAATCCTTTCGCAGAATAACGGCTATTATGGTCCGTATATGCAATTTACTCAAGAAAGTACCTTTGGCCGTCTGAAAAGATTACAATACCCTACATCCGACATTTTCATTAGGACAAGCCATGAAAACACTGACCGCCGCCATTATCGCCGCCGTTGCCGCCTTGGGTGCGCAAACCGCGTCCGCCGCCGACCTGCAAAGCTGGAATAGCGACACTCCGCAGACGCAGGAATCCCTCAAAGCGCCCGTGCGCGTCATCAACCTTTGGGCGACATGGTGCGGCCCCTGCCGCAAAGAAATGCCGGAAATGTCGTCTTGGTATAAAGCGCAGAAAAAGGCAGTGTCGATATGGTGGGCATCGCGCTGGACAACACCGAAAACATCGGCAAGTTTCTGAAACAAACCCCGTCAGTTATCCGGTTTGGCGTTACACCGGCGCCGACAGCCCGTAATTTCATGAAAAACGTTTGGCAACAATGTCGGCAGTTTTGCCCTTTACCGTCGTCGAAGCGCCGAAATGCGGTTACAAGCAGACGATTACCGGCGAAGTCAATGCTAAAAACTGACCGAGGCCGTGAATCTGGCCAAGGGCAAATGCAAATAGGTAGGGCGGAATCGAGGCCGTCTGAAAACCGTTTTTCAGACGGCCTCGTTCAAGCGGGAAAGGCGCAATGCTTCCTCCGGCCTTATCCTGACCGCCTGTGGATAATTTAGGGATAACTTCCCAAATCCGCATGAATCCGCGAAACAGCGGCATCTTCCGATAAACGGCAGGATTATGCCGTTTAAAAATGACGCCACTATCCCAATCGGCCGCCAGCCTTTATAATTCGGGCATATGTTTATTGTTCAGACGGCCTGTCTCCGGTTGCGTATTTTCAGGAGAGCAGGGCGGGTGTCCGGCAATGCGGCTGTGCGTAACCCGGCCGTTTCTGTGGATAATTTTTCAAAAGGCCGTCTGAAAAGCAGTTTCGTTGAAGCTGAAACCTTTTACAGGAATGTTTATGATTCGTTTCGAACAAGTTTCCAAAACCTATCCCGGCGGTTTTGAAGCCTTAAAAACGTCGGTTTCCGCATCAAGAAAGGCGAGATGATTTTCGTTGCCGGACATTCCGGTTCGGGCAAATCGACCGTATTGAAGCTGATTTCGCATCACCAAGCCGACTTCGGGCAAAGTGTGGTTCAACAATCAGGATTTGGGCGCGCTGAACGACAACCAGATCGGTTTCATGCGCCAGCATATCGGCATTGTGTTTCAAGACCATAAAATCCTGTATGACCGCAACGTACTGCAAAACGTCATCCTGCCCTTTGCGGATTATCGGCTATCAGCCCGGCAAGGCAGAGGAGCGCGCCCGCATCGCCGTTGAAAAAGTCGGCCTGAAAGGCCGCGAGCTAGACGATCCGGTTACTTTTGTCCGGTGGCGAACAGCAACGCTTGTGCATCGCCCGTGCCGTCGTCCACCAGCCCAGCCTCCTGATTGCCGACGAACCTTCGGCTAACCTCGACCGCGCCTACGCGCTTGATATTATGGAATTGTTCAAAACCTTCCACGAGGCGGGCACCACCGTCATCGTCGCCGCACACGACGAAACGCTGATGGCCGACTACGGCCACCGCATCCTGCGGCTTCAAGGAGGGCGTTTGGCATGAGCATGATTCATTATGTTTCGCTGCATGTGGAATCCGCCCGCACCGCGTTCAAACAACTCTTGCGCCAGCCGGTCGGTACCCTGCTGACGCTGGCGATGCTGGCGGTGGCGATGACCCTGCGCTGGCGCTGTATCTGGGCGTGCAGAGTGGACAAAGCGTGCTGGGCAAGCTCAACGAATCGCCGCAGATTACCGTGTATATGGAAACCGGCGCATCGCAGGCGGACAACGACACGGTGCAAAAACTGCTGCAACGCGACGCGCGTTTGACCAAAATCCGCTTTATCGGCAAGCAGCAGGGGCTGGAAGAGCTGCAAGCCAACCCTCGATCAAAACCTAGTATCCATGCTCGACAGCAATCCGCCGCCCGACGTATTTATCGTTACACCCGACGCGGCGGCGACTCCGGCACAGATACAGACGCTGTACGGCGATTTGGTCAGGCTGCCGATGGTCGAATCGGCCACGGTGGACACCGAATGGGTGCGCACGCTGTATCAGATTAACGAATTTGTCCACAAGATTCTGTGGTTTCTGGCGGTAACGCTGGGCATGGCCTTCGTATTGGTGGCGCACAATACCATCCGCCTGCAAATCCTAAGCCGCAAAGAAGAAATCGAAATCACCAAACTTTTGGGCGCGCCCGCTTCGTTTATCCGCCGTCCGTTCCTTTATCAGGCCGCATGGCAGAGCCTGCTTTCCGCCGTGGTCAGTCTGGGTTTGTGTTCGTGGCTTTACCGGCGCGACCCGTCCGCTGGTCGACCAGATTTTTCAAAACCCTACGGCCTGAACATCGGCTGGCGGTTTTTCACGGCGGGCGAGATTGCGCTGGTGTCGGTTATCGTCGTCGCATTGGGTGTGTTCGGCGCATGGATGGCCGCCACACAGCACCCTGCTCGGTTTCAAAGCGAAAAATAAGATTTCAGACGGCCTGCGGGAGACAGGCCGTTTTGTTTGATACGGAGACGGTTTTAAATTGAACCTTAATAAATCCGCAGAATCCGTATGAATATATCGGTTGATACATGATTGCTTATTGAGGTTTGATTATTCGGGAGGGTTCGTTCATGCTGTCTGAAAGATATTTGTTTGTTTTGCTGGGTGTGTCTGTGATGTTGTTAACCGTATCGGCTCTGAAATTTCAATGGGTACAAGTTGCCGAGATTAAGAACAAAAACAGGTTTAACGCCTTAATATTCATTATCATGGCAATAGCAGTATTATTGTTTTTCATCTGACAGAAATATTCTTTGAATGGGAGAATCCGTATGAACCCGTCTTTAGAAAAATCGCCCGCATCCTGACCGAACGCCGCCAAACCGTTACCTGTGCCGAATCCTGTACCGGCGGCCTGCTGGCCGGCGCATTGACGAGTATCGCCGGCAGCTCGCAATGGTTCCACCAAAAGTTTTGTAACATACAGCAATAAAGCCAAAGAAGACCGGCTCGGCGTGATGCCCGATACGCTGTTGAAAACACGGCGCAGTCAGTCGGGAAACGGTCTACGAAATGGCACGCGGCGCCAAAGCCGCTGCTGGAGCCGATTATGCCCCTGAGCGTGTCCGGTATCGCCGGACCGGGCGGCGGCAGTGCGGCCAAACCGGTAGGTACGGTATGGTTCGGCTTTGGCTACCCCTGACCGAATCACTGGAGCGCACGGCTTTTATTCGAAGGCGACCGCGAAAGCGTCCGCAATCAGGCGGTACGGTTCGCGCTGGATTGGCTGGCGGAGAATCTGACAAAAACATTTGAACCTGTCAGTTTGGGAAACAATAGAAAGGCCGTCTGAAAACCTATTGCAGGTTTTCAGACGGCCTTTTTACAGCAATAAAACGGTTTATTTGAAGCGGTAGCCCACGGTAGCCATATAGCTGTTGTTGTGGATTTTCAAATTGTCTTTTTATAGCGGGTCTGTTCCCCATTCCGCGCCTACTTCCACATTCGGAGTAACGGCGTATTTTCGCACCCACTGCAGCCCAGGCCGTTCATATTGGTACGGCTGCGGCCTCCGCCCTCGAATCTGCCATAGTGGTAGCCGACTTTTACCGTAGGCCATCACGTCATTGGTCAGACGGTAGCCCTGAATATAGGAGGCAGAAGCATCAACTTTCTGTTTGGCTTCGCCGATGGAGTTTTCGCCTATGGTGCGGTGCAACGGTTTGACGGCCACTCCGCGCCGCCTATCCAGTTGCTTGCGCCAAACTGGGTATTGTAGTTGCCGCGCACGGATACGTCGGCTTTGTTTTTCTCTTTCAGGCTTGAATTTTTGACATCGCTTTTGCTCACACCTGCACCCACTTCGACAGCGGCACCGGTAAACGTACCTTCAGTATTCAACGGGGCGGCAACGGCGGAAGCTGCGGCGCTCAGAAAGAATGCGGTCAATAAAGTTTTCTTCATTTTCATAACTCCTGTCAGAATGAAAGGAAGGCGGCTTTTCGCTTTCCGACGATTACAGTATCAAAGCGTTTCAGACGGCCTGCAACAGCCTTTTGCCTAGAGGTTACACGCCGCTGCTTCGATTTTTACGTTTGTAATTTAGGGTTTTTGAAATTACGTGTTTAAAGTGATTATTGCAGCCTCTGCCCGTTTTTGTTCAGCGTAATGATAATGCGGCAGAATTTGGGAAAGAACTCGATTGTTTTTAAAACGTATGCGGTAAAAAGACGGAGTTTAGAATGTTCCGTCTAAAAATCTATGTTTACATGCGGGTGTGGTTTTTATGATCAAGGGTGGTTTAGAGTTGGCCTATTCTTGAGGCGGAACAGAAAAAGTAAGGAAACCAGCACCGCCGCAAAGCGTTCCGCCGCGCCTTGCGCCGTGTGCAGGTAGAGCGCGGGTTCGATGAGTTCCAATTCGTTCAGCAGCAGCCTGCCGCCGATGATTGTGCCGTCCACCCGTGCGTAAACGGGCATTTGCGGCAATAAGTCCAGCACGCAGCGGGCGGTGCGGACGACGGTTTCGGACGGGGCGACGGGGCGGATTTCGACGCCGTAGGCGGAATTGGCGCGCCATTCGCCCTGCGGCGGCCGGCGGAGCACAGCGTGGCTGAATGTGCCGTTGAAAAATATCAGCGAGGTTTCGCCCGCCTGTTCGATTTCGCGGATATATGGCTGGACGATGACGCCCTGCGGATAGGCCGGCCAATCGGGCGGCGGCGAAGCGGCGGTGATTCTGGCTACGACGCGCCCGCTTTGTCCGACGGCAGGTTTGATGACAGCTTCCTGCCAGCCGCGTTCGCGCAAAATATTTTGCACCGCTTGATTTTCGGGCGGTGCGAACACGCTGGTATCACGTCCGCACCCCCATGCGGCCAGGTCGCACAGGTATTTTTTTGTTCATGTTCCAGCGCATCAGCGGCGGCGGATTGACAAACCGCTGCCCGCTTTTTCCGCGTCGTCCAGCCAGCGGCGGAATGCCCTGCGGTTCGGCGGCATAGTCCCACGCGCACAGAGGCAGCAGGAAGGGGTCGGCCGGACGGTTTTGCCAGATGTCGAAGCGGGTGGGGACGGATTGGCGGTTGAGTATGTCCGCCAGCGGCAGCAGGTTTTGCGGCGGCTGCGGATAGGTGCGGCAGGTGGTGATGGTGAGCATGGTCGGGCGGTATTATCTTGGACAGGAATCTCAAAAGGCCGTCTGAAACGTTTTCAGACGGCCTTTGCGGTTTATTTGACCTGCTGCATGTATTTTTTTCAGACGGCCTTTGCTCTGCATGGCGCGGTTTTCCAGTTCGTCTACGACGGCTTGCGCTTTGGCTTTGTTCACCGGTTTGCCGACCTGAATCACGCCGCTCATGTTCATCATGCGGTGCGGCGGGCAGGTATAGACGTACACGCCTTCTTTGTCGAGTTTGAGGGTGAAGTCTTTGCCGTCTTCGGAGAGGAAGTCGGCAACGCCGTCGGGCAGGGCTTTGCTTTGCACCCAGTGGCCTTTGTTGGCGGCTTTGAAGGTGACGGTGTCGCCGACTTTAGCATTGACGTAGCCGGGTTCGAACACCATGCTGCCGTCTTTGCCGTTGTCGAGCATTTTGATTTCGTGGTTGGCGGCGTATGCGCCGAGGGAGGCGGTCAGCATGAGGAGGAAGAGGGATTTTTTCATGGAGGGAGTCCTTTCTAAGGATAAAAAATATGGGACGGGCTGATGAGTCGGAGAGGTAAACCTTGGGCTTACCGCCCTCTCCCTAACCCTCTCCCGCGGGAGAGGGGATAAGTTGCAGGGAGATCGCAGGCCGGATGCTCAAATCCGACATTTCAGGAGCGGATTGTTGATTTTTAACCGTCGTCATTCCCGCGCAGGCGAGGGGAATCCATTGGAATGACGGCGGCGGTTAAGTTACGCACTCTGCCGCATCGGGCGGATAACGGGCAGGCCTTTGCTGTCGTATAAAAGTTCGATATCCACCTTGTACAGCCTGCCTATCATGTCCGCCTGCAACACGTCCTGCGGCGCGCCCTGCGCCTGTACTTTGCCTTCGCCGAGCAGAATCACGCCGTCTGAAAACTGCGCGGCGAGGCTCAAATCGTGCAACACCATCAGCGTAACCAGATTGTGTTCGTGCGTGTATTGCACCACGCGCTCCAAAGAGGTTCAACTGGTGGTGCATATCCAGCGCGCTGACCGGTTCGTCCAGCATCAGGATTTCGGGGCGGCGCAGCATGACTGGGCAAACATGACGAGCTGCCGCTGTCCGCCGGAAAGCCGCATGACGTCGCGGTGCGCCAGATGGCCGATGCCCAGCTCCGCCATGACACTTGCGGCTTCGTGCAGCAGTTCGTCGCCGACGTGCATGTGCAGCGCGTCCATGCGGCCGAGCAACACGACTTTCCAACGCGGTCAGCGAGGCTTCGGCGGCGGTGTCCTGCGGCATATAGCCTATGCGTTTGCGCCAGCTTTGCAGGTGGATTTTGCTCAACACTTCGTCGCCGTAGCGGATGGTGCCTTTGTGCGCCACTTCGCCGAAAAATCGTTTTTCATCAGCGAGGATTTGCCCGTGCCGTTCGGGCCGAGCACGGAATAGACTTTGCCTTGTTCCAGCGTCAAATCGATACTGTCGGCGACCACACAATCGCCGCGCCGGATATGGACGTTTTCAAGTTTCAACATTTCAGACGACCCTACCGTTTCGTTAATACAATCCAGAAGAAGAACGGCACGCCGACAAACGACGTAACAATCCCCACCGGAAACAGCGCGCCGGGGATAATCACCTTGGACAACACGCTCGCTACCGACAAAAACGCCGCCCCCGCCAGCATCGCGCCTGGCAGGAAGAAACGTTGGTCTTCGCCCAAAAGAATCCGCGCCACATGCGGCGCGACCAGTCCGATAAAGCCGATCACGCCGACGAAACTGATTGCCGTTGCCGTCATCACCGCCACCAGCACCAGCGTTTTCAGGCGCAAAAATTGCAGATTGATGCCCAGCCCGACGGCACGTTCTTCGCCCAAACGCAGCGCGGTCAGCTTCCACACATCGCGCGACAGCAGCAGTACGCACACCGCCGTAACCGCCGCCGTAACGATGACCGTCTCCCAAGTCGCCTTGGTCAGGCTGCCGAACAGCCAAAACAGAATCTGCTGCGAAATCTCAGGCGCGGCGATAAACTGAATCAGCGACAGAATCGACTGAAACAGAAACAAAAGCGCAATCCCCACCAACACCAGCATCGCCGAATTGAAGCGGCGCGCCGAGGCAAACAGAAACAAGATGCCCGAAGCCAGCATGGTCATCACAAACGCCCCGATGGGGACGGCGACCGTTTCAGGCAGCCCGAAACCGCCGAACGCAATCACCACCGACGCGCCCAAACCTGCCGCCGCCGCCAAGCCCAGCGTATAAGGGCTGGCCATCGGGTTGTTCAAGAGCGTCTGAATCTCCGCCCCGCCGACACCCAAAGCCGCGCCGACCACCAAGGCCATTACCGCAATCGGCAGGCGCAGATCCATCACAATCAGGCGGTTCATTTCATCGACTTCGGGTTTGCCCAGCAAAACATTGACCACTTCGCCGACGGGCAGCGTGTCCGTCATTGCCGGGCCGGTAGCGATGTCGAATAAGAAGCTGACCGCCGCGATGATTAAAAACATCAAAACAATCAACCAACGCTTGCCTTCTAGCCTGCGCTGGTTCCTCACAATCTCGGCGACAACCGAATCATTCATTTTTAAACCTTTGAAATTAAGGAACAAGGCCGGACATCCATGCCCGACCATCTCTTTTGTCTGTATCCGTTTTGAAGGGTGTTTTTGAAAAATCAGGGATAACGGCGTTCCAAACGGCTTTGCCCTCTCCTAGCCCTCTCCCACGGGGAGAGGGAACAAATTGTAGGGAATCAAAACAATGGTCGGACTTCAGTTATCTCGATCCCTCCCCGTGGGAGAGGGGGCAAATGTAGGGAATCACAACAATAGTCGGACTTCAGTTATCTGTTCCCTCTCCCCGCGGGAGAGGGTTAGGAGAGGCAAAAACAGTCAAACCCACCTGAAGCTTCCCATTCGACAAGACGGAAAGTCGTAGCGTGGGCTTTGCCCACGAAAACGGGGAACCTCATACCATTCGCCATCATTTCTGAAAAACATCACCCGTGGGCAAAAGCCCACGCTACGGTTCTGTACAAAATCCACGCTACTTTCAGACGACCTTCCGCATAAAAAGGTCGTCTGAAATCCCATAAGCCCGCCTTACTGACCTTTCGGATACAGGTAGAACGTACCGTTTGGTACAACAGGCAGGTTTTGGCGGTAGAAGTCGGTATAAGTTTTCTCAGGATTGAAGTCTTTGAACAACTGCGGATAAATCGCTTTGGCCATAAATTGAATCGATGCGCCGTCGGAAAGCGTGCGCGAGTTGGCGTGGTAGGCGGCGTAGAGGCGGTTGTTCTTAATCGCAGGCAGATTCGCCCAGCCGGCGCGTTTGGCAAAACCGCAGCGTTTCTTTCCGCTTCGGCTTTCGGAATGCCCCAGCCCATCACCATGGCGGTCGGGCTTTTCTTCAATTCGGTTTCGCGGCCGGTAATCACGATGACGTCGGGTTTGGCGGCGAGGACTTTTTCAGGATTGATCGGGCCGTAGAACTCGACCGAAGAAGCAGCGATATTGTTGCCGCCGACCAGCGTCGCCATCGAACCCCACATACTCTTGCCGAAGGTGACGCTGTGTTCCGCCGGGCCTTTGTTGCCGAACTCGACATACACTTTAGGCTTGGGCAGATTGGCTTTTTTACGCGCGCTTGGATGGTGTCGGCGATGCGTTTGTAGTCCGCCGCCAGCTTGTCCGCTTTTTGCTGCTGACCGGTCAGCGTGCCGATGAGTTTGGTCGATTGAACGTGTTTGGCGACCGTTTGCGCGTTGTAGTCCAACACCACAATCGGAATGCCCGCTTTGTTGATGCGGTCAAGGTCGGAGCCCAGAGCCTTATACTGCCAGTCCGCCAAAATCAGCAAATCGGGTTTCAATGCCAATACTTTTTCAACAGAGAACGTGCCGACTTCCACCTCGCCCACGTCGGCAAGCTGGTTCAACTTAGGCACGGCTTTGCTGAATGCTGCCCAGCTCGGCGGCGCCCAGTCGGCCCAAACCGCTTTGGAGAAGCCGACCACATTATTCAGCGCGTCCTTGCCGCCGATGGCCATGTAGTCTTGATAATAAAAGCCCAAAACCACGCGTTTGGCGGGCAGGTCGACGGTTACTTTGCGGCCGTTGACATCGGTAATCTGAACCGGTTTGGCATAAGCGGCAAGGGTTGCGCAGGGAAAGTGCGGCAGCCAACGCGAAGGCGGACAAACGCTGAAATTTCATTAAGTTTATTCCTTTATAATTTATATCGATAACAATTATTGTTTCTTTAATTTATATTAAATTACAGGATTTTTCAAGCGCCAAAAGATGGCCAAACGGGAAAGCGGATAAACGGCCTGCCGAATCAAATAAAGAGGTATTTTCCGCAATAAAATATAGTCAAAAGGCCGTCTGAAATTTATTTTTCAGACGGCCTGTGTAAGAAAACAACCGAATCTGCCCTTCAAACCGGCAACGGCGCGTTAACGGGACAAAGAGGGAGCCTTCCGCGGCGGGTTTACCGTCAGGCGGACTGCCTCTTCGAGTTCGTCGTCATCCCGATCAATAAGTTCTATCGGGAATTTCAGGCGCAACGCCGTAACGATGGCGCCGACCGACAATCCTGCGGCATCAAGCAACTCGATTTCCTTAAGCACCGGTTTGGAAAGGTTGAACATGGTTTTTCCTTAAGATTTAATTTGTGTCCGGCAGAAAACAGCAAACCCTAACCTACTTTGTTGCCCGGCTGCGCGCCCTGCATCTACATCCAAGAGCCTCAGTTTGCCCTCGGCGGTAGCGGCGGAGAGGATCATGCCTTCGGATACGCCGAATTTTGCCATTTTGCGCGGGGCGAAGTTGGCGACAGCGATGACCATGCGGCCGTTCAATTCGGCAGGGGTTCGGGATAAGATGCGGCGATGCCGGAGAAGATGATGCGTTTTTTTCAAAACCGAAATCGAGGTCGAATTTCAAAGAGCTTTGGTGCTGCCTTCGACGGCTTCGCAGTTCAATACTTTGGCGACGCGCATATCGATTTTCATAAAGTCGTCAAAGCTGGCCTGTTCGGCGACTTTTTCGTATTTGCTCTCTTCGGCGGCAGGCGCGGCTGCGGCGGCGATGCTTTGTTTGTTGGCTTTGATTAAATCGTCCACTTGTTTTTGCTCCACTCGTTGCATTAAATGTTCGTATTTGTTGATGGCGTGTTCGCCCAAGGTTTTCGCGCGTGTTTGCCCAGGTAATCGCGTCCAGATTGAGGAAACGCGCGGCGTTTGCGGCGGTTTGCGGCAATACGGGGGCGAGGTAGGCGGTCAGCATGGTGAAGGCGTTGATGAGTTCGCTGCATACTTCGTGCAGGCGTTCGTCTTGACCTTCTTGTTTGGCGAGTTCCCACGGCTTGTTGGCATCGACGTATTCGTTCACGGCGTCCGCCAAGGCCATGATGTCGCGCAGGGCGCGGGCGTATTCGCGGTTTTCGTATTGCTCGGCTATGTTGTCGCTTTCGGCGGCGAGTTTTGCCAGCAATGCGCTGCCTGAAACGTCTTTCAGACGGCCTTCAAAGCGTTTGGCGATGAAACCTGAAGCACGGGCGGCAATGTTGACGTATTTGCCGACGAGGTCGCTGTTGACGCGGCTGATAAAGTCTTGCAGGTTCAAATCGATGTCTTCGATTTTGCTGTTGAGTTTGGCGGCGATGTAGTAGCGCATCCACTCAGGGTTCAGGCCTTGTTCCAGATAAGATTTGGCGGTGATGAAGGTGCCGCGCGATTTGGACATTTTTTGTCCGTCCACGGTCAAAAAGCCGTGTGCGTACACGCCGGTCGGGGCGCGGTGGCCGGAGAAATGCAGCATGGCAGGCCAGAACAGGGCGTGGAAATAGAGGATGTCTTTGCCGATGAAGTGGTACATCTCGGTTTGGCTGTCGGCTTTGAAGTATTCGTCGAAATCGATGCCGATGCGGTCGCACAGGTTTTTTTAAACGACGCCATGTAGCCGACGGGCGCGTCCAGCCAGACGTAGAAGTATTTGCCCGGCGCGTCGGGGATTTCGAAAACCGAAATACGGCGCGTCGCGGGAGATGTCCCAGTCGGACAGGGTGGTTTCTTCGCCTTCGCCCAGCCATTCTTTCATTTTTGTTGAGGGCTTCGGGTTGCAGATGGGGACTTGCCGTCGTGCGGGTTGTTGCCGGAAGTCCATGCTTTGAGGAAGTCGGCGCATTCGCCCAGTTTGAAGAAGAAGTGTTCGGATTCGCGCACTCGGGTTTGGCACCGGAAACGGCGGAATACGGGTTAATCAGTTCGGTCGGGGAATAGGTCGTGCCGCAGACTTCGCAGTTGTCGCCGTATTGGTCTTGGGCGTGGCATTTCGGGCATTCGCCTTTGACGAAGCGGTCGGGCAGGAACATTTGTTTTTCAGGGTCGAAAAGCTGCTCGATGACGCGGCTTTCAATTTTGCCGTTGGCTTTCAGCGCGCGGTAAATGTCTTGGGAAAACTGTTTGTTTTCAGGGGAATGGGTGCTGTAATAATTGTCGTAGCCGATGTTGAAACCGGTGAAGTCGGCAAGGTGCTCTTCATGTACTTTGGCAATCATGTCTTCGGGCGCGATGCCTTGTTTTTGCGCGGCAAGCATCACGGGTGTGCCGTGGGTGTCGTCGGCGCAGCAGTAGTAGCATTCGTGGCCGCGCAGTTTTTGGAAGCGTACCCAAACGTCGGTTTGGATGTGTTCGACCATGTGGCCGAGGTGGATGCTGCCGTTGGCATACGGCAGCGCGGAAGTGACAAGGATTTTGCGTGTCATGGTTTGTGCTTTTAAAAACAATGGATAAAGATGTCGGGAATTATACCGCAAAACAATACGCAAAGGCCGTCTGAAACACCGATTGCAAGGGTGTTTCAGACGGCCTTTCGACGGAACGGACCCTTTAAATCAGCGTTTCGCTTTTTGCCGGTTTTTCTTGTCCGCCGCCGCCAAACGCATGGCGACGAACTCGACCATCAGGTCTTTTTCGTCCAGAAAAAGGTTTTCATTTTTCCAGCGAATAAATCTTCCTGACCATTGCGGGCAGGCCGTTATGGATGATGGCGGCGATTTCGCCGTTGGCGGATTCGCTGTCCATCGCGGTTTTGAGGTCGGTACCATGCGCCAGCAGGTAGTCGTTGATGGTTTTTTCACGCCGCCGTTGATTTCAAACTGTTTCATCAGGCTTTCCTTTCCGTATATGCGTTGACTTGAAACGTTATCGTTATTGTTATGAACTACTTACTGAAGTTATTTTTAACAGAATGTGCATTCGGCCGCACTTTTTCGAACGGTGTTGCGGCGGTTGTTGTGTTCCGATTGATACAAAACAGGGCGCAATCGGCTCCGTTTTGCCGTTACAATACGGATATTGTGTTTTGAGGCCGTCTGAAAAATGTATCTGTGGTTTAAGCTCCTCCATATTTTTCTTTATGATTTCTTGGTTTGCCGGACTTTTTACCTGCCGCGCATTTATGTGAATCTGGCACAGGTCGACCCGCAGGCCGAGCCGGCGGAATATGAGCGGCTGCTGGGCATGGCGCAGCGGCTGTACAAATTCATGTCGCCGCTGGGCATCGGTGCGCTGGTGTGCGGCATCGTGATACCGTTTGCCAACGGCTGGTGGGGATTCGGCTGGGTACATGTCAAGCTGCTGCTGGGCCTGCTGCTGCTGGGTTACCAGCACGTCTGCCGCGCCCATCTGCGCCGTTTTTTTGCGAACACGCGTGCCGCCATTCGCACAAATGGTACCGCGTGTTTAACGAGATACCGGTTTTTGATGATGGTTGCCGCACTGTATCTGGTGGTATTCAAACCGTTTTGATTTTTTTGATTGACGAATCCGGAGAGGCCGTCTGAACATGACTGTTGAAATCGAACGCCGTTTTTTTGCTGAAACACGACGGCTGGCGCAACCAAGCGTCCGCGCCGCAGACCCCTGCATCAGGGCTATATCAGCGTGGAAAAAGGAACGCACCATCCGCGTGCGCATCATTGGCGACAGGGCTTGGCTGACGCTGAAAGGCTATATTTCCGACCTCAGCCGCAGCGAATTTGAGTATGAAATCCCGCTGGAACACGCGCGGCAGATGATGGACGGCATGTGTCCGTTCAAAATGGAAAAACGCCGCTACCGCGTGCCTTACGGCGGCTTCGTGTTTGAAATAGACGAATACGGCGGCGACAACGCGCCCCTGATAGTGGCGGAAATCGAACTGCCCTCGGAAGACGCCCGATTTGAAAAACCCGACTGGCTGGGCGAAGAAATCACGTCCGACGGCAGATTCACCAATGCGTATCTGAGCAAGCACCCGTATTCTGCGTGGGAAAAATAGCAAATCAAAGAGGCCGTCTGAAAACCCGAAACAGGATTTTCAGACGGCCTCCTTCTTTCAGGCTATATGGCCGCTCAACCGCGAAACTCTTTCGATTTTCGCGCCTACGCCGCCGAGTTTTTTTCTCGATGTATTCGTAGCCGCGGTCGAGGTGGTAGATGCGTTCGACGATGGTTTCGCCGTCTGCGACCAGAGCCGGCCATGACGAGGCTGGCGGAGGCGCGCAGGTCGGTCGCCATCACGACGGCGCCGGAGAGTGTTTTCCACGCCTTTGATGTAGGCGGTGTTGCCTTCGGTGGTGATGTCTGCGCCCATGCGGTTGAGTTCGGGAACGTGCATGAAGCGGTTTTCGAAAAATGGTTTCGACCACGCGGCAGCTTCCTTCGGCAATGGCGTTCATCGCCATAAACTGCGCCTGCATGTCGGTTGGGGAAGCCTGGGATGGACGACGGTGCGGATGTCCACGGCTTTGGGGCGCTGCTGCATGTCGATGGAAATCCAGTCGTCGCCTGCTTCGATGACCGCGCCCGCCTCGGTCAGTTTTTCCAGCACGGCTTCCATCGTTTTCGGGGCGCGGCGCGGCGCAGCACGACTTTTGCCGCCGGTCATGGCGACGGCGCAGAGGAAGGTGCCGGCTTCGATGCGGTCGGGTACGACGCTGTGTTCGCAGCCGTGCAGCTCTTTCGACTCCCCTCAACGGTCATGACGGGTGTGCCGATGCCGCTGATTTTTCGCACCCATTTTGACGAGGCATTCGGCCAAGTCGACGACTTCGGGTCTCGATAGCGCAGTTTTCCAAAACGGTGGTGCCTTCGGCGAGGGTTGCCGCCATCAGCAGGTTTTCCGTGCCGCCCACTGTTACCACGTCCATCACCACGCGGCAGCCTTTCAGACGGCCTTTGGCTTTGACGTAGCCGTGTTCGATGGTGATTTCCGCACCCATGGTTTCGAGGCCTTTGAGGTGCTGGTCGACGGGGCGCGAACCGATGGCGCAGCCGCCGGGCAGGCTGACTGGGCTTCGCCGAAACGCGCCAGCGTCGGGCCGAGCACGAGGATGGAGGCGCGCATGGTTTTTGACCAATTCGTAGGGGGCGCAGGTGTTGTTGACCGTGCCGCCGTTGATTTCGAATTCATGGACGTTGTCGGTCAGCACGCGCGCGCCCATGCCTTGCAGCAGTTTCTGAGTGGTTTTTGACGTCGGCCAGCATCGGTACGTTTTTTTCAGGCGCAGCGTGCCTGCGGTCAGCAGACCCGCACACATCAGCGGCAGGGCGGCGTTTTTTTCGCGCCGGATACGGTGATTTCGCCGTTTAACGGGCCGTTGGCGGTGATTTTGAGTTTGTCCACGGTGATTCTTTCGTTTTGAGAAGGCACGCCGGACGGGTATCCGGCGGGAAGTGTCTGTCGTTAAAGACCGAATTATAGGGATTTTTCCGTATGTTTGCGCCCGCAGGCGGATAATTTTTCCGAAAGAGGTGTGGGCGCGGGCCGGCCGTTCAATCACGAAAGGCCGTCTGAAAATGTTTTTCAGACGGCCTCGTGAAGTCAGAAATGCCGGTTACGGCCTGTATTCGGGCTGCATTCCGTTGGGCAGCAGCAGCCAAACGTAGCCTTTTGGCTTTCATTTTGCCGGCGGTTTCGCCTGCTTTGTCGCCATAGCCCCAGAAGTAGTCCACGCGCACGGCGCCTTTGATGGCGCTGCCGGTATCCCTGCGCCATAATCAGACGGTTGAGGGCGTGGCCGGTAAGCGGGTGGGCGGTGGCGACAAACAGAGGGGCGCCGAGGGTGATGTAGTGGCGGTCGACGGCGCCGGCGTATTCGCCCAGCAGCGGCGTGCCGAGTGCGCCCAGCGGGCCTTCGTCGCTGTCGCCGGGAAGTTCGCGGAAGAAGACGTAGCTGGGGTTCTGCCCCAATATTTCGAGCCAGCCGTTGCGGGTTTTGCTGCATGTAGGCTTTGATGCCCTGCATGGTGGTCTGTCCCAACGGGAGGTAGCCTTTGTCGGCCATGTAGCGGCCGATGGAGACGTAGGGTTGTTCGTTCTTATCGGCGTAACCCAGGCGGATGTATTTGCCGGACGGGGTTTTCAGACGGCCTGAACCTTGAATCTGCATGAAGAAGAGTTCGACGGGATCGTCGGCGTAACCGAGAATCAGGGCTTTGCCGTTGAGTGCGCCGCCGTTAATCTGATTGCGGTTGTGGTAGGGCACGAAACGGCCGCCTGCAAAACGGCCTTTGAGCGCGGTGGTGCGGGCGGTGATGGGGAACTGGGACAAATCGGCGGCGTATTGTCCGGCTTCGTCTATCACGCCGCTGTTTTGTCCGGTGGCGCGGATGCGGACGGTTGATTTGCTGCCGCGCAGGTTGGCGGGCAGCGGTACGGAAACGAAGTCGTGAGGGATGCCGTAGATGGGGAATTTTGCTTTGGCGGTCTGGCGGGTGTCGCCGTGAAGGACGGGTTCGTAATAGCCGGTTACGGTACCGGCCTGGGAACCGTTGGCGCTGACCTGCCACGGGGTGAAGTATTTTTCAAAGAAGGCCTTGGCGGAGAAATGATGTTCGCCGGTTTGCGCGGCCTGTGTGCAGACGTCTTGCCAGCCTTCGCGGTTTCTCAGCTTTTTCGCAGCCGAGTTTGAACGATTTGAGGCTTTGGGCGAAGTGCTGGGTCGCCCAGTGGCAGGTCGCCGTGTCGGACGGCGGTATAGCTGGCGCCGCCGCCCGGGGTAACGGTCGTGCCGGGCGGGTGCGGCGTGCCGGTCGGCCGGTCGGGGCCTTTGACGACGGGGATTGTGGTGCCGGTTTGCGGTTTCTTGATGCTTTTGCTCGGACAGGCCGATAAGAGTGCGGCTGTCAGGCCGAGCAGCAGGGTGCGGAAAATCTGTTTGTTTGTGTTCATAGATTATATGGGCCAAGGAAAGAAGCAGGCCGTCTGAAACGGGGTTTCAGACGGCATCGTTTAAGGGTTTGTCTTGCTGCGCTTCATTCTAACATAGAATGTATGTCATGCCGAATATGCCGACAAATCAGCCTTTTATGACATTCTGAAACGGCGGCGGGCATCGTTCCCGTTCGGTTGCCGAGATTTAAATCGGCAAACCCGTTTTTCTTGTTCCGACAATTTCTTAATCAATCATCACTTAATTAAAGAACAAAAATTATTTGCATTTGTACAAATATACGCATATAAATGGAAAAATTGCCTTTTTAAAGGCAGCCCAACCAAATAATTTAGGATTCGTTTATGCTGATTGCTTTTTTGATTATGCTGCGCGAGGGCATCGAGGCCGCCCTGATTGTGGGCATCGTCGCCGGTTTTTTTGAAACAGTCGGGACATTCGCGGCTGATGCCCTAAGGTGTGGCTGGGCGTGGCTTTTGGCTGCGCTGATGTGTTTGGGCATCGGATACGGCATCCATTCGGCAACGGGCGAGATTCCGCAGAAGGAGCAGGAATTTGTGGTCGGCGTTATCGGTTTTGGTGGCGGTGGCGATGCTGACGTATATGATTTTTATGGATGAAAAAGCCGCCCGTTCGATGAAAGCAGCAGCTTCAGGATTCGGTTCAGACCGCCTTAAACCGCGGCAACGGTCAAGGCTGGGCTTTGGTCGGTATGGCGTTTTTTGGCCGTGGCGCGCGAGGGGTTTGGAGAGTGTGTTTTTCCTCTTGGCGGTGTTTCAGCAGAGTCCGACTTGGTCTATGCCCGTCGGCGCGGTATTGGGGCTGCTTGCCGCAGTGGTTATCGGCGCGCTGATTTATCAGGGCGGTATGCGTCTGAATCTGGCGAAGTTTTTCCGCTGGACGGGCGCGTTTTTGATTGTGGTGGCCGCCGGTTTGGTGGCCGGTTCGCTTTCGCGCGCACTGCATGAGGCGGGCGTGTGGAACCACCTGCAAGAGGTGGTGTTTGATTCTTCCAAATACCTGCATGAAGACAGCCCGCTGGGCGTGCTGCTCGGCGGCTTCTTCGGCTATACCGACCACCCGACGCAAGGCGAGGTGCTGGCGTGGCTGCTGTATTTGGTTCCCGTCATGATTTGGTTTCTGCACGGCAGCAGGCCCGCCGCAGTGCAGAGGTCGTCTGAAAGCCACTAGTGGCGCTTAAAAATTCCGTATCTCATTCTATCAACATGCCAAAGAGGTTTGAAATGAAAAACTCAATATAACTGCTTTATCCGTGATGCTGGCTTTGGGTCTGACCGCGTGTCAGCCGCCCGAAGCGGAAAAATCCGCGCCTGCCGCATCAGGTGCATCAAGCGCGAATGCCGGCGGCTCCGTCAATATCGGCGTGAACGATACCGCCTGCGAACCGATGGAACTGACCGTACCGAGCGGACAAGTCGTGTTCAACATCAAAAACAACAGCGGCCGCAAGCTCGAATGGGAAATCCTCAAAGGCGTGATGGTGGTCGACGAGCGCGAAAAACATCGCCCCGGACTTTCCGACAAAATGACCGTTACCCTGCTGCCGGGCGAATACGAAATGACCTGCGGTTTTGCTGACCAACCCGCGCGGCAAATTGGTAGTAACCGACAGCGGCTTTAAAGAAACCGGCAACGAAGCCGATTTGGAAAAACTTGCCAAACCGCTTGCCGACTATAAAGTTTACGTCCAAGGCGAAGCCAAAGAGCTGGTTGCCAAAACCAAAGCCTTCACCGACGCCGTCAAAGCGGGCGACATCGAAAAGCCAAATCCCAGTTTGCCGCCACCCGCATCCACTACGAACGCATCGAGCCGATTGCCGAACTCTTCAACGAACTCGACCCCGCCATCGACGCGCGTGAAGACGACTTCAAAGACAAAACCGAAGACGCGGCGTTCACCGGCTTCCACCGCATCGAACACGCCCTGTGGGTCAAAAAGACGTATCCGGCGTGAAAGACATTGCCGACAAACTCATGAAAGACGTTGAAGCCCTGCAAAAAGAAATCGACGCCCTCTCCTTCCCGCCAAACAAAGTCGTCGGCGGCGCGGCAGTGTTGATTGAAGAAGTTGCCGGCAGCAAAATCAGTGGCGAAGAAGACCGTTACAGCCACACCGACTTGAGCGACTCCCAAGCCAACATCGAAGGCGCGCAAAAATCGTCGAACTCTTCCGTCCGATGATTGCCGAGAAAAACAAAGCCCTGCTCGAGAAAGTCGATGCCAACTTCAAACAAGTAACCGACATCCTCGCCAAATACAAAACCAAAGACGGCTTTGAAACCTACGACAAACTCAGCGACGCAGACCGCAAAACCCTTCGAGGCACCGATTAACGCCCTTGCCGAAGACTTAAGCCAACTGCGCGGCACACTGGGTCTCAAATAAATCTGCCCCGCCCGTTTCAGACGACCTTTTGAGACACAAGGGTCGTCTGAAAACTTATCGCTGACAGCAGTCATGTCCGCGCGGCAATCGCAGTCGTAGCGTGGGCTTTGCCCACGAACCCCCAAAGCCGTGTAGCCCTGTAGGGTCGGATACTTGTATCCGACAAAGCACTAAAACCGCGACACACCTTGCCGCCATACCCAAATGCATTTCGGAACCATGTAACCCTTACTAAACGACGATTTAAAAGTTTTTCAGACGACCTCTAAGTCCGTCTGAACATTCCAAACAACCAACTGTAAACACAACAACCGCGTACCTACCGCCGCCCGAATTCCCTCGCAAAGGACTCCGCCATGAGCCAAGACAACAACCCACAACCCGCCCAACCGACCAAACGCACCCTGTTCAAAACCGTCCTAGCCGCAGGCGCAGCCGGCGCGGCAGGCTGGTTCGCCGGCAAACAACAAGGCGAAACCGCCGCCGAGACCCGCCTCAACGAACACTCCCCGCAAGCCTACCCCTGCTACGGCACCCATCAAGCCGGCATCACCACCCCGCACCAACTCTTCGGCATCATGTGCGCCTTCGACGTAACCGCCAAAGACCCCAAACAACTCGAAAACCTCTTCCGCACCCCTCACCGCCCGCATCGAATTCCTCACCCAAGGCGGCGAATACCAAGACGGCGACGAAAAACTCCCCCCCGCAGGCAGCGGCCTACTCGGCAAAACATTCCGCCCCGACGGGCTCACCATCACCGTCGGCGTCGGCAGCAGCCTCTTTGACGACCGCTTCGGACCTCAAAGACAAAAACCCCGCCACCTCCAAGAAATGCGCGACTTCCCAACGACCGCCTCCAAAAATCATGGTGCGACGGCGACCTCAGCCTCCAAATCTGCGCCTTCACCCCCGAAACCTGCCAAGCCGCCCTGCGCGACATCATCAAAAAACACCGCCCAGACCGCCGTCATCCGCTGGAGCATAGACGGCTGGCTGCTCAAAGCCGAACCCGGCGCCATCGCCGCCCGCAACCTCTTTAGGCTTTCCGCGACGGCTCCGGCAATCCCCGACGTATCCGATCCCAAAATTGCCGACCAAGTCCTCTGGACAGGCATCGCCGCCAACAGCCAAGACGAACCCGCTTGGGCGAAAAACGGCAGCTACCAAGCCGTCCGCCTCATCCGCCACTTCGTCGAGTTTCTGGGACCGAACCCCTGTGCAGGAACAAACCGATATCTTTCGGCCGCCGCAAATACAGCGGCGCCCCATGGACGGTAAAAAGAGAGCGACACCGCCGACTTTTCGCCAAAAGACCCCTGACGGCAAAACCACCCCCAAAGACAGCCACATGAGCCTCGCCAACCCGCGCGATCCCCGAGTTCATGAAAAACACCTGCTCTACCGCCGCGCCTTCAACTACTCCCGCGGCCTCGCCGCCAACGGCCAGCTCGACGTCGGCTTGGTGTTCATCTGCTACCAGTCCAACCTCTGCCGACGGCTTCATCTTCGTCCAAAACCTGCTCAACGGCGAACTGCTGGAAGAGTACATCAGCCCCTTCGGCGGCGGCTATTTCTTCATCCTCCCGGTGTAGAAAAAGGCGGTTTTTGGGACAGGGGCTGCTGGGCTGTAAAGTGTAGTCTGCATCTTCAGTCAAAACGACGGTTCAGAAGGCAAACCGCTGAAGTAGTAGGCCGTCTGAAACTGTATCGGGATACGGTTTCAGACGGCCTAAATATTTTTATAGAAATTATATGGTTAACAGATACGTTTAATCTCGGCACTTTAATCTTGCCCTGTAATCGTTTTTGTAAACGAACTATCCTTATAATAGCGGATCACACATCACAGGATGGGATAGAGACCTCATACACGAAAATCTCTTTATCTTCCGGCATTGCCTTTAATTCTTGTGGAAGCATCAATGCCCGACGTTCGTCACCAATACTCGACACTTTTTCTCCCTGCCTTTAGTTACATTGGATTTTTACTGATGTATAACCGAGCATTTCCGAGTAATCCGCTGCATCTTGTTGCTCTGCGCGGGGTGTAGAGGATTTGTAAAGGCATGGTTGGTTACCATAGTCCGGCTTACTTCTTTTCCATATACAGAATCTAATTGGGCTAAAGATTGAATGATCGGAAACAGCCTAATGTTGTAACCTGCGATATAACTGACTGATTTGGCAATAATATCTACAGCACCTATGGAAGTAAATTCATCCATCAATAGAAGGCACATTGATACCGCAGTTCCTTATTGCTTTGAGGAAAGTCTCTTTGGTATTAAGGTTAATCAGTTGGCTAAAGAATAGATTAATGATTAATCGGGCTTCAGCCAGTTTGTTTGGTTGGATACCGATATAGATAGTCATCTTTTGTTTGCGTACATCGGTAAGCAGAAAATCATCCGCACTGGTTGCCGCATCTACAATAGGGTTCAACCAAGGAAGTAGCGGTTCCTTGAAAGTAGCCATAATATTGCCGAATGTTTCTTCAGGTTGTCCGAGTATTCCGGCAAAAGCAGATTTACACTGTTTGCTGACAAAAGGAGCCTCTGATATTTCCCGAAAATAATCCCGCAAATCCCTGCCGTCTCCGTTTGACAAACGATATAAAGCGCCTATCGAACAAAGAGTAGAACCGTCCTGTTTGCGTTTATCCAAGAGAAATAAAGCAAGTGCCATAAAAACATTTTGAGCCTGATTGAGCCAGAATCTGTCTTTCGGATTTTCTCCCGTCGGATAAAGCATATTGGCGATGCTGGATAGGTCCGAAATCCGAAAAATTCGGGTCTTCAGAAACATAGCTCAAAGGGTTCCAACGGTGTGTACATTGGTCTTCGGCAAAAGGATTAAACAAGTATACTTTTTGCCCATGCTTTTCACGAAAGCCGCTGGTTAAGTCAAAGTTTTCCTGTTTGATGTCCAGTACAACCATAGAACCCTGATAACTAAGCAAGTTAGAGATAACGATGCCCACCCCCTTGCCTGAGCGGGTAGGAGCAGCCAATAGAGCAAATTGCTGTCCACTATAGAAAAAGATACTGATTACCTTGCTTTACCGACAACAATTGAATTTTCAGTAGATTTGAAGAAACCGGCCTTCTGCAATTCAGATGATTTGGCGAATCTAGCTTTTTGTACCGTATAAGTTTTTCTTCTTTGCGCACTAAAAAGCACTGCCGCGAAGAAAATCAACAGCAGGAGCAGGGGCTAAGAAACCTATAAATGCGGATATTTTGATTTTTGTTCCATGGACAGGATGGTCGCTATAGTGATACAGATACTGAAATATGGTCGTAAATTCGGTACTTTGGTGGGAATGCACCCATGTCAGCAATATCCAGCCGGATAAATAAATACCTGCGAAGAGTGCGACCAGCAGTCCCAGTAATACTAAAAATATTTTTATGTTTTTAAAGAAATCATAATGTTAGATAAATTTGAGAGGTCAAGACAAGATGTTAAAAGACGTTGTTTTCATTTTGAACCGAAAACGTTCGTCATTTTTATCAAAAATATCTCAGCCATATATAAAATTTAAGGATTGTACAGTGTGAGAAAAGCTGACAAAGAGGTTGTATTTTTCGTAATGATTGTCTCCCGTTATGAAAAAGGCCGTCTGAAAAATCTCTTTTCAGACGGCCTCAAGTTCAATCGAAGAAGTTGGTAATCAGTTCTCATACACCAAATCAACTTCGTCTTTTTAATTTTCTTTTGAAAAACTCCTTTATCAACTTGTTGAAATTCTAATTTTTCCAGTAGTTCAACAGGCATTGAACTACTGGCTACAAGAACATAAGAACCAGAATTTGTTTCATGAATAATTGGAAATTCATAACCTTGATAAATAGCGAATGTTGCTATTTCATAAACATCTTCTATCTCAGAAGGGGAATAAGTTTAGTAAAAATATCTTAATCCATTATATGGATCAGACTCTGTAAATCCATTTTTTTAATTCTTCTATATCATTTGATATGAGTTTAGCGTATCCATCACGACGAGTTATCCGATATTCTTTGTCATGATACAGTGTATAAAAAGCCATAGCGTATAGTCATTTCCACATTCCTTTATTTATTTTTACTGATGTCATTGGGCATAAAAACGCATTTTTTTCATCATCAAATATAGCAGCTGTTTTCTTTACTCCATTTTCAATAACCCAAAGAATAGAACCGTGTTCGAGGGAATTGCGGAGCATTATGTGCTGTTTTTACTTCAAATTCGGGCAGGATTTCATCGGAACGGCAGGCTGCGAATCCGTTTAACGTGCAGGGCGGAGGTGTTCTCGTGGTTTCCGCCGAATTTTCTTCCATATGGAATTTCGGTTTGATTCGGTTTGGTCAGCTTGCCTTCAAATACCAAATATCTGTCTTTTCCCTCTTACAACGCTTTGGCATAGGCAGAGTTCGGGTAATCCAACGCCAGATTTTCGTATTCTTTCATAAATTGATTACATAATTATAAGGCCGTCTGAAAAACATTTTTCAGACGGCCTCAAGTTTAATCGAAGAAGTCGGTAATCAGTTCTTTTTCTCATACACCAAATCGACTTCATCCTGGGAACGGTTTTTCGTATCCGAATTTGTCGATACGGGTGAAATTGAATTTTTCGACCAAAGGACTGTAATCGGATACCAAAACGTAATTTTCACCGTCGTCATAGGTAATATGAAATTCGAAACCGTGATAAAAGACAGAAGGTGCTGATTTCGTAAACGTCCCCTATTTCGGAAGGGGAGACCATTTTTATAAAAATTCTAGATTATTATTTCCATCAGGATCATATTCTGTGAATCCGCTACTTAAATCGGATTCATCATTGGAAACTAAATTGCTAGTCCTTGATTATTCCATACCCTGTATTCTTTGTTTAAGTATGTCGTATAAGTATCATTTCTCAATTTTCATCAATTATCCTTTCATTTTTCATAGGAATAAATTGCTTTTTGTTTTTATCGAACATCAACATTTCTCTTTAATGCCATTTTCTATTACAGAAATTGTCGACCCATGTTCGGATAGCGTTCCTGTTTATATGGGATTTTGTATTCGGGCAGAATCTCATCCGAGCGGCAGGCTGCGAAACCGTTTAACGTAATTGTTTATCGTCTGCTTCGGACCGTAAGTAAGTCAGCATAAACTATAAAGGCCGTCTGAAAGATATTTTTCAGACGGCCTTTATAGTTAATCAAAGAAATTTTCAATGAGTTTTTCTTTTTCGAAGATCAAGTCTAAATCTTCTTTTGAAACCTCCTTGTGAATACTCCGAACTCATATTGGAAAAATCCCAATTTTTTCAACAAACACTTTATCTATGGTAGATAAGGTATATTTGCCATCATATTCATTTAAAACATAAAACTCAAACCCTTATATATCGCAAAGGTTGAGATCTCATAAACATCTCCTATTTCAGAAGGTGAAATTATTTTTGAAGAAAAATTTAGGATTCAAATTTTTCTCAGGCCTGTATTCAACAAAAACCATTATTTTAAAGCATTTTTCGTCATTTGAGATAATTTCATAATGATTTTCTATTTTAGCTATAGCGATATTCTTTTTTTCATGATATATAGCATATCTTCCTGATTCAATGGACATTTAATATTACCTCTTTTACTTAGTATTTGGGAAAGGAATAAATTTTTCCTTCTCGTTCATTAAAAATTAAAAAGCTTTCTCTTTTAGTTCCATTTTCTATTACCGATATAGTCGCACCATCTTCCGGGTAACGAGCATTGGTACTTTTGTATTCGGGCAGAATTTCATCTGAGCGGCAGGCTATAAAAACCGTTTAATGTACATGGAAGCCCTGTCTTTATAAGTTCCTTCAAAGCGGTGGCCTCTGGGAAACACCTATTTCGTTTTGTGTTTGAATCAGCCTGCCTTCGAATATCAAACAACGGTCCCTGCCCGTCGGCCAATGCCTGCGTAAATCTCGAACCTTCGTAATCCAAAAGCAAAAATTATCTATCGTCTGCTTTCAGATTATGTCCGCTCAGGTGTGCCGTATCCGACTGTCGGGCGATAAAACCGCCGATTTGGTTATTTCTGCCGCTGGCAAATCCTTCCAGATATTCGTAGGGCATGACTTTTGGTAACCGTCGTCTTATCGTCGATCATCGGCGCATCATCCCGTATGCGCTTCATCTGCCCGATCTGTTCCTGCGTCATGTCGTCCATATGGGTGCGGGTCAGGCCTTAAAGTCTTCGAACGACATATTCTCCCGCGCCAGCGATTCAGCCAAGTTTTTATAGACAAAGCTGTCGGGAGACAGGTTTTTATCTTTTCCCCAATCGCCTATGTCCTGCAAAGGTCTCGCGATAGAATTCCGCTGGCGCGGGCGGCGGTTTCTTCGGCGGCGTGCAGGGCCTTGCGGCGTAAAGCCATCCGCCTTTGACGAGTCCGCCCCGCCCACAAGCAACGTGGCCGCATCGGTCAGCGGTTTGCTTTTCTTCCACCGTCCGGTTCAGATCGGCATTGCCCACTGCTTCAGCCCAGCGCTCCGTACCGGCTTTCATGCTGTCCAGGCCGTCTGAAAGGTCGGTTTTCAGTTTGGCGGGATTGTCGATGTATTCCTGTGCGGAATCTTTGGTATGTTCCCATACCCGCGATAGGGTTTCCAATTGCGCGTCGGAACGCTCTTTGGCCATCCGGGCGTCGTCTTCGCTGCCTATGCCTATGTCTATGTCTAGGTGTTCGTAAGCGAAGAGGGAGGCTTTGTCGTAGGGCGAGCGACGCGCCTTCCTTGGCTAGATTGCCTACTCCGGTAATGCCTTCCCCGACGGATTCCGCTACACCCAAGGCCGCCCCGCCGACGGCGGTCGCCCCCTGCTTGAAGGTGCGGGTAATTTCGGAATCGTCCGCTTCGATTTTTAAGGCGTCCGCTAACGGTCTTTTGACATATTCTTCATAACCGTTGCGGACGGGTGAGGTAAGGTTTTCTTCCAACCAGTCGCCGCTTTTGCCGATAGGGTTTTTTTCCTGCGTGATGCCGGACGGTGTTGCCGGATGGCTTCCTGTTTCCCCTATGGACGGGGCGATCGCTTCCGTACTTGCGATAGTTACCGTCATTTCATATTTCCGGCTGCCTATTTCCACTTTCTCAACCCTCTGCTGGATAGGCTGAGGTTGTTCTTCTTTTGGGAATGTTCGGGAAAGGGAACTTTGAACATGAAATGTTCGTTTACCCATCCGGCGATGTGCCGGTTGTCGTTGCTGACGAACATGCTGGTGATGTGGGGATCGGGACTTCGTGTTGCCGAAGCGGCGGCATGGGCGATTTGGTTTTTGAGTTCGAGCTGTTCGGGGCCTGAATAGCGGTTGAATACTTGGGCGACTTCGCTGTTTTTTCCTGCTTTGGGCGTCTATGTCGTTGTAAAGCTGTCCGACCCGTTGCTCGTAGGACATTTTCCTGCTGCTGCGGCTGGTTTTGCTCAAGGTCCCGGTTACAGGGAATGGCCTAAAGTCCATTGGTAATCCTTATGTGAAAAAAATTAATCTAAGTTACTGTTTTTCTAAATCGTCAGGACATTGAGGTATAAAACCCTACGGGTTCGTAAGCCAAGTAAACTTTCTCAAACAGGTTTATGATTTATTGAATAAAAGATCAGATTAAAAATCTGTTTGAGGCGGTACAGCGCATCCAAGGCTTCCGCGCGGCGTGAGGTTGTCGGGCTGGATCTGCGCCAAGGCTTCGACCAAGGCATCTGCTGGCGGATTGTCGGCACACTCAATCTCTTCCTCTTCACCCTATTTTTCAGACGGCATCATGCTGAAGATATCCAACTGCGGGCGGACGGCGGCGGCTGAGCTTCGAGTTCGTCAGATGTTTTTGGGCGGCTTTGAGAGCGCGGTTGGGCAGGCCGGCGAGTTTGGCGACGGCGATGCCGTAGCTTTTTGCTGGCGGGGCCGGGTTCGATGTGGTGGAGAAGACGATGTCTTGTCCTTGTTCGAGTGCGGATAGGTGCATATTGACTGCCGTTGCGTGGGCTTCGGGCAGTCTGGTCAGCTCGAAATAGTGGGTGGCGAAGAGGCTGAAGGATTTGTTTTTTTGCAGCAGGTGTTCGGCGATGGCGTGTGCGAGGGCGAGGCCGTCGAAGGTGGAGGTGCCGCGTCCGACTTCGTCCATGAGGACGAGGATTGGTCGGTGGCGTGGTGGAGGATGTAGGCGGTTTCGCTCATTTCGACCATGAAGGTGGAGCGGTTGGAGGCGAGGTCGTCGGAGGCGCCGATGCGGGTGAAGATTTGGTCGATGGGTCCGATTTGGGCGGCATCGGCGGGGACGAAAGCTGCCGGTGTGCGCCATGAGGACGATGTGGGCAACTTGGCGCATGTAGGTGGATTTACCGCCCATATTGGGGCCGGTCAGGAGCATGAGGCGGTGTTTGTGGTCGAGGCGGGTGTGGTTGGCAGTGAAGTGGCGCACTTGCTGCTCGACGACGGGATGGCGGCCGTTTTTCGATATGGATGACGGGGTAGTCGGCGAACTCGGGGCAGACGAAGCCGCGTTCGGCGGCGGTGGCGGCGAAGGTGGAGAGTACGTCGAGGGGCGGCGGCGGCTTTGGCGGCTTTTTGAAGCTGGGGCAGTGTCGTCTGAATGTCTTTGAGGAGGGCTTCAAACAGGCGTTTTTCCAATGCCAATGCCTGCTCTTGCGCGGTCAGGACTTTGTCTTCGAAGGTTTTGAGTTCGGGGGTGATGAAGCGTTCGCGTTTTTGAGGGTCTGGCGGCGTTGATAGTCGGCGAGGGGCTTGTTCGGCCTGAACTTTGGATAGCTCGATGTAGAAGCCGTGGACTCGGTTGAACTCGACTTTGAGGGTGGAGAGGCCGGTGCGTTCGCGTTCGCGCGCTTCGAGGTCGAGCAGGAATTCGTCGCCGTGGTTTTTGGATGTGGCGCAACTCGTCGAGTTCTGCGGAATAGCCTTTGGTTGATGACGCCGCCGTCTTTGAGCCAGACGGCGGGTTCCGGGCATCACGGCGGCTTTGAGGGTTTCGGCGACGGGCAGGGTTTCGGGAAAACGGCTTTGAGGGTTTCCAACAGGCTGCGCCCTCGGCGGACAATTCGATTTCGGACAGGGCAAACAGGCTGTCGCGCAGGGCGGCGGATCGCGCGGGCGGGCGTTGCCGACGGCGATGCGGGCGGCGATGCGTTCGATGTCTGCGATGTTTTCCAGACGGCCTTGCAGGGTTTCGTATTGCGAACCCAGCGCGGCGACGGCTTCTTGGCGGGCGCGGATGTGGCGCGGCTGCGTAAGGGGTGGTGCAGCCAGAGTGCCAGGAGGCGGCTGCCCGTGTGGGTGGCGCAGCCGTCGAGTATGGAAAAACAGGGTCGGTGATTTTTGCCGGAGAGGGTTTGCGTGATTTCGAGATTGCGGCGCGTGGCGGCGTCCATGCCGATATATTGGCTGTCGGTTTCTGGCGAAATGCCGTCTAAGTGTTGCGGCATCAGGTTTTGCGTCAGGCGGATGTGGTTCAACAGCGCGCCCGCCGCGCCGACGGCGGCTTCGTGTTCTTGCCGTCCAAACCGAAGCCGTGCAGGTCTTGGCAGCCGAAGTATTCGGTCAACAATTTCGCGCCCGCGTCGGCGGCAAACTGCCGTGAATTCAGGCGCGTGATGTTGGCAGAGGTCGTCTGAAAACCATTAGGCAGGCTTTTCGCCTTCGGGCAACAGGATTTCCGCCGCCTGCAAACGCGCCAGCTCGTCGGCGAGTTTGTCCGCCGTCGTCAGCTTGGTTTTGAATTCGCCGCTTTGCAAAGATGCCCACGCGATGGCGATGTGTTTTATCCGCGTTCACCGCCACGATGCGGTTGGTTTCTTGTCTTCCAAAAACGCCGCGTCGGTCAGCACGTGCCGGCGTAACGATGCGCACGACTTTGCGCTCCACCGGCCTTTGCCCGCGCCGACTTCGCCCACCTGCTCGCACACCGCCACGCTTTTGCCCATCTTCACCAGCCGCGCCAGATACTGCTCCGCCGCGTGAAACGGCACGCCCGCCATCTTAATCGGCACGCCGTCCATCTGCCCGCGCGTGGTCAGGGTGATGTCCAACAGCTTCGCCGCTTCCACCGCGTCATCCAAAAACAGCTCGTAAAAATCGCCCATGCGGTAAAACACCAGCTTGTCGGCGTGCTGCGATTTGATGGCGAGATACTGCTGCATCATCGGGGAAACGGCGGATTTGCTCAGTGAGAATGCCTGCGTCTGAAAAAGTTTCATTGTAGCAAAAAGGCCGTCTGAAACAAAAATTCAGACGGCCTTCCATTGTAAGACGGTGGATTCGGGCGTTTTGCGAAACGATATGTTACGTCGCTTTGCGGGAAGGGAATGTTGATGTCGGCCCGCGTGCAATTTTTGACAACCTGCTCGTTCCGATCCGCATTGACCTGCGCGCACCAGAGCGGCAGCGAGGATTTGTTAACGATGCTGTTGAGCAGCATGATTTCTTCGTTGGCATAGGGTGTGCAGAAAAAGTTGCGGCCGGCGAGGCGGTGGAAATCGAAACTGTTGAAATTTATGGTTGGTCCTAAACGGGCGTTTGGAAGCTTTTTGCCGTGATAAGGCCGTCTGAAACGGTATTTCGGTTTCAGACGGCCTTTTTTGACAGGCGGAAAACGATGGTTTTCCCGCTGCGCGGGGCGGCTATTTTAACACTGTCCGCGTCCAGCGGCTAAGCTCACTGTTTCTGCTTGGCGTCGATGTCGGCACGGCCCGGTGAATCGTTATGCTGCGGGGCTTGGGCAAACTCGAACACTTTGGGCAGCGGCGTGTTTTTCACTGCGGGATAGACCCACATTTCGGTCGGCAGGGCTTTTTGCACTTCGCCGCTTTGCAGCCATTGCACCAGTTTCGCCGCCAACACCGGCTGTTTTCGCACCTTTCAATACCGCCGCGCCTTTCTGCTTGGCGGAACACGCCGCCTTTGAGGAAGAGGTTGCCGGTCGGCGGCACGCTGAATTTGCCTTTGGAAAAATGCACTTCGGCCGCAGGGCTGGTGGCGTAGCTGACGACGAGGGGATATGCGCCGCCGTTGCGGGTGAAATCGGTGTAATACGCCTCACTCCAGCCGTTGGCGACTTTCACGCCGTTCTGCCGCATTTGCGCCCACCATTTGAACGCCGCCTCTTCGCCCATGCCGCCGATATTGGCCAGCAGGAAGGTCAGGCCGGTGCTGGATGTGGCTGGGTTGGGCACGACCAGCAGGTCTTTATATTCGGGTTTGGCCAAATCCTGCATGGTTTTTGGGCAGCGGCAGTTTGTGTTTCTCAAACCATTCTTTGTCGTAATTGAGCGCGACATAGGCGTAATCCACCGCCAACGCCACCGGCATGGAGGCCGAAACGGGCGCGGATTCGGGTTGCCGCTCCGCCAGAATGCCGGACTGCCGCGCCTTGCCGATGTTGGCATTGTCCAAACCGTATACCGCATCGGCAATCGGATTGGCCTTGCTTAAAATCAGCTTGTTGAGCATTTCGTTGCCGCTGCCCGCCGTGATGACCGAAACCTTGGCGTCGTTGGCTTTTTCGAATCGGGCGATGGTTTCCTTGGGCAGTTTGAACGTTTTGTGCACCGCGAGGCGAACCTCCGCCTGCCCCCACGCATTCAGGCAGAGCACCAGTGCGGCGATGCCGGAGAAGACGTGCAGTTTCATTATTTCTTCCTTTCTTATTGTGTAGATAAGGCAGCCATCATACCATACCGCCTCTGCCGTTTTTAATCCGGAATTAACGATGAACGAAACCGTTTGGCTGTTCGACCTCGACAACACGCTGCACAACGCCGATGCGGGCATTTTCACCTCATCAACCGCCGCATGACCGAATATCTGGCAGGCCGTCTGAACCTGCCCGAAGAAGAAGCCTCGCGCCTCAGGCAGGATTACTGGCACCGCTACGGCGCCACGCTGGCCGGACTGCAAATCCACCATCCTGAAATCGATGTCGGCGACTTTCTGCGCCAATCCCACCCTTGATGAAATTTTAGCCAAACTCACGCCGATTGAGGGTACCGAAGAAACTTTAGGCCGTCTGAAAGGTCGAAAAACAGTATTCTCGAATGGTCCGTCGTTTTACGTCCGCGCCGTCGTCAACGCCCTCGGGTTGGAAAAATATTTCGACCTGCTGGCGGGCACCGAAGACTTCGGCCTGCTCTACAAACCCGACCGGCGCGCCTATCTGAATGTCTGTCGCCCTGCTGGCAACACATCCCGCCGCCTGCATCATGGTGGACGACAGCGCCGACAACCTGCACGCCGCCAAAATGCTGGGTATGCGGACCGTATGGTTCGGCCGGCACGCGCATCCGCTGCCCTTCACCGACGCCGCCGTTTCCGGCATGGCCGCGCTGGCAGAGTGGGGCGGCAATGTCGGGCCGTAAGGCATCGGAAACAGGGGCCGCCACTATGAATCGATACGCAAATTCATTACAATTTGAATATTATCTGTTTAAGGAAACCGAAAATGCGCTATTTAGCAATGATTCTGGCCGCTGCCGCGCTGGCAGGCTGCACATGGGAGACCTACCAAAATGCCGACGGCCACACCTCACTGCGGCAGAAATACGAAAAAGGCACGCGCGTCTATTATCAGGACGGCACCTACTCCCGCAACATGCGCTATAACCAGTTCCGCCCCGAACAACATGCCATCCGGCCTGCGATGAACGCCGAACGGGACGTACGCGGTACAAACTGGCAAAAACCCCAAAAACAAAACGAAACAACCGCGGAATAACACTGCGTAGACACAACCGTAACGCCGTCTGAAACCCGTTTTCAGACGGCCTCTGTCCATCTAGCGAAATTCCATCAGCCGAAAGAATCCCCATGTCCGCCACACCCTCAACATCGTCATCCTCGCCGCCGGCAAAGGCACGCGCATGTATTCCAAAAATGCCCAAAGTGCTGCACCGCATCGGCGGCAAGCCCATGGTCGAGCGCGTTATCGACACCGCCGCCGCGCTCCGTCCGCAAAAACATCTGCGTCGTCATCGGACACGGCAAAGACCAAGTCTTAGACACCGTCAAACGCGACGTCGTCTGGGTCGAACAAACCGAACAGCTCGGCACCGGCCACGCCGTCAAAACCGCCCTGCCGCACCTCGCCGCCGAAGGCCGCACGTTGGTGCTGTACGGCGACGTTCCCCTGATTGACACCGCCACCCTCGAAACCCTGCTCGAAGCCGCCGGCAGCGAAGTCGGCCTGTTGACCGACGTTCCCGCCGACCCGACAGGCTTGGGCCGCATCATCCGCGACAGCCAAGGCAGCGTAACCGCCATCGTCGAAGAAAAAGACGCCGACGCCGCCCAAAAAGCCGTCCGCGAAATCAACACAGGCATCCTCGTCCTACCCAACGCCAAACTGGAAAATTGGCTGGGCAGCCTCTCCAGCAACAACGCCCAAGGCGAATACTACCCTGACCGACCCTCATCGCCAAAGCCGTTGCCGACGGCATCAAAGTCCATCCCGTCCAAGTGCGCGCCTCCCACCTCGCCGCCGGCGTGAACAACAAACTCCAGCTCGCCGAACTCGAACGCATCTTCCAAACCGAACAGGTGCAAGATTTGCTCAAAGCCGGCGTTACCCCTGCGCGACCCCGCCCGCTTTGATTTAAGGGGTCGTCTGAAACACGGACAAGACGTCGTGATTGACGTCAACGTCGTCCTCGAAGGCGACATCGAAATCGGCGACAACGTCGAAATCGGCGCAAACTGCGTCATCAAAAACGCCAAAATCGGCGCAAACAGCAAAAATCGCCCCCTTCTCCCATTTCGAAGACTGCGAAGTCGGACAAAACAACCAAATCGGCCCCTACGCCCGCCTGCGTCCGCAAGCCCGTCTTTCAGACGACGTACACGTCGGCAACTTCGTCGAAATCAAAAAAACGCCGCCATCGGCAAAGGCACCAAAGCCAACCACCTCACCTACATCGGCGACGCCGAAGTCGGCAGCAAAACCAACTTCGGCGCAGGCACGATCATTGCCAACTACGACGGCGTGAACAAATACAAAACCATCATCGGCGACGAAGTCCGCATCGGCTCCAACTGCGTCCTAGTCGCCCCCGTCACCCTTGGCAACAAAGTCACGACAGGCGCAGGCAGCACGATTACCCGCAACGTCGAAGACAATAAACTCGCCCTCGCCCGCGCCCGCCAAACCGTGATCGAAGGTTGGGTGCGTCCGGAAAAAGGGGATAAAAAGTTGTGATTTTATTTTTTTGGGATAAATAATGGAAAAACATACTGATATTGAAAGAGCTCGGAATCTAATTATTGAAACATCTGGATTAATGGCGGCATATAAAGACAACAGCGAAAAAATAGTTAATAATGTTCGACATGAATTAGACAAATCTTTAAACGAACAACGTCGTATGATTATCCAAATGATCAGAGAAGAAATAACAGATGAAATCTCTCAAACTGTTCATAGTTATGTGGAAGATATGGAGGAAACCCGTAATCGAATGAGAGAACAAGTCAGAGAATTTAACAGTTATCTGCATAAGGTACAGCAGGAGAATAATAAAAATTTCTTCCCGTTCTGTATTGATTACATCGCTAACATTGGCAACGTTGGTTGTTGGCGGAATTGCATTGTTTTGGTTTTATTCAAATGCTCTCCGGAGTAAGAAGCTCGATGCAGATATGGTTACACGGATTAGCCAAGCAGATATTGTCCGTTGTGGAAACGACTTATGCGCGAGGACAAATAAGGCTGGAGAGAATGGGTATAGAGTTATTAAAAAAACGATGATAACTTATTTGAGCTAAATAAATAGTGAGGATTTTTAAACGTGGTAAAGTATTTCTTATATGGATTTTTCAAGTTTTTATTTTTTTAACAAATGCTTATGCCAGAAGTCAGCCTGAAAGTCTTGCCAAGATAATTTATGAAAAAGAAATAGATTTAAATCAAGATAGAATAAAGGATAAATTAGTTATTGAGGAAAACACGGAAGGTAAAAGAAATTTAAAAATCCTTGTTGAAGATTCTAAAAACAGTGGAATACAGTTATTGAAAAACCGTAATATGGTTTTTATGCAAAGACTGTGGAGGAGTGAGTACAGGAGATCCTTTGGTTTCGGTTGAAGCAAAAAGAAATGTGTTTGAAATCACACAAGAAGGAGGAAGTCGTGAAAGATGGACTTCTGTATATAGATTTCAATATTCACCTAAATTAAGTACATGGATTTTGAGAAAAGCGAGATTGAACGTGTATGATACGGTAACTGGCAAGAATGAGATAAGAAGGAAAAAGTATAAATAGTTCAAAACCAGTAAAACTTCAAGATTTCAATTATGATGAATTTTTATAATTAAGTAGAGCGAGTCTATATGAATAATAATACGAAATTGATGCATGAGGAAAAATCCTTCAAGAGGCTATGTCAAATGGAATTTCTTCGAGAAAAGAACTGGCCAATCTTCTTGCTCAGGTTGCTCATGAATCTGACAATTTTTAGTACTATGGAAGAAAATTTAAATTATTCTGCTAAAAGATTAGCTCAATTATGGCCCAAAAGATATGCAGATGGAAACCATAATCCAAATGAAAAAGCTCTGAATATTGCTAAAAACCCTGAAAAAATTGCTAATGATGTGTACTCCAATAGAATGGGAAATGGTAATTCTAATTCGGGAGATGGTTACCGTTATCGAGGTAGAGGATATATTCAATTAACTGGGCGCAGTAATTATGAAATGGCTACGAAAGAATTGCAGATCGATCTAATTAATAAACCAGAATTAGCCGCAACTTCAGAAGTTGCGGCTAAAATAGCTATTTTATATTGGGAAAAAAGAGTTCCGGATTCTCACAAAGAGAATGTACGACAAGCTACAAAAATATATTAATGGCGGTTTAAATGGTTTTGGCAGATAGACAAAATAAGTATGATGAGTATTATCAAAAACTAACTCCTGAATATTTAGATAAAATTCAAAAAGGGCAGCAACATTCATCAAACGCACAATACGATGATTTTTAGTGCATTAGTTAGCAATCTGATCAATGATAAAGACGGTTCGTTTACCAAACAGTTGTTAGCAGACAATAAAGATATCGTTGATGCTTTTGATGCCAAAGTTCAGGAGAAAATAAAGCAAGAAGAACAACAAACTATTGCCCAAGAAGCACAACGGGAAGTAGTTGAGAAAAGTTTGTGGCTGTTCTTTTAGTTAGTAATGGCACCGAAACTTGAAACAATACCCCGTACCGTCTGAAAGTCAGCGTTGCGGATTTTACCAACGGGGCTACCGCCCCATATTGATACTAAGGAACTTATATGTGCGGTATCGTCGGCGCCATCCGCGCCAATCACAATGTAGTCGATTTTCTGACCGACGGTCTCAAACGCCTTGAATATCGCGGCTATGACTCGTCGGGTATTGCCGTGAACACAGACGGCAAATTCAAACGCGCGCTGCGTCGGCCGCGTGCAGTTGATGGAGGATGCTGCGCGCGTAAAGGCGTGTTCGGACACATCGGCATCGGCCATACCCGCTGGCGACCCACGGCGGCGTGACCGAACCCAACGCCCACCCCCACATCTCCGGCGGCATGATTGCCGTCGTCCACAACGGCATCATCGAAAACCCTGAAGCCGAACGCGAACGCCTCAAAGCCTTTGGGTTACAATTCCTTCGAATCGCAAACCGACACCGCGTCATCGCCCACAGCGCGTCAATCACGAATACACCCAAAACGGCGGCAACCGTTTGAAGTCGTCCGCGCAGCCACCGCCGTTTCACGGCGCGTATGCCATCGCCGTGATGGCGCAGGACAAACCCGCTGAAGAAATGGTGGTCGTACCCATGGGCTGCCCGCTCTTGGTGGCATTGGGCGACCAAGAAACCTTCATCGCCTCCGACGTATCCGCCGTCATCGCCTTTACCCGCCGTATCGCCTATTTGGAAGACGGCGACATTGCCCTTCTAAGCGCGAACGGCATCGACAAACTGATCGACAAAACCGGTGCTGAAACCCAACGCACCGTCAAAGTATCCGAACTGTCGCTCGCTTCGCTGGAATTGGGTCCATACAGCCACTTCATGCAGAAAGAAATCCACGAACAACTGCGCGCCATCGCCGATACCGCCGAAGTTTTTCCTTGACGGCGGCTTCGAACCCGAAAAATTTCGGCGCAAACGCACGTGAAGTTTTTGACGGCATCCGCAGCATCAAAATCCTCGCCTGCGGCACATCCTACTACGCCGCACTGACCGCCAAATACTGGCTCGAATCCATCGCCAAAATGCCGACCGACGTCGAAATCGCCAGCGAATACCGCTACCGCGACGTGATTGCCGATCCGAAACAACTGATCATCACCATCTCCCAATCCGGCGAAACATTGGACACGATGGAAGCCCTGAAATACGCGAAGTCCTTAGGGCACAAACACAGCCTTTCCGTCTGCAACGTCATGGAATCCGCCCTGTCGCGCGAAAGCGAATTGGTGCTGTACACCCGCGCCGGTGCAGAAATCGGCGTCGCCTCCACCAAAGCGTTTACCACGCAACTGGTCGTCCTCTTCGGCTTGGCGGTTACCTTGGGCAAACAGCGCGGCTTAATATCCGAAGAACAAGCGCACGCCTATATCGAAGAATTGCGCCAACTGCCCGGCAGTGTGCAACACGCCCTCAACCTCGAGCCGCAGATTGCTGCTTGGGCGCAGAAATTCGCCAAGAAAAAAACAGCGCACTCTTCCTCGGACGCGGCATCCATTTCCCGATTGCCCTCGAAGGCGCGTTGAAACTGAAAGAAATCACCCTACATCCATGCTGAAGCCTACCCCGCAGGTGAGTTTGAAACACGGCCCGCTGGCATTGGTGGACGAAAACATGCCCGTTGTCGTCATCGCCCCCAACGACAGTCTCTTGGACAAAGTCAAAGCCAATATGCGGAAGTCGGCGCACGCGGCGGCGAACTCTTCGTCTTCGCCGACCTAGACAGCAATTTCAACGCCACCGATGCCGTGCACGTCATCCGCGCCCCGCGCCACGTCGGCGTACTCTCGCCAATCGTGCATACCATCCCCGTGCAGCTCCTCTCCTACCACACTGCCCTCGCACGCGGCACGGATGTGGACAAACCGCGTAACCCTAGCGAAATCCGTTACAGTTGAATAGTAGGATTAACTGAGTAAGAAGGCCGTCTGAAGACCTGATACGGGATTTTCAGACGGTCTTATTTTTGCATTTAAGTTTATTTGGCATGGCGTTTGTTAACGTATTGTCTTTTTAGCAATTCGATACCGTTCGTTTTGGTTCTTCATCAAATTTGTTGCAATCCAGTTTGCATGTTCCTTTGGGGTTGACTATTTGTGGTTAGGGGACGGATTTAATATGAGAGACTCGTCTCTGATCAGCCTTCTTCCCTCTGCCAATGGGTTTTTGGGCAAACACCAGTTTGTTGTCGGTGAATTTGACTGTATCTAAATCCAGCGCCCACACGTCGCTTTTCATCGCGCGGGCGGCGGGGTGGGTTTTGTAGTAGAGGGAGAGGGCGGGTTTTTGGGTGGCTTCGTCTTCAAGCAGGCGGGCGCGGGCGGTGAATGGATGCCGCTGATTTTGGTGATGCTGCCCGGCTGTCCGGCTACGGTACCGGCGATGTGCGGGTTTGCCGCCATCAGTCGGCCGTGTTTGGTTTTTTGCGAGGTCAATACTATCAGCCGTGCGGCGGTTTCGTCGAAAACGTAGAAGCAGCACGCGCTCCAGATGGTTCCGTCCGCACAGGCGGCAATGCTGACAACGTGGTTGGTTTGGAAGAATTGGGTGATGTTGGCGGGAATCGGCTGCATGATTTTTCCGGTGCGGGTGGGTTGCTGCGCGGTTGTAAACAACGGCCTTCACTATAATGAATTGTCGCAGCCGGTGCAAACCCGAATCCGGTATTCGGGCCGTCTGAAATGATGGTTTTTCAGACGGTCCCTACATGCCGTTTTAATGATGGTTTTGTATTAACTATTTGAAAAATTAACAATTTGTTTTGATGTTTTTGTAACCCGTTGTTACAAAGTTTGTCGGCAATCTGTTACAATCGCTGGAAATTCGGACGGCAGGATTTTTGCCGGCAACAGGCAAAAGCGGTTGAGGCCGTCTGAATGCAACCCATTCTGAAAGGTTATTTATGAACGGAAGTTTTACCGAATCGCTGCACTATTGGGTCAATAAAAATCAACGGCCCGATGTGGGACGGCCTGATTTTTCGTGCTGTTGGGCGTGGGGCTGTTTTTACTTTGGCCACGGGATTCGTGCAGTTCCGCCTGTTCGGGCGAAGTATCCGTGAAATGCTCGGCGGGCGGAAGCAGGGGACGACCCGCACGGGATTACGCCGTTTCAGGCTTTTCGTTACCGGCTTGGCCAGCCGTGTGGGTGTGGGCACTATCGCCGGCGTGGCCATCGCCATCAGTGTCGGCGGGCCGGGCGCGGTGTTTTTTGGATGTGGTTGGTGGCCTTAATCGGCATGAGTTCGGCTTTCGCCGAGTCGTCGCTGGCGCAGCTTTTCAAAATCCGCGATTACGACGACCACCATTTTCGCGGCGGTCCGGCCTATTATATTACGCAGGGGTTGGGACAGCGTTGGTTGGGCATTCTGTTCGCCTTGAGCCTGATTTTCTGTTTCGGTTTCGTATATGAGTCGGTGCAGGCAAATTCGATTGTGGCGGCGATGGAAGTGGCTTGGGGTTGGGACAAACACGCCGTCGGCGTGGCGCTGATGATTCTGACCGCGCCGATTATTTTCGGCGGTATCCGCCGGGTGGCGCGCTGGTCGGAAATGATTGTGCCGGTGATGGCGACGCTGTACCTGCTGATGGCGCTGTATATTGTGGCAAACCAATATCGGTATGGTGCCGAAAGTGTTTGATATGATTTTCAGCAATGCGTTCAAATTCGATGCGGCGGGCGGCGGGCTGCTCGGCGGCCTGATTTCGCAGACGATGGTGATGGGTATCAAGCGCGGCCTGTATTCCAACGAAGCGGGGCAGGGTTCCGCACCGAATGCGGCGGCGGCGGCGGAAGTGAAACACCCTGTTTCGCAGGGTATGATTCAGATGCTGGGTGTGTTTGTCGATACCATGATTGTTTGCTCGTGCACGGCGTTTATCGTGTTGATGTCGGACTTGCCCGCCGATTCGGATTTGAGCGGCGTGCAGCTTACGCAGGCGGCGATTGTCAGCCATGTGGGCGGCTGGGGCGCGGATTTTTCTGGCTGTGGTGCTGTTTATGTTTGCGTTTTCCACCATTATCGGCAACTATGCCTACGCCGAATCGAATGTGAAATTCATTAAAAGCCATTGGTTGATTTTGTCGCTGTTCCGCATGGGCGTGCTGGGCATGGTGTATTTCGGTGCGGTTAACAGCGTGCCGCTGGTGTGGGACATGGCCGATATGGCGATGGGTACGATGGCGTGGATCAATCTGATTGCCATCCCTGCTGCTCTCGCCGCTGGTGTTCCTGCTGTTGAAAGACTACACGGCTAAGCTGAAGATGGGCAAAGACCCGCAGTTCAAATTGTCCGAGCATCCGGGACTGAAACGAAAAATCAAATCGGACATCTGGTGATTTCAGACGGCCTCATCGGATGATAGGAAGCCGCTTCTTTCGGGAAGCGGCTTTTTGTTGCGTTACGGAGGCGGATATGGCGGCCCATCTGTTGCAATGTCTGCCGCTACAAACGGAGGCCGTCTGAAAAACACCGATACAGGTTTTGCAGGTGATTTCAGACGGCTCTTGATTTGACCGTTTAACGGAATGACCGTCAAACCGTTATTTTTTGCTCAGGGAGTCGCGGATTTGCGCAGCAGCAAAACTTCTTCGCTCGGTTCGGCAGGTGCTTCTTCCACCGGAACTTCTTTTTTTCTTCAGCGAGTTCAACAGTTTGACTACCACGAAAATGGCGGCGGCGATAATCAGGAAGCTGATGATGGTGTTGATGAACAGGCCGACGTTCAGGGTAACCGCACCGGCGGCTTGGCAGCAGCCAAGGAAGCGTAGCCTGCTTCGGGTGCGGGCGTGCCGTCTTTTCAGAGTGATAAACAGGTTAGAGAAGTCCACGCCGCCAATCAGGATACCGATAGGGGGCATAATGACGTCGTCGACCAGCGATTTTTACGATGCCGCTGAACGCAGTACCGACAACCATACCGACTGCCAGGTCAACCACGTTGCCGCGCATAATAAACTCTTTAAATTCAGATGCAATAGACATTATTTACACTCCTGTGTGTTTCGTTAGATAGATTAAGGAAAAAGAAAGGCTGGCATCTTACTGTGTTTGAGGTTAAAAAATTTTTGTAAAAGTTAAATTGTGTATTGCTAATCAAACCATGGCCTTTTAACCTGAAAAAGCCGTTTGAAATCAAGCGTTGCGTTTTCGCAGCATTTTTCAGACGGCCTTTGCGACAGTAAAAACGGCTTATTCTTCAACGCTTAGGGCGTTAATGCTGTATCCGCCGTCGACATAAGTGATTTCACCGGTGATGCCTGACGATAAGTCAGACAGCAAAAATGCGGCGGCGTTCCCGACTTCTTCGATGGTTACGTTGCGGCCGAGCGGGTTTTGCTGGGCGACGTGTCCCAGCAGTTTGCCGAAGTCAGCGATGCCGGATGCGGCCAGCGTTTTAATCGGACCGGCGGAAATGCCGTTGCAGCGGGTGCCTTCGCGGCCCAGGCAGGCGGCGGTGAAGCGGATGCCGGCTTCCAGACTGGCTTTGGCCATGCCCATTACGTTGTAGTTCGGAATCGCGCGCACCGCGCCCAAATAGGTGAGGGCGACGATGGAACCATTGCGGCCCCTGCATCATCGGGCGCGCGGCTTTGGCCAGCGCGGGCAGGCTGTATGCGGAAATTTCGTGGGCGGTGTTGAAGGCTTCGCGGCTGATACTGTCGAGGAAATCACCGCTCAGCGCTTCTTTAGGCGCAAAACCGATGGAGTGGACCAGACCGTCCAAACCGTCCCAGTGTTTGCCCAAACCGGCGAAGGTTTGGTTGATTTCGTCGTCGCTGGCGACGTCGCAGCGGAACACCAGTTCCGGAACCGAGCTCGGCCGCCATTTTGCGTACGCGTTCTTCCAGTTTGTCTACAACGTAGGTAAAGGCCAAATCCGCGCCCTGATCGCGGCAGGCTTTGGCGATGCCGTAAAGCGATGGAACGTTCGGAAATCATGCCCGTAATCAGAATTTTTTTGCCTTGCAGAAAGCCCATTGTCTTCATCCTTAATATGGTATTGCGGTTTGCAGGAAGCGCCGATTATAGCAAACGCGACTGTTTCAGTATAGAAAACAATATTTAAACGAAAAACAGCTGTCTGCCGCGCCTGATTTTTCAGACGGCCTCCGCGCCGTTTGGCGCAGCGTTTTTGAGTCGGCGGAAAAACCATACCGGTACGCATTCCGCCGCCGTTTGCGCCATGCCCGACAGTGAGGCCGAAACGCCCAAATCCCCACAGGTGACGACGGTTGCCGACAGAAAGCCGACTAATATACGGCGGCGGAGCGGACGTGGCATAATCGTTTCTTCGGCTTCGGTGACGAGGCTGTCTGAAAGAAATCACGTTCGTATGTTTTCGCACTTTTTACAGTCAAACGCGTTATACTGAACATTTGATTTTCCGACTTTAAAGCCTGTTTACAACTCCTGCGGCGGAGTGCCGGACATACTTTCAGACGGCCTTTACCGGTATTCATATATAATATCAGTCCGCCGTATTACTGTATCGAAGAGAATGCTATGCCCGAACAAAACCGTATCCTCTGCCGCGAATTGAGCCTGCTCGCCTTCAACCGCCGCGTTTTGGCGCAGGCGCAAGATCCGTCCGTCCCCCTGTTGGAACGGTTGCGCTTTCTGTGCATCGTTTCATCGAATCTCGACGAATTTTTTTCGAAGTGCGCATGGCTTTGGCTCAAACGCGAACAGAAACTGCGTCCGCACGAGCGTTTGGATAACGGCACCACGCCGTCTGAAACCATCGCTGCCGTCGCCGCCGAAGCGCACGCGCTGATACGGGAGCAGTATCAGTTGTTCAACGAAGTTTTGCAGCCCGAACTGGGCAAACAAGGCATCCATTTCTACCGCCGCCGCAATTGGACGCCCGGGCAGCAGAAATGGATTGAGCAGTATTTCGATGCCGAACTGCTGCCCATCCTTACCCCCATCGGGCTGGATCCGTCGCATCCCTTCCCGCGGCCCTTGAACAAATCCCTCAATTTCGCCGTCGAATTGGAAGGTACGGACGCATTCGGCCGCCCCTCCGGCATGGCGATTGTGCAAGCCCCACGCATCCTGCCGCGCGTCGTCCCTCTGCCCGCAGAATTGTGCGAAGGCGGCAGCGGCTTCGTCTTCCTCTCCTCCATCCCTGCACGCCCACGTCGGCAAACTCTTCCCCGGCATGGCGGTCAAAGGCTGCCATCAGTTCCGCCTCACCCGCGACAGCGACTTGACCGTCGATGAAGAAGACCTCAAAAAAACCTGCGTGCCGCCATCCAAAAACGAATTGCACGACCGCGAATACGGCGACGGCGTGCGGCTTGAAGTTGCCGACACCTGTCCCGCCCATATCCACGACTTCCTGCTTGCCCAATTCAAACTCAACGAGTCAGAGTTGTATCAAGTCAAAGGCCCGGTCAACCTCGTGCGCCTCCATTCCGTTCCCGATTTGGTCGACCGCCCCGACCTGAAGTATCCGCCGCGTAGTGCAGGCCGTCTGAAAGCACTGCGTAAGAACGGTTCCATTTTTCAAACTGGCCAAACAGTCGCCCATCTTGCTGCACCATCCGTACCAGTCCTTCGACCCCGTCGTCCAAATGATACGCGAAGCCGCCGCCGATCCCGACGTACTCGCCGTCAAAATGACCATTTACCGTACCGGCAGCAACTCCGAACTCGTCCGGGCCCTGATGAAAGCCGCCCTTGCCGGCAAACAAGTAACCGTGGTTGTCGAACTCATGGCGCGTTTTGACGAAGCCAACAACGTCAACTGGGCGCAACAGCTTGAAGACGCGGGCGCGCACGTCGTTTACGGCGTCTTCGGCTACAAAGTACATGCCAAAATGGCACTCGTCATCCGCCGCGAAGACGGTGCGCTCAAACGTTACGCCCATCTTGGCACCGGCAACTACCACCAAGGTACATCCCGCATCTATACCGACTTCGGCATCATCACCGCCGACAACCAAATCACCGCCGACGTGAACACTATCTTTATGGAAATTACAGGACTGGGTAAACCCGGGCGACTGAACAAACTCTACCAAAGCCCGTTTACCTTGCACCAAATGGTTATCGAACGCATCAGTCGAGAAACCGAACACGCCAAAGCAGGCAAATCCGCGCGCATTATCGCTAAAATGAACTCTCTTATTGAGCCGAGCGTCATCGAAGCCCTCTATCAAGCGAGTGCCGCAGGCGTGCAAATCGATCTCATCGTTCGCGGCATGTGTACCTTGCGCCCCGGCGTCAAAAGGTCTGTCCGACAACATTCGCGTCCGCTCCATTATCGGCAGACAGCTCGAACATTCGCGCGTTTACTGCTTCCACAATAACGGCGCGGACGATACCTTCATCTCCAGTGCAGACTGGATGGGGCGCAATTTCTTCCGCCGCATCGAAGTCGCCACTCCGATAGAAACCGAAGCACTCAAAGAGCGCGTCATCAGTGAAGGGCTTGACATGGCATTACAAGATAATACCCATGCATGGTTGATGCAGCCGGATGGCACATACGAACGTTGCAGGCCGTCTGAAAACGAAAAAGCCCGTCGGTTTGCAGGACGGGCTATGGAAAAATGTACGGACGTTAAACAAATAAAATAATTCAGGCCAACAATAAAAAAAGGATTGTTGGATTCAATAAAATTTGTGTTGTGTTGGTATTTTGGCGGGGGGAGATAAAATATTTCTTTGAATAACAGTTATTTGCGGGATGTGGTAAATTTTTGCGGTTGTTTGGCTTGACTGGTGGGGTGTGGGAGGGGTATAGTTCGGTTCTTCGCTGCGCTGCGGCGGTGTTTCGGGCTGTTAATTATAGCACGAAGCATGGGTTCTTTAACAATACAGATTACCGATAAGTGTGGGTGCTGAGGCCCCACACTGTTGAGAAGAAGACAAGACGATGTTAGTAGACATTGTTCTGTTGGTTTCTTTGAAGCAGACCAGAAGTTAAGAAGTTAGAGATTGAACATAAGAGTTTGATCCTGGCTCAGATTGAACGCTGGCGGCATGCTTTACACATGCAAGTCGGACGGCAGCGGGGTAGTGCTTGCACTACTGCCGGCGAGTGGCGAACGGGTGAGTAACATATCGGAACGTACCGAGCAGTGGGGGATAACTAATCGAAAGATTAGCTAATACCGCATATATTCTGAGGAAGAAAGCAGGGGACCTTTGGGCCTTGCGCTGTTTGAGCGGCCGATATCTGATTAGCTGGTTGGTGGGGTAAAGGCCTACCAAGGCGACGATCAGTAGCGGGTCTGAGAGGATGATCCGCCACACTGGGACTGAGACACGGCCCAGACTCCTACGGGAGGCAGCAGTGGGGAATTTTGGACAATGGGGGCAACCCTGATCCAGCCATGCCGCGTGTCTGAAGAGGCCTTCGGGTTGTAAAGGACTTTTGTCCGGGAAGAAAAGCGCGATGTTAATACCATTGCGTGCTGACGGTACCGGAAGAATAAGCACCGGCTAACTACGTGCCAGCAGCCGCGGTAATACGTAGGGTGCGAGCGTTAATCGGAATTACTGGGCGTAAAGCGGGCGCAGACGGTTACTTAAGCAGGATGTGAAATCCCCGGGCTCAACCTGGGAATTGCGTTCTGAACTGGGTGGCTAGAGTGTGTCAGAGGGGGGTAGAATTCCACGTGTAGCAGTGAAATGCGTAGAGATGTGGAGGAATACCGATGGCGAAGGCAGCCCCCTGGGATGGCACTGACGTTCATGCCCGAAAGCGTGGGTAGCAAACAGGATTAGATACCCTGGTAGTCCACGCCCTAAACGATGTCGATTAGCTGTTGGGCAACTTGATTGCTTGGTAGCGAAGCTAACGCGTGAAATCGACCGCCTGGGGAGTACGGTCGCAAGATTAAAACTCAAAGGAATTGACGGGGACCCGCACAAGCGGTGGATGATGTGGATTAATTCGATGCAACGCGAAGAACCTTACCTGGTCTTGACATGTACGGAACCTTCCGGAGACGGAAGGGTGCCTTCGGGAGCCGTAACACAGGTGCTGCATGGCTGTCGTCAGCTCGTGTCGTGAGATGTTGGGTTAAGTCCCGCAACGAGCGCAACCCTTGTCATTAGTTGCCATCATTTGGTTGGGCACTCTAATGAGACTGCCGGTGACAAGCCGGAGGAAGGTGGGGATGACGTCAAGTCCTCATGGCCCTTATGACCAGGGCTTCACACGTCATACAATGGTCGGTACAGAGGGTAGCCAAGCCGCGAGGTGGAGCCAATCCCAAAAAACCGATCGTAGTCCGGATTGCACTCTGCAACTCGAGTGCATGAAGTCGGAATCGCTAGTAATCGCAGGTCAGCATACTGCGGTGAATACGTTCCCGGGTCTTGTACACACCGCCCGTCACACCATGGGAGTGGGGGATACCAGAAGCAGGTAGGCTAACCGCAAGGGGGCCGCTTGCCACGGTATGCTTCATGACTGGGGTGAAGTCGTAACAAGGTAGCCGTAGGGGAACCTGCGGCTGGATCACCTCCTTTCTAGAGAGAAGGGGTTTGGGCATCCACACTTATCGGTAAACTGTAAGATGCGGCAGGAAGGGTTTGTAGCTCAGGTGGTTAGAGCACACGCTTGATAAGCGTGGGGTCGTAGGTTCAAGTCCTACCAGACCCACCAGAAGCTACGGTCTGCAGGATACGGGGGCATAGCTCAGTTGGTAGAGCACCTGCTTTGCAAGCAGGGGGTCATCGGTTCGATCCCGTTTGCCTCCACCAAATATTTCCCCAAATCAAAACGGGTTGCAGCGAAATGCAGCTTATTTTGATTTGCAGAAGTAAATAGCAATATTGAACGCATCGATCTTTAACAAATTGGAAAGCCGAAATCAACAAACAAAGACAATGTGTCTGTTTTTGACGATTGGCCGATTGCAAACGGTCAGTTGTCTCCTTAAAAAGGGAAAAGAAAAACAGGTACAGTATTTGGGTGATGATTGTATCGACTTAATCCCGAAAGACAAAAGGCGGGATTAAGACACAACAAGCAGTAAGCTTTATCAGAGTAAGAAGTTCAAGTCTGGTGTTCTAGTCAACGGAATGTCGGACGAAGTCAGAGAGGTTCTTGAAATGATAGAGTCAAGTGAATAAGTGCATCAGGTGGATGCCTTGGCGATGATAGGCGATGAAGGACGTGTAAGCCTGCGAAAAGCATCGGGGAGCTGGCAATAAAGCTATGATCCGGTGATGTCCGAATGGGGAAACCCACTGCATTCTGTGCAGTATCCTAAGTTGAATACATAGACTTGAGAAGCGAACCCGGAGAACTGAACCATCTAAGTACCCGGAGGAAAAGAAATCAACCGAGATTCCGCAAGTAGTGGCGAGCGAACGCGGAGGAGCCTGTACGTGATAATTGTCGAGATAGAAGAACAAGCTGGGAAGCTTGGCCATAGTGGGTGATAGTCCCGTATTCGAAATCTCAATAGTGGTACTAAGCGTACGAAAAAGTAGGGCGGGACACGTGAAATCCTGTCTGAATATGGGACCATCCTCCAAGGCTAAATACTCATCATCGACCGATAGTGAACCAGTACCGTGAGGGAAAGGCGAAAAGAACCCCGAGGAGGGAGTGAAATAGAACCTGAAACCTGATGCATACAAACAGTGGGAGCGCCCTTGTGGTGTGACTGCGTACCTTTGTATAATGGGTCAACGACTTACATTCAGTAGCGAGCTTAACCGGATAGGGGAGGCGTAGGAAACCGAGTCTTAATAGGGCGAAGAGTTGCTGGGTGTAGACCCGAAACCGAGTGATCTATCCATGGCCAGGTTGAAGGTGCCGTAACAGGTACTGGAGGACCGAACCCACGCATGTTGCAAAAATGCGGGGATGAGCTGTGGATAGGGGTGAAAAGGCTAAACAAACTCGGAGATAGCTGGTTCTCCCCGAAAACTATTTAGGTAGTGCCTCGAGCAAGACACTGATGGGGGTAAAAGCACTGTTATGGCTAGGGGGTTGTTGCAACTTACCAACCCATGCAAACTCAGAATACCATCAAGTGGTTCCTCAGGAGACAGACAGCGGGTGCTAACGTCCGTTGTCAAGAGGGAAACAACCCAGACCGCCAGCTAAGGTCCCAAATGATAGATTAAGTGGTAAACGAAAGTGGAAGGCCCAGACAGCCAGGATGTTGGCTTAGAAGCAGCCATCATTTAAAGAAAGCGTAATAGCTCACTGGTCGAGTCGTCCTGCGCGGAAGATGTAACGGGGCTCAAATCTATAACCGAAGCTGCGGATGCTAGTTTTACTAGCATGGTGAGGGGAGACGTTCTGTAGGCCGATGAAGGTGCATTGTAAAGTGTGCTGGAGGTATCAGAAGTGCGAATGTTGACATGAGTAGCGATAAAGCGGGTGAAAAGCCCGCTCGCCGAAAGCAAGGTTTCCTACGCAACGTTCATCGGCGTAGGGTGAGTCAGCCCCTAAGGCGAGGCAGAAATGCGTAGTCGATGGGAAACAGGTTAATATTCCTGTACTTGATTCAAATGCGATGTGGGGACGGAGAAGGTTAGGTTAGCAAGCTGTTGGAATAGCTTGTTTAAGCCGGTAGGTGGAAGACTTAGGCAAATCCGGGTCTTCTTAACACCGAGAGTGATGACAGTGTCTACGGACATGAAGTAACCGATACCACGCTTCAGGAAAAGCCACTAAGCTTCAGTTTGAATCGAACCGTACCGCAAAACCGACACAGGTGGGCAGGATGAGAATTCTAAGGCGCTTGAGAGAACTCGGGAGGAAGGAACTCGGCAAATTGATACCGTAACTTCGGGAGAAGGTATGCCCTCTAAGGTTGAGGACTTGCTCCGTAAAGCCCTTGGAGGGTCGCAGAAAGAATAGAGTGGCTGCGACTGTTTATTAAAAACACAGCACTCTGCTAACACGAAAGTGGACGTATAGGGTGTGACGCCTGCCCGGTGCTGGAAGGTTAATTGAAGATGTGAGAGCATCGGATCGAAGCCCCAGTAAACGGCGGCCGTAACTATAACGGTCCTAAGGTAGCGAAATTCCTTGTCGGGTAAGTTCCGACCCGCACGAATAGCGTAACGATGGCCACACTGTCTCCTCCCGAGACTCAGCGAAGTTGAAGTGGTTGTGAAGATGCAATCTACCCGCTGCTAGACGGAAAGACCCCGTGAACCTTTACTGTAGCTTTTGCATTGGACTTTGAAGTCACTTGTGTAGGATAGGTGGGAGGCTTAGAAGCAGAGACGCTAGTTTCTGTGGAGCCGTCCTTGAAATACCACCCTGGTGGCTTTGAGGTTCTAACCCAGACCCGTTATCCGGGTCGGGGACCGCATGCATAGTGAGCAGTTTGACTGGGGCGGTCTCCTCCCAAAGAGTAACGGAGGAGTTCGAAGGTTACCTAGGTCCGGTCGGAAATCGGACTGATAGTGCAATGGCAAAAGGTAGCTTAACTGCGAGACCGACAAGTCGAGCAGGTGCAACAGGACATAGTGATCCGGTGGTTTCTGTATGGAAGGGCCATCGCTCAACGGATAAAAGGTACTCCGGGGATAACAGGCTGATTCCGCCCAAGAGTTCATATCGACGGCGGAGTTTGGCACCTCGATGTCGGCTCATCACATCCTGGGGCTGTAGTCGGTCCCAAGGGTATGGCTGTTCGCCATTTAAAGTGGTACGTGAGCTGGGTTTAAAACGTCGTGAGACAGTTTGGTCCCTATCTGCAGTGGGCGTTGGAAGTTTGACGGGGGCTGCTCCTAGTACGAGAGGACCGGAGTGGACGAACCTCTGGTGTACCGGTTGTCACGCCAGTGGCATCGCCGGGTAGCTAAGTTCGGAAGAGATAAGCGCTGAAAGCATCTAAGCGCGAAACTCGCCTGAAGATGAGACTTCCCTTGCGGTTTAACCGCACTAAAGAGTCGTTCGAGACCAGGACGTTGATAGGTGGGGTGTGGAAGCGCGGTAACGCGTGAAAGCTAACCCTATACTAATTGCTCGTGAGGCTTGACTCTATCATTTGAAGAACTTCAAAGATAAAAGCTTACTGACTGATTCAGTCATCACCAAATATATTGATTAAGGCTTTACCGATTTGTACAGTTTAAGTTTGGCGGCCATAGCGAGTTGGTCCCACGCCTTCCCATCCCGAACAGGACCGTGAAACGACTCAGCGCCGATGATAGTGTGGTTGTTCCATGCGAAAGTAGGTCACTGCCAAACACCCATACCGGACCCCTGATACGAAAAGTATCGGGGGTTGTTTTGTGCAGGTGTGGCATGATGCAGACAAATATGTATTATAAAGGGTGTGATTATAAGTTTGTTGTTGATATGGATTGCCGATCTGTTATGATGCTGACTGTTGCGGCGGTTGCCGTGTAGACTTTGATTGAGTGACAAGGATAAAGAAGATGAAGCACATACTGTTTGGCATTCTGGCATTGTTGGCCGTACCGTTGGCGTTGGCGGCGGTCAATATCAATACGGCGACGGCGGCCGAGGTGGAGGCGTTGCCGGGCATCCGGTCCGGCAAAGCGAAGGCGATAGTGGCCTACCGCCAGCAGAACGGCCAGTTCAAAACGGTGGAGGATTTGAAGAAGGTGAAGGGTATCGGCGGGGTATCTTCTCGAAGCTGAAGGATGAGGCGTCGGTGGCGGCGCCGGCGGCGAAAAAGGCCGTGCCGGCGGTGAAACAACAGTAACCGTGTCGACGGCCCCTTGCGGCGGCGGTGCAGGAAAAAGCCGGAACAGTTGTTCCGGCTTTGATGCTGTTTATTACTACGGCCGGAAAATGGCCGGGCTAACGCCAATAGCGCCACCACGGCATATCGTCGGGCGCCACGGTTTTGCAGGGTAGGGAGCTGGCCGGAAAGTTGCCGGCCAGAATGCGTCTGCTGTCCGCTGCCAGCTGCGGTTTGCCCA